>Ga0182738_1000013_pt1 | contig 415233 bp, 389 predicted proteins | sample eDN5th30CBELigMG_FD_128876 | JGI IMG/M metagenome (GOLD analysis project Ga0182738, IMG submission 128876) | Enriched Miracle-Growth compost microbial communities from Emeryville, California, USA - eDNA 5th pass 30_C BE-Lig MG (version 2)... ...
ATCCCGACCAAGGACGAGTACATGGCCGACATGGGCGTCATCAACAAGAGCGGCGACCAGATCTACCAGTACCTGAACTTCGACAAGATCGCCGACTACAAGGACGTGGCCGACGTCATCGAACTCTAAGCGGCTAGCGGGCCACGCCCGCGCCCGCCAGGCCCAGGCCTGCAGAACGGCCCCGGAGCGATCCGGGGCCGTTTTTTTTCGGCGCGCGCCCGCCGCGCTGCGGCCGGCGATACGTTTCAATACAATCGCGGTAACCATTGACACACATCCGCCCAAGCCGGGCAGCCCGGCGGCGCGACCAGGAGGAAGACCCGCCAATGACCCGGCTTTTGCTGCCCCCGCTGCTGCTGGCGCTCGCCGGCTGCGCCACCGCGCCGCCGTCCAATCCCGAGAACATTTGCGCCATCTTCCGCGAGAAGCCGGACTGGCACGACGCCGCGCTGAAGGTGCAGAAGAAATGGGGCGCGCCGGTCCCCGTGCCGATGGCCATGATGTACCAGGAATCCTCGTTCAAGCAGGACGCGGTGCCGCCCCGCTACTACTTCCTGGGCATCATCCCCTGGGGCCGGGTGAGCTCGGCCTACGGCTATGCGCAGGCCAAGGACGAAACCTGGGCCGACTACAAAAACGAAGCCGGCGGCTGGGGAGCCAGCCGCGACGACTTCGCCGACGCGCTGGATTTCATGGGCTGGTACATGAACAAATCCCAGCGCCTGAACGGCATCTCGAAATGGGACGCCTACGGCCAGTACCTGAACTACCACGAGGGCTGGACGGGCTACCGCAACCGCAGCTACGACCGCAAGGCCTGGCTCAAGACCGTATCGCGGAAGGTGCAGGCGCGCGCCGAGAAGTTCAGCGCGCAATACAAGAGCTGCGAGGCCAGCCTGACGCGGGGCGGCTGGTTCTGGTGACGGCCGCGACGGCTTAGAAGTCCATGCTCGCGCTCAGCGAGAACGTGCGCGGGCCGCCCAGCACCAGGTAGCCGTTGCCGGGATACCCACCCACCGAGGACCAGTAGTTGCGGTTGGCGATGTTGTCCACGCGCGCCCGCAGGGTCAGGACATGGCCGTCCACGTCCATCATGTAGCGCAGGCCGGCGTCGAAGCGGGTCCAGCCGGGCACCTTGAGCGTGTTGGCGTCGTCCGCGTAGGAAGAACCGGTGTAGACCACGCGGCCGTCCACGGCCAGGCCGGGAACGCCGGGGATATCCCATTCCACGCCGAGGTTGGCCTGGAAACGCGGCACGCCGATCACGCGGTTGCCGTTGATGGCGGGGTCGCCGGTGGAGCGCTGCTCGGCGTCCAGCCAGGTGAGCCCGCCCAGCAGCCGCACGTGCTTCACGGGCTCGCCGTACAGCGTGAACTCGGCGCCCTGATGGCGGTCCTTGCCGGAGGTGGTCAGCTCATTGCTGGCGTTGTACATGGCGCGCGGCTTGTCCGTGGAGAACAGCGCCAGGCCGGCGCCCAGGCCGTCGGACTCGTACTTGACGCCGACTTCCTTCTGCTTGGAGACAAAAGGCGGCAGGCTCTCGCCGACGTTGGGCACCGGCTTGCCGCCGGCCACCGCGGGCGCGGTGGGCCCCGCGACCAGCGCCTCGATGTAGTTCGCGTACAGCGAAACGCTGGGCGCCACCTTGACGACGATGCCGGCCGCGGGCGAATTGTGGCTGGCGTCGTAGGCGCCGTTTTCCTTGCCGGTGTTGTACGCGTAGTCCCGCTGCGACAGGCGCTGGTGGCGGATGCCCGCCGTCAGCAGCACCTTGTCATCCAGGAAGGACAGCGTGTCGCCGATGGCATAGCTGCTCAGGCGCGTGCGGCCCTGCAGCGCTGGGTTGTCCAGATCGTTGCCGCGCAGCGCGCTCGCGCTGAAGGCCGGCTTGTCGTAGGAAACCGGGTCGTAGATGTTGGTGGCGTACGTGTTCTTCCAGTCCATCACGTAGGCGTTCTTCTTCTTCAGGTCGAAGAACGACGCCGATACGACGAATTCGTGGCCCACCGGGCCGGTGCGCGCCTTGCCGCGCAGGCCCAGCTCGCCCGTGTTCACGCTGTCCTCGCGCGTATTGTCGAAACGATAGAAGGTGCCGTCGCCCGTGCTGCCATTGGTCAGCGTGACGTTGCCCAGCGAGTTGGCCTCGTCGCTGCGGCGCATGCCGAAGGCGGCATAGGCCGTCAGCTTGTCGTTGAAATCATGCTCGGCGCGCACGGTGCCGAACAGGTCGCGCTCGTTGGAATAGGACCAGGGCTGCGCGTAGTTGGAACTGGCGTCCGGCGCGTCGGGAACGGTGGTCACGCCGGGGCCCAGCGTAACGTTGGGACGCGCGCGCTTGAGCTTGTTTTCCTGCCAGCCGATGTCGGCGGACAGCCGCGTGTCCGCCGAGCGCCAGTCCAGGCCCAGGGACACCAGGCTGGTGCGGGAGTGCTCGTCGTCGATGCCGGTGTCGCCGCTGCGCTGCGCCGCGTTGAAGCGGATGCCCGTGCTGCCGTCCGGGCCGAAGCGGCGGGCGATGTCGGTGGACAGCTGGAATTGGCCGCCGCTGGACACGCCGGTCGTGACACGGGTCAGCGGATCGTTCGGCGCGCGCTTGGGCACCAGGTTGATCACACCGCCGATGCCGCCGCCGCCGGGCGCCGCGCCCGTCAGGAAGGTCGAGGCGCCGCGCAGCACTTCCACGCGCTCGAACAGTTCGGTAGCGATGTACTGGCGCGGCAGCAGGCTGTACAGGCCGTTGTAGGCCACGTCGTCCGATCCCAGGATGAAGCCGCGGATGAAATACGATTCCTGGAAATTGCCGAAGCCGCGCGCCACGCGCACGCCGGCGTCGTTCTGCAGCACGTCGCCCACGCTGCGCGCCTGGCGGTCCTGGATCAGCTCGTTGGTATAGCTGGTGATGCTGAACGGCGTATCCATGATGTCCTGCGTGCCCAGCAGCCCCACGCGGCCGCCGCGCGCGACCTGCCCGCCCGCGAAGGGTTGGGCCAGCCCGCCGGCGGACGCGTCCGCGCTGGCTTCGACGGTGATGGCGTCCATCGACACGACCGGCCCCTGGCCCGACGAGCCGGAGGCCGGCGGCGCGGAGGTCTGGGCGTGGACGGGAAGGCACCACGGGAGCGCGGCCGCCATGCAGGCTAGGGTCTTGATTTTCATGTCGGGAGAATGAGAGCTTCAATAACTTCCGGTGCATGATACAAATAAACGCAATCATTCTCATTATTTGTTTTAGTTGCTAAACATGTGAATGTTGCCCTGCGGCAACGGCCCTAAAAAAAACGCCCCCACCGGGGGCGTCTTCGTCTCGCGGGCTTCCTCGCCCCTAGTCCGCCAGCGGCGCGCGGCGGGCATCGTAGTCGCCTGGCGCCAGCGGTTCCAGCGGAAAATGCGGGCCGGCGCGCTTGCGGAAATCGAAGAGCGACCAGTCGGAACTGGTGACGCCGGGGCTGTCGCACTCCACCAGCGCCGAGGCAATCGGCACGAATACGGGCCGGCAGTACATGCGCGACTTGACCAGGATATAGCGGGCCCGCGCGGGCTCTACCCCCAGGCTGCGGAATACGCCCAGGTCCCAGGGCTCGTGGGTGCGCTCGGTGATGACCAGGCGCGCCGCGCCGATATCGAGCACGGCGCTGCGGCCCATGCAGGCCAGCTGGCCGGTATAGGTGGGCCCCGTGATGACGTATTCGCCATTGGAGAGCGCGCTTACGGTGCCGCGCAGCGTGACCGGCCGGGCAGGCCGGCCGATGCTGTCGATGGGCATCTTGTTGCCCACCGGCAGCTCCACTTCCGCGCCCACGCCGGCGCGCGTGAGCGCATCGACGGCCTCGGGATCGCAGTACAGCCCCGCCACGATACCGTCCAGCCCCGCGTCCACGGCGGCCATGAGCACGTCCATCGTGTCGCAGGTGCCGCCGCTCATGCAATTGTCGCCGTGATCCAGCAGCAGCACGGGCTTGTCGGCGCCCTCCGCCAATTGGCGCGCCCGCGCCAGGGACTGCGCCAGCGGTTCGCTCTCATACAGAAAGCCTTCGCGGCGCGCCCAGATGGCCTCGGCCATCTCGCTCGCGACCCGCTCGGCCGCTTCCTGGCTGCCGTCGGCCACCACGACCACGCTCAGGCAGGGATGGGGAATGTCGGCCAGCCCGAAGCCCGCCAGCACGGACACGCCCAACGCGCCGCCAGCCTCGGCCCGCCTAGCGGCCTCCACGGCTTCGCGCATCGCGCCTTCGCCCGTATTGCTGCGCAGCGTATGCGACACCAGCGGCAACCGGCGCCAGGCGATGAAAGGCGCGACCCGCCCGTCGATGCTATCGAAGAGCAGCCGGCCAGCATGTTCGCCGGTCTCGTACATATCGATGTGCGGGTAGGTCTTGAAACTGATGATGACGTCGGCATTGGCGATCATCTTGGGCGTGACGTTGCCGTGCAGATCCAGCGCCACCCCGATGGGAACGCCCGGCGCCGCGCGGCGGACCCGCTCCAGCAGGTCGCCCTCCCCATCGTCCGTGCTCTCCACCGCCATCGCGCCATGCAGGTCGAGCAGGATGGCGCCGCAGCCCGGCGCGGCCGCGACGATGCGTTCGCAGATGGCTTCGTAGGCGTCGGCGGCCACGCGGCCGCTGGGATAGGCGGTGGCCGACACGGGAGTGAGCAGTTCCGCGCCGCGCGCCTCGGCCAGGTCGATGAACGCCGACATCGCCGTGCGCTTGCCGTGGTTCTCGGCATAGGCGTCGGCATCGTAGGTGGGACCGTCCAGCCCGAACGAGGACAGCGGCGTGGGCACGGGCGAGAACGTGTTGGTCTCGTGGTTCATGCGGGCGATGAGCACTTTCATGCCGGGTCTCCTTCCGGGAACTGGATCCGGCCGCAGCAGCGCAGCATGGCGTGCAGCAGCACGTTGCAGCCGGCCTCCAGGTGCTCGGGCCGCGCGTCCTCGATCTCGTTATGGCTGATGCCGTCCTTGCACGGCACGAAGATCATGGCGGTGGGCGCCACCCGGGCCATATAGACCGCGTCGTGGCCCGCGCCGCTGATCACGTCCAGCGAGTCCAGCCCCAGCATGCGGGCGCCGTCGCGCACCGCCTGCACCAGCCGGGGCTCGAAAGGCTGCGGGGGGAAGTACACGACTTCCTTGCGCTCGATGTCGAAGCGGCCGGACTCGGCGAGCTCGCCGCACACCTTCTCCAGGGCGGCCGACATGCTGTCCAGCGTGGCGTCGTCGGCCGCGCGCAGGTCCACGGTCAGCGCCACCCGCCCCGGAATCACGTTGCGCGAATTCGGGAAGCCGTCGATGCAGCCCACCGTGGCGCGCCCGTGCGGCGCATGGTCCAGCGCGATGCGATTGACTTCCAGCACCAGCCGGGAGGCCGTCACCAGCGCGTCGCGGCGCAGCGCCATCGGGGTGGGTCCGGCATGCGCCTCCTGCCCGGTGACGGCGACGTCGTACCAGCGCTGGCCCAGCGCGCCCTGGACCGCGCCGATGGTGATGCCCCGGGCCTCCAGGATGGGCCCCTGCTCGATGTGCGCTTCGAAGTAGGCGGCGGCCGCGCGCGGCTTTACCGGCTCGGGGCCGGCATAGCCGATGGAGCGCAGCGCATCGTCCACGCTGACGCCGTCACGGTCCGTCGCGGCCAGGGCGTGCGCTAGCGTAAAGGCGCCCGCATATACCCCCGACCCCATCATCACCGGAACGAAGCGCGATCCTTCCTCGTTGGTCCACACCACCACCTCCAGCGGCGCCTCGGTGACGATGCCCCGCTGCGCCAGGGTGCGCAGGACCTCGATGCCCGCCAGCACGCCGTAGTTGCCGTCGAACTTGCCGCCGGTGGGCTGGGTGTCGATGTGGCTGCCCGTCATGACGGCGGGCAGATCGTCCCGCAGGCCAGGCCTGCGCATGAAGATGTTGCCGATGGCGTCCACGCGCACGCTGCAGCCCAGCTCCCGGGCCCAGGCGCAGACCAGATCGCGCCCCTGGCGGTCCAGGTCGGTCAGCGCCAGGCGGCACACGCCGCCCTTGTCGGTCCCGCCGATGCGGGCCAGTTCCATCAGCGACTCCCAGAGACGGTTTCCGTCGATACGGATGCCGCCGACGGCCTCCAATGCATTCATTTCCATGGTTTCCTTCCTTGGTCTCAGACGCCCACGCCCAGGTAGCGGTCCTTCACGTCCTCGTCCGCCATGAAGGCGGCGTTGCTTCCTTCGTAGACGATGGCGCCCTGCTCGATGATGAAGTGATGATCGGCCAGCTGGGTGCAGACCTCGAGGTTCTGCTCCACCAGCAGGATGGTGACGCCGGCGCGCTTGATGGACTGGATCTGCGCCACGATCTCCTCGACGATCACGGGCGCCAGCCCTTCCACCGGTTCGTCCAGCATCAGCACGCGCGGATGATTCATTAGCGCCCGGCCGATGGCCAGCATCTGCTGCTCGCCGCCCGAGAGCTGGCCGCCGCCGTTGCGGCGCCTCTCTTTCAGCCGGGGAAAAATGCGGTAGATGTCTTCCAGTTGCCACGGCGAATCGCGGCGCATGCCCAGCTTCAGGTTTTCCTCCACCGTGAGCAGCTTGAAGATGCCGCGATGCTCCGGCACCAGGCATACGCCCATGGCGGCGATCTTGTGGGCCGGCAGGCCGGCGATATCGCGGCCGCCGAAGCGCACCGCGCCGGCCTTGGGCGCGATCACGCCGGCGATGGTCTTGAGCGTGGTCGACTTGCCCGCGCCGTTGCGGCCGAGCAGCGTGACCACCGTGCCCTGCTGCAGCGTCAGCGACACGCCCTGCAGGATATGGCTCTTGCCGTAATAGCTGTGTACGGCGTCGACGTGCAGGATCATGCGCGGCCTCCGGTGATCATGTTGCCCAGGTACGCGGCGCGCACCCGTTCGTCGCTGCGGATCGCGTCCGGCGGCCCCTCGACCAGCACCTTGCCCTGCTGCATCACCGTGATGGTGTCGGAGATGTCCATGACGATATTCATGTTGTGCTCGATGAGCACCACGGTGTGGTCTTCGCGCAGGCTGCGTATCAGGCCCTTCATTTCGTCCAGGTCGTCCACCCCCATGCCGGAGGTGGGTTCGTCCAGGAAGATCGCGCGAGGCCGGGCGGCCAGCGCCATGCCGACCTCCAGGCGCCGCTGCTGGCCATGCGATAGCGCGCCCGCGGCGACATGGGCCAGCCGCGGCAGGCCCAGGCGCTCCAGCGCCGCGTCGACGACCTCGCGCTGCGCCCGGGCGCCCGTCGGCGGATGCCAGCAATCGAAGGCGCCGGGGCGGTGCGCGCCCTGGGCCGCCAGCCGCAGGTTCTCGCGCACCGACAGGTTGGCGAACAGGCTGGTCACCTGGAACGAGCGGGCGATGCCGCGCTGCACGCGCTGGTAGTCGGCCTCCTGCGTGACGTCCTGGCCGTCGAACGTGATGCTGCCTTCACTGGCGCGCAGCGTGCCCGTGAGGATATGGAACAGCGTGGTCTTGCCCGCGCCATTGGGGCCGATCACCGAATGCACGGTGCGTGGCCGCACCTGCAGGTCGACCCCGTGCAGGGCCACGAATTTGCCGAAGCGCTTGACGATGCCGCGCGCCTGCAGGAGCGGCGTGGACGTGGCCTGATTCATGCGCTCTTCTCCTTGGCCGCGGATTCCGCGTTGCCCGGCCGGCGCCTCGCCGCCAGCCAGATGCGTTCGCCCAGGCCCCACAGCCCCTTCTGCATGAACAGGCTGACGGCGATCAGCAGGAAGCCCAGCAGCATCAGCCAGCGCGGCCAGAGCGTGGAAAGCCAATCGGCGAACAACACATAGAACGCCGCGCCCAGCACCGAGGCGAACAGATTGCCCGTGCCGCCGATGACCGTCATCACCAGGATCATCTCGCTGCTGTGGTATTCGATGCTGGACAGCGGCGCGATGCCGGTCATCATGGCCAGGAAGGCTCCCGCCAGCGCCGTGACGGCCCCGGAAAGGGCGAACGCCGCCAGCTTGAACAGCCGCACGTTGTACCCCACCGCCGTGGCGCGCGCCTCGTTGGCGCGGATCGCGAGCAGCGTGCGGCCGAAGACGGAATTGGTCACCCGCAGCAGCAGCCAGAACACGCCGAGGAAGCAGGCGGCCACGAAGGCGTAGAACCGCCACGGAGAGTCCAGCGCCAGGAGCTCGACCCCCGCCACCGAGAGCGGCGGCCGCGGCACGTCCAGCAGGCCGTTGTCGCCCCCGGTCAGGTCCGGCAGGCTGTAGGCCAGGAAGTAGAACATCTGCGCGAAGGCCAGCGTCAGCATCACGAAATAAGTGCCGCGCTGGCGGATCGCGAACCAGCCGACCAGCGTGGCCGCGAGCGCCCCGACCGCCATCGCGGCCAGCAGCGCCAGCGGCATCGGCAAGCCGGTGCGCGTCAGCAGGAGGCCGACGGCGTAGCTGCCCAGCCCGAAGAAGATGCCCTGGCCGAACGACAACAGACCGGTAAAACCCAGCAGCAGGTTGCAGCCCGCCACCGCCAGCGCGTAGATCAAGACTTCCGAGGCCAGCGATCCCGACTGCATGCACAGCGGCAGCAGCAGCACCACGGCCAGCGCCAGCAGCAATTGGGCGTGCGATTTCAAGCGCGTCATCATCCTCTCCCCATCAGGCCGTGGGGACGCAGCAGCAGCACCGCGGCCATCGCCACATAGATCATCAGCCGCGCGCCTTCCGGCCACAGCGTGCTCATCACGCTCTGCACCACGCCGATCAGCAGGCCGCCGACCAACGCGCCGAAGAAGCTGCCCATGCCGCCCACCACCACGATGACGAACGCAATCCCCAGCGCCTCGACGCCCATGAAGGGTTCCACGCCGCGGATCGGCGCGGCCAGGACGCCGGCCAGCGCAGCGGTGGCCGCCCCCAGCGCGAACACCAGGCTGAACATGCGGAACACGTTGATGCCGAGCATGGACACCATCTCGGTGGACTCGCTGCCGGCGCGCACGGCGCTGCCCAGCCGCGTGCCTTCGAGCACGTACCAGAGCAGCAGCGAGAACACGGCGGTGAATGCGATCACGAAGAGCCGGTACTTGGGATAGATGAAACTGCCCCACATGACCACGCCCTGCAGCGAGGCGGGCGCGGCCACGTTGTCTCCGATAGGCCCCCACACCACGATGACCAGTTCCTGCAGCACCAGGGCCAGGCCCACGGTGATCAGGATGTGGAACTCATGCGCCTGCGCATAGACGTGGCGCAGCACGACCTTCTCGACCGCCCAGGCGCAGGCGCCCACCAGCAGCGGCACGACGGCCAGCGCCAGCCAGAAGTCCATGCCCCATTGAATGGCCTGGAAGCAGAAGTAGGCTCCCAGCAGATAGAACGCCCCATGGGCGAAGTTCACGAAACGCAACAGACCGAAGACGATGGACAGGCCGACTGCCAGCAGGAAGTACAGCATGCCTACCCCGATCCCATTGATGACCTGGAGCAGATAGACGTTCATGGGGATGCCCGGTGGAGGAAACGAAAGGCCGCGGGATGCGCGGCCCGCGCGGACGGCAGGCGCGTCCGCGCAGGCCGGCCTCGGGGGCTCGCTAGAGCTTGCAGCCGGTTTCCGCGGGCGGCAGGAAGGAGCGGCCGCTATGCACGATCTCGGCATAGTCGTCCTTGTCCTGCATGTCTTTCTTGGCCCGCCCCTTTAGCAGGTAGTAGTTCTTCAGGACCTGGTGGTCTTCCTTGCGGATTTCCTCCGGACCGGTGAGGCCCTGGTACGCCATGCCCTCCATCGCGGCCACCACCTTGGCGGGGTCGGCGCTGCCGGCCTTGACGATCGCGTCCAGCATGATGCGGGTGCAGATATAGGATCCCGCCAGGCTGTAGTTCGGATTGGCGCGGGTTTTCTCCATGGACAGCTTCACCAGCTCCTTGTTGAGCGGGGAGTCGATGCCGTGCCAGTACTGCGCGCCGAAATACACGCCCTCGCACAGGTCCGCGCCCAGGCTTTCGAACTGCTCCAGGCCGGACGCCCAGGCCACCAGGATGGTGCAGTTCTGCTTCATGCCGAAGCTGACGGCCTGGCGCAGCGTATCGGACGACTGCGAACCGAAGTTCAGGATCAGCAACACGTCGGGCTTGGCGGCCATCGCATTGGTGAGGTAGCCGCTGAATTCCTTTTCGGTCAGCGAGTGGTAGCTGTTGCCGACGTGCTCGATGCCCTTTTCCTTGAAGATCGCCTTGGCCGCATTGAGCAGGCCGTCGCCGAACACGTATTGCGGCGTGATGGTGTACCAGCGCTTGGCGTTGGGCAGTTTTTCGAGCAAGGGGCGCACCGTCTGCTCGATGGCGCCGAAGGTGGGCACCGACCAGCGGAACGTGGCCTTGTTGCAGTCCTTGCCGGTGATTTCATCGGCGCCCGCGGTGGTGATGAATACGCCGCCCGCGCGTTCGACTTCCTTGCCCATGGCCAGCGCTTCCGACGACAGAATGCCGCCGGCGAAGAACTTGACGCCCTTCTGCTGCGAGACTTCCTGCACCTTGCGCACGGCCGTGGCGGGCTTGCCCTCGGTGTCCAGCACGGTATAGGCCAGCGGACGGTCCAGCGCGCGGCCATATTGCTCGAGCGCCAGTTTCATGCCCAGGTCGGCGAATTTGCCGTTGGCGGCAAAGGCGCCCGACATGGGCACCGGACACCCGAACTGGATGGCGTCTGCCTGGGCCAGCGCGGACCGGGCGGCCCACAGGGATCCGGGTACCGCGCTCAGCGCGGCGAGTTTCAGCAGGTTGCGGCGATTCAAGATGGTTCTCCCTGGCTGCCGCTGGCGGCGCCGCGGCATATTGACGATGTCGAGCGCGCACCATGCGCGTCCCCATTCCGACTCTGTCTGCTCCAAGCTCCCGTGCCAGGCCTGCCGCCCGTGGGCGCGCTTGCAAGTCCTGGCGCTTCATGCCTATACCGTGACGACCATCCTATTTATCATGATAAATAGGATTATTATCATGATCAGTTTGGCGAGCCGGCTCTGTCAATAGCGGGCGCATCAGGTATAACCCGGGGTCCGCGGAGAACGGCCCGGGCATGTTCCGCGCACACCACGCAGCAACGGAGGAACGCAATGGCGTTCAACAGTCAGGACCTACAAGCCGCGGGCGCATCGAGTCCGCCCAAGCGCAGCGATCTGGTCGCCGAGGAGATCAAGCGGCTGATCACGGCCAAGAACCTGCTGCCCGGCGACAAGTTGCCGCGCGAAAGCGAACTGCAAAGCATGTTTTCGGTCAGCAAGAGCACCATGCGCGAAGCGCTCAAGTCGCTGGAGGTGCAGGGGCTGGTGAAGGTCAGCACCGGCCCGGGCGGCGGCGGCACGGTGGTCGAGGTGCCCCTGGACCGCACCTTCCAGCTGATGCAGAACTACCTCTTCTTCAAGGAAGTCCGGATCGAGGACATCTACCAGGTCCGCAAGCTCCTGGAACCCGAACTCGCCGCCAGCGCCGTGCCGTTCCTGACGGAAGCGCATTTCGCCGCGCTGGAGCAGAACATCGCCTGCTGCGATCCCTCTGCCGAACATGTCGAGGATCCCCTGGCCCAGCGCCAGGAAGAGATGAACTTCCACGACATTTTCGCGGCGGCCTGCCCCAACCCGTTCCTGCGGTTCAGCTGCGAGATGACCAACGAAATGATCCGGCAGCTGACCGTCTTCGACAACGAGATGCCGCTGGCCGAACAGCAGCGCTTCGGCAGCGCGAACACCGGCTTCCACCGCCAGATTCTGGCCGCGGCGCGGGAGCGCGACGTCGAAAAGGTGCGCGCGCTGATGAGCGAGCATATGCAGGACGCGATGCGCTCGGTAAAGCGCATGCACGGCAAGCTCGAAGGCAGGCTGATCCTGGATTCCGAGATCTCGCGGCGCAACGTCACGCGCAAGGCGCGCCGCGGCGGCGCCAGGAAGGCCTGACCGCGCGGGCCTCGGGGCGGCGCGCAGCGCCCCTGCCGCCCGCGCCTCAGTCCAGCTTGATGTGATTGGCCTCGATCACCGCGCCCCAGCGCTGGCGGTCGTCCTGCACATAGGCATCGATTTCCTCCTGGCTGCGCGGCGCCTGGATCACCAGGCCCAGGGGTTCGAAGCGACCGCGGAACGCCGGGTCCTTCAGCACCTTGTCCAGCGCCGCCTGCAAGCGTTGCGCCTCGGCCTGCGGCACGGCGCGCGGCGCGGCCAGCCCGAACCAGGTGGCGGCGCGGAATCCCGGAAAGCCGCTTTCCGCCACGGTCGGCACGTCCGGCAGCACCGCCAGCCGCTCCCCGGTCGTGACGGCCAGCGCCTTGATCTTGCGTTCCCTCACCAGCGGCAGCGACGTGCTGACCACGTCCACCATGAGCTGCGTGTCGTTGCTCATCAGCGAGGTGAGCGCCGGCGCGCTGCCATTGTATGGAATATGCGCCACGTCCATGCCCGTGCGCGATTTCAGCAGTTCGGTGGCCAGCTGCAGCGGATTGCCGATGCCCACGGAGGCGTAGTTCAGCTTGCCGGGGCGCGCCTTGGCATAGGCAACGAACTCGGCCAGCGTGCCCGCCGGCACCTCGTTGTTCGCCACCACCACCAGCGGCAGCTCGGCGGCGATGCCGAGCACGCGGAAGTCGCGCGCGGCGTCATAGGCGATACGCTGATAAAGCATGGGATTGAGCACCATGCTGGCGTTGCTGGCGAGGAAAACCGTGTACCCGTCCGGCGCCGACCTGGCCACCTGGGTCGCCGCGACCATGGTGTTGGCGCCGGGCTTGTTTTCCACCACCACGGGCTGCCCCAGGTCGCGCGACATGCCTTCGGCCAGCACGCGCGACAACTGGTCCGCGGAACCGCCCGGCGTGTAGGGCACCACCAATTTGACCGGCCTGTCCGGAAAGGCCGCCAGCGCGGCGGACGGAGCCGCGAGCGCGACGATCGCTGCGGTCGCGATGCGACGCAGCCTGAAGTCCAGCCTGATTGCCATGTCTGTCTCCCTTGTGGGTGTCGTTATGGCGGCGATGCGCCGCCCTGCTATACCTGGCGCTGCCTGCCCGCCCAGAATTCGGCGCGCAGCCTGCGCTTGGCGATCTTGCCGTTGTCGTCGCGCGGCAGGTCGGCGCGCAATTGCAGTTCGCGCGGCACCTTGTAGCGCGCGATCCGTTGCGCCAGCCATTGCGTCATCGCCTCGGGCTCGGGCAAGGCGCCCGCCGCGGGCTGCACCAGCGCCATCAGCCGCTCGCCGTATTCGTCGTCGGGCACGCCGAACACCGCGCAATCCGCCACGCCCGGATACTGCATCAGCTGATGCTCGACCTCGGCGGGATAGATGTTCACGCCGCCCGAGATCACCAGGTCCGATTCGCGGTCGCACACGTACAGATAGCCGTCCGCGTCCAGATAGCCCAGATCGCCCAGGCCGATGAGCCCGTCCTTCTCCACGTCGGCGCGGGCCTGCGGGTTGTTGCGATAGGTGAAGTCCGCGTAGGCCGGCTGGCGCACGTGGATCCGCCCCACCTCGCCCGCCGCGCACGGAGACCCGTCTTCGGCATAGATCCTGACCTGCGCGTCGCCGATGGGCCGGCCGGCGCTGCCGGGCCGGGCGAGCGCCTCGTGCGAATCGATGACCGTGACCATCCCCGCCTCGCTCGAGGCATAGGTTTCATGGATCACGGGGCCCAGCCATTCGATCATGGCGCGCTTGATCTCCGGCGCGCAGGGCGCGCCGGTCGACGCCACGAAGCGCAGCGACGACAGGTCGTGCGCGGCGCGCGTGGCGGCGTCCAGCTTCAGCAGGCGCACGTACATGATAGGCACCAGGTACACCGTATCGATCCGATGCGCCTCGATCAGGCGCAGGACCTCCACGGGGTCGAACCTGTCGGTCAGCACAAAGGTCTCGCAGACCCGCAGGGCTACCTGCGCGAATACGCTGGGCGCGCTGTGGTAGATCGGCGCGGGCAGCAAGGCGCGCGATCCCGGCCGCAGGCCGTAGGCCGCCTCCACCACCGCTTCGACCTGTTCCAGATGGCGCGCCAGATGCGCCAGCGGAAACGGCGCGCGCACCACTCCCTTGGGCCGGCCTGTGGTGCCGGAGGTATAGGCCATGTGGCCGCGCGGCGCCACGCGGGGGCCGTCGTAGGGCCGCTGGCGGTCGCGCCAGGCGTCGTAGTCCGCATGCCCGGCGCGCTCTGCGCCGGCGCCGGCCAGCAGCACCGGCAGGCTCGCGGGCAGCGCATCGCGCAACGGCAGCCACAGGTCGGCGTGGGCGATCAGCAGCCGGGCGCCGCTGTCTTCGATGAGGAACGCCACTTCGGCGCCGGTGAAATGCCAGTTGATCGGGCAGTAATAACAGCCCAGCCGCTTGCAGGCCTGGATGATCTCCAGATAAGGCAGGCCGTTGCGCAGCAGCACGGCGATCACGTCGCCCTCCCGCACGCCCATCGCCGCCAGGCCGGCAGCGACCTGCTCGCCGCGCGCGGTCAGCGCCGCGCCCGACAAGCGCTCGCCGCCCGCGTGGATCGTGCTGCCCGTCATGCCGCCCCCGTGCTGCGCTGCGCCTTGTCCTGCGCGGTGCGCGCTTCGATGGCCTGGCGCGCGGCGGCCCAGTCCTCGTCGCTCCATTCGGCGTACTGCTTGAAGTAGGCGCCGTTGGCCAGATAGTCGCCGCCGTCCAGCGCGATCGTCTGGCCATTGATCCAGTCGTAGCCCGGACTCAGCAGGAAGGCCGCCAGCTCGCCGATGTCGTGCCCGGTGCCCAGCCGCCGCATCGGATTCTGCAGCGTCTGGGCGTCGGCGCCCGTGTCCTTCGGCCGCAGCCGCGCGCTGGCTCCTTCGGTCGGGATCACGCCCGGCGCGATGGCATTCAGGCGGATGCCGTGGCGGCCCCATTCGATGGCCAGCGACTTGGTCATGGCGTCTATGCCGGCCTTGGACATGGCCGAGGGCACCACGAAGGGCGAACCGGTCCACACCCAGGTCACCACGATGGACAGTATCGCCCCGCCCGTGCCCTGCGCGATCCAGCGCTTGCCCACGGCCTGGGTCGTGTAGAAGGTGCCGCGGAACACCGTGTCGGCGATGGCGTTGAAGCCGCGCGGCGAAAGCTTCTCGGTGGGGCTGATGAAATTCCCCGCGGCGTTGTTGATCAGGCCGGTCAGCGGGCCATGCCCGGTCCAGATGGCGTCGATGGCGGCGTCCACGGCCTGGGCATCGCGGATATCCACCGCCTGGACGTGGACCTCCGCGCCGTAGCGCTCGCGCAGCCTGGCGGCGGCCTCCTCCAGCACGGCGACGCGGCGTCCCCACAGGTGCAGCGAGGCGCCCAGCGCGGCCAGCCGTTCGGCCATCGCGTAGCCCAGCCCGGTGCCCCCGCCCGTGACGAGGATGCGCTGGCCAAGGAACAGATCGGCTCGGAACATGGTGTGCGGGGCGGTCCCGCCCGATTGGTTTTGGGGCATGGCGTGGTCTCCTATTTGATGGAGGCCAGAATATCAACCAGCGCATTGCCGCGACAATCCCGCAGTTTGCGTAAACTATGTTTCCTCACAGTCAACAATAGGACCGCGCATGCCCGCCCTGCCCGCGCTGGACCTCAACCTGATACAGCTGTTCGTCACCATCGTCGACGCAGGCACCTTGAGCGAAGCGGCGGTGCGCCACGGCGTGACCCGTTCGCACGTGAGCCGCAACCTGCAAAAGCTGGAACGCGCCTTCGGCGCCCAGCTCATCCGCCGCAGCACCCGGCGGCTGGAGCTGACGCAGCAAGGCTCGGTGCTGTACGAACACGGCGCGCGCATGGCGCGCGAGGTCGAATCCGCCCGCCACGCGCTGCAGAAACTCGGCTCCGAGCCCGCCGGCCATGTCCGGCTGAGCATTCCCACCGGGCTGGGGGAACTGGACCAATTGCGCCCGCTGCTGGTGAGCTTCGCCCTGCGCCATCCCGCGCTGACGCTGCGCGTGCTGTTCTCGAACCGGGTGAGCGATCTGATTTCGTCGGAAATAGACGTGGCGCTGCGGGTGATGACGACGCCGCCGCAGGATTACGTGGCGCGCGCGCTTGGCGAGGTCAGGTGGGTGCTGTGCGCGGCGCCCTCCTACCTGCAGCAGTTTGGCCCGCCCGCCCATCCGCGCGACCTCGGCCGCCTGCACTTCCTGGGCCCGCCCGATCCCAGGCCCCAGGTCACGCTGCGCCTGCGCCGCAAGGATCAGCTGCACGAGGCCAAGCTCGCCCCCCGCCTGCAGTCCGAATACTTCCCGTTCCTGGCCCAGGCGGCCCGCGCCGGCGCGGGCGTGGCGCTGCTGCCGGCCTACGTGGTGCATGAAGACCTTGCGGCCGGACGGCTGACGCCGGTCCTGCCGGCCTACCAGGCCATGGGCCCGGGCGACAAGCTGTTCATCCTGACCACGCCCAACCCCTACCCCTCGACCGCGCAACGCGCGGTGGTCGATTTCCTGCGCACCGAGCTGACCGTGCTGCTGCGGAATTTTCTTGCGTAGGACGGTGAAGCGCGAAAGCGCCGGGACGACAATCCCGCTGGCAAGCGGACGTCGTCCTTCAATGGCGCCACGATGCCGGGCCAGCCGCAACATCCGCGTAGGACTTTCTTGATAAAAGAGGCTTGCGACGCGCGCACGCCTCGGCCAGAGTATCGGTTCGGGCCGTTGGCCCGGGCCGACGGCCGCCCGCCCCCTGATTGCTGCAGGGAACTTTGACGGCCCGCTCAAGTCTTATATAAGATATAAGACATACGGCCGCGCAGGCGCCAGTCTCACATAGAATGACAAATGCGCAAAAACGCCAGAAAATGCCGGCTTCAACCGGGCAAAACCACGGAGTCCATCATGCCGCACAACACCCTAGACACCCTCAAGAATTTCAAGATCGGCAATAAGTCCTGTCAGTACTATTCGCTGCCGGCGCTGGGCAAGTCGCTTGGCATCGATGTGCAACGGCTCCCGGTTTCGATCCGCATCGTCCTGGAATCCGTGCTGCGCAACTGCGACGGCAAGAAGGTCACCGAAGAACACGTCAAGCAGTTGGCCAACTGGCAGGCGAACGCCCGCCGCGAAGACGAGATCCCCTTCGTGGTGGCCCGCGTGGTGCTGCAGGACTTCACCGGCGTGCCGCTCCTGGCCGACATCGCCGCCATGCGCTCCGTGGCCGACAAGATGGGCAAGAGCCCCAAGAGCATCGAACCGCTGGTGCCGGTGGACCTGGTGGTGGACCACTCGGTCATGATCGACTACTTCGGCACGAAGAACGCGCTGGACCTGAACATGAAGCTGGAATTCAAGCGCAACCAGGAGCGCTACCAGTTCATGAAATGGGGCATGCAGGCGTTCGACACCTTCGGCGTGGTGCCCCCGGGCTTCGGCATCGTTCACCAGGTGAACCTGGAGTACCTGGCGCGCGGCGTGCACCATGACAAGAAGAACAACGTCTACTACCCCGACTCGCTGGTGGGCACCGACAGCCACACCACCATGATCAACGGCATCGGCGTGGTGGGCTGGGGCGTGGGCGGCATCGAGGCGGAGGCCGGCATGCTGGGCCAGCCCGTCTATTTCCTCACGCCCGACGTGGTCGGCGTGGAGTTGAAGGGCAAGCTGCGCGGCGGCGTCACGGCCACCGACCTGGTCCTGACCATCACCGAAATGCTGCGCCGTGAAAAAGTGGTCGGCAAGTTCGTCGAATTCTGCGGCGAAGGCACCGCCAGCCTGTCCGTGGCCGAACGCGCCACCATCGGCAACATGGCGCCGGAATACGGCGCCACCATGGGCTTCTTCCCGGTCGACGAGCGCACCATCGACTACTTCCGCGGCACGGGCCGCACCGAAGAGGAAATCGCCGCCTTCGAGGCCTACTTCAAGGCCCAGAAGATGTTCGGCGTGCCCAAGGCCCGCGACATCAACTTCACCAAGCTGCTGACGCTGGACCTGTCCACCGTCGCCCCGTCGCTGGCGGGCCCGAAGCGTCCCCAGGACCGCATCGAAATCGGCAACGTGAAGAACACCTTCATCGACCTGTACTCCAAGCCGATCGCCGAGAACGGCTTCAATCAGCCGGCCGACAAGCTGGAGCAGACCTTCACCACCAGCGCGGGCACCAAGGTCAAGAACGGCGACATCCTGATCGCCGCCATCACGTCCTGCACCAACACGTCCAACCCCAGCGTGCTGCTGGCGGCCGGCCTGCTGGCCAAGAAGGCCGTGGAAGCGGGCCTGACCGTGCCCAAGCACATCAAGACCTCGCTGGCGCCCGGATCCCGGGTGGTCACCGAATACCTGACCAAGACGGGCCTCCTGCCCTATCTGGAAAAGCTCGGCTTCGACGTCGCCGCCTACGGCTGCACGACCTGCATCGGCAACGCCGGCGACCTGACCCCGGACCTGAATGAAGCCATCATCGGCAATGACCTGATCTGCTCGGCCGTGCTCTCGGGCAACCGCAACTTCGAGGCCCGCATCCACCCGAACATCAAGGCCAACTTCCTGGCCTCGCCCCCGCTGGTCGTGGCCTACGCCCTGGCCGGCACGGTCACGCGCGACCTGATGACCGAGCCCGTGGGCCGCGGCAAGAACGGCGACGTGTGGCTGGGCGACATCTGGCCGACCACCGAGGAAATCGACTCGCTGCTGAAGTACGCCCTGGATCCCAAGGCGTTCGAGGCGAACTACGGCCAGGTCAAGAGCAACCCGGGCAAGCTCTGGGAGAACATCAAGGGCGTCAAGGGCGACACCTACAATTGGCCGGACTCCACCTACATCGCCGAGCCGCCCTTCTTCGAGGGCTTCGGCATGACGCCGGGCGCGATCCCGACCGTCAAGGGCGCCCGCGCGCTGGGCGTGTTCGGCGATTCCGTGACCACCGACCACATCTCGCCGGCCGGCTCCATCAAGGAAACCTCGCCCGCGGGCAAGTGGCTGAAGGAAAACGGCGTCATGAAGGCCGACTTCAACAGCTACGGCTCTCGCCGCGGCAACCACGAGATCATGATGCGCGGCACCTTCGCCAACGTGCGCATCAAGAACCTCATGATCCCGCCGCTGCCCGACGGCAGCCGCTTCGAAGGCGGCGACACGCTGTTCCAGCCCACCGGCGAACAGATGTCCATCTATGACGCGGCCATGAAGTACGTGTCGGCCGGCACGCCCACCGTGGTGTTCGGCGGCGAAGAGTACGGCACCGGCTCGTCGCGCGACTGGGCGGCCAAGGGCACCCAGCTGCTGGGCGTGAAGGCCGTGATCACCCGCAGCTTCGAGCGCATCCACCGCAGCAACCTGGTGGGCATGGGCGTGCTGCCCCTGCAGTTCAAGGGCTCGGACAGCGTGCAGTCACTGGGCATCACCGGCGAGGAAACGTACGACATCTCGGGCCTGGAAAACGGCATCAAGCCGATGCAGGACGTCACGCTGACGATCACCCGCAAGGATGGTTCCAAGCAGGACGTCACGGTGCTGCTGCGCATCGACACCCCGATCGAGGTCGACTACTACCAGCACGGCGGCATCCTGCCGTTCGTGCTGCGGCAGCTGCTGGCCGCCTGATCTCCAGGCCGGCAAAAAGCCCCGGAACCGCTAGGTTCCGGGGCTTTTTCATGCCTGGATCGCGCACATGTCCGGCCCCGGCTCGCGCCAGCGTCCGACACCAGGCTCAGCTCCCGGCCACGTTATTCGCCAAACACGTACGCATCCATCGCCAGCGCTCCGTACGAAACCTCGTCCGTCAGCCGGGTGGCCGCCGGCCCGCCGGCCCCCAGGGCGACGTACAGCGGCATCAGGTGGTCGTCATGCGGGTGCGCCTGCGCCGCGCCCGGCGCCTGGGCCTGCCAGTCCAGCAGGGCGGGCAGGTCGCGCGCCGCCAGCTTGTCCGCATACCACTCCTGGAAGGCTGGCACGTATGGCAGCGCGGGCGCATTCTGGGGCATGCGGACGTGGCGCAGGTTGTGGGTCAGCGAGCCCGATCCGATGACCAGGATGTCCTCGTCGCGCAGCGGCGCGAGCGCGCGGCCCAGCGCCAGTTGCCCGGCGGCGTCGCGCCCCATGTCCAGCGACAACTGCACCACCGGCACGTCCGCCTCGGGGTAGAGGTAGCGCAGCGGCACCCAGGCGCCATGGTCCAACGGGCGGCGGGGATCCTGCTCGGCGGCGATGCCCGAGCCGGCAAGCAGCGCCTGCGCGCGCGAGGCCAGCGCGGGCGAGCCGGGCGCCCCGTATTGCAAGGCATAGAGTTCCTGGGGAAAGCCGCCGAAATCATGCCAGGCCACCTGGCGGTCCCGGGTGGACAGCGCCAGGCCCTCGCCCATCCAGTGCGGCGAAACCACCAGCACGCCCTTGGGCTTGCGGCCCTGCGCGGCGCTCCACCCCGCCAGGGCGGGGCCGGTCAGGCCGGGCTCGACGGCCAGCATGGGGGATCCGTGGGATACGAAAAGCGTGGGCCAGCGCATGGCGGGGCCTCCTGTATAAGTCGATGGAATCATTCTCCGCCGTTTCTCTTCAGCAATAAACCCCATGAAAGGGGATGATATGTTGCTGATTTGGCATCAATCTGACCTCGTGACGGGCTGGCGGGCCGGCCGGCGGGCCGCCGCTACGGCCTGCCCGGCGGGCGTTAAACTATCGCGTTGCACACTTTCTGGACGTTCTCCGAAGTTATGGCCCGATCCCGCAGCCAATCCGCTCCCCGCATGACCCGCGACGCCTCCCGGCTGGTCGCGCTTGCCCAGGCGCTCAACCGCTCGGGCAGCCGCCTGGAAGACGTGTTCTGGGAGACCCAGCTTGGCGAAGCGATCCCCAAGCTGCTCAAGGCGGGGCAGGACGCGCCCCTCGAGGCGGCCCTGGACCATCTTGCGCAAAGCGACGTGGGCGCTTATGAAGTCTTGATCGAACAGGCGGAAACCCTGTCCGAATCGATGAAGATCGAAAAGAACGGCGTCCGCCACGACGTTCTGCTGATCGTGGCGCCCATCGTCGCCTGGACGCGCTACGCCATCCCCACTGGCCCGATCTCCGCCAGCGCGCAGCAGGCGCTGCTCGCGCAGCTGCATGGGCACGTGCTGTCCAGCAAGGCCCGCAGCGCGCTGATGCCCGTTCTGGTCAGCGTGGACCAGATGCCCCGCACCTTCTCCGAAACCTGGCAATGGCTGCAGCGCCTGGGCACGCAGGCGCTGGGCGCCGAAACCACCAAGCCCGCGCTGAATACCGAGGTCGAGACGGCCAACATGCTGGCCGACACCCGCTACATCGTGGCGGCCGTGGCGGTGCCGGAAAGCGAGCCCATCTTCCGCTGGCAGGAACAGCTGGGCGAAGCCGAGGCCAGCCGCGACGCCAGCCTGGAACAATGGGCGGCCCAGGCCCAGCCCACGCTGGCCACCCTGCTGCCCGGCTGCGGCTTCGAAGCCCTGCTGCCGGACGCCTATTACGTCAGCAACCGCGAGGCGGACCGCCGCGTGCGCCCGCTGTCGCTGCGCGCGGCGGTCAGCTGGCTGGAAGGGGCCGTCAACCTCGAGGCCTCGCAGCTGCGCGCCGTGGTGGCCGGCTGCGGCGAAAACCGGGTCGACGAATACCGCGTCGGCTTCACGGCGCGCAACAGCAACGACGTCTATTACGGCTGCGTGTGGCCGCTGTACGGCCGCGAGGAAGACCTGCCCGCCGACGAAGGCCAGCCCGACGTCATCGACGAAATCGCGGCCCTGCTGAAGGAATACGGCGTCACGGATGTGCGCCGCATCCCGGGCGTGCTGCCGCCCGAGTACTGCGAGGACTGCGGCGCGCCCTACTTCCCGAACCCGCTGGGCGAACTGGTGCACGCCGAACTGCCCGAGGACGCAGAAGCCTCTCCGGCCAAGTTCCACTAGGCAGCCATGCAAGCGGACATCTTCTGCCGCGTCGTCGACAACTACGGCGACATAGGTGTCTGCTGGCGCCTCGCCCGCCGCCTGGCGCACGGCCGCGGCTGGGAGGTGCGCCTGTGGGTCGACGACCTGGCCAGCTTCGCCCGCATCCAGCCGGGCGTCGTTCCCGGCATGGCCAGCCAGCGGCTGGCCGATATTGACATCGTGCGCTGGACCGCCTCGCCGGATCCCGGCCTGGCGGCCCGCGACGTGGTGATCGAGGCCTTCGCCTGCGACCCTCCCGACACCTTCCTGGACAGCATGCGCCGCGGACACCCGGCGTGGATCAATCTGGAATACCTGAGCGCCGAGCCCTGGGTGGAAAGCTGCCACGGCCTGCCGTCGCAGCGGCCGGACGGGCTGGTCAAGCATTTCTTCTTTCCCGGCTTCACCCCCGCCACGGGCGGCCTGCTGCGCGAACCCGGACTATCTGCCGAACGGGACGCCTTGCAGGCGTCGGAGGATGCCCAGGCCGCCTTCCTGCGCTCGCTGGGCGTCGGGCGGGAGTTGCTCCAGCGCCGCCACGACGGCGCCCGCACGGTGTCCCTTTTTTGCTACCCCTCCGCCCCCGTGACGGATCTGGTGTCCGCCCTGTCGGCCGATCCGCGCCCGAGCGTGCTGTTGGCGCCCGAAGGCGTCGCGCCGGGGCTGGAGGCCGCCTGCTCCGCGCCCGGCGCGCCGCGGTTGGCGCGCCTGCCCTTCGTGGCGCAGCCCGATTTCGACCGGCTGCTCTGGTGTTGCGACCTGAATTTCGTGCGGGGCGAGGACTCGTTCGTCCGCGCCGCCTGGGCCGCGCGCCCGCTGGTCTGGCAGATCTATCCGCAGGACGAAAACGTCCACCTGGAAAAACTGGAGGCCTGGCTGGCCCGCTATCCGGCCCCGGAATCCGCCCAAACCCTCATCCGCGCATGGAACCAGCCGGAAACCGGCCTGACGGCCGGCGCGATGGCCGCCGCCCTGGCGCCCGGCGCCTGGGATGCCTGGACGGCCGCCGCCCGGGAATGGGACGCCAGCCAGGCGGCCAGACCCGATCTCGCCGAAAATCTGGCCGATTTCTGCGCAGAGTTGGCCAAGAAACGTTAGAATAGAGAGTTTTCCGAGCGCCCTGTATTCTGTCGGGCCTCAAACCATGACGCCTCCCGGGGTGTGCACTAAGCCGAAAACACTGGCCATTTCCGGCCAATGCGTCGCGGCTTTCTGCTAGCACGGCGAGTGCACCTATCACCCCGGAGTTTTATCGATGAAAACCGCTCAGGAATTGCGAGTCGGCAACGTGGCCATGGTCGGCAAGGATCCCCTCGTGGTCCAGAAGGCCGAATACAACAAGTCCGGCCGCAACGCCGCCGTCGTCAAGCTGAAGTTCAAGAACCTGCTGACCGGCGCCGCCAGCGAATCGGTCTACAAGGCCGACGAAAAGTTCGAAGTCGTCCAGCTCGACCGCAAGGAGTGCACCTACTCCTACTTCGGCGACCCGATGTACGTCTTCATGGATGAAGAGTACAACCAGTACGAAATCGAAGCCGACAGCATGGGCGACGCCCTGAACTACCTGGAAGAAGCGATGCCCGTGGAAGTGGTCTTCTACGACGGCCGCGCCATCTCGGTGGAACTGCCCACGACCATCGTCCGCGAAATCACCTACACCGAACCCGCCGTGCGTGGCGATACCTCGGGCAAGGTGACGAAGCCGGCCAAGATCAACACCGGCTACGAACTGAACGTGCCGCTGTTCTGCGCCATCGGCGACAAGATCGAAATCGACACCCGCACCAACGAATACCGCAGCCGCGTCAACAACTGATCGGCAGCGGGCAAGAAAAAGCCAGACCTCGGTCTGGCTTTTTTTCGCCTTGCAGAAACAATGATCTTTGCAAACACGGCGGCCCGCCGCCGGGCCGCCGCAAGGCGGGTCGGCCCCCTCGGGGGCAGCAAGCGAGCCAAGCGAGCGCGGCGCGGGGGCCCCTCTACTGCAGGCGTTCGTCGTCCAGGAAATCCGGCACCGCCATGACCTCGATGCCATCCTCGGCCAGCGAGGCGCGTTCCTCGGGGGTGGCGGTGCCGCGAATCGGGCGATCGTCGGCGTCGCCCTCGTGGATGCGGCGCGCCTCTTCGGCGAAGCGCGGCCCCACGTTTTCGGTGTTGCGCAGCAGGGCGCGAACCTGGCGCATGACGACCGCCTGCACCGCCGCCATCTTTTCCGCCTCGGAGGCATGGGCGGGCACCGCGGGCTGGGCCGCCGGCGCGTGCAGGTGGGCGACGTTCAGGCGCGGCGCCGACAGGCGCTTGGTGATGGTGGCCGAGCCGCAGACGGGGCACGTGACGAGGCCACGCGCCTGCTGCGCGTCGTAATCTTCGTGCGAACCGAACCAGCCCTCGAAAATGTGGCTGTGTTCGCACTGGAGGTCGAAAACTTTCAGTGCCATGGCATTTATATGGGGTGCAGCAGCCAGAATACAAGAAAGCGCCCCAGGCCGGCGGCCTTGCCCTTCCGGCGGGACGCTTTTCCGGCCCGCAAGACAAGGCAAGGCGGGCCCGAGGGCCCGCCTTGCCGGCGCCGCCGCCGCGGCGCTTACTTTGCGCGCTTCTGGACGGGCGTGTGCGCCACCTGCGCCTGCTGAGCCTGCAAGGCGTCGATCTGGCGCTGCATATCACGCAATTGCTGGCGCACGTCCTTTCCCTGGTCGGCCAGCGCCGTGGCCTCCTGGCGCGACTGTTCCTGGCGCGCCGCCACCTGTTCTTCCTGCTGCAGGCGCAAGGCGCGATCCGCCTGCAGGGCGCTCAATTCGGCGCTGCGGCTGGCCAGCAGCTTTTCGGCGTGCGCATATTCCGCCTGCAGCTTGATCCGCTTGATGTCCACTTCGGCCAGCTCGGCCGACTGGCTGGTAAAAGCGCGGTAGGTCGCCTCGGCCTGCTTTTCCGACTTCGTCTTCAGCACGCGCCAGAAATCCTTCTGCTGGAACAAGGCAACGTAGTACGTCAGGTCGTCGGGCTTGAACAGCAGGCTGGCGCCATAGGTGCCGTTGTAGGCCGTGCGCAGTTCCGAGACCTGCCGGTTCTGGATCAGGCCCTGCAGCTCGGAGGCGGTGGAGGACGGCCGCGCGGCAGGCGCCGGCGCCGCCACGGGCGGCGTCACGGGCGTGGATGCCGCCTGCTTGTCTTCCACCTGCTGGACGGTGGGCCGCGGCGCCTCGGACTGCGCGACCGCGCAAGCGGCAAGGCCGGACAGGGCGGTGCCCAACAGCGCCATGCGTGCGGCGCCACGGATAATGTGGACGTTCATGCCTACCCCAAAAAAAATGTTGCGAAACTATAGCAATTTATTTCGCCCGGGGAGGATGCGCGTGCCTCCACCGCGAGCCTGATTGTCGCCCCCCGCGGGGCATTCCCTATTGCGCGTTCACGATGCCTCCACGATGCCTTCGGCGGTTTCGCCTTGCGCCGCTCCGAGATTCAGCTTGCGCATCTTTTCCCACAGCACCTTGCGGCTGATCCCCAGCGTATTGGCGGTGTCCTGCCGCCGCCACCCGTTGACGTCCAGCGCGGCCAGGATGCGGGCGCGCTCGGCGCGCTCCGCATCGGTGAACGCGGGCGGCGCGCATGGCGAGCCGGCGGCGCCCGCGGCGATCGGCGCGGCAAGCTGGTCGAATATCCGCTCGATGCGCGGCGGGTCCCAGGATTTCATTTGCCGCCTCATGATCGCCACACGCTCCGCCACATTGGAGAGCTCGCGGACGTTGCCGGCGAAGCGCGTGCGCGACACCCGCTCCAGCAGCCATGCCGGCGGCTCGCCCTCGCCGCCCAGCCGCTCCAGCAAGGCCCGGAAAATCGCGGCCTTCTCGGCGCCGCCACGCTCCTCCAGGTTGGGAATGCGCAACTCGATGACCGCCAGCCGGTAGTACAGGTCGGCCCGGAATTCCTCCTGGCCCACCAGCGCGCGCAGATCCTTGTTGGTGGCGGCGACCAGGCGGAAGTCCACCGGCACCTCCGCCGTCGAGCCCAGCCGCGTCACCGCGCTCTGCTCGAGAACCCGCAGCAGTTTCACCTGCTGATAGAGCGGCAGGTCGCCGATCTCGTCCAGGAACAGCGTGCCGCCATTGGCCTGCTCGAAATAGCCCTTGTGCGCGCCGACGGCGCCGGTGAACGCGCCCTTGGCGTGGCCGAAGAAATGCGCCTCGAACAGGCCTTCCGGTATGGCGCCGCAGTTGACCGCCACGAACGGCCCGTCCGACCATGCCGCGCGCTCGTGCAGCAGACGCGCGACGCGCTCCTTGCCCACGCCGGTTTCGCCATGGATCAGCACGTTGCTGCGGCAATCCGCGAACAGCTCCGCCTCCGCCAGCAGGTTGCGCATCGGTTCCGACACGGCGATGAGCGGCTGCTCGCGCCTGGGCGCGGAGCGCTTGAGCTGATCCAGCGTGCCCAGCAGTTCGAACAGCAGCTTGCGCAGGTCCGCGGCCGTGAACGAGGGAGGCAGGGTGTAGGAATACTCGGGCGGGTAGTAGCGCGGATCGCGCCCGCGGGCTTCGGAAGCCACCCAGATGATGGGCAGGCCCTGCGCCGCGAGCCAGTCGTAACCGCTGAAGCGCGTGTCGCCCATCACCGAAACGGACACCAGCGCCACGGCCGGCCGCCCCGGATCGCGGGGCGGCGGAAATGCCGTGCCGGCGTCCGCCCGCAACAGCGAGACGTCCATGCCCGCCAGGCAGCGCTCCGCCCGGCTGGCGATGTCGGAGGTGCCTTCCCAGACGTACAGGTCGAATTCGTCGCGCGTGAATTTCTGGCTCATGGCATGGACCATGCGGGCAAGGAAGTGGCGAGGATCTTGGCATTCATCATCAGTACACCAGGCGGGGCCGGCCGCAATCCACGGAGATCAGGGAAACGTCGGTCTGGCCCAGGCTCAGGCCCAACAGGTCGAGCAATTGCTGCAGCATGCCGGACAGCATGTCCAGCAAGGGCGACAGCAGCGAAATGACAATCGAAAGAACGCCTCCCAGCTGCCCGCCGTCGTTCAGCGCCAACGCAGCCACGGAGTCGATGCGGCACTGCCGGGTCGCGCCGGGGCCGAATATCCCGCCCACGCCGCAAAGCAGATCGTTGACCGGCGCGACGAGCAAGGTCGTCAGCGCATTGCCCACCACTTGCAGGGTCCCGCCCAGCACGCCCGTCAGCCCGCCGGTCGCCATGCGCTGCCCCAGCTGATCCATCGCGGTCTTGGACCACTTCAGGTTCTGGAACACTTCCGACACGGATTTGCCTGGATCCGAGCCGCCGCCGCCCACCAGGTCCTTGGCGAGCGCCTTGCGCTGCTCGTCGGTCAGCGGCGTGCCGCTGCTCGCCAGGTCCCCCAGGATCCCGGCGACCAGCGCGTCCGACAGGTTGGACGCCAGGCCGGCCAGATCGACCGACGAGGCATTCACCGTGGCGAAGGCCTGCGGAGACGGCGGCTCCGTCAGGGTGACCGGCACCGGCGCCGGCGACTCGAAGGCCGCGAACGTGGCCCTGGAGTTCAGCGGCAGGATGCCCAGCACATTCAGCACCTGGTAGGGCTGGACGGTGTCGAACGCCCCGGGTTCGCAGCGGTTGGTCAGCGAAAGGAAATGTGCCGGCGCCTTGTCCGTGGCGGACTCCATGCCCGGGAACCGCCCCAGGCACACGCTCGCCACGGAGGAAGTCACGTCGATGGTGGCTTGCTCCTGCGTCAGGGGCGCCGCGCAGAGCTTGGTCAGGGTGCCCGTGGACTGCCCCACGTCGATGATGATGGGCAGGTCCACCACCGTGTTCAGCGTGCTCGCCAACAAAGGCCCCACCAGCGGGATGTTCGCGGTGGTGACGCGCAGGTACACGCGGATGCCGGCGCTGGCGGCCTGCGTGCCCACGCCGCCGATGGCCACCGTGGGCGGCTCGACGACGCGCACCTGCGCATCGATGCCCAGGAGCGGCACGTTCAGTCCCAGGTCGATCAGGTTTTCGCCATTGGCCACCACCAGCGCGGTCTCCAGGACGTTGCGGGCATTGACGGTGGCCTGCAGGGCGGAATGGGCGCCCGCGCCCTCCACCGACAGGTCGAGCACGCCCCCTTCGCCGAACAGCTTGACGGGCAGGTCCAGCGGCATGACCTCCAGCGCGGTGTGGATGGCGTTCGTCAGCAACCCCAGGTCCGCGCTGGCGGTGCCCATGTCGTCCAGGACGCTCAGCGTGGCGTTGAGCAACTGGCCCAGGGTCAGGTTCTCGATGGCCGCCAGTTGTTCGGGCGTTCCCAGGCCGGATGCGACCGACAGCGGCAGGCCCAGGGCCCGCAGCAGCCCCGCCGGCGTGATGTCGACGCGGGCCAGTCCGGCCGCGTCCAGCACGTCCAGCTGCGCCGGCGAAGCGCCCACGGTGGCCAGCAGGCGCGACAGCAGCCCGCCGCGCTCCAGGCGCAACAGCCGGCTTCCCACCGAGAAGGCCGCAACGGGCTTCGTATTGGCGGCCACGGCGGTGGTGGAGACCATGGCGCTCCCGCTCTCGCCGCTGCCGAACCGCGGAATGATGCTGCTCAATTGCTTGCGCACCGTCACGCGCACGGCGTTGAACGCCTCGCCGGCGCCCGCATCGAACACGTGCATGCCCGATGCATCGGTCCGTCCGGAATCCCAGACCTTGCACTCGACGGCGATGTCGGCGTCCTCGAAGGTATCGACGAGATCCGGAATATTGCGCAGCGCCGACACGCGGCCCGCGGTAACGGCCCGCGCGCAATCGGCGGCGCTCCCCATGCCCAGCACCTGGACCGCCGACAGCGCGGCGAGGTCCGCGCCTTTCTGCATTTCGCGCTTCATGTAGAAGCTGTACGCCAGTTGCGCCGCGCCGAGCAGCACCAGCCCCACCAGGACCGCGAACACGACGGCCACGGTAACGCTGCCGCGCTGGCGCGGCAACGGAACGGGAGGCGGGAACGAGGCGGGCATGCTGGCGGCTTGAGTCCGGACCCGGCTTCAACGGGTGTTCTTGGTTTCGACGCGCTTTTGCATCCACTCCGGAATGGGATGCTTGAAGCTGTCCAGGTAGCGGTTCCAGGCGGCGGTGGACACCGGGCCCAGGATGGGCAGCGCGCCGCCGGCCCGGCGGCCGTCGGCCTGCGCGGCCAGCAAGCCGCGAGTCACGTCGCCGAAACCCTCCGGCGCCGCGGCACGGGCCGCCTGCGCAGCGGCCGGCGCCTCCGCGGGCATCGGCGTGGACACCTGCTGCACCACGGGCCGTTCCGGCAACGCGGCCGGCTCAGGGGCGGCGGGGCCGCCGGATGCGGGGCCCGCGCCCGACATGCCACCGGTCAACGGCGCGTTGGATTGGGCGTGGCCGACGGGCGCCGCCAGCGCGGCGAATGCCGTGACCAGGGAGAACGAAGCGAAGAAGCGCGCGAGAGACATGGCAAATTTCCTGAACACGAGGTCAGCGTACGATGGGCCCGTTGGCCAGGCCCTCCATCAAGGGGCTCATCATCGGCATGACGGAGCCGGCGCCGTCCGATACCCGGGTGGCGGGCAGCGTGCCGACAGGCAGCGGCGCGGGCGCGATCTGGCCGCGGATTTCGGAAGCCAGCCGCAGCACCTGCGCGCGCGCCTCCTCCCCCAACTGCGCCTGATCCATGAGGCGCCGCGCCTTGGCCGGATCGCCTTCGACCAGCAACAGCACCGCAACGTTGGCGAGGACCCTGCCGTTCTCGGGCGCCAGCTCGGCGGCCTGTCCCAGCGGCACGCGCGCGCCGTTCAGGTCGCCGGCCCGCAGCCTCGCGTAGCCGAGGTCGCCCAGGATCCGCGCGTTCATCGGCGCCAGCCTCGCCGCTTTCGCGAAATCGTCGGCCGCCTGGTCGAACTGGCCTCGGCCTCCCGCTATCAGGCCCAGGCCGTGCCATCCTTCCGCCGCCTGGTCCCCGTGGGTGAGCGCGCGGTAGGCCTGCTCGCTCAACGCCGTCTGCCCGGTCTGGCGCAAGGCGTCCGCGCGCATGACGGCAACGCGGCTATCGCTGCCGAACTTCTGCTGGTAGGCGTCGATATAGGCCAGCGAAGCGAAATAGCGCTCCTGCCGCTGCGCCTCGGCGATCATCGACAGCATCATGTCCGGTTCGCGGTCGCGGTTGCGGCCCTGGGCCTCGTCCTCTTTCTGCCGCGCCAGCGCCTGTTCCTGCTGCTGTTGCTGGATCAGCTGCCACGCGGATTCCGCGCCGTTCGTCTTGCATCCGGTCAGGCCCGCGAGCGCGGCCGCCGAAGCCGCCGCGAGGATCCAGCGCATCGCGCCCTGCCGCTTAACCATAGCGCCCGCCATCATGTTCCCCCCATGCGCGACAACGCGCGTATCACCGCGATGAAACCCGCCCCGCCCGTGATGATCAGCAGCGCGGGCAACAAGGTCACGATCATGACCCCCGTCATCTTGACCGTGGTCTTGCCCACCTTCTCTTTCAGCTCCAGCCGCCGCGATTCGCGCAGGCGCTCGCCAAAGCGGTTCAGCGGTTCCTGCACCGCGCCTCCGTGCTGGTCCACCTGCGCGATCAGGCGGCAAATCGCGGAAAGATCATCGTTGTCGAAGCCCGTGGCGAGCCGGGCCAGCGATTGTTCGCGCGTCCGGCCGCGCACGTAGAGCTCTGAGGCCAGGCGCAATTCCTGGGACAGCACCGGCAGGACCTGTCCGAACTCCGTCACCAGCACCTGCATGCTCTGGTCGATGGAAAGCCCCACGCCCTGCAGCAGGCGCAGCAGGTCGATCAGCAATGGCAGTTCGTCGGCCGCCATGCGGCGGCGGCGCGCCACACGGCGGCGCACGAGCCACTTCGGCAGCAGGTAACCGATGGCGAACCCGAAAAAGACCGCGACCAGCATGCCCATCCAGGAGTCGATGTAGCGGTAGCGCAGGCCGGCCCCGACGGCAGCGACGGGCAGCAAAAGGGCCAGGCCGAATCGGATGGCGGCAAAGCGGGACCTTGCGACGCCGGCATCGGCGTAGCCCGCCATGTCCACCAGCTTGCGGTCTTCGGCGGCCAGCAAGGTGTCGGCCAGCCGGCCCTCGCTCAGCCGCTTGCCGAAGGAGTCGGCCGCGCGCGCGGCGGCCGCGAGCCTGCCCTGCCCGTCGTCGGCCCGCGGCGGCGCCTCGGCTGCGCCCCCCATCTGGCGCGCAGCCAGGGCCTGGTCCACGATCCGGAGGCTTCTGCTCTGCCCGCGCAGGCGCCGCAGGATGCCGATGCCCAGCACCAGCATCCCCGCGGCGATCAGCATCAGCGCCGTCGCCAGCACGGTGGATACGCTCCAGGATCGCAGGATTTCCATCATGCTCTCCCCTTCAAATGGACTTGGCCATGCGGTACAGCCAATAGCTGCCGCCGATCTGCAAGGCCACGGCCGTCGCCAGCATCTTGAAGCCCGCGGGGTCGTGCCACAGGCCCATGAACAGATCATTGTTCGCGACGATGATGAAGCCTCCGATCCCCACCGGCAACAGCGCGAGGATCCATGCCGACAGGCGGACCTCGGCGGAGCTTGCCGACAGCTCGTTGCGCGCCTGGGCCACGTCGCGCATGAAGGCGGCCATCCGCTCCAGCACCTGATCGCTGCGCCCGCCAAAGCGCATCGCCAGCGACACGACGGCGGAAATCATGTACAGCTCCTTCAGTCCGTACAGGCGCGACACGTGCGCGAGCGCGGCGTCCAGCTCCTTGGCCGAACGGCTCAGGCTGGCGGCCGTTTCCATCACCTCGCGCAAAGGCTCGTCGGTATTGGCCGCGGCCGTCTGGAAGGCCGAGCCCATGCTGTTGCCAATGGTGACGAGGCGAACGATGTTGTCCAGGAAGGCGGGCAATTGCGCGATCATCCGGCGCCGGCGCTTGTCGGCCCGCAGCCACAGCAGGAAGTACTCCAGCACGGCCATCAGCACGAAGGTCGCCGCGCCGGACATGCTTCCCAACAGCAGCCAAGCCAAAGCCGCCCCCCCTAGGAGCGGCACCGCGAGGCGCGCGTAAAGCCCCGCGCTCTGGCGCACGCCAGCCACCAGCAACAGGCGGTCCCATCCCAGAAAGCCGCTGCGCATCGCCCGCGCTCCGGCGGAAAACGGCTCGCTTCCGGCGCGCGCTTCGCGCCCCCGGTTGAGCTGGTGCTCCAGGAAGGCCGAGCTCGCGGCGCGGCGCGCGCCCTTGCTGGCGTGCCGCCAAAGCAGAACGGCTCCGATGGCCAGCACCGCCGCCAGACCCGCGAGCGCCAGGGCTTGGCTCATCAGCGCCTCCGGCTCCAGAATCCGCCTCCGCCGCCGTCCGCGTCGCCCGGCGTAGCGTCGGCCGCTCGCGTCTCGCTGCGCATCCTGGCCAGCTTGGGCGTGTGGGGATGGATGCCCAACCACTTCCAATGGTCCTTTTCCTCTCCTTCTGGCGTCATGAACGTTTCGTGGCGATAGAGTTCCTGCGTGGAAATCACGTTGTCGCCCATGCCCGTTACCTCGGTCACGGACAGCACGCGGCGCTTGCCGTTGGAGAGCCGGCCGATCTGCACGATGAAATCGAGGGCGCTGGCGATCTGCCTGCGCAGGCTGTCCTCGCTGCCCTGGAAACCGGCGAAGCCCGCCAGCATCTCGATCCGGTACAGGCATTCGCGCGGGGAGTTCGCATGGATGGTGGCCATCGACCCTTCATGGCCGGTGTTCATCGCCTGCAGCATGTCCATGACCTCCGCTCCGCGCACCTCCCCGACCACGACCCGGTCCGGCCGCATCCGCAGGCTGTTGCGGATCAGCTCCCGTATCGTGACCGCGCCGCTGCCGTCGAAACCGCCCTGGCGGGATTCCAGCCGCACCACGTGCGGATGGTTGAGCGAGAGCTCCGCGGTGTCTTCTACCGTGACCACGCGCTCCGTTTCGGGAATGAAAAAGGCCAGCGCGTTCAGCAGCGAGGTCTTGCCGGAGCTCGTGCCGCCGGACACCAGGATGTTGCAACGGTTCTTCACCGCCTCGTGCAGCAGACGGTAGATTTCCTCGTCGAAGGTCCCCAGGGTCAGCAGGTCGGCCGGCTTGAGCGGATCCTGGCGGAACTTGCGGATCGAGACCATGGGGCCGTCGACGGCCAGCGGCTCGATCACGACGTTCAGGCGGCCGCCGTCGGGCAGGCGCGCGTCCACCATGGGGCTGGATTCGTCCAGACGGCGGCCGATGGGAGCCAGGATGCGGCGCACGATGCGCAGCACGTGCTGGTTGTCCGTGAACCTGAGGGTTTCGCGGGCCAGCACGCCCCGGCGCGACACGAACACGTTGTCGTAGCCGTTGATGAGGATATCTTCCACGGCCGGATCCGCCAGCAGGTCCTCCAGGGGCCCCAGGCCGGCCAGCTCCTTGGTCAGGGCCTCGGCGATCTGCCGCATTTCCCCTTCGTTGATCGGCACCCTGCGCAACCGCACGAAGCTCGCGACCTCGATGTCCACGAACTCCTGGATCGCCGAACGGGCCCAGCGGCCGAACTCGGCGCCCAGCTCTTCGATCCGGGAAAGCAGGTGCTCGTACGCCGCCGTCTTCACTTCCTGGAAACGGTCCGACGCCGAAAAGCCCTTGTCGCCGTCGCCGAACGCTACCGTCGTTGTCATGATCATGTCGGATTCCGCCGCTGTCCGCCTGTCTTTCCGTTAACCGACCACCATGCGGCGGTGCACGCCAGGCAGCCAGGTGGCCAGCCAGCCTGCCCGCCCGCCGGGCGTGTTCTCTTCCGCGCAGAGCTTTTCAGCGAGCCCCTGCACCGCCCGCACATAGATGTCGCGCTCCGCCTCCTCGTGCAGGAGATGGCCCTGATTCGTGCACACCATCAGCGCCAGCGTGCGATCCGGCAGCGTGCCCACCAGCTCCAGCTGGAAACGCTCGGCGATCTGCTGAGCGGTCATGCCGTAGCGTTCGTCGTAACGGTTCACGATCAGGCCCAGGCTGCGGCGCTCGACGTGCTGCTCGTCCAGCTCCTGCAGCAGGCCCGCCAGGGACACCAGCGCGCCGACGCTCTGGTCGGTCACGATCCAGTTCTGCTGCGACGCGCGCGCCAGGCCGGCCACGAACTCCGGATTGGTGAAGCCGCCGGAATCGGCGACCACCACGCCGAAATGCTGGCGCATGCGCTCGAACACCAGCAACGAGTCGGATTGGGAAACGTCGCGCATCTGGCCGAGGTCGCGAGGCAGGGACAGGACGCTCAGGCCGTTGGCCGTGTGCGGCATGGCGGACCCCAGCAGCGTGGAGTCCAGGCGGCGCAGATTGCGCGCCGCCTCGGCGAAGTCGAAATCGCCGCCGATGTTCAGGTAGAGCTGGCAATCGCCGACGGGCCAGCCCAGGTCCATCAGCGCCACCCGGCTGGACAAGGGCAGCAAGGCCCCCGCTTCGGCCGCGGCGGCCTTCCCCGCCTTGCCTGCGGCGGCCCCGGCGCGCGCGGCATGCGCATGCTTCAGGCGGTCCTGCACGATGTCTGCCAGATGCACGGCCAGGGTGCTGGTGCCCACGCCCGGACGCGCGCCCAGCAGGAGGACGCTGCGCCGCGAGCCGCCGCCGCGCATGTCGTCCTGCTGCGCATCCAGCAGCCTCATCACGATTTCCTTGATTTCCTGCGGAGCCACCGTGGGATCCACGAAATCGCTGACGCCCGCGCGCAAGGCCGCGATCGCCCCTTCCGGCTGGCTCAGCAGCCCGACCGCCACGCGCGGCAGGCTCGGCGCAATCCGCGCCAGCAGGCGCGCCAGTTCGGCGGATCTGAACAGTTTTCCAGGTTCGTCCGCGCTCAGGGTGAAATCGAGGAACACCATCTGAGGCGCGATGTCCGCAAGGCGCCGCGCCAATTCTTCCACGGCGGGCGACTCCTGGGTAAGCATTCCCATGTCGCCCAGCGCCTGCCCCAGCTGGGCGGCGATATCCGCGCCACGGGAGCAAAACAGAAACCGCCTGCTGTTCTGCAGGCCCACCCACTCGCTTGCATGTGTCTTCATGTTATTCACCGCGAAAAACCCGGCATCTGCTGGCCGCCCACCGGGCCGGTCAGGTAATAGCCCCAGGCGTTGAAGCCGTTGTCCGTGCGCTCCTGCCTTTCTCCCGGCAGCGGCAGCGTCACGCCGCGGGCGATGGGACGCACCAGGCGCGGCGTGACCACGATGACCAGTTCGGTGTCCTCCTGCTTGTAATCGAGGCTGCGGAAGAACGAACCGATGATCGGCAGATCGCCCAGCAGGGGCACCTTGCTCACCATCGCCTTGGTCTGGCGCGAGACCAGGCCGCTGATCACGAAGCTTTCGCCGTCGCCCAGCTCGACCGTCGTGTCGGCGCGGCGCGTGCGCAGGGCCGGAATGATCGAAGCGGAGTCCGGGCCGTTGCTGATCGCGATACCGTTGCTGTAGTCCAGCTCGCTGGCCTCGGGAGCCACTTTCAATGAAATGCGATCGCGCGACAGCACGGTCGGCGTAACGGTCAGCCCGATGCCGAAAGGTTTGAAGGTGACCGATACCGTGCCCAGCCCTCCGGATTCGGGAATCGGCAGCTCGCCGCCCGCCAGGAAGCTGGCGCTCTGCCCCGTAAGCGCCACCAGCGTGGGCTCGGCAAGCACCCTGGCCATGCCGTTGGTCTGCAGCAGGCGCAGGTTGGCGGAAAAATTGTTGGTGTCGTAGAACAGGGAAAATCCGGAGGCCGCGGCGCTCAGATTGGCCGGGATCATGCTGTTGGCCGCGCTCCACGGCCCGCTGCCGCCCGCTGTCCAGCTGATGCCTGCCTCCTTCATCACCGAGCGCGACACCTCGACGACCTTGACCTCGACCTGCACGACGCCGCTCGCGCCCGCGGAGGACACGTCCACCACGTTTTTCTCGCCGCCCACGGCGGAGGCCGCCATGGCGACCGAGGCCACGTGGCCCATCGGCGTCTCGGCATGGCCGGAGACCACCGCGCGATCGCCGGCGATATCGATGTTGGCGCCGCCGGTGATGTTCCGCGTTGCCAGCGCGCCCTGAACGCCGCCGCCCACGCGCAGGTTCCAGATTTGAGGCGACGGGCCTGTTCCGCTCCAGATCTGCAACTGCGTGGTGCCGGGCTTCTTGCCATAGATCAGCAGCGACCCCGCGCGCTTGCCGGCAGGCGGCAGGACCTTCACGTCGGCCACATCGGGATCGCCGATGGCGATGCGCGAGGGCGCGCCGCCATCGAGCAGCAGCGTCTGCTGGCCTTTTACGGCCAGGACGAGATCGCGGACCGGCGCCGGCGCCTTGGCCGCGGCCGCCGGCGTGGCGGGTTGCGCCGCGGCGATGCCGCCGCAGCCGGCCGCCGCGGCCGCCGACAGAAGACTGATGAGGGTGTTGCGCTGGAGTTTCTTCATATGGCTGGATCGGGTCATGGGCGAGAGTCCAGCCGCGGGAGGGCGCCGGAGCCTCTCGCGGCTGCGTTCAATAGCGCACGCGTTCGGATTTGTCCCCGCGCAGGATTTCAACCGTTCTTCCGCCCGCCGGTCTGGCGCCCCGCGCGGATGCCGCGGGAGCCGGCGCGATGGCCGTCGTTCCGTCGAGCTGGACCAGGCTTTCGCCGGCAAACGCGCGGTTGGACGCCAGCGTCAGCGCCTCCCGCTGCGCCGGCGTCAAATCGGCGCGGACGGGCAATACCGTGCCCCGCCGGGCGAACAGCCCCGGGTCGGGCACGTCGTCGTCATCCAGGGGCCGCAACGCCAGCTGCAAACGGCCCGCGCGGCCGGCCAGCATCAGTTCGTTGACCTGCTCGACCGGCACGGCAAGCACGGCGGTCCGGGCGGGCGGGTTCGGCACGCCCGGCTGGCCCGCGGCCTTTTCCTCCGGCCCGTCCACCGAGGCCCTGCCATATGCCAGCACACGCACCTGGGCCTGCAGCAGGCGCGCCTGGGCCCCCGGCACTTCCTGCCCCTTCTCGATCATGAAAAACACGTCCACCCAATCGCCCGGGGCGATGCGGTGGCCGCCGCCCACGACCTCGTCCACGGCGATTGCGACGGCGCGCTCGCCCGGCTTGAGCTGGCGGGCCAGCCCCTGCGCCAGCAGGCCGGGCAGGAGAGGGTCGCCCGCGGCGATGTCGACCTTGGTCACGGCGCCTTCGAGCGGGGCCACGTCCTGGTAGCCTCCCGACAAGGGCGCCTGCCACTGGACCACCGCGAGCATCTTGGCGGTATCGATGCGCGTGCCGGCGGGCATCGGCGCTTTGGCCACCACGACGGGATAGCGCGTGACCGGCGCCGGAACGGGCGCAACGGGCGCGGGGGCAGGCGCGGACGCCACGCTGGCGGGCGGACGGGCGGGCGCCGACGCCAGCCGCCACGCGACAAAGGCCAGCGCCAGCCCCGCCACCAACAACACACCCGCGACGATCTTGCTCAAGCTGCTCATGGCGTTCCCTGCGATATCTGAACGATGGCCTGCGAACGCAGGCGGGAGGGGATCCAGTTCGTTCCCATGCCCGGCACCGAGGTGATCAGGCCTTGCAGGGTGGCCAGCAAAGGCCACGACTGCGTGTCGTAGGTCATGGCCACCGTGGCGCAATCGGCCTGACTGCCTTCGGCGCCCGCCCACCCGCACGGCGCGCTGGAGACCTCGCACCCGACGGCGGAACCGGAAGAAAAGGCGCTCATGGCCGCGGCGCAGGCCGCAGACGGCACATCGGCCTGGCCATTGAAGCGGGCGAAGACGGCGGCGCGCGCGCCGTCGGTCGCGGCCGAGGCCAATTGCTGCTGCATCCAGAACAGCGCGCCGAAACCGAGCACGCCGCAGATGAACATCAGCAGCATGACGAGCGTCAGGGAGAATTCCAGCGCCGCGATGCCGCGCTGGGATCCGCGCCCGGCATGGGGCACGCGGAGCGTGGGAAGCGGATGCATCTCAAACCCCCTCGTCCAGGGAGTCGCCCAGGTGCACCATGGCGCGCGCGCTCAGCACGCTGGAAGCCGGCATCAGCATGGTCCGCAGCAAGGGCACCGAGGGAATCAGCGGATGGGCGCCATAGGCGTAGGACACCGTCACTTCGATCTGCCCGGCCGCCAGCGGCAACCCGCTGCAGGTTCCGCCCGCCGAACTGCTGAGCGCGCCCGAGCTCCCGCAGACCGCCACCGCCACCGGCGATGCCGAAACCGCGCTGATCCATTCGGCCCGGCGCAGGGCGGTGTCGCGGCCCGCGCTGGCCCGGGCCGCCAACGACGAGGAGCCGGCCTGCCATTGCAGGATCTTGCGCGCGCCATCCTGGGCGGCAAGCGCGACCGAGTTCTGCGCGGCTGCCACCAGGGAATAGGTCAGGATGCCGTAGAACACCAGGAAGAACACCACGAATACCAGGCCGAATTCAAGGGCATAGACGCCACGCTGAGCGCCGAGACGCCCAGGTATGCGGCGTATGGAATTTGCCGGAGCCGGGCGCTCAGCGCCAGGAAGCGCGATGCCGACAGGTACAGCAAGGCATGCAGGCCCGCCAGCAGGCTGGCCATCAGAAGCGTCATCAGCAGCGGCGCCCAGCCCATCAGCAGGCCTAGCGCGGCAATCGCCTTGACGTCGCCCGCGCCCATCAGGCGCCGGGTCCAGAGGGGCAGGAATGGCACCGCGCTCAGGAATCCCAGCAGCGTCATGAGCCCGCCCGTCCAGCGCGGCGGATAGCCCCAGCCGGGCGCCAGCAAGGCGGCCGCCAGCCACAGCAACTGCGCGACGCATCCCGAGACGATCAAGGCATTCGGGACGCGGCGATAACGCAGATCGCCGTAGATCAACGCCAGATTCCAGCTTGCGAACAACAACCACCACAATGCTTCCCCTGGGTACAAGGCAGAACCTTCAGAAATCGGATTCAACAGCGGACGCATCCATCGGGGTGGACGGCGCCCTCTTCAAGCCGCGGCTATGAATGAATGAGTGGGTGGGTGGGCGCCGCGATGAGGGGAACGCCCCGGCATCGCGGCATGGACTTGTTTCGGCCCGGACCGCCGATCAGGAGGCGGGCTTGTTGTCGTCGAGCGCGCTTCCCAGCCCCGTGAACAGGCCATCGAGCGCTGTGGTGAAGGTTTTCACGGCCGCAAGCAGGGCCACCGCGATCATGCCGGCGATCAGCCCGTACTCCAGGGCCGTAATGCCGTCTTCGTCATTCCAGAACTGCGCAAGTTTTGCTTTCATGTCGAGCTCCATCGGTCTCGATTCATCACCAGGCCGCCCGCCCCTGGCGGATTCAGCCCCCCTACCCCGGAACCGCCCCGCGCCGGCGAATTTGCTGGCCGGCGCGCACCCGGAACCTTCTAACCCGGCCCCGGGGCGGATCCGGGAAGCCTTCCCGGACGCGCCATAGGCGCCGATTCAATGATCGAGTCGATGCGCTGCGCCGTGCGCGCGCGAAACCGCCGAGATGCCCGCTGCAAATGCCATCGCATGAGCAAGGTCGTGGCCACGGACAGCCCGAATGCGATGTAGGGCAACATCACCCCGCCGATCTGCAAACTGGAATATTCAACGGCGGCCGAGCAGACCACGGTTCCCGCGGCCGCGCCGGTGTAATGCATGCCGCAGATCGCCAGCGCCATCAAAACGGCGGCCCCGAGACGCTGGCGCTCATTCTGCGTATTGAATGCAAGCCACAATGCCGCGGAAGCCGCAACGACCGCGATGAACACCGACAGAACCACCATCGGCAGGTTCCAGGCCAGTACCGCGGGCATGCGCATTGCGCTCATGCCCACATAATGCATGGCGACCACTCCGATCCCCGCCGCCGTGCCGCCGGCCAGGCAACGGAAGAAAGTGAACCGCTCGCGTCCGATAAACCAGAAAGCCCAGCCGGAGAATCCCGCGGCCACCAGGAAACTGAGCGCGGTCAGGCCCAGTTGATAACCGACTTCAAATGGCAGGTTCTGGGTCTGCATGCCGATGAAATGCATGCTCCAGATACCGACGCCGCCCATCGCGATCGCGCCGATGAGGATATAGCCGATGCGGATTTCGCCGTCCCGGGTTTCGGCCCGGATGCCCGCCGCCGCCAGCATGGCCACATAAGAACCGAGCACGGCGACCAGGAACGACAGCGCGACAAGCCCTCCGTGAAACGAAAGGGGAACGATTTCGCCTGGCCTCATGGGCGGCCCCTGCCAAACTGGCCGCCCGGGCGGCGCGCTGCCGGCGCGCACTTGCGATTGTTTCTGCGGTCATCCGCGAGCATCTTGGGGACTCCCGATAGCCTGAACGTTTCAGCGCTATGTGCAAATACGTTTTTTATAGTCTTATCTATTACGATTTAATACACATCAGGGTTTTCACCGATATTCGTAATAATGCTGGAATCAATATGTAACCAACATTCGAATATTTTTGAATAATCCATTAAAAACATGGATTTAGCCATATTCTGTGCTTATTCATATAGTGTCACGCTCGCAACATTGTTGGTATTGCGCCGTTTCGCTTTGACTGGATTGAAATAAATTGTCATTTTGACGAGGGACTGGCACCATATTCCGACGAACGCAGCAAGTTTTGTTTACCGGCGATATTCGCGTCTCATTTTCAATACCGAATATGCCGAATATCCCTACGGTTGAAACGCGCTGCGGAATAGAGAGACATAAAAAGGCATGAGACGTACGCTTCCAGCAGGTCAGCTTTCCCTCGCACTGGTGTGCGCCCTCGCAGTCGGCGCCAATGCCCGGGCAGATGGCCCGCTACGGGGCAATCCGGTGGACGCCATGCCGAAACTGGAGCGGCCGCCCTCCGCCACCCAGCCTCCTCCCGTCGTCCAGACGGCGACGCCCGAGCAGCTGGCCTTGCAGGCCCGGCTGGCGCAGCGCATCGTGCCGCGCCATTTCGACGTAAGCGGCGTGCGCGCCATTCCGTTCGAGGAAGTCTCCGCGTTGCTGACGCCGTTGGCCGGCAAGGAAATCAGCCTGGGAGAACTGGTGCAGCAGGTCGACAAGATCACCCTGCTCTACCGCGAAAAGGGATATCCGTTGTCTTTCGCGCTGGTGCAGAACCAGACCTTCGCCAATGGGCTGGTCGTGGTCACCGTGGTGGAGGGATTCATCGGCTCGGTTCGGATCGAAGGCGATATCGGCAATGCGCAGGACCGGCTTGACGCCCTGGCGGGCCCATTGAAAGAGGAAAGGCCGCTCAAACAGGCCACGCTGGAACGCCAGCTGAACCTGATGCGCACGGTGCCGGGCGTCAAATTCACGCCCAGCCTGGATCTGCCGCGGCGCGCCGACGGCGCCACCGAACTGGTGCTGGCCGCGAGCCGGCAACCCGTCAGCCTGAGCGGCGGCATCGCCGACCTCGGCACCGGCATGCAGCCGCTGGTGAACATGGCGGCCAACAGCCTGACCCCGCTGGGCGAGCAGGTGAAGCTGACCGCTTCGGTCCCGTTCAATACCGATGACGTGAAGTACGTATCCGGCGAAATCCGCGTGCCGATAGGCGCCGATGGGCTGGCGGTCAAGGTCGACGGCTATCACTACGACGCCAGGCCCAAGGACGACACCATCGAATACCTGGGCTTCGAGCGGCGCGTGAAAAACGACCGCATCGGCATCGGCGTGAGCTATCCGTTCCTGCTGAACAACACCCGCTCCCTCACCGGCACCCTCGGCGTCTATGCCGCCAACTCCAAAGACCGCTACGACGCCCGCAATTCCGACCGCTGGCTGCAACAGGATGCCCGCGTGCGCGCGGCCAACGCGGAACTGCGCTATATCCAGGTATCCGAAAGCAGGACCACCGACGTCACGCTGAGCGTGGCCAAGGGCTTCAACACAGCCGGCGCCAAAAAGGACATATCCACCAACTACGGATATTCCGCCACGCCCATCCTGGACCTGGACTTCACGCGCTACAACCTGAACGCCCAGCAGACCTTCGCGCTGCCGGCCCAGTTCGGCCTGACTTTTTCCGGCGCGGGACAGTACTCCAGCAATATCCTGCCCTCATCGGAACAGGTCTCGTATGGAAGCTGGCGCTACGCCATGGGCTACCCCCAGGGCGAGCAAAGCGGAGACAAAGGCGTGGGCGTGTCCGCGGAAATCAACCGGCGTTTCGGCATAGGCTGGGAATACCTGTCCAGCGTGCAACCCTATGCCTTGGTCGACTATGCCCGCACCTGGTACAACAACAAGAGCCTGCAGGCGCTGAACCAGCGGCACCTGTCTTCGGTGGCGCTGGGCATCCGGTTCACGGACGACAAATACTATCTATTCGATTTCAACGTCGCCAAGCCGGTGGGGTCCGCCACGGTCGACAATGACCGCGACCTGCGTTTCAACGCCAATTACTCCCTGTATTACGACGCGTTCTGAAGCGGCTTCGCCAGGGCGGCGGCATGGGCTGCGGCCGCTCCGGCGTTACGTAACGTCACCCGTAACGTAACGGCGAATAGCCGGCCATTCGTAACATTCGCAGTCTCTGCGTGATCGCAAATCTGCATATTTTTCAGCCTAGGGAAAACCCTTTTCTTATTTCACAAGCCATTGAAATAAAAGCGTTTAAATTCCCAAAAACACGAATTCCGCATCATCGGCAAGGCTGTTTGAAAAAAGTTGGCACGCTTTGTGCATGGGTAGATGTATCGGGCCGTTTCTCCGCCTGACTCTTCCAACACAAGGAGTTCGCCATGCACACCCCTATCGACGCTCGCCGCATCTCGCGCATCCTGACTTCCACCGCCCTGGCCGCGGCCCTGATGAGCGCCCTGGCCGCATGCGGCGGCGGCGGTGGCGGCAGCAAGTCCGCGAGCCTGCCGGGCACGGTCATCCCGACGAACCCCGGCGGCGGTGGCGGCGGCCTCAATCCGGATGGCGGCGGAACCAATCCGGGCGGCACCAACCCCGGGGGCACCGACCCGACCGATCCGACGACCCCGACCAATCCCGTCACGACCGGCCTGCTCGAAACGACCCTGGGCAACACGGGCGGCGCCGTGGACAACACGCTGCCGCTGAACCTGGACTCGACGCTGGGCGGCGTGGGCAAGGCGCTGGACCCGACGGTCAAGCCCGTGGCGGACACGGTGGTGGGCCTGACGCAGGAGATCGGAGCCACGACGGGCCTGGGCCAGCCGGTGGACGGGGCCGTCAAGCAGGTGGGCGGCCTGGTCAGCGATCTGGGTTCCACGGTCGAGGGCGCCGGCCTGCCGGGCGGACTGAGCGCCGGCGTCGGCGGCCTGGTGGACGGCCTGGGCAAGACGGTGGCCAGCACCGGCGGCCTGCTCCATGCGGACGCCGACAACCCCAATCCCCTGACGACGGTGCTGGGCAACGCGACCGGCGCCGTGGGCGCATTGACCTCGGGGCTGTCCGGCCAGGGAGGCCTGCTGAATCCCCTGACGCAGACGGTGGCGGGCGTCACCGGCGGCGTGCTGGGCGGCCCTTCCACCCCGCTGCTGGAACCGGCGCTGGGCAATACCGGCAAGGCCGTGGACAACGTGCTGCCGCTGGGCCTGCAACCCACGCTGGCCGGGCTGGGCGCCGCGCTCGATCCCAACGTCAGCCCGCTCGCCGGCACCGTGACCGGCTTGACGCAGCAGGTGGGCGACACGACCCGGCTGGGCGCGCCGGTCGCGGGCCTGCTGACCAGCCTGGGTGGCACGGTCACCAATCTGGGCGGGTCGCTGCCGGGAGACACCGCGGGGCTCAATGGCGTGCTGCAAGGCCTGGGCGGCGCGGTGGCCAGCGCCGGCGGGCTGCTCCATGCCACGCCGGGCAACGCCAATCCGCTGGGCTCGACGCTCGCGAATGCCACCGGCGCGGTCGCCTCGCTGACCGGAGGCCTGGGCGGCGCGACCAGCGGCTCCGGCGGGCTGCTCAGCCCCATTACCGGCATTCTTGGCGGGGTGGGCGGCGTGGGCGGCACGCCGGCGGGCGGCGCGGGCGGCCTGCTGGCGCCGGTGACCGGCCTCGTGGCCGGCGTCACGGGCAACCTGGGCGGCGCTGCGGGCGGCGCGGCCGGAGGCGCCGCGGGCGGCGGCTTGCTGGGCGGACTGCTGGGCGGAGCCGCCGGAGGAACCGCCGGCGGTTCGGCGGGCGGCGCGGCAAATGGCGGGCTGCTGGGCGGCCTCGTGGGCGGCCTGGCGGGTGGCGTGTCGGTCAACGCAAGCGCGGGCGCCGCAGGCGCCGGCGCGGGAGCCGGCGCCAGTACCGGCGCCAGCGCCGGAGGCGGATCCACGGCCGGCGCGAGCAACGGCGGACTGCTGGGCGGATTGCTGGGCGGCGTCACTGGCAGCCTGACCGGCGGCACGACCACGGGCGGCAACGCCAACGGCGGCCTCCTGGGCGGCCTGCTGGGCGGCCTGTCGGCCAAGAAGTGACCCCCAACGTCCGCCAGGGAGCGACACCATGCTGCAACAAGAGACCTTTCTTCACCACGAGCATGCGACCGTGATGCCTGACACGCGCGAAAGCGACGTGCGTCCGGGGATACTGGAGGACATCGCCTTGATGCTGGGCAGGCAGTTCGCCGTCTACAACTCGGCCTGCCAGTCCGCCCTCGCCGAAAAACTGGGCATCCCCCTGGCGGATCTGAAGGCGCTGGAACTGGTCATGGAGTTCGACGCCCTGCCGACGGGGCAGCTCGCCCAGTTGATGGGCATCAGCTCCGGCGGCGCAACGGCCTTGATCAACCGGCTGGAGGCGGCTGGATACGTGCAGCGCGGCCGCCACCCGCTGGACCGCAGGATGATCGTCATCAGGCCCGTGGAGGAACAATGCCAGCAGTTGTCGCAGGAACGGCAATGGATCTCCGAGGCCGTCATGATGACGGCGCGGCGCTATGACCCCTCGGAACTGGTGTCGATGCATGCTTATCTGGCGCAGTGCGTGCGCGCCCTACGGCACGACACCCTCGTGTGGCTGGAGACGCGCAGCGCCCACCACGTCGTCTGAGGGCGCCGCGCGGGTCAGGCAGGGCCTGGCGGCCCGAACTGCAGACGCGGGACGGCCGCCAGCAGCCTGCGGGTCATGTCCTGGCGCGGCGCATGCAGCACCGCGTCGGCCTGCCCCAGCTCGATGATGCGCCCGCCTTCCATGACGGCGATGCGGTCCGCCAGGTATTCGACCACGCCGAAGTTGTGAGTGATGAACAGATAGGCGATGCCCAGCTCGTCTTGCAGTTCGCGCAGCAGGTCCAGGATCTGCGCCTGCACCGATACGTCCAGCGCGGACGTGGGCTCGTCGCAAATCAGCACTTTCGGTTCGACGGCAAGCGCCCTGGCGATGGCGATGCGCTGGCGCTGGCCGCCCGAGAACTCATGCGGATACCGGGCGAGGGTATTGGCCGGCAGGCCGACCCGTTCGACCAGGCGCGCCGCGCGCTCGGCGCGCGCTTCCTTGCCCATGCCGCGCCGCAGGGACGCGAGGCCTTCGTCCAGGATGTCTCCCACCCGCATGCGCGGATCGAGCGAGGCGTAGGGATCCTGGAAGACGATCTGGATGTCCTGCCTCAGGCGCTGCAACTTGCGGCGATCGGCCGAAAGCACGTCCTGCCCGAGCAGCATGGCGCGCCCGGACACATGCGCACCGTCGATCAGCCGCAGCAGCGCCTTGCCCGTGGTGGTCTTGCCGCAGCCGGACTCCCCCAGCAGGGCCAGGGTCTCGCCCGCCTTCAAAGTGAACGTCACCCCGTCGGCAGCCTTGACCCAGGACACGATGCGCCGCAGCGGCCCCTTGCGCACGGGGTAATGCACCTTCAGGTCCTGCACATCGAGCACCACGCCCCCATCGCGCCCCGCCCTGGCCGCGGCGCGGCGCCCGGCCGCGCGGGCCTGGGCCTCGCGGCCCGGCTCCGTCAGGGGAATGCCGCGCTTTTCGAACGTGGGAATGGCTTCGAACAGCTGCCGGGCGTAGGGATGCCTGGGCGCGCGGAAAAACGTTTCGGCGTCCGCGCTCTCCACGATCTCCCCGCCGCGCATCAGGGCCACGTGATGGGCGACGTTCTTCACCACCGCCAGATCATGCGTGATCAGCAGCACGGCCATGCCCATTTCCCGCTGGATGTCCGCCAGCAGGTCCAGCACCTGCGCCTGCACGGTGACGTCCAGCGCCGTGGTCGGCTCGTCGGCGATCAGCAGCAGCGGTTCGGCCGCGAGCGCGATGGCGATCATGACGCGCTGCTTCTGGCCGCCCGAGAATTGGAAGGGATAGTCGTCGACGCGCCGCTCGGGTTCGGGAATACCTACCCGGCGCAGCCAGTCGATGGCGCGCTCGCGCGCCGCCGCGCCGCGCAGCGGCGTATGCGCGACCAGCGTTTCGATGATCTGGTCGCCCACCCGCATCACCGGATTCAGGCTGGTGGACGGCTCCTGGAAGATGATGCCGATGCGGCCGCCTCGCACGCCGCGCATCGCGCTTTCCGGCAGGCGGTTCAGATCCTCTCCGTCCAGGTCGATCTGCCCTCCCACGATGCTGCCCGCATCCGGCAGCAAACGCAGCAGCGCCAGCGCCGTCATGCTCTTGCCGCAGCCGGACTCCCCGACCAGGGCGAACGTCTGCCGCCGCGCGATGGCCAGCTGCAGGCGCTTGACGGCATGCGTCATGCCGCTTTCGCCAGCGATGTCCACGTCCAGGCCGCGCACTTCCAGCAAAGGCGTGGTCTGGCTCATGGCGCGTCTCCCGGCCGGGACTGGCGGCCGTCCGCGGCCAGGGCTGGCCTGGCGCCGCGGCCGAAGAGCCCGAGGCGGGCGATGCGGCCGGGCTTGTAGCGGCGCGTGCGCGGATCGAACGCATCGCGCACGGCATCCGCGAACAGGTTGGCCGCCAGCACCAGCGCCAGCATGAAGAGGAAAGCTGTCATCAGGTTCCACCAGATCATGGGATCGCGGGACATTTCAAGCCGGGCGCCATCGATCATGGAGCCGAAGGAATTCATGCTCGGATCCACGCCGATGCCCAGATAGGACAGCACGGCCTCGTACAGGACGAGCCCGGAAAATTCCAGCACCATGGTGATCAGGACGAGGTGCGCCACGTTCGGCAGCAGGTGCCGGGTCATGATGCGCCAGTGCGATACGCCGAACGCCCGCGCCGCCTGCACGTACTCCAGTTCGCGCAGCTTCAGCGTTTCGGCGCGCAGCAGGCGGCACAGTCCCGCCCACCCCGTGAAGCCCAGGATCATGCAGAGCAGGAACAGGCGCAGGTCCGCGCGCGCGGCGGAGGTGTCGAACAGGTCCGCGTGGTTGTCGATGTAGACCTGCATCATCAGCGCGCAGGCGGCCACCAGCAACACGCCGGGGATCGAGGTGATGGTGGTGTAGAGGTATTGGATGGCGTCGTCGACCTTGCCCTTGAAGTAGCCGGCGGCGATGCCGAAGATGATCGCGGGAGGCAGCATGGCGATCGTGGTGAGGCTGCCGATGACGAGCGCCGTGCGGATGCTCTTGAGCGCCTGCCACAGCACGTCGTTGCCGATGCGGTCGGTGCCCAGCGCATGGTAGCCGCTGGACATGCCCGCCAGGGCGCCGGCGGTCAGGCATAGCAGGGCGAAGGTAAGCGCCATGGCCGTCCATGGCACGCCGGACGGGCCGGCGGCCCCGCCCTCCCCGGCCCGCCGGCCGCGCCGCGAGAGGCAGGCGAACAGGATCCCGACCACCGCCAGCGCCACGGCCAGGCCGCCCGCCAGGCCCAGCGCGATCCGCGTGAGCGTGTCTGCCCAGCGGTCCTTGTCGGGGTCTTCCAGGTGGACGCCCGCGCCGCGCAGGCGGGGGAAGTCGCGCACCGGCTTGCCGTCGACAAGCATGGTTTCCTTGGTGAACTGGCGCACGGCCAGGGGCTCGGAATAGGTTTTCTCGGGGCGGGTCAGCACGGTGCCGGCAAGCAGGCCGTCCAGCGCCGACTGCACCGCGGGCGCATAGACCGGGCCGGAGTCCGCGGCGGCGCCCGGCGCCGGCGGCAGCAAGGGCCGGTAGTGCACGGAGTCGAGCAGGCCGACGGCGACGAAGGCCGAAAGAATCACGGCCGAGCACATGGCGGGCGTATCGCGGGCGACGCGCGCCCAGGTCGCGCGCAGATTGGGGCTGCGTCGCACGCGCCAGGCGTACGCGACGGCGCCCAGGGCCATGAGCCACAGCGCGATATCGGTCCAGAGGAAGACGAACTTGGGCATGTCGGCTACTCGAATCTGACGCGGGGATCGGCCAGCGTGTAGGAAATGTCGGCCAGGATCAGCCCGACGATATAAAGGGCGGAGCCGAGGAACACCATGGCGCGCACGATCGAAAAGTCCTGCGCGTTGATGGCGTCGATGGTGTAGCTGCCCAGGCCGGGTATGCCGAAGAAGGATTCCGCGATCAGGCTGCCCATGAACAGCAGCGGCAACGCGGCCACCGTGCTGGTCAGGATGGGCAGCATGGCGTTGCGCAGCACGTGCCGGAACAGCACCACGCGCTCGGCCAGGCCCTTGGCGCGGGCGGTGCGCACGTAGTCCTTGCCGATCTCTTCCAGGAACAGGGTGCGGTAGAAGCGCGCTTCCGGCCCCAGCCGCGACACGATGGCCACCAGCACCGGCAGCGCCAGGAATTTGACCGCGTCCAGCCCCCCGGAGAATCCGGAGAACGGCACCAGGCGCAGCAGCTTGGCGAAGACCCATTGCCCCGCGATGATGTAGAACAGGCTGGAGATCGACAGCAGCAGCACGCAGAGCACGACGCCCCAGAAGTCCAGCCTCGTGGCCCGGAAATACACCAGCGTCAGGGAGAAAACGATGCTGACGAACAGCCCCAGGATGAAGGTGGGAACCGCCAGCGCCAGGCTGGGCCCCATGCGCGTCTGGATCTCGCGGCCGATATCGCGCCCGCCGTCGGAGGCGCCGAAATCCATGGCCAGCAGCGGCACCGAGCGCTGATAGAACACCGTGTCGGTGAGCCGCGCGGCGCCCTCGGCCCGGTCGTTGAAGAACAGCGGCTTGTCATAGCCGCGCTCGGCCTTCCATTTTTCCACGGCGTCCTGGCTGACGCGTTGCCCGCCGATCGCCAGCCGCGCCATGTCGTCGGGCGTGTTCACCGCGAAGAACAGGACGAAGGTGAAAAGGTTCACGCCGATCAGGATCAGCACGCCATACAGCAACCGGCGGATCACGTAGCCGATCATGATTGTTGCTCCTTGCCGACGCGCGGCGCAAATGCCGTCTGGCGCTCGCGGCGCTTCAGCGCGACCCAGGATGGCCAGACCGCCAGCGCCAGCAGCAATATGAAGACGCCGATGGGCCACCATCTCGGGTAGTTCCATTCGTCGATTTTCCGCTGCCGCAGCACCGGGTCTATCTTCATGTACTGGAGCGTGTTGCGGACCATCTGGGTCGGCTTGGCGTTGCCCACCCATTGCTGGTAGGCGCCTCCCGACATCGGGAAATAGCCGAACATCCAGGGCGCGTCGCGCTGCACGATGGCCACCATTCGGGCGATGAGCTGCTCTTTCTCGGGGCCGTCGTCCAGGAACTTCAACTGCTCGAAGAGGCGGTCGTATTCGGGACTTGCGTAGTTGGCGGCGTTTTCGCCGCCGCCCTTGGCCTTGGCGTTCGGGCCGTACAGCAGGAAAAGGAAATTCTCGGCGTCGGGGTAGTCGGCGTTCCAGCCCCACAGGAAGATCTGGGCGGAACCCCGCATCATCTTGTCCTGGAAGCGGTTGTAGTCCGTGGCGCGCACGTCCAGCTGGACGCCGATCTTGGCAAGCTGGCGCCGCATCCAGTCGAATTGCGGATTGGAGCCGCCGCCGGACATGGAGTCGTAGTACAGCACCAGCGGCGCGCCCGTGCTGGCGTTGCGGCCGTCGGGGTAGCCGGCCTCGGCCAGCAGGCGCTTGGCCACGTCCACGGACTTGCGCACGGGCTTGCCGTCCACCAGGTCGTAGACCACCGGATTCACGCCCTCCGGCGGATCGCGGTAGCCGAGGACGCCCGGCGGCACCGGCCCGTAGGCCACCGAAGCCTGGCTGTTCTCGAATACCGCGACGTATTCCTCCCAGTCGAACGCGATGCTGATGGCCTGGCGCAGCTTGCGGTTCTTTTCCGCCTGTTCGGGCGTGTCGCCCTTGCCCACGACGGGATCCAGCCAGTTGAAGCCCATGTACCAGTTCGCGGTCTCGACCGTGGTAGGCAGCTTGATGCCGTGCTCGCGGTATTGGCGCGCCTTGTCCTGGCTGTCGCCCGCCGCGACCAGCATGGCGACGCCGTACTCGCCGCGCTCGATTTGCGGCATGTCGTAGTAGCCCTGCATGAACTTGCCGGTCAGGGGAATGGCTTCCTTTTCGACGCTGAATTCCGCGCGGTCGATGAAGGGGGTGGGCTTGCCGCAATCCGCCAGCAGGCCGGCGGCCTTGTCGCCGGGCTCTCCTTCGCAGGGATAGGGTTCGCCGTGGTAGTTGGGGTTGCGGCCCAGCACGTGGCGGCGGTTCTGCAGGGACTCCACCAACATGTAGGGGCCCGTGCCCACGGGCCAGGTGTTGAACGACAGATCGTGCGCCGCCATGCCGGGCTGGCTGTAGAAGCGGTCGGCCTCCCAGGGGATGGGCGCCGTGAAGGTCATGGCCAGCCAGTACTTGAATTGCGGATACTTGCCGTTGACGCGGATGCGCAGCGTGTGGGGGTCGAGCGCCTGCACGCCGGAGAAGCCGTCGGGCTCGCGCAAGTCCAGCCAGGGCGGCGCGCCCGCGCCGCCCGGCACGTCGCGGCGCAGCGCCTGGTCGCGCTGGCGCAGGCGCTCGCCATACTCCTTCAGGCCCACGATGTGCTCGGCCATCAGGGAGGAGATCGGCGACACCACCCGCGGGCTGGCCAGCCGCTTGATGGCGTAGACGTAATCGTCCGCCGTCAGTTCGCGCGTGCCGGTGCGCGGGAAATCGGGAATGTAGTACTTGCCGTCGAGTTCGCCCGGCGCCAGCGGGTAGTAGTCGTAGCCGCCGTCGGCCTTGCGGGCGAAAGCCGGATGGGGGGCAAACCGCGAACCGGGCCTGAGCTTGATGTCGTAGACGCTCTGCGCGATCTGCTCGCCCGGCGTGTCCGCCGGCAGCGTGTTGCCCTGGGCATCGAGGTAGACCGGCGGATCGATCGACGCCGCGGCGCGCGGCACCAGCTCGTAGGGCCGCTTCAGATAGTGGTAGCCGTAGAGCGTTTCGTAGATGTTGTACGTATAGGGGGTTTCATCGCCGGAATAGGAGCTGGCCGGATCCAGGTACTTCGGGGAACGCTTGACGAACGCGGAATACAGCGTGTTCTGGCTCTCCGCGCCGGACGGATAGGGGCTGTTGATCGGGCTTTCCCGGGAGCAGCCCGTCAACGCCAGCGACAGCAGCATGGCCGTCGCCCAGAGCCGCTTCAATGCACGCATGAAAACCTTCCCTTCGAATCGTTGCGACAGAGGATAGCAAACACGGGCCGGGGCCAGTACCCTGGCATCCCCTACGCCCGGAGGAGGATCAGCCGCACTGGCGCTGCCGCCAGCAGTCGTAGCGCCACTTCCAGGGTTGCATGGCGCCTTGCTGCGCCCACAGGCCGCGGCCGGCCGACCTGGCCTGCCGCTGCAGGTCCGGCATGGCCTTGTCGCGCAGGTAGTCGCCCTGCCGCGCCGTATAGGCCCAGGCGTAGCCTGCCTCGACCTGCGCGCGGTTGGCGGAGCGGCCGTCTTCCAGGATCAGCGCGCACACGTCGCGGCCGTACTGGTCCTTTTCATAGCATTGGGCGGTAAGCGTCTTGCCCGCGACCAGGCCCGCCAGGTGCTTGCGCGAGGCTTCGGCATAGGGCTGCCCCGGCTGCTCGGCGCCATGGCCCTCTTCCGGCGCGTCGATGCTGTCCATGCGGATCTTGCGCTGGCCGTCCGGCGCGCGCAGGGTCACCGTGTCGCCATCGGCGACATTGACGATGGCGCCCGTCAGCGTATAGCTGCCCGGGGGAATGCCGCCGGCCAGGGCCGCGCCCGGGCGGTTCTGGGCGGAGGGGGCCGGCCGGGTCTGGGCGGAGGGGGACGGCCGCCGCCCTTCCGGCTCCGAGGGCTGCAGCCAATTGACGATGGCGCCCGCGGCCGCAAGAATCACGGCCACGGCCAGGGCGGTCAGCTTGCTGCCGCCAAAGGGAGATTTGCCACGCACCGCCGGCTCCAGGTAGGAAAACGCTGGGAGTGTGCCATAGATGGTCGGCCCCCGCGCCGCCGCGGGGCGGCCCGAAGGCGGGGCGGCTATTCTTGCCGGGAACCGAAAGACAGGGAGGTAGGGGCGTAGGATGGGTGGAGCGCGAGAGCCCTTAGGCAAGAACGACAGCGCTGAACGCGCGCAACCCATGCGGCCGTGGGAAACCGGCTCCCGCATCGGCCGACAACAGCCAATTGCGACCGCATGGGTTGCTTCTGAGCGGTGCCGGGCACTGTTTGCTCATGGCCGCATGGGTTGCGCGCGTTGGATGTTGGGGTTCTTGCCTATGGGATCTCGCGCTACACCCATCCTACAGCCAACCGGATTTGCGGAAGCGCCAGTATAGGACGGAGCAGGCGGTGGCGATGACGCCCAGGGTGACCGGATAGCCCCAGGGCGATTTCAGTTCGGGCATGAATTCGAAGTTCATGCCGTAGATGCCGGCGATGGCGGTGGGCACCGCCAGGATGGCGGCCCAGGACGCCAGCTTGCGGGTGGTGTCGTTTTGCGCCGCCTGGCCGATCATCAGGCTGGCTTCAAACGCGAACGCCAGGGATTCGCGCAGGGAATTGAACAGCTCGTCCACGCGCAGCACCCGGTCGGCCACCTCGCCGAAGTACGGCCGGGCATGCTCGTCCACGGCCGACATTTCCACGCGCGCCAGGCGGCGGCAGATCTCGGCCAGCGGCGACACCACCGTGTGGATGCGCAGCAGGTCGCGCCGCTGCCGGTACAGCCTGCGGATGTCGGAATCCTTGGCGCCCCGGATCAGCAGCTTCTGTTCGGCGCCCTCCACCACCGTTTCGATCTTGCCGGCCGCCGCGACGTAGCGGTCGACCAGCCAGTCCAGCAGTTCGGACGCCACGTAGTCGCTGCCGCGCTTGAGCAGATCGGGCGAGGCCTCCAGCCGTTCGCGCAAGGGGCTGTGGCCCGCGGTGGCGCCACGGCGCACCGTGACCAGGAAGCCATCGCCGATGAGGAACTGGGTTTCGCCGAAGATGGGCCGCTCGGCCTCGACCTCCACCGTGATGGCCACGATGAGAATCATGTTCCCGTAGTCGATGATCTTCGGCCGCCGGTGGGCCTCCAGCATTTCTTCCTGGTTCTTGTCGCAGGCGCCGAGTTCGCTCGCTACCTTGGCCAGCAGCTCCGGCCCGGGGTTGCGCAGGCCGATCCAGAGCATGCCGTGGCCCTGGCCGACGTACTGCCCGACCTCCTCGATCGGAACCTCGCGCTCCCGCCGTCCGTTGAGGTAGGCGATCGACGCGATGACCTCGCCCTTCGGCGCGCCGGCGGCGTGTTCTTCAGTGGACATAAACACCCTCAGACAATGCGATCCCTGCAGGACAGCTTATGCGTATCGGGCGATGATAGCCCGTTCTACGAGAACAGATTGCGCACCCGGCGCGCCACGTCGACGCTGGGCGCCTGAGGCTCCTTCGCGGCGCCTCGCCCGGCAGGCAGGTCCGGCGGCTTGGGCAGGTGATCGAAGAGCGGCAGCATCGCATTCGAGATATAGCGGGTGCGCGACCCATAGACATGGCGGTCGCCCATGCCAGTCTGCTGATGCACGTAGAAGCGCTGCGGCACGATGAGCTGCAGGCGTTCCTTGGCGCGCGTCATCGCCACATACAGCAGGCGGCGCTCTTCCTCGATCTCTTCCGCCGTGCCGGTACTCATGTCGGACGGGATGCAGCCGTCGACGACGTTCAGGACGTAGACCGCCTTCCATTCCTGCCCCTTGGCGGAATGGATGGTCGACAGGATCATGTAGTCCTCGTCGCGCAGCGGCACGCCCGATTCGTCGCTGGTGGCGTCCGGCGGATCCAGCGTCAGCTCGGTCAGGAAGCGTTCGCGCGATGGGTAGCCCGACGCGATGCGCAGCAGTTGGTCGAGGTCCGCCCGGCGCACGCGCGCGTCGTCGTAGAGGCGCTCCAGCTGCCCCGCGTACCAACGCAGGGCCAGGTCCGCGTCGGCCGGCCATTTCAGCCCCGGGTCGCACAGCGCCGCATAGGTATCGGCGAACCCGCGCCACTCCTCCTGCGCCGCCGCGCCGGGCTTGAACTCGCGCAGCGCGCGCAGGGGCTCCGCCGACGCGGCCATGGCGTCCATCAGCTTGCCCGCGGTGGCCGGGCCGATGCCGGGCAGCAATTGCGCCACGCGGAAACCGGCCATGCGGCCCCTGGGATTCTCGGCCCAGCGCAACAGCGACAGCAGGTCCTTCACGTGGGCGGCCTCGAGGAAGCGCAGGCCGCCGAATTTCACGAAGGGGATGTTGCGGCGGGTCAGTTCCAGTTCCAGCGCGGCGCTGTGGCTGGAGGTGCGAAACAGCGCGGCCTGCGATTTGAGCGTGGCCCCGCCCTCGCGTTGCGCCAGCACCTGGTCGGCCACCCAGCGCGCCTGTCCGGCCTCGTCGCTGACCGTGACCAGCTCGGGCAGCTGGGACGACTGGCGGTCGGTCCAGAGGTCCTTGGCGTAGCGCTCGGTCGCCTGGCCGATGACGGCGTTGGAGGCGTTCAGGATGGGCTGGGTGGAGCGGTAGTTGCGATCCAGCGTGATCACGCGCGCCGGCTTGGGGAACTGGGAAGGGAAATCCAGGATGTTGCGCACGGTGGCCGCGCGGAACGAATAGATGGACTGGGCATCGTCGCCCACCACCGTCAGGCCGCGCCCGTCGGGCTTCATCGCCAGCAGGATGGCCGCCTGCAGGCGGTTGGTGTCCTGGTATTCGTCCACGAGCACGTGGTCGAAGCGCGCGCCCACGTCCGCGGCTATGCCCGGCTCCGACATCATCTCGGCCCAGTAGAGCAGCAGGTCGTCGTAGTCCAGGACCTGCTGGTCCTGCTTGGCGGCCACGTAGGCCCGGAACAGGTTCTTCAGCTCGTCCTCCCACTGGGCGCACCATGGAAAGGACGTTTTCAGCACGTCGGCCACGGGCGCCTGGCTGTTGACCACGCGCGAATAGATGGCCAGGCACGTGCCCTTGAGCGGAAATCGGGATTTCGTGGAGGACAGCCCCAGTTCGTGGCGGACCATGCCCATCAGGTCCTCGGCGTCGCCGCGGTCATGGATGGTGAAGGCTTCCGACAGCCCGATCCGCTGCGCGCAATCGCGCAGCAGCCGCGCGCCGATCGCATGGAAGGTGCCCGCCCAGGGCAGCGACGGCGGCTGCTGCGTGGCGCGCAGGTTCATCACCCGCTGCAGCACCGAGCCCACGCGCCGCTCCATTTCCAGCGCCGCGCGGCGGGAGAACGTCAGGAGCAGCATGCGCTGCGGATCCGCGCCGTTGAGGATCAGGTGCGCGACCCGGTGCGCCAGGGTGTTGGTCTTGCCCGAGCCGGCGCCCGCGATCACCAGCAGCGGGCCGTCGTCCCCGGACGCGCCCCCCACGCCGAATTCGGCCGCTTCGCGCTGGGCGGGGTTGAGATCGGCCAGGGGATCGGGACGGCCGGAGGCGGGCTGGGACGGCAGGCGGGTCGGGTCGGACATGGAACAGGGCCGCGGACGGCGGCCTCGGTAAAGAAAGAGCCGGGACATTGCCCGGCATCGGATTGGCACTGTATATTTATACAGAATTTTTTGATTTCCGTCCGTTCCCCTGGGCGCCGGCGTCTCGCCCCGCCCCCACGCGTCCGCCCCATGCGCCTCCTGACCGGCACCGCCTCCTGGACCGACCCCACGCTGCTCGCCTGCGGCCGCTTCTACCCCCCCGAGGCCGGCAGCGCCGAGGCCCGGCTGCGCTTCTACGCGTCGCGCTTTTCCATGGCCGAAGTGGACTCCAGCTACTACGCCCTGCCCACGGCGGAAAACGCCTATCTCTGGGATCAGCGCACGCCGGACGGATTCGTCTTCAACATCAAGGCCTTCCGGCTGTTCACCGGGCACCAGACCCCGCTTTCCGCGCTGCCGGCCGACATCCGCCGCGAGCTTTCCGACTGGCCTGAGCCCGTCATCTACCACGACAGCATGCCGCCGGACCTGCGCGACGAACTCTGGCGCCGCTTCCAGCTCGCGCTGGAACCGCTGCGGCTGCCCGGCAAGCTGGGCGCGGTGCATTTCCAGTTCCCGCCCTGGGTCCGGCGCGACGCGCGCGGCATGGCGCGGGTGGCCGACTGCGCGCGGCGCATGGAAGAGCACCTGGTGTCGGTGGAGTTCCGGCACGGCAGCTGGTTCGGCTCGCCCGCGGCCACCGCCGGCACGCTGGCGTTCGAGCGCGAACTCGGCGTCGCGCATACCGTGGTGGACGCCCCCCAGGGGTTCTCCAACACCGTGCCGGCCGTCTGGGAATGCACCCATCCGGACCTGGCCCTGCTGCGCCTGCACGGACGCAACGCGGCCGCCTGGAACGTTTCGGGAACGGCGTCGTCGGGCCGGTTCCAATACGAATACACGCAACAGGAACTGGCCGAACTGGCCGAGCGCTTCTCGCGGCTGGCGGCGCAGAGCGCCCAGGCGCACGCGGTGTTCAACACCAATTTCGAAGACCAGGGCATGCGCAACGCCGCGGCCTTCGCGGCGGCGCTAGCGCCGGCCTGACTGCGCCACGACCAGGCTCGCGGGAGCGCGCGCCACTTCCGCCAGGCTTTCCAGCAGCACCTCGAACTTGCGCGCGATCTCGTTCTCGGGAACGCAGGCATAGCCCAGAAGCAGGCCGGGGCGGCGCCCCTCGTCGTTGACGTAGTAGCGCGACAGCGCGCGGGTCAGCACGCCCTTGCCGCGCGCCACCTCCACCACGCGCAGATCGTCCATGTCCCTGGGCAAGGTCAGCACCAGGTGCAGGCCCGCCATGCTGGCGTCGCGATGCAGCCAGTCGGGGCCCAGCCGCCTTTCGATCAGATTGACGAGCATGGCGCGGCGGCGGCCGTACAACATGCGCATGCGGCGGATGTGGGCGGCGTAATGGCCTTCGGAAATGAAGGTGGCCAGCGCGGCGTGCGTCATGAGGTGGCCTTCGCGGTAAAGCTCGGCATGCGCCGCCTGGAAGGCGGCCGTCAGGGCCTTGGGCAGCACCAGGTAGCCGACGCGCAGGCCCGGATACAGGGTCTTGCTGAAGGTGCCCATATAGATGACGGGCGCGTCGGGCTCCAGCCCCAGCAGCGAGGCGATGGGCCGACCGGAGAAGCGGAACTCGCTGTCGTAGTCGTCCTCGATGATCCAGCTGCCGCTCTGGCGCGCCACCGCCAGCAGCTGCCGGCGGCGCGCCAGCGACATGACCGGCCCAAGCGGATACTGGTGCGAGGGGGTAACGAAGATGAAGCGCGGCGGCGTGGCGACGGTGTCGGGCAGCCGCATGCCTTCTTCGTCCACCGGCAGGTGCACCGTGTTCAGCCCGTTGGCCTGCAGGATGCTGCGGGCGCCCCAGTAGCCCGGGTCCTCGATCCAGGCCGTCTCGCCCGCCTCGCCCAGGATGCGCGTGGTCAGGTCGATCGCCTGGTGAGACCCCTCGGTGATGATGATCTGTTCGGGATCGCAATCGATGGAGCGGGTCAGCGCCAGATGCTGCGCCAGCGCTTCGCGCAGCGCCGGCAGGCCGCCGCCGTAGGCGTAGCTCAGCAGGTCGGGCGAGGGATTGCGCCACAGGGCGCTGAAGATCCGCCCGAACTTCTTGTGCGGGAATTCGGTCAGGTCGGGCACGCCGGGCATGAAGGCGCCCCATTGGTAGGGCGACGCCGACACCCCGTCGACGATGGCCGCGCCGCGCGGGGACAGCGCCGGGCGCGGCTGCGGCGGAGGCGGCTGGCGCCGGCGCCGGCCGCTGGCCAGATAGGAATCCGGAACGGAGGCATTGACGAAGGTGCCGTTGCCCTGGCGGCTGCGGGTATAGCCCTCGGCCAGGAGCTGGCTGTAGACATGCACCACGGTATTCCTGGCGATGCCGAGCTCGGCCGCCAGGTCGCGCGTGGCGGGCAATCTGGAGTCCGCGGCGATGGCCCCGTCCAGGATGGCTTCCCGGATGCCCTGGTACAAGCGCTTGTTCATGGGCTCGCTGGAGCCGTCGGCCAGGCGCAGCAGCAGCAAGTCACCGACAATGGAACGCAATTGGTTCTACCTGATTTATCAAAGTGGTTCCCACAAATGGAGCCATCGTAGCATTAAATAAGAGCGTATTGCCGCCGGGCCGCCCCGAGGTAAAAAGCGCCCCGTCGGGGTCCCGCGAACCGAAGGCGCGGCGCGGGATTTTATTTACCGCCCATCATGCTCTGCGAGGCTGAGATGAAGAATCAGGACCTGAATACCCGCCGTTCCCTGGCCACGCCCCGTGGCGTCGGCGTCATGTGCGATTTCTATGCGGTGCGCGCCGAAAACGCCACGCTGTGGGACGCCAACGGCAAGGAATACATCGATTTCGCGGGCGGCATCGCCGTCCTGAACACCGGCCACCTGCACCCGAAGGTCAAGGCCGCAGTTTCCGCGCAGCTGGACAACTTCACGCACACGGCCTATCAGATCGTGCCGTACGAGGGCTACGTCTCGCTGGCCGAGCGCATCAACCGCCTGGCCCCCATCGACGGCCTGAAGAAGAGCGCCTTCTTCACCACCGGCGTGGAAGCCGTCGAGAACGCGATCAAGATCGCGCGTTCGGCCACCGGCCGCTCGGGCGTGATCGCCTTCTCGGGCTCGTTCCACGGCCGCACCATGCTGGGCATGGCGCTGACCGGCAAGGTCGCCCCCTACAAGCTGTCGTTCGGCCCGATGCCGGGCGACATCTACCACGTGCCGTTCCCCAACGGCACGCAGTCCATCACCGTGGCGGATTCGCTCAAGGCGCTGGACCTGCTGTTCAAGTGCGACATCGATCCCAAGCGCGTCGCGGCCATCATCATCGAGCCCGTGCAGGGCGAAGGCGGCTTCAACATCACCCCGCCCGAACTGATGGTCGCGCTGCGCAAAGTCTGCGACGAGCACGGCATCCTGCTGATCGCAGACGAAGTGCAGACCGGATTCGGCCGCACCGGCAAGCTGTACGCCATGGAGCACCACTCGGTCCAGGCCGACCTGATCACGATGGCCAAGAGCCTGGGCGGCGGCTTCCCGATCTCGGGCGTCGTCGGCCGCGCCGACGTGATGGACGCCCCGGCCGCGGGCGGCCTGGGCGGCACCTATGCCGGCAACCCGCTGGCCGTCGCCGCCGCGCATGCCGTGCTGGACGTGATCGCCGAGGAAAAACTGTGCGAACGCGCCACCCAGCTGGGCGACAAGCTGCGCGCCCACCTGGAAGGCCTGCGCGCCAAGGTTCCCGGCATCGCGGACGTGCGCGGCCTGGGTTCCATGGTCGCCCTGGAGCTGAACGATCCCGCCACCGGCAAGCCCGACGCGGAAGCGGTCAAGCGCGTGCAAGCGCGCGCCATCGAAAAGGGCCTGATTTTGCTAAGCTGCGGTGTATACGGCAACGTCCTGCGGTTCCTGTACCCCTTGACCATTCCCGACGCCCAGTTCGATCGCGCTCTGGCCATCCTGTCCGAGGCGCTGGGCGCCTGATCCCGGGGGCCTGAACACCCGATTTTCCGGCGGACAGGCACAATCATTGCGGGCGTAGCGGTTTCCGGCCACCGAGCCGAAAATCCGCGGCGCCCGCAAGCGTTTCCTGGCCGCCCGCCTTCCATTCAAGGAGACTCCAACAATGACAGCACTGACCCAACCCCTCGCGCGTCCCGACCTGCTGCGCGACGCCTGCTACATCGACGGCAAGTGGGTGGGCGCCGGCGACGGCCCCGCCATCCCCGTGAGCAATCCCTCCACCGGCAAGACCATCGTGTCGGTGCCCAAGCTGGGCCGCAAGGAAACCGAACAGGCCATCGCCAGCGCCGAGGCCGCGCTGCCCGCCTGGAGCGCCAAGACCGGCAAGGAACGCGCCGCCATCCTGCTGAAGTGGGCGCAGCTCATGATGCAGCACCAGGGCGACCTGGCCGCCATCATGACGTCCGAACAGGGCAAGCCCGTGACCGAGGCCGCCGGTGAAATCGCCTACGCCGCCTCGTTCCTGGAATGGTTCGCCGAAGAAGCCAAGCGCATCGACGGCGACATCCTGCAAAGCCCGAAGGCCGGCCAGCGCCTGATGGCGCTCAAGCAGCCCATCGGCGTCACCGCCGCCATTACGCCGTGGAACTTCCCCGCCGCGATGATCACGCGCAAGGTCGGCCCCGCGCTGGCCGCCGGCTGCACCATGGTGGTCAAGCCCGCCCAGCAAACACCGCTGACCGCGCTGGCGCTGGCCGTGCTGGCCGAGGAAGCCGGCGTGCCCGCTGGCGTGTTCCACGTCGTCACCGGCAGTTCGCGTGAAATCGGCGCCGCGCTGTGCGAAAGCGACGTCGTGCGCAAGCTGAGCTTCACGGGCTCCACCGAAGTCGGCCGCACGCTGATGGAGCAATGCGCGCCCACCATCAAGAAGCTGTCCCTGGAACTGGGCGGCAACGCGCCCTTCATCGTGTTCGACGACGCCGACCTGGATCGCGCCGTGGACGGCATCCTGGCCTCGAAGTACCGCAACGCGGGCCAGACCTGCGTGTGCGCCAACCGCATCTACGTGCAGGCCGGCGTCTATGAAGAGATCGCCAAGCGCCTCGTGGCCAAGGTCGAGGCCATGAAGGTGGGCGACGGCTTCGCCGACGGCGTCACGCAAGGCCCGCTGATCGACAGCAGCGCCGTGGAAAAGGTGCAGGAACACATCGCCGATGCCACCGCGCACGGCGCGAAGGTCATCGCCGGCGGCAAGCCGCATGCGCTGGGCGGCACGTTCTTCGAACCGACCGTGGTCCGCGACGTGACCCAGTCGATGCGCTTCGCGACCGAGGAAACCTTCGGCCCGGTGGCCCCGCTGTTCCGCTTCGAAACGGAAGAGGAAGTCATCGGCATGGCCAACGACACCATCTTCGGCCTGGCCGCCTACTTCTTCACCCGCGATTACGCCCGCATCTGGCGCGTGTCCGAAGCGCTGGAGTACGGCATCGTCGGCATCAACACCGGCATCATCTCCAACGAAGTCGGCCCGTTCGGCGGCGTCAAGCAATCCGGCCTGGGCCGCGAAGGCTCGAAGTACGGCATCGAAGAGTACCTGGAAATCAAGTACCTCTGCGTCGACCTGGGCGCCTGAGTCCTCCGGGAACGTCTGACACCCGGGCGGACCGTCGCTGGTCCGCCCGGGTGTTTCGCATGGACGCCGACACCGGACATTCCACCCAGGCATGGTAGATTTGCGCGTTCCCCTGGATGAACAGGCCCCAGCCCGTATGAGCAGAACCTTTACCCGAGAGGACACCCGCCGGCTTGCGGCCATTCTGGCCGAAGCCGCCCAGGCGGAAGTCATGCCGCGCTTTCGCAACCTGCCCGAGGGCGCGGTGCGCGGCAAGACGTCTGCGCGCGACCTCGTGACCGACGCGGACGAGGCCGCCGAGCGCCTCATCGCGGCGCGCCTGTCCAAGCTGCATCCGGGCGCCGTGCTGATCGGCGAGGAGGCCTCGGCCCGCAATCCCGCGCTGCTGAACATGCTGGTCGACGCCGACCTTGCCTTCCTGATCGATCCCATCGATGGCACCCACAACTACGTGGCCGGCCTGCCGCTTTTCGGCATGATGATCGCCGCCTGCCATCGCGGCGACGTGATCGCCGGCGCGATCTACGATCCCCTCAATCGCGACAGCGCGCTGGCCGTGCGCGGCGAAGGCGCCTGGATGGAATTCGAAAACGGCCGCCAGGTCCCGCTCGCGGTCGCCAGCCCCGCCCCGCCCGAGGACATGGACGGCTTCATCGCCACGGGCGCGCTGCCCGAACCGCTGCGCTCGACGGTCAACGGCAATCTCTCGCGCCTGGCCAGCACGGCGTCGCTGCGCTGCGCCGCGCACGAATACCGCGCGCTGGCCGCCGGCCACTGCCACATCGCGTTCTACAACCAGCTGACCGCCTGGGACCATGCGGCGGGCTGGCTGCTGCACCGGGAAGCCGGCGGCTACTCGGCGCATTTCGACGGGTCGCCCTACAAGCCCACCCATCGCACCGGCGGACTGCTGTATGCGCCGGACGCCGGCAGCTGGCACGCGGCGCGCAAAGCGCTAATGGGGGACGCGGCGGAGGCCGCCGAGACTTGACAGACCGGCCCTGCTCCAGGTCGAAAAATCGGGGTTATCCCTAGGAGTTATCCCCAGTTCCTGTGGACAACCCTTTGGAAAGGTCTGTAACCGCGTAAAAAAAACCTTGCGCGGCAAGTACTTGCTTAAACCGGTCAAAAACCGGCCGGCCGGGAACCCTGTTACAACGCCTCCAGCGCGACGGCGGACGGAAGCTCCACTTTCAGCGTCAGGATGTTGTCGGCCCGCGTGCGGCCCAGGTTGACCGCGGCGATGGGCATGCCGTTACGCGCGGCGGCGGTCACGAAACGGTAGCCGGAATACACCATCAAGGACGAGCCCACCACCAGCACCGCGTCGGCGCCCATGAGGCCGGCGTTGGCGCGGTCCACGCGTTCGCGCGGGACCGTTTCGCCGAAGAACACCACGTCCGGCTTCACGACGCCGCCGCAGCGCGGACAGGGCGGCACGCGGAACTGCGAGAAATCCTCGCCGTCCAGGTCGGCGTCGCCGTCCGGCGCATCGGCGGCGTCCAGCAGCGTCCAGCCGGGATTGCCCGCCAGCAGGGCCTCCTGCCAGGCGTGGCGGCCGCCGCGCCAATCGCAGGCCATGCAGCGCACCTGGTCCAGCCTGCCGTGCAGGTCGACGACCTCGCGGCTGCCGGCGGCCTCGTGCAGGCCATCTACATTCTGCGTCACTAGGAGCGACACATGGCCGCGGGATTCGAGCCGGGCCAGCGCGCGGTGCGAGGCGTTGGGCTGCACCTGGCCGAAACGCCGCCAGCCCACCATGCTGCGCGCCCAATAGCGCGCGCGGGCGAGCTCGCCGCCCATGAAGGTCTGCAATGTCATGGGCGGCGAGCGCTTCCATTCGCCTTCGGTGTCGCGGTAGTCGGGAATGCCGGAATCGGTGCTGACGCCCGCTCCCGTCAGCACGAACAGCCGCGGGTGGCGGTCGACGAAGCCGCGCAACGCGGCCAGATCCGAGACTCGTGTGTCCATCCTGGCTCCAATATGCCGCGGCCCCGCCAAGGGGGCCGCGCCGGCGGATACGGCGGCCCTCAGCCGCCCAGGCCGCAGTCGGGCATATCGCTGACCAGGCTGGCCTGGGTGACGTTGCTGCCCGGCGGCACGCTGCGCGTGAGCCAGACGTTGCCGCCGATGGTCGAGCCCTTGCCGATCGTAACGCGGCCGAGAATCGTGGCGCCAGCGTAGATCACCACATCGTCTTCGATCAAGGGGTGGCGCGCCAGGCCTTTTTTCAGCTCGCCGTTCTCGCCCGGCGGGAAGCGCTTCGCGCCCAGGGTCACCATCTGGTAGAGGCGCACGCGGTCGCCGATGATGGCGGTTTCGCCGATCACCACGCCCGTGCCGTGGTCGATGAAGAAGCTGCTGCCGATGGTGGCGCCGGGATGGATGTCGATGCCCGTGTCGGCGTGGGCGATTTCCGCCACCATGCGCGCCAGCATCGGCACGCCCAGGCGATACAGGACGTTGGCCAGGCGGTGGTGGATCATCGCCGAGACGCCCGGGTAGCACAGCAGGACTTCGTCGACGCTGTGCGCGGCCGGATCGCCCTGGTAGGCGGCGGTCACGTCCAGGTCCAGCGCGGCCCGCACGCGCGGCAGTTCGGCGCCGAACTGCCGCACGATCTCGATCGCGCGCTCGCGCGTGCCGGGGGTTGCGGCCTGCTCGGGCCGGCCCACGTACTGGAGTTCCAGGCAGACCTGGTGCAGCAGCGCGTCGAGCGCCGCGCCGATGGTGTGGCCGACGTAGAAATCCTCGACCTCCTCGCGCAGGTCGATCGGGCCCAGGCGCATCGGGAACAGGGCGCCACAGAGGTCCTTGATGATCTGCCGCAGGCTTTCCTGGGAGGGGAATTCGCGCAGGCCGGCGTCTTCGCGCAGGCGGCCGCGCGGGCCGCGCCAGGCGACGCGCGCCGCGTGCAGGCCGGACACGATGCTGTCCAGGTTCCAGTGGGCCGGCGGAATGTGGGTCGGCCCGCTCATCGCCGGATCTCCGGTCGGGAGCCGGCCGCGCCGGCATGCGGATTGAAATCGAACATGGGAGGTGCCTCGCTGACGGTATAGCGTCCAGCGGGCATGCCGCCGGACAATGCTGCTTCGCAATATTCCTGTCAACTGTAACCGCTCGCACCCGTTTCGCCGAGCCCATCCGACACGGCGTAGGGGTTTATTCCCCGGGGTCCGGCCCGTAGCCCTGAGGGTTCCCCTGCTGCCAGCGCCAGCCGTCCGCGCACATGGCGTCCACGCCGTGCGTGCTGCGCCACCCCAGCAGGGAGGCGGCCAGCGCCGGGTCGGCCCACATCCGTTCGATGTCGCCGGGGCGCCGCGGCTGCGCCTGCAGCGGGATCCGGCAGCCATTGACGCGTTCGAAGGCGCGCACCAGTTCCAGCACGCTGGTGCCCTGCCCGGTCCCCAGGTTGACCGCCACGAAACCGGGATGCCCGGCCGAATACGCCAGCGCCTGCACATGGCCCTGCGCCAGGTCCATGACGTGCAGGTAGTCGCGCACGCCGGTGCCGTCGGCCGTGTCGTAATCGTCGCCGAAGACTCGCAGAAAAGGCTGGCGGCCCACCGCCACCTGCGTGATGTAGGGGAACAGGTTGTTCGGGATATCGCGCGGGCTTTCGCCGATCTGCCCGCTCTGGTGCGCCCCGATGGGATTGAAATAGCGCAGCGTGACCGCGCTGAAGCCGGGGTCGGCCGCGCACACGTCGCGCAGCATCTCCTCGATCATCAGCTTGCTGCGGCCGTAGGGATTGGTCGGCGCCAGCGGATGCGCCTCGGTGAAGGGCAGGTAGCGCGGCTCGCCGTAGACGGTGGCGGACGAGCTGAACACCAGCCGGGCCACGCCCGCCTCGCGCATCGCGCGCAGCAGGGCCATCGAGCCCCCGACATTGTTGTCGTAGTACTTGAGCGGGTCCGCGACCGATTCTCCCACCGCCTTGCTGCCCGCCAGATGCAGGACGGCCCCCACCGGCGCGCCCCGCGCCGCCGAGGCCGCCAGCACCGACTCGACCATGCCCGGGCTGCGGATGTCGCCTTCGACCAGCGGGATCTCCGCGCCGCACAGCCGCTCCACCCGCCGCACGGCCTCGCGGCTGCCGTTGCTGAAATCATCCAGCACCAGCGGCCGCTGGCCCGCGGCCAGCATCGCCACCAGCGTATGCGTGCCGATGTAGCCGGCGCCGCCCGTCACCAACACATGCAGAGCTTCCTGCATGGACCGCCCCTTCACAGATGCGCCGCCACGCCGGGCACCCAGGCGTGGCGCGGACGCGGCGCCTGCGCGTGGCTGCGGTAGCGGTCGATCCAGTACGAGGTGGACGCATCGTGCCCCCAGTCCACCAGGCCCGCCGATACCGGCACCGCGAGCTCGCGCTCGATGCCCGTGGCCAGGCGCTTGCCCAGCTCCACGCCCCACTGGTCGAAGGGATTGATGCCCCACACCACGCTCTGCACGAACACCTTGTGCTCGTACAGCGCAAGCAGCGCGCCCAGGCCGCGCGGATCCAGCTGGCGCAGCACGATGAGGGTGGACGGCCGTCCGCCCGGATGCACCATGTGCTGCGCGAGGCTCAGGGCGCGCTCCTGGTCGTCGATGTGCGCCACGTCCAGCAGCGCCTGCTCCAGGCATTTGCCGCGCAGCAGGGCCTGGCGCTGCGCCAGGCAGTTGGCCAGCAGCATGCGGTGCGCGTCGGGACTGTCCGCGTGGCCCTGGAGGCTGGCGATGAAGTCCACCGGCGCGCCGTCCTCGCTCTGGTGCAGCCACTGGAAGAAGGTGTGCTGGCCGTCGGTGCCCGGCATGCCCCAGATGATGGGCGCGGTCGGCACGCCGACCGCCGCGCCGTCGCCCGCGACCCGCTTGCCCAGCGACTCCATCTCCAGCTGCTGCAGGTAGGTGACGAGATGCAGCAGGCGCGCGCTGTAGGCGGCGATGTTCAGGGAGTTGTGCCCCAGCACGCTGCAATTCACCAACCCCGACAGCGCCAACTGCACCGGCGCGTTGGAAGCGAACGGCGCCTGCTGGAAATGCTGGTCCATGGCCTCGGCGCCGGCACGCATGCCGATCAGCACGTCGGCGCCCACCGTCAGCGCGATGGACAGGCCGGCCACCGACCAGACGGAATAGCGCCCGCCCACCCAATCGCACATTTTGAAGACCTGGCTGGACGGCACGCCCAGCGCGCGCGCCGCCGACACGTTGGCGGTGACCGCGGCCAGGTGTTCCGACACGTCGGCCACGCCGCCCTGCTTGAGCCAGGCGATGGCGGCGCGCGCATTGTGCAGCGTCTCCGCGGTGGTGAAGGATTTGGAAGACACCACCACCAGGCAGCGTCGCGGGTCCAGCCCGGCCACGGCGTCGTGGAACGCATGCCCGTCTATGTTGGAGACGAAGCGGATCTGCCGGCGCTGGGCCGGGCCGCCGAACGCCTGGACCGCCAGGCGCGGCCCCCAATCGCTGCCGCCGATGCCGATATGCAGCACCGTCGCGAAATCCGCGGTCTGATCCAGCCTGCGGACGAAGTCCGTCATGCGCGAATACTCGCACACGGAATCCGCGTCCTGTCCGTCCGGCTGCTCGCGCGTGCGCCCCGCGCGCAGCGCCGTGTGCCAGGCCGGCTTGCCTTCGGTCCAGTTGACGGGCTCGCCCGCGAACAGCGCGCGGCGCGCCTCCGCCAGGCCCCGCGCCTGCAGCAGCGACAGCGCCGCCGCGTCCAGCGCCGGGGATTGCCGCTGCATGGTCAGGTCCACGCACAAGCCCGCCGCCTCGATGACCTTCAGCGCGCCGGCCTCCAGTTCGGCGGCTTGCGCGGCCTGCGCAAACGCCTGCCATTCCGGGCTGTCCGCCAGGCCGGAATTCGCCCTCAATGCCTCAATCGCATGTTTGGCCTTTCCCATCGCGTGATGCTCCTTAAAACGGTAAACGAACATGAGGGGCAATGCGTCGGAACGCGTTGCGGAAGTCCTCCTCGATACGGGCCAGTGCGGCCACGGTGTCCCCTTCGAAACGCAATACCACCGTCGGCGTCGTGTTGGACGGGCGCGCGAGGCCGAAGCCATCGGCATAGTCCACGCGCACGCCGTCCAGGTTGCTGATGGAGACCGCGCCGGGAAACTCTCCCTGCGCGCGCAAAGCCTCCACCAGGTCGAACTGCTCGCCTTCGGCGGTTCCCAGCTTGATTTCGGGCGTGGCGCAGGATTGCGGAAGATTCTCCAGCAGCGCGGACGGGTCCGGCGCCGCCGACAGGATCTCCAGCAGCCGCGCGGCGGCATAGATGCCGTCGTCGAAGCCATACCAGCGCTCTTTGAAGAAAATATGGCCGCTCATCTCGCCCGCCAGCAGCGCGCCGGTCTCGCGCATCCTGGCCTTGATCAGGGAATGGCCGGTCCTGCACATCGTGGGCTTGCCGCCGGCCTCGGTGACCGCGCGCGCCACATGGCGGCTGCACTTGACGTCGTACAGGATCTCGCCGCCCGGATTGCGCGACAGCACGTCGCGCGCAAAGAGGATCAGCTGGCGATCGGGCCAGATGATCTGGCCCGACTTGGTCACTACGCCCAGCCGGTCGCCGTCGCCATCGAACGCCAGGCCGACCTCGCAGTCGGAATAGCGCAGGCAATAGATCAGGTCCTGCAGGTTCTGCGGATCGGCGGGATCGGGGTGGTGGCTGGGAAACGTGCCGTCGACCTCGCAGAACAGCTCGGTCACTTCGCAGCCCAGCGCGCGAAACAGCGATGGCGCCACCGCGCCCGCCACGCCGTTGCCGCAGTCGATCGCGATCTTCATCGGCCGCGCCATGCGGATATCGCCCATCAGCCGGGCCGCGTAGCACGGCTGGATCTGCATCTGCGTGCGGCCGCCCGCCACGCTGGCCGACTCGATCGGCTGGCGCATCGCGTCGCGCAGCGCGGTGATGCCGTCGCCGTATAGCGATGCGCCGTCCAGCACGATCTTGAAGCCGTTGTGCGTGGGCGGGTTATGGCTGCCCGTGACCGCTATCCCCGAGCCCGTGTCCATCAGACGGGTCGCGAAGTACACCATGGGGGTGGTCGCCATCCCGATATCGATGACGTGCATGCCCGCCGAGCGCAGCCCCGCCTGCAGCGCGGCCGCCAGCTCCACGCTGCTCAGCCGGCCGTCGCGCCCCACCACCATCGACCGCGCCCCGAGTTCGCGCGCCCGGGTCCCCGTCGCCATGCCCAGGCTGTGCGCGAAACGCGCGTCGATCTCGTCCGGCACCGTGCCGCGTATGTCATAAGCCTTGAAAACCGCATCCAGAATTTGCGGGGTGTCCCAGCCAAATGTTCCGTGCATGCCATTTTCTCCGGGTGGCGTTCACTTAGGGCCGTTCTGTTTGAAATCGCCGTAGTACGCCGCGCGGGAGTAGCGGTAACTGCCGTACTTGGACCGGAAGCCGAAGCGTTCCGGAAGAAGCTTGAGGCCGTTGAAGAGCACGCCGTCCACCGGCGCGCCGGCCTGGATCAGGCGCTTGGCCGTCTCGCGGATCTCGCCCACCGTGTTCATTCCGGAACGCACCACCACCATGACGGCCGCGGCGTGCGTGCCGACCACGGCGGCGTCCGGCGACGACAGCACGGGCGCCGTATCCAGGATCACCATGTCGTACTGGGACGCCAGTTCGCGCAGGGTCTCGCCGAACACGGGCGAGGCCAGCAGTTCGGAAGGATCGAAGGTGACCGCGCCGGTGGCGATGAAGTCCACGCCCTCGGACACGCTGTGCTTTCTTACCCGGCTGAGCGGGATCGTGCCCGAGAGCACTTCGAACAGGCCGTCTTCCTTGGGCACGCCGAAGTAGCGGTTCAGCTGCCCCTTGCGGAAGTCCGCGTCGATCAGCAGCACGCGCTTGCCCACGCCCCCCTGGATGAAGGCGAAGTTGGCCGACAGGAATGACTTGCCCACTCCCGCCACCGGCCCCGTGAACATGACCATGTTGTTGGCCGACTGGCGCAGCGATGCCTGCAGCACGTTGCGGAAGGAACGCAGGCTTTCGATGGGCGGCGCATTGCCCTGGCTTTGCGCGAGCAGCGCCGGCACGCTCGCGTTCTTGCGGCGGCTCCTGCGCCACAGCTTGTCCTGCATGTCGCTGTAGGGAATCGCGGCCAGCACGGGCAGGCCGGTATGGCGCTCGACGTCGTCGGGCTCGGACAGGCCGCCGAACAGCGCGTTGCGCACGAAGGCGCACAGCATGCCGAAGATCAGGCCGAACGCCGTCGCCACGCCGATGATGATGGCGGCCTTGGGGCGCACGGGCTTGTCGGGCTGCACGGCGGCGTCCAGGATGCGCACGTTGCCCACCTTGCCCGCCCGGATCAGGCGCAGCTGCTGGGCGTTGTTGAGCAGCGCCGTGTAGAGCTCGGTGTTGACGCGCACGTCGCGCACCAGGCGCACGACATCCTGCTCCAGGTCCGGCAGTTGGCGGATGTTGTTGCCGATGCGGTTCACGTCGCCCGTCAACGCGGAGATCTGCCGGTCGATGGCCACGATGCTCGGATGGGTCGGCGCGAAGCGCGTAATCATCTCCTGCCGCTTGGCGCGCAATTCCATCACCTTGGTCTGCGCGTCCACCGACTGCGCGAGGATCAGCTTGGCCTCTTCGCTCAGGTCGATGGTGCCGCGCTTGTTGCGCAGAGAGTTGTACTTGGTCTCGGCCGCGTCCAGCTCGCCCTTGAGGATCGGCAGCTGCTGCTCGAGGAAGACCAGCGACTTCTCCGCCTGCGCCGACTTGCGGTTGACGTTCTGCTGCACGTACTCCTGGCCGATCTGGTTCAGCACCGCGGTGGTCAGCGCGGGATCGTTGCCTTCCAGCGTCACGCCGATCACGCCCGAGGTGCGGCCGCGCTCGAAGATGCCCAGGCGCGACTGCACGTCCTCGATGGCGGCCAGGCGCGAACTGCGCGACACCGTGAATTCCGTGCCCGGACGCCCCGTCAGCGCATCGATGTGCACGTCCATGGCGCCGCCGCCCGGCAGCAGGAAGTGTTCCGGCTTGCCGACCGTGCCGTTGAAGGTCGCGCCGGTGAGCTTGTCGCTCAGCGTATAGCGGCCCTCTCCCAGCGTGGTCACGCGGAAGGGCTTGCCCAGCCATTCGTTGGGCACGTCCAGCTGCGAGATCGCGATGGCTTCGCCGCCCCATGCATAGCCGCCGCGCGGCAGGCTGGTGGGATAGGGCAGGCTTTCGTAGCGTTGCGCGAGCCACTCGCCCACCACCGGGAAGTAGCGCGGCTTGGCATGGATGTACAGGAGGAACTTGTCGACGGCCGGGCCCACGACCATGCGCGAGCGCAGCACCTCCATTTCGCCGGATGTCTCGGCCTTGGTGTCGAACATGGTGGAGACGTCGCCCAGCAGGCTGCGGCTCTGGCCCTGCGGCATTTCCTCCTCCACCTGGACGATGATGTCGGCGGAAAACACCTTCGGGGTGACCATCACGTAGGCAAGCGCTCCCACGAAGGCGAGCAGCGTGATCGCGATGATCATCCACCGGTTGGAGAAGATGGCGTCCACGTGCGACGTCAGTGGGGTTTCCTGCTGGCGAGCCGGCACGGACGGCTCAAACGATTCGATAGGCAACGACATGCAGCTCTCCAAGAGAAGACGCCGCTACGGTCGCGGCGTCCCCAAAGGCGTGGGTTAAGAACTAGTCAATGGCTTTCACGGTCTGTACCGTCTGCGCGCTCGGGAACAGGTTGCTGATGAAGCGGTTCCACCGCACCAGGCCGGCCGAATCCACGAACACAACGTCTTTGGGTTGCAACTCAAACTTCTCCGCCACCGCGAGGGCCTGCGGCGAACCGGCGTTCAGGTGGAACACCAGCGGCGTCGCCTGCTCTGTGCTGCGAACGACAAAGATCTGCGACGGGTTGGAGGTGAGCTGGTTCGGTCCTCCAGCCAAGCCCAGCGCCTCCGTCAACGACATGCGCCCGTCACGCATCACTGCCGCGGTGGGCAAGGTGACCTCGCCCATCACGAATACCTTGCTGTCGTCGCGCGGCGTCACTCTCACGATGTCGCCCGACCTCAGCAGTACCTGATTCAGGTCCTGCCCGCGCTCGATCAGCGCCGGCAAGTTCACGCGAGTACGGCGCCCGTCCCGGATCACGTACACTGCGCTGCGGTCTCCGGTCGGCAGAATTCCGCCGGCCCTGTTGATCGCTTCCATCAACGTCATCGGGATGTCGTTGATCGCAACCGTGCCCGGCGTCGTCACTTCGCCATCGACGTAGACACGCTTGCTGCGATATCCCAGAACGCGTACCGTGATTTGCGGATCCTGGATGTACTTGCTGGACCTGCTCACTATGAGATTGCGCGCCTGGAGTTCCGTCAACCCCGCCACTTTCAGCAGTCCGGCATAGGGAAATTGGATATATCCAGTGGATGAGACCGTATAGCCCGGAATGCCGGATGCGGTATCCCCGATGGCTAGTTCGGTTACCCCAGAACCAATGGCGTAGGTTTGCGTCGGAAGGACGAGCTCGGGGTGGTCCCACACCACGACCGACAGGATGTCTCCCGGTCCGATGAGGTATGGCCCCGATTTTCCGTAGAGGCGGTCGACGCCTTCGTTGTCGAGCAGCGCCTCGCGGGCGCGTTGGTCATCGAGAACGAGGCTGGGCGTGATTTCCTTGATCACTGCCTTCGAATTGGGATCCAGCGGGTCTGCGAGCTGATTGGCGTCAAAGGTCATACCGGGAGACAGGGCGCAAGCGCCCAGCGAGGACACGAGCGCGATAGCGGCTATGGCTCGGCTCAACGTTCCGAAAAAAGTAGTCATGGCAAATCCACTTGTGAATGACTTCGTTGCTTGGAAAGGAGCCCGATGCGTAACGGGTTGCGACATTCCACTCCCTTTTCCAGGCCCCGCACATTCGACGGATGCCCTAAGCCTTCTCCTACATCGTTTGGAGGTTTCGGGTGAGCTTGGCACTCAATAAGATTTTGTCGGTAGCCACACTCGTTGCGGCAGCGCACGGCTTTTGTTCCCGCGCGCCGCAAGGTGACTCCCCACGAACAGGAGTGCGCGATGGAACCGTCCCAAACGGACACGTCGGCAAGATTCAGCGGGGCAAGCTATCTCTATCGCTTGCTCGACGCCGCGATCGTCATAACCTGCGGCCTGACTGCCACCGGCTTGAAATTCTCGGACGATGCTCTGGCGGATCCTCCGCAGATTCATCTGTTCCTCGTTTATCTGTGCGGCCTCGGCGTCATCGCCATCTTCCCCGCCTTCCGTCTGTATGTATCCTGGCGCGGGCGGCGGCTGGCCGATCTCGTCGGACGCAGCCTGGCGGCCTGGGCCCTGGTTTTCGCGCTGGGCATCTGCATCAGTTTTCTCATGCACCAGACCGCCGCGATATCCCGCATATGGGCGGCGACCTGGTTCGTCATGGCGGCGCTTACGCTGGCCGGCGTACGCATCGCGGTCTACGCGGCCCTGGGCGCCGCGCGCGACCGCGGCCTGGACCGCAAGCGCGTGCTGCTGGTCGGCTTCGGCGCGCTGGGACACGACCTGTGGCGCAGGGTCGAACGCTATCGCGGCACTGGCTACGAAGTGGCGGGCATCTATGCGGAACCCCACGAGAACCTGCCTCCGCAGGTGCGCCGGCTTCACGACCTGGATGGCCTGCACGCCTTCGTGAACGAGAACAACGTGCGGGAGATCTGGATCGTGCTTCCGATGGAAGCGGGCCAGGAACTGCGCGAGGTCTTGCATCACCTGCGCAATGACCTGGTGGACATCCGCTGGATACCCGACGTCATGTCCATCCAGCTGCTGGGGCACCAGATCGGGGAATTCCTGGGCCTGCCCGCGATCCAGCTGAACAGCCTGCCCGCCGCCGGCGTGCGCGGCCTGGCCAAGGAAGTCTTCGACCGCAGCTTCGCCTTCTGCGCGCTGATCGGCCTGTCTCCCGTGATGCTGACCGTGGCCCTGCTGGTGAAAGCCACCTCGCGCGGTCCCGTCTTCTTCACCCAGCCCCGGCTGGGCGTGGACGGCAAGGTATTCCACGTCTACAAGTTCCGCACCATGACCGTGCACCAGGAACAGGGAGTGGTGACCCAGGCCACACGCAACGACTCCCGCGTCACGCGCATCGGCGGCTTCCTGCGCCGCACCAGCCTGGACGAGCTGCCTCAGTTCCTGAATGTGCTGATGGGAGACATGTCCGTGGTGGGCCCCAGGCCGCACGCGCTCGAACACAACGAGCTGTACAAGGACCTGGTGCAGCGCTACATGATGCGCCACCGCGTCAAGCCGGGCATTACCGGATGGGCCCAGGTCAATGGCCTGCGCGGCCAGACGGACACGCTGCGCAAGATGAGCGACCGGGTCGAGCACGACATCTACTACATCCAGAACTGGACGTTCCGGATGGACCTGCTGATCATCGCCCGGACGGCGATATCCGGATGGACGGGCCGCAATGTCTACTGAACCGTTGGGATGGCCCGAGCGCCGCGAGGCGGCCCCGCGCGGCGACGGCATGCTGGCCGGCTCCGATTTCAGGCGGGCGGTGGAAATGCTGCCCCTGGTATCCATCGACCTGCTGCTGCGCGACGCCTTTGGCCGCTATCTGACCGGACTGCGCGCCAATCCGCCCGCCCAGGGCGCCTGGTTCGTGCCGGGCGGACGCATCCGCAAGAACGAAAAGCTGCGCGACGCGCTGCGCCGCATCGCCAGCGACGAGCTCGGCCTGCCCATCCCGGAACAGGCGTGGACGCCTCGGGGCGTCTACGAGCATTTCTATGGCACCAATTTCGCGGGTGAAGCCGGACGCTCCACCCATTACGTCGTCCTCGCCTATGAGGCGGAAGTTTCGTTGGACCTATCCAGCCTGCCCCAGGCCCAGCATCGCAGCTACCGCTGGCAGCCCGCGGAGGCGATCGCCGCCGATCCCGGCGTGCACCCGTACACCCAGGCCTACTTCAAGGAGTGAGCGCCATGACCAATCCCCCTCCCCCGTACCGGGCCGTCATCCTTTGCGGCGGTTCCGGCTCGCGCCTGTGGCCGCTGTCGCGGGAGTTGCTGCCGAAGCAGTTCATCCGTTTGACCGATGACCGCAGCCTGCTGCAGAACACGCTGCTGCGCCTGGGATCCGCGGGCGCCGAGGCCAGGCCCACGCTGGTGTGTAACGATGCCCACCGCTACATCGCGGCGGAACAGGCGCTTGAACTGGGCATCAAGGACGCGGAGGTGATCCTCGAACCGTTCGCGCGCAACACGGCGCCGGCGATTGCCGCCGCCACCCTGCGCGCCATGCGGGACGGAGAGGATCCCGTCATGCTCATCATGCCTTCGGACCATGTCCTGGAGGACGGCGAAGTCCTGCGAGCGGCCTTCGCCGAGGCCTACCAGGCCGCGCTGCAAGGCGCCCTGGTGACCTTCGGCATCACGCCGACCGCCCCGCTCAGCGGCTACGGCTACATCCAGGCCGACGAGCCCGGCGCCATGGGGCCCGCCCGCCGCGTGCGCCGCTTCGTCGAAAAGCCGTCGCCGGAGGTCGCCCAGCGGTTCATCGACGACGGCGGCTACTACTGGAACAGCGGCATGTTCGCCTTCCAGGCCTCGGTATTCCTGTCGGAAATGGCCAGGCTGGCCCCCAGGATCCTGGAACAGGTGCAGGCGGCCGTGGCCATCGGGCATGGCGAGAATGCGCTGTTCCACCTGGACGGCCCCTCTTTCGAGGCCTGCCCCAGCGATTCGATGGACTACGCGATCATGGAACGCACCGACAGCGCCGTGGTCATCCCGCTGGCGGCCTCCTGGAGCGACGTCGGCGCCTGGGACGCGGTCTGGGGCATCGCCCAGAAGACGGTGGAGGGCAACTCCACCACGGGCGACGTCATGGTGGAGGATTCGCGCAACTGCCTCATCCATTCGACCAGCAGGCTGGTCGCCTCGGTCGGGCTGGACGACATCGTCGTGATCGAAACGGCGGACGCCGTGCTGGTGGCCCACAAGTCGCGCTCGCAGGACGTCAAGCGCCTGGTCGAGATCTTCAAGACCCAGCACCGCTCCGAGCTCAACCACCATCGCGAGGTCCAGCGGCCCTGGGGGTCGTACGACTCCGTCGGCCAGGGCCCGCGCTATCAGGTCAAGCGCATCACGGTGAAACCCGGCGCGCGCCTGTCCTCGCAGATGCACCACCACCGTGCGGAGCACTGGATCGTGGTGTCGGGAACGGCGCGCATCTACAACGGCGACAAACAGTACCTCCTGACCGAGAACCAGTCGACCTACATCCCCCTGGGCGAGATCCACAGCCTGGAGAACCCCGGGAAGATCCCGCTGGAGATCATCGAGGTGCAATCGGGCGCGTACCTCGGCGAGGACGACATCGTTCGATTCCAGGACATGTATGGAAGGGTATGAGGAGGATTCCCCCCCACGCCGCGAGCGCTTTGCGCGCTTGCTGCCCCCAGCCGACGTGGACAAGGAGCCATTCTGGCGTCCGGGCATGGCGCGGATATGCCTGCCGGTGGCCGGGCTGTTCTTTCTGGTTCTCGTGACGGTGGGCAATCTTCCGGGCCTGGCGGCGGACATGTCGGACGCATTCGGGGACAAGCGCCTGCATCTTGCCGCCTACGCCTTCCTGAGCGGGCTCATCTATGCCTCGGTCAACCGGCGTCCGGTGCTGGTGTCCTTGCTGGTCATCGCGGCGCTGGGCGCGCTGGACGAATCAATCCAATCCCTTTTTCCCTATCGACAGGCTGAACTCTTAGACCTTTTGGCCGATATCTCCGCGGCGGGTGCAACAGTAATCTCATTGCACATTGGTTCCGCAGCCTTCGGCTCCTTTCGTGCAGTTACTAAGTCTTAAGGATACAACCATGCCAAAACGGGCACTGATTACCGGCGTAACCGGCCAAGACGGGTCCTACCTGGCGGAGTTCCTGCTTGCCAAGGGCTATGAAGTCCACGGCATCAAGCGGCGCGCTTCGCTGTTCAACACGGCCCGCATCGACCACCTGTACCAGGATCCCCACGATCAGCCCCGCAATTTCGTGCTGCACCACGGCGACATGACCGATTCCTGCAGCCTGATCCGGATCGTCCAGTCGGTACAGCCGGACGAGATCTACAACCTGGCCGCCCAGAGCCACGTCGGGGTCTCGTTCGAGGAGCCGGAGTACACGGCCAACGCCGACGGCCTGGGCACGCTGCGCCTGCTGGAAGCCATCCGCATCCTGAAGCTGGAGAACAAGACCCGCTTCTACCAGGCTTCCACCTCCGAGCTCTACGGCCTGGTGCAGGAAATCCCGCAGAAGGAAACCACGCCCTTCTATCCGCGCAGCCCCTACGCGGCGGCCAAGCTGTACGCCTACTGGATCAGCGTGAACTACCGCGAAGCCTATGGCATGTATGCCTGCAACGGCATCCTGTTCAACCACGAATCGCCCAAGCGCGGCGAAACCTTCGTGACCCGCAAGATCACCCGCGGGCTGGCGCGCATCGTGCTGGGCCTGCAGGAATGCCTGTACCTGGGCAACCTGTCCGCGCTGCGCGACTGGGGCCACGGCCGCGACTACGTCGAGATGCAGTGGCTGATGCTGCAGCAGGACACGCCGGAGGACTACGTCATCGCGACCGGCATGCAGTACAGCGTGCGCGAATTCATCAATACCGCCGCGCGCGAGCTGGGCATCCTGCTGGCCTGGGAAGGGGAAGGCCTGGACGAGACGGCGACCGTGCTGTTCTCGCCGGTGCACGACGTCAAGCCCGGCCAGGTCATCGTGCGCGTCGACCCCCGCTACTTCCGGCCCACGGAAGTGGAAACCCTACTGGGCGACCCGACCAAGGCGCGCGAAAAGCTCGGCTGGTCGCCGCGCACCTCGTTCGCGGAGCTGGTGAAGGAAATGATCGAAAGCGATCTGCGGGACGCCCGGCGCGATGCGCTGGTCGAGCAGAACGGCTACGAAATCTACGCGTACAAGGAGTAGTCGGACATGACGAACCTGGAGCAACGCGTCTTCGTCGCGGGCCATCGCGGCATGGTGGGCGCCGCGATCACCCGCGAACTGCATCGCCGCGGCTACGGCAACGTGGTGACCCGCAGCCGCGAGGAGCTGGACCTGGAAAACCAGAACCAGGTGCACCGCTTCTTCTCGACCACGCCGGTCGACGTGGTGTACCTGGCGGCGGCCAAGGTGGGCGGCATCCTGGCCAACCAGACGCATCCGGTGGAGTTCCTCTACAAGAACCTCATGATCCAGTGCAACGTCATCCGCGCCGCCTACGCGGCGGGGGTGCGCAAGCTGCTGTTCCTGGGTTCGTCATGCATCTACCCGCGGGAGGCCCCCCAGCCCATCCATGAAGACGCCCTGCTCACGGGCCCACTGGAATCCACCAACGAACCCTACGCCATCGCGAAGATCGCGGGCCTGAAGCTTTGCGAGGCGTACCAGCGCGAATACGGCGCGCGCTTCATCTGCGCCATGCCGACCAATCTCTATGGCCCGCGCGACAACTACGACCTGCACAGCAGCCACGTGCTGCCCGCGCTCATCCGCAAGTTCCATGAGGGACGCGAATCGGGCCAGGAGAGCGTGACCATCTGGGGAACGGGCGCGCCGCTGCGCGAGTTCCTGTACGTGGACGACCTGGCCCAGGCCTGCGTCATGCTGATGGAGCATCCGGAGGCCGAGGGCATCTACAACATCGGCGCCGGCCAGGACATCTCGATCGCCGAGCTGGCCAAGCTCGTCGCGCGCGTGGTCGGCTACACCGGCAACATCGTCTACGACACCGGCAAGCCCGACGGCACGCCGCGCAAACTGATGGACTCGGGCCGCGTGCGGGCCCTGGGCTGGAAACCGGAGATTTCGCTGACGCACGGCATCACGCTGGCCTACGGCCACTTCCTGCGCGAACGCACCCAACAGGCGTTGCCCGTGGCCTGATGGCCGCGCCCACAGGCTCTAGCCATGCTCGGTTTTCTCAGGAAACACATCGCCGGCAACGCCTCCTTCTGGGGGCTCGTGGAATACGGCATCGGCCCCGTCGCCGCGCTGGTGGCGCTGCCCATCCTCTTCCGGCAACTCGGGACGGTGGGCTTCGGCCAATACTCCATGATCATCGCCCTGGCCGGCTTCGGCAACGCCGCCAACCTCGGCGCGGCCGTGACCGCGACGAAGCTGGTGTCCGAACGCCTGCACGAACCCGGCGGCGCCTACCGCGCGGCGGGCGTGAGCATGTCGCTCATCGGCTGCGCGCTGGGCGTGGTGACGCTGGCCGCCCTGATGCTCTGGGGCGCCGTGGGCCTGGGATGGCCCGGCGCAACCTTCGGCGGCGTAGCGGTGACGATGCTGGCGCTGCCCGCGCTGGCCATCTATCTGACGCAGCAGTACGACCAGCTTTTCTCGGGCTGCCTGAAGGGACGCGAGGATTTCCGCGCCACCGCGCTGTGCGAAGTCTTCAGCCGCAGCGGCACGATGGCGCTGGCCTGCGCCACCGCCTGGCTCACCGCCTCGCCCACCTGGACCGGCCTGGCCCAGGCGCTCGGATTGCTCCTCGCCGGCTCCGTGAAGATGGTCGTGTTCTCGCGCCGCTACGGCCGCCTGCTCGTGCGCCCCGTGCGCGACCGCGGCGCCATGATGGACGCCTTCCGGTTCTCCCGCTGGTCGTGGCTGAACAGCCTCAGCGCCCTGGCTTTCGGATCGGTGGACCGCGTGCTGGTGGGCAGCCTGATGGGTCCGGCGGCGCTGGCGATATATACCGTGGGCGTACAGGTCGGCCAGATCATCCATACCGCTTCGGTCGCCATCTTCCAGAAGGCCATGCCGCGCGTCAGCCGCCTGTCGGCCGCGCCTCCCTACCCCGGCGCCGCCGAGCGCGAGATCCGGCGCATGATGCTGTGGAACCTGGCCCTGTCGGCCGGCGCGACGCTCGCGGTGCTGGCGGTGAGCCATCCGCTCCTGAACGTGCTGCTGAGCGCGAGCGTGGCCCAGGATCATCTCGGGACCTTCCAATTGCTCATCGTGGCATCGGGGTTGCTCTCCCTGAACGCCGCGGCCCATTTCTCCCTGCTGGGACTCGGAAATTCCCGCGCGGTCGCCATCCTGAACGGCTTGGGCGGATTGGCGATGCTGTGCGTCATGGCGGGACTGGTACACGTCGCGGGCGAACACGCCGCGGCATGGGGCCGCATGGCCTACGCGGCGATCACGCTGGCCGGCGTGGCCTTCGCCATCCGTCAATCCCGCCCCGATTTCCCGGGCGCCTTGCCTGCGGCCACCCGCTAGGGCCTGCCCACATTAAAAGGAGCCTTGCATGAGCAAGCGTCATAACGAGTATTCACGTCAGCTCATCGACTTCGTCCGCGAGCTTCGTCCGCCCGCCCCGATCGCGGGCGGCCTGATGCCGAAGGTAACGATCGTGACCCCCTCGTTCAACCAGGCCCGCTTCCTGGAGCGCACCATCCTGTCGGTGCTGAACCAGGGCTATCCGCGGCTGGAATACATCATCATCGATGGCGGCTCCACCGACGGCAGCGTGGACATCATCCGCAAGTACGAGCGCTACCTGACGTACTGGGAAAGCACCCCCGACCGCGGCCAGTCCCACGCCATCAACAAGGGCTTCGAGCGCGCTACCGGCGACTACGTGGGCTGGCAGAACTCGGACGACCTGTATTTTCCGGGCGCGCTGCGCAAACTGGGCGCCGCCGCCTCCAAGGGCCGGGCGCCCATCGTCAGCGGCAACCTGTTCGTGGCGGACGCGAACAACCGCATCTTCCGCAAGATCCATTACACCCCGGTCAACCGGGGCACGCTGACGGTCGTCAAGGCATCGATTCCCAACCAGTCCGCGATCTTCCGCCGCGACCTGCTGCGCAAGTACGGGCTGCTGCAGGAAAGCATGCGCTACTGCATGGACCTGGAGCTGTGGAGCCGCCTGCTGCGCGAAGGCAAGAACCTGATCGTGCCGGACGCCATGGGCGTCTACACGGCCCATGACGAAACCAAGACCGCGCTGATGCAGGACGTGCTGCTGGAAGAGCGCGAGCAGATCGTCACCCGCATCCGGCGCACCGAGCCGGGCCTGGGACGGCTGTTCGAACTTTCCTGCCGCGCCTCCAAGGTGGCCGCGCATGCGCGGCAGGGAGACCTGTCGTACCTGTTCGAAAAGCTGACCACCAAGATATTCGGCCGCGACGACTGGGCTGCGCACTAGGACCCGCACACGAGGAGCTGAGCCGCAATGACGCCGCACCGCCGCCTTTCCACCCTGCACCTGCTGGGTCTGTTCGCCTTCACGGCGCTTGCCCTGAACGACGACCACTTCGTCCTGGGCGTGGGCAGCTTCAAGCTGTCTCCCTTCGACCTGCTGTTCGTCGCCATGCTGGCGGTCAAGGCGCTGCGCCTCGCGGATCCCGGCGCCTACGCCCTGCCCCGCGGCGTGCTGGGCCTGCTGCTGGGGCTCCAGTGCCTGTCGGTGATCTACCTGCTGCTGGTATCGCTGCACCACCCAGGCATCGAAACGGGCGACGTGGCGCGGGACCTGCGCATCGTGTTCTATTTCCTGTGCACGCCTTTTCTTTGCTACAAGGACATCGACAGTCCGGCCGCCTATGCGGTGCTGCAGAAGTACATCGTGGCGGCCTGCCTGGCCGTGGCCACGCTGATGCTGGCGGAACAGTTGCAGGGTTTCAGCGTATCCAATCCGCTGCGCAACGTGCGCCTCGGCGTCTGGGCCATCCCGTTCGGCGTCGTGTCGCTGCTGTACTTCCGCCGCACCCTTAACGTATCCGGGCCCAAGGCCTACGCGCTCACGGTCTACATGCTGCTGGCGCTGGTCTTTTCCCTGAACCGCAGCCAGTACCTGCAGCTGGCGGCCTCGGTACTGATCGCCGTGCTGCTGGGCGCCGGCCCCGAGATCCGGCGTCGCGCCGTGCTGGTCTTCGCGCCCGCCGCCGTTGCCGGCGTGCTGGTCTTCGCCAGCATCGGCTACCTGGACGTGCTGACCAACCGTATCTTCAGCGTCGAACGCCTGGACGAGGATTCAAGCTACGGCGCGCGCATCCAGGAGATGCAGGGGCAGATGGATTCCTTCGCCGAAAGCCCCATTTTCGGCAAGGGCGCAGGCTTTCGCAGCTGGGTCATGGGCGAAAACGGATTCGAACTCAGCACCTTCGCCCACAATTCCTGGGCGTTCTACCTGATGAAGTTCGGGATCGTGGGCACGACGATGATCATGCTCCCTCCGCTGCTCATCCTGCTGCTGACCCTGCTCCGACGATACGCGCATCCGGGCCTGGAACTGCACCGGCGCTACCTGCTGGCCACCGCGCCCATCTATATCTTCATCGACTCGCTGTCGGGGGGACTGGCCTACGCGCCCAAGACCGCGTTCACCGGCTTCCTGCTGTGCTATTGCCTGTCGTTGATGCGCAATGCCCAGGTCATGCCTGTTCCCTCCAGTACGCCGCCCGTCCCCAGCCCCCGCCCGGACGCCGCGCGCCGGGCGCCACCGCGAGTGATCCCTCATGCCTGATGTCTTGTTTGTCGCGCCGGACCTGCACGGCGGCGTTGGAAGATGCGTCGCCTTCATCGTGGATGCGTTGCCGGAGCAGGGAGTGGATTCCGCCCTGTTCCTGTTGCGTTCGCGCAATCGGGAATATCCCATTTCCAACCCCAAGGTGACCCGCGCGCTGCCCGTCATCGAGTCTCCCACCAAGCTGCGCATGATGCTGCCCTTGGCCTTCATCCGGCTGCTGCGCCAGATCCGGCGCGACAAGCCGGCCATCGTCTGCTCGCACGGCCTGCTGTGCAATATGCTGGTCGTGCTGGCCAGGAAATTGCTGGGCGGAGGGTTCAAGACGGTGGCCTTCGAGCACAGCAGCCCTGCGATCCACTACGGGGCGTCCCGCATGCGGCGTCTCAAATGCTGGCTGGTCAGCCAGACCTACCGGCGGCATGACGCCGTGGTCGGCGTGTCGCGGGGCGTGAAGGAAGACCTGGTCAGCATGTTCCCGCCGCTGCGCGGCAAGGTGCACACCATCTACAACGGCGTCCCGCTGGACAATGTCCGGCGGCAAGGCGCGCGTCGCGCGCAGGAGTCGTCGGGGCAGGTTCCCTACCAGGTGGTGGCCGTCGGCCGGCTCGAGGCGGTGAAGGACTACGCCACGCTGATCGACGCGGCCGCGCTGCTGGACGACCCCGGCATCTCCTTCACCATCCTGGGAGAAGGATCCGAGCACGACGCCCTGCAAAAGCGGATCGACGACCATGGGTCGCGCACGCCGGTCACGCTGGCCGGCCACATCGACAACCCATTTCCGGTGATCGCGGGCGCCGGCGCATTCGCGCTGACCTCCGTGCGCGAGAGCTTCGGCAACGTGCTGGTGGAAGCGTTGTGCCTGGGCGTGCCGGTGATCTCCACCGACTGTCCTCACGGTCCCGCCGAAATCCTGGACGCCGGCCGCTATGGCCTGCTCGTGCCGGTGGGCGACGCCGCGGCGCTGGCCGAGGCGGTGCGCCGCCTGGCCTACGACGGCGAAATGCGGCAGCGACTGGCGGCCCAGGGCCCCGAACGCGCCGACGCCTTTTCGCTTGAGCGGCATTGCCGCAACGTCATCGCGCTATTCCAGCCGCTCATGCAGCGCGGCACGCCCTGAACAGGACAGCATCATGCAGAAGATACCGGTTTCGGTCGTCGTCATGACCAAGAACGAGGAACGCAATATCGCCAAGTGTCTGAAGGCGCTGGTCGAGTTCGACGAGGTTTTCGTCGTGGATTCCAACAGCACGGACGCCACCTGCCAGATTGCGACGGCAATGGGCGCGAAGATTTCAAACTTCCAGTGGGACGGCAAGTATCCGAAGAAAAAGCAGTGGTGCCTGGAACAGCTGCCTTTCTCGCATCCCGTCGTGCTGTACGTCGACGCCGACGAGGAAATGACGCCCGGACTCGCCGCCGAAATACGCGATGCGCTGCCGCGCTTCGCCGCCGGCGCGGGCGGCGCCTTCGTGCCGTTCGACTATGTGTTCTGCGGCAGGAAGCTGGAACACGGACATCGCGTCTACAAGCTGGCGCTGCTGGCGCGCGACCGCTCGCGCTTCCTGGACTACGACGACCTGGACGTGGCCCACATGTGGGAAGTGGAAGGACACTACCAGCCGCAGGTCGAGGGCGAAACGTTCGCCCTGCGCCAACGCATGGTGCACAACGACCATGACTCGCTGTTCCACTATTTCGACAAGCACAACCGCTATTCCGACTGGGAGGCCAACCTCCGCATCAAGGGCCTGATGAACGATCCGCGCGAAGCCAACGTCGGCGCCCGCGCGCTGCTCAAGCGCATCTTCCAGGCCATGCCGTTCAAGGCGCCGATCGCCTTCCTGCATTCCTATCTGTTCCGGCTCGGCTTCCTGGATGGCAAGGCCGGCTATGACTATGCCGTGGCGCGCGCCATGTACTACTGGCAGATCCGGATCAAGACCGAGGAGATCCAGAAAGCCCGGCTGGCCAACGCCGCCGCGGCGCGCGACGACGCCGTGGCGGGGGCCGCGAAATGAGCGCGCTCCAGCGTCTCGACCGATTTGCGCTGGCGCCCGGCCAGCGCGGCCGCTCCGCGCTGACGGTCCAGCTGTGGTGGATGGTGCAGGGAACGCTGTTCCGCTGGTCGCCGCAAGTCGCGTACGGATTCCGCCGGTGGCTGCTGCGCTGTTTCGGGGCCCGCATCGGACGCAAGGTGCTGATCCGGCCCACCGCCACGGTGACCTACCCCTGGAAGGTCGAGATCGGCGACTACGCCTGGATCGGCGACGACGCCGTCATCTACAGCCTGGGGCCCATTTACGTCGGCGCCCATGCGGTCGTCTCGCAGCGCAGCTATCTTTGCGCCGCCGATCACGATGCCGGCCAGCCGGAGTTTCCCCTGCGCGAACGCGCCGTCCGCGTCGAGGAAGGCGCATGGGTCGCCACGGACGTGTTCGTCGGCCCCGGCGTGACCATCGGGCGGGAGGCGGTGATCGGCGCCCGCAGTTCGGTGTTCCGCAACATGCCGCCCGCCATGGTGTGCCACGGCAATCCTTGCCGTCCTGTCCGGCCCCGCAAGGCGGACCCGGCATGAAAATCCTCATCTACGGCATCAACTACGCGCCCGAGCTCACCGGCATCGGCAAGTACAGCGCCGAGATGGCCGAATGGCTGGCCGCGCGCGGCCACGAAGTCGGCGTCGTGACCGCCCCGCCCTACTACCCCCAGTGGGAGGTGCACGCGGGCTACCGGGCGGACCGCTATCGCAAGGAGACCCGGCGCGGCGTCACCGTGCGCCGGGCGCCGCTCTGGGTGCCCGGGAAACCAGGCGGACTCAAGCGGCTGATCCACCTGGCGAGCTTCGCCCTGTCCAGCCTGCCCTCGCTGCTGCGCGCCGCCGCAGGGCGGCCCGACGTCATCCTCGTGGTCGAGCCCGCGCTCTTCTGCGCGCCCTCCGCCTGGCTGGCGGCGCGGCTTTGCGGCGCCCGCGCATGGCTGCATATCCAGGACTACGAAGTCGATGCCGCCTTCGAGCTCGGGCTGCTCAAGGGGGCCGGCCTGCGCGCCGCCGTGCGCCGGGCCGAACGTTGGCTGATGCGCCGCTTCGACCGCGTCTCCACGATTTCGAACCGCATGCTCGACCTGGCCGTGGCCAAGGGCGTGGAGCCGGGCCGCGTGGTACTGCTGCCCAACTGGATCGACGTGGAAGCGATCGCGCCACGCGGCGGCGGCGATTACCGCGCCGAACTGGGCATACCGGAAAACGCCGTGGTTGCGCTGTATTCGGGAAACATGGGCGGCAAGCAGGGCTTGCAGACGCTCGCGGACGTGGCGCGGCGGCTCAGCCGCGAGCATCGCCTGTGGTTCGTGTTCTGCGGCCAGGGCCCGGAACGCGCGCCGCTCGAGGCCCGATGCCAGGGTCTGCCCCGCGTCCGCTTTCTCGATCTGCAGCCGGCCGAGCGGCTGGGCGAACTGCTCAACACCGCCGACATCCACCTGCTGCCGCAGCGCGCCGGCGCCGCCGACCTGGTGATGCCTTCCAAGCTGACCGGGATGCTGGCCAGCGGCCGGCCCGTGGTGTGCGGCGCTGCGCCTGGCACCGAACTGGCCTGCGTGGTGGAAAACTGCGGGCTCGTGACGCCGCCCGAGGATGGCGCGGCCATGGCCGACGCGGTGCGCAAGCTCGGCGACAACGCGCGCATGCGCGAAACGCTGGGCGCCGCCGCGCGCCAATACGCGCTGGCCCACCTGCACGTGGACACGGTGCTGGCCGCCGCCGAACGCGAATTCGAGGCAGTCTCGGCCTCCAAGGGCAAACCCGCCGCCCGGGAAGCGTAGGCGGGCCTTCGCCCTTCCTACGAGTTCGAATCATGCTTGGCGGGCGGCTGGGCGCCGCTTCTCACCAATCCCATCTGCACGGCGATGTAGGCCGCTTCGGCCTGATTGCGGGCATTGAGTTTCCAGTACAGGGTACGCGCGTGGCTTTTTACGGTCGCCACCGAAATGCCGACCTGTTCGCCTATCTCCCTCATGGTCTTGCCCTGCACCAGAAGCTGCAGGATCTCTTCCTGCCTTTGGGTCAATTCGCGCAGTTCCTGCGTCGGCGCATGGGCGGCGCCCTGCGGCCGGGCAATAGGCTGCGGATAGCATTCTCCGCCCGCAAGCACCAGGCTCACCGCGGCGGCCAGCGCGTCCGGATTGGACGCCTTCGGCAGGTAGCCCGCCACGCCGGCGCGCGCGCATGCAGCCATGACGCCCTGGTCCAGCACTGAATACAGCACCAGGACCAACCGCGGCATGAAAAATGCCATCGACTGCGACAGCAGCCCCACGTCCTGTTCCGCCAGGCCGCTGCAACCCACGACCAGCAATTCCACTGGGCGGTTGATCGAGCTGGACATATTGAGCAGATGCGCTGGCGAGATGGCCAGGATGTCGTCGGCGTTGCGCACACGCTCCAGCACATGCTGGATCGCGACACGAAGCAGAGCGTAGTCTTCGATCAGTACGGTTGTCATCCCGGAGGGAACCTTGTGACACGTGGCCCATACACGGTTCCCATGACGCTGGCGCATCATCGCTGCAATGACAGGCTGCTTGCGCCACCGGCCTCACGGGAAGCTCGTCCACCGCATCGGATCGAATTGGCGAGGCGGTGGTGGATCGCCCTGTCAATCCATGCTAGCGGACACAACCCATGCTATCAGCGGCTACGTTCGCTGAATCTCGTTCAGGTGGATGAATGGTGGAGGAATGCGGTTGCACTGCAACCGCCGCACTGCTATGTAAGTCGTAGCCATGATGGCTATGCGCGGCCCCGGCAGCAATGGAACTGGCGTTCCAGGCTGCCGGGCAGGCAGCGCGCCCTGCAACCGTCATCCAACCTTGCGCCCATAGATCTGCCCGGCGTCCACATCCCTGCCATTCGGTTCATGCCATTCCAGGGTCGCTCCGCGCTGCAGCGCCGCGTACACGGCTTCGCCCTTGTTCTTGACATGCAACCTTTGGTACAGCGTGCAAGCGTGCGTCTTTGCCGTGGCGACCGAAATATTGAGCATCCTGCTGACCGTCTTGATCGGATATCCACGGGCCAGGAGCACCAGCACTTCATATTGGCGCGGCGTGATCTGCAACAGCTGCGCGCCCGCGCTGACCGGCATGGCGCCCTTGGCCGCGGTATCATCGGCATCCCGGGCCGGCAATGCGCAGACCGCTTGGGCGGGCGCCTGCAAGGCCTGCTCGCTGGGGAAGCACTGCCCGCCGGCCATGACCAGGCGGATGGCCGCCTCCAGGATTTCGACCGAAGCCGTTTTCATCAGGCAACCGTAGACGCTTGCGCCGGGCAGCCCCTGTACCGGCATGGGCAACGGCATGACGTCCGTCAGAAGCAGGATCCGCTTGGGCGTCAGGACGCGCTGGATCTCATGCAACGCGCTCCACGCCTCGTCGGTGTCCACCGGCAACCCGTAGATGAGGAGATCGGCACCCGCATGCACGCCATCGGCCTTGGATACATCCGCCAGGCCCATCCCCTCGATTTCCCACACATCATCCAACTTGCTAAGAATCTGCCACAACCCCAACCGCAGGAGCGGATGGGCTTCAATCAGGACCATCTTGGCCATGGTGTCCTCCCGGTTTTTCGACGGGCCTAGAAGGGATCTTCGCTGTGCTGAAGACTATTTTTATCCAGCCCCTGCGGGGGTGGTCCGCAATATCCCGGAATATCTAATGAAGCCGCACCGGGGCGTTTGGGCTGGGAGACTTTGGTAGCCAACATAACGGATGGCATGGACCCATCTTATGGTTCGAAATTGGCAAAATCAAGACGTTTCGGGGCGATATAATCCGACAAAAACAGAAATCATTCGTTAGCCTTAATCACTATCGTAAATCCGGATGAGATGTTCCTTTCGTCCATTCAGGCGCTAGGGTTTCCACCAGCATTTCCCCCGGCGCAAACACCGTTTTCCCTATGGAGCGAGGGCCCGGACAGCAGCGCATTCCGGCGATGGCGCGGCTGTTACGGCCAAGAAAAGGCCGCGCCCGGGCATCCGCCGGACGCGGCCATGAATCGCCGATAACGAGCCCGATAGCTGTCTATATGTGTCCACGGACACATCATGCCCGTGCGCGCGTTCCGTATTCGAAATATGGGTAACATTTTAATTTGTGCGCCGCCGGCATGATTTACTCCATATAGGCGAAATCAAATACCGTATGCCCCCCCTGGTGGTGCCAATGGTGCATTGAAGCATGGCGCTTCCTCAGGAAACTGGCGTAGTGGATTTCGCCGTCCGTTTCCACGTACGTGGAGGGTGACAGCGCTTCGATTCGGTTCAGGGAGACGCCCTTGCCGTAGTGGCAGAAGCCCTGGTACTGGGCGCAGCGCATGACTTCCCCGCCGGGCGAGACCACGATCCCCGCGTTACGGGCCCGCATCGGGTTGCGGACGATGGGGTTGCAGGCATGCGGCGTCCATTCCGTGGAGCGCGGCGAGTCGGCGAAAAACGCAAATAATTCGTCGCAGTGGCTCTGGCCGTCGGTGCGATCGATATTTGTTAATAACCACCAGTATTCCCCGTGCTTGAAAATAATCGTGTCCACCGCCGATATATTGGTCATCAGATTAACATCCAACTCCCACTTGAGCGGAAAATCCGTGCATTTCCATAACTCGATACTGCGGTTTCCGCACGTTTCCGGAACCATGTAGGTAATACCCTCATGCTCGAATATATATGGAAACGACAGGTGGTACGGCAGGTTCAAGGCGGTCCCAAGCAGGCGGAAAGCCCCGTCGGAGTATGTCGCGACCGAAATCGTCCCTTTGCGGGAATTAAAATCGTAGTCCTCGAAGAAAATATATGGCTTCTTGTCCTGGGTATATACGAACGGATCCGCGAAGAATCTGCCCTTGGGAGGCTGCAGCACCATGGCCTCGGATACCACGGCTTGTTGCCTGGCCGACGGAAACATACCAATCCGCCAGCGTATATTGCGTTTCATGACGCGCCGCACAATCAAATCCGACATTAACCAGGCCTGGCGCGCGATGTAGGCAGCGCTGTTCCACTCCACCGGATCCTCCCGGCGCTGGCCGCTCATGATCTGCATACCGGGCGGCGCCGCGCCTTGCCTGGCGCGGGCCAGCGCCTGGAGCGCGTCGAAGGCCATGAGATTTCCCAGGCTGAATGCGCGAGCCTGGTTCTTCAGCCAGAACACTTCGGTATTGAAACTGCGCTGGTCCAGCAATTCATCCTCTTCCAGCCGGGCGCCGACGCGCCAGAGCTTTACCGTGGTGTGGTCCTCGCGCTGATAGACCTCCCAGAAACCGGCATACCGGCTGGTCGCCACCGCAATGTCCGAATAACTCAACTGCCATACGCCCAGCCGCGCCCACCCCACCAGTTGTTCGCGCGTGGCCGGCGAAGCGCCCAGCGTGATCACCAGATCCAGCCCCATCGCCGCGACCTCGTCGCGCGCATCCGCCGCGTCGGCATCCGGATCCAGGGGAACGACGGCGGCCGTGTCCGGCGGCACGCTGTCGCGCAGGTCGTGGCATGCCAGCATTTCGCGCTGTTTCGCGGGCAGCAGCCGGGCCTCCAGGCGAGACAGGGTGCCGAACAGGGCTTTCACGCCCAAACGGGGCGACCTGTCGCTGGACGATCCACTCATCACCAGCAAAGCGGCAACATCGAAATCCTGGCTGTGCCGAAGCCACTCGACCATCTCATGCATCCAGCCGGGCTGCTCATACCCATCAACCAGCAGTCCCACTCTGTAGGTCTTCATTTCTCCTGCTCCTGTGTCGGGGCGAGTTCGCATCCGCTGCCCTTACGGCGAACGGGCTAGCCATGCATGCGGGTCTTTGTCCGTGCCGCGCATTCGAGTCCTCGCGCTGATACTGCGGTGTTTTTGGCTTGTCTTCCAGACCACATTTATCCTAGAGCGCCAGTCCGAGGACAAAAGGCTCAGGTTCGCGCGGACGGGGGAGGCGCCGGCTCGCCCGCTTGCATGGAGGCACTCATCCGCTTGGGGGAGAACGCCGCCGCCGCGGACGGCCCTCTGCGGCTGGCGCGTGGATGCTAGTGGTAAACCCTATTGGGGATAGCCGAGGCTCGCTTCTCCGCCATCCCTAACGCATAATGGTTTTTAAACGAACGTTTGAATTCAACCTTATGCAAGAAATCAGATCCCCCAGCACCCGTGAAGTGATCCTCGATACGGCGGAGGCCCTGTTCGCGCAACAGGGACACGACGCGACGTCGATGCGGCAGATCACGGGCGCCGCCGGCGTGAACCTTGCGTCGGTGAACTATCACTTCGGCTCCAAGGAGTCACTCGTGCAAGCGGTGCTCAAACGCCGCCTGGCGGTGCTGAACCGCGAGCGCCTGCGCCTTTTGGACGAACTGGAGGCGCAAGCCCAGGGCAAGCCGCTGAAGCCGTCGCAGATCGTGGACGCCTTCTTCGGCACGCTGCTGCGCCTGGCGGCCGACCCCGCACAGGCCGGCAGCACCTTCCTGCCGCTGCTGGAGCGCACCATGACCGACCCCTCGGACTTCATCCGCGGCCTGTTCGCCGAGGAATACGCGGACGTGCTCGAGCGCTACCGCAACGCGCTGTTCGCGGCGCTGCCCGACGTGCCGAGGGCGGAAATCATGTGGCGCTTTCAGTTCATGCTGGGCGCCACGTCGTACGCCATCATCGGCACCGACCTGCTGCGCTCCGTCACGGGCTGGACCATCGACGAAGCCGAGCAGCCCAACAACCCGGATCTGCTGCTGCCCCGCCTCATGAGCTTTCTGCTCGGGGGCCTGCGCTCGCCCCTGCCGCAAGTGCCTTCGGCCTAGGGCGTCCAATTTCCACGGAGGCAAGAACATGAACGCTGTCATCGTCGCCCTCGCCATCATCGTGCTGCTCGCGGCCGTCGTGGTGGGCGTGCGCCCCATCCGCAGGGCGTTGCTGTCGGCCCCTATCTTCAACCTGTACCGCAAGGTGCTGCCGCAGATGTCGGACACCGAACGCGACGCGCTGGAGGCCGGCACGGTGTGGTGGGAAGGCGAACTGTTCCGCGGCCGGCCCGACTGGAGCCGCCTGCTCGCCTATCCGCGTCCGCGGCTGACCGAGGAGGAACAGCGCTTCCTGGACAACCAGGCCGAAGCGGCCTGCCGCATGGTCGACGACTGGAACGTCACGCAAGAAAGCTACGACCTGCCCGCGGACGTCTGGGACTACCTCAAGGCCCAGGGCTTCCTCGGCATGATCATTCCCAAGGAATACGGCGGCCTGGCGTTCTCGGCCTATGCGCATTCCGAGATCGTGACCAAGCTGTCCACGCGCTCGTCCGCGCTGGCGGTGTCCGTCATGGTGCCGAATTCCCTCGGCCCCGCCGAACTGCTCCTGCACTACGGCACCGACGAACAGAAAAACCATTACCTGCCCCGCCTCGCCCGCGGCGAGGAAGTGCCCGCCTTCGCGCTGACCAGTCCCTGGGCCGGCTCCGACGCCGCCGCCATCCCGGACAGCGGCATCGTCTGCAAGGGCGAATGGCAAGGGCGCGAAGTGATCGGCATGAAGGTCACCTGGGACAAGCGCTACATCACGCTGGCGCCGGTATGCACCCTGCTGGGCCTGGCCTTCCGCCTGTACGATCCGGACGGCCTGCTGGGCGGCAGGAAAGACCTGGGCATCACCTGCGCGCTCGTGCCGCACGACCACCCCGGCGTGGACACCGGCCGGCGTCATTTCCCGCTGAACGCGATGTTCATGAACGGCCCCACGCGCGGCACCGACGTCTTCATGCCGCTGGACTTCATCATCGGCGGCCCCGCCATGGCGGGACAGGGCTGGCGCATGCTGATGGAGTGCCTCGCGGCGGGACGCTCGATTTCGCTGCCTTCATCCAACACCGGCATGTCCAAGCTGACGGCGCGCGCCGTGGGCGGTTACGCGCGCGTGCGCAGCCAGTTCCGCATGCCCGTGGGCAAGTTCGAGGGCGTCGAAGAGGCGCTGGCGCGCATCGGCGGCCACACCTACATGATGGACGCCGCCCGCAGCATGACCGCCGGCGCGGTGGATCTCGGCGAAAAGCCCTCGGTCGTTTCCGCCATCGTCAAATACCATGTGACCGAACGCGCCCGCCAGGTCGTCAACGACGGCATGGACGTCATCGGCGGCAAGGGCATCTGCCTGGGCCCGTCCAATTTCCTGGGCCGCGCCTACCAGCAGATCCCCATCGGCATCACCGTGGAAGGCGCCAACATCCTCACGCGCAGCCTGATCATCTTCGGCCAGGGCGCGATTCGCTGCCATCCCTATGTGCTGGCCGAGATGCAGGCCGCGCAATCGCCCGACCGGCGGCAGGGGCTGACTGACTTCGACCGGGCCTTCTGGGGCCACGCGGCCTTCGTCGCCAGGAATGCGCTGCGCGCCGCCGGCACGGCTCTCACGGGCGCGCGCCACGTGGCCGTGAACGCCGATGTCGCGCCGGACATGAAACGCTATTACCAGCTGCTCAGCCGCTACAGCGCGGCCTTCGCGCTGCTCGCCGACACGTCCATGCTGGTGCTGGGCGGCAGCCTGAAGCGCCGCGAACGCCTCTCCGCCCGGCTGGGCGACATCCTGTCGCAGATGTACCTGGCCAGCGCCGCGCTCAAGCGCTTCGAAGACGAAGGCCGCCAGGCCTCCGATGCGCCCCTGGCGCACTGGTCCGTCCAGGATGCGCTGTTCAAGCTGCAGCAAGCCTTCGACGGCGTGCTGGAGAACCTGCCCAACCGCGCGGTGGCCTGGATCCTCGCCCGCCTGATCTTTCCGTGGGGCCGCCCCCAGGCTCTGCCGTCGGACCAGCTGGGCCAGGACGTGGCGCGCCTGCTGATCCAGCCGGGCGCCGCGCGCGACCGCCTGACCGCGGGCTGCCACCTGCCCGCCACCGACCGCGAGCCCGTGGGCGCCATCGAACAGGCGCTGGCCGCCACGATCGAGGCCGAACCCATCGAAGCCAGGATCCGCGAGCTGGAGAAACGCGGCGCGCTGCAAGACAATCCGCAAGCCAACGTGCGCGACATCGCCGATGCCGCTTTCGCGATCGGCGGGATCACCGCGGAGGAATACGCGGTCGTGAAGCGCCGCAACCGCTTGCGCGATGCCGTGGTGAAAGTGGATGATTTCGCCTTTGATTTCGGCGCCGAGGACCGCATCGAGCCCACGGCCGAACGCAAGGTCGCCTGACGGAGGAATCGGATGGCATTCAAACCGGTTTACGTGGTCGATGGCCTGCGCACTCCCTTCCTGAAGGCACGCACGGGCCCGGGTCCCTTCTCCGCCGGAGACCTCGCCGTGCAGGCCGGCCGCGCCCTGCTGCTGCGCCAGCCCTACGCGCCGTCGGATCTCGATGAAGTCATCGTGGGTTGCGCCGCCCCCTCCCCCGATGAAGTGAACATCGGCCGCGTGATCGCGCTGCGGCTCGGCTGCGGCAACAAGGTTCCGGGCTGGACCGTGATGCGCAACTGCGCATCGGGAATGCAGGCCCTGGATTCGGCCATCGCCAATATCCAGTCGGGCCGCTCGCAATTGGTGCTGGCCGGCGGCACGGACGCGCTGTCGCGCGCGCCGGTGTTGTTCTCGGACGACATGGTGCGCTGGCTGGCGGGATGGTACGCGGCCCGCGGCATGGGCGCCAAACTGGCGGCATTGCGCCGCTTCCGCCTGCGCAGCCTGGCCCCGGTGATCGGCCTGCTCAAGGGGCTCACCGACCCGGTGGTGGGGCTCTCCATGGGGCAGACCGCCGAGAACCTCGCCACCCGCTTCGGCATCGACCGCGCCGCGATGGACGCCTACTCGGCGCAGAGCCACCGCCGCGCGCTGGCGGCCCGCGCCGCGGGCGCCATGGGCGAGATCGCGCCCTTGATCGACACGCAAGGCAGGCTGTACCCTGAAGACGATGGCGTGCGCGCGGACTCCACGCCCGAAAAGCTGGCCAAGCTCAAACCCGTCTTCGACAAGCCCTGGGGCAACATCACGGCAGGCAACAGTTCGCAAGTGACCGACGGCGCCGCCATGCTGGCGCTGGCGTCGGAAGAAGCCGTCCGCAAATGGGACCTGCGGCCGCTGGGCCGCATCGTGGACAGCCAGTGGGCCGGCCTGGACCCGGCGCAGATGGGCCTGGGCCCGGTGCATGCCGCCACGCCCATCCTGCAACGCCACGGCCTGGGCCTCAATGACCTGGACTTGTGGGAAATCAACGAAGCCTTCGCCGCGCAGGTGCTAGGCTGCCTCGCCGCCTGGCGCGACGAGGCTTATTGCCGGGAACACCTCGGCACGGCGGCCTGGGGCGATCTCGATCCCGGCCGGCTCAATGTCGACGGAGGCGCGATCGCCATCGGGCATCCGGTGGGCGCTTCCGGCGCCCGCATCGTGCTGCACCTGCTCGACGCCCTGAAGCGCCGCGGCGCCCGGCGCGGCATGGCGGCCATCTGCATCGGCGGCGGTCAAGGCGGCGCGATGCTGGTCGAAACCCTGGACGAGGACCGCCCATGACCACGATGGATACGCTCTCCCACTGGCGCCTGGACCGCGATCCCGACGGCCTGGCCTGGCTGACGTTCGACCGCGCCGGCAGCGCCGTCAATGCCTTGTCGGCCGACACCCTGGCGGAGTTCGCCGTCGTGCTGGATGCGCTGGACAAGGCGCCGCCCAAAGGCCTGGTCATCCGCTCCGGCAAGGCCACGGGTTTCATCGTGGGCGCCGACGTCAATGAATTTGCAGGCCTGGACACGCCCGAACAGGCGCGCGCGCTGGTGGCGCGCGGCTGGAACCTGTTCAACCGCGTGGCCGCCCTGGCCTACCCCACGCTCGCCCTGATCGAAGGTCATTGCCTGGGCGGCGGCCTGGAACTTGCGCTTGCGTGCCGCTACCGTCTGGTGGCGGACCAGCCCGGCGCCTCGCTCGCGCTGCCCGAAGTCATGCTCGGCATCTTTCCGGGATGGGGCGGCATGCTGCGCCTGCCGCGCCTGATCGGCGCGCCCGCGGCGCTCGACATGATGCTGACCGGCCGCGGCGCCGACGCGCGCCGCGCAGCGGCGCTGGGGCTGGCGGACGCCCGCGTTCCGCCGCGCCTGCTGCTGGCGGCCGCCCGCCAGACCGTGCTGTCCGGCAAGACCCCGCGGCGCGCGCGCGGCCTTGCCGGCTGGACCAATCGCTGGCCGCTGAAAGCCATCGTGGCCCAACGCGCCCGCAGGCAGATCGCCGCCAAGGATCCACAGGGACACTACCCCGCAGCGCCCGCGATCGTGGATCTATGGGAAAAGCACGGCGGCAACGCGCTGCAGGCGCCCGAACTGATCGACCGCATCCTTTCGTCCGGCACCGCCCGCAATCTGCTGCGCGTGTTCCGCCTGCAGGAGCGTCTGAAGGCCAACGGCAAGCAGGCCGGCATCGCCCCCGCCCGCCGCGTGCACGTGGTGGGCGCCGGCGTGATGGGCGGCGACATCGCGGCCTGGTGCGCGCTCAAGGGCATGACCGTCACCTTGCAGGACCAGGACATGGCCCGCATCGCGCCCGCCCTGAAGCGCGCCGGCGAATTGTTCTCGCGCCGCCTGAAAGATCCGCGCCAGGCCCGGGCCGCGTTCGACCGCCTGATCCCCGATCCGTCGGCCGCCGGCGTGCCGCTGGCCGACGTGGTCATCGAAGCGATCAGCGAACAGCCCGACGCCAAGCGCGCGCTGTATCGGTCGCTCGAGCCGCGCATGAAACCGGAGGCCCTGCTCGCCACCAACACGTCCAGCCTGTCGCTGGAGACCCTGCGCGCCGGCCTCGCCCGTCCCGGGCGCCTGATCGGCATCCACTTCTTCAATCCGGTGGCCAAGATGCCCTTGGTGGAAGTGGTGCACGCGGCAGGCGACGCGGGCGACGCGCAGGCCCGCGCCTGCGCCTTCGTGGGCCAGATCGACAAACTGGCGCTGCCGGTCAGGAGCGCGCCCGGCTTTTTGGTCAACGCCGTGCTGGCGCCCTACATGCTGGAAGCCATGCGCAGCGTGGACGAAGGCGTGGCGCCGCAGGCCGTGGACGCGGCCATGGTCGCCTTCGGCATGCCGATGGGCCCGCTGGAACTGGCCGACACCGTGGGCCTGGACATCGCGCGCGCCGCGGGCGAAGCGCTGGCGGACGGCGCCGTGCCGCCCCGCTGCCTGGCCGACCGGCTGGCGCGCGGAGAACTGGGCCGGAAAAGCGGCCAGGGCTTCTACGCCTGGCGCGACGGCAAGGCGGTAAAGCATGCAGGGGCGCAGGCCGGCGCGCCTGCGGGGCTGACGCGGCGCCTGATCCAGCCTTTGATCGACGCCACTCGCCAGCGGGTGGATGCCGGCATCGTCGCCGACGCCGACCTGGCCGACGCGGGCGTGATTTTCGGCACGGGGTTCGCGCCCTTCACGGGCGGCCCCCTGCATTACCAAGGCAGTGAGGGACCGGCCCCGGCCGGGATGGCAGGATCCGCAGTGCAATAGCGGCATATATCCAACACGAGGAGGCAGTACCATGAGCAGACGTTCATTGTCCCTGAGCACCTTGTCGGCCTTCGTGGTCGGCATGGGCGCGGCTACGGCGGCCCACTCGGCCGGCTTTCAGCTCCTGGAGCAGAACGCCAGCGGCCTGGGCAACGCATACGCGGGCTCGGCGGCAAATCCCGAAAACGCCAGCATCATCTACTACAATCCGGCCGGCATGACCTATCTGCCCGGCTTCAACGTGTCGGGCGGCGTCAATCTGATCAAGCCGTCCTTCAAGTTCAAGGACAACGGCGACAGCCGCAATCCCAGCATCCCCGGCCTGCCGGGGGCCGGCCTGGGCGGCTCGGCCCCCACGGGCGGCAACGGCGGCAACGCGGGCAACCTGGGCGTGGTGCCCAACCTCTACGCTTCCTGGCAGCTGAACGAGCAGTGGTACCTGGGCCTGGGCATCGGCGCGCCGTTCGGCCTCATGACCGATTACGACGACGACTGGGTCGGGCAGTACCACTCGAACAAGTTCGACATCAAGACGATCAACATCAACCCCTCGATCGCGTACAAGGTCAACGAAAAATTCTCGATGGGCTTCGGCCTGAACTGGCAGCACATCGACGCCAACTACAAGAAGAAAACCGTGGTTCCCGTGCCCGGCATGCCGCTGGGCACGACCGGCGACGCCGACCTGAACCTCAAGGGCGACGCCTGGGGCTGGAACGTGGGCTTCATGCTGCAGCCCACCGAGGACACCCGCATCGGCCTGTCCTACCGTTCCAAGATCAAGCACACGGCCAAGGGCGACACCGACATCGACAACATCTACCCGCGCGGCAACTCGGTGTCGTTCGACTCCAAGGCCACGGTGTCCCTGCCCGACACCCTGATCCTGAGCGCGGCGCACCAGTTGAACGAACGCTGGGAGCTGCTGGGCGACGTCTCGTGGACCGGCTGGAGCAGCATTCCCAGCCTGAAGATCCGCAACTCGGGCACCGGCGCGCGCGATGACGAACTGCCCTTGAACTTCCGCGACACCTGGCGCATCGCGCTGGGCGCCAACTACAAATTCGCGCCGGACTGGAAATGGAAGTTCGGCGTGGCGTACGACCAGTCGCCCGTCTACAAGGAATCCGACCGCCCGACGTCGCTGCCCGACAATGACCGCTACTGGTTCTCCACCGGCGTGCAATGGCAGGCCACCAAGAACACGACGCTGGACGTGGGTTATACCTATCTGTACCTGCGCAAGACGGACATCGACACCACGTCCGGCAACCAATTGACCAAGGGCCGCGTCGCGGGCACCTACGACAGCAGCGGCCACATCCTGGGCGTGCAGCTGTCGGCCCGCTTCTAGCCCCGGACGGCGGGTCCGCCCGCCCTCCGCCCTTTCAGGAGAATCCCTTGAGCAAGTTCGTCGTCAAACACGTCGCCGTGCTGGGTGCCGGCGTCATGGGCGCGCAGATCGCCGCCCACCTGGCCAATGCGGGCGTGCCCGTCACGCTGTTCGACCTGGCCGCGCCGGAGGGCGACCGCAACGGCACCGTCAAGAAGGCGCTGGCCGGCCTGCGGAAGCTGGAGCCCGCCCCGCTGGCGGGCGCCGCGCGCCTGGCGATGATCACGCCCGCGAACTACGACGACCACCTGGACCGGCTGCGCGGCTGCGACCTGGTCATCGAGGCCATCGCGGAACGCATGGACTGGAAGACCGCGCTGTACGAACGCATCGCGCCGCACGTCGCGCCCGGCGCCATCGTCGCGTCCAATACCTCCGGGCTGTCCATCGACGCCCTGGCCGGCGCGCTGCCCGAAAGCCTGCGCGACCGCTTTTGCGGCATCCACTTCTTCAACCCGCCGCGCTACATGCGGCTGGTGGAGATCATCGCCACCTCGCACACGCAGGCCTGCGTGCTGGATCAGCTGGAAACCTGGCTTACCTCCAAGCTGGGCAAAGGCGTGATCCGCGCGCTCGACACGCCCAACTTCGTGGCCAACCGCATCGGCGTGTTCTCGATCCTGGCCGCCATGCACCACACGGCCCGCCTCGGGCTGGGCTTCGACGAAGTGGACGCCCTGACCGGCCCGAAGATCGGCCGTCCCAAGAGCGCCACCTACCGCACCGCCGACGTGGTCGGCCTGGACACGCTCGCCCACGTCGTGGGCACCATGGAAAAGAACCTGCCCGACGATCCGTGGCACCGCTATTTCGCCCTGCCCGGCTGGCTGTCCGCCCTGATCGGCAAGGGCGCCCTGGGCCAGAAGAGCGGCGCGGGCGTCTACCGCAAGCAGGGCAAGGAAATCCAGGTGCTGGACCTGAAGGCGCAGGACTACGTGCCCAGCGCGGGCAAGCTGGCCGACGAAGTCGCCGCCCTGCTCAAGGAGCGCGATCCCGCCCGCCGCTTCGCCGCGCTGCGCGCGAGCAACCATCCGCAGGCGCAATTCCTGTGGAGCCTGTTCCGCGACATCTTCCACTACAGCGCGGTACAGCTCGAACACGTGGCCGACAACGCCCGCGACCTGGACCTGGCCATGCGTTGGGGCTTCGGCTGGTCGCAAGGGCCGTTCGAAACCTGGCAGGCCGCGGGCTGGCAAAGCATCGCGGCGGCCGTGGCCGAGGACATCGCGGCCGGCAAGAGCATGAGCGATGCGCCGCTGCCTGCGTGGGCGCTGGAACCCGGCCGCCAGGGCGTGCACGCGCCCGAAGGCTCCTATTCCGCGCGCTCGGGCCAGCTGCGCCCCCGCTCGACGCTTCCCGTGTACCGGCGCCAGCTGTTCCCCGAACGCGTCTTCGGCGAAGGTCCGGACGACCGCGGCGTCACGGTCTGGGAGAACGAAGGCGTGCGCCTGTGGAACCTGCCCGAGGTGGACGCGGGCATCGCCATTCTCTCCGTCACCTCGAAGAACCACACGCTGGGCGCGGAGGTGCTGGAGGGCATTCTGCAGGCGGTGGCGAAGGCCGAGCGCGACTTCGACGGGCTGGTGATCTGGCATGACGCGCCCTTTGCGGTCGGCGCCAATCTGCAGCAGGTTTCCGAAGCCTGCGCGGCCGGCCAATGGGAAATGCTGGAGGCCACCGTCGAGAAATTCCAGCGCACCTCGCAATCGTTCAAGTATGCGCAGATCCCCACCGTCGCCGCCGTGCAGGGCATGGCGCTGGGCGGGGGCTGCGAATTCCTGATGCATGCCTCGCACCGGGTGCTGGCGCTGGAGAGCTATATCGGCCTGGTCGAGGCCGGCGTGGGGCTGATCCCCGCTGGCGGCGGCAGCAAGGAATTCGCCGGCCGCGCCGCCGCGCTGGCCGCCCGCACGGCCACGCCGGGCGAAGTCTTCCCGTACCTGCAGCCGGTGTTCCAGAACATCGCCATGGCGCAAGTGGCCAAGAGCGCGCTCGAAGCCATCGCGGCAGGCTTCGCCCGCGACCACGACGTGGTCGTGTTCCACCCCGGCGAACTGCTGTTCGTGGCCATCGGCCAGGCGCGCGCCGCGGCCGATGCCGGGCACACGCCGCCTGCGCGCCTGCGCGACATACCCGTGGCGGGCCGCAACGGGATCGCCAACTTCGAAATGGTGCTGGTCAACATGCGCGAGGGCGGCATGATCAGCGCCCATGACTACCGCGTGGCGCGCAGCGCGGCCGTGGCCCTGTGCGGCGGCGAGGTCGACACCGGCACCAAGGTGGACGAGGAATGGCTGCTGGCGGTGGAACGCAAGGAGTTCGTGGCGTTGCTGCGCACGCCTGAAACCCAGGCGCGCATCCGCCATACGCTGGACACCGGGAAGCCTTTGCGGAATTAGGGGAGCTCCCCCGCAGCGCCTGCGGCGCTTCCCACCGGGGGGCGCCGGTGGCGGACCGGCGGAGCCGGATCCGCGCGGCCTGGCTCAGGGAGGCCGGTGTGCGCGGGGGAATGGAGTTGATATGTCTCGCTGTGGATATATGAGGAAAGGAATATGAGCACGCAGATTCAAGATGCCTACATCGTTGCTGCCACGCGTCTGCCGGTGGGCAAGCGCAACGGCGCCTATGCCGCCACCCGCCCCGACGACATGCTGGCAGCGGCGCTGAATGGGGCGCTGGCGCAGGTGCCGGGGCTGGACCGCGCCCGCATCGAAGACGTCATCGCAGGCTGCGCCATGCCCGAGGCCGAACAAGGAATGAACGTAGCCCGCATCGGCCTGCTGCTTGCCGGCCTGCCGCAAAGCGTGGCCGGCGTCACCGTGAACCGCTTCTGCGCGTCGGGGCTGCAAGCCGTCGCCGACGCGGCCGCGCGCATCCGCATGGGCGAGGCCGACATCATGATCGGCGCGGGCACCGAATCCATGAGCGCCATGCCACAGATCATGGGCAACAAAGTATCGATGAACCCGGCCATCTTCGCGCACGACGAGAACATCGGCATGGCGTTCGGCATGGGCTTGACGGGGGAAAAGGTCGCCGAACGCTGGAAGGTTTCGCGCGAAGACCAGGACGCCTTCGCCCTGGCATCGCACCAGAAGGCCTGCGCGGCCATCGCCGCCGGACACTTCCGGGCCGAGACCACGCCCTACGAAGTGGTGTCGCACCTGCCCGGCGCCGGCGGCGCGGTGCGCGTCGCGCGCCGGCTGATCGAGGTGGACGAAGGCCCGCGTCCGGACAGCAGCGCCGAGGCGCTGGCGCGCCTGAAACCCGTGTTCGCCGCGCGCGGCAGCGTGACGGCCGGCAACAGCTCGCAGATGTCGGACGGCGCCGCCGCCGTGGTGCTGGTATCGGACCGCATTCTGCGCGAATTCAACCTGAGCCCGCTGGCTCGCTTCGCCGGCTTCGCCGTGGCGGGCGTGCCGCCCGAAGTCATGGGCATCGGCCCGGTCGCGGCGATCCCCAAGGTGCTGGCGCGCTCCGGCATCTCGCAGGACGATCTGGACTGGATCGAGCTGAACGAGGCCTTCGCCGCCCAGTCCCTGGCCGTCATCCGCGAACTGAAGCTGGACCCGTCCAAGGTGAATCCGCTGGGCGGCGCCATCGCGCTCGGCCATCCCCTGGGCGCGACCGGCGCGATCCGCACGGCCACGATCACCCATGGCCTGCGCCGCACCGGCGGAAAGTACGGCCTGGTGACCATGTGCATCGGCACGGGCATGGGCGCCGCCGGCCTGTTCGAGGCCATGTAGGCACCGCGGCCGGCAGCATGAAGCCCTATTGGTTCAAGAGCCTGTCGCCGCAGTGGCGCGCGCGCCTGATGCGGGTGGGATTCAATCTGCATCCGGCGTTTCGCGCGACCGGCGGGCGCGTGGTGCTCGTGTCGCCGGATTTCCAGCACATACGCATCAAGCTGCCGCTGCTGCGCCGCACCCGCAATATCGTCGGATCCATGTACGGCGGCTCGCTGTTCGCGGTCACGGACGGCGCCCACCCCACGATGCTGATGTCCGCGCTGGGCGCGGATCACGTAGTCTGGGACAAGGCGGCCTCCATCCGGTACCGCAAGCCCGCCTATGCCACCCTGTACGCCGACTTCCGCCTGCCGCCGGGCGAAATCGCGGAAATCCGCCGGATCCTGGCCCGGGACCACGAAACCACCCGCAACTACACGGTGGAACTCAAAGACAAGGAAGGCGTCGTCTACGCCGTCGTCGAACGCACGATCTACATCGCCGACAAGACGTTCTACAAACAGAAGAACCCAGGAGGAGACAGATGCCCACCATCCCCGGAGCAAGATCCGCCGTCTTGAGCCTTGTGCTGGCGGCCTGCCTGGCCGGCGGCCACGCGCAAGCCGCCGACCTGGAGATTGCCGGCGTGCGCGTGCCGGCCACGCAGTCGTCGGGTGGCCGGGAGCTCGTGCTCAATGGCGCCGGCGTGCGCACCAAGATCATCGTCAAGGTCTATGTGGCCGCGCTGTACGCCACCGAAAAGCGCGGCGATGCGGCCGCGCTCATCGACAGCGACAAGCCGCGCCGCGTCCGCCTGACGCTGCTGCGCGACGTGGACAGCAAAAGCCTGGACGGCGCGCTGCAGGAGGGATTGCGCGACAATACGGCCCCACGGGAGCTGGCCGCGCTGAAAGCGCCGGCGGACCGCCTCTCCGCCCTGATGGCGGAAATCGGGACCGCCCGCGAAGGCGACGTGATCGACCTGGACTTCGACGCCCGGGGCGTCTCGATCGCCCACAATGGCGCGCCGCGAGGCCGCATCGACAGCCCCGGCTTCGCCCGCGCCCTGCTGCGCGTCTGGCTGGGCGACAAGCCCGCGCAGGCCTCCCTGAAGAACGCCCTGTTGGGCAACTGAGCCACATAGCGACGATGGAACGAATCTGGCAGAAAAGCTACCCTCCGGGCGTGCCCGCGGAGATCGAGATGGATGGCGCGACCACGCTGGTCTCTGTCGTGCGCGACAGCTGCCGGCGCTACGCGGACAAGACCGCCTACCTCAGCATGGGCCGGTCCATGCGCTATGCGGAGCTCGACCGGCTGACCCGCGACTTCGCGGCGTGGCTGCATGCCAACGGCCTGGGCCGCGGCGACCGCGTCGCCCTCATGATGCCCAACCTGCTGCAATACCCGGTGTGCCTGTTCGGCGCCCTGCGGGCGGGCTGCGTGGTCGTGAACTGCAACCCGCTCTATACCGCGCACGAACTCCAGCACCAGCTGGCCGATTCGGGCGCGCGCGCCATCGTGGTCGCCGACAACTTCGCCGCCACCCTGCAAAAGGCCTTGCCCGGCACCGCGGTGGAGCGCGTGCTGGTGACGTCCATCGGGGAATTGCTGGGACCGCTCAAGGGCAGGCTGGTGGACTTCGTGGTCCGCCGCGTCAAGCGCATGGTGCCCGCGTGGTCCCTGCCCGGCGCCACGGCACTGGGCGATGCGCTGCGCGCCGGGCGCCGCGCGCCCTTTTCCGAGGTGGAACTGGAACAGCGCGACCTGGCCTGCCTGCAGTACACAGGCGGCACCACCGGCGTGGCCAAGGCGGCCATGCTGACCCACGGCAACCTGGTGGCCAATCTCAGCCAGGCCTATGCCTGGGTCAGGCCGCTGGTGACGGAAGGCGAGGAGTGCATCGTCACGGCGCTGCCGCTCTATCACATCTTCGCGCTCACGGCGAACTGCCTGACCTTCATGAAGATGGGCGCGAGCAATCTGCTCATCATCAATCCCCGCGACATTTCCGGGCTGGTCAAGGAAATGCGCAAGGTGCCGTTCTCCGCCTTTACGGGCGTCAATACCCTGTTCAACGCCCTGCTCAACGATCCGGATTTCGCGCGCCTGGATTTTTCGCGGCTGCGCCTCACGATGGGCGGCGGCATGGCGGTGCAGCGCTCGGTGGCCGATCGCTGGCAGGCCTTGACCGGCCGGTCGCTGGCGCAGGCCTATGGGCTGACCGAGACCTCGCCCGCAGTCACGATCAATCCGCTGGACGTGAAGGTCTTCACCGGATCGATCGGCCTGCCCGTGCCGTCCACCGACATATCCATCCGTGACGACGAAGGCCGGGAACTGGGCTTGGGGGAAAGCGGCGAGATCTGCGTGCGCGGCCCGCAGGTCACCCAGGGCTACTGGAACCGCCCCGACGAAACCGCGCTGGTCCTGTACCCGGACGGTTTCCTGCGCACGGGCGACATCGGCTACGTGGACGAGAACGGCTACCTGTTCCTGGTCGACCGCAAGAAAGACATGATCCTGGTCTCCGGTTTCAATGTCTATCCCAACGAGGTCGAGGACGCGGCCGCCCTGCATCCCGGCGTCAAGGAAGTGGCTGCGGTGGGCGTGCCGGACGAACGCTCGGGCGAGGCCGTCAAGCTGTACGTGATCCGCAAGGACCCGGCCCTGGACGCCGAGACCCTGATCGCGCATTGCCGCCAGCAGCTCACCGGCTACAAGGTGCCGCGCTACGTGGAGTTCCGCGAAGACCTGCCCCGCACCAACGTCGGCAAGATCCTGCGCCGCGAGCTCAAGCCGGCCGCGCCGTCCCGGACGGGCTCCCCGGCCAAGGCCTGAGCGCGCCCGGCGCGCTCACCATTGGCCGAAGAAGACGCCGGCCCGCTTGTGGGCGTTCGTCGCTTTTTCCACGGCCTCGTCGCTGATCGTCGTGCGGCGCTTGCCGCGCAGCATCCAGTCCAGCAGGCGCTGGCGCAGCTCCTGCCGGATGCCCGCATGCGCGCTGCTGCGGCCGAGGTCCTGGTACTCGTCGGGATCGGCATGCAGGTCGTAGAGCTGCTCGGGCTCGTCCAGCCAGTATACGTAGCGCCACCGGTCCGTCCGCACCGACCAGGCGCGCGCGTTCTGCGGCGTCTTGCCGCGCAGGACGCGCGCCTGGCGGAAGCTGTAATCGAGCTCCGAGAATACGCAATCGCGCCACGGCGCGCCGCCCCGGCCGTGCAACAGCGCCTGCAGCTCCCGGCCTTCCAGCAGGTGGCCGGGCCCGGGCGTTCCCAGGGCGCGCAGCACCGTGGGAACGAGGTCCACGCTTTCGACCATGTCGGCCAACGCCTTGCCGCGCGTGGCCTCGGCCTGCGCCGAGGGATCCATCACGATGAACGGCACGCGCTGCACGGTGTCGTAGAACAGCTCCTTTTCCCCCAGCCAGTGGTCGCCCAGGAAGTCGCCATGATCCGCGGTGAACACGACGAGCGTGTTCTTCATGAGGCCCGCGCCTTCCATATAGTCGAACAAGCGGCCCAGGTGATCGTCCAATTGCCGGATCAGGCCCTGATAGGCGGGCCGCACCACGCGCACGCATTCGTCCGAGGAAAAGCTGACGCTCTCTTCCTGCTGCCGGTAGGCGGCCACGACCGGATGCGCATCCGCCAGTTCCTCGCGGTTGCGCCTCACCGGCAGGCACTGGTCCGCCGTGTAGCGCTGGTGGTATGGGGCGGGCGCCATGTACGGCCAATGCGGTTTCACGTAGCTCAGGTGCAGCACCCAGGGCTGGCCGCCGCGCCGCTTCATGAAGTCCAGCGCCTGGTCCGTCATGTAGGCGGTCTCGGAATGCGCTTCGGCCACGCGCGAGGGCAGGTGCACGTTGCGCATGTTCCAGCCGCTGACGACGCGGCCGTCCGCGTCCACGCCCGCGATGACATAGTCGGTCCAGGGATCGGCGCTGTCGTAGCCATGGCGGCGCAGGAAGGCGGGATAGCCGCTTTCCGCCCCGGGGGTATGGTGGCCGTCGTAGCGGTCCAGCTCGGTGAAGCCGCCGCGGGCGAGCAGCACGCCCAGTTCGGAGGCGCCGTCGATGGCCAGCCGCTCCATGCCGGCCCTGTCCGGGATGATGTGCGTCTTGCCGGCCAGCGCAAGTTCGCGCCCCTGCCCCGCCAGATACTCGCCCAGCGTGATTTCGTTCACCGACAGGGGCACGCGGTTCCAGGTCGCGCCGTGGCGGGACGGATACCGTCCGGTGTAGTAGCTCATGCGCGAGGGGCCGCAGACGCCCGAGTTCACGAAGGCGCGCTCGAAGCGCGCCCCGCGCGCCGCCAGCGCATCCAGGCTGGGGGTCTGCAGATAGGGATGGCCATAGCAGCTCAGGTGATCGGCGCGCAGCTGATCCGCCATGATGAACAACACATTCTGTACCGCGCTCATCGCCGCTCCTACTGTTCCGCCTTGAAGCCGGAGGCGCGCACCACCGGCTCCCATTGCCTGCGGTAGGCGGCCAGCGCATCGGCGGTGCCGCCCGCGTCCAGGGCCACCGGCTCCAGATAGGCGGCGCGCACGGCTTCCTGCATGGCGGGCTCGCGCAGGATGGCCGCGATGTCCGCGCCCAGGCGCCCGATCTTGGCCTGGGGCATCGCCGCGGGCGCGAAGAATGCATTCCAGCCGTCGGCCGCCAGGTTCACGCCCTCTTCGCGGAACGTGGGCACGTCCTTGAGCTCCGCGTCGCGGGCGTCGCCCGAAACGGCCAGGATGCGGATCTTGCCGGCGCGGTGCTGCGGCAGCAGGGTATCCAGCGTGTCGATGCCTTGCGGAAGAATGCCGCCGATCAGTTCGGAGATCAGCGGCGACGAGCCGCGGTAGCCGACCACTTCCGGCTCCTGGCCGATTTCTCGGCCCAGCATCAGCGCGAAAAAGTGAGGCAGGCTGCCCGTGGCGGGCACGCCCACCGTGAACTGCCCCGGATGCCCCCGCAGCCACTGACGCAGGCCGCGCAGGTCCTGGATCGGCGAGCCGGCGGACACGGCCAGCGCGAATTTGTAGCGGCTGACCAGCGACACGGGCTTGAAGTCGCGCTGGGCGTTGTAGCCCGGCTGGGCATAGACCAGCGGCGCCACCACCATGACGGCGGGATTCGCCAGCATCAGCACGTTCTGGCTGGCTGGAGCCGCATGCAGCCCCTGGGCCGCGATGCGGCCGCCCGCCCCCGTCTTGTTCTCGACCACCACGGGCACGCCGACCCGCTCCTTCAGCCGGTCGGCGACCAGCCGCGCGATGCGGTCGGAACTGCCCCCCGGGGGATACCCCACCACGATCGTCAGCGCCCCGTCCAGCGGCGCCTGCTGCGCACAGGCCAGCGAGGCCGCCCCCGCCAGCGTCGCCGCGACCGCGGCCCCTGCCATCCACTTACGCATTGCCTTCTCCTGGAGACAGCGGCCGGCTGTCGATTATGGTTGTCACTGTCTGGCCGATTCCCAAATAGGAAAATTGAATTTAGCAACGTGGCCATTTGTTGATCTAATCCAGGACTTCCAATAACGATATGCGGCGAGTCAAGGAGGAGCAGCCATGCCGACCATCTCCCCGCCCGGCCAACGCCATCTTGCGGACATGCTGATGTACCGGCTCTACCAGGCCTGGTCGCAATCCAATCCCGTATTCCTGCGCTTGTGCGAAGGGCGATTCGGCATCACGCGCCGCGAGTGGCGCATCCTGGCGTGCGCCGTCGAAGGCGGCATCATGAGCTCGGCCGAACTGGCCGCCGCCGCCAAGCTGGACCTGCCCCGCACGTCCCGCACCCTGGGCGCGCTCTGCGAAAAAGGCTGGCTGCGCCGTCTGCAGGACAGCGCCGACCGCCGCGTGGTGCTCGTGGAAGCGACCGACGAGGGCGTGGCCCGCTACCAGGGTCTGCTGCCCGAGGTGTCGCGGCTGAACGATCTGCTCGTGCAGGACCTTAGCGAAGACGAGGTCGCCCTGCTGCGCGACTTCCTCGGGCGCATCGAACAGCGCGGGCGGCGCATGGCCGAGGACAATATCGTCGCGGACAAAGCCAGCCGCCGCGAAGGCGGCACGCGCCGCGCGCGCTACGCCTGAGGCCGGGCTGTCGCGCCGGTCCAACAAACGGCGGCCCGCAACGCTGCGATGTGAACGACCTGCAAATCGCTGATAGCACGGCTTTTTTCCGGCATTCCCCTGCCGGGGGCCCGACGCCGCAGGGCTTTTTTACATATGGGATGGCCTCTTTTCCTGACAGTGCCCTCTCAATTAATTAATAATAATTATCGTTGCCATTCGTATATTCAATCGGCTGTGGATCATCCGCGGCCGCTGGGGAGAACTCTTGAAACGCCATACTCAACCGGTCGCGCGGCGCGCGCGGCCCCAGGGACTATTGCCCATCGCCGCCGCGCTGGCCGCCTGCATCGGCGGCTGGGCGCAAGCGCAGCCCTCCGAGCCCGCCACGATCCTGCCCGCCGTGCAGGTCATGGGTGTGGGCGAAACCGCCACCGGCCCCGTCGAAGGGTATGTCGCCACGCGCAGCGCCGCGGGCACCAAGACCGACACCCCGTTGTCGGAAACGCCCCAGGCCATCACCGTGATCCCGCGCGACCAGATCGTGGACCAGGGCGCGCAGAATATCCAGGACACCATGAATTACGCGGCCGGGGTGCGCCCGAACGCGTATGGCGTGGACAACCGCGCGGACTATGTGCGCGTCCGGGGCGTCGAGCCGGTCCAGTACCTGGACGGGCTGCGTCAGTACTTCAGCTACAACAACCCGCGCACCGAGGTCTATGCGATGGAACGCGTCGAAGTGCTGCGCGGCCCCTCGTCCATGCTGTACGGACAGGGCAGCACCGGCGGTATCGTCAACCTGGTCAGCAAGCGCCCGCTGGAGGAGCGGCAAGGCGAGATCGGCGTGGTGCTGGGCAACCACAACCGGCGCGAAATCCAGGCCGACCTGACCGGGCCGGCAAGCGAGGACGGCCAGTGGCTGTACCGCGTCGTCGCCGTGGGCCGCGACAGCGACACCCAGGTGCAGTACGCGCCGGATGACCGCCTGATGCTGGCGCCCTCGCTGACCTGGCGCCCCAGCGCCGCCACCTCTCTGACCTTCCAGGCCACGTGGCAGAAGGACCGCGCGGGCACCACGCAATCGTTCCTGCCCTGGAGCGGTTCGGTGCAGGAGAACCCCAACGGCCGCATCCCGACCCGGCGCTTCGCCAGCGAACCGGGCTTCGACGCGTACGACACCGAGCAATTCAGCGTGGGCTGGCTGTTCGAGCACCAGTTCAACGACAAGTGGAAGGTCCGTCAGAACTTCCGCAATACGGTCAGCAGCGTGGACTACAAGACGCTCTATCCCAACGTGTATGGCGCGCGCCGCGGCGATTCCTACATCGATCCGGAGCAGCAGACCGTCGACCGCATCTTCTACGTCAACAAGCCGCGCATGCGCACCTTGCTGGCCGACCAGAACCTGGAAGGCAAGCTGAACTGGGGCCGCGCCGAACACACGGTGATCTTCGGCATGGATTACTCGCGCTACCGCGAAACCAGCCAGACGGCGGGCGGCGCCGGTTCGCCGCTGAACCTGTTCCATCCGGAATACGGCAACGTGCCCGAGTACGAGCTGTCGGACAATCCCAAGATCAACCAGCAGCAGATCGGCTTCTACGCGCAGGACCAGATCAAGTTCGACAGGAACTGGATCTTCCTGGCCGGCATCCGCCGCGACCGCGCGGACAGCACCACCGAAGGCCAGGACCGGGAAACGGACCAGGCCACCACCAAGCGCTTCGGCCTGATGTACGCCGCGGACAACGGCTGGTCGCCCTATCTCAGCTACAGCGAATCGTTCACCCCGATCGCGGGCGCCGACTTCTACAACCAGCGCTGGAAGCCGATGCGCGGCAAGCAGGTCGAGGCCGGCATCAAGTACATGCCGAAGGACGCCGACATCGAATTCACCGCGGCCGCCTATGACTTGCGGGAAAAGAACCGCCAGACCAACGATCCCGACAACCCCAACAACCAGCTGCAGGCCGGCAAGACGCGCACGCGCGGCGTGGAACTGGAGTTGCGCGGCCGCGTCACCAAAGAACTCGACGTGATCGCCAACTACATTTACACCGACCTGGATCCGCAGCTGGAGGCCCAGCCCAAGCACATGGCGTCCGTGTGGGGCAAGTACCGTTTCGCGCTGGGTGGCCAGCCCGGCTTCGCGGTGGGGGCCGGCGTGCGCTATCTGTCGGCCTTCCGCGACGGCGGCGCCCCCGAAACGCCCGCCGTCACGCTGTTCGACGCCATGCTCAGCTACGACAACGGTCCATGGCGCTATGCCCTCAACGTGAACAACATCGCGGACCGCACCTATGAGGTGGTCTGCCTGGACCGCGGCGACTGCTTCTACGGGGCCCGCCGCACCGTCATGCTGAGCGGCGCGTACCGCTTCTAGCATCACGTCTTCCCGGGCGGGAAAACCTGTACGTACATGCTGTACGTACAGGTGTACACTACGGTTTTTCCTCATCTTTTCAACCGCCTGACAGACGCGCACACGAACGTCTGCAACCAGAAAGACCGTCCTGGAGACTCCTACAGTGTCGACCGAAACCTCCCGCTCGCCCTTTTTTGGCACGATGCAGAAAATCCCCGGTGGATTGATGCTGGTGCCGCTGATCCTGGGTTCCCTGATCGGCACCTTCGCCCCCGACGCCCTGGCGATCGGCGGCTTCACCACCGCCCTGTTCAAGAACAGCGCCCTGCCCCTGATCGCGCTGCTGATCTTCGCCACCGGCACCCAGGTCAATGCGCGCACCGGCGGCCCGATCCTGGCCACCGCGGGCACCATCCTGCTGATGAAGACCCTGGTGCCCGCCACCCTCATCATCATCCTGGGCAGCTACGTCGGCCTGGACGGCGTGATGGGCGTGTCCATCCTGGCGCTGCTGGCCGCCTTCGACAACAGCAACGGCGGCCTGTGGCTGGCCTACACCGGCCAATACGGCGATGCCCGCGACCGCGGCGCCTACGTGGCCAGCGCGGTCAACGACGGCCCCTTCTTCAGCCTGCTGTTCCTGGGCGCCTCGGGCCTGGCCGACATCCCCATGATCGCCCTGGTGGCCGCGCTGGTGCCCTTCCTGCTCGGCGTGGTCGTGGGCAACCTGGACCCCAAGTGGCGCGACGTGCTCAAGCCCGTGCCCAACATCGTCATCCCGTTCTTCGCCTTCGCGCTGGGCACCGGCATCAACCTGGGCGCCGTCGTCAGCGGCGGCATCAGCGGCCTGATCCTGGGCCTGATCATCAGCCCGATCACCGGCGGCCTGGTCTACCTGGGCTATCGCCTGATCCTGCGCCGCGGCGGCAAGAGCGGCCTGGGCTTCGCGGCCGGCACCACCGCCGGCAACGCCATCGCCACCCCCGCGGTGGTGGCTGCGGCCGACCCCAACTTCCAGCAATACGTGTCGACCGCCACCGCGCAGGTCGCCGCGTGCGTGCTGATCAGTTCCATCCTGGCCCCGGTGCTCGCCTCGTATTTCCTCAAGCGGGCCGGCGAGCTCAAATCCGAGGACGGCGATACGCCGGCGGGCTCGGCCGCCGGTCTGCGCGAGGCGCGCGGAGAGGCGCTTTGAATCCCGCCATCGCCATCGTCGCCGACGACCTGACCGGGTCGGGCGACACGGCGGTGCAGTTCGTCCGCGCCGGCTGGAGCACGCACCTGTCCATCGGCGGCGCCGACGAAGCGCTGTCGGGACCCGCTACCGCCGGCGTCGAAGTGCTGGCGGTCACCACCAACAGCCGCGCCCTGTCCGCCGCCGAGGCGGCCGCGGTCGTGCGGCAAAACGTGCAACAACTGCGCGCCGCCGGCGTATCGCGCCTGTACAAGAAGGTGGACTCCACCTTGCGCGGGGCCTTCAAGGCCGAGATCGACGCGGCGCGCGAGGCCTGGGGCCCGGACACTGTGGCGGTCATCTGCCCCGCCTTCCCCGCCACCGGCCGCACGGTGGAGGGCGGCGTCCTCTTCGTGAATGGCAAGCCGGTCACTGAGACCTCGGCCGCCACCGATCCGGTCACGCCGGTGAAGGAAAGCCACATTCCCACCCTGCTGGGTTGCGCCCACGTGGCCGCGCGGGACGGCGATACGCCGGAAACGCTGGCCGAGCGCATCCGTCTGGCCGGCCATACAGTCGTTGTCGACGCTGCGACGGAGGCCGACCTGGAGCGGCTGGCCCGCGCCATCGGCCTGCTGGGCGTGCATGCGCTGCCCGTGGGCGCGGGCGGCCTGGCCGTGCCGCTGGCCCGGGTCTGGGCCGGCGCCGACCAGACGGCGCCTGTCGTCGTGGTCGTCACGTCCCAGCACAGCGCGGCGCGCGCGCAAGCCGCCGCCCTGCGGGCCTCGGGCGCCGACACCTGGACGCCCTCGCTGGCCCAACTGGCCGATGACGCCGCCTGGCAGTCCTGGAGCCAGCCCCTGGTGCAAGCGCACGCGCAGGCCCCCGCCCACGCGGGCACCGTGCTGCTGCTGGCGCCCGAAGGGCAACTGGAGGGCCTGGATTCCGAAACCGTGGCCGAGCGCCTGGGCGCCCTGGCCGCGCAATTGATCACCACCTCGCGCGCGGCCGGCGTGGTCGCCACCGGCGGCGACGGCGCGCGCAGCGTGCTGCTGGCGCTGGACGCCCGCGGCATCGCGCTGGTGGACGAAGTCATGGGCGGCGTGCCCCTGGGCACGCTGACCGGAGGCACGGCCGCCGGCCTGCCCGTGGTGACCAAGGCCGGCGGCTTTGGCACCGAAGACGTACTGGTTCGCGCGGTGCGCGCGATCCGCGACAGGAGATTCAAACGATGACACAACCCCAACCCAACAAGCTGCCGCTGCTGGCCGTAACCCTGGGCGACGTGGCGGGCATCGGGCCGGAGATCACGGCCAAGATGCTGATGGGCCATGACGACCTGCGCCAGAAGGCCCGCCTGCTGGTGGTCGGCGATGTGGACGTGATGACCAACGCCGTGCGCAGCCTGGGCGGCGACCCCGCCATCGTCCGCAAGCTGGACCGCGCGGCCGACTGCTCCAACACGCCCGGCACGATCGAAGTGCTGCAGGCCGGGCAGTCGCTGGCCCACGTCAAGCTGGGCGAGATCAACGCGGACGCGGGCGACGGTTCGGTGCGCTTCGTCACCACGGCGTGCGCCCTGGCGCGCGCCGGCGAGGTCGACGGCATCGTGACCGCTCCGCTGAACAAGGCGGCCATGCATGCCGCCGGCCACAAGTGGCCCGGCCACACCGAACTGCTGGCGCACGAATTCGGCGTCAAGACCTTTTCGCTCGTGCTCTCGGCCGGCGATCTCTACATCTTCCATGCGACCACCCACGTGTCGCTGCGCCAGGCCATCGAAAACCTGACCCCGGCGCGCGTGCGCGCGGTGCTGCGCCTGGCCGGCTCGTTCGCCAAGGCGCTGGGCCGCGGCGACAAGCCGGTGGCCGTTTCCGGCCTGAACCCGCACGCGGGCGAAAACGGCATCTTCGGCACCGAGGACGCCGACATCCTGGCGCCGGCCGTGGCCGAAGCCAATGCAGCCGGCATCCTGGCCGCCGGCCCGATCCCCGCGGACGCGCTGTTCCCGCAGGCCGTGCGCGGCAAGTGGGAGTTCGTGATCGCCTGTTACCACGATCAGGGCCATGCGCCCTTCAAGGCGGTCTACGGCGACGACGGCGTAAACATCACCGTCGGCCTGCCGGTGGTGCGCGTGTCCGTGGACCACGGCACGGCCTTCGACATCGCCGGCCGCGGCATCGCCCGCGAAGACAGCCTGGTCCTGGCCGCCGAGCGCGCCGCGCACCTGGCCCCGGGATGGACGCATGTATGGGAAACTGCGCGGGCACAGACCGGAGGTTGATTTCCATGGCGCCCGCCACGCACGACGCATTGCCCGTTCTTGACCGCTCCGGCGATACGCCGCTGCACGCCCAGGTGGCGGCCCAGCTGCGCGGATACATCCGCGCGAACAAGCTCGCCGCCGGCGCGGCCCTGCCCAGCGAGGCCGCGCTGTGCGAACGTTTCGGGGTCGCTCGCAGCGTGGTGCGCCAGGCGCTCGCCGCCCTTGCCGCCGAGGGCCTGATCCAGCGCGAAAGCGGACGCCCCGCCACTGTCGCGGCTCCCCAGGAGCACCGCCGGCTGGTGCAGCGTTCCACCGGCCTGTACGAGCAGTTCGCCCAATCCGGCGTGTCGCTGCAGACCCGCGTGCTGGCCTTCGCCCGCGCCGAACCGCCGGCCGAGGTGGCCGAGTTCTTCGGCACGCCGCAACTGCTGCTGCTGGAGCGCCTGCGCCACGTGGCCGATGCGCCCCTGGCCTATGTGCGCACCTGGCTGGCCATCGACACCGTTCCCGGCCTGCGCGCCGAAGACCTGGCCGACGCCTCCCTGCACGGCGTGCTGACGCGCCGCTTCGGCCTGCGTCCCGGCGCGGGACGCAATCAGATCCGGGCGGTCGCCGCCGATGCCCGGCTTGCGGAGCTGCTGGACACGCCGGCGGGCACGCCGCTCTTGATGCTGCAAGGCCGCGGCATGGACCAGCACGGCCGGCCGCTGGAGTGGTTCACCACCTGGCACCGCGCGGAGCAACTGGTGTTCGACGTGGACGTCAGCGTAGGCCATGAAAGCGTCCAGCCCCGGCTGCAGGCGCCGTCCGACGCCACGCCCGATGCGCCCGGCACGCCCGACGGGCAAGATCCGCTGGCCCGCGCCCAGGCGCTCGTGGCCGAGCTCTCGGCCGAACTGGCCAGGCTGCGCGGCCCGCGCTTGTAACGGGCGCGCTTCAACCTGGGGCCGCCCATGCCCAGCACCCGCCCCATGAGAACGAAGAACCCGGCCAACAGGATCCGGGGCCCCAGGAACAGGCGGCCGGCATCGCTGACTTCCTCGACCGAATGCCACGCCTGCGCGCTCATCGGGTATTCGGCCCGCAGCAGCACGGGCGGCGCATCGGGCGGCAGAGGCAGCAGATGCAGGCGCAGCGATCTCCCGCGGCGGCTGCGCCGCAGCAATGAATGTCCTCGCCGGTCAGCGGTTCTTCCGTGACTTGCAAGGTTGCGCTCATGCGTGCATTGCGCCACGGGCGCGCTCAATAGGTCCCATAGGGAACCTCCACGGCCAAGGGTTTGCCTCCCTGGGCCGGACGCAGCGCATAGATATGCACCACGCCGTCGTCGCTGGCCAGCGGCTCGTCCTGGCGCTCCACGGTGTAGCGCTGGCCGTCGAACTCCAGCGTGCGCGGCGCGACCGCCCGGGCCTGGGCCGGCAACAGCAAGCCGCCCAGTTCATCGGCCATGTCCGGGAATTCGTAATCGAGCAAGTCCTCATCCGCGCGCAGCCGCTGCACGCGGGGCCGATACGGCGCGGCGTCCAGGTTCCAGCCGTTGACCAGATCGGTGATCCACGGGCCCGGAATGCCATAGGTGCCGTCCAGCTCGGCCTCGCTGATCTCCGGTCCGACCACGACCAGGCAGCACACGGTCTTGCCGGCCCCGCGATCGTAGACCGCCCACTTGCTGCCCGCGGCGGCCACCTCGGGCAGCATGGAGAAGCGATATTGCTGATGGAACTGGGCGTCGGACACCTCGCGCCAGGCGCCGACGATGGGCGGCCGCGCCGATGTCGATGCCGATGTCGAGCCGGGCGCGGGCTGCTGCGCCTGGCAGGCCAGCGTCATCGCGATCCCCGCGATCAGGGTTGCGGTTTTGAGCGGTAAACGGATCATTTCCTGTCCCTGGACGGATTGACGCGGCCCTAGCCCGGCAGCCTGCCCTTCTTGCGCGTCGCCCTCTCGGCCAGCCGCAGCGCCATATCCCGCTGGCGCTGCATCAGTTCGGCGATCTGCTCGGCGTAGAGGTCGGTGAGGTCGCCTCCCAGGGGTTCCGGATCGGCCATGTCATCGACCACCACGATCGTTCCCGCCTGGTCCACGCCCCAGATCCGGCTGCCGTCGCCCACGATCTTGAGCAGGGGCAGGATGCCGGGCAGACCGGCCTCGGCGAGCTGGCGCTGCTGCGCCGAGATGCTGGCCCATTCGGGCAACTCCGGCGCATCGATGCCCAGCAGCACCAGGCCGCGCCAGAAGGTCCAGGCGGGGCCGACCTCGAACTCCTTCGCGTGCGGCCAGGCTTCCTCGCGCGCCATCACGCACAGGCCGTTGGTGCGCTGGCAGAAGGCCGTGAACGCCGCCGGCAGCGGAAAGCCGACCGCGGCCTCCAGCTTGGCGATCGATTCCGCGCCAGGCGCGGGCGCGGCCACGACCTCGAAATACTGGGTATCCACGGGATCCAGGATCTCCCAGATGCGTTCGTGAAACTGTTCGGGGGTCATGGTCATGCAGTCTTCCTGAAGCTAAGAAAAATCCCGGCCCGCCGCAAAGGCGGAAACCGTGAAGGCGCATCACTATATCCTTGAATGCGGCGCCCCGGCGGACGCGCCATGACGCGCCGGCAAAGCCCGCGGGCCCGCCGCGCAGGCCCGCCTCCGCGGCGGGAACCCGGAAAAGAAGAATGGACGCGGCGCCGCCCGGCAGGCCGCTACGCAGCCAGCTGCCGCGCCAGGGCCTTGCGGTCCACCTTGCCCACCGCGTTCTCCGGCAGGCGCTCCACCCACAGCACGTCGCGGGGCACGTAGATCCGGCCCAGGCGCGCCAGCACCTCGGCCTGGATGGCCGCGGCGTCGGGCGCCGCGTCGCCGACGCGCTGCACGAAGATCACCGGCACTTCGCCCAGGTCCTCGTCCGGCGCGCCCACGACGCAACAGGCCGCCACGCCCGGCAGGCCGGTGACGACGCCTTCGACCAGCGCGGGCGAGATGTTCTCCCCGCCGCGGATGATGACGTCCTTGATGCGGCCGGTAATGCTCAGGTAGCCCTCTGCGTCGAACCGTCCAAGGTCGCCCGTGCGCAACAGCGACGGCGCGCCCTCGCCGCCTTCCACGCCCAGGTATCCCAGCATCAGGCTGTCGCCCGCGATGCAGATCTCGCCCTCGCCGCCCGGCATGGCTTCGGCGCCGTCGGGCAGCCTCAGGGTCACGCGCTGCCCCGCCAGCACCGTGCCCACCGAGCCGACGCGGCGCGCGCCGGGCGGATTCATCGTCGAGGTGCAGGTGGCTTCGGAAAGCCCGTAGGACACGACCAGCGGGCAGCCCAGGAAGGCCTCGATGCGCCGGTGCAGCGCTTCCGTGATCGGGGCCGAACCGCAGCGCGCGAAGCGCAGGCCCGCAAGGCTGTCCCGATCGAATTCCAGCTCCAGCATGCGGGCATACATGGTGGGCACGCCCGTGATGATGGTGGGCCGGAACGCGCGCAGCAGGCCGGGCATGTCATCGGCGCGGAAGCGGCCCGCCAGCGCCACGCTGGCCCCGGCCAGCAAGGGCGCGAAGATCTGGTTGTTCAGCGCATTGGTGTGATGCAGCGGCATCACGTGCAGCAGGCGGTCTTCCGGCGTCAGCCCCGTGTGCGCCAGCACGCCGCGGGCATTGTTCGCCAGGCCGCGATGGCTCAGGAGCACGCCCTTGGGGCTGCCCGTGCTGCCGGAGGTGAACAGCAGCAGGCCGGGGTCCTGGGGCGCCGCCCCGCCTGCGCCGCTCCAATCCGGCGGGCCCTGCGCGATGCGTTCCGCGTCCAGCCGGCGCGCCGGCGCCAGGCCACTGGCCTGGGCGGTTCCGGCATTGGCTTCGTCGTAGAGCATCCATTCCAGGCCGACCGCCGCCACGCGCCTGGCGGTCTCGTCGGCGGCCAGCCGGGGCTCCAGCGGGCACGGGCACGCGCCCGCCGTCATCACGCCCAGTATGGCCAGCACCTGCTCCAGCGAGCGCTCCATGGCGACCGCCACGTATGCGCCGCGCGCGACGCCGGCAGCCCGCAGGCCGCCCGCGACCCGCCCGACCCGGCGATGCAGGTCCTCGTAGGTCAGCGCTCCCTGCGCGGTCACGATGGCGGGGCGCGCCGCCCACTGCGGCTGGCTCCAGGCGCGCGCGCACGCCGCCGCCAGCGTGGCATCGACGATCGTCATGCCGGCCTCCTAGCGGAGCGCGACCGCGGCGTCGCGTTCGAACTGCCCGTCGGCATCGAGCTCGCGCAAGGCGCGGACCTCCGCGGCGGTGGGCGGCTCGGACGGCGCCGCGCCCGTGGCATCGAATTCGAAGCCCGTGCGCTCGCGCACCTCGGACAGGCTGGATTCCGGGTGCCACGACTGCAGGGCGAGCCGCCCGTCGCGCTTGACGAATACCGCGATGGGCGTCACCACGCCATGGAACCCGCCCCACGACGTCATGAAGTCCAGCTTGGGCACGAAGGTGCGGCGCGAATGCTCCGTGCGCCACGTGCAGGCGCGCCTGGCGGTCGGCAGCATCACCGCGCCGCCTCCGCCGCCCGGCAAGCGCACCTTGGGTTCGTGCCAGTTCCCGATGCAGGAATTGTTGGCGCAGCCCGCTCCATCTATCTGCGCCGCGCCCAGGAAGGTCAGGTCCATGCGGCCGCGGGTGCACAGATCGTAGAAGTCCTCGTTGGAGAAGATCGACGCGGTATGTTCCGCCAGCACCGGATCCGAGCTGGACAGCGGAATGTGCGAAGGCCGCGGGTTCACTCCCCCGGCCACGTTGATGTAGACGAAGTCCCAATCGTAGGCGCGCTTGGCCAGCAGGCAAGCCAGCATCGGCATGGTGGAATTCACGCCGCTGAACGTGATCTCGTCCGGCCGGATGAAACGCGCCAGGTTGGTCACGATGTAAGAAAAGCCCGACCATTGCTCAGCCATGATGCACCTCCCGCGCTTCGGGCGCCGCGGCCATGTGCGCCTGCAGATCGCCCTGCTTGTCCATGTATGCTTCCACCGCCGGATAATCGATGGCGTAATCGGGCCAGCAGGAGCCGGGCCACGCGCCTTGCGGCACCACCGCGTAGGCCTGGACCATGAAAAACGGGATCAGCGTGGATTCCGGGTTGGCTTCGAACACCGCGGCGTCGACGAGCTTCTCGGCCACCACCAGCACGCTGCCCGCGGCGCGCGACATGATGCGGTCCCAGTGCGCGGTGCCTTGCACGCGCACATTGCCCTGGGCATCCACCTCGGAGGCCTGGATCACGGCGAAGTCGGGCCGTATGGCCGGCACGACCCAGGTCTTCTGCCCGCTTCCGTAGGGATCGTCCAGGCATTTCCAGCCGTTGAGTTCGGGCAGCCCGCTGCCGTGCAGGCCTCCGCAAGGCTGGAACGGCACGCCGATAGCGGCGGCCCGAAGCCCCGCGGTCAGGCTGGCGCAGGCATGTTCCTCTAGTTCGATCTCGCGCCGCTCCACGGCCTTGCGGTACCAGGGCGCCAGGCCGAAATTCCCTTCCATCGCCACGATACCGGCGCGCACGCGGCGCAGCGCGCCCGCGCGGCACAGGATGTCCACGTCATAGCCCGGCGACTGCTTGACCAGTTCCAGGTCGCGCCGCCCCTGGCGGATCAGTTCGCGCACGAAGGCGAACGGCCCGCGGTGCAGGAAACTGCCGCCCAAGGCGATCGACGCGCCGTTGGGCACCAGCGCCGCCAGCTCCGCCAGCGAACACTGCTTGTTCTTCTGATTGAATCCCGATGCCATGTTGTCTCCTTTACTGCTTTGTCTTGCGCGGCTAGCGCGCCTGCAGATAGGCCGCCACGCGCGCCTTCAGGCCGGGCTGGGCGGCCGAGCGCACCAGGCGGGCCAGGTCGGCGTCCGGTGTTTCCGTCGACAGCGCTTCATACAACTGGACGCGGCTGGCGCAAGCGAGGGCGGACGCCGTTTCCAGCGCCTGCTGCTCGATGTCCGCCCATTCCTGCGCCTCGGCGAGCCGGCTGGCGAAGCCGTCGCGCAGTGCCTCTTCCGCGCCGAACGTGGCGGCCTGCTCCAGGACGGCGCGCGCGCGCTCCGCGCCCACCAGCGCGGCGAAGCGCCGCGTGCCCAGCACCAGGCCGAACTTCAGCCCCGGCATGCGGAACGTGGCGTCCGGCGCGCTCACGCGCCATTTGCAGGCGCCGAACAGGTCCACGCCCGCGCCGAAATTGCGGCCGTGCGCCAACGCCAGGGTCAGGCACGGCGAACCCGCCAGCCGCTGCAGCAGCATCTCGATGCGCACGAAACGCAGCAGCAGGTCGCCTTCGCTCTGCGCCTGCCAATCGCCGAAGTCGAAGCCCGCGCTGAAATTCCTGCCTTCGCCCTTCAGCACGACGAGCCTCGCGCCCTCCGCCTCGGCCTCGTCCAGCGCGGCGATCAACGCCTCGACCAGATCGGCCGACAAGGCGTTCATTTTTTCGGGCCGCGCCAGCGTGAACACATGCCGTGCGCCCTGCTTGTCGATACGCAGCGCCCCGCTCATGCCGCCGCCCCTTTCTTGCCCGCGCGCAGCGCGCCCAGCACTTCGTCGTTGTGCTCGCCCAGCGCGGGCGGACGGCGGCGCAAGGCCGTCGTCTCGCCGTCGAAGCGCACCGGCAGGCCGAAGGTGCGGGTGCGCACGCCGTTCGGCAGCTCCACGGGCTGCACCCAGCCCATGTGCTCCACCTGCGGGTCGGCCAGCACTTCAGAATAGGTGTTGATCGGCGCGCAGGGCACGCCCGCCGCGCGGAAGCGCGCAAGCCAGGTCTGCGCGTCCTCGGCCTCGAAGATCGCCTCGAGGATCTCGCGCAGCGCAGTCTGGTTGCGCGCGCGCGAGATGGTGTCGGTGAAGCGGGAATCGGCCAGCAGGTCTTCGCGGCCGACGGTGGCGCATACGCTCTTCCACAGGGCCTGATTGCCCGCCGCCATGCCGAAATAGCCGCCCTGGCAGCGGAAGGCCTGATAGGGCGCGTTGCGCGGGTGCGCCGAACCCAGCTTGACGGGATCCCGGCCGCTGCCGAAGAACTCCGAGGTCTGCAAGGCCGCGATGCCCAGCGTGGCGCCCAGCATCGGCACGTCGATGTGCGTGCCCTGCCCGCTTGCCTGCGCCGCGCGCAAGGCGGACGCAATGGCGAAGGCGCCATACAGGCCCGCCGAAAAATCCGCCACCGGCACGCCGCACTTCACCGGCTCTCCGCCGGCTTCGCCCGTCACGCTCATCAATCCGCTCATGGCCTGGATCGTCAGGTCGAAGCCGCCTTCCTGCGAACGCGGCCCCGACTGGCCATAGGCCGAGATCGAGCAATAGACCAGCTTGGGATTCACTTCGCGCAATTGCGCGTAGCCCAACCCCAGGCGATCCATCACGCCAGGCCGGTTGTTCTCGATCAGCACGTCCGCGGTGGACGCCAATTCGCGCGCCAGGGCCAGATCCCCGGGATCCTTCAGGTTCAGCGTCACCGAACGCTTGTTGCGGTTGAGGGACGCGAAGTTCTCGCTGTAGCCGTCGGAAATGGGCGGCCAGCTGCGCAGCGTATCGCCGCCTTCGGGGTTCTCGACCTTGATGACGTCGGCGCCCATATCCGCCAGCAGCATGCCGCAGAACGGGCCCGCCGCGACGTTGCAAATCTCCAGCACCGTGATGCCGGCAAGTGCCGAACTGGGTGTCATGTCTGACCTCTCGTTATGAAAATTCAATATTTGGGACTCGAAAAATATTATAAGAGCGGACATCCAGGCAGTGGCATCATGCCGCTCTGGCGAGCGAATCCTAGTGCAATCCCTAGGTTCATCGCTTAATTGTTGACCAGCATATCACCGTGTGGAATTCTACGTAAACCATTTATTGATACATACATCCTAACATTTAGGATTTTAAAAGCGACGGCAGCCGCCCTGCGCATGCCGGCACCGACAGCCCCAAGGAGACTCCCATGAAAAAGTTGTGGCGCATTGCCCTGGCGGGCGCGGTCCTGGCGCTGGCGGCCGGCCCCGCCGCGGCCGATCCCTGGCCCGCGAAACCCGTGCGCATGGTCGTGCCGTTCCCGCCCGGCGGCGCGACGGACGCCGCCGCGCGCATTTATGCGCAGCACCTGGGAGACTATCTGGGCCAGAGCGTGGTGGTGGAGAACAAGGCCGGCGCCGGCGGCGAGATCGGCGCGGAATTCGTGGCCAAATCGCCGGCCGACGGCTACACGCTGCTGATGGGCGCCGTAGGCAGCCACGCGATACATGCCGCCATGCCCGACAAGCCGGGCTATGACTTCGGCACCGCCTTCGTCGGCGTGTCCATGGCCACCAGCATGCCCATGGCCGTGGCGGTGAACAGCAGCCGGATCCCGGCCAAGAATGTCCAGGAGCTCATCGCGCTGGCCAAGAGCAAGCCCGGCAGCATCACCTACGGATCGGCGGGGCCAGGAACGTCCCAGCACATGGCGGGCGAACGCTTCCAGGTCGCGACCGGCATCCGCCTCATGCACGTGCCGTACCGCGGCAGCGGCCCGGCCATCACCGATTTGCTGGGCGGCCAGATCGACATGGTCATCGAAACGCTGCCCGCGCTGCTGCCGCAGCTGGCCAGCGGCAAGATCCGGCTGCTGGGCGTCACCACCGCCACGCGCGCCACGGCGCTGCCCGATCTGCCCACCCTGATAGAACAAGGCGTCAAGGACTACTCGGTCGCGACGACCTACGCGCTGCTGGCGCCGGCCGGCACCCCGCCCGCCGTAGTGGACAAGCTCTCTGCCGGAATGCAGAAGGCCGCCGCCATGCCCTCGGTGCAGCAGGCCGCGCTGAAGCTGGGCGCCGACGCCGTGGCCACTTCGCCCGCCGACACCAGCCGCGTGCTCAAGCAGGAAGTTTCCCGGTGGGCCGAAGTCGTGCGGCTGTCGGCTGCCCAATGAGGGCGCCTCAAGCGGCGCCCCCGCCGTCCGGCGCGGACCTGGCCATCGTGGGCGGCGGCTCGGTGGCCGTCAGCTTTCTCTACCAATTCCTGCTCTCCCTGGATCCCGCCGCCCGCCGCCCTCTCGTCATCCGCCTGTTCGAACCGCAACCCGAGCCGGGCCCCGGCGGCGCCTACCAGGACGATCTTTCCAGCAACCTGCTCAATATCCCCGCCGGCAATATGTCGGCACTGGCCGACCATCGGCTGGACTTCGTGGAGTGGCTGAGCGCGCAGGATTCCGAGTGGCTGCGCGCGCAGGGCGCGGACACGATCGCTGCCTCGGAGTTCCTGCCTCGCCCCCTGTTCGGCGCCTACCTGCGCGCGGTCTATGCGCGGGCCCGCGACCTGGCCCGCGCGCTGGGCGTCACGCTCGCTCACACGCGAAGCCGGGTGCGGCGCATGGCGCCCCTGCCTGGCGGTGGCGTATGCATCGAGCCCGACCAGGGGGAGTCCTGCACCGCGCGCTATGCGGCGTTGTGCAACGGCAACCTGCCCTCGCAGGCATTCCCGGCGCTGCGGGACGCGCCCGGCTATTTCAACAGCCCCTATCCCGTGCGCGCGCTGGCCGGCGGCATCGCGCCGGACGCCGCCGTCTGCATCGTCGGCACGAGCCTGAGCGCCGTGGATGCCGTGGCCGCCCTGCAGCAGGCCGAGCATCGCGGCCCGATTCTGTGCGTCTCCCGCAATGGCCGCCTGCCCTCCGTGCGCAGTCCCCACAACCGCCCGCCGGAGAGTCTGCGGCAACTCAGCCGCGACGGCGCGATCCGGCTTGCCGCGAAGCATGGCGGCGCGCTGTCCGTGGACGTAATCGCCGCCGCGCTCAAGAATGAGGTCCTGGCGCTGGGCGGCAGCCTGGACACGGACGATGTGTTCGGCCTGGCGGGCAATGCGCGGCAGGCGCTGGACGAAGAGATCAGCAGGTCCGCGCAGGCGGCCCGGCCGTGGCAGGCCGTGGCGGCCGCGACCAACGCCGCCGTGGACCAGATCTGGCACCTGATGCCCGACGCGCAACGCAGCCGGTTCCAGTCGCAATGGCGCTCGCTGTGGATGGCGCGGCGCGCCACCTTCCCCATGCGCAATGCGCTGAAGCTCCAGGACCTGTTCCGGACCGGCCAGTTGCAGGTCGGCGCCGGCTACCTGGACAGCCGGCACGACGGCGCAAGCGGGCTTTTCCACACCCGCGTGCGCGGCGCTTGCGGCAAAACCGCCACGCACTCCAGCCGCTACCTGGTCAACGCCACCAGCTTCTCGGTGGACGCGCTGCGCACGGAAGATCCGCTGGTGTCCACGCTGCTGCGTGAGGGGCATGCAATGCCCGATCCGCACGGCGGCCTGGCGCTGGACTACGGCACGGGCTGCCTGAAGAATGCGCGCGGCGAGATCCAGCCCGCCATATCGGTCTTGGGCAGCCTCGCCAGCGGCACGTACTTCTGGACCACGTCCATGGACGTCAACGCGCGGCTCGCCCGCGATCAGGCGCGCCGCATCGCCGAGGCCATGGCGCGGCCGGCCCTCCTTCCGGCATGAGCGCTAGCCCAGGAAGCCCCTGCGGTAGCCCATCCCTTGTGAAATGGACTGCGCGCAGGCCGATACCGCTGGCGCCAACTGCTTCATCCGGGCCGCGCTCAAGCGGTCCAGCGGACCGGATATGCCCACCGCGGCCACGGGCTGGTCCAGGCTGTTGAACACGGTCACGGCCAGCCCGCCCACCCCTTCGCGCCACTCGCCCCGGTTGACCGCGTAGCCGGCGCGGGCGATCTTGCGCAGCTCGTCCTTCAGCAACGGCATGGAGACGATGGTCGAAGGCGTGTGGCGCAGCAGCTTGTCGGCATAGCGCTCGACATAGCCGTCGGCCTGGTAGGCCAGCAAGGCCTTGCCGGTGGCCACGGCATAGGCGGGAGCCCGCCCCCCCACCATGGAATAGGCGCGTATCGGCTGCGGGCTGTCGATCTTGTCGATGTAGACCACGTCGAAACCATCCAACACCGACAGGTGCACGGTTTCGCCGGTCTGGTCCGCCAGGGCGCGCATGAATGGCGCGGCCAGCTTGCGCACGTCCAGTTGCGCCAGCTGGCGGGCCGCGAGCTCGAACAGGCGCACGGCGCCGCGATAGCCGCCGCCGTCATCGTCCTTGATCACGTAGCCGGCGTGTATCAGCGTCTGCAGGGTGCGGTGGGTATTGCTGCGGGTCAGCCCTACCCGGGCCGCCAGCGCGTCGATGGTGCGCGGCGGATTGTCCACGTCGGTCACCGCCTCCAACACCATCAGGCCCTTGAGCAGCGTCTTGTCCATGGTTTTTTCCTAATATTTAGGACGGAAACATAGCACGAGACGCCGTGCGCGAACAGGTTTTCGCGCGGCGCTAGGCGAGGGCCGCCCGCAGCGCTTCCGAACGGTCCCACAGATTCGGCACGCTAGGCGAGGAGTAGCCCGACACGAACGGCTTGGCCTGCCCCGTGGCGGGATCATAGACATGGCGCGACACGGCGCCGATATTGCCGCCGTATATGTGCACGCTGATGGATACGCGGTCCGCGTGCGCATTGGAGACGCGATGGATGTCCCCTTCGGCCGGCGACAGGCGCTCCACGTCGCCCGGCTGAAGCGTCGTGGCGGCGCCATCCGGCAGGATGCGGCCCGCCGGGTCTCGGACGTAGCGCTGGTTCACCTCGGCGCCCCGCAACATCCCCACATAGCCCCACACTTCGTGATCGTGCACGGGCGTGGACTGCCCCGGCCCCCAGACGAAGCTCACCAGCGAAAACCGCTCCAGCGGATCGCAGTGCAGCAGGTATTGCTGGTAGTACTGCGGATGCGGCGCGGTACAGGCCTCGGGCAGCCAGTCATCGTGCCGCACCAGGTCGGCGAATGCGGCTTCGAGCGCCGCGCTCTGCTCCAGCGAGGCCGGCGAGGCCAACCGCGTCGCGGTGGCGATGAAACGGCGCAGCCGGTCCAGGCCGGCGGGCGATTCGGGCATTGCGTTTCTCCAAGGCGGATCGGAATCCCAGATTGAAAAAGCAGTATCCACCATTCGGGACGGATGCGCATCCATGGCCCTGCGGCCGGCCCGGTCATCGTCCCGGGCTATTCTTGAGGCCCGGGCCGGGGCATGGCGCGTATCGGACTTTCCTCACGACAGATCATGAAGCATCCCTACCAAGACATTCCCGCCACGCTGGCGCGCGCGCTGCAAGCGGCGCGCCGGGTGGTCGTATTTACCGGGGCCGGCGTCTCCGCGGAAAGCGGCATCGCGACCTTCCGGGATGCGCTCACCGGCCTGTGGTCCCGCTTCGACGCACAGGCTCTTGCCACGCCCGAGGCGTTCCGCTCCCACCCCGACATCGTCTGGGGCTGGTACGAATGGCGGCGCGCCCAGGTGCTGCGCGCCCAGCCGAACGCCGCGCATCGCGCCATTGCGCGGCTGGCGCGCCACGTGCCCGAGCTCGCCGTCGTCACGCAGAATGTGGACGACCTGCACGAACGGGCGGGCAGCGTTGGCGTCGCGCACCTGCATGGCAGCCTGCATGCGCCGCGCTGCTCCGCTTGCGACGCGCCTCACGCCTTTGCCGACGGCACGCCCCGCGAACCGGAGGAAGGGCGGCGCATCGACCCGCCCGCATGCATGCGTTGCGGCGCGCCGGTCAGGCCGGGCGTCGTGTGGTTCGGCGAAAGTCTGCCCGCCGATGCCTGGGAGGCCGCCATCCGCGCCGCGGAGCAATGCGACCTGCTGCTGAGCATCGGCACCTCGGCGCGGGTCTACCCGGCCGCCGAGCTTCCGCAGCGCGCGCTGGCCGCGGGCGCGACCGTGGCGCAGATCAATCCCGCCGCCACGCCGCTGGATGCGCGCGCCCATCACAACCTGCGCGGCGCGGCCGCCGAGATCATGCCCAGGCTGCTCGCCAGCGCGGGGTTCGAACCGCCCGAAAATCCTTAGCACACCGCCGTCCACGCGTCTCGCGGTGTGAAGATTCGTGAGGATGCCGGACGCTCGTGTCGCGCGGTATCCACGCTGTCCGCGGTGCCAGGGGAAACCCCAAATCCCTCCGTGCGTGCTGCGGGATACAGTGACGCAATAGCTTATTGGCCATGGAGGCCGCCATTCCGTTTTCCTGGAGACTTCCCGACGTGTTCGTTCGTTCGCCAGACGGTGTCCTGCACCGGGTGGTGCGCCACGCCACGACCACGGAAACCATCGCCAAGCTCGAAAGCATGCCCAGCAATTACCATCTGGATTGCGAATGCATGCTCGACAACGGCGAAACGCTCTCCTGGATCGGCAACGACCAGTACCGCCAATTGAATGGCGGCGCGATCTTCACCGCCGAATCCGTCGTCACCACGCCTCGCGGCGAACCCCGCAAAAGCGGCGCCCCGAAGACAGGCGTGCGCGACACACGCAGGAAACCTGCCCCGCGCAAGAAACTTGCCGCGGGTCAAGGCCACGTACCATTAGCTGTCGTCAATCTGAAAACCGGCAACGACTGGAGCCTGATACGCGCGTGGCGCGAGCATCTCAATATCAGCACCGCTGATATGGCTGCCCGGCTAGGCGTCGACCACTCCATCTATATCGAACTGGAACGGCCGCGCCCGCGGCCCCGGCAGGCCATCCTGGACCGCGTGTCGGAAGCCCTGGGCGTCACTCCCGAACAGCTCGATGATTCATTGTTAGGAGGACATTTTCATTGAACCGGCGCCGGAACATCAAACTTCCCGCCTGGCGCTCTGAAATGCTCCAATGACTTTGGCGCCGCATACATAATGACCCGCGCATGGAGGTATGAATATGCTCGGCACAGCAAGACGACTTACCGACGTCCTCGCAACCGCCCCGGACGGCACGCTGTATCGCATTGAACGCTTTGTGTCGGATCCCGACGCGTACTCCGCGCTGGGAACGTCCCGCTTCGACCCGAAAACCCACTGCGTGTGCCGTACCAGCGCGGGCGACAAGGTCGCATGGCTGGGCGGTCAGGCCTATCAGCTGCTGAAAAGCGGCACGGCATTGACGGCGGTGGACCGACGCCGGCAGTAAATGGCATCCAAAACAAAAAGCGGCTTGATGATTCGTCATCAAGCCGCTTTTTTTTCGCGGGAACCACGGCAATGCCGCAATTCGCAAATGAGGTTGGCGCGCCCGGCAGGATTCGAACCTACGACCCCCTGGTTCGTAGCCAGGTACTCTATCCAGCTGAGCTACGGGCGCCCCGAAAGAGGCGTGTTTATAGCATGAAAAAAGCGCGAAGCGCAAATCGGGAGGCGGCCAAACGCCCCTTCCGGCGTGGCCGGCCCCTCGTTTGCGCCAGATCAAGGAGGGGCGCCCGGCCTGCGCAGTACGCTGGAGGTGTCCGCGGCGGATCCGTCCCGGCGCGGACCAGACATCAGGCATTCAGCATGGCCAAGAAGTTCCCCCTGCATCCCAAGCACCCCGAGCGCATCTGCTGGGGATGCGACCGCTATTGCCCCACCGACTCGCTTGCCTGCGGCAACGGCTCGGGCCGCACCATGCATCCCGCCGAACTGCTGGGCGAGGATTGGTACACGGTCGGAGACTGGGGCTTCGACGACGACGACGAAGCGCAGCCCCGGGACGGCGGCGCGAAGCCGCGGCCAGCGCCCTGATCCCGCGCCGCCGCGCCCCCCCTTCCCCATTTTTCCGCTATCGCGCCCCACGAACGGGCGGGCGCCCGGCCGCGCGCGCCATTCGAGCGTTGGCGTGAAATGAGTGGTGGCCGCTATCACTTGTCTTTAGGCTGAGCCTTCCCGACCGTTGCACGAACTCCTTCTGTTTTCGACGCGGGGGATTTCCAAATCGGAAGCGGTATTCCGCGCGGAGTCAAAACCGGGAGAAAGCGGAAGAAATAGTCCAAAAAACCTAGTTCACGCATCCGCTTTCGCAAAACTTAAACATTAAAAAAATAATTGGATTTTTGTGCAAACTGGACAGATTATGCATTCCACGAGCGGGGATTCCTTTTGCACGAAAGCCCTCGGCGCGACGCCTGCAGCCGGGATTACTTGTCCCTATTTCCATCCAAAGGAAATTGCATGAAGATCAAAAAATCGTTGCGCGCATTTTTTCTGGGTGTCTCGACCGCAGTGCTGGCAGCCGGATGCTCCACCGCCCCGCCGGCGCAGGAATCAGGATTCCTTTCCGACTACTCGATCCTGCGCCAGGAACCCGCTCCTGGCGGCGGCACCCGCCTGGTTTACTTGAACTCCGCGTTCACCCCGGCCCGCTACCACGCGGTGTGGCTCGATCCCGTCGTGTATTACCCGGAGCCCCAACCCTCCGCGGATGTCTCGATGGAAACCCTGACGCAGATCCGCAATGCGGTCAACGAGACGCTGCGGCGCAAGATCGGCGAACAGGTAAGGCTGGTCGACCGGGCCGGTCCCGGCGTGGCCCGGGTGAGCATCGCGCTCACGGCGATCGGAACCCGGACGCAATCCCTGGAAGCCTACCAGTACATACCCATTGCCCTGGTCATGACCGGCGCCAAGGCCGCCCTGGAAGGAGGCATGCCGCGCGATGCGACGGTCGCCATCGAATCCCGGGTCACGGACAGCATGTCCGGCAACCTGCTGTACGCCTCCGTCCGCGGAGGCACCGGCGAACGGGTCGCGAACGCCACGCAAGGCAGCGGCGGCGTCCAATTGTCCAAGCTGCAGCCGCTGATCGACGAATGGACCACCGGAGCCGCCCGGGAAATCCGGAAATACGTTCAGTAAAGACAATGCGGCGGACGGCAATGCCGCCCGCGCACCAACAGGCACGACGGAGAATCGACAGCCCGTCCAGATTGCCGCGGTCCAATTAGCTCGAAAAAAAATCGTTTTGTTTGAAGCCTCTCGTGAACTTCAGAACATGTCTTAATGGAGCGATAACAATGAAGCTAACACGTCGCAAATTCAATGCAGCCAGCCTTGGCCTGCTCGCGGCCGGCGCCCTGGGAGGGCGCGCCCAAGCGGCAGACGGTTTGGTGGCGGACCTGCCGGAAGGCAACGAACAGTTCGCGCTGGCCACCGACGCCTATATTTACGCCTATCCCCTCGTGACGATGGAAATGACCCGGAGGGTCATAACCAATGTCGCCGAACCGAAAGGAACGCGGGCGCCGATGGGGCATCTCATCAAATTGCGCCACTATCCGGATGCCAAGTTCCGCGACGTGACCGCGCCCAATGCCGATACCCTCTACACCACCGCGTTCTTCGACGTGGGCGACGAACCCTGGGTGGTGAGCCTGCCTGACCTGCATGACCGCTATGCCCTCTTCCCGATGCTGGACGGCTGGACGACGGTGTTCGACGTGCCGGGAAAGCGCACCACCGGCACCGGCCAGCAGACCTTCGTGGTGACCGGCCCCAAGTGGGAGGGATCGATCCCGCAGGGCATGGTCCAATACAAATCCCCTACCAGCATCGTCTGGCTGCTGGGCCGCATTTACTGCGCCGGCACGCCGGAAGACTATGCCGAAGTCCATAAGCTGCAGGACAGCGTGAAGCTCTGTCCGCTCAGCGCATGGGGAAAGGACTGGACTCCGCCCCCGGGCAAGGCCGATCCGGCCATCGACATGAAAACGTCCGTGCGCGACCAGGTCAACAAGATGGACGCGGTGGAATTCTTCACGCTGTTTTCCGAGCTGCTGAAGAGAAACCCGCCGAACGCGGCGGACGCGCCCATGGTGGAGAAACTGGCTTCGATAGGCATCGTTCCCGGCCAGGACTTCGACAAGACCAAGCTCGACCCCGCCCTCGTAAAGCGCATCCCGCAAGTCGGCTTCGGCAGGATCATGACGCACTTCAAGGCCAGCGACGGCGACATCCAGGACATCGATGGCTGGGGGTTCACGACGAAGACCGGAATCTACGGCACCAACTACATCCAGCGAGCCCTGATCACCGCGATCGGCCTGGGCGCCAACCGCCCGCAGGATGCCATCTATCCCACGTCCCTGAAGTCGGATAGCGGCGCCGTCAAGCGCGCCTACAACGGTTCCGAGAAATACGTGCTGACTTTCAAGAAAGGGCTTACGCCTCCCGTTTCCGGATTCTGGTCCCTGACCATGTACGACGCGGCCTATTTCTTCGTCGACAACCCGCTGAATCGGTACTCCATCAGCGCCCGCCAGCCATTGAAGGCGAAGCCGGACGGCTCGATCGATCTGCTCATACAGCATGAATCCCCCGGCCCCGAGCTGGAATCGAACTGGCTGCCGGCGCCCAAGGGGCCGTTCATCCTGATGATGCGCCTCTATTGGCCCAACGAAAGCGATCCGTCGATCATCAACGGCTCGTGGACGATACCTCCCGTAAGAAGGGTGAGCTGACACCGGGATTGCGCCGCCGGCGCCAGGCTGGACTTGCGCTCATGGGGGCGCGATGGATCCGATTCATCGCGCCTCCCCCTGGGGAGGGTTTGCGATGAAAAAGAAAATCACGGGCTGCCTGGTCTGCGGCCTGCTTTATGCCGGCTCGGGCCTCGCCGCCGAGCCGGGCGCCGTTGCGTCCACGGACGCGCAGGGCTCGGACGAATGGGAGTTTGCAATCACTCCCTATTTCTGGGCGGCGGGGCTTTCGGGAAAAGTATCCCAACCCCGCCTGCCGGTAATCGACCTGGACGCGGGCTTCGACAAACTGTTCGACAACCTCGACTTCGGAGCCATGCTGATCGGGGATGCGCGCAAAGGCCGCTACAGTATTTTCGGCGATCTGATCTACACCAAGATCGGCACGCAGGGAGACACCCCGCGCGGCATCCTGGCGAGCAGCGCCGACGTGAAGACCTCGACCTTCGCCGGCCTGCTGGGGGTGGGCTATAACGTCCTCGAAAACTCGCCGCACCGGCTGGACGTCGTCGCGGGCCTGCGAGTCTGGTCTGTCGACACCGACATTACGCTGAAGGGCGCGCGCCTGAACGGCAGGACGAACAGCGACGGCTCCACCTGGGTGGATGGCCTGGTGGGCGTGCGTGGCAACTACGTCCTGAGTCCCAGCTTCTACCTCACCGGCTGGGGCCTGATCGGCGCGGGCGGCGCGGAGGCGGATTGGGACCTGGGACTTGGCCTGGGCTACAACATCAGCAAGAACGTCTCGGCCGCCCTGGGCTACCGTGCCGTGGGCGTGGACTACAGCAAAGGAAGCTTCAAATACGACGCCGTGCTGCAAGGCCCGATGGTCGGCCTGACGATCCGCTTCTAGGAACTGCCGCGCCGCCAGGGCACCGGCGGCGCGGCGCGCAAGGCCGCCGTCAAACGCGGCGCAAAACTTCGATGCGAGATCAAAGGCCTTTCCATTTTCTTTGCTGTATTGGCCAAGTCCGTATGGAACTTGGCGCGCCCGGCAGGATTCGAACCTACGACCCCCTGGTTCGTAGCCAGGTACTCTATCCAGCTGAGCTACGGGCGCTCCGGCAAAGAGGCAAAATTATATCAGAAAAATCTTGCCGTTCTACTTTCTCGGTACTGCTTGGTTTTGCTTGCTTGGTTTTGCTTGATCTCTTGACGTCGATCAGTTGGCGCGCCCGGCAGGATTCGAACCTACGACCCCCTGGTTCGTAGCCAGGTACTCTATCCAGCTGAGCTACGGGCGCGTTTCAAAGCAAGCCTTGAATAATAGCGTTATTTCATAGACTGCGCAAGTGAAAGCACGGCCGGCAACGCTTGCGCTAACCCAGCGCCTTGCCGATCTGCGCCGCGGTCTCGCGCAGCCTGCCGCAGAACCGGCCAGGGATTTCCTCGCGCTCGTGCCGGGCCAGGTTCAGGCTGGTGGTCAGCGCGGCCACCACCCTGCCCCGCTCGTCCTTGATCGGCACCGCCAGGCCGCAGATGCCCAGCTCCAGTTGCTCGCTCGCCACCGCGTATCCGGCCGCCGCGGCTTCGTCGATGGCGCGGCGCAAGGCCGCCGCCTCGACCAGCGTGTGTTGCGTATGGCGTTCGAATGGGGCCCTGGCGAGAAAGGCCTCGCGCTCGGCCGCGCTCGCCCCGGCCAGCAGCACGTGGCCGCTGGAGGTGGCGTGCGTGGGCAGGCGTTCGCCCACCCCCAGGCGGCGCGAGAGCGGGCTGGGCATCTCGGCCCGCGCTACGTAGACGACGTCCGTGCCGTCCAGCACCGACACCGTGCAGATTTCGCCGGTATCGCGCATGAACTCCTCGACCGCATGGCGCGCGATATCGCGCCAGGACAACGACGACAGATAGGCATAGCCCAGCTCCAGCACCGCGGGCGTCAGGCTGAACCTGCGTTCGTCGTTGCGCGCATAGCCCAGCGTCACCAGCGTGTACAGCAAACGCCGCGCGCCCGCCGGCGTCAGGCCGGTGCGCTCTGCCACTTCGCTCAGCGTCAGCGCCTGATGGCCCGGCCCGAATGCGCGGATGACGGCCAGGCCGCGGGCGAAAGCCTCGACGAACTGATCGCTGCCCTTGGGTAAACCCCAAGTTTGCTCGCTCGGAATATTGGGCATGATTATTTCGATAGAAGAAATATTTTTCGATAGTCGAAAAATAATAGCACGCCACGATGCGATCGCCCACCGTAGCGTGCCCGACGAGAAGGGAAAAAATGATCGAACTGACACCGGTACGGCCGGACTTTGTCGCCGAAGTCGCCAATATCGACCTGCGGCTCCCCCTGTCCGCGCAAGACGCGCAGGCATTGCGCAACGCGCTGGACCGCTACGCCGTCCTGGTCATTCCAGAGCAGCCGCTGAACGAGGCGGAACAAATGGCCGTCGCGCGGCAATTCGGCCCGCTGGAGATATCGGTAGGCGCCTCGGTCTACAACGCCGACCGCCCCCGCAGGTTGAACCACGCCGAACTGTCGGACATTTCCAACCTGGACGAGCGCGGCGGCATTCTCGACCCGGGCGACATCCGGCGCCTGATCAACCTGAGCAACCAGCTCTGGCACACCGACAGCTCGTTCAAGCGCACGCCGGCCAGCGTGTCCCTGCTCTCCGCCCAGGAAATTCCGCCCGTGGGCGGCGCCACGGAGTTCGCCGACATGCGGGCGGCCTGGGACGCCCTGGATGAAGCGAAGCAGGAACGCCTGGCCCCGCTGATCGCCGTGCACGACTATTTCCATTCCCGCGGCCTGACCGATTTCGACGTCGGCTCGATCCCGCCGGCCTGGCGCGAACGCCAGCCGCCGGTGCGGCAGGTGCTGGTGCGCAGGCACGCGGCCACGGGCCGGCGCGCGCTGTACATCGCGTCGCACATCAGCCGCATCGAAGGCATGAGCGAGGAAGCCGGCCGTGAACTGGTCGACGAACTGATGGCCTTCGCCACGCAGCAGCAATTCATCTACCGGCACCGCTGGCGCATCAACGACCTGGTCCTGTGGGACAACCGCTGCACCATGCACCGCGGCGCCGGCTTCGATGAAAAGTACCGCCGCTCGATGCGCCGCGCCACGGTGCAGGACACCGGCCCCACCGTCGCCTGACCCACCACGATTCGAGATCTCCAAATGTCCATAACGATGAAGCAATTGGCGGCATCGCTGCTGCTGGCCGGCGCCTGCCTGAACGCCAGCGCCGCCTTCCCCGACAAGCCGATCAACATGGTGGTCCCGTTCGGCGCGGGATCCGCGACGGACACGCTGGCGCGCAGCGTGGCCAAAGGCCTGAGCGAAAGGCTCGGGCAGCCCGTCACCGTCGAGAACAAGCCGGGCGCGGGCGGCGGTATCGGCGCCGCCTACGTCGCCCGCAGCGCGCCCGACGGCTACACCCTGCTGATGGGCACCAACGGCCCGATGGCGGCCAACGCCAGCCTGTACCAGCGCCTGCCCTACGACCCGGTCAAGGACTTCGCCCCGGTCGCGCTGATGGGCCGGCTGCCCATGATCCTCATCGGCAACACCGATGCGAAGGCGGCCACGCTGCCCGAGCTGATCGCCGCCGCCCGCGCCCAGCCCGGCGCGCTCAACTTCGGGGCCAGCAACACCACGGCGCGGGTCTGGGTCGAACTGCTCAAGAGCATGGCGGGCATCGACGTCGCGACGGTGCTCTACAGCAACGTGGGCGGCATGATGACCGACCTCATGAGCGGACGCATCTCCTATGCCTTCGAAAACGTCGGCCCCAGCCTGCCCCAGATCTCCGCCGGCAAGGTCCGGGCGCTGGCGGTGACCACGCCGCAACGGGCGCCGTTCGCGCCGGACATCCCGACGGTGGCCGAAAGCGGGCTGGACAAGCACGAGCTCGTGGTCTGGTTCGCGATGTTCGCGCCGCACGGCACGCCCGAGGCCGTCGTCGACCGGATCAACACCGAGGTCAACGGCGTGCTCGGCACCCCCGAATTGCGCCAGCTCTCGGCGCAGATCGGCATGACCCCGGCCCCGGGAAGCCCCGCGGACCTCAAGGCCTATCAGGCCAGCGAAGTGAAGAATTGGCGCAGCCTCGTCGACATGACGGGCGTGCGCATAGACTGAGCGCGACTCAGGTTCGGAACGCGGTCCCCGCCGCCTCCAGCCTGGCGAGCAGCACCCGCGCCTGCTCGACCACGTCCGCGTCGTTGGGGCGGAAATCCAGGCGCAGCGCCTGCGGCAGCCGCGCGAAATGCGCGTGGCAGCTGCGGGCGTAGGCCGGGTCGTAATGCCGGTCTATCAGTTCGCGCGCCAGTTCCACGCGCTCGCCCTGGTCGACCAGGGCCTGCCAGCCCCCCACCCGCTCACGACTGTGCAGGCCGACCATGCGCTGCAACTGCGCCTTGAGGGATTCCGGGTCGTCGAACAGCTGCGCATAGTCCTGCAGCAGAAAGGCGGCCCTGTCCTCGCGGCTGGACCTGACCTCGACGCAGGGGCTGGCGTGCATGGCCGCCAGCAGCGCCGCCGGCAAGGCGACCGCTCCGATCTTGCGGCTTTCGGCTTCGACGAACACGGGCTGCGACGGATCGAATGCGCGCAAGTCCTGCGCAAGCAGCGTATCGAAGCCCTTTTGCGTAGGCTGCGGCACGCCCGCCCAGGCCCCGAGCAGCGAGCCGCGATGCGAGGCCAGGCGTTCGAGGTCCAGCGTCTGCGCCCCCGCCTGGGCCAGCGCGCTCAGCAGGCGGGTCTTGCCGCTGCCGGTCGGCCCCGCCAGCACGATGTAGCGCAAGGTAGCGGGCAGCTTGTCCAGCGCCTTCAGCGTTCCCTGGCGATAGGCCTTGTAGCCGCCGTCGAGCTGCCGGGCGCGCCAGCCGATCATGTTGAACATGGTCGTCATGGAGCCCGAGCGCGTGCCGCCCCGCCAGCAATAGATCAGCGGCCGCCAGCCCTGGCGCCGCTGCGCAAAGGTGGTGTCTAGGTGCGCGGCGATGTTGCGCGCCACCAGCGCGGCGCCCACCCGTGAAGCCTCGAACGGCGACACCTGCTTGTACAGCGTGCCGACCACGACGCGTTCCTCGTTGCTCAGCACGGGCGCGTTGATCGCTCCGGGGATGTGGTCGTCGGCGAATTCGAGCGGCGTGCGCACATCGATGATTTCATCGAAATCATCCAGCTGGTCGAGTGTGGCGAGCAGGTGTTTCAAGGCGGCGGCGCAAAGAGGGGAAAGCGGAATTCTCTCATGCCTGGCCGAACCCGCCCGCCTGCGGCCGCAATGAAAAAACCCGCAACCACTTTCGCGATTGCGGGTTCTTTATCTCCGAGGCCGGCCAGAACCGGCTTGGAGAGAATCTGGCGGAGATGGTGGGATTCGAACCCACGATGCAGTTTTTAGCCACATACTCCCTTAGCAGGGGAGCCCCTTCAGCCTCTCGGGCACATCTCCGAAGAGAACGAGATTCTAGCACGACTTTTTTCACTCTTGTCCGCCAGCGGGCCGTCATCGCAAAAAAAATCGTGCCGCAGCCCTGTTCCTCAGGCCTTTTCGGCCGGCGCCTGGTCCAGGCCGAAGGCCTTGTGCAGCGCGCGCACGCCCAGCTCCATGTACTTGTCGTCGATGATCACCGAGGTCTTGATTTCGCTGGTGCTGATCATCTGGATGTTGATGCCTTCCTGCGAAAGCGTCTGGAACATCAGGCTGGCCACGCCCACGTGCGAGCGCATGCCGATGCCGACGATGGAGACCTTGGCGACCTTCTCGTCGGTGGACAGCTCGCGCGCGCCCACGGCGGGGATGACTTCGCGCTTGAGCAGGTCCACGGCGCGCGCGAACTCGTTGCGGTTTACGGTGAACGAGAAATCGGTCGTGCCGGCCACGGACTGGTTCTGCACGATCATGTCGACGTCGATGTTGGCGGCGGCGACCGGCCCCAGGATGGAGAAGGCGATGCCGGGCTTGTCCGGAACGGCCAGCAGGGTGATTTTGGCTTCGTCGCGGCTGAAGGCGATGCCGGAGACAACGGCGGCTTCCATTTTTTCGTCTTCCTCAAAAGTAATCAGCGTGCCCGAAACCATTTCTTCTTCGAGCGGGATAAGCGGGTCGGTCAGCGAGGACAGGACCCGGACCGGCACACGGTATTTGCCGGCGAATTCAACCGAGCGGATCTGCAGGACCTTGGAGCCCAGCGACGCCATTTCCAGCATTTCCTCGAAGGAAACGACGGCCATGCGGCGCGCTTCGGGCACCACGCGCGGATCGGTCGTGTAGACGCCGTCCACGTCGGTGTAGATCAGGCACTCGTCGGCCTTGATGGCGGCCGCCACGGCCACGGCCGAGGTATCGGAACCGCCGCGGCCCAGCGTGGTGATGTGGCCTTCGGGATCGACGCCCTGGAAGCCCGTGACGATGACCACGCGGCCGGCATCGAGGTCGCCGCGGATGCGGGCGTCGTCGATGGAGCTGATGCGGGCCTTCGTGTACGAAGAATCCGTGCGCACGGGCACTTGCCAACCGGCATAGCTGCGCGCCGGCACGCCTTCGGCCTGCAGGGCGATGGCCAGGAGGCCGCTGCTGGCTTGCTCGCCGGTGGCGGCGATCATGTCGAGCTCGCGGGAGTCGGGCTGGGGCGAAATCTCGCGCGCCAGGCCGAGCAGGCGATTGGTTTCGCCCGCCATCGCCGACGGAACAACGACAACCTGGTGGCCGGCGGCGTGCCACTTCGCGACGCGGCGCGCCACGTTCTTGATGCGCTCGACCGAGCCCATCGAAGTACCGCCATATTTGTGAACGATCAGGGACATCTCGTACTCTGGCTGGAGACCCGCCGCAAAAGGTTGACGGGCAAAGCCGTATATTCTAGCGCGACGGTAAAATTTTGCGCAGTTTGCGCAATTTTCTGTCCATGCGGCGGCTAATCCGGGGAATTTCGCGGGGCGCGCGCCTTGGCGCCGGGTTCCCGGGACTCCACCCAGACCCTGCCCCTGTGGCAACGGATGACGTGTCCGGCCTGCTCCACCCGCAGCTGTCGGTCGTGGCCCAGGCTGTGCAAGCCGCGCAGTTGGCGCAGCAGATCCCGCATCCGGGCGTCGGTAGGCATGCGGGCGCCATTGCGCGCCAGCCAATGGCGCAGGACGTGCGCCTGCCGCGCCTCTGACAGACCGCGCCACGCCCGCAGCGAGAAGCTGGCCCCGTCCGGGCTCGGCTCGAGCGCGGCGAAATCCTCGCGCGCCACGTCGTCCAGGATCTCGGCCGCGTCCGCCATGTGGCGCGCGTGCCGGGCCACGATGGCGCGCCAGCCCGGCCAACGGGCGTCCAGCACCGGAGCCAGCAGCTGCCGCAGGGCCGCCCGCGTATAGCGGGGGTCGGCGTTGGTGGGGTCCTGCACCGGACGCCAGCCGCTGGCCGCCTCGACGGCCTCAGCCGCCCGCAGGATGGCTTCGCGGCCGATGTCCAGCCAGGGCCTCACGTACACCACGCCATCGCGCCGCGAGACGGGCGCCATGGCCGCCATGCCCGACAGCCCCGTGCCGCGCAGCAGGCGCAGGATCACGGTTTCCGCCTGGTCGTTGCGATGATGGGCCAGGAGCACATGGCTCGTTCCCTGGTCGCGCGCCAGTCGCGCCAGCGCGGCGTAACGGGCGTCGCGCGCGGCCGCCTCGATGCCCCTGCCGGCCGCCAGTTCGACCTGGACGCGGACCTCGGACACGGGCAGCGCCAGCAGGTCCGCCAGGGCGCGCACCTGTTTCCCCCACTCGTCGGCATCGGCCACGAGGCCGTGATGCACATGGAACAGCGCGATACCGATGCCGAGCTCGCGCGCCACGGCGGCCGCATGCACGGCGAGCATCGCCGAATCCGCCCCGCCGCTCACCGCCACGCCTACGCGCGCGGGGCGCTCGGGCAAGGCAAGCAGCGCGCGGCGCAGGGCGCCGGCGAGCTCGGGAGACTGGGGAAGCGGATGAAACGCGCCCGCCTCGGCCCGATCGGGGGTATCGGGCGCTTGGCGGGCGGTCATGAGGGGATGGCGCGTGGCGCGTGGCCGTTGCGCCGGCGCGGAGCCGGCGCCCGGGCCCGCTTCAGGCGCGCACTTCCTGGAAGGCGCCGTAGGACAGCAGGCGCTGGACGCGCTGCTCCACGAGCTCTTCGGGCGTCATGCCCTGAAGCTGGCGCAGGGCGTCGCCCAGCGCGCGGCGCAGCAGGCGGGCCATGACGCGGGGATCGCGGTGGGCGCCGCCGACGGGCTCGTTGACGACGCGGTCCACCAGGCCCAGATCCTTCAGGCGGGGCGCGATGATGGCCAGCGCTTCAGCGGCCTCCGGCGCCTTCTCGGCGCTGCGCCACAGGATGGACGCGCAGCCCTCGGGCGAGATGACGGCGTAGGTCGCGTACTGCAGCATCAGCACGGCATTGCCCACGGCGATGGCCAGCGCGCCGCCCGAGCCGCCTTCGCCGATGATCGTGACGATGACCGGCACCTTCAGCTCGGCCATGGCATAGAGGTTGTGGCCGATGGCTTCCGATTGGCCGCGCTCTTCCGCGCCGATGCCGGGATAGGCGCCCGGGGTGTCGACGAACGTGAACACGGGAATGCCGAACTTCTCGGCCAGGCGCATCAGGCGCAGGGCCTTGCGATAGCCTTCCGGACGCGGCATGCCGAAATTGCGCGCGGCGCGTTCCTTGGTGTCGCGGCCCTTCTGGTGGCCGATGACCATGCAGGGCGTGCCGTTGAAGCGCGCCAGGCCGCCGACGATGGACTGGTCGTCGGCGTACATGCGGTCGCCGTGCAGTTCATGGAAGTCGGTGAACATTTCGCGCACGTAGTCCAGGGTGTAGGGGCGCTGGGGGTGGCGGGCGACCAGCGCCGTCTGCCAAGGCGTGAGCTTGGCGTAGATTTCCTTGGCCAAGGTCTGGCTCTTCTGCTGCAGACGTCCGATTTCGTCGGAGATGTCCACCGCCGAATCGGCCTGCACGTAGCGCAGCTGCTCGATCTTGTTTTCAAGCTCGGCGAGCGGTTGTTCGAATTCCAGGAATGTATTGCGCATGTAGTGTGGTTCCGTAGATGGGCTGCCCGGGGTGCGTCAGTACTGGACCGGAGTCGGGTCCAGGCTGCGCCACAGATACCAGGTCGCCACGGTACGCCAGGGTTGCCACGCCAACGAGACTTCGCGAGCCTCGAAGCGAGAGACAGGCTCGCCGCTGAAATAGTGTAGCGAGATTGCCTTGAGCAACCCAGGATCATCCAGCGGCAAGACGTCAGGCCGCTGCAGATTGAAAATCAAAAACATCTCCGCCGTCCAGCGTCCGATGCCGCGGATGGCAATCAGCTCCGAAATGACGGCTTCGTCGTCCATGGCCGCCCATTTCTCCGGATGCACCCGCCGTTCGCCGAAATGCACGGCCAGGTCGAGCACGTATTCGGCCTTGCGCTGGGACAGGCCGGCCGCGCGCAGGCCCTCGAGGCCCACGCGCAGCACGGCGACGGGCGTGGGGCGCTTGCCCACGGCGTCGATGAACTTGGTCCAGGCGGCGTCGGCCGCCTTGGGGGACACTTGCTGCCCGATGATCGCCCGCGCCAGCGTCACGAAAGGCGTGCCGCGGGAGGTCAGCCAGACCTCCGGGTGCTGGGGGATGATCTTCTTCAGGATGCGGTCGCGCCGCATCAGGTGGGCTACGGCGGTTTCCCAATACTCAGGCTTGGGAATGTCGAGATCGGCGGTGGACATGGCGGGCGTATCCTGGCGGCTCAAGCGCGACGCCATTGCGTCAGGCCGCCCGGCTTGTCGTCCAGCTCGATGCCGGCCTCGCGCAGTTCCGCGCGGATCCGGTCCGCCTCGGCGAAGTTGCGGGCGGCCTTGGCCGCTGCGCGCGCGTCGATCAGGGCCTGGATGGCCTCGGCGTCCAGCGCGCGGCGCTCGCCCTGTTCCATCGCAACGGCCGAATAGCGCGTGGGCGACTGGAAGTAGGCCGCCGGCTCCTGCTGCAGCAGGCCCAGCAGGGCCGCCAGCGCCTTCAACTGGCCCGCGCTGCGCGCGCTCTTGCCGCGGTTGGCCTCGGAGGCCAGTTCGAACAGGGCCGCCACGGCGCCGGAGGTGTTGAAGTCATCGTCCATGGCCGCCTTGAAGGCCTGGGCCTGGGGCTCGTTCCAGTCGATGCCCTGGTCGTCGGCGGCAACGTTCTGCAGCGCCTGGTACAGGCGGTCCAGCGCGTTCTGCGCGTCGATCAGGTTGTCCGGCGTGTAGTTCTGCGGGCTGCGGTAGTGGTTGCGCACGATGAAGAAGCGCACCATTTCGGCTTCGCGCGGATTGACGCGGTACGTGGCCTGGTCGGCCGCCGGCTCTTCCAGCGCGACGGTCTGGCGGATGGTGCGGAAATTGCCCAGGGACTTGGACATCTTGTCCGAATCGACCATCAGCGGGCCGCAGTGCATCCAGATATTGGCCAGGGTGCCGCCGAAGGCGCCTTCGGTCTGGGCGATTTCGTTTTCGTGGTGCGGGAACTTCAGGTCCGGACCGCCGCCGTGGATGTCCAGCGGCAGCCCTAGCAGCGCCTTGCTCATGGCCGAGCACTCGATGTGCCAGCCCGGGCGGCCCAGGCCGTAGGGCGATTCCCACTTGGTATCGGCGGGCTCCTCGGCCTTGGCCGACTTCCAGAGCACGAAATCCAGCGGATCGCGCTTGGCCGAACCCACGGCCACCCGCTCGCCGGCGCGCAGGTCGTCCAGCGTCTTGCCGGACAGCTTGCCGTAGCCCGCGAAGCCGCGCACGGCGTAGTTCACGTCGCCGTCGTCGGCCTGGTAGGCCAGGCCGTTCTGCTCCAGCTTGCCGATGATGTCCAGCATCTCGCCCACGTACTGGGTGGCGCGGGGCTCGCGGTCGGGCGTCTCGACGCCCAGCGCGCGCTCGTCGGCGTGCATGGCGTCGATGTAGAACTCGGTGACCTCGCCGATGCGGCGGCCGGTCTCGACGGCGCGGCGGATGATCTTGTCGTCGATGTCGGTGATGTTGCGCACGTAGTCGACCGCCAGGCCGCTGGCGCGCAGCCAGCGCTGCACCACATCGAAGGACACCAGCATGCGGGCATGGCCCAGATGGCAGAAATCGTAGACGGTCATGCCGCACACGTACATGCGCACCTGGCCGGGCTGGGCCGGCTTGAACGGTTCTTTGGTACGCGATAACGTGTTGTAGATTTGCAGCATGGCGCTCTATTTCGGCTTTGTCTAAATTTTCCGTGGCGGTTGCGGAAAGTTGCCGTCGAAGGAAAATACCCTCGACGCGTGCCGCCGGGCCGGATCGGATCCCGCATGCGGCCCCCCCGCATCCAGAATCCGTGCCCAAACTCCGTCCCCCCAGCCCCGGCATCGTTTTCCGACCGTAGTCCGATCGCTTTTCCGATCGTTCTTCCAATCCTCTTTCCGGGACTGCATTTCCGGCGATACTTGCCGGCCCCCTCGCCCAATGTCGAGCCAAAACCCAACCGAGGCTAAAATGGTGGTCGTCAAGTATAGCAAGCGGCCCGGTCGCACGCGTAAGCGATGACCCGCCACGACTTTTAACGGATGACCACGTGACTATCAAGCCGCGCTTTCGCGTCGCCCTGCTCGCTCTGGCCCTGGCGAGCGCGCCGGTTGGAGCCTCTCTTGCCCAGTCCATGGCCGGCGGCGGGGGCGAAAATCCCAACGCCAGCCGCACCACCCTGGATCCCATCCCTCCCGAAGGCGGCTGGGAAGGCCTGGCCAATCTGCTGGAAGCCATCAAGCCCGGCGTCGACACGCGGCTGACGCCCTCGCCTTCGCAGATCACGACGCACATCGAACGCCTGCTGAACCGCGGCGACAACGAAGAAGCCCTTGCCCTGATCGAAAAGCGCACGGAGGAAATCAAGAACCAGCGCGGCACCGACGTGCAGCTGATGTTCCAGCACGCGCGCGCGCTGGCCGCCCTGCACCGCACGAACGAGGCCATCGACGTCTATACCGAAATGACCACCCGGTTCCCCGAGCTTCCGGAACCTTGGAACAATCTGGCTGCCCTATATGCGGGCCGCGGCGAGCTCGAAAAGGCGCAGGACGCCCTGGAAATGGCCCTGCGCGCCGATCCGGGCTACGCCGCCGCGCGCGCCAACCTGGGCGACCTGCAACTCCTGCAGGCCCTGCGCACCTACAAGAAGGCCGCCAAGGATGGCGTGCCCGGCATGCAGGACAAGGCCCGTGAAGTCGAAACCATGTTGAAGGATAAACAAGGCAAATGATGTCCCGATTTTCTCCTCTCCACCTGCTGCGCCTGACGGCGTGCTCGTTCGCGCTGGCCGCATTCGCGCCGGCGCTCGTCAGCGCCGCCCCGGCGGCATCCTCTTCCACCTCCACCTCTGAAGGCACAAAAGCCATGAGCACCAATCCCCGCGTCAAGCTTCAAACGAACCAAGGCGACATGGTCATCACCCTGGATGCCGCCAAGGCTCCCAAGACCGTCGAGAACTTCCTGACCTACGTCAAGGAAGGCTTCTACAACGGCACGGTGTTCCACCGCGTGATCGATGGCTTCATGATCCAGGGCGGCGGCTTCGAACCCGGCATGAAGCAGAAGCAGACCCATGCCCCCATCGAAAACGAAGCCAACAACGGCCTGAAGAACGACAAGTACACCCTGGCCATGGCCCGCACCAGCGATCCGCACTCGGCCACGGCGCAGTTCTTCATCAACGTGTCCAACAACGATTTCCTGAACTTCACGGCCCCCACCCCGAACGGCTGGGGCTACGCCGTGTTCGGCACCGTGACCGAAGGCACGGACGTGGTCGACAAGATCAAGGGCGTGAAGACCGGCAACAAGGGCTTCCACCAGAACGTCCCGAACGAGGACGTCATCATCGAGAAGGCCGAAGTTCTTGAATAAGATCAGCCTGTCCGGCCCCATCTGGCTGGCGTCCGACCTGCACCTGGGGCCGGCCACGCCGGCCACCTCGGAGGCCTTCCTGGCCTTCCTGCAGGCGGCCCAGGAAGAAGCCGCCGCCCTGCTGCTGCCGGGCGACATCTTCGATGCCTGGATCGGCGACGACGTGATCCGCGCCGCGCCGCCGTGGCTTGCCACGGCGTTGACGGCGCTGCGGGAAACCGCCGCGCGCATTCCCGTGTGGCTCGGCCGCGGCAACCGCGACTTCCTCATCGGCGAGGAACTCACCCGCGCCCTGGGCGCCCGGCTGCTGCCCGAGCCCGCGCTGCTGGAAACGGATTTCGGTCCGGTCCTGCTGACGCACGGCGATGAATTCTGTACCGACGACGCCGCGTACCAGCAGTTCCGCCAGATGGTCCGCAATCCCCGGTGGCAGGCGGAGTTCCTGGCCAAGACCATCCCCGAACGGCTGGCCATGGCGCAGCAGGCCCGCGGCGAGAGCCAGGCGGCCAACCAGACGAAATCCATGGAAATCATGGACGTCAATGCCGGCGCCATCGAAGGGGTCTTCCGCGACACGGGCGTGCGCGTGCTGGTGCACGGCCATACGCACCGCCCCGCCCGCCACGTGCTGGACGTCGACGGCAAGAAGTGCGAACGCTGGGTGCTGCCCGACTGGGACTGCGACCACGCCACCCCGCCGCGCGGCGGATGGCTGGTCATCGACCGCGACGGCCTGCAGTTCTACGATTTGGAAGCGTAGGATGGGTGAGGCGCGGCAGTTCCCAGGCAAGAACCTCGGTGCTCAACGCGCGAAACCCTTGCGGCCGTGAGCAGACTGTTTTTTGGTCAATGCCGGGCACTGTCTGCCCACGGCCGCATGGGTTTCGCGCGATGGATGGCGGTGTTCTAGCTTAAGAATTCTCGCGCTCCACCCATCCTACAAAAGGGCCCTCGGGCCTTTTTTTTTGCCGCGGCGAAGACCGTCAGCGGGTGAAGATCCAGGCCGCCACCACCGCCCCGAAAACGATCCGGTACCAGGCGAAGACGCGGTACGTGTGGTTGGCGACGAAGCGCAGCACGGCCCGCACCACCACCATGGCGCTCAGGAAGGCCGCGACGAAGCCCACCGCGATGCCCGACAGATCGTGCTGGGTAAGCAGGTCGAAATTCTTGTACATGTCGTAGACGGCGGCGCCCAGCATCGTCGGCATGGCGAGGAAGAACGAGAACTCCGTCGCCGTCTTGCGCTGGATGCCGGCAATCATGCCGCCGATGATGGTGGCCCCTGAACGCGAAGTGCCGGGGATCATGGCCAGGCATTGCGCCACGCCCACTCCCAGCGCCTGTTTCCAGGAGATCTGTTCCAGCGTGCGGGCCGTGGCGCGCTCGTCGGAGGCGGTGTCGTCGGCCGCGCCCGGCTGGTCTCCCGGCGTGTGGTGCGTCTTGCGCTCCACGTACAGCATGATGAGGCCGCCCAGCACCAGGGTCACGACCACCACGCCGGGATGGTAGAAGATGCCCTTGATGGACTTGATGAAGATCGCCCCGACGACGGCGGCCGGCAGGAACGCGATGATCAGGTTGCGGGTGAAGGCCACCTCGCTGGGCACGCCGGTCAGCGTGCCGCGCACCAGCCGCAACAGGCGCGAGCGGAAAACCCACATCACCGCGAGGATGGAGCCCAGCTGGATCACCACCTCGAAGACCTTGCCCTGGCTGGACTGGAAGTTTATCCAGTCGCCCACCAGGATGAGGTGGCCGGTGCTGGACACGGGGATGAATTCCGTCAGGCCCTCGATGATGCCCAGGACGAAAGCTTTGATCAGATATAGCGCGTTTTCGGTCACGATGCGGGGTCGGTCCAGTTAGTCGTTGGCAAGGGAGGCGTCGTCGGCATGCAGCTCGTGGGGCCGTTTCTCCACGCGCACCAGGGCGATGCGGCGGCCGTCCATCTCCAGGACTTCGAAGCGGAAATGGTCGTGATGGATTTCGTATTCGCAGACATCGCCGGGTTTGGGCAGATGCCCGAAGCGCGACAGCAGGTAGCCCGCCAGGGTGGAGAAGTCCTGGGCATCGTCGACCAGGCCCTCGGTCTCGAGCACCTGCTCGACGTGGTGCAGGTCGGCGGCGCCGTCGATTTTCCAGGTATTTTCGCCATCCGCGACAATGTCGGGCAGCTCGTCCTCGTCGGGGAATTCGCCGGCGATCGCCTCGAAGACGTCGATGGGCGTCACCAGCCCCTCGATCGCCCCGAATTCGTCGGCCACCAGCACGAGCTGGCCGCGCGAGCGCTTGAGGGTGTCCATCAGGCGCAGGATGCCGATGGATTCGTGCACGATGATGGGATCGCGCAGGCGGTTGCGGCGCACCCTCCCCTCGGTGATCAGGTCGGCCACCAGGTCCTTGGCGCGGCCGATGCCCAGCACCTCGTCCAGCGAACCGCGGCATACCGGGAAGAAGCTGTGCGGCGCCTCGGTCAGCTGGCCGCGGATGGTCTCCGGGTCGTCGTCGATGTTGATCCAGGAAACGTCCGTCCGGGGCGTCATGATGGAGCGGATCGAACGCTCGGCCAGCGTGAGCACGCCGCTGACCATGTTGCGCTCCTCGACGCCGAACGCCGGGACGGCCGGGCCGTCGGCGCTGGGCAGGTCGGGCTCATCGGCCGGCGGCCGCTTGCCCAGCATGCGCAGCACCGCCGAGGCTGTCCGTTCCCGCATCGGGCGGCGCGCGTCCAGCTTGAGCAGGTTGCGGCGCGCCACCTGGTTGAGCGCCTCGATCGCGACCGAAAAGCCGATCGCCGCGTACAGGTAGCCCTTCGGCACCTTGAAGCCGAACGCCTCCGCCAGCAGCGAAAAGCCGATCATCAGCAGGAAGCCCAGGCACAGCACCACCACCGTCGGGTGGGCGTTCACGAAGCGCGTCAGCGGCTTGGACGCCAGCAGCATGATGCCGATCGCGATGACGACCGCGATCATCATGATGGCCAGGTGGTCCACCATGCCGACGGCCGTGATGACGGAATCCAGCGAAAACACCGCGTCCAGCACCACGATCTGCGTGACGATCACCCAGAAGCTGGCATACACGCGCGGCCCCGAGGAGCCGCCGTGCTGGTTGCCTTCGAGGCGCTCATGCAGTTCCATGGTGCCCTTGAACAGCAGGAACAGGCCGCCGATCATCAGGATCAGGTCGCGCCCCGAGAATGACAGCGGGCCGATGGAAAACAGGGGGGCGGTCAGCGTGACCAGCCATGACATGACCGACAAGAGGCCCAAACGCATGACGAGCGCCAGGCTCAGGCCCATGATGCGCGCGCGGTCGCGTTGCGCAGGGGGCAGCTTGTCCGCCAGGATGGCGATGAAAATCAGGTTATCGATTCCCAGGACGATCTCAAGGACGACCAGGGTAAGCAAGCCGACCCACGCGGTGGGGTCCAGCAGCCACTCCATCAGGAGCTCCAGAAGTTACACGACCGGTAATCGTACATGGAAAATCCGTGACACGCCGGTGACGCGCCCCCTCCGTAAGCCTGACGCGCAGGCGGTTTAGTCCGTAGGAACCAGGGCTTTTTCCGCCGCCAGCCCGCGCCGAAAGGCGAAAAAAAAACCGGCCAGGGGCCGGTATCCGCTTTATGGGGACCGATCAATTGCCCAGCTTGAGCGTGCCCTTCATCATGGCCCAGTGACCGGGGAACGAGCAGAAGTATGCATAGGCTTCGCCCGGGGTCAGCTTGGACACGTCGAACGTCACCGAATCCGATTCGCCGCCGCCGATGACCTTGGTGTGCGCGATGACGCGGGTATCGCCCGCCTTCACGTAGTCCTGGGCCAGGCCGGCGTTCATGCCGTCCGTGGCGACGCCCTGCTTGTCGGCCTCTTTCGAGAGCACCCAGTTGTGCCCCATGGCGACCTTGGCCATCTTGCCGACATGCTTGAGATGCACGGTGAATTGCTTGCAGCTTTTGTCGACGACCATTTCCTTCAGGTTGTACTGCATGGCGTCGTTGCTTTCGATGGTTGCTTCGCATTGCGCGGCCAGCACGGGCAGGCTGGCTGCGGACAGAACGATGGCTAGAGTGGCTTTTGCCAGCATGGAGACTCTCCGTAATCAAGGCGGCCATTCGACTCGCGCGAGGCACCTGCCTGCGTCGCTGCCGCCACGCATAAGTCTAGGACGCCGCGCCAAGCGCGCTATTGACGGACATCAATACGGTCTCGTTCAAGCCCCGCAAAATCGGGAAACCCCCATGCCGCGTGGGGATATTGGCGCGATGCAGCCGCCGAAATAACGCCCATTGACAAACCGCAATACGGAAGGTTCACCAACTTCGTAGGATGCCTGCAAACAATTGCACACAAAAAGAGTTCGAGCATGCAAGGCAGCACAGCGGCGGGGCCAAGGTTCACTCGATTCATCCAAGCGGTATTTCTCGCCTTATTGCTATGCGCGCTGAGCGCCGGCATCGCGCAGGCGCAGCGGCTCCCCGATTTCCTCGCGTCGACGCCGATAGGCGAACTCTTTCCCGGCGCGGACCGCGTCGACGCCCCCGCCGGCAAACCGATGGCCGCCAAAGCCTACGCGGGCGGACGCCAGGTGGGCGTCGTCTACCTGACTTCCGACGTCGTCAATACACGCGGCTATTCCAGCAAGCCCATCGACGTGCTGGTCGCCCTGGCCAACGACGGCCGCATCGTCGGCGCCAAGCTCGTCGAGCATCACGAACCCATCGTGCTCATCGGCATTCCGCAGGCGAAGGTGGATCACTTCATCGGCGGTTATGTCGGCCTCAATTTCGTCGAATCCCCGCCCCGCCACGGCGCCCCGCCGCCGGTGGACATCATCAGCGGCGCCACCGTCACGCTGATGGTGATCGGCGATAGCATCACGCGTTCGGCCATCGCCGTCGCCCGCGCCTATGGCATCGACAAGACGGCCGCCCCCGCGCAGCAGGCGGCGCCGGCAGCGGCCCGCGTCGTGGACGACGCGCGGGACGCCCCGCAGTCGTGGCAGGCCCTGCTGGACGCCGGCGCGGTGCGCAACCTGCGCCTGTTGCCCGAGGACGTCGACAAGGCCTTCCGGGAGTCCGGCAGAAGCGACGCCGCGGCAAGCGCCGAGGGCGCGTCGGATTCGGACACCTTCATCGACCTCTACGCCGCGCTCGTCAGCGTGCCCGCCATCGGCCGCAGCCTGCTGGGCGACACGGAATGGCAGCGCCTGAAGGAAAGGCTGAAGCCCGGCCAGCAAGCCGTGCTGGTGGCGGGCAACGGCGCCTACTCCTTCAAGGGTTCGGGCTACGTGCGCGGCGGCATCTTCGACCGCATCGAAGTCATCCAGGACGAAAGCAGTTTCCGCTTCAGGGACCGCAACCATCAGCGCCTGGCCGACGTCGCCGCGGCAGGAGCGCCGGCGTTCCGCGAGGTCGCGCTGTTCGTCGTGCCCGACGATGCCAGGCTCGATCCGGTCGCGCCCTGGCGCCTGCAGCTCATGGTGCAGCGCGTGCTCAGCGTCAAGGACAAGGCGTTCGTCACGTTCGACCTGGGCTATGAACTGCCGGCGGCCTACACCCGGCCCGCCGAGGGCGCGCGCCCTGACGCCGCGCCCGCCTCCGCAAGTCCGGCCGCCCCCGCCCAAGCCCAGGCGGCCCCCGCGGAGGACCCCGCGCCCGCGCTCTGGAAGCAGATCTGGCGCGGCAAGGCCGGACAGGTCGCCGTCCTGACCGTGGCGCTGCTGGTGCTCGTGGGGATCTTCTTCTTCCAGGACCAGCTCACCAGCCGCCCGCTTCTGCACGACCGCCTGCGGCTGGCGTTCCTGGCCTTCGCGCTGTTCTGGATCGGCTGGTACGGCCAGGCCCAGCTGTCCATCGTGAACGTGCTGACCTTCTTCTCCGCGCTGCGCGCCGACTTCCGCTGGGAATACTTCCTGATGGATCCGCTGGTGTTCATCCTGTGGTGCGCCACGGCGATTTCGATGGTGTTCTGGAACCGCGGCGCGTTCTGCGGCTGGCTGTGCCCGTTCGGCGCGCTGCAGGAACTGGCCAATCGCGTCGCCAAGCGCCTGGGCGTGCGCCAGGTCAAGATCAGCCATGGCGTGAACCAGCGCCTGTCGACGCTGAAGTACGTCATCTTCCTCCTGCTCTTCGGCTTCTCGCTGTACGACCTGGCCCTGGCCGAGCAGCTCTCCGAGATCGAACCCTTCAAGACGGCGATCATCCTGCGCTTCGTCCGCTACTGGCCGTTCGTGGTGTTCGCCCTGGCGGTGCTGGCGGCCGGCCTGTTCGTGGAACGCTTCTTCTGCCGCTACCTCTGTCCGCTCGGGGCCGCCCTGGCCATCCCCGCCCGGCTGCGCATCTTCAATTGGCTGCGGCGCTACCGCGATTGCGGCAATCCCTGTCAGCGCTGCAATCTCGAATGCCCGGTGCAGGCCATCGACCCCACCGGCGAAATCAACCCGAACGAATGCATCCAGTGCCTGCATTGCCAGATGCTCTACCACCATGACCAGAAGTGCCCGCACCTGATCCAGAAAAAGGCCAAGCGGGAACGCCGCCGTCCGCCGGCGGAATCCGCCGAACAGCCGATCGTCATTCACCGCACGCCGAATCCGAACACGCAACCCGAAGCCTGATCCCCCGTCGCCGCCTCCGGGCCATCCGGAGGCGGAAAGCCCGCGGAGCGGGCGCGGCGATGGGGCCGCTTTTACACCACGGCGCCCTGCGCCGTCCCTACCTAGGAGTTATCCATGTCCGACAAGAACCCCGATAAGGCCGGCCTTACACGCCGCAGCTTCCTCGGAACCGCCGCCTTCACCGGCGCCGCTGGCCTGGTGGCGGGCGCGCACATCCCCACCGCCCACGGCAAGGACGCGAAGGCCGGCGCCAATGGCGTGCCGGGCCACGTCGGGCCCGGCGAGCTGGACGAATACTATGCCTTCAACTCCAGCGGCCAGTCGGGCGAAGTCCGCGTGCTGGGCCTGCCGTCCATGCGCGAGCTGGTCCGCATCCCGGTCTTCAACCACTGCAGCGCCACCGGCTGGGGCCGCACGAACGAAAGCCGCAAGATCCTTACCGAGGGCCTGACTCCCGAAACCCGCGAATACCTCAAGGACAAGGGCGGCGTCTTCCTGAACGGCGACGCGCACCACCCCCACCTGTCGTTCACCGACCGCACGTACGACGGCCGCTACCTGTTCATCAACGACAAGGCCAACAACCGCGTCGCCCGCATCCGGCTCGACGTGATGAAGACGGACAAGATCACCGAGCTGCCCAACGTGTCGGGCGTGCATGGCCTGCGGCCCCAGCGCTATCCGCGCACCGGCTACGTCTTCGCCAACGGCGAGCACATTTCCCCCCTGCCCAACGACGGCAAGGTGCTCGACGATCCCAAGAAGAATTTCTTCGCCGTCTACACCGCGCTCGATGGCGACACGATGAAGGTCGCCTGGCAGGTGCTGGTCGACGGCAACCTGGACAACGGCGACGCCGATTACCAGGGCAAGTACTCCTTCTCCACCTGCTACAACTCGGAGAAAGGCGTCACGGTGGAAGAGATGTCGGCCAACGAGCAGGACTGGGTCGTCGTGTTCAACATCAAGCGCATCGAGGAAGCGGTCAAGAAGGGCGACTACAAGATGATGGGCGGCGTGCCGGTGATCGACGGCCGCCACGGCTCCAAATACACCCGCTACATCCCCGTGCCGAACTCGCCGCACGGCTGCAACGCCGCCCCCGACGGCATCCACGTGGTGCTCAACGGCAAACTGTCGCCCACCGTGACGGTGCTGGACGTGCGCACGCTGGATGACCTGTTCGACGACAAGATCAAGCCGCGCGACTGCGTGGTAGCCGAACCCCAGCTCGGCCTGGGCCCCCTGCACACGGCGTTCGACGGCCGCGGCAACGCCTACACCACACTGTTCATCGACAGCCAGATGGTCAAGTGGAACATCGACAAAGCCAAGCGCGCATTCAAGGGCGAGAAGGTCGACCCGATCATCCAGAAGCTGGACGTGCATTACCAGCCGGGCCACAACCACACCACCATGGGCGAAACCCGCGAGGCCGACGGCAAGTGGCTGGTGTCGCTGAACAAGTTCTCCAAGGACCGCTTCCTGAACGTCGGCCCCCTGAAGCCCGAGAACGATCAGCTCATCGACATTTCCGGCGACGAGATGAAGCTGGTGCATGACGGCCCCAGTTTCGCCGAGCCGCACGACATGTGCCTGGTCCACCGCTCCAAGGTCCACCCTCTCAGCGTCTGGAAGCGCGACGACCCCATGTGGGAAGACGCCCGCCAGATGGCCAAGAAGGATGGCGTGTCGCTCGACGACGCCGCCAAGGTCGTGCGCGAAGGCAACAAGGTCCGCGTATACATGATGGCGGTCGCTCCGATGTTCAGCCTGAAGAAATTCGAGGTGAACCAGGGCGACGAGGTCACCGTGGTGGTGACGAACATGGAGGTCATCGAGGACCTGACGCACGGCTTCACGCTCGAGGGCCACGGCATCGCCATGGAGATCGGGCCTCAGGCCACCTCGTCCGTCACGTTCACGGCGGACCGGCCGGGCGTGTACTGGTACTACTGCCAATGGTTCTGCCACGCGCTGCACATGGAAATGTCCGGCCAGATGATCGTGCATCCCAAGAAGACCGCGTAGCCTCCATGACGTTCATCGCAATGCTGACGAGCGGCGGTGGGAGGGCCGCCCGCGCCGCGCTGGCGGCCCTCGCCCTGGCGCTGCCCGGCGCCGCGGCGGCGGCCGTCCACGCGCTCGCCCCCGGCGCCGATCTCGCGCAGGCCATCGCGGCCGCCGAGGCCGGGGACGTGCTGCGGCTGGCCCCCGGCACGTACGCCGGCGGCATCGTCATCGACAAGCCGCTGACCCTGGAAGGCCCCGGCGACCGCTCCGCCGTCATCGCCGGCACGCGCCAGGGCCGCACCCTCTGGGTCAAGGCGGAGGACGTGGCCCTGCGCAACCTGACCGTCACCCGCTCGGGCCTGAGCCTGTCCGACATGGACGCGGGCATTTTCCTGGACCGAACGGCGCATCGCGCGCGGGTGGAAAGCAACGACATCCTCGACAACCTCGTAGGCGTCCATGTGTGGGGACCCACGGACGCCGTGGTGCGCGGCAATCGCATCGTGGGCAACAAAGCGCTGCGCGTCGCCGAACGGGGCAACGGGGTCACGCTCTGGAACACCCCGGGCACCCAGGTCCTGGACAACGATATCTCGGCCGGCCGCGACGGCATCTTCGTCAATACCAGCAAGCAGAACACCTTCAGCGGCAACCGCTTCCACGATCTGCGCTACGCCGTGCACTACATGTACACGAACGACAGCGAGATCAGCGGCAATATCTCGACCGGCGCCGACGTCGCCTACGCCATCATGTATTCGCACCGGCTGATCGTGCGCGACAACGTGGCGCTGGACAGCCGCGAGCAGGGGCTGATGCTGAACTACGCCAACCATTCCCGGATCACGGACAACTCGGTGGACCGCGCCGCCAAATGCGTGTTCATCTACAACGCAAACCGGAACGTCTTCCAGGACAACCGGTTTTCCAACTGCGACATCGGCGTGCACTTCACCGCCGGGTCGGAAGGCAATCAGATTTCCGGCAACGCCTTCATCAACAACCGCAACCAGGTGAAGTACGTCGGCACCCGGACGCTGGACTGGTCGGTCGACGGCCGCGGCAACTACTGGAGCGACAACACCGCCTTCGACCTGGATGGCGACGGCATCGCCGATACCGCCTACCGGCCGAACGACGTGGTCGACCAGCTGCTATGGCGCGCGCCCGCCGCGCGCATCCTGCTCAACAGCCCGTCGATCACCATCGTGCGCTGGGCGCAGTCGCAGTTTCCCGCCATCCTGCCCGGCGGCGTGCTGGACAGCGCGCCGCTGATGAAGCCGCCGCAAGCGTCCGCGGACCGCCCCAAGGAGTCTCCATGAACACCGATCTTGTGACGCTTTCCGGCGTCAGCAAGCACTACGGCGCGCACCATGCCATCGACGGCCTGGAACTGCGGCTGCGCGAGGGCGAATGCGTGGCCCTCGCCGGCCACAACGGCGCCGGCAAGAGCACGCTGATCAAGCTCATCCTGGGCCTGATCCGGCCCACCCGCGGACGCGTCGCGCTGTTCGGGCATGACGCCCACAGCCCCGCCGCGGCGCGGTTGCGCAACCGGATCGGCTACCTGCCGGAAACCGTCGCGCTGCACCCGTCCATGACCGGCGAGGAAACGCTGGCGTTCTATGCCCGGCTCAAGCGCCAGCCCCTGTCGGGCAACGCGGCGCTGCTTGAGAAGGTGGGCATCTCCGGCGCCGCCCGCCGGCGCGTGGGCGGCTATTCCAAGGGCATGCGCCAGCGCCTGGCGCTGGCCCAGGCCTTGCTGGGCCAGCCCCGCGTGCTGCTGTTCGATGAACCTACGACGGGGCTGGATCCCGCCTCGCGCCTGATGTTCTACGACGTGGTGCATGAACTGCGCTCGTCCGGCGCGACCATTTTGCTGAGCACGCACGCCCTGTCCGAATTGGCCGGCCATGCCGACCGCATCGTGGTAATGAAGGCCGGCAGGAAGATCGCGGACGGGGCCATGTCGGCGCTGCGGCGCTCCACCGGCCTGCCCATCCGCATCCGCCTGACCCTGGCGGATGCCCACGCCCAGCCGCCCGGCGCCTGGCGCCGCATCGAGCCGGGCCGCTACGAACTGGCCTGCCAGGAACACGACAAGATAGCGGCGATACGCAGCATCGGCGCCATATCGTCCGACATCCACGACCTGGACATCCAGGTGCCGGGGCTGGACGACATCTATGCACATCTGCTTGAACGGGAAGACGTATGAACGCGGTAGGCACCATCATCGGCAAGGAAATCCGCGACGGGCTGCGCAACCGCTGGGTCCTGGCGACCGCCCTGCTGCTGGGCGCGCTGGCGCTGGCCCTGGGCCTGCTGGGCAGCTCGCCGACCGGCACGGTCAAGGCCGAACCGCTGACCGTCACCGTGGTCAGCCTGTCGAGCCTGTCGATCTTCCTGGTTCCGCTCATCGCCATGCTGCTCGCCTACGACGCCGTGGTCGGCGAGGTCGACCGCGGCACGATGGCGCTGCTGCTCAGCTATCCGGTCTCGCGCTGGCAGGTGCTGGTGGGCAAGTTCATCGGCCACCTGGCCATCCTGGCGCTGGCCACGGGCGCCGGCTACGGTTGCGCCGGGCTGGCGCTGCAATGGGCCTACGGCGACCTGGACGCCGGCGCCTGGCAGCCGTTCGCGCTGCTGATCGGCGCCAGCGTGCTGCTGGGCGCCAGCTTTCTCGCCATGGGCTACCTGATCAGCACGCTGGTGCGCGAGCGCGCCACGGCAGCCGGGATCGCGCTGGGCGTCTGGCTGTTCTTCGTCGTGATCTACGACATGGCGCTGCTGGGCGTGCTGGCGGCGGACCAGGGACGCCACGTCAGCCCCGGCCTGCTCAATGCGCTGCTGCTGCTCAACCCCTCGGACGTATACCGGCTGCTGAACCTGACGGGCTTCGAGAATATTTCGCTGTACGCCGGCATGGCGGGGCTGAGCGATCAGGCCAGCCTGCCGCTGCCTACCCTGATCACCGCGCTGCTGCTGTGGATCGCGGTTCCCTTCCTGCTCGCGACGGCGGCCTTCAGGAGCAAGCAGCTATGAGACGCCTCCGGCTTGCACTGGCCCTCGCCGCCTTGCTGACCGCCGCCGCCTGCGGCAACGGGTCCGGCCCCGAGGCTCCTCCGCCGGCGCCCGCCGCCGTGACGCTGGAATCCGTCGGCCATTACTGCGGCATGGCCCTGAACGAGCACAACGGCCCCAAGGGCCAGATCTTCCTCAGGGGACGCGCGGAGCCGGTCTGGTTCTCGTCGATCAAGCAGGTCTTCGCCTATACCCTGCTGCCCGAAGAGCCCAAGACCATCAGCGCGATCTACGTCAACGACATGTCCACGGCCGGCCCGGACGGCGTGCCCGACCCTGGCGCCTGGATCGACGCGCGCCAGGCCTTCTACGTCATCGAGGGCGGGTTCATCGGCGGCATGGGCGCCGAAGACGCCATGCCGTTCTCGCAGCGCGCCCATGCCGACTCCTTCGCCCAGGCCCACGGGGGCCGGGTCGTGAATTTCGCCGACGTGCCGGAGGCCTATGTCTTCGCCCAATAGCCCGGCGCCGCGCGGCTCCCGCTACCTTTGCAGGCCTATCGCCATGAATCCTACCCGCCGCCGCTTCATCGGCATCGCCGCCGCCGCTTCCGCGCTGGCGCTCGCTTCACTGCCCGCGCGCCGCGCCGCAGCCTCGATCCCGCCGGCCGTCTGGCAGGGCGTCGCCCTGGGCGCCGACGCGGAGCTGCGCCTCTACCATCCGGATCCGCAGGCGGCGCAGCGCCTGATCGCCCAATCCTTGCAGGAGTTGCGGCGGCTTGAAGCCATCTTCAGCCTGTACCGCGACGACAGCGCCCTCTCGCGCCTGAACCGCGATGGCTACCTGGACAACCCGCCCACCGACCTGCTGCAACTGCTCAGCGTGAGCCTGCGGTACGGCAGGCTCACCGGCGGCGCCTTCGACCCCACCGTGCAGCCGTTATGGAAGCTGTACGCCGACCATTTCGCGCAGCCCGGCGCAAGCCCCGAGGGCCCGCCCGCGCGTGCCGTGCAGCAGGCGCTGGCGCGGGTATCGCGCGAAGATGTGGCGCTGGAAAGCGATCGCATCGCGTTGCGCCGGCCTGGCATGGGCATCACGCTCAACGGCATCGCGCAAGGCTACATCACGGACCGGATTACCGGGCTGCTCAAGCAGGGCGGCCTGGAACGGGCCCTCGTGGACATGGGCGAAATACAGGGCATGGACACCCGCGGCGCGCCCGGGGACTGGAAGGTCGGGGTGGCAGATCCGCGGGACCCCGGCCGCGTGCTCGCCACCGCGCGCATCCGGAACCAGGCCCTGGCAACCTCCGGCGGCTACGGCACGGCCCTGGACGGCGCGGGCCGGTTCACCCACCTGTTCGACCCGCGCACGGGACTCGCCCGGCCGCTGTACCGCAGCGTATCGGTCATGGCGCCCAACGCCACCATGGCGGACGCCCTGTCAACCGCCTTCTCCTACATGCCGCTGGAAGCCGCCGACGTCATCATCCGCGAACATGGGCTGCGCGCCTGGTTCGCGCTGCGCGACGGCGGGCTGGCGGTGCGGGGCGCGGCCGCCTGACCGCCAGCCGCGCATGAAAAACGCCCCCGGGTCGGGGGCGTTTTTCATTGCAGGCGTAAACGCGGGCCTCAGGCGGCCGGCGACGGATTCAGGGCGGACAGCATCTGCGTGAAGATCTTGGGGCTGGCGGCCAGCACGTTGCCGGAATCCATCCAGCCCTGCTCGCCGTCGAAGTCCGCGACCAGCCCGCCGGCTTCGAGAACCATCAGGCTACCCGCCGCCAGGTCCCAGGGCTTCAGGCCGACGCCGCAGAAGCCGTCCAGGCGGCCGCAGGCCACATAGGCGAGGTCCAGCACGGTGGCGCCCAGGCGGCGCACGCCCGTGCTGCCTTCGGCCATCTGGCGGAAACGCGCGGAACCCTGTTCCAGGTCGCCCGAATTCGGCCAGTGCGCGCCCAGCAGCGCATCGTGGTAGCGGGTGCGGCCCGACACGCGCACGCGGCGGTCGTTCAGGAACGTGCCGCTGCCGCGGCTGGCCGTGAACAATTCATTGCGCGACGGGTCGTAGATGACTGCCTGCGTGACCTGGCCGCGCTGCGTCAGCGCGATGGACACGGCGTAGTTGGGCAGGCCATGGATGAAGTTGGTGGTGCCGTCCAGGGGATCGATGATCCACTGGAATTCGGCCTGGTCGGGACCCTGCAGGCCGAATTCCTCGCCCAGGACGGCATGGTCCGGGTAGGCGGCGCGCAGCGTCTCGACAATGGACTCCTCGGCGGCACGGTCGACTTCCGTGACATAATCGCGCGGCCCCTTGCGAGCCACGCTGAGTCGTTCCAAATCCATGCTGGCACGGTTGATAATGGTGCCGGCACGCCGGGCCGCCTTGATGGCGATGTTGAGCATCGGGTGCATAAAATTCCGTACGAATGCGATGAGTTGGCTTGATGGTAGGCCGCTTGCCGCCCCCCGGGGCCGCGCTTGCCCCAACCGGGGAAATCGACCCAAAAAACCAGGAAGGCACTAAGCCAAACGTGCCATTTTAAATGACTCAAGCATTTTCACGTGTTCGGTTCATCATGGTGAACCCCAGCCACCCCGGAAACGTCGGTTCGGCGGCCCGCGCGATCAAGACGATGGGTTTTTCCGAACTGGTGCTGGTAGAGCCGAAATTTCCGGATGTAACCAGCCAGCCCGAGGCCGTCGCGCTGGCCAGCGGCGCGCTGGACGTGCTGGAAGGCGCCCAGGTGCACCCCTCGCTCGAAGAGGCGCTGGGGCCCGTGACGCTGGCTTTCGCGCTTACCGCCCGGGTGCGCGACCTGGGCCCCCCGCCCTGCGACATCCGGCAGGCCGCCGAACTTGCGCGCGGCCACCTGGCGGACACGACGGAGGGCGTCGCCGCCATCGTGCTGGGCACCGAACGCGCCGGGCTCACCAACGCCCAGATCGCGTTGTGCCACCGCATCTGCCACATCCCCGCCAACCCGGAATACAGCTCGCTGAACGTGGCCCAGGCGCTGCAGCTGGCCGCCTGGGAACTGCGCTACGCGCTGCTGGTGGCCCAGGGCGCTCCGCTCCTGCCCGCGTCGACCGCGCAGGAGCCGGCGCGCGGCGCCGCTCCGGCCTCGGGCGCAGCGGTCCAGGCCTTCCTGGCCCACTGGGAAGAGGCGCTGGTCGGGGTCCAGTTCCTGGATCCCGACCATCCCAAGAAGCTCATGCCCCGCATGCGCCATCTTTTTTCCCGGCTGGCCCTGAGCCGCGATGAAGTGGACATGATGCGCGGCGTCTGCACCGCGATGCTGTCGGCCGCCAGAAAGAAATAGGTTCCACGCCGCGCAGGCGGCGCGATGCCGCCGGCCCGGGCAAAAAATAGGGACGGGCATCAGCCCGTCCCCACGCATCGGTCTCCGGGCGGCATGCCGCCCGGGACGCGAAGATCAGTCCACTTTGGCGCCGGAGGCCTTGACCACCGGGGCCCAGCCTTCCACTTCGGACTTGATGAACTGGCCGAATTCGGCCGGCGTCGTCTTCACGCCCACCGCGCCCAGGCTTTCGAAGCTTTTCTGCACTTCGGGCTTGTCCAGCGCCTTGACCATGGCCGCGTTCAGCTTGTTCACGACTTCGGGCGGCGTGCCGGCGGGGGCAATCAGGCCGAACCACGACGACACGTCGAAGTTGGCGAAGCCCGATTCCTTCATCGTAGGCAGATCCGGGGCGCTCTTGGAGCGTTCCGTGGTCGTCACGGCCAGGGCGCGCAACTTGCCCGATTGCACATGCGGCCAGGACGAAGGCATGTTGTCGAACATGAACTGCACCTGTCCGCCGATCAGGTCGGTGACGGCCGGAGCACTACCCTTATAGGGCACGTGCAGCACATCGATGCCCGTCTGCATCTTGAACAGCTCGCCCGCCATATGGATGGAGGTGCCGCTGCCCGACGAAGCGAACGCCAGCTTGCCCGGGTTCTTCTTCGCGTAGTCGACCAGTTCCTGGACGGACTTCACGGGAACCTGCGGGTTCACCACCAGGATGTTCGGCACCTTGGCGCCCAGCGCCACCGGCGTGAAATCCTTGGTCAGGTCGAAATTGACGTTCTTGTACAGCGTCTGGTTGATGGCGCTGGTAACCGCCACGAACAGCAGCGTGTAGCCGTCGGGGTCGGCGCGCTTCACCTGGTCGGTGGCGATGTTGCTGCCGGCGCCCGGCTTGTTCTCGACCACGAACGACTGGCCGAGGCTCTCGGTCAGTTCCTTGGCCATGATGCGGGCGATCACGTCGGTGGTGCCGCCGGCCGAAAAGCCGACCACGATGCGTACGGGCTTGTCGGGATAGGCGGCATGGGCCGAACCCATGGCAAATGCGCTTGCGGCGGTAGCCAGAAGAGTGGCGGCGAGGCGCCGCAGTCCAGGCTTTTGACCTGTAGTCATAGTGTCTCCGTGCAGGTACTGTCCATGAAATGGACGATTCGAATTATTGGATGACGCATTCTGAGCTATACACGGGCGCCGCATCAAGGTAGAGTCCACGGTACGGACAATGGTTTTCCCTTGAACGTTCCGTGATAACCCTAGATTTCCAGAGATTTGCATGCAAGACAGCGATGCCGCGGCCGCAGGCCCACGCACATTGCGGCGCGGGCTGGCCGTCCTGGCCGCCCTGCGGGACCAGGGTCCCGATGGTCTCAGCGTGACCGATATCGCGCGCCTGACGGGCATACAGCGCCCCACCATTTATCGTCTGCTGGCCGCCCTGCTCGATGCAGGCCTGGTGCTGCCCGTGGCCGGCACCAAGAAATACCGTGCCCAGCTGGCGGTGGACCCGGACACGCGGTCGCGCGATCCGCGCGTTCGCCAGTTGCTGCCCGTGCTGCGCCGCCTGGCCGACCGCACGGGCGACGCCGTGTTCCTGGTGGTGCGCGACGATGACGACTCGATCAGCCTGCACCGCGAGATCGGCAGCTACCCCGTGCAGATCCTGGCCACTTACGCGGGCAAGCGGCAGCCGCTGGGCGTGGGATCCGGCGGCATGGCCCTGCTGGCCGCGCTGCCCGACGAGGTCGCGCGCGGCATCGTCGAACGCAACTCCGGCCGCCTGGACGAGTACGGCGGCATGACGCCGCAGGAAATGTACCGGCTCATCGACAACACCCGCGCGCGCGGCTACTCGGTGGTCGGCAACCATGCGGTGCGCGGCGCGCTGGGCGTGGGCTGCGCCCTGCTCGACGCCCAGGGCGCGCCGCTGCTCGCCGTCAGCGTCACCGCCATCATCGACCGCATGCCGGCCCAGCGCCAGCGCGAAATCGCCGGCTGGATCAAGGCCGAACTGGCGCGCCTGGCCGTCCAGGCCTGACTCCGCGCAATGACAAACGGGCGCCCGGGGCGCCCGTTTTTTTTTCCGGCGGGATGAACGCCGCGCTCAGGCGGCGGCGCCCGTCTTCGGGTTCTGGATTTCGCGCAGCGGGATGGGCGGCTGGAAGCCGGCCTCCTCCAGCGAGCTGCGGATCTGCTGGTAGAGGCCCCAGCGCAGGTCCCAGTACTTGCTGGCTTCGGCCCACACGCGCACGTTGACGATGACGCCGTTCTCCTTGTAGTCGAACACCTTCACCTGGGGCTCGGGATCCTTCAGCGCGTCCGGACGGGCGTCCACCAGCGCCTTCAGCTTGGCCAGCACCACTTCCAGGTCGTCGCCGTAGCGGACCGGGACCGGGATGTCCAGGCGGCGCGTCTTGTTACGGCTGTAGTTGGTGATGGTGGCGTTCCAGACCGTGCTGTTGGGCAAGGTCAGGTGAATGCCGTCGACCTGCACCAGGCGCGTGAGGAACAGCCCCACCTCTTCGACCGTGCCGTCCGAACCGGAGCTCAGCGCGATGTACTCGCCCGCGCGGATGGGGCGCAGGATGAGCAGCATGATGCCCGCCGCAATGTTCTGCAGCGTGCCCTGCAGGGCCAGGCCGACCGCCAAGCCGGCGGCGCCCAGCACGGCGATCAGGCTGGCCGTCTGGACGCCGAAGCGCGCCAGCACGGCGATCACGGTGAAGATGCGCACCGTCCAGACCACGGTGCTGTAGAACATGGGGATGATCGTGGGGTCGATCTTGCTGGACCGCGAGGCGGCCCGGCGCACCCAGCTTCCGAGCAGGGAAGACACCCACCAGCCGATGATGAGGATCAGCAGGGCGACGAGCAGATTGATGCCCAGGTCCACCAGCCTGGGAGCCCAGGCGCTAAATTCTTTCAAGGCTTCTTCCATGGAATCTCCTGCCAAAAGGTTGCGAACGCGGGGCATTTTGCCTTGGGACGGCCCGCTGGCAAAAAGCCCGGAAAAAAACGACCGAAAACTTTATCAGATGCGGCCAGCGCAAAGGGCCGCGATGCGGCCCTGTTATGTCAGGGTTTGTAAGAAGACGGCTCAGGCCCTGGCCGCGACCTTGCGGAAATGATTGTCCCAGGACAGCTCGCGCGATGGCGCCAGCACCGGCTTTCTTTCCGTGCCCGAGGCGTCGACGCGCAGCATCGCGCCCAATCCGCTGCTGAGCAGGAAACCCTCTTGCGCCGCGGGCGCCACGCCGCAACCGTCCGCCAGCTCGGTCGTGCCCAGGCAGCGGCCGCTGGCCGCGTCCCAGTAGATCACCTGGCCGCCCACCGGGCTCGACGTGGCGACGACGGCGCCGGCGGCATCCACCGCCACCGAGCCCACGTAGTTGCGCATCTGGCGCAGCGTCTGCGCCGGGCCCTCGAACAGTTCCAGCCGGGCGCCCCGCCGGTGCCGGCCCACCAACGCCGGACGATCGGCCGCCGGCCCCATGTATTGGCAGCCGAACCAGACGCAGCCGTCGGCCGCCAGCGCAAGGTGGCGGATGGACAGGCGGTGCAGCGCGGGCGCGAGTTCCTCTTTTTCCAGCAGCGCGCCGCTGGCCGCGTCGATGTAGGCCAGCGACGGCCGCATCGTGTCCAGATTGAGTTCCAGCTTGCCGTAGTCCGGATGGGTCAGGATGCCGCCATTGGCGACGCACAGGGTCTTGCCGTCGGGCATGAGCACCACCTCGTGCGGACCGATGCCGCCGGTATCGAATTCGCCGATCCGCCGGTAGGCGCCGCCCGGCGACGCGTCATAGAGCCCCAGCACGCCGCGCCCCGCCTCGAAGTCGTTTTCGGTGGCCGCCAGCAGCCGGCCGCCGTCCAGGTAGGCGCCGTGGCCGAAGAAGTGGCGCTCATCGTGCAAGGGCAGCGCCTGGGGGCCGCCTTCGCCCCGCAGGGAGAACGCCAGGGCGAAGAAACCCGGCTGCCGCCCGAACACGACGGCGCGCTGGCCGGCGGGATCGATGGCGAAGCTATGGCCGCGAGCGGGCATCGGCACCACCAGGCGGTCGTTGCCCGCGTCGTCCAGCAGCACCGCTTCGTCGCGGCCGCCGCGCTTGCGCGCGCTCAGGTACAGCGCGTTTCCGTCCTCGGGCGCTGCGGCCCATGCCGCGCCGGGCGCCACGCCCAGCGCCGCCGCCAGCGAGAGAAAGCGGCGCCGGTCAATCGCCATCGAGCGCATTGAATCCGATCATGACGCCCAGGGCGGGCGCCAGGTCCTGGTCGACGATGGCCTTGGCGTTCTTGAGCGTAAGGGATGCCAGCGTCAGTTGCCGGCGCCCGTCCTCGTCCGCCACCGCCTGTTCCAGCGCGGGCACCGCCCGCAGCGTTTGCGCGGCGCTGGCCAGTTCGCCGCGGACCGATGCGTCCATCCAGCCGTCGCCCGCGGGCAAGGGGTACGCGCCCGCCTGGTAAAAGGCGTTCAGGCCGTCCACGCTGGCCGCCAGCAGGCGCGTGGACAGTTTGCTGCGCCAGAATGCCGCGCGCTTGGGGCGCGCCGCCGCGGCGGTGTCGCCCAGCACCGGCACGATCTTCACGTCGCGCGCGAACTGCAGGCCGGTGGACAAAGCCTTCATGGCCTCGGAGGCCACTTCCTGTGGATCGCGGTAGAGATCGTTGTCCGCCTGCGGATGCGAGAACTGGCGGCCGAAGTCGCCGTCGGGGCTCCAGGCCTGGGCCACGTCGCGGGAAATCGCGGCGACGTTGGCGGCGACCGCGCGGGCGTAGCCGCAGGCATAGGCGAAACCCGGCGCGCCGCCCTGCTCGAGCAGCGCCGGCTCGCCGTAAAGCACGTACTCCAGCGCGGGCAGCCCCTGCACGGCGACACTGCGCCCCGACAAGGCGCCCGGGGCGAGCAGCGCTTCGTCCTTGGCGGCGATCAGCGCCTGAACCTGCCTGGGCATCACGCCGCGGGTGTCCGGCCAGAAGGCCAGGCGTTCGTAGCGGTTGGCCTGCACCAGCGGCCCGAAGCGGAGGATTTCGACGCCGGACCAGGCCAGCGCCAGGTTCTCGAAGGCCTTGCCGACGCGGGCGGCGCCGGCCGCGCCAGGCTGGGCGCACCAGCCGTCCAAAGCCCCGTCAAGCGCCTGGGCCGCGTCCACCATCTTCGCCACCGCCGGGCGCGCATAGCCGTTCGCCAGCCGCTCGCCAAGGTCGGCGGGCAGCCCCGCTCCGGCCGCCGGACCTGCCAATCCGGCAAGCGCGGCCGCCGCGGCCAGTTTCAATACATGCTTCGCCAGTCCGGCCATCACAGCGACTCCAGGAAACGGATCAGATCGGCGCGTTCTTCGGGCGTCATCGCCACCACGCGGTCACGCGCGGGCTTGGCGGCGCCGCCATGCCACAGGATGGCTTCCAACAGGCTGCGGGCGCGCCCGTCGTGCAGCCAGGTGGCGTTGGGGTTCACGGTCTTGGTCAGGCCGATGCCCCACAGCGGCGGCGTGCGCCACTCGCGGCCGTTGGCCTCGCCGTCGGACACGCCGTCCGCCAGGGCCTCGCCCATGTCGTGCACCAGCATGTCGGTGTAGGGCCAGATCAGCTGGAATCGATGCTCGGGCTGCCTGGCGTTGCGGCTGGTCACGTACTTGGGCACGTGGCAGGCGACGCAATTGGCTTCGTAGAACAGCTTCTTGCCCGCCAGCACGCGCGCGTCGCCGGCATCGCGGCGCTGCGGCACGGCAAGATTGGTGGAATAGATGGTGACGAAATCCATGAGCTTGCCCGGCACCTCTTCGGCGCCGAAGCGCGGCTGCGCGCCGTGCGGCATGTCCAGGCATGGCTGCTGCGCGGCCGTGCAGTCGCCGGAGTGCTTGGGAAACAGCGGGGTCGACAGGCCCATGTCGTTCGAGAAGGCGGCGGCGCTCTGCTGTTCCACCGTGGGCTGCCCCGCCTTCAGGTTGAAGCGGCCCAGCACGCGGGCGCCGGTGCGAGCATCGGTGACCCAGTTGGCCTTGCCGACGATGCCGTCCCGCTTGTCCGCGCCCACGTTGGCCAGGATATCGGCCTCGTGGATGGATTCGAGCAGGCCCAGGCCGATCATGGGCGGCGCCAGGCGCGGCGATATCTGCGTGTCGGCGCGCATGGGGCCGTAGCCCAGGTTCTCGATGCGGTAGGTCGGCTTCATCAGGGTTGCCGTCTCGCCGCCGTTGAGCGCCACGGAAACGGGCTCGTACTCGATCTCCATGCGGCCTTCGGCGGGCAGGCCCGCCACCGCGAAGTTCTGCAGCTGCACGCCGTAGACCGGCTCGGGCAGCGACGCGACCTCGCCGGCGGCGAGCTTGGGATGACCGCGGTCGGGCCCCTGCGGCACCGCCAGGCGCAGCAGCAGCGCCACGGCGTCCGTGCGCTCCAGCGGATCGAACCCGGGCACGGTGCCGCGCCCGTCCTTGGTATGGCAGGCCTGGCAGGAACGCGCATTGAAGAGCGGCCCCAGCCCGTCGGATGCCTGCGTGGATGCGGGCGCAGACACCCAGTCCTTGCGGAACAGCCCGTTGCCGACCTGGAACTCCTGGCGCCCCTCGAAACTCATGTTCGCGGAAGGCTGGGAAAAAATGTCGGCGTTGATGAGCTTATTGGTGGTGGCCGCGCCGGCCTGCATGGTCTCGAAGGTTTCCACCTTCGAAAAATCGCGCGTGGGCGCGGTGATCGCGGTCACGCGCTTCTGGTCTTCGGGCGTCAGGTCGTCGCGCCCGGCGGGCGCGGCGGGCGCGGCGGCGGCGACGGCGTGCGCCGACGCCGCCAGTACGGCGGCTAATGCAAATTTCACTTGAATACGGCGTCGGGTTTGTCCAGGCTGTCGGAACCTTCGATGGCGACCTTGCCCAGGTCCAGCAGCGCGATCACGCGCTCCAGGCTGCGAGTCTGGTCGACCAGGCTGTCGATGGCGGCCTGCACCACCGCATTGCCTTCCTTGTTGCCGTCCGCGATCATCTGGTCGTAGGTTTCCACCGTTTCGGCGCGCGTCTTCATGGCCTGCATGGCGGCGACCGTGGCGTCCAGCTTGGCGCGCACTTCGGCGTCGAGCTTGGCATCCTTGGCCTTGACCAGTTCGGACAGGCTGGCGCCCGAGACCGTCTTGCCGTCGATCCGGGTGTACGAACCCAGGTAGACGTTGCGGATGCCGATCTGGTCGTAGTAGTGGGAGTTGTGCGTGTTGTCGGAGAAGCAGTCGTGCTCTTCCTCGGGATCGTGCAGCATCAGGCCCAGCTTCATGCGTTCGCCGGCCAGTTCGCCGTACGACAGGCTGCCCAGCCCCGTCAGCATCGCGATCAGGCCCGCCTTCGGATCTTCCTCGACGGCCTTGCGCGCGGCGCCTTCCTTTTTCCAGTTGCCGACCATCTCTTCCAGGTCCGCCACCAGCAGGTCGGTCACGGCCTTCAGGAATTCCACGCGGCGCTCGCAATGGCCGCCCGTGCACTGCTTGGGATCGAAGTCCGTGTGCGGGCGGTTGCCCGAGTGGCGCTCTTGCGGCGAACCCTTGCGGCCCGCCGGCGCGGGGCCGGTGCCGTTCAGGTCCTGGCCCCACAGCAGGAATTCGATGGCGTGGTAGCCGGTGGCCACGTTGGCTTCGTTGCCGTCGGCCTCATGCAGCACCTCGGACAGCAGCTGCGGCGTGATCTTGCTGACGTCGACCGTCTTGCCGCCCACCGAAATCTTGGAATTGGCGATGACGTTGACCGCGTAATAGGCGTTTTCGTCGTTCTCGGTGCCGTAGGAGGCGTCCACGTAGTCGATCAGGCCTTCGTCGAGCGGCCAGGCGTTCACGCGGCCTTCCCAGTCGTCGACGATGGGGTTGCCGAAGCGATAGGCTTCCGTCTGCTGATACGGCACGCGGGCGGCCAGCCAGGCTTCGCGCGCGGCCTTCAGCGTGTCGGCGCTGGGCGTGGCGATCAGCGCGTCGATGGCCTTGCGCAGCGCCTTGGCGGAAGTCAGCGAATCTTCGTAGCCGGCCAGCGCCAGATCCGAATACGTGGCGACCACGGCCTTGGGTTCGACGGCGGCCTGGGCCGCGCCTCCGAACACCGTGGCGGCCAGCACCGCTCCCAACAGCAACTTGCGCATCGACTTTCTCCCGTAACAGGAACGGGGCCCGCCCCCGCGGCGGCCCGCTCACCCTTGAATTTTGAGGATGAGAGTGTAAACAATTTTCGTTTGTCGTTCAGAATAAAGTCAGATACCTGACATTTTTTTGAATGATCAGACGTGTTTACCCCAAGGCCCGCCAGGGACGCGCGCTACCCTCCTGCGACTACTATTCCTCTCTCCGTCCCTGCCCCCCTGCCATGGAACTCCGCCAGCTCCGCTACTTCGTCCGTGTCGCCGAGTCGGGCAGCATCGGCCGCGCCGCGCGCGAGCTGGGCGTGGTCGCCTCGGCGCTCAGCCAGCAGATCAGCCGGCTTGAAAGCGAGCTGGCGACGCGGCTGCTGGTGCGCACGCCCACGGGCGTCGTGCCTACGCCGGCCGGCACGGCCTTCCTGCGCCAGGCGCAGCTTACGCTGCGGCATGCGGAAAACGCCGTGGCCGCGGCGCGCGAGGCGCGCCTGTCCGGGATGGTGAGCGTCGGGTTCGCGCCCACCACCTCGTCCGTGCTGGGCAGGCCGTTCTATGCGGCCATGTCCGAGCGCTATCCGAACGTGCGCCTGCACCTGGTCGAAGGCCTGTCCGGCAACCTGGGCGAACTGCTCACGGGGCGGCGTCTCGACCTGGCCGTGCTGTTCCAGAACGACAGCACCCAGGGCCGCAGCGCGATCCCCGTGCTGGAAGAGCGGCTGTTCCTGCTGGCTCGCCGCGGCATGGTCCCGCTGCCCGACGGCGAGCCCATCACCATTGCCCAGCTCGGAGCGCTGCCGCAGGCGGTGACGAGCAAGGCGCACGGCCTGCGGGTCTTGGTCGAGGCCGCGTTCGAGCGGGCGGGCGTGGAGCCCTGGATCGGCGTCGAGGTCGACGGCCTGACCACGCTGATGGACCTGGTGCAGGCCAACCCGCTGGCCACCATCCAGCCCGGCGCGGCCGTGGCCCGGGTGGAATCCGGCCTGCTGAGCATGCACCCCATCGACGACCCCTTCCTGTTCCGCCGCAACCTGGTCTATTGCATCAACGACGACGAACTGTCTCCCGCGGCCCTGGCCGCGCGGGTCGTGCTGCTGGACGTGATGCGCGCCCTGGTCCGGCACGGCGGCTGGCCCGGCGCAAGCCTTCTCGATTCGTGATGCCCCCATGCTGGAGGCATGGCTAGGCCCTGCCCGGTCCGGCGGATACATTGCCAGCCATGAATGCCGTGGCATGGTGCGGCGGCAATGGACCTTCACGAGTTCCGATGACGACAGATACCCAAGGCCCGGGACGCCTGCGCATTTCCTCCATGCGCCCGCATTGCTCCGACGCGGAGTGGAACGCCCGCGTCGATCTGGCGGCCTGCTACCGCCTCGTCGAGATCTACGGAATGGCCGACATGATGGCCAACCACATTTCAGCGCGCGTGCCCGGCGAGGACAACGCCTTCCTGATCAACCCCTACGGCATGATGTACGAGGAAATCACGGCGTCCAGCCTCATCAAGGTCGACGTGGACGGCACGATCCTGGCCCGGCCCGACTTCGGCGAACTGGACTACGGGATCAACAAGGCGGGCTACGTGATCCATAGCGCGGTGCATGCGCACCGGCACGACGTGGACTGTGTGATCCATACCCACAGCTGGGCCTCGATGGCCGTTTCCTCGCTGGAATGCGGGCTGCTGCCCCTGACCCAGACCGCCATGCGCTTCCTGAAGATCGGCTACCACGACTACCAGGGCGTGGTGCTCGGCACCGAGGAACAGGCGTCGCTGCTGCAGGACCTCGGCCAGGGCGAGGCGCTCATCCTGCGCAACCACGGCGCGCTGACCGTGGGCCGCACCGTGGGCGAAGCCTTCAACTGGATGCACCGGCTGGAACTGGCCTGCCGTTCCCAACTGGCGGCGATGGCCACCGGCGCACCACTGCAGGCCGTGGCCGCGCCCGTGCTGCAGGAAACCTGGAACAACTACCAGCCCGGCACTCGGCGCCCCTACGGCGTGATGGAGTGGCCCGCCCTGCTGCGCAAGCTCGACCGGCTCGACCCGGGCTATCGCGACTGACCCTCCCGGCTCCCCATAGGCGACGGCCGGCGTGGCGGCACGGCGCCATCCGAGAAGCACAACCTCCACGCGAGGAGACATCATGAACACTGCCCGAGCCCTGCTCGCTTCCGCAGCGCTGGCTGGCGCCTGTGCGGCGCCGCTGGCCGCCGCGGACTATCCCGACCGGCCGGTGAAGGTCATCGTGGCGTTCTCGCCCGGCGGCACCACCGACACCCTCACTCGCAGCGTCACCAACGTCCTGACCCAGAAGCTGGGCCAACCCTTCGTCGTCGAGAACAAGCCCGGCGCGGGCGGCAACATCGGCACGGAATATGTGGTGCGCGCGGCGGCCGACGGCCACACGCTGATCGTCAATTCCGTGGGCCCCATCGCCGTCAACGCCTCCCTGAACAAGCTGCCCTACAGCCCCCTGGCCGATCTGGTGCCCATGGTGCAGATCGCCACGGTGCCCAACGTGCTGGTGGTGCCGCCCTCCTCTCCCGCCAAGGACATCCAGGGCTTCCTGAAGTACGTCAAGACCGCCCGCCAGCTCAATTACAGCTCCACCGGCGTCGGCACCTCCTCGCACCTGTCCAGCTACATGCTGATGGACGAGCTGGGCGTCAACGCCACACACGTGCCATACAAGGGCGCGGACGCGGTCAACGACCTGCTGGCCGGCCGCATCGATTTCATGTTCGCCACGATCCCATCCGTGATCGGGCACATCCGCGCCGGCAAACTGCGCGCCCTGGCGGTCAGCACCTCGCAACGCTCCGCCACCTTGCCCGAGCTGCCCACCATCGCCGAATCCGGCTACCCGGGCTTCGATGCCGGCTCCTGGTTCGGGTTCTTCGCGCCCAAGGGCACGCCGCAGCAGGTGGTGGACGTCGTCAACCGCGAAGTCAACGCCGCCCTGCCGGGGCTCAATGAGCAGATGCTGCGCGAAGGCGCCGAGCCGGTCGGCGGCACGGCGGGCCAGTTCTCGGCCTTCATCCAGCGCGAGCACGACAAGTGGGCCGTGCTGGTGAGGAAGTTCGCCCCACAGGCCCACTGAACGCGCCGCCGGCCGCGGCCGGCGGCGCGGCGCTCCCCCCTGCGATGGTGCGTCATGCACCAAAAGAGGTCGCGCGCGGCACCAGCCCGACGCCCGCCGCCCCTGCGCCACAGGCGCGGCGGGCCGCGGGCGCATTGGCATGGCTTTTGCTTGATGCCTGGTATGCAAGCTTGTCCACAAGCCTCATCTTCCTCGCAGACCAGGAGCCTTATATGATCGACCGCAACGCGCCCTTCGCCTTCAACGCCACCCGCCGCCGGCTGATCCAGGGCGCCGCGCTGGGCGCCGCGACGCTGGCCGCGCCGGCGATCGCGCGGGCGCAATCGAGTCCGGTCATCCGCATCGGCTTCTGGCCGGTGGCGGCCGGCCTGCCCTTTTATGCGGCGCTCGAAAAAGGCTACTTCAAGGAGGCCGGCCTGAACGTCGAACCGCTGAAGTTCGCGGGCGCGCAACAGGTCATGGAAGCCATGCTGGCCGGCCGCGCGGACGGCAGCGCCAACGGCACCGGCTCGGCCAACCTGGCCATCGGCGAGATCGCCTCGCCCGGCCTGTTCAAGATTTTCGCGTCCAACCCCAGCAACGCCAGGAACGTGCTGGACGAGTTCATCGTCGCGAAAGACAGTCCCATCGCATCCATAGCAGACCTCAAGGGGAAAAAGGTCGGATCTGGACCCGGCATCCAGAACGCCACGCTGGCCAAAGCAGTGCTGGAGCGCGCCGGCGCAACCGGGACAACCGTGGTGGAGCTGGCGATCAGCCAGCATGTCGCCGCGGTTGCCGCCGGCCAGTTGGACGCCTGCTACACGCTGGAGCCCACGGGCACGGTCGGCAGGCTGAACGGCACCACCCGCGTGCTGGAAGCGGGCGTCATCGCCAAATACGTGCTGGGCGATCCCACGGCGCCGTGGTTCGGCGGCTCGGCATCGCTGACCACCGCCTTCCTGAAGCAGCATCCCGAGGAAAGCAGGAAATTCATCGCGGCCTATGCCCGCGGCATCGAACTGATCCGCAGCAGGCCCGCAGAGGCGCGCCCCTACTTGAAGGGCTACACCGCCATCGAGGGCCCCATGACGGAGGAGGTGCCGCTCGCGGCCTATACGCTCTATGACGAATTCACGCCCGGCGACATCCAGTACTTCCAGAAGTTCTTCGACCTCTTCTCGGAAAAGGGCGTGTTCGCGCAAAAGGTCGACGTCTCCACCATGCTCTACAAGGGCTGAACCATGGGCGCAACCGCAATGACCGCCGCCGCCCCCGGAACGAAACAGCCCGCGCGACGGCTCAATGCCGCGCGCCTGCTGCCGCTGATCGGCCCGCTCGCCCTGTTCATCGTATGGGACCTGGTGGTGCGCCTGCACCTGGTGAGCCCGGTCCTGCTGCCCACGCCCGCCGCAGCCATCGCGGCGCTGGCCAAGGGCATGGCGGGCGGCCCCCTGCTGGGGGATTTCCTGTCGTCCCTCAACCGCACGCTGCAAGCCTTCCTGATCGCCGGCGTGATCGGCGTGCCGCTCGGCGTGCTGCTGGGCAGCAGCGAAAAGGCCTACCGCAGCGTGGAGTTCCTGGTGGACTTCTTCCGCTCCACGCCGTCCTCCGCGCTGATCCCGCTGTTCCTGATGATCTTCGGCGTCACCGACATGAACAAGATCGCCATCGCGGCCTTCGCCGCGGTGCTGGTCATCCTGTTCAACAGCGCGTACGGCGTGATCAACGCGCGCAAGCAGCGCGTCATGGCTGCGCGCGTGATGGGCGCGTCGCGCTGGCGGATCTTCAAGGACGTACTGATCTGGGAAAGCCTGCAACCTACCTTCGTGGGCCTGCGCAGCGGCGTATCGATGGCGCTCGTCATCGTGATCGTCGCGGAGATGTTCATCGGGTCCGACAGCGGCCTGGGCAACCGCATCATCAATGCGCAGCAGGTGCTGAACGTGCGCGAAATGTATGCCTCGATCCTGGCGGCCGGCGCCCTCGGCTATGTGCTGAACATTCTTTTTCTCGTGCTGGAAAAGCGCGTCGTCCATTGGAGCGGCCGGTAAATGTCCACCGTCATCAACCCCGTCATCGCCCCAGCTCCGCCCGCCGCGCCGTTCGAGCCGGGCCCGTTGGGCACGCACATCACGATCCGCGGCCTGACCAAATACTTCGCCGGCTGGCCTCTGTACGAGAACTTCAACCTGGACATTCCCAAGGGCAAGATCGTGTCCGTGTTCGGCCCCAACGGATGCGGCAAGTCCACGCTGATCAATATGATCGCCGGCCTGATCCCGGTGGACGCGGGCGAGATCCTGTTCGACGGCAAGTCGCTGGCCCAGACCAAGATCGGCTATGTCTTCCAGAACTACCGCGAAGCCCTGTTCCCATGGCTGCGCACCATCGACAACATTGCCTATCCGCTGCGCCTGGAAGGCCGCAGCAAGGCGGACACAGACGCACGCGTGGAAGAGCTGGTGGCCTCGTTCGACGTCAAGTTCGACCTGAAGCGCTATCCCTACGAGCTATCGGGGGGGCAGCAACAGACCGCGTCCATCATGCGGGCGCTTGCCCCCGGACCCGAGGTGCTATTCCTGGATGAGCCCTTCTCCGCGCTGGACTTCGAGATGACCCTGTTCATCCGCGAAAAGCTGCAGGAGGTCTTCATGCAGACAGGCACCACCATGCTGCTCGTGTCCCATGACCTGGAGGAAGCCGTGTACCTGGCTGACCAGATCCTGCTGCTGACCAAGCGCCCCACCCGGGTGGCGGAGATCCTGGACTACCGCGATGCCCGCCCGCGCACCGTCGAGACGCTGTCCGAGCCTGGCTTCGTCCAGATGAAAAAACTCAGCCTGGATATCTTCCAGCGCGAAGTCCGCAAGTAAGCATCCTGCCCAACGGAGAGTCCGCCATGACCCAGGAAACCATAGACCAATACGTGCGCAGCGCTCTGGCGCTTGCCGGCTACGCCTTGCGCGAACCCGCCACGGCCGAGGTCGTTCGGCAGTTCTCGCGCCTCCATGAAATCGCCTCCAGCTTCGTGGACGAACCGCTGTCGGCCGACCTGGAATCCGCCTCGGTGTTCCGCCCGTGAACAGCCCCGCCCTGGAAATCGCGCATCTGGTCCGCAGCGGCCAGCGCACCGCCATGGCTGTGCTGCAGGCCGCCCTGGCCCGCGTGCGCGAGCGCGACCCGCGCTACAACTGCTTCACCGCCGTGACCGAGGCCCGCGCGCGGCAGGAGGCCGCGGCCATCGACGCGCGCCGCGCCCGCGGCGAAACGCTGCCGCCGCTGGCGGGCGTGCCCTATGCCGTGAAGAACCTGTTCGATATCGCCGACGAGGTAACGCTGGCGGGCGGCAGGGTCAACGCGTCCAACCCGCCCGCGCGAAGCGATGCCAGGCTGATCGAACGCATGCGCGATGCCGGCGCGGTGCTTGTCGGGGCCTTGAACATGGACGAACACGCCTACGGCTTCACCACCGAGAACTCCCATTACGGCGCCTGCCGCAACCCGCGGGATCCCTCGCGCATCGCGGGCGGCTCCTCGGGCGGCCGCGCCGCCGCCATCGCAGGCGGCCTGGTGCCGCTGACCCTGGGCTCGGACACCAACGGCTCTATCCGCGTGCCTGCCTCGCTATGCGGGGTCTTCGGCCTGAAACCGACCTATGGCAGGCTCCCGCGCACGGGCTCGTATCCCTTCGTAGGCAGCCTGGACCACCTGGGACCGTTCGCGGCCAGCGCCGCCGACCTCGCCGCCGCCTATGACGCGCTGCAGGGCCAGGACCCGGACGACGTCGCCTGCGCGCAGCGCCCCGCCGAGCCCGCCTTGCCCGCGCTGGCCGACGAAGCGCGCCCCCTGCGCGCGGCCGTGCTGGGCGGCTACTTTACGGAATGGGCAGGCCCGCAAGCCCGCCGCGCCGTCGAAATCGCCGCATGCGCATTGGACGCCGGCGCCCGCGTCGAGCTGCGCGGCGCAGCCCAGGCGCGCGCCGCCGCCTTCGTCATCACCGCCGCCGAGGGCGGCGCCCTGCATCGCCGCAGGCTCGTCACGCACTATGACTACTACGAACCGCATTCGCGCGATCGCCTGGTCGCCGGCAGCCTGGTGCCCGCGGCCTGGACGCAGCAGGCGCAGCGCATCCGTCACCGCGTCTACCGGGAAGCGCTGGCGCTGTTCGAGGACTACGACGTGCTGATCGCGCCGGCCACGCCCGTTCCCGCCACGCCGATCGGCGCGGACTGGCTGGCGCTTGCCGGCGGGCAATTGCCGGCGCGCGCCAGCATGGGGATCCTGACGCAGCCAGTGTCCTGCATCGGACTGCCCGTGTGCACCGCGCCGGTCTGGCCCCGCGCCGGCCAGGACGACCATCTTCCGCTGGGCGTGCAATTGATCGCCGCGCCATGGCGCGAAGTCGATTGCCTGCGCGCCGCCCTGGCCCTGGAGCGGGCCGGCGCGGCGCAGGCGCTCCCTCTCTGAACCACAACGCCGAGGCATACATGGACACCGCTTTCGCCGCGGTAGAGATTCCGCGCACGCTGGCCGACACCGTATATGGCACGCTGAAGCGCGACATCCTGGATTTCCGCCTGGCGCCGGGCGACCGCTTCACCGAAACCGAGGTCGCCGACCGCCTGCAGGTCAGCCGCACGCCGGTGCGCGAAGCGCTGTTTCGCCTGGAACGGGAAGGCTACCTGGAGGTGCGGCAGCGCAACGGCTGGCTGGTCAAGCCGCTGGACTTCAATACGCTGGACCATTTCTATGAATTGCGCAGCGTTCTGGAGGCCGCCGCGGTGCAGGCCATCTGTGCGCCGGGCAAGGGCGCGGACCCGCTGCGCGCGCTGCGGCCGCTGGCGGATGCCTGGCTGGTGGACGCGGACGGGCGGTCCAGCGACCGCGAGCGGCTGGCCGACCTGGACGAGCGCTTCCATATCGATCTGGTTGCCGCGGCCGGCAACCCCGAAATATCGCGCGTGCACCGCGCCGCAACGGAACGAATCCGCATCGTGCGCCGGCTGGATTTCACGCAGCCCGACCGCATCGGCAAGACCTACGAAGAGCACGGCGCGATACTGGCCGCAGTGCTGGACGGCAACGCCGCGCGCGCCACGGACCTGCTGCGCGCGCACATCCTGGACAGCCAGGCTGCCGTGCGCACGATCACGCTGCACCGGCTGTATTCCGCGCGCCAGGCCGGGGCCGACTGACGGGCGGTTGGCTGTGCCCTGCCCGTCAGCCGGCGCGCAGCCAACGCTGCAGCACCCGCGATACGAGAGGAATGCAGACGAACACCATGACCGGCGTGAGGGCCACGCTGGTGACCAGCACGCGCCAGAACACGGGCAGCGCGCTCAACGGCTCGCTGGCGAGCAGGGAAAAGGCGAGCAGCACCGGGAAATAGGCCAGCCAGATGCTGACCGCCTGCTTCCAGCGCGGCGGCGCGCTGAGCTTGGGCGCGAACCAGCCGTCCGTACCGCTGGCGCGGCGGGCATGGCTGGCGCGCACCAGCGCCGTGCCGCGCTCCAGCCACATGCGGCGCGGCAGCGAGTTCTCCCAGCGGTTCAGGCTGGCTTCGTCGGCGAAGCGCAGCACGATCTGGTATTGGTCCCCGCCTTCCGGCGGCTGCAGCACGCCCGACCCGAGAAAGCCAGGGAACCCGGCCGCCAGGATTTCGCCCTGGCGCATCCAGGACAGAAAATCGCTATAGCGCTCGGGCGCGATATGCCTCGTGACCAACATGGTGACCGGGGCGGAGACGGCGGAACTGGACATGGCGGAACTCCTGGAGCAGCGTGCAGCGTGTTATGCCCGCTGTGCAAGCAAGCCGCGTGCCAGTCTTGCCGCACGGGCGCCTCCCGGGCGCAACGGCTGACGCGGGGCGCCCTGGGCCCCATCGTGGTGAAAGACGGCGGCGTCCGGCACCACGGCGGTGCGTGAATGAAAGCAGACCCGTCGACATCATCGCGTCATCTTCCCCAATAACCATATGCCCGATCCGCATTGAGCCCGCGCGCGGACAGGTCTACACTGGGCATTCCTCTTCCCGCTTGGAGCATCCGCCTCATGAGCACCTACAAAATCGCTGTTTTCGTCGGAAGCCTGCGCGCCGCCTCGTTCAATCTGCGGCTGGCCCGCGCACTGGAAAAGCTAGTGCCCGCGGACTTCAAGTTCGAGTATGTCAGCCTGGGCGATGTGCCGCTGTACAACCAGGACAACGAAAACAACCTGCCGGCCCCGGCCGCCAAGCTCAAGCAGCAGATCGCGGACGCCCAAGGCATTCTGTTCGTATCGCCCGAGCACAACCGTTCCCTGCCCGCCGCGCTCAAGAACGCCATCGACTGGGGCTCGCGCCCGTGGGGCCAGAACTCCTGGACGGGCAAGGCGGCCGGCATCGTCGGCACCTCGCCCAGCGCCGCCGGCACCGCGATGATGCAGCAGCACCTGCGCAACATCCTGGCCGCGGAAGGCGCCAGCGCGCTGACCACGCCGGAAGTGTTCCTGCAGTACACGGAAGGCCTCATCGACGACCAGTACAACATCACCAACGAAGGCACGCGCAAGTTCCTGCAAGGCTGGGTCGACCGCTACGTGGACTGGATCAAGAAGTTCAACGCCTGATCGCCGCCGCTGCCGGCCGGGAGCCTCGCTCCGGCCGGCAGAGATCGCCTGCCCTACCTCCAGGCGATCCAGCCCCCCGATGCGTCGGGGGGCTTTTTTTTGCCGCGGCGGGCAGCGGCCTGCGGCGCGCACACCCGCGGCCCGCCATTGGCCCGGCACAACCTCCAAAAAATACCCGGCCCGCCGCCGGGCGGCCCCAAGGCGGGCCAGCTCCCCCCACTTATCCCCTCCAACTGTGGAGAACGCTGAGGACAGCCTTGGGGCAGAAGCAAAATTCCCTGCCCGGCCAAGCACTTGCAAGGGGTGATCAATTAATGCGCAATCATGCTTTTGGATGATTTTTGACGCACTTATCCACCCAATCCCGGATGGCTCGCCGCGCCTGCCGCGCCCGTGTGGATTTGTCCCCGCGTTCTGTGGAAAAGCATGAGGACAGCATGAGGGCAGGTCGGGATTCCTCTTGTGTATCAAGCACCTGCAAGGGGTGGTCAAGAATGGCTCAAATGCCGCGGGACCGCGCTCCGGTTGTCCCCGGGAAATGTGGATAAGCCTGAGGACAGCCTGCGGGCAGCCCACAAAAATCCTTATGAGCCAAGGACTTGGAGGCAGAGGGCAAGAAACGCGCAACGCCGCCCGCCGGCCCCGCTGTGCGCGGCGCTGCCGGGCGAGCGACAAGACCGGCCCCCGCTTGTCCCCATCGAATGTGGACAAGCCTATGAACAGTCCGATAACAAGCTGAAAAAGCCCTTATCCGACAATCACTTGGAGGCCGTGCTCAAGAAAGGAGCAGCCGCGCGATCAACTGTTCCCCTCCAGGCGCATGCCGATTTTCAAGCCGACCTGCCAGTACGCCACCTTGCCGTCCTTGATATGGCCGCGCACTTCGGTGACCTCGAACCAATCCAGGTTGCGCAGGGTTTCGGACGCGCGCGCGATGGCTTGCGAGATGGCGTCATCGGTGGATTTGGTGGATGAGCCCACCAAGTCGATTTGCTTGTAGACATGATTCGACATAGCTCGTCTCCGCAAAGGGGGGTGAGTCGTGAATCGTCGGCCTGGCGGCGATGTTCCGGCGCTTACGACCGGCAATCCATTCGAACACACAGCATACGCTCACGGCGCTAGAGTGGTGTTACGAGTTCCGTCGCGCCGGACTCGGCGCGAGCGGCACTGGTTTCCGCAACGCAAGCAAGGAGGTGTCGTCATGCCTGAACGAAAGACCCTGGAAAGAGCGGCGCGCGATAAACGTCAAGGAAAGTCCGCGTCCACGCAGGCCGGAGAGTTCGTGCGAGAGGAAATCGAACACGTGCGCGAAGGCAAGCACGGCGTGCGCTCGACCAAGCAGGCCATTGCGATCGGCCTGTCCAAGGCCCGCCGCGCTGGCGTCGCGCTGCCCGCCCCCAAGAAGGCAAGCGCATCGACCAAGCGCAAGGCCGCGCAGGACAGCCGCGCGGCCGGCGACGGACACGCCAAATCCACCACGCGCGCCCGCTCCACCACCACCGCGCTGAAGCGTGAAAGCGCCAAGCCCGCGTCGCGCTCGGCGCTGTCGCGCCAGGCCAGCGCCTCCGCGGCCAAGCGCAGCGCGGCGGCCCGTTCGGCCGCGGCCAGGAAGGGAGCCGCCACCAAGGGCGCGGCCGGCCGGTCCGCCGCCGCCAAGAAAGCCGCCCGCACGCGCGCGGCCAACCGGGCCAGCCATGCGCACCACTGAGCCCATATGAGGCGGGTCCTAGCCCGCCTCGAACTGCCTGAAGCGCTCTTGCAGGAATTCGCGCAGGCGCCGGACCGCCGGCGACAGCAGCATGCGGTGCACGCAGAGCAGGTAGAGCGGCGACGGTTCGCTGGCGTAATCGCCCAAGGCTTCGACGAGCCGCCCTGCCCGCAGATCGGACAGCACGTCATAGCGTGACTTGTAGGCCACGCCGTGGCCTGCCAGCGCCCAGCGGCGCACCAGCTCGCCGTCGTCTCCCACACGGTCGCCCTTGACCGGCACCGTCAGCGTGGAGCCGTCGGCGCGCAGGAACGTCCAGCGGTCGTGCAGCGTTTCACCCAGCACGAACGACAGGCAGTTGTGGCGGCGCAGGTCCGCCGGCGCCTGCGGCATGCCATGCCGCGCGAAATAGGCGGGCGAGGCGCAGACCACGCGGCGGTTGTGCTCCGCTATCGGCAGCGCGACCAGCCCGGAGTCCGTGGGCTTGCCGTAGCGCACCGCAAGGTCGACCGGCTGGCGATACAGATCGGCGAGGCGGTCGCTGATGCGCACCTGGAAGCTGACGCGGGGGTGCTGTTGCTGGAACTCGTCGAGCCAAGGCAGCAGCACGTGCCGGCCCAGGTCCGACGGTATCGACACGGACAGGGTGCCCGAGATATCCGTCTTGCTGCGCGCCACGGCGTTCTTGCCGGCCTCCAGCGTCGAAATGACGGTACGGGCGTACTCGAGGTAGCGCTCGCCATCGCTCGTCAGCCTCAGGCTGCGGGTCGACCGCACGAACAAGCGGGCATCCAGGGCCAGCTCCAGCCGCTTGAGCGCCGCGCTGGCCGCCGCCGGCGTCAGGTCCAATTCGCGCGCCGCGGCGGAAAAACTCCCCTGGTCAGCCGCGGCCAGAAAGATCCTGAGGTCCTCGAAGCGCACCATGGCTGCTCTCATTTTCAACGAATGATTGAAACTGACTGCGATGCTAGCCGGTTTTTCATCACCCCGGGCTGGGTAATCATGCGCTTGTTCCCGACACGCAAGGAGTCAACCCATGAACATCGAACTCAACGGCAGGAAAGCCCTGGTCACCGGATCGTCCGGCGGCATCGGACTGGCGATCGCCTTTGGCCTGGCCCAGGCGGGCGCGCAGGTCGTCCTGCACGGCCGCAACGGCGACAAGCTCGCCCGGGCCGCCGAGACCATCGCCAAGCGGCTGCCCTCGGCCCATCTCGGCACCGTGCAGGCCGACCTGGCCACGGCCGACGGCGCGGCATCGATCTCGGCCGCGCATCCCGACGTGGACATCCTGATCAACAACGCCGGCTACTTCGCGCCCAAGTCCTTCACGGAAATCACCGACGACGACTGGCAATACATGCTGGACGTGAACCTCATGAGCGGCGTGCGCCTGTCGCGCTACTACCTGCCGCGCATGCTGGCCGCCGGCTGGGGCCGCATCGTGTTCATCTCCAGCGAATCGGCCGTGCAGATTCCCGCGGAAATGATCCACTACGGCGTCAGCAAGACGGCAATGCTGGGCGTGTCGCGCGGGCTGGCGGAACTGACCGCCGGCACGGGCGTCACGGTCAACGCCGTGCTGCCCGGGCCCACGCGTTCCGAGGGCGTTGCGGATTTCTTCGCCGAAATGGCGAGGGAGCAAGGCGTCACGCAGGACGACATGGAACGCGACTTCATCGCCCAGCACCGCCCCACTTCGCTGCTGCGCCGCCTGGCCACCGTGGAGGAAGTGGCCAACATGGTCGTCTACGCCAGTTCGGCCCAGGCCTCCGCCACCAACGGCGCCGCGTTGCGCGTGGACGGCGGCGTCGTCCGCTCCATCATCTGATCCCAGCCCGAGTGCCATCCATGAAAGCCATTGCCTATTTCAAGAACCTGCCCGCCGACCATCCCGAGGCCCTGCAGGACATTACCGCCGCCGACCCCGTGCCGGGCGACCGCGACCTGCTGGTCGAAGTCCGCGCCATCTCCGTCAATCCCGTGGACGTGAAGATCCGCGCCAATCGCAAGCCCAAGGACGGCCAGCCGGAAATCATCGGCTGGGACGCCGCCGGCGTCGTGCGGGCCGTGGGCGCCAAGACCAGCCTGTTCAAGCCCGGCGACCGGGTCTGGTACGCGGGCGCGCTGAATCGCCCTGGCGCCAACAGCGAACTGCATGCCGTCGACGAACGCATCGTGGGCAAAATGCCCGCCAGCCTGGACTTCGCCCAGGCCGCCGCGCTGCCGCTGACCACCATCACCGCCTGGGAACTGCTGTTCGACCGGCTGCGCGTGCTGGACAACCGCGCCCCCAGCCAGCGCAGCCTGCTCGTCATCGGCGCGGCCGGCGGCGTGGGATCCATTCTTGTGCAACTGGCCCGCCAACTGACGGGCCTGACGGTGATCGGCACCGCGTCCCGTCCGGAGACGCAAGCCTGGGTGCGCGAACTGGGCGCGCATCACGTCATCGACCACGCCAAGCCATTGGCTGCCGAACTCAAGCGTCTCGGCTTCGATCACGTCAGCGACATCGCCGCGCTGACCCATACCGACAAGCACTTTCCGCAGATCGCCGAAGCGATCGCGCCGCAAGGCAGGGTCGCGGTGATCGACGACCCGGCCGCCATCGACGTGCGCCTGCTCAAGTCCAAATCGGCTTCGCTGCACTGGGAATTCATGTTCGCGCGCCCCTTGCACGATACGCCCGACATGATCGCCCAGCACGAGCTGCTCAACCAGGCGGCCCGGCTGATCGACGAGGGGACGTTGCGCACCACGCTCGGCGAGCACTACGGCCGGATCGACGCGGAGAACCTGCGGCGCGCCCATGCCTTCATCGAAAGCGGCAAGGCGCGGGGCAAGGTGGTGCTGGAAGGGTTCTAGCCCCAACCGCGGGCCGTGCCCCGCCCGCCGGCGGGCGGGGCATCTCGCAATTGCCGGAAGAAAGCAGTAAAAACTCGTCTGCGCGCAATGCCACAGGGAGTTCCTTCTGCTTGATCACCTTTACGGCCAGATGCTTGAACCCATACTTTGGGCGATGGTGGCCTTCACGTTGCTGATGCTCAGGCTCGCCCCGCTGCAAGGCTGGAAGGCGGCCATCGTCGCCGGCATCACGGCCGGCCTGGTCTTCGACACCATCCAGTTCCGCGTCGGGCCTCCCCGCATGTGGGACGCGATGGTGCTGGGCTCGGTGCTGGCCGCCCTGCTCGCCGCCGCCACGCTGGAACTGCTGTTCCACCTGCTGCGCCGCTCGCGCGCCGGACGCGCCTGAGCGGGCGCCGCTTCCTTCCTAGCGCTGCCCTTCCCGCCGGGCGCGGGCGTGGGGATCCTTGATCTCGGTTTCCAATTCGGCGATCAGCCATTCGAACCAGCCGTTCTCGCTGCGCGCATAGACCGCGGCCGCCGGCGTCTTGCCTTCCCGCCAGCCCGGCTGGTGCGCATCCATCCAGGCGGCCAGGCTCTTGTGCGGCGCCAGCAGGCCGGACAGCCACGACCAGACGTAGTCGGGCACGTTGCGCCGGAATCCCTTCGCGCAGGCGTAGATAGTGGGCTCAAGCGGCAGGTTGCCGGCGCGCGCCAGCCTTGCCTGCACCCGGCGCAGCGTCTCGGCGGCGGCCTGCAATTGTTCGGTGCTGAGCTTTTTCACTTAAGGACTCCCTAGACTTGGATTGCCCGGATTATCGCCGCAGGCGGCGGCGCTTTCAAAGCGCTGCATGGGGCGCCGCCGCTTAGGCGCGCGGCGCGGCCAGGCCCATCAAGGCGGTCGCGCTGAAACGCGCGCCGGGCTCGAGCACCCGCATGCCGGTGCGCTTGTCGCCGCCTGCCGCCAGGTTGAACGCATCCGCCACATTGGTCACCGGCTCGACGCAGAGAAAATCGGCGCTCGGAGCGGTGTACACCACCAGGTGCGCAAAGGCCGGATCCGCGTGCAGCACCAATTGATGCCCGTCCGGCCAATGCAGGGTGGCGCGCCCTTCCCATTGCGACAGATAGGTGTCGCAGCCCTCGGCCGACCGGCGCAGTTCGCGCACGTGGCCTGTCTGGCTGCCGGACGGCATGCCGTCCGCATCCGCAGGCCACAGGCGCCGCGCATGCAGCGTGACCCGCTGCGCCGTGAAATACGGGTGCAGCCCCAGCCCGAAGGGCATCGGCGTGTCGCCGCGGTTGGTGATGGCCAGCGCCACGCTCAAGCCGCGGGCGTCCAGACGGTAGCGCTGCACGCATTCGAACGGCCAGGGCCAGCCCAGCACGCCGGCCGGCTGCTCCAGCACCAGGTCGACGCTGTCCTCGGTGTGGTTGCGCACCCGCCAGGCCTGGTACAGGGCCGCGCCGTGGATCGCATGCGGACGGCCGGGCAAGGATTGCAAAACGTGCCGGGCGCCATTGAAGGAGAACGCGCCGTCCCGGATCCGGTTGGCGTACGGCGCGAGCGGATAGGAACCCGCGCGCGGCCATTTCGCGGCCGGCCATTCCGTGTCGGCCAGCGGCACGATCCAATCGTGCCCGTCCGTGGACAGGCGCGCCAGCCTGCCGCCGCCCTCGGGCGCGAACTCAGCCTGATGCGCTCCGCTGGCGATGGTGACGCGCACGCTGGCGTCCAGCGCCGCGGAAACGGGGAAGTCCTGCATTTCTGTACGGCTCCGGCGGCAAGAACAGGGCCGCGCGCTGCGATTGTGCCGCTGGCGTCCGGCGGCCGCAAGCGCCGCGGCGGCGGCGGGGCGCCCTATCTAATCGCGGAACGGACTCCGCAAAGCGCCAGCAGATGGCCCAGCGCCGGATTCTGGTTGGTGTCGAGCCACGCGATGCCGTGCTGCAGCTTGGGCGCGTCCGCGGGCAAGGGGCGAAACACCAGGCCTTCCATATTGAACGACTCGATATCGCGCGGAATGATGGCCACGCCGGTTCCGGCCGCGACCAGGCACAGCAGCGTCTGCGACGCCTCGGTCTCGCGCACTACGCGCGGCATGAACCCCGCGCCCAGGCAGATCGCGTTCATGGCGTCGCGCAGATGGAAGCCCTTGCCCGAGGGATAGGCGATGAAGGGCTCGTGCGCGAGGTCGGCGATGGCCAGATCGGCCTTGGCCGCCAGCGGATGCGTGTCGGCCAGCGCGATCGAAAACTCGCTGAGCATGAACTCGTGCGACGCGATGTTGCGGCCTTCCAGCGGCAGAAAGCACAGCGCCGCGTCCAGTGTGCCGTCCAGCAGCTTCAGCCGCAGCTCGCCGGTGGGCAGCGGTCCCTGGATATCGAGCGCGATATTGCCGTGGAGCCGGCGGCAGTCGCGCACCAGCCCCGGCAGGCGCACGTGGCTGGCGCGCCCGGTGTAGCCCAGGCGCAGGCTGCCGGTCTCGCCGCGCCCGGCCTTGCGGCAGGCCTCCACGGCGCCGTCGAGTTGCCGGAACATGGGCTGGATGCCGTCCAGGAACACGCGGCCGGCGACGGTGAGCGTGACCTTGCGCGTGCTGCGCTCGAACAGCTTCACGCCCAGTTCCTCTTCCAGTTCGCGGATGCGCTGGCTGAGCGGCGGCTGGGCGATGTGCAGCCGCAGGGCCGCGCGAGTGAAGCTCAGCTCGGTGGCGACGACCATGAAACTCTGGAGGTGGCGCAATTCCATCGGACGGATTCCCTACAGGCCGACACGCAAATTAATACTCAGTGCATATAAATAATACTTCCATAATAAATTGGACGACTCAATCCACCCGTTTTAACCTGCCATGCATCGAACAACGACATGATGTAGAGGCACGACGATGGCAGATCTTTCGGGGCGGGTCGCCCTGGTTACCGGCTCGACCAGCGGCATCGGCCTGGCCGTGGCCAGGCGCCTGGCGCGGTCCGGCGCCACCCTGGTCCTCAATGGCCTGGCCGACGCGGCCGCCGCCGACGCGCTGTGCGCCGAATTCCGGGACACCTATGGCGTGCCCGTGCGCTTCCAACCCTGCGACCTGCGCAAGCCGGCCGAGATCGAAGCCATGATGGCGGAGCTGAACGAGGCGTACGGCGCGCTGGACATCCTGGTCAATAACGCCGGCATCCAGCACGTCAGCCAGATCGAGGCCTTTCCCGTCGAGAAATGGGACGACATGATCGCGGTCAACCTGTCCGCCAGCTTCCACACGATCCGCACGGCGCTGCCCGCCATGCGCGCGCGCAACTGGGGCCGAATCGTCAATATGGCGTCCATCAGCGGCTTGCGCGGCCGCGCCGGCAAGACCGGCTACAACGCCACCAAGCACGGGCTGATCGGGCTGACCAAATCCGTGGCCCTGGAAACCGCGAAGACCGCCATCACCTGCAACGCCATCTGCCCCGGCTGGGTCCACACGCCGCTGGTGCAGAAGCAGATCGACGCGCTGGCCGAACGCGACGGCCTGGACAACGCGGCCGCCACCGACCGGCTGCTGGGACTGCGCCAGCCGTCGGGCAAGTTCGTGACCCTGGAGCAGATCGCCGGCCTGTGCGAATTCTTCTGCTCGCCGGACGCGGACGAAGTCCGCGGCGTGGCATGGGCCATGGACGGCGGCACGACGGCGGCCTGAAGCCGCGGATTCTGGAGACCCTGATGCTGGACCATACCCACGCGCCCGAAGCGGCAAGCTGGATCGACGCCGCCCTCGGCCACGCGGACTTTCCCATACAGAACCTGCCCATGGGCGTCTTCCGCCGGGATGGCGGCGCGCCGCGCGTGGGCGTGGCGATCGGCGACCGGGTGCTGGACGCCCGCGCCGCCGTCGAACTGGGCCTGCTCGACGGCCTGGAGCCGGCCTCGCGCCAGGCCCTGGCGGCCCCGACGCTCAATGCCTGGATGGCCCTGCCTGTCGCCGCGCGCACGGCGCTGCGCCATGCCGTGTTCGCCCTGCTCGACGCGAACCATCCGCAACGCGCGCGCCACGCCGCGCTGGCGGGCCAACTGCTGCATCCGCAGACGGAATGCGAGATGCTCCTGCCCGCCGACATCGGCGACTACACGGACTTCTACGCCGGCATCCACCACGCCACGCAGGTCGGCAAGCTGTTCCGCCCCGACAACCCGCTGATGCCGAACTACAAGCACGTGCCGATCGCGTATCACGGCCGCGCCTCCTCCATCCGCCCCTCCGGCGCTCCGGTGCGGCGCCCGACCGGCCAGGTCAGGATCGCCAAGGGCGTGGACGTCCCGGCGCTGCGGCCGTCGGCGCAACTGGACTTCGAACTGGAACTGGCGATCTGGATCGGGCCGGGCAATCCGCTGGGCGCTCCGGTTCCCCTGGCCTCGGCGGCCGGCCACGCGGCCGGCTACGGCTTGCTGAACGATTGGTCCGCCCGCGACATCCAGGCCTGGGAATACCAGCCTCTCGGCCCCTTTCAGGGCAAGAACTTCGCCTCGACGGTGTCTCCCTGGATCGTCACGGCCGACGCGCTGGCGCCGTTCCGCTGCGCGCCCATGGCGCGCGGCAGCGACGACCCGGAACTGCTCCCCTATCTGCGCGACGACGCCGATTCCGCCACGGGCGGGCTGGCCGTCGCGCTGGAAGCCCGGCTGTCGACGGCGCGCATGCGCGAACTGGCGCTCGAACCCCGTCGGCTTGCCGCCAGCGACACGCGCCACCTGTATTGGACGCCCGCGCAGATGGTGGCCCAGCACACCCTGGGCGGCTGCAACCTGCGCCCCGGGGACCTGCTCGGTTCCGGCACCATCTCCACGCCGGACGACGGCGGGCACGGCAGCCTGCTCGAACTCACACGAGGCGGCACCCGGCCCATCGAATTGCCTTCGGGCGAAACCCGGCTGTTCCTGGAAGCGGGAGACGAAATCCTGCTGACGGCGTACTGCCAGCGCGACGGCTACCCGCGCATCGGCTTCGGCGAGAGCCGCGCCCGCATCATCGACTGCCCCCTATAACAGGCCTCCGCTCGACCGGAGGCTCCGCACACATAACGGAGACATGGCATGAAGAAGATTTTCGCAGCAGCCGCGATGGCCCTGGCCGCCACGGCCGGCACCCCCGCCCTGGCGCAGGACTACCCCAACCACCCCATCCGCCTGATCATCCCGTACTCGGCGGGCGGCGTTACCGACGTGGTCGGCCGCGCGCTGGCCGAACAATCGGGCAAGCGGCTGGGCCAGACCGTGGTGGTCGAGAACAAGACCGGCGCCAACGGCACGCTGGGCGCGACGCAGATGCTCAACACCGCGCCCGACGGCTACACGGTCACCATGGTGCCGATCGGGATCTTCCGCATGCCCCACATCACCGGTACGCGCTACGACCCGATCAAGGACCTGACCTACATCTCCATGATCGCCGGCTACAACTACTACGTGGCCGTCAGCGCCGACTCGCCCTGGAAGACGCTGGGCGACCTGGTCGACTACGCGAAGGCCAAGCCGGACGCCCTCTCCTACGGCACGCCGGGCGCCTACAGCAGCCAGCACATCGCCATGGTGCAGCTGGGCGAGGCCGCCGGCGCCAAGTGGACGCACGTGCCCTACAAGGGCGACTCCGACGCCCTGTCGGCCATGCTGGGCGGCCACATCCAGGTGCTGGTCGGCGCCAGCACCATCCTGCCCTACGTCGCCTCGGGCAAAGTCCGCATCCTCGCCTCGCTGGGCGATCGCCGCTCGCCTGACCTGCCCGACGTGCCCACCCTGAAAGAGTCCGGTTATCCGGTGGTCCATACCTCGCCCTTCGGCATCGCCGGCCCCAAGGGCATGGACCCCGCCGTGATCGCCAGGCTCGACGGCGCGTTCCGCGATACGCTCAAGGACGAGGCCTTCCTGGCCCTGCTGCGCCAATCGGGCGTCTCGCCCCAGTACATGGATTCCGCGTCCTACACCAAGGCGGCCGAGGCCAGCGCCGACACCGAGCGCGAAGTCATCAAGAAGCTGGGCAACATCATCAATAAGTAAAGCCTGCGGGGCGGGAACGTCGCCTGCGGCGCCGCTTCCGCGCGACGCCGCCCTCCCCCCCGAATTGCGGCGTTGCTCGCACGCCGCTCCCCGATCACTTGGGGCAGTTCGAGGCCTTGGCCACGTCGGCTGCGGGGACGGGCGCAATGTCCGAGCCCCAGCTTCCATCCCAGGGGCGCACGAAGTAAGTGCCTGGTATCGCCATGGGAATACGCAACGGCACGCTCAGCGTGCCTTGCCCACCTTGTTTGAGGCCCGACAGTACGTCGGCCTTCTCCTTCCAGGTGAAGACCGTGCAGCCTCTTCCACCCGTCGCGGAACTCTGCATGACGTAGCCGACGAAGAAATGGTTGAGCGGCGGCAGCATGCACACCGCGAACATGAGGAAGCCAGCAATCCCCATCGCACGCATAAGCACGCCGGGCCCCTGGGTGACATCGCGCACGACCCACGCGAATACCACCTGCATCACGGCCAGAAGCGCCATCACGAACGCCAGGGCGACGAAGAACTCACCAGTGTCACTGCTGAAAAACCGAGTTTCCAAGACGGCGCCCAGACTCACCCCGACGAACATCTGGACAAAGCCGCACGAAAGAATGATGGCCCAACGCTTCCGCAGGTGCTGACGCCACGTATCCGGCACGACCCTGCTCACCGCCACGACCACGCCGCCCGTGAAGAGGCCCGTTGCCACGACAAGCGGGAGGAAATATCCCAGGGCGTGGGACTGCCACCAATCCCACTGCAACATGAGCATGACGAGCATCGACGGAACAGCCGGCCCCAATGCCCACCATCCCAGCAACCGCAGCCTCGCCACATAGTGACTCGTCTGAACCTCCCCCGCCCGCTGGAGCATTTCATCCAGCACGTTTTGCGCAAGCTCCTTGTGACGACCGACCAGGACTGCCGTCGGCAGCATGAGGGAGCCGACCATCGACACGACCGCCATTACGATCAGAATGAACAGCATCGGCAGGCTGGTAATAATCTCCTGCGAGGCGATACCCAAGGGGATGGCCTCTTTCACCAAATAGCTGTGCATGGCGACGGCCGATAGCGTCAAGCCGATGAAGCCAAGCAACGCCCAGTGATCGCGTAGAAAGGTGCCCGCAGCACGAAACTCGTCGCGCCACTCGATACTCTTGGGCTGGGGATTTCCATCGGCGGAAACAGCGCCTGGAGTCTGGGTCGCGGGAATCTGCTGGCTCGGCACGATTTGAATCTCCGTTCAAAAATTAAGGTCGGACAAGACGCTGTTTCGGCTCTCCGGGGACGATACTATCCTTAGCGCGATATCTACCCGGCCAACTCCATCACCAAACCGCAGCGACCAAACCTAAACGTCATCGCGAAATCGACAAAGCCGAAAAGAACGCCATATCTAATCATCGCCCAGGGACAACAATGAAAGAACGGATATATCGATGGATAGGGAGGAAACAGGACGACTTGAAGAGGACCACGGACCGCCGGTACAAAGGGCTTTGGATGGGCGATGCTCCCGAGTTGCTGACTCGTGAAGAACTTCTTGCGGGAGACGTACTGTTTTGCGGTCAGGCCAAACAGAACAAGCGCACCGAGCTGATCCAGAAGACCACCGACGGTGTTTACGTCCATTGCGGGGTCTATATCGGCGATGGCCGGGTGGTGGACTCGCTGGGCAGCGGCATGCGCGAGGCGTCGTTGGAGCAGTTTGTCGCCGATTACACCTATATAACCGTTACGCGCAGCCCCGGCGCAAACAAAGAGCGGTCCGAGAAGATTGTCCAGTTCGCCCGCCGCTGCGTCGAATCCCGGCTTCGGTACAACCTCCTGGGGGCCGTACTGGTTCCCTTGCTCGAATATCTCAATATACGCAAACATCATTTGCTCTTCCGGAAAGCAGGTAAACGCCGCGACAAGAAGCCAACATGGGATAAAGCCACCCGCAGAGGCTTTTTCTGCTCCGAGTTCGTCGTCCAGTGTTACGTGGAGTGCGGCTATATCGATGATGACCAAAGCTACTACCGCATGGAAAATTGGTCGCCCACGGGGTTGGCTGAGGAGCACGTCTTTGAGTTTCGGGGTTTCATGGCCACGGAAGGATTGAAGGCCGTCCATCCGGATGACCCCTACCTTGCCGGGAACGCATGGGTCCTGACACCGGAAGGCCGGCAGATCCTCAAGCAACGCCAGCAGGACATGGAGGCCGAAATGGAAGCCTTGCTACGCGAATCGCCAAGAAGGGAGGAGATATGACGGCGGGGCTCTCCGGGCGGGGGCCGTCCCCACGCCGGAGCCTGCCTCTGTCGCCAGGTACGGCGCCGCGCCGAGAGCACCGATGAGAAAACCGGCACGCCGGTTTCTCATCCCCCTCGCCCGCCCGATACAATCACGGGCATGAATTCAGCAACGCCACACTCCGCCGCCGACGCCCTTTCGGGCCACACCCCCATGATGCAGCAATACCTCCGCCTGAAGGCGGAGGCGGGTCCCTTGCTGCTGTTCTACCGCATGGGCGACTTCTATGAAATGTTCTACGAAGACGCGGAACGCGGCGCGCGCCTGCTCAACCTGACGCTCACCAAGCGCGGCTCCTCCAACGGCACGCCCATCCCGATGGCCGGCCTGCCCGTGCACGCCATGGAGCAATACCTGGCCCGCCTGGTCGCGATGGGCGAGTCCGTCGCGATCTGCGAGCAGATCGGCGATCCGGCCGCCTCCAAGGGCCCTGTCGAACGCCGCATCGTGCGCATCGTGACGCCCGGCACCCTGACGGACGACGCGCTGCTGCCGGCGAAGGCCGACCGCGCGCTCGCCGCCGCGTTCATCACCGGTTCCGCCCGCGCGCCGCGCGCCGGGCTGGCCTGGCTGAACCTCGCCAGCGGCGAGTTCCGCGTGACCGAGTGCGCGCCGGCCCAGCTGGAATCGGAACTGCACCGCGTCGCGCCGGCCGAAGTCATCTGCGCGGACAGCGCGGAGTTCGACTTTCCCTTCGAAAGCGCCCGCACACGCGTGCCCGACTGGCACTTCGAAGCCGACGGCGCGCGCGCCCATCTGCTGGCGCATTTCAAGACCGACACGCTCGCGGGCTTCGACGTCGAAGACATGCCGGCCGGCGTCTGCGCCGCCGGCGCGCTGCTGCGCTACGCAGCCCGCACGCAGTCGCAGGCCCTGGCCCACGTGCAGAGCCTGTCGGCGGAGCGCCCCGGCCAGTACGTGCTGCTGGACCCGGTCACCCGCCGCAATCTGGAGCTGACGCAGACCTTGTCCGGCGAGGACTCGCCCACGCTGTTCTCGCTGCTGGACGGCTGCCGCACCCCCATGGGCAGCCGGCTGCTGCGCCGCTGGCTGCACCATCCGCTGCGCGAGAACGAACAGGCGCAGGCCCGCCAGCAGGCCATCTCCGCGCTGCTGGCCGGCCGCATGGACATGGAGCAGGCCTTCGGCGCGGCCGGCTTCGGTTCGGCCGGCCTGCTGGAATCCCTGCGCGGCGCGCTGAACGCTTTCCCCGACATCGAACGCATCGCCACGCGCCTGGCGCTGCGCTCCGTGCGCCCGCGCGAACTGGCCAGCCTGCGCGATGCGCTCCAGGCCCTGCCCGCGCTGCGCGACCTGGTCGAGCCCATGGCGGATTCGCCCCGGCTGGGCGAGCTGGTCTCGCACCTGTCGGTCGATCCCGCGCTGTCCGCCCTGCTGCTGCGAGCCATCGCGGCCGAGCCGGCGATCGCCATCCGCGACGGCGGCGTGCTGGCCGCGGGATTCGATGCCGAACTGGACGAATTGCGCGCGCTCGCCGCCGACGGCGGCGACTTCCTGGTCCAGCTCGAAGCCCGCGAGCGCGAACGCACCGGCATCAGCAATCTGCGCGTAGAATTCAACCGCGTGCATGGCTTCTACATCGAAGTCACCAAGGGCCAGACGGCGAAGGTGCCGGAAGACTACCGCCGCCGCCAGACGCTGAAGAACGCCGAGCGCTACATCACGCCCGAACTCAAGACCTGGGAGGACAAGGTGCTGTCCGCGCAGGACCGCTCGCTCGCCCGCGAAAAATGGCTGTTCGAACAGCTGCTGGACGTGCTGGCCGAACACGTGCGCCCGCTGTCGGACTGCGCCGCCGCGCTCGCCGAGCTGGACACGCTGGCCGCCCTGGCCGAACATGCGCGCCGTCACGACTGGGTCGCGCCCGAGCTGTCCGAGCAGGCCGACATCGACATCGAGGCCGGCCGCCACCCCGTGGTGGAGCATGCGATCGAGCGCTTCACGCCCAACGGCTGCCGGCTGGAACCGGCCCGCCGCATGCTGCTGATCACCGGCCCGAACATGGGCGGTAAATCGACCTACATGCGGCAGGTGGCGCTCATCGCGCTGCTGGCGCGCATCGGCAGTTTCGTGCCCGCGGCGCGCGCCCGCATCGGCAAGATCGACCGCATCTTCACCCGCATCGGCGCGGCCGACGACCTGGCCGGCGGCCGTTCGACGTTCATGATGGAAATGACCGAGGCCGCCGCCATCCTGTCCGCCAGCACGCCCAACAGCCTGGTGCTGATGGACGAGATCGGCCGCGGCACCTCCACCTACGACGGCCTGGCGCTGGCCTGGGCCATCGCCTGCCGCCTGCTGGCCCACAACCGCGCGCTGACGCTGTTCGCCACGCACTACTTCGAACTGACGCGCCTGCCGGCCGAGCAGCCGGCCTCGGCGAACGTGCACCTGGCGGCCGCGGAATCCGCGGGCGGCATCGTGTTCCTGCACGAAGTGCGCGAAGGCCCCGCCAGCCGCAGCTACGGGATCCAGGTCGCGCAGCGCGCCGGCGTCCCGGCCGCGGTGATCCGCCAGGCCTCGCGCGAGCTGGAACGCCTGGAAGCCCAGGGCGCGCCCACGCCCCAGCTCGGCCTGTTCTCGGCCGCTGCCGAGGCCGACGCCCAGGCGCAAGCCGCGGCCGAGCGCTCGGACGCGCTCGAAGCCCTGGACGCCCTGCGCGAGGAGCTGGCCTCCATCGATCCCGACAGCCTGACCCCGCGCGAAGCGCTGGACGCCCTTTACCGCTTGAAGAAGCACCTCCAATGAATCTCGACCGACCCTTGCCGCTCCTGGGCAACCAGAGTCCCAACGACTTCATGCGCCGCTATTGGCAGCGCAAGCCGCTGCTGATCCGCCAGGCCATCCCGGCCTTCAAGCCGCCCGTCACCATCGCCGCCATCAAGAAGCTCGCGCGCCGCGACGACGTGGAGTCGCGGCTCATCTGGCGCGAAAACGGCGAATGGCAGATGGAGAACGGCCCTTTTGCGCGCCTGCCCAAGGACGACGAAGGCGACTGGACCCTGCTGGTGCAAAGCGTGGACCTCCACAGCGATGCCGCGTCCGAGCTGATGCAGCTGTTCCGTTTCATCCCCGATGCCCGGCTGGATGACGTGATGATCAGCATCGCCAGCCATGGCGGCGGCGTGGGCCCGCATTTCGACAGCTACGACGTGTTCCTGCTGCAAGCGGCGGGCGAGCGGGAATGGCGCTACGGCCGCCAGAAAGACCTGTCGCTGGAACCCGGCCTGCCGCTCAAGATACTGAGCCGCTTCGAGCCCGAGGAAACCGCGGTGCTGGTCCCCGGCGACATGCTCTACCTGCCGCCCCAGGCCGCCCATGACGGGGTCGCGATGGGCGACGGATGCATGACGATCTCGATCGGCTTCCGCGCCCCCACTCAGGCGACGCTGGCCCGCGGCCTGCTGGAGGCCGCCGCGGACCAGGTCATGGCGCGCGTGGGCCTGCTGGGCGGCCCCTACGGCGAACCGGCGCTGCCGGGTCCCAGGCTGTCGTCGGTCTACCGCGATCCCGGCCAGCCCGCGGTCGACACGCCCGCGGCGCTGCCTGACGCGCTGGTCGCCGCCACCCTCGAGACGGTGGAGAAGCTGCGGTTCGACGATGCGCTGGCCTCGCGCTTCCTGGGCTGCTGGCTGACCGAGCCCAGCAACCTCAGCGTGTTCGACGCGCCCGAGGGCATGGACGTGGACCTGGAAGAAGATTGGCCCGCCTCGGGCAAGCTGGTACTGGACCGGCGCAGCCGCATGCTCTATCGGGGCAGGCAGCTGTTCATCAACGGCGAAACGGCGATGACGCCTGCGGACGCCGCGTTGCGCAAGCTGGCCGACGCCCGCAGCCTGGACTGCTCCGATCCGTCCTGCGCGCGCCTGTCGGACGAGGCGCGCTCCTGCCTTGCGGATTGGCTGGATTCGGGATGGATCCACTATCGCGCGGCGTAGTATCTGGAAACGGGCGCGTATCTGTCTTGCACAGAACGAAATCAGGTCTATTCGACGAGTCACATCAAGAAAGACATAACACGAAGCTGAAAGGTTTGTTGCCGTTGGGAAGCCACCTTTTTAACTTTCATACGGGATAGGCTTGCGTGATCCTGTAGCCTGGATTCTGGTTTCCCCTAACGGGGTTTCAAGAGTCGTCATCTACAGGAGTCTAAAAATGATGAGCAAAACCTTGATTATTGCCTCGGTGCTGGCCGTCGCGCTCAGCGCCTGCAACAAGAAGGAAGATGCTTCGGCGCCCGCGACCAACCCCGCTCCGGGCGCCAGCACGCCTGCCCCCACCACGCCTCCGGCCACTTCGCCGGCTCCGGCCCCCGCGCCGGGCGGATCGACCCAGCCCGCGTCCTGATCCCCTCTGAGCGAACCCCCGCTCGGACAGGAAGCAAAAAGGCCCCGGCAGCTGAGCTGCCGGGGCCTTTTTGCGTCGGCCCGGCGGGCCGGCCGCTCAGCCGCAGTCGCGGACCGGCTTGCCGGCGAAGAAAAGAGGCCCCTTGCGGGGCCTCTTCATCCAGCCGGCGCCACGGCGCCAGGCGGTGCGGTCTTACATCTTGTCCTTCAGGACGCTCAGCAGGCGCTGCGCGGTGGCGCTGTTGTCGCGGGCGCCGTTGGCGTCCAGCACCGTTACCAGGGTCTGGTCGCCGCTGGCGGCCAGGTGGATGCGGTACTGCGGCGCCTCGGCCTTCTTGTCGCCCGAGAACATGCGGCTGAAGAAGCCCGGCTGCTCCATCTTCTCGCCCGTGTCGGTATCGACGTAGCGGACGAAGTAATCGCCGGCGGAGCGGTCGCGGTCATCGACGGCGAAGCCGCCGCCGTCCAGCGCCACGCCGACCCGGCGCCATGCGCGGTCGAACGATTCGCCGACCACCAGCGACGTGCCCTGCGCGCGGACGTCCTGCTGCACCGTGGGCTTCTGCGGCGCGGCTTCGGCCTGCTGCACCAGCTTGCGGGCGTTGTCCACGTCGGAACCCAGGTAGACCATCATGCGGGCCAGCATGGCGGCGTTCAGGCCCGGATCCTCCTTGCCGTTCTGCCACTGAACCTGGCCGCCATCGGCGCCGACGCGCTTCTCGAGCATCTGGCGATGGCTGACGTAGATTTCGGTATGGCCGTTGACGCGCTCGACGCGCGTGCGGAATTTCTCGCGTTCGCCGCTATCCCAGGCCGATTCCAGGATCATGCCCAGGGCCTGGCGCAGCCAGCTTTCCGGAATCTTGGCGCGGTTTTCCGCCCAGTCGGTCTCGATCAGGCCGGCGCTCGGATTGTTGCTGGCCACGGTGAAGCCGGTTTCGGTCCAGAAGTCGACGAGGCGCGGGAACACGTCCTCGGGCGGACGGTCCACGACGAGCCAGCGCAGATCGCCATCGCGCTCGACGCGCATGTCGGTGCGCGCGGGCAGCACGTTGCTGTTCTTCGGCGCGGTGGCTTGCGCCTCGCCCTGCTGCTGGAACTGCGAGTAGGTCGTCGATCCCGAGGCGGGAGCGCGGTAACGCGGATCGCTGTTGGCCTGGGTCAGGTCGGGCGGAATGCTCAAGGGCTCTCCGCGCTGCGTGACGGCGCTCTTGTAATTGACGGACTCTTCATTGCCCAGGAGTTGGTTGACCTCGCTGCAGCCGGCCAACAACACCAGAGACATCAATGCCGACAGACCGGCATGACGTTTGTTCATACGTATCCTCACGATAATTAGAGCAGGCCCGCATCCTGAAGCGCGTCGCGCACCGTCGCATGGTGCTGCGCTCCCAGTTCCACCAGCGGCAGCCGGTAGCCCAGTGCGCTGTGGCCCATCTCGGCCAACGCCCACTTGACGGGGATGGGATTGGCTTCAACGAACAAAGCCTTGTTCAGACGCGCCAGGCGTGCATTAAGTTCACGCACCTTGGGCACATTGCCGGCCAGGGCGGCGGCACAGAGGTCACGCATGAGTTTCGGGGCCACATTGGCCGTCACGGAAATATTGCCCCGCGCGCCCAGCAGGATCAGGGCGGCGGCCGTGGGGTCGTCGCCGCTGAAGACCTGGAAGCCGGCCGGCGCCTCGCGCAGCAGCAGGCCGCCGCGCGCGATGTCGCCGGTGGCGTCCTTGATGCCGACGATGCCCGGCACCTGCGCCAGGCGCAGGATGGTGTCGTTGCTCATGTCGGCCACGGTGCGGCCCGGCACGTTGTACAGGATGGTGGGCAGGTCGACCGCTTCCGCGATGGCGCGGAAATGGCGGTACAGGCCTTCCTGGGAAGGCTTGTTGTAGTACGGAACGACCGACAGGCCGGCGTGCGCGCCGACGGCCTTGGCGTGGCGCGTCAGGTGGATGGCTTCGTCGGTGGAGTTGGCGCCCACACCCGCGATGACCGGAATGCGGCCCGCGGCGTGCTCGACGGCGACACGGATCAGTTCCGCGTGTTCTTCCATGGAGACCGTGGGCGATTCCCCGGTGGTGCCCACCACCACCAGCGCGTCGGTTCCTTCCTGGACGTGCCAGTCGATCAACGACCGGTAGGCAGCGTAATCGAGGCTGCCGTCGGGCTGCATTGGGGTGACCAGGGCCACCATGCTGCCCTGGAAATTAACGCCTGCGGCGGTTGCAGGGGATGCCATAAATGTAGGGCTCCAAGGCCCCGTGGCAGGATGCCTCAAGGCCAGAATCAGTGAAACTGCTGAGTTTAACGGATATTGGCCAGAATCTTATAGGAACCACTGAACGATTGTCGTTCCCAGACCGAGCACCGGCCGCATCAAAAGCCAGAGCACATCCGTCACCAGCAGGACGACCACGATCACCAGTCCATATGGCTCGATTTTCGAGTACTGCCAGGCCAGGCGATTGGGCAGCAGGCTGAAAAGGATGCGTCCCCCATCCAGCGGGAGGATGGGCAGCAGGTTCAGCGCCATCAGTACCAGGTTGACGTTCACCCCCGCCACGGCCATTTCGAACCAGAACGATTCCTGCAGGCCGGACTCCAGCAGCAGGCGCAGGGAAAACGCCCACAGGATCGCCATGAGCAGGTTGGCGGCCGGGCCGGCCAGCGCCACCCAGAGCATGTCCTGCTTGGGCCGGCGCAGCCGCCCGAAGTCGACCGGCACCGGCTTGGCCCAGCCGAACAGCAGGCCCGGGCTGCCCAGCAGCTTGGACGCCAGCAAGATCGCCACCGGCACCAGCAGCGTGCCGACCGGGTCGATGTGCCTGGCGGGATTCAGGCTGATGCGGCCGGCCTGATGGGCCGTCGGGTCGCCGAACATGCGCGCGACGAAACCGTGCGCGGCCTCGTGCAGGGTGATGGCGAAAATAACCGGTATCGCGTAGACCGCAATGGTTTGGATGATGTCATTCATGGCGAACCGGATTGTAGATGAGCCGCGAGCCGGCGCGGGCCGGCACGCCTGGCGTTGCGGCCGGCGCGCTCAGGCAAGGCCCAGCGTCGCCGGGTCGCCGCGCCCGACGCGCACGACCACCGGCTCTTCGGCGGTGAGGTCGATCACGGTGGTCGGCGATTGCGGGCAGGCGCCCGCGTCGATGATGGCCGCCAGGGAGTGTTCGTAGCGTTCGCGGATGTCTTCCGCATCGTTCAGCGCTTCGGACTCGTCCTTGGGGATGAGCGTGGTGGACAGCAAGGGCGCCCCGACCTGCTCCAGCAGGCCCAGCATGACGGGATGGTCGGGCACGCGGATGCCGATGGTCTTGCGCGACGGATGCGACACGCGCCGCGGCACTTCCTTGGTGGCTTCCAGGATGAACGTCCAGGGCCCGGGCGTCGCGGCCTTCAGCAGACGGTATTGGCGGTTGTCCACCCTGGCGAAGTGGCCGATTTCGGCCAGGTCGCGGCACAGCAGCGTGAGGTGGTGGCGTTCGTCCAGCCCCCTGAGCCGGCGCAACCCGTCCGCGGCGTTCTTGTCGTCCAGGCGGGCGACGACCGCGTAGCTGGAGTCTGTGGGAACGGCCACGAGGCCACCGTCGGTGAGCCATTGGGCGGCCTGCTTGAGCAGGCGGGGTTGCGGATTCGCAGGGTGAATGGAGAAATACAGGGCCATGGGTTTATCCTAACACTCTTGAAGGCCGCCCAGTGAAGAGCGGCGATGCAAAATGGCGGGAACGCCGATCCCGTCCGGAAAAACAGAATGCGCCTTGATAACTCGCGCCAGAGCGACAATGTGGAAGACCGCCGAGCCAGCGGTCCGCGTATCGGCGGACGGGGCACGATCGGCATCGGAACGATAGTACTGGCCCTGGTCGCCATATACTTCGGCGTGGACCCCAGCGTGGTCCTGCAGATGGCCGAAGGCCCCCCGATGCAGCAAGAGGCGCCGGCCTCGCGTCCGCCCGCCAACGACCCCCAGGCGATCTTCGTCTCGAAGGTGCTGGGCGAAACCGAAGACACCTGGGCCGCCATTTTCCAGAAGGACCTGAACCGCCAGTACGTGCCGCCCAAGCTGGTGCTGTTCCGCGGCGCCACGCCCACGGCCTGCGGCACGGGGCAATCGGCGATGGGGCCGTTCTACTGCCCGGGCGACAGCAAGGTCTACATAGACCTGTCCTTCTTCGATGAATTGCAGAACCGCTTCAAGGCGCCCGGCGATTTCGCCCAGGCCTACGTGATCGCGCACGAGGTCGGCCACCACGTCCAGCATCTGCTCGGCATCTCGGACCAGGTGGACAGCCTGCGGCGGCGCAATCCTTCGCAAGCCAACGCGCTGTCGGTGCGCATGGAGCTGCAGGCGGACTGCTTCGCGGGCCTGTGGGCGCAGCGCGCCGACGCGGCGCGCAACATTCTCGAAGGCGGCGACGTCGAAGAAGCGCTGGGCGCCGCCACCGCGATCGGCGATGACCGCCTGCAGAAGCAGAGCCAGGGCTATGTGGTGCCCGACGCGTTCACGCATGGTTCGTCGGCGCAGCGGGTGCGCTGGTTCAAGCGCGGCCTGGAAAGCGGCAACATCAAGCAATGCGATACCTTCTCGGCCAGTTCCCTGTAGGCCCCGGCCGTTGCGCCACGCCTGTATATCCATACAGCCCGCGGCGTAACGGTGTCTCCATCTTGTAAGATTACGCCCCCTCGCCGTGTTGCGCGCGCGTTTCCCCGCGCCTCGGCCGAGCGGCGCGGCACGCGCCAGGCGCACTCCGCCGGCGCGCGCATTTTCCAGACCCTAGATCAGTTCCATGGCCAAGAAGTTCGAACCGTTAATCACCGTTGATGAGGTGCAAGAGATCCTTGCCGAGCCCAAGGAAACCGCAAAACCGATCGCCTGGATTCCCAAGCCCGCCGCCGCCGACTTCCAATGGATGGAATTCGCGAGCCCATGCCGGATCAAGGGAGACGTCCGCGAAGACGTGATCTTCCGCGCGACCTACCGCAGCGCCCGCACCGCCGTGCACGGCCAGGCCACCATTTTCCTGGCGGAAGCCTTTTGCGCGAGCCTCTTCGTGGGCCCGCACCGCGTGTACGGCGTGGACACCGACGACTCCTTCCACACCAGCCTGGTGGGCGAAGGCCGGCCGCAATTCCGCAAACCGCTTGCGGATCGCAGCCACGAACACCTCTGGGTGGACGACGGCGAAGGCTATGCCGAGCCGGTCGTGCCCGCCCTGCACAACATCGGCGCGCTGATGCAGTACTTCCTGCCGCGGGCGAACCTGACGCTGACCGGCGGTTTCGCGCATCCCCTCAAAGGCCGCCAAATCGAACTGATCCTATGAGCAATTTCCTGGAAGCCTCCGGCTGGACCGTCCTGCCGGCGGGCGAGCACGCCATCCGCGCCATATCGCCCATGACGCTGGGCCTGGATGGACAGCATGCGGCGTTCTTCATCGCGCATCCCGACGACTCGTCGTTCTACCTGACCGACGCCTGTGAAACGGCGATGCACGCGTCCAGCTACGGCATCGAACTGCCGGCCAAGCGCATCGACCTGCTGAACGAGACGCCGGGCGTGAGCCTGGCGCACTTCGACCGCAGCGGCGCCATCGTCGCCTCCGGCCCCAACGAGCAGTTGCAGGAGGCCTTGTGGGACGCGGTAAAGCTGGCGATGGCGCTGTCGTTCCAGTGCGCCAAGTGGATGCCCAGGTTCAGCCAGCTGCGCTTTCGCGCGCAGGTGGGCCGCGCATTGGCCGAGGGCGTGGGCGCGAACCGCGTGCTCAAGGGCGCCCGCGCCAAGGGCAGCAGCGGCCACGCGGCGGATTTCGCTTTCGCGGTGCGCGCATCCGGCAGCACGGCGCTGACCTATATCGAGCCGATCGCCCTGAAGGCCGGCAAGAAGATGGACTGGACCCAGGTCTATCAGACCCACGGCAAGATGTCGGACGTGAAGATGGCAGACGCGCGCAATTCGCGCATGGTCATTCTGGAAGACGGCGCCTCGGCCGACGAGTTCAAGAAGGCCGTGACCATACTCGAACAATCCGCCAGCGTGCAGACGCTGGCCAAGACCCGCGACTGGCGCGAAGTCTTTTCCGGCTGATGGCGGGGTCAGGACGGCACGTTGGTCAGGCCGTCGACAATCTCCCGCCCATGCAGGATGGCCGCATGCACCGCTTCGCGCGGACTGAACACGAAGCCGCCATCGGCAAAGCACGGGACGGGGTATTCGTCGCCGCCTTCAAGCACGGCGCCCGCCTGGACCACCATAATCGACGCAATGAATACGGGGCCGCTGGGTGGCGCTTCAACCTCGGCGCCGGCGCCCCGGGACACTTTGGCAGTAAGCCGGTATCCCTTGTAGATCAAGTTGTTCTGATGCACTTCGGATGCCCTCTGTCTACGATCCAGCATACTCCGGCTATACATGACAGTTCAGATATGTTTTGTAACCCGGGCAGAAAATAGAAACATTGTTGCATCGCAAGGATTGCGTCCCCGTTTCTAGACCGCAGCGCTGCCGAAACGCGCATCCGCCGCATGGCCAGGCCTGACGCGGCCTGCGCGCGAATGCGCAGCACGCGCGCCGCGCCGGTGGGCGCAGCTTCACGGGGATTACCCTAGCGCTGTTGCGTATCCACACTTTCGGACGGATTCACTTCCGTCACCCGCGCGCGCCGGACATGGGGGTGCTAGGCCGCGGCATGCCTGGCCTGCCGCGGGCCGGCCGCCTCCAGCCCGGCCAATGGCGCGTCCTCCTTGCCGAAGAACGCCGGAAATTGCCGTTCGCCCTTTTTCGTGACGCCGAGCGCGCGCGAATCCAGGTCCTTGGTGATCCAGCCCCGCCGCAGCAACGCATCGAGCAGGGCCGCGCCCAGCGCGCCGCCCAGGTGCGAACGGCGCTCGCTCCAATCCAGGCAGGCGCAGGCGAAACGCCGGCGGCGCTGCCGCGCCTGCGCGACGTCCACGCCCACCTGCGCCAGCGCCGCCTCTCCGAGGGGCGTCAGCAGGTAGTCGCGTCCGTCGGCCTCCAGCCAGCGCCGGGCCACCATCGCATCGTGGATGCGCACGGCCAGCGTGCCCGCCATGTGGTCATAGCAAGTGCGCGCCTCGCGCAGCGCCGAAGGCGTGTTGGGCTTGAACGGGGCGCGCTCGGCGCCCGCGACCACCAGCAGGGCCTCCAGCGCATGGCCGACCTCGCCGCTGGCGAGCCGGTAATAGCGGTGCTTTCCCTGCACGGCCATGTCCACCAGCCCCTGCTCGCGCAGACGCTGGAAGTGGCCGCTGGCCGTGGAGGCGCCGATGTCGGCCACCGCCGCCAATTCCGTGGCCGTGCGGGCGCGGCCGTCCAGCAGCACGCACAGCATGCGCGCGCGCGCCGGATCGGCGATGGCGCTCGCCACGGCGGAAAGATTGATGTCGGCGAATGTGGATTCCATGATTCGCTGAAGGCCAAAGTATCGTGTACAGGCTCAAGCATACTGCGAGTCATCCAAACAAGACAGCCGGCCCCGCCGGACATCCATGCGCGCATCCAAGGCATTCTTCGGCTGGACGGTCCTGTACGCCACTTTCGTCCTGGCGGTCTTCGGCTGGGGAGTCGGGTTCTACGGCCCGCCCGTCTTCCTGCACGCCGTGGCGCAGCGCACCGGCTGGAGCATCGCGCTCGTGTCGGGCGCCGTCACCTTGCACTTCCTGTGCGGAACGCTCGTGGTCGCCAACCTGCCCCGCCTGTACCGCCGCGTTGGCGTGCCCGCCGTCACGCTGGGCGGCGCCGTGCTGCTGGCGCTGGGCGCAAGCGGCTGGGCCAGGGCCGCCGAACCATGGCAACTCTATGCTTCGGCGCTTTTTACCGGCATGGGATGGGTGACGCTGGGCGCCGCGGCGGTCAACGCGCTGATCTCGCCGTGGTTCGTCCGGCGACGGCCCGCGGCGCTGGGCATGGCCTATAACGGCGCCAGCGTCGGCGGCATCGTGTTCTCGCCCTTGTGGGTCTACCTGATCGGCTCAGCGGGTTTCGCGCAGGCCGCGTTGTGGGTGGGAATGACGATGGTGGCGGTGATCGCGGCGCTGTCGCTAAAGGTGTTTGCCGTAACGCCCCAACAGCTGGGACAGGAACCCGACGGCGCCGCATCGCAAGGCCAGGCGCCCGCCGCGGCGCCCTCGCCGCCCCGCGTGCACGATCTGTGGCGCGACCGGGCCTTCCTGAGCCTGGCCGCGGGCATGGCGCTGGGCCTGTTCGCGCAGATCGGATTGATCGCGCATCTGCTGTCGCTGCTGGCGCCCCTGCTGGGCGCGCAGACCGCCGGGCTCGCGATGGGGCTGGCGACGGCCAGCGCCATCGCCGGGCGCTCGCTGGTGGGATGGCTGATGCCTCCCGGCGCCGACCGGCGCGCCGTGGCCTGCCTGGCGTATGCCGTCCAGATCTGCGGCTCGCTGGTCCTCATGCTGGCCGCCGAGCATGCATGGGCCGTATGGCTGGGCGTCCTGCTGTTCGGTTCAGGCATCGGCAACGCGACCTCGCTGCCTCCCCTGATCGCCCAGACCGAATTCGCGCGCGAAGATGCGCAGCGCGTCGTGCCGCTTATCGTCGCCATGTCGCAAGGCGCCTATGCGTTTGCTCCCGCCCTGTTCGGCGTGTTGCGCGTGGTGTCGGAACAGGCGGGGCATCCGCTGTTCTGGTTCCTGGCCGCCGCCGCCGGCCTGCAGGCCGGCGCGATCGCGAGCTTCGCGCTGGGACGCCTCACTCCAGCCCGCCGCGCCGGGCGACCAGCCCGGCCATGACGGCATCGCCGCGCTCGTTCGCCAGCCCTTGCGCCACGCCGCGCCGGTCGGCGACCGGACGGTTCTGGCTGACCTTCCACTTGCCCTCGATGCGCGCAAGCCGGATCTCCACGCCGACGATCGCGCGCATCTGCGCCGCGATGAAGTCCGCCGGCGCCTCATCCACGCGCCAGGGTTGCGCGCGGCCCTTCTCCTGGCTGTCGGTCAGCGCGTCGAGCTGGGCGCGCAGCCAGGCCGGATCGTCCTGGATCGCCGGCACGCCCCAGGCATGCACCGCGACGAAATTCCAGGTGGGCACCACTTTGTGCGTCTCCCCCTTGGTCGGATACCACGATGGGGAAACATAGGCTTGCGGCCCATGGAACACGACCAGGCACTCTCGCCCCGACGCCAGTTCGGCCAGTTGCGGATTGGCGCGGGCCACGTGCAGGCGCAGCACGCCGCAAGGCCCTTCGGGATAGAGCAGACAGGGAATGTGATTCGCCATCAGCCCGGCTTCTCCGGCGGTCGTGAGCACGCCCAGAGGGTGCGCGCGGATGAAATCGTGCTGGACGTCGAGGGAATCTTCGCGAAAGGCGGACGGCAGGTACATGGCGGAATGCGCGGTAGCGGAAAACCACAACATACCGCCGCCGTGGCCCCATTGCCAGGGCCAGCGACAATTGTTTTCATGGGGCCACCTGGAGCGCGCCATCGCGGACATCACGACGGGCTGCGCGATCGCGCCAGGCCGCCGGGCTGCGGGCCTCGGCGGCGCAACTCCGGTCGAAGCCGCGCCGCGCGAAGCGGACGTCGACGGGACGACCGCTAGCCGGGAACAATCGCGAGCCGCTGCGTGTCGAAGCGATCTCGCTTTTTCCTTCCAATATCACGATGTGATGAATATTGACGTCAACCCTCACTTACCCATGACCCCGGCTAATGCTACTGTTCCGCCTGTGCAAGGAGTACATGCAATGGATCAGAAAACCAAGCCCTGGGCTTTTCCCAAACCCCACCCGGAAAACACCCCGCGGGGCGAACGCAACAAGCAGGAGTTCGACGCTCCCGCGCAAGACAAAAAAACCGCGCCCAAACCGCGCGGCAGGAAAGAGGCGCCGGCAGCCGGCCGGGTCCGCTCATGACGCTGTGCGCGTGGACCCGCGCCGCCGCCGCGGCAGCGTTGTCCGCGCTTTCCCTCGCCGCCCCGGCGGCGCCCGCCGTCCAGACGGGCGATCTCATCTTCCAGCAATCCCGGTCAACGCAAAGCCTGGCCATCCAGCAAGCCACGCATTCGCCCTATAGCCATATGGGCATGATCGTCATGCGCGAGGGGCGCCCCTACGTGCTGGAGGCCGCTGCCCGGGTCAGCTACACCCCGCTGGATCAATGGGCGGCGCAAGGCGAACGCGGGCACTATGTGGTCAAGCGCCTGCGCGACGCCCACCGTCTCGCGCCGCCCGCGCGCGAGCGGCTGGCCGCCGCCGGCGCCGGTTTCGTGGGCAAGCCGTACGACCTGGCGTTTGCATGGTCGGACGAAAAAATCTACTGCTCCGAACTGGTCTGGAAGATCTACCAGCGCACGCTGGGAATCGAAATCGGCGCGCTCGCGCCGCTCAAGCAATTCGACTTGAGCTCGCCCGCCGTGCGCGCCAAGATGCGGGAGCGCTACGGCGCGGACGTCCCTTGGGACGAACCCATCATCTCGCCCGCGGCCATGTTCGATTCGGCGCTGTTGCAGACGGTCGGCGAACACTGACGGCAAACGCCGGGGACAGCGCGAACCATGGTTATGCTCTCGGATCCGCCGCTGCGCGGAAGCGCCACGATTACCGGCGTCTTTTTCGATCGCTCGCGGGACATCGCGGCCGTCGCTTCCGAATTTCCGCTGCTGGTCAATCCCCGCGCGCGCGCGGCCTACGGCGGCCAGGCCTTGCGGTATCGCGTGGCGCTCTACCGGCGCGGCGAATCCGCGCCCTTCGCCGCCTTCGACGGCCTGCGATTTCCCGTGAACGACGTCGCCTTCCATCCAACGCAAAGCGTCGTCGCGATCGGCGCCGGCAGCTACGACGGCGGCTACCTGTTCGAAGGCGAGTTCATCGCCTGGGACTGGCGCGGCGGCCGGCATGCGCGGTTCTTCGGCGACATCCCCGAAGTCGCGCGTTGCGCCTACGACGCGGACGGAAACGGGATCACGGCCTGGGTGCGTCCATGGGATGAAGAATGGGAGGGCTTGCCCGATACGCCCGACGCGGCGTTCAACACTCTGTACCGCGTGCATGTCCCGTATGGCGATGCGACCTGGTCCGGCGCCGCCGCGCGGGTGCTGGCGCTTTCCGGCCGCGACATCGCGCCCGCGGAAGAAGCGCCGCCCGCCGCGGCTCCCGCGCCCGGCGCCCTGCTTGCGCAATGGCTGGGGCTCGATAGCCTGGAACAACGCGGCGCCATCCATGACGTGGCCTGGCTGGACGGGGACCGCGTCGCCGTGACGCATCGCGGCTGCCTGCTGGAGATCCATCACACCGGCGGCGGCCCCGCCGTGCGCTACGCGGGCGACGGATACGGGTCCCAGATCATTCTTTCCGCCGGCGTATACGTGCACGCGGCGGCGCCCGCGGAGCGTTCGTCTCCAGGATGGACGCAGGACTCCCAGCTTTACCGCCTGACGGAAGACGGCCTGGAACTCGTCCAGGCCTACCAGGGCGAGCTCGCGTTTTCCGCCTCGGCGGGCGGCGCCTTGCTGGGCCGCATGAACCGCTATCCGCCCGCGGCGCAGGCCCGCGACGTGCTGCGCGATCTTCATTCGGGCCGCGAGTTGCGCGTGGACCTGGGCCACTACGATTGCTTCAACCACCATATCCGGATCGATGGCGCGCCCTGGCTGTTCGCCTTGCAGGGCACGCCCGCAAGCTCCCACGAAAACAAGTATCTGTGCATCGTGCATGCGGAAGGCGGGATCCAGCGGCTGTGGCCGGTGCTGAAGGCGGACGGCAAGCCCGCCAGCCATGCCATGGAGCTTTCCGGCTGCTACCTGGAAGACGCGCAGGGCCCGGGCATCGTCATCGGCGGCCGGCACTACGCTCCCGATGCCCGCGGCGCCTGCGCGGGTTTCATCTACCGCAAGCGGCTGGACAAAAACGAAACGCTTTGGCGCCACCCGGCGCACGCCTCTCCCGCCGCCATCGTTGCGCTGCCGGAGCCGGGGCTCGTCGCCGCGGCTTTCCTGGACGGCAGCCTGATGCTGGTGGACGCGGCCACGGGCGGGATCCGGCTGAACGCGAAGCTGCGCGTGGAGGGGCTGCCGACCGTCGTTTACGCGATGAGCGCGCGCGGCGGCCGGCTGGCGATGGGCACCGCCGACGGCCGCATCGCGGTCATGGCGGCCGACGCACTGCTGCGGCAGGGCGCGGCGCAGGAGTGGGCGGAAATCGGCTGAGCCCCACGCCCGCGGCTCCCGCGATATACACTGGATTTTTGCCTTCCTGGAAGAGCGCCATGCATCCCCGCATCAGTGTCATTACCCTGGGCGTCGACGACCTGGACCGAGCGCTGCGCTTCTATCGCGACGGCCTGGGCATGCCCACCCCGGGTATCATCGGGCAGGAATTCGAGCACGGCTCGGTGGTGTTCATCGATATGCAGCCTGGCCTGCGCCTGGCCTTGTGGCCGCGCGCCAGCATCGCGCACGATACAGGCCTGCCCCAAGGCGCGGCCTCGCCCACCAATCTGACGCTGGGCCACAACGTCGGCTCCCGCGAGGAGGTGGACCGCGTCATGGCCCGGGCGGAATCGGCCAGCGCCCGCATCCTGAAGCCCGCCCAGGACACCTTCTGGGGCGGCTACGCCGGCTACTTCCAGGACCCGGACGGCCACGTCTGGGAAGCCGTCTGGAACCCTGCCTGGGAAGCGGACGACAAGGCTTGAGGTTTGCATCCGAGGGGAGCCGGCCCTACGTGTAATCCCCTAGCCATGCCTTGCGGGACACCCGCTATCCTCGCGGGCAGATAGGTCCCGGAAGCAGGCATGAATCCTCGTCTTGATCTTTACACCCTGCAAGTCTTCCTGGCGGTGCTGGAAGAAGGCAGCATCACGGCGGCCGCGACCCGCGAGCATATCGCGCCCTCGGCCCTGTCCAAGCGCCTGTCCGAACTCGAGCGCGTGCTGGATGTGCCTCTGTTCCAGCGCCATGCGCGTGGCGTGGAGCCCACCAGCGCCGCGCGCGCGCTGGCCCGGCGCGCCCGCACGCTGCTGCACCAGACGCAAGACCTGGCCGATGAAATCCGCGACTACTCGGCGGGCTTGCGCGGGCGGGTGCGCGTGGCGGCCAACCTGTCTTCGATCGCCCAGTTCCTGCCGATGGAACTGCGCCGCTTCCTGGAACGGCATCCCCACGTGCAGATCGACCTGGAAGAATCCGTCAGCGCCGGCGTCACGCGCGCGGTGGCGGACAACGCCGCCGACATCGGCGTCTACACGCAGTCCGACGACGAAGACGGCCTGGACATCTTCCCCTATCATCGCGACGTCATGGCCCTGGTCGCGCCCGCCGGGCATCCGCTGTCGCAGCGCGACGACGTTGCGTTCGCCGACACCCTGGATTACGACCACGTCGGCATGCACCGGGGCAGCGCGGCGAACTACCTCTTCACGCGCGAGGCCGCGTCCATGCACCGCTCGCTGCGGCTGCGCTTCCAGGTCACGTCCTACGACGCGCTCGTATCCATGGTGCGCGCCGATCTCGGGATCGGCATCGTTCCCGCGAAGGCGCTTTCCGTGTATGCCTGCGACGAACTCCGCGTCATTCCGCTGACCGACGCCTGGGCCCGGCGGCAATTGAAATTGTGCGTCCGCAGCAATGAATCGCTGTCCGGCGCCGCCCGCCTCCTGTTGGACCATCTGATCGCCGAAGCGGCGACGCAGCAATAAGCTCCCGGTCTTTCCCGGGCCCGCTGCCCGCGGCCTGAGGCATCGCATTTCGCGATGCCCCGCCGAACATTCACGAATTGTCCCGCCCGGATCGATCACTGAAGATAGTGACCGACAACGCCGTCCCGGACATCGACCCGCAAGCCTTTGCGGATACGGCGGCCGGGCAACAGGAGACAAGCGCCGTGAGCCTTCCAGACCGGGTTGAAATCGTCGAAGTCGGCATGCGCGACGGACTGCAGATCGAGTCCGAATTCGTGCCCACCGACACCAAAGTCGACATCCTGAACGCATTGATCGACGCGGGCGTCAGGCACTTCGAAGCAACCTCCTTCGTTTCCCCCCGCGCGGTGCCCCAGCTGCGCGACGCGCAGGAAGTCCTGGACCAGGTGCGCAGGCGCCCCGGCGTGGTGCTGGGGGCCCTCGCGCCCAACCGCAAGGGCGTCGAAAACGCGTTGCGCTCGAAGGCGGACGAGATCGTCGTTTTCCTGTCCGCCACGGAAAGCCACAACACCAAGAACCTGAATCGCCCTGTCGAACAGTCGCTGCGCGACATCGAGGAGATCGCGGAACGGCTGCAAGGCCATCCGATAAAGCGCAAGGGCGCCATCGCCGTGGCCTTCGGCTGCCCATTCGAGGGCGACGTGGACCTGGAGCGGATCCGCGCCATCTTCGGCCGCTTCGTGCGCCTGGGCTTCGATGCGGTCACGCTGGGCGACACCACGGGCATGGCCACGCCCGGGCTGGTGCGCCGCACGGTCGAGACGCTGCGCGCCGACCATCCCGACACGAAGATCTCCCTGCACTTCCACAATACGCGCGGCATCGGCCTGGTGAACGTGGTCGAGGGCCTGCGCGCGGGCGTCACCTCTTACGAGTCTTCGCTGGCGGGCCTGGGCGGCTGCCCTTTCGCGCCCGGCGCCACGGGCAATATCTGCACCGAGGACCTCGTCTACCTGCTCGACGAAATGGGCGTGGACAGCGGCATCGACCTGCGCGCGCTGATCAAGGTGGCGCAGCGGCTGGAGAACGTGATCGGCCGGAGCCTGCCCGGCCAGCTCATGAAGGCCGGCCCCAGGCTGAATCTGCATGACTATGGCGGCGCCGTGGGCGCAATCGGCTGAGGATTCCTCCATGGACCGCGAATCGACCCCCGTGATCTCCCAGTTGCCCCTGAGCGCGGTGCGCGAAACCGGCGTCAACCTGAACCGGCCGGAATGCGTGCTCGGCACCGCGGCGGGCGACCTGTACGTGTCCGACAAGGCCGGAGGCATCCGCCACATCCAGCCGGGCGGCAGCGCCCGCCTGATCGGCGCGCAGGCCGGGCTGATCCCCAATGGTTTCGCGCTGTTGCGAGACGGTTCGTTCGCCATCGCGAATCTGGCCGACAACGGCGGGATCTGGCGCGTGCAACGCGACGGCGCGGCCGCTCCCCACATCATGGAGATCGACGGCGTCGGGCTGCCCAGCGTCAACTTCGTCTGGCTGGACGACCAGGAACGGCTGTGGATCTGCGTGAGCACGGTGCGCAAGGGCGACCATCAATTCCGCCGCGATATCGCCGACGGTTTCATCGCCGTGCACGACCGCCACGGCACCCGCGTGGTCGCGCAGGACGTGCACTGGACGAACGAATGCCGCATGGATCCCACCGGCACCTATCTGTACGTCAACGAAACCTTCGGCCGGCGCCTGCTGCGCTTCCGCGTGGCGCCCAACGGCGATCTCAGCGAGCGGTCGGTGATCACGGAATTCGGCAAGGGCACCTATCCCGACGGCATGGCGATCGACGAAACCGGCCACATCTGGGTGATCAGCGTGGTGTCGAACCGGGTCATCCGCGTCAGCCCCAGGGGGGAACAGCAGCTCTTGCTCGAAGACGGCGACCCCGCCCACATCGAGAAGCTGGAAACCGAGTACCTGGCCAACCGGCTGAGCCGGCCGCTGCTCTACGACAACCACAGCAAGAAGCTGCAGAACATTACGAGCATCGCGTTCGGCGGCCCCGACCGCAAGACCGCCTTCTTGGGCTGCATCAACGGCTCCAGCCTGGCGGTATTCGATTCGCCGGTGGCGGGACTCAAGCCCGTGCACTGGAACTGGTAGCCCGCGGCCCGCCTCGGCCGCGAACCCCGCCGTCCTCCCTGGCATGGCGGATCCACATAACCGGACACGATAAATATTCCGGGGGAGACATCATGAACAAGAAGCCATCGCCGTTCCTGCTCCGTGGCGCGGCAGCCATGCTGGCGCTGTCGGCCTCCCTGGCCGGCGCGTTCCTGCCCGCGCGGGACGCGCAGGCCCGCGAAATGAAAATCGCGACCATCGCGGCCTCCAACAGTCCTTGGGACCACGCCATGCGCGCCTTCGCCGACGAAGCCGCCAGGCAGACCGGCAACGATCTGCAGGTCCACGTCTACACGGACGGCCAGCTCGGCGACATCAGCAAGATCCTGTCGTCCATGCAGCTGGGCACGCTGGACATGGGTTACTTCGGTCTGGGGTCCGTCGTGCTGCTGCGCGGCGCCCAGCCCCTGAACATCCTGTACGCGCCCTATCTCTTCAAGAGCGGCGAACAGGCCGAGCGCGTCATCAATAGCGACGAGTTCGCCAGGATCTTCGACGACGTCGCCAGGAAATCCGGCGTGCGCGTGTTCGCGGCGTTCGGCATCCGCTCGCCGCGGGCGCTGCAGACCGTGTCGCGCGCGATCAACAAACCCGAAGACGTCAAGGGCCTGAAGCTGCGCGTGCCCTCCATCCCGATCCTGAAAAGCACCTTCGAAAAGCTGGGCGCGCAGGTCGTACCCCTGGGAATGACCGAGATCTATACCGCGCTGGGACGCGGGATGATCGACGGGCAGGACAATGGCTTCGACCTGTCGATTCCGCTGCGCTTCCACGAGGAAGCCAAATTCTGGGCCGCCACCGACCACGCATACGAGCTCACCGGCTGGTTCATCTCCGAACGCGTCTGGCAGGGCCTGGACGACAAACAGCGGCAGGCGCTGATCGACGCGGCCAAGGCCGGGGGCAAGGTCGCCACCAGGCTGGACAAGGAACTCGACGACAACGCGGTCAAGCTCCTGAAGGATGCCGGCGTGACCTACACGCAGCCGGACAAGGCCGCGTTCAAGGCCGCGCTCGCCACCGTCTACCAGCAGTACGAGGGCAAGGACTGGCCCGCCGGCATGGTGGAACGCATCCAGAAGATGCAAGAGTAGGCCATGAACGCCCCCATGCCCGCACCGGCCCGTACCCGCGCCCCGGCGTCCGAGGCGTCCGCCTGGCGCGCCGCGGTCTTGCGCGCGGACCGCGCCGTCTGCTGGATCGGCCGCCTGGCCGTGGCGCTGACGCTGGCCATGGTCCTCGTCTTCTGCTTCGCGCAGGTGCTGGACCGCTATGTGCTGAAAACGCAGTTCGACGCCTGGGACCAGATCGCCCGCATCGGCATGCTGTGGTGCGCCTTCCTGGGCGCGGCCATGGCGCTGCGCGAACGCCGCAACGTGGTGATAGACATCATCGACGGCCATCTGTCCGAGCGCGCGCGGCGCGTGCGCGACCGGCTGTTCGACGCCATGCTGCTCGCGCTGGCCGCGACCCTCTTCTACAAGGGCCTGGACGTGGTCGAGGTAGGACACTTCCAGGACATCGTGGGCACGCCCTTCACCTACGCCGTCAGCTATGCCGCGCTGACGGCGGGCATGGCGTTCTTCATGCTGTTCCTGGCCTTGCGCCTGCTGATTCCCGACGCGCCGGTTCCGCGCGATGCCTTCGCGCGCGGCGATGGCGACAACGAAATGCCGGGGACGCATCCATGATCCTATTCTCGGTGGTTCTGTTCATCGTGCTGATCCTGCTGGGACTGGACATCGGCTTCGCCATGATCACCGCGGCCATGATCGGCATGCTGTTCAAGGGCGGCGGCGGCGTCGACATCGTGCAGGCGCCCCTGTCCATGCTGGGAGGCATCGACGAGACGGCGCTGGTCGCGATCCCGCTTTTCATCCTGGCCGGCGAGCTGATGAACCGGGGCGGCGTCACGCTGCGGCTCATCAACTGGTCCATGGCCATGGTCGGCCACCTGCGAGGCAGCCTGTCGCAAGTGTCGCTGACCACCAACCTCGTCATGGCGGGCATCAGCGGCTCCGCCGTGGCGGACGCGAGCGCCATCGGCACCGCGATGATCCCCTCGATGAAAAACGAGGGCTATCGCCGCGGCTACCCTGAGGCGGTCATCGCCTGCGGCGCCATGCTGGGCCCCATCCTGCCGCCGTCGATCCCCATGATCGTCTACGCGGTGCTGGCCAACCTATCGATCATCCGCCTGTTCCTGGCGGGCATCATTCCCGGCTTCATGCTGCTGGCCGGGTACATGGCCATCTGCGCCTGGCAGGCGCGCCGCCACGGCTACAAATCGCGTCCGCGGGCGAGCTGGCCCGAACGGGCGACAGTGACCCGCGCGTCCATCTGGGCGCTGATGATGCCGGTCCTGATCATCGTCGGCATACGCTTCGGCCTCCTGACCGACACCGAGGCCGCGGCGTTCGTGGCCGTGTACGCGCTGCTGGTCGGGCTGGCCGTGTACCGGGAATTGAAACCGGGAGAACTAGGCTCGGCATTCTATGCCGCCGGACGCACCATGGCCGTCGTGCTGTTCCTGCTGGCCGCCGCGGGCCCGTTCAGCTGGCTGATCAGCGAATCGCGCATCGCGGCCACGATCGCCAAGGGCATCCTGGGCATCTCCGACGAGCACTGGGTGGTGCTGCTGACGGTGAACGTGTTCCTCATCCTGGTCGGAAAGATCCTGGAGCCGCTACCGGCCATGATCATCACGCTGCCTGCCCTGCTGCCGATCGGCGCCCAGCTGGGCCTGGCCCCCATCCAGTACGCGATGATCCTGATCCTGAACCTGATGACGGGCATGCTGACCCCGCCGGTCGGGATCCTGCTGTTCGTCACTTCCGCCGTGGGCCGCACGCCGGTCGGCCCCATCGTCCGCGAGATCATTCCGTTCTTCATCTGGTCGCTGATCGTGCTCGCGCTGATCTGCGCCTTTCCGCCCCTGACCCTATGGCTGCCCGGCCTGGGCGGCTAGGGCCGGAGCGCGCCAGACCCTCTCCGATAACCACACAGACCTACGACATGCCACTTTCCGGAATCCGCATCCTGGACCTGACCCGCATCATCTCGGGGCCGTATTGCACCTCCATCCTGGCCGACATGGGGGCCGAAGTCATCAAAATAGAGACCCCGGGGGAAGGCGATCCCGTGCGCCGCCAGGGCGTGATCAGGAACGGGCTGAGCTGGTACTTCGCGAACTACAACCGCAACAAGAAGTCGGTTGCGCTGGACCTCTACAGCGAGGAAGGCAAGGACATCCTGCGCCGGCTGATACCGAGCTGCGACGTCGTGATCGAGAATTACCGCCCCGGCATCATGGAGAGAATGGGTTTCGGCGACGAAACCCTGAAAGCGCTGCGCCCGGACATCATCCATTGCAGCATCAACGGATTCGGCACGTCCGGCCCATATCGCGACAGGCCCGCCTTCGATTTCATCGCCCAGGCGATGAGCGGGTTCATGAGCCTGAACGGCGGCGAGAACGATCCGCCCATGCGCGCAGGCCCGCCCATCAGCGACCTGGTCGCGGGCATGAACGGCGCGCTGGGCGTGCTGGCGGCGCTGCTGCGCCGCGAACGCACGGGCCGCGGGGATTCGATCAGCGTCAGCCTGATGTCCAGCATGATCGGACTGCTCAGCTTCCAGGCAGCCAACTACTTCGCCAGCGGCGAGCTTCCCCCGCGCACCGGCAACGACCACGGGATCGTCGCGCCCTACGGGCTGTTCGAGACGGCGGACGGCCAGGTCGCGATCGCGCCTTCCAACGACGCCATGTACGAGAAATTCCTGGAGGCGCTGGAACTGCAATCCCTGCGCGCGCATCCCGACTTCCAGGCCAATGCGGACCGCATGCTCAACCGCGAATCGATCAAGGCCGCCATCGAGGCCCGCACCCGCCAGGAAAGCAGCCGCTACTGGATAGAGCGCCTCAACCAGTACGGCGTGCCCTGCGGGCAGGTGCTGAACCTGCGCGAAGTGTTCGACGATCCGCAGGTGGCCGACCAGCAAATGGCGATCGACGTCCCCCACCCGGACGGCCAGCTGGTGCGCATGCTCGGGTTCCCGATCAAGTTCGCCGAATCGCCCTGCCGGGCCCGCACGCCGGCGCCGTCCCTGGGCGGCGACACCGAGGCGGTGCTCCGCGAACTGGGCCTGCCCGAACCCCGGATACAGGAGTTGCTCGCGAAGAACGCTCCCTAGACAGACCCGGCGCGGCCCATGGACGGCAGCGCAAGCCCGGAATCAGCCCGCAGTCAACAACGTCCGGCGACCAGACCGGACGCGCCCCACAAAGAAATGGAGACGACAACCATGATGCTACGTGCCTTGATGTTCTCGGCCTGCGCGCTTGCCGCGTGCGCTCCCGCCGCGGCCGCGGATCCCTATCCCAACCAGCCCATACGCGTCATCGTGCCGTTCACGCCCGGCGGCGGCACCGATTTCCTGTCTCGCACCGTGGCCGCCAAACTGTCGGATTCGGTCAAGTGGAACGTCGTCGCGGAGAACCGTCCGGGCGCCGGCGGCACCATAGGCATCGGCACGGCCGCGCGCGCCAAGCCCGACGGCTACGAGATCGTCATGGGCCAGGTCGACAACCTGGCGGTGGCTCCGTCGCTCTACGGCAAGCTGTCCTACGACCCCATCAAGGACTTCGAGCCCATCGGCATCGTCGGCGAGGCCCCCCTGGTCGTGGTCGCGGGCAAGAATGGGCCCTATCAGTCCTTGAAGGATCTGATCGACGCCGCCAAGAAGGCGCCCGGCACGATCAACTATGGCTCGCCGGGAGCCGGCACCATCACCCACCTGGCCGCCGAACTGCTGCAACTGCAGGCCGGCGTCAAGCTCGTCCATGTGCCCTACAAAGGCTCGGGGCCGGCCATGGCCGACCTGCTGGGCGGCCAGGTGCCCGTGATCTTCACCTCCATTCCTTCCGCCGCTCCGCAGATCAAGGCGGGCAGCGCCGTGCCGCTGGCTGTGACGTCGCTCAAGCGCAGCCCCGCCATGCCCGACGTGCCCACCGTCGCGGAACTGGGATACCCCGACTTCGACGTGCGAGTCTGGTACGGCCTGCTCGCGCCCGCGAAGACGCCCCAGCCCATCATCCAGACCCTGAACAAGGAATTGAACAATATCCTGGCGCTGAAGGACGTGCAGGACGCCCTGGCCGCGCAGGGCGCCACCGCCATGCCGACCACGCCCGCGCAGTTTTCTCAGACCATCGCAGCCGACCACAAGAAATGGCGCTCGGTCATCCAGGCGGCCAATGTGAAGCTTGAATAGGCCCCACGGATTATCAAGCCCCGAATCGCGGCGAAAAACGCCGTAGATCAGACGCATGCATCGCCTCATGCGTATGCACGAGCCTCCCTGGGAGGCCGCCCGCAAGCCCGCTCAACATGCGGGATTGCGGCATTGACAGCGCCAAACCCAGTTGTGACGATGACCCCGGTGCCACAGGTTTCAACGTGGCGCGAGTACGGGAGGTTCATCATGTCAATATCGTGTAGACGATTGGAGGATGTGATCGCGGTCTCCGCAGCGGGAGTCCAGTACCGAATCGAGAGACATCTCGTTCAGCAACCCACAACGGATCCGAAGGTTGACGCATGCACTGTCTTGACCTGCCGCCTTTCCACGGGCGGCGCCGTGATCAGGGAGGGTAACGGCGTGTACCGGCTCGAATCAGGGGAGATAGTCCGGGCAATCGACCGGCGCAGGAAGAAGAACGGCTACGAAGCGTGAAAACAAAGCCCGCTGACGAAAGCAGCGGGCTTTTTGATGGGCGCGCGAGGCGCCTAGCGGCCCATGCTGCGGCGCAACCGCTCGACCTCGGCCAGGTTCAGGCGCTTCGCTTCCTCTTCGGCGTAGTCCCGCTCTCCCGACTCATAAGCTCCTTCGTAGAGGCATTTGCTGCGGCTCGCTTTGCACTCGGCGGTGACCCGCGAGGCGCTGGCCGCCTGGCGCTCCGGTTTGCCGGAGCTGGTCGACGAGCACGCGGAAACCAGCGCGGCCAGACACAGTACGGCGCCATAGCGGCCCAAGGATTGAATCGACATATGCCCTACCCCTACAAAAAAGCTGCAGCCGTCTTTATAGCAAGCCTGCGGGGCCGTTCAAAACCGCCTGGGGCGTATTCCGGAAACTGATCGCCATCCGGTTGTAGGCGTTCATCAGGCTGATCGCGATGGTGAGGTCGACCAGTTCCTTCTCGGCAAACACCTTCCTGGCGGCTTCATAGGCGGCATCCGGCACCCCGCTGCGATCCACCAGCGTTACCGTTTCGGCCCAGGCCAGGGCGGCGCGCTCTGCCTCGCTGAAAAGCGCGCCGCCTTCCGGCCAGGCCTGGACCAGGGCGAGCTTCTCGATGGGCACGCCCAGCTTCACGAGATCGCGCGTGTGCATGTCCAGGCAATAGGCGCAGTTGTTGATCTGCGAGATGCGCAGATAGACCAGCGCCACCAGATCGGCGGGCAGCCCGCTCTGCATGACGTAGCCATAGACGCCGCCCAGGGCCTTGGCGCCGTTCGGGGCAACCTGGTTGTAGTCGATACGCTTGCTCATGGTCTTCATCCTTCAGGGTTGTTTGATCGGGGTGGTCAGGACGTTGTCGCCGGTGTCGACCACAAAGACGGCGAGTAACCTCGCCGGCTCGGTCTTGCTCGCGTTGCGGCTGACCGAATGGACGGCGTTGGGCGGTTCGAACCAGCTTTCGCCGGCGCGGTAGGTGCGCGTCTCGCCATCGTTCACCTTCGACTCGATCGCGCCCGACAGCACATAGGCGTAGATGAATGCGGACTTGGCGTGGGAATGCGGCACCGACGCGGCGCCGGGCGCATAGTCGACTTCCACGGTGACCAGGGATTTGCCGGGGATATTGGTGATGGGCCGGTCGAAAACCTTGCTAACGGTTTCCGCCGCTTCGCCGTGGGCCAGAACGGGGGACGCGGTCACAACCGCGAGGCAGGCCCATGCAGCCGTGGCCAGGGATTTGATCTTCATCGGGACTTGCTCCTTGCATAGGGAAGTCCTTCCAATTTATTCCCTGGCAAGGCCAATAAAAAGCACCAAAAATATAAAATAATCGTGTACCACGAACGAAACCGCCGCCCATGGAACTCAGCATCGATCGTTCGGCCAGGATCCCGCTAGCCGAGCAAATCCGACAGAGAATCGCCGCCGCGATCGAAAGCGGCGCCCTCGAGCCTGGCGCGCGCCTGCCCTCCTGGCAGGACCTGGCCGCCCAGCTCGGCGTTGCCCGCGGAACCGTCCGGACCGCCTACGAGCGGCTCGACGCCGCGCAGCTGATCGTGGCGTCCCGCGCCGCCGGAACGCTCGTGGCCCAGCGTCCCCGGGCCAGGGCCAGGGCAAGGGCAAGGGAAGCGCAGCGGGCGGACCCCGGGTCCTTCCTGGAGACCTACCAGGAAATGACCCAAGGCCCCGCCTTCTTCCAAATGGGCGTGCCGGCGGCCGAAACCCTTCCGAAGACGCTGCTGGCGCGCATCCGCGCCCATGCCATCCGCGCGGAAATCGGCGCCGCGCCCATCTATCCGGATCCCCGCGGCGAACCGGGCCTCCGGCAAGAGATTGCGGGCTACCTCGCCGTCGCCCGCGGCATCGACTGTTCGCCATCGCAAATCATCATCACGGGCGGGTATGGCGCCGGACTGGGCCTGGCGCTTCGCGCCCTGGGCCTAGAAGGGCAAAAAGCCTGGATCGAAGATCCGGGCTTTCCCTTTGCGCGCAAGGGCCTGGAGCTCGCGCGGATGTCCGTGGCGCCCATCCCCGTCGACGCCGGCGGCATCGACATCGACCACGGGCTGCGCCACGCCCCCGACGCCAAGCTGGCGGTCGTGACACCCGGCCAGCAGGCGCCGCTGGGGCCGACCCTGACCCTGGAACGCCGCCTGAAGCTGCTGGACTGGGCGGCGGCAAGCGGAGCCTGGATCGTCGAGGACGACTACCTCAGTGAACTGCAACTCACCGGACGCGCCGCTCCGGCGCTGGCCTCCCTCGACCGCGCCGGACGCGTCATCCACATCGGCTCTTTCAGCAAGACGATCACGCCCGCGCTGCGCCTGGGATTCATCGTCGTGCCGGCCGGCCTCATGGCCACATTCGCCGAGGCCGCGGCCTGTCTTGCGCCGCCCCCTGGGCCCGCCGTGCAGCTTGCAATCGCCAGGTTCATGCAGGAAGGCCACTACCTCCGGCATCTCCGGCGCACGAAACGCGCCTACGCCGCCAAGAGAGACGACCTGCTGACGCAGCTGCGCCGGCATTTCGACGCCGACCACCTGATCGCGACGGGCCTGGCCGTCCTGCTGCGATTGCCCGATGGCGCGCCCGACCTCGCCATGGCGCGCGAGGCCTTGGCATTCGGCATGTTCCCCGCCCCGCTCTCGGCCTGGTACGCCTCGGCCCGGGGACGCCGGTCGGGGCTCCTGCTGGGCGTCGCCACGTCGCCCGCCCGGGAACTCGCGAGATCCTGCGACCGCCTGGCCGATATCGTCAAAAGGTTTGTTTGAAGCGTGAGCCGAGCGCGCCCCTAGTACCGGTATTCCAGCACCTCGTCGCCCGCGTCATTCAGCGCGCCGGTCGAACGCCAGCCCAGATGGCGATAAAAGCCATACGAGCGCACGGCCGGATTGGTTGCGCAGCCCAGGAACAAGCGGGTGTGGCCAAGCGCCTTCAAAAAGCTGGCTGCCATGTCCAGGACCGTCTTGCCCACGCCCTGCCTCTCGTACTCGGGCAGCAGCGCCAGCACGACGATTTCACCGGTATCCCGGTGGCCGAAGCAATATCCGGCAAGCTTGGCGCCGTCCAGCGCGACAACGCCGGGATACAGGCCCTCGGCGATTCCCGCCGCCCATGTTTCGGCGGTAATCCCCGCCGCGGCCAGTTCGGCTTCGGACACCGCATTCTCGCGAGTCATGCCGCGCAGCGTGACGCAGGCGGCGGCGTCCTGCGGTATTGCGGGACGATAGGTGATGCGCATGGTTCCTCGATTCGACAGTCTTCGCAGACCGCACTCTATCACCGGCGAACGGGAAACGCCTGGCGGCGAGGGCGGCCCGCTGGCCCGGGCGCTGCGTCCTCAGGGGCGCAGCGCGATGCTGCCGGCAATCACCTTGAGCTCGGCGCTTTCCTTGTCCATGCTGGCGACGAATGCCGGCGCGTCCTCGTAGGTATCCGTGGTGAAGAACTGCTTCTCCATCACTTCCCACAGCTCCGGATCGCGCATGGACTTCTCCGCGGCCTCCCGCAGCACCTGGACCACGGATTCCGGCGTGTCCTTGGGAACGGCCAGCCCGCGCCAGGTTCCCAGCACCAGATCCATGTTCCGCTCACGCAGGGTAGGCGTGTTCTCCAACCCCTTTATCCGCTGTTCCGACATGACGCCCAGCGCCTTGAGCTTGCCCGAATTCACGTACGGGATCACTTCCGGCGCGCTCGCGATCACGGCGTCGATGTGCCCGCCCAGCAGACCCAGCAGCGCCGGCGCCCCGCCCTGGTAGGGGATGTAGTTGAACGTGGCCTTGCCCTTCTCCGCCAGCGCCGCCGAGGCCATGTGCCACATGGAGCCCTGGCCGGCGTTGCCGATCTGGATGTTGGCGTCGGGCTTGCGCGCCTGCGCGAGAAAGTCCTCGATGCTGGCATACGGCGAGTCGCTGCGCACCACGACCACGGCGGGGTCCGCGTTCAGCTTGGCGACCGGGCGCAGCGCGCTCTGGTCGAACTTGGCCAGGCCGAGATAATGCAGGAAGGTCAGTTCCACTGTCGTCAGCGCCACCTTGTAGCCGTCCGGCTTGGCGCGGATGACCTCCTGCCAGCCGATGACGCCCGCCGCGCCGGGCTTGTTGACGATGACGATCCCCTGAGGCATCACCTTGGCCGCGGCCTTGGAAAAGGCCCGGGCCATCACGTCGGCGCCGCCTCCGGCCTGGTAGGGCACGATCAGCTGGATCGGATGCTGCGGATACCCGGCCGTCTGCGAGAAGGCCGGCGCGGCGGCCAGGGCCAGCATGCCGAGGCCCGCCAGCAGATGCTTGCGGCGAGCCGGGGACGGCGCTTTCGAAAGGAATTGATTCATGTATGTCTCCAGTTTTCTTATGTTCAAGATTGGCATTCAGGCGGAAAGCAGGATGGATGCGTCCACGTCCCGGATGTCCGTTTTGCCGCAGAACGCCATCGTCAGATCGAGTTCCTTGCGGATGATTTCCAGCGTCCGGGCCACGCCCTGCTCCCCCATGGCGCCCAGGCCGTAGAGCATGGCGCGGCCGATATAGACCCCCTTGGCGCCCAGGGCGATGGCCTTGAGCACGTCCTGGCCCGAACGCACGCCCCCGTCCATATGGACCTCGATATGCCGGCCCACCGCCTCGGCGATCGCCGGCAATGCGCGGATGGAGGACGGCGCGCCGTCCAGCTGCCGCCCGCCGTGATTGGAAACGATCAGGGCGTCCGCGCCGCTGGCCGCGGCCAGCCGCGCGTCTTCCACGTCCTGGATGCCCTTCAGGATCAGCTTGCCCTTCCACAGCCGGCGGATCCAGGCGATGTCGTCCCAGCTCAACGCGGGGTCGTACTGCTGCGAACTCCATTCGGCCAGCGACGTCATGCTGTCGACGCCGTCGACGTGGCCGATGATGTTGCCGAAGGTATGCCGCCGGGTACCCAGCATGCCCAGGCACCAGCGCGGCTTGCCGGCCATGTTCAGCAGGTTGAGCAGGCTGAGCTTGGGCGGCGCCGACAGACCGTTCTTCAGGTCCTTGTGGCGCTGGCCGCTGATCTGCAGGTCGAGCGTCACCACCAGCGCGGAGCACTGCGCGGCGCTGGCCCGTTCGATCAGCCGCTGCACGAACTTGCGGTCGCGCATCACATACAGCTGAAACCAGAAGGGATGTCCGCCCGTGCCCTCCGCCACGTCCTCGATGGAGCAGATGCTGACCGTGGACAGGGTGAACGGCACGCCGAACGCCTTGGCCGCCCGGGCGGCCAGGATTTCGCCATCGGCGTGCTGCATGCCCGTGAGGCCCGTGGGCGCGATGGCCACCGGCATCGCCACCTCCTGCCCCGCCATGGTCGAACGCAGGGAGCGCCGCGACAGATCGCGCGCCACCCGCTGGCGCAGCAGGATCCGCTGGAAGTCCGCGGTATTGGCCCTGTAGGTGCTCTCCGTCCACGAGCCCACGTCCACATAGTCGTAGAACATCCGCGGCACGCGCTTTTGCGCCAGCACGCGCAGATCCTCGACGCAGGTGATGGTCTGCCTCATGCGCCCTCTCCCTCGTCGCCGCGGGACAGCCCCATTTCGTAGAGGCGGATGATGGAAGCCGAGTCGGCCAGCGCCGCGCCCGCCGCGACGTAGCGCGCAAACAGGCCGGCTGCCGCCTCCACCATCGGCAGGTCGCAACCCGCCTCCCGGGCGTATGCCTGCACGGCGTCCATGTCCTTGGACAGCTGGCGCGCATAGCCGATGGGGGGATCGAAGCGGCGCTCATGGATGCGGGGGTAGACCTTCTGCAGCAGCACGCTGTCCGCGAACCCGCCCTTCAGGCAGACGGGCAGGCGCGCGGCGTCGATGCCCGAAGCCTCCGCGAGCAGCGCGGCCTCGCTCATCAGCACAAAGCCCGCGCCGACGATGGCCTGGTTGATGATCTTCGCCGTCTGGCCGGCGCCGACGGGCCCCATGCGTGTCACCTGGCCGCCCAGCGCCTCCAGCAGCGGGCGAGCCCGCTCGAAGTCCGCCGGGCTCGCGCCCGCCATGATGGTGAGCTGACCGTCGCGCGCGGCTTGCGGCCCGCCGGAGACCGGCGCGTCGATCCACCGCATGCCCGCGTGTTCAAGCGCATGCCTCGCCAGGTCCCGCGTGGTGCCGGGCTTGATGGTCGAGAAGTCGACGATCAGCTTTCCCGTTCCCGCGTCGGCCTGCGCGATGCCTTGCGGGCCCCGGGTGCAGACGTCGACGGCCGCGTCGTCGAGCACGCACATCAGCACCACGTCACTCCGGCGGGCAACCTGCGCCGGCGATGCCAGGGGAACGGCCCCCGCTGCCGCCACGGAGGCCAGCCGCTCGGGCTCGCGGTTCCAGACGAAGACCGGGTAGCCGAGGTCGCGCAGGCGCAGCGTCATCGCTTCGCCCATCAGGCCGATCCCGATAAAACCAATGCTGGGCAGACTCATATCAGATCAGCTTTCTCGCGGCGAGATTGCGCATCAGCGCGCCGATGCCGAAGGTCCAGGGCGGCAGGCGATCGCTGAGCCCGACCGGATTGAACAATCCGCCCAAGCGGGCGCTGTAGATGCATACCTGGTCGTCCGCATGGTGGGTAAAACCCGCCCCCGGCGCGCCGCGGTCCTCGGTCGGCGCAAACATGGTTCCGCAAAACAGGAAAATGCCGTCGGGATACTGGTGATGGCGGCCCATGGCATGCCTGACCAGGCTTTCGGGCGAACGGCTGATGCACTGCATGGAACTGCTGCCTTGCAGGACGAAACCGTCGGCGCCGGAAACCGTCATCTGCACCTCGGCGGCGGCGATGTCCTCCAGCGTGAAGTGCGTATCCAGCAGGCGCACGAACGGCCCGATGGCGCAGGAGGCATTGTTGTCCTTGGCCTTGCCGAGAAGCAGCGCGCTGCGCCCCTCAAAGTCCCGCAGGTTCACATCGTTGCCCAGCGCGGCGCCCACGATCTCGCCGCGCGCGTTCACCGCCAGCACGATCTCCGGTTCCGGATTGTTCCAATGCGATGCCGGATGCAGGCCCACCGCCGTGCAGTGCCCCACCGAAGACAGCGGGGCGGCCTTGGTGAACACTTCGGCGTCCGGCCCGATGCCGACCTCGAGGTACTGCGACCACAGGCCCTGGGCGGACAGCACCTCCTTGAGCTTGCGCGCCTCGTCGGAACCCGGCTCGATGGCCGAAAGGTCTTCTCCCACGATGGCGGTCATCGAAGCCCGGATGGCATGCGCCTTCTCGGGCTCGCCCCTGGCCTGCTCTTCGATCACGCGCTCCAGCATGCTGGCCGCGAAAGTGACGCCCGCCGCCTTGACGACCTGCAGATCGCAAGGCGCCAGCAAATGGGGATGCAGCGGATCGCCGCCATGGCGCAGGCTGCTTGCCAGCCAGTCCGCCACCGGCCCCAGGTCCTCGCCAGCGGCACTTGCGGCAAGCTGCAGGCGGTCGTCGCGCTCCAGCAGCGCGGACAGGGTGGGCGCGTGCGCGCTCAGGTCGACCAGGCGGCCGTCCCGCACGGCCACGACGCACGGGCCCTCCAGGCGGCCATCCGCGCCCGCCGGGCGCCATACCCGGCCCACCAGGGCAGCCGCCGCCAGGTCTTGGGGCAGGCTGCGTTCGATGACAAACTTTTCCGTATTCATCTCTAGACAGTTACCTTTGCATCGCGAATCACTTGGGCCCACTTGGTTTTCTCGCTGGCGATGAACGACGCGAACTGGGCCGGCGAGCCGCCTCCGTCCTCCGCGCCGAGCGAAACCAGCTTCTCGGCCACCGCCGGCACCGACAGCGCCTCGTTGATATCCTGGCTCATCGCCTGGACCAGGGCCTCGGACATGCCGCCCGGCCCCACGATTCCATACCAGACCCGCGCATCGAAACCCGGATATCCGCTTTCGGCCAGCGTCGGAACCGAAGGCTGCGCCTTGGCGCGCCTGAGGCTGGTCTGGGCGATGGGAACCACCGCTCCGCTCTGGACGTGAGGCGAAGCGGACGCCATGGTTTCAAAGCTGTAGTCGATCTGGCCGCCCATCAGGTCCGAGATCATGGGCGCCGAGCCTCGATACGGGATGTGCAAGGCCTTCACGCCCGCGCGCAGCTGGAACATCTCCAGCGCCAGGTGCTGTATCGATCCGGCGCCCGACGAGCCGAAGCTCACCGTCCCGGGCTGCTCCTTGCATCGCTGCACGATGGCCTCGAGCGTCTGCGCCGGCAGCGCCTTGCGGCAGACGAGCAGGCAGGGTGTGGTGCCCACCAGGGTGATGGGCGTGAAATCGCGCTCGACGACGTAGCCGATATTGGGATACAGATTGGGCGCCACCACGTGGTTGCTGAAATTGGTCATCAGCAGCGTCGTCCCGTCCGCCGGCTGCTTCGCCACATACTCGGCCGCGATCACGCCCGCGGCCCCGGTCTTGTTTTCGACGACGACGGAACGCCCCCAGCGGCTGGCCAGTTGCTGGGCCAGGACCCGGGTCACGACGTCCGTTCCTCCCCCCGGCGGAAACCCCACCACGATACGGATGGGGGATCTGGGCAGCAGCGCTCCCGCGCTGCCGGCAAGGGTCAGGCCGTGCACGGCGGTCAGGCCGGCCGCGACCAGAAATTGGCGTCGTAGCATGTCTCGTCTCCTTGGTTTCCAGCTCTGCGCCTGCTTCTTTGATGAGGTCCGGATGGCCTCCTCAGGCTTTCGTCGAAAAAAGTATAGGAGCCGCGATTTGGCGGAACAACGTGGAATATTTCAGGCGATCGCCAAGTTTTTCTCATGCATCGCACGCTGAGTTTTTCTTGGGCTGACGCCCAGTTTTTCTCGGTTGAGGACGCCTGCCGGCCTACCTACACTTTTCGCATGCGATGGCAACGTCGCCCCACTCGACAAAGGCACTTGATCCATGGAAGACGCAATCCTCCTCTCCCGCGACGAACGGCAGATCGTCACCCTCACGCTGAACAATCCGCTCAAGATGAACGCCATGAACCTGGAAATGTGGCAGCGCCTGGGCGATCTGATGCAGGAGCTGGATGCCGACGATTCGGTGCGCTGCATTGTCGTTCAGGGCGCCGGCGACCGCGCCTTCTCGGCGGGCGCGGACATCGAGGAATTTCCACGCACCCGCCTGAACAAGGCGCAGGCCATGGCCTACGGCCAGGTGACGCACCGGGCCATGCAGGCCGTCTCGGCCAGCCGCCACCCCACGCTTGCGGTCATCCAGGGAGCCTGCGTGGGCGGCGGGCTGGAGCTGGCCTCGGTCTGCGACATGCGCATCTGCGGGGAATCCAGCCGCTTCGGCGCGCCGATCAACCGGCTGGGCCTGGTGATGTCCTACGGCGAGCTGGGCGGCCTCGTGGCATTGGCCGGCCGCGCCGTGGCCCTGGAGATCGTGCTGGAAGGCCGCGTATTCGACGCGGCCGAAGCCCTGCGCAAAGGTCTCGTCAACCGGGTGGTGCCCGACGCGTCGGTGCTGGAGGAAGGCGCGGCGGCCGCCCGGCGCATCGCCGCCGGCGCGCCGCTGGTCGCGCGCTGGCACAAGGAATTCGTCCGGCGGCTGGCTCGCCCCGAACCGCTGAGCGCCTCGGAACAGGAAGTGGCGTACGACTGCTTCGAGACCGAGGATTTCCAGATCGGCTACCGCGCCTTCCTGGCCAAGCAGCGTCCCGCCTTTGTCGGCCGCTGACCCCTTTCCTCATCATTCCCACGCTTCCGATTGCAATGACTCTTCCCCTTTCCCGAATCCGCGTACTCGACGTCAGCCAGATCATGGCGGGCCCCTATTGCTGCATGCTCTTGGGCGACATGGGCGCCGACGTGATCAAGGTCGAAACGCCCGGCGTTGGCGACCAGACCCGCCGCGCCATGGGCTTCAAGCTCAAGGGCGAGGACAGCGGCGGCTTCATCGCCTTGAACCGCAACAAGCGCAGCGTCGAGATAGATCTGAAGAACCCGCAGGGGCTCGAAGCCTTCTACGAGCTGGTGCGCAGCGCCGACGTGCTGGTGGAGAACAACCGCCCGGGCGTGGCCGCCCGGCTGAAGATCGACTACCCCACGCTGCAGGCCATCAATCCGCGCCTGGTCTACGCGAGCATCTCCGGCTTCGGCCAGACCGGCCCCTGGGCGCTGCGCCCCGGCCTGGACCTGATTGCGCAGGCCAGCTGCGGGGCCATGAGCGTGATGGGCGAGCCCGGCGGCGCGCCCATGAAGTCCAGCGTCCCCTTTGCGGACCTGGGCGCGGCGCTGTTTGCCTCGTACGCCATCCTGAGCGCCGTGATCGGCCGCGAGCAGACGGGCCTGGGCCAGTACATCGACGCCTCGCTGTTCGAGACCGCGCTGGGGCTGTCGATCTGGGAAACCGCCGAATTCTGGGGCACCTCCCGCCTGCCGACCCCGCTGGGCAGCGCCAACCGCATGAGCGCGCCCTACCAGGCCATCCGCGCCGCGGACCGCCATCTGGTGATCGGCGCCGCCAACCCCAAGCTGTGGGCGGCGTTGTGCGGGGTGATCGAACGCGAGGACCTGCTGGCCGATCCGCGCTTTACCGACAACGTGGAGCGGCTCAAGAACCGGAAACCGCTGATCGAGTTGCTGGAAAAGGAGTTCGCCCGCCGCCCCGCCGCCGAATGGGTCGAACTGCTGCTGGCGGCCGGCGTGCCGGCCGCGCCGATCCAGAACTACGAGGAAGCCCTGGACTGCGAACAGGCCAAGGCCCGGGACATGGTCGTGGAAGTGGATCATCCGGTCGAGGGCAAGGTCAAGATGCTGGGCTTTCCCGTCAAGCTGCGGGGCACGCCGCAGCAGATCCGCCGCCCGGCGCCCCTGCTCGGCGCGCACACCGCGGAGGTGTTCTCCGAACTCGGCCTGTCTCCCGAGCGCATCGAGCAACTGCAGACCGCCGGCGCCTTCGGCCCGCAGGGCAAAACCGCCGTGGCCGCATAAGCGGTACATTTCCAACGATCTCCTGCGGCTCCTCACGGCCATGACCACAGCAACCACCGACGTTCCGGCATTCATCGACGCGCACCACCACTTCTGGGACATCGGGCGCAATCCCTATCCCTGGCTGCAGGGCGAGACCCTCGCAGACTTCCGTTACGGCAGCTACGCGGCGCTCCAGCGCAACTATCTGCCCGACGACTTCACGGCGGACACCCGGGGCTGCGCGCCGATGGCCACGGTCCATATCGAAGCGGAATGGGACCGCGGCACGCCGGTCGACGAGACGCGCTGGCTGGCCTCGCTGGCGCAGCGCTACCGGCGGCCTTCCGTCGTGGTCGCGCACGCGGACCTGGGCGCTGCCGACGCCAGGCAGGTCCTGGCGGCGCAGGCCGCCTTCGACATGGTCCGAGGCATTCGCCACAAGCCCGCGGTATCGGCGCGGGCCGGCGAGTGCCGGCGCGGCGCGCCGGGTTCGATGGACGACGCGCGCTGGCGCGACGGATATGCCTTGCTGCAGCAATTCGGCTTGTCGTTCGACCTCCAGGCGCCATGGTGGCACCTGGAGCAGGCGCTGGCGCTGGCGCGCGATTTTCCGGCGACCACCCTGATACTCAATCACACGGGCTTGCCCTCGGACCGCAGCGAACAGGGCCTGGCAGGCTGGAGAAAAGCGCTCGAAACCCTGGCGCAGGCCCCCAATGCCGCCCTGAAGATATCGGGACTGGGCCAGCGCGATACGCCCTGGTCCGCCGAGGCCAACATTCCGGTGATCCGCAGCGCCATCGCCATCTTCGGCGCCGACCGCTGCATGTTCGCCAGCAATTTCCCGGTCGACAGCCTGGTCGCCACGTACCCCGCCATCGTGGCAGCCTTCGCCGAGGCCATCGCGCCCCTCGACCCCGCGCAACGGCATGCGCTGTGGGCCGGCAACGCGGCGCGCCTCTACAGGATGCATGCGGAAGCGCAATGAGCGGTAGCCCGCCCCGCGATTACGGGCCGGTGCGAGGCTCCTTTTCGTGTCAACCGGCCCTAGGGCTGGCCGTCCCTGGCCAGTTCCTCGTGCATCCAGTCCACGAAGGCCGCGATGCGCGGGTCCCCCAGGCGATTGCGGGGAAACACCAGGTAATACGCAAACTCGATGGGCAGGCTGTGCGCCGGAAACAGGCGCACCAGCTTGCCGGACGCCAGGTCCTGCTGCACCCAGCTTTTCTTGACCAGCGCCACGCCCTGTCCGTCGATAGCAGCGTCGATCACCAGATGGCTGGGCCAGAAGGAAGGCCCGCGCGTCGCGTCCAGGTCGTGCACGCCCATGTGCGCCAGCCACGTGGCCCAGTTCGGGTTGCTGACATCGTCGTAGGTGCTGTCGTCATGCAGCAGCACGTGATGCCTCAGGTCCGCGAACCCCTGGATGGGGTGCGGCCCTTGCTGGAGCGCCGGGCTGCATACGGCGAACACTTCCACGGGCAGCACCATTTCCGAATGCAGCCCGGCATATACGCCGCGTCCGTAGCGGATCTCCATGTCGACGGCGTCGCGGGAGAAGTCCGCCATGAGCTTGGAGGTGGAGACTTTCAGGTCCAGGTCCGGGTGTTCGCGGCTGAACCGGCTCAGGCGCGGAATCAGCCACTTGACGGCAAACGTCGGCGGCAGGTTGATCTTGAGCAGCGAAGCGCTTTTCTCGCGGTGCAACTGATAGGTCGCGACCTCCAGCTGCCGGAACGCCTCCTGCACCCCCGGCAGATACGCCTTGCCCGCCGGCGTAAGCGTGAGCGTCTTGGAATCCCGGACGAACAAGGCAATACCCAGGTTTTCTTCCAGCGACTTGACCTGGTGGCTGACCGCCGACGACGTCACGAACAGTTCTTCCGCCGCTTTGGTGAAGCTCATGTGCCGCGCCGAGACTTCAAACGCGCGCAGCGGGTTCAAAGGGGGAATTTTTCTAGCCATAAGAGAAGCGCGAATCCATCCGGAATAGCGTAAAGCCGCTCATTGAGCCCAATGAGCGACTTTACATGGCCCGCTGCGGGCCGCGGCCGAGCGCGGCAGCATGCCATTGCCGCCGCGAGACTGGATTCTACCCCGCTTCAGGGCTGCGCCACCGCGCCGTTCACCAGGCGCCAGAGGCCCTGCGGATTGGCGTTTTGCAGGGCGGGCGGCAGCAAGGCGTCCGGAATGTCCTGGTAGCACACCGGGCGCAGGAACCGGTCGATGGCGCTCGTTCCGACCGACGAGTACATGGCGTTGGAGGTGGCCGGGAACGGGCCGCCGTGCACCATCGCATGGCAGACCTCGACGCCGGTCGGAAAGCCATTGGCCAGGATCCGGCCGCACTTGCGCTCCAGCGCCGGCAGCAGGCGGCGCGCGGCGTCGTGATCGCCCTCGTCCAGGAGCAGGGTCGCCGTGAGCTGGCCTTCGAGCAGATCGGCCACCTCCAGCAGCTCGTCGACATCGCGCGCCTTCACCACCACCGACGCGGGGCCGAACATCTCGGCCTGCAGCGCCGGGGTGCGCAACAGGCGCTGGGCGTCCGTCACGTACAGCGCGGCCTGGGCGGCATTGGCCTGTCCGGCGGCCGGCGCCCCGCACGCCACGCGCTCGACGCCTTCCAGGGCATCCACCTGCGCCCGGCCGTCCAGGTAGGCGGCGTGGATGCCGGGAGTCAGCATGGTCTGCGCCGCCTTGGCGCCCAGCGCCTTGCCGGCCGCGTCCACGAAGCGTTGCAGGTCCGGTCCGTCGATGGCGAGCACCAGGCCGGGATTGGTGCAGAACTGGCCGGCGCCCATCGTCAGCGAGTCGGCGAAGCCCTGGGCCAGCGCCTCGGCCCGCGCCGCCAGCGCCTGCGGCAACAGGAATACGGGGTTGATGCTGCTCATCTCGGCATACACCGGAATCGGCTCGTGGCGGCTGTTGGCGATGCGCAGCAGCGCCAGGCCGCCCTGGCGCGAACCCGTGAAGCCCACGGCCTTGATGCCGGGATGGGCGACGAGCGCCTCCCCGATGTTCCGGCCCGCGCCTATCAGCAGCGAAAAGACGCCCTCGGGCATCCCTAGCCGCTGCGCGGCCTTCTGGATTGCGCGGCCGACGAGCTCGGAGGTGCCCAGGTGCGCGCTATGCGCCTTCACAACGACGGGCGCGCCCGCGGCGAGCGCGGAAGCGGTATCGCCGCCGGCCACCGAAAAGGCCAGCGGGAAATTGCTGGCGCCGAACACGGCCACCGGGCCCAGCGGGATCTTGGCCAGGCGCAGGTCGGCGCGCGGCGCCGGCTGGCGCTCGGGCTGGGCGGTGTCGACGGTGGCGCGCAGGAAATGCCCGTCGCGCACCACCTGAGCGAACAGCCGCAGCTGGCCGGTGGTGCGCGCGCGCTCGCCGGTCAGGCGGGCCACGGGCAGGCCGCTCTCGGCATGCGCGCGCTCGATCAGCGCATCGCCCAGCGCCATGATCTCGTCGGCGATGGCTTCGAGGAACGCGGCGCGGCGCTCCAGCGGCAGGTTGCGATAGGGGTCGAAGGCGCGGGTGGCCAGGTCCACGGCACGGTCCACATCCTCGCGCGAGCCGAGGCCGAATTGCGGCTCGGCGATCTCGGCATTGGCCGCGGGATTGAAGGCGCGCTGGCTGCCAGCCTGGCCGCGGACGGCCCCATGGCCGATCAGCATTTCTCCGGTGAGTGGCATGAGAAAAGGTTCCTGTTGGATGGTTGGAATCGGAAAAAAAGGGGTTCAGTCGTCCAGCGGCTGGCCGCTGCGGTCGCGCGCCATGGCCACGGCCGCGATGGAGACCAGCGCGCAGGCCGCGAGGAAGAGCACCACGGGCACGTAGCTGCCGCTGAAATAGGCGATCAGCGCGGTGGCGATCAGGGGCATGGGGCCGCCCACGAGCGCGGCCCCGATCTGGTAGCCGAGCGACATGCCGGTGTAGCGGATCGACGCCGGGAACGCTTCGGCCAGCAGCGTCCCGATCATGGCGCCGTAGCTGGCCCAGATGATGCCCAGGCCCACGACGATGGCCAGCGCCGCGGCCGGAACGGACTTCTGGTCCAGCAGCCAGAAGTACGGGAAGATCCAGGCGAGGAACGCCAGGCTGCCCAGGATAAAGACCTTCTTGCGGCCTATCCTGTCGGACAGATGGCCGAAGAACAGCATGAAGGGAAACGCGATCAGCGCGCAGACCAGCACGATGTTGAGGATCGTCGAGCGCGCAAAACCGTGGTCCATCATGTAGGAAACGGTGAAGGTCGCATACAGGAAGAAGGTCGAAGTCTCGATGACCTTCGCGCCGATGGCGATCAGCACCTCGCGCCAGTGGTGCTGCAATGTCTCCTTGAGCGGAATGCGCGCGCTGCTGCGCGTGGCCTGGATCTTCTTGAAGGAAGGGGTCTCGCCAACGGTATTGCGGATCCACATGCCGACCGCCACCAGCACAATGGAACCCACGAAGGGAATGCGCCATCCCCAGGACAGAAAGGCTTCCTCGCTCATGCCGGCGCTTAGCATCGACGTAATGATGTTGCCCAGGGCCAGGCCCAGCACCGCGCCGGTCTGGGGCACGGCGCCATAGAAGCCGCGTTTGTTACGGGGCGAGTATTCCACCGCCAGCAACACTCCTCCGCCCCACTCGCCTCCCAGCGCCAACCCCTGCAACAGGCGCAGCAGTGTCAACAGGATGGGCGCGGCGAGGCCGATCTGCGCGTAATTGGGCAGCAGCCCCATGAGCACGGTGGACAGTCCCATTATGGACAGCGTCATCGCCAGCGTCTTCTTGCGGCCGACGCGATCGCCGATATGCGAAAAGATAACGCCTCCCAGGGGCCGGACCAGGAATGCCAGCGCGAAGGTCGCCAGCGCCAGCATCTGGCTCACCAGCGCGTTGTCGCTGGGAAAGAACTGCTTGGCAAAGATAATGGATGACATGGTTCCGTAGAGGAAATAGTCATACCATTCGATGGTGCTGCCGACGGCGCTCCCGAAGAGTGCGCGGCGGCGCTCGGAATCCGGAACCATGGTCTCCTTGGAACTCATGGAATCCAGTGCATTGAAAGAGGCGCTACTCATGTCTCCACCTGCATTTTTCTGTGATTGACTATTGTTTCGTCATGCGGACCCCTCGGCGGCTGGGCTGCCGCCGCCGGGCCGCGCCTGAATGGAAGTCACATCGACTGCCGCAGCATCTCGACGTAATCCGCGGCCGAGGCTTCCCGCGGATTGGTGCGATGGCTGTGGTCGGCCAGCGCGCCGTGCACGATGCGGTCGAACAACGCCTCCGTCACGCCCAGCTGCCCCAGGCCGGTCGGCAATTGCAGCGCGCGGGACTTGGCGACCAGCGCATCCTCGATCGAAACCTCGGCCGGCAGGCCCATGGCCTGCGACAGGCGCGCGATCTTGTCTTCGCGCACCACCGATTCCGCATCGCGATTGAATCGGATCACCGCGGGCAGCAGAATGGCGTTGAGCGTGCCATGGTGCAGCTTGGGGTTGATGCCACCCAACGAATGGCTGAGGCTGTGCACGCATCCCAGGCCCTTCTGAAACGCCAGCGCGCCCTGCAAGGAGGCGCTCATCATGTTGGTGCGCGCCTCGATATTGGAAGGTTCGTGGAACGCCTGCTCGATGTGGCGCCAAGCGCGCCACAGCCCATCGAGGGCAATGCCGTCCGCCGGCGGATTGAACGCCGGAGCCAGAAAGGTTTCGATGCAATGCGCAATCGCATCCATGCCGGTTGCCGCCGTGAGCCCTGCCGGCAGGCCCAGCGTGAGCGCCGGGTCGCAGACCGCCACCCTCGGAATGACGTACGGGGAAAGGATGCCGACCTTGCGGCCGTCATCAAGAATGATGATGGCGCCCCGCCCGACTTCGCTACCGGTGCCGGCGGTAGTGGGGATGGCGACAATGGGCAGCGTAGCGGCGGTGATGCGCTGCAGCCCGCCCTCGATCAGCGCGAACTGGCGCAGCGGGCCTTCATGCCGCGCGGCCACCGCCACGGCCTTGGCCAGATCGATGGACGAGCCGCCGCCCACGGCGACGATACCGTCGCAGCCGGCCGCCTTCAGGACTTCGACGCCTGCGCGCACCGCCGATTCGGACGGATTGGATGGCGTCTCGTTGAAAACGGCGCTCTGCCGGCCGAGCACGGATTGAACCTTATCGACGATGCCGGCCGCTTCCACCCCCTTGTCCGTCACGATGCAGGGATTCGCAATGCCCAGCTTGTCGCAGACCTCTTTCAGTTCAGCCAGGACGCCCGAGCCGAAACGCACTTCGGTCACGTAATTGATCACAGCCATATTGCCTCTTCGTTAAAACAGTTTGCGGGAGGCAGTCTAGGGAGACAGTGGGTTTCGGTACACTGACAGCTTGCGATAGAGATATAACTTTTACTCATAGTGAACCCCACTCCCAGCCTGAATTCCGTGATGTCACGGCTGCATGCCAAGCAGCTGCGGCTGCTTATCGCCATCGAGGAAAGCGGCTCCCTGCTTGGCGCCGCCGACAAAGTAGGACTCACTCAGCCCGGAGCAAGCAAGGCTTTGCGCGAGCTGGAGCAGACCTTTCAGGTTGAGCTCTTCGAGCGTACGAACCGAGGGTTAATACCTAATGAGGCCGGGAAGTGCGTATTGCGATTCGCGCGCCTGATCCAGGCCGACATCAATAACCTGAGGTTTGAGCTGGATGCAATCGCCAGTGGCGCGGGCGGGCGGTTGGCGATCGGCACGATCATGGGCGCGGTGCCCCTGCTGACCGATGCGATTTCCGACCTGCTTGAACACCAGCCGCGCATGACGATAGAGGTCGTGGAGGACACCAGCGAGACCCTGCTGGACCTGGTGGATCGCGGCCGCCTGGATGCAGCCATCTGCCGCTCCTCGGTGAGCAGGAATCCGGACATCTACGAATCGCTCTTCATCAAGGACGAAACGCTGTCGGTGATCGCGAATGTGAACCACCCGGCCATCGGAGCGAAATCGGTCGAACTGACCGAGCTGCAGGACAGCCGGTGGGTTGTCTATCGCGCGCATATGCCCATGCGCCGACTGCTGGAACGAGAGTTCCACGAGGCGCAGCTCAATTTTCCGCTGCACCTGGTCGAGACCACGTCGACGCTGACGACGCTGTCCCTGCTCAGCCGCAACACCGATCTGGTGGCCCTGGTGTCCGACGACGTGGCGAACTACTTCTGCCGCCATGATCTCGTCGGAGTCCTGCCTCTGCGGCTTAAGTCGCGCAGCGAACCCTATGAATTGGTACTGAGGAAGGGTCCAAAGCGCAGTCCCACGCTCAATCTGCTGCTGGAGTCCCTGAACAAGGTCCGGAAAGGAGGGCCGGCGTGGACGGCAGACGAGGATGCGGGCCCATAGAAGAAATGCCGCCCGCGCCTTGCGCATTGCGGGTGAGCATTGCCGGAACGCCTGATTCGGCAATCCGGGCCCGAAAAGAAAAAAGGCACTTCGCTTTCGCGTAAGTGCCTGATTTCATTTGAATTCTGTGGGGTGGCTGATGGGACTCGAACCCACGACAACCGGAATCACAATCCGGGACTCTACCAACTGAGCTACAGCCACCACTGGTACTGCTTTCTTCGCCGCTGCCCTCTGAAAAGAGAAGCTCATCAACGAAGAGGCCGAATTCTAGCACGTTTTTCGAGGCGGTGTGAAAGCGGGCGGCGCAGGCCTACTTGCCAGGCTCTCCCGCCTTGATATCCTTGCGCATTGATTCCGTCTGGAGCCTGTTTCCCACGCCATCGCCATGGACCGCCTACACGCTATTTTGATCGATTACTGGCCCCATCTGGTATTTGCCATCAGCATCGTGGCGGGGACCGGCGCGGCGGTGCATGCCGCGATGACCAAACAGGACGTGCGGGCCGCCATCGGCTGGGTGGGGGTGGCGTTGTTTTCGCCCCTGTTCGGAGCGCTGGTCTATTTCGTGGCCGGCATCAACCGCATCCGCAAGACGCGGCTGTCGCAGCAACGCGACGAGGCGATGGTGGTGGACGCGGAGCAGGTCGAGACGGCGCCGGTGGACGTGGCGCCGATCTCCGGCGCGCAATTCGCCTCGCTGAAGGTGCTGGGCGACCGGGTCAGCCGGTTCCGCCTGCTGGGCGGCAACGCGGTGCAGCCCCTGGCCGGCGGCGACGAGGCCTATCCGGCCATGCTGCAGGCGATCCGCGAGGCGCGCCACGCCGTGGCGATGCAGAGCTATATCTTCGACAACGATCCGATCGGCCGCGAAATGGCGCAGGCCCTGATCGAGGCGCGGGCGCGCGGCGTGGAAGTGCGCGTGCTGATCGACGCCATCGGCTCCAAGTACTCCCGACCGCCCATCGTGCGCATGCTGTCGCGGGGCGGCGTGCCGGTGGCGCGCTTCATGACCAATCCGCTCGGCGTGCTGCGCATGCCCTACGCCAATCTGCGCAGCCACCGCAAGGTCCTGGTCGTCGACGGGCGGGTCGGCTTCACCGGCGGCATGAACGTGCGCGCCGCCTTCGTGAGCGCCCTGGCCGGGCCGGCGACCAATCGCGACACGCACTTCCGCGTGGAAGGGCCCATCGTGACGCAGCTGATGTCCGTGTTCGCGCACGACTGGAATTTCACCACGCACGAATTCTTGCCGGCCAAGCCCTGGTTCGATCCCAGCGCCCTGCCGCTCACCGGCCGCGTGCCGATGCGCTGCGTGCCGTCCGGCCCCGACCGCGCGCTGGGCAGTTCGCACAACATGCTGCTGGGCGCGCTGGCGGTGGCGCAACGCCACGTCCGCATCCAGTCTCCCTATTTCCTGCCCGACCAGACGCTGATCGGGGCGCTGGCCACCGCGGCGCGCCGGGGGGTGGTGGTGGATATCGTCATCCCGGGCAAGAACAATCTTCGGCTGGTCGACTACGCGATGACGGCGCAGCTGGACCAGGTGGTGCGCACCGGCTGCCGGGTCTGGCGCTCGCGCGGCGCGTTCGACCATTCCAAGCTGATGACCGTGGACGACGCCTGGGCGTACGTGGGGTCGTCCAACCTGGACCCCCGCAGCCTGCGGCTGAACTTCGAACTGGACACGGAGATCTACGACCCGGGCGTGGCGCGCTGGATCGCCGCGCGGGTGGACGAGCTGATAGGCGGGGCCAAGCGCGAAACGCTGGAAGGCCTGCAGCAGGCGCCTTTCGTCAAGCGCCTGCGCAATAAGGTGATCTGGCTGGCGACGCCCTACCTGTGACGCCGCCCGCCCAACTACGGTAATCTTGCTCGATGCGCTACGAACTTACCGATCTCCGCCTGTTCCTCGCGATCGCCGAGGCGAAAAGCCTGTCCGGCGGGGCCAATGCGGTGCACCTTACCGCCTCGTCGGCCAGCTATCGCCTGAAGAACCTGGAGTTCGCCATGGGCGTGCCGCTGTTCAAGCGGGAAGCGCGCGGCATGGAACTCACGTCCGAAGGCACCTTCGTGCTCAAGCATGTGCGCTCGCTGCTGGCCGGGGTCGAGCGCATGCATGGCGAGGTCAGCGGTTTCGCCAGCGGCCTGAAGGGCAGCGTCAAGCTGTTCGCCAACAGCAGTTCGCTCAACGGCTTCATCGTGCCCAGCCTGAGCCGCTTCCTGTCGGCCAATCCCAACGTCAATATCCTGCTCGAAGAACGTTCCAGCAATACCATCGAGGCGGCCATCGCCGGCCAGGAAGCCGACATCGGCATCTTCGCCGGCCGCGCCAAGTCCGCCGGTGTCAACGCGACGCGCTACGCGGTCGATGAGCTGATCATCGCGGCGCCCTTGAACCACCCCGTGGTGGAAAGTTCGCCGGTACGCTTCCCGGCGGTGCTGGACCTGGATTTCGTGTGCATGAGCCGCGCCAGCAGCAACTATATTTTCCTGCACGATATGGCGAAGCTGGCGGGCAAGGTGCCCAAGGTGCGCATCCACGTGCACACCTTCGACGCCGTGCTGTCCATGGTGGAGGCCGGCGTGGGCGTATCGCTGGTGCCGCGCAGCGTGGCGGCCAGCGCGCTGCGCGAAGCGCGGATCGCGGCGGTGGCCCTGCGCGAGCCCTGGGCGCTGCGCGAGCTGACGCTCGTCACCCAGGCCGGCGTTCCGCCCTCGCCCTTCGTCGAACAAGTCGCCGAGTACCTGCTGGACGACCCTATCGTGGCGGCCACCCGCGAGCAGGGCTGAACCCCGCCCGCGCCCAGCCTTCAATTGCCCAGGCAGGCCTGCGCCGCGACGACGGTGCGCTGGATGCCGCGCTCCAGCCGATCTGCCGTGAGGCCATAGGCGGGCAGGCGCCGCCACAGGACCAGGCCGCCCGTCTGCGGATCTATCCCGGCGGCTGCGCCCGCCAGGTTCTGGCCGAGATAGGCGTCGCCCAGCAACTGGACGGCCGACTCCCCGTCCAGCTCCACCGGCTCCGAGCCCACGGGGGCTAGGACCAGCACCTCTTCTTCGGCTGCGTCCCAGGCCAGTATCACCGCCTGCCCGGGCTGCGGCAAGAGCACGCAATGTTCGTTTTCGAGCGTGGCGGCGGGCAGGCCGGCCCGCGTGCAGTAGGCGTTGACCAGCGCGAGGAAAGTGTCGATGTTCATAGGCAGGCGCGTTCGGCTTAAGGGGCGGGCGGGGAGATCAGGCGAAGTTTGCCGGCGTGAAGGCAGGCGGTTCCGGCTGCGCGACGGGCTGGGCCGCGCCGTCATCGCGCGACAGCTCCAGCCGGGCGCGCCAGTTGACCGCGGCGTCGCCGAACGCGTGGATTCTTCCCTCCAGGGCCTCGCTGCCGAGCTCGGCCAGGTCCAGGCGCAGGATCAGCATCGCGTGATGCCGCGCATCGTCCAGGGCCAGCGCGCCTCCCGCGACCGAACGCCAGGAGGTGTTCCCCGCCAGCATCATGGGGTAGATGCGGGCGCGCGCCTGCGGCGCGACCGCGCCCAGGTCGGCGGCCAGCACCAGTACCTGGGTGTCGCCTTCGACGAAATACTGCAGGAGCAGGGTCGTGCCATCGACGAGCAGCGCGCCCGCGCCCTGCTCATCGAAAAGCGTGCCGTCCCGGCCCAGGGCCTTCGCCACGGCGGTCAGTTTGGCGGGCAGAGAAATGGACATAGCGGATTTCCTTTGGTAGCGGAAAGAGCGGGGCCGGAAGGCCTCAATGCTTGTAGTCGAGGATGGCCGAGGGGCTGAGCAGCGCGCCGAGCTGCGCCACCACGCCGGCGGGAACGCGCAGCGTGACCGTCTTGCCGTTCGGGGAGATATCGAGGGCCGCTCCGAACTGCCCGGCGTGGCCGCCCAGGTAGCGCTGAATCGCCTTGTTCATCTTGGACACTTCGCCCTTCGACCCGGAACAGGTGAACAGCAGATCGTTGGTGCCGGGATCCTGGCTGATGTGCCACTCCTTGCGTTTGTCCGGATCGCTGATCTGCGGATGCCGCAGCTGGATGCCGCTGCCGGTTCTCGCGATGGTCGGAGAGGTCAGCTTTTCCAGCCCGTCGAGCATGTTGAGGGAAATGTCGCGCAGGTTCACGTGGTTGATATCGGCGCGTGGCACGCCGAAATCGAAATTGTCCACGGCGAGCCGTTCCTGGAATATCTGCAGGATGTCGTCGCGCCGGCCTTCATATTGCGCCTTGATGTCCTGGATGTGCTGGCCGAAATTGGCGGCGTCGGGGCGCCCGTTGCCGAATTGCTGGGCATACAGGTCGAACAGCCGGCCGTCGGCGCCGGACTCCTTCAATCTGGCGATCTGCCGCACGCCCTCCATCTTCTCGGAAAGCGGGCTTTGGTCGAACATGGAGAAGTTCTTGTAGCCCTGGGACGCGAACACGCCGGGCTGCTTGAACGAGAAATCCGAATTGATGTCGCCGCGCCGGCTCAACAGGCCGCCTTCGAGCGCATGGCCGGGGTCGATGCCGACGAAGGTATTGCCCACGTAGCCCTTATTCCCGCCCTTGGAGCCCAGCGCGTCGCGATCGGCCATCAGCAGCAGCAGGATCTTGTTGCGGCCCAGCTCGTTCATGCTGGAATCCAGCACCGGCGGCCCGCTGTACACGCCCTGGGCATCGCCCTGCGCCTTGGTGTTGCGCACCAGCATGCCGTCCTTCAGATAGCGCTCGCCGCGCAGGGGCTTGCCGTCGAAGTCGCTGAACGAGTTTCCGTCCACGCCGTCCACGTGGGTGCCGTCCAGCATGAGCTTGGGGGTGCCGTCGGCGTACTCCCCTTCAACGATCTTGAGCTTCTGGCTCTGGATGCCCAGGCTGCGCATCAGGTCGTTGGCCAGCGCCTCGCGCACGGCCCCCTCGTTGCGGTCCTTTGCCGTGGCGCCCGTGTACCAGCGATGCAGCGCGTTCTTCGCCTTGTCGCTGGGGATCTGGTAGCGGTCGCCGGACTTATCGGATTCGTAGTAATCCAGCTTGATGTAGTGATTCTTGTTGAATTTCGGCTGGGTCTCCATGATGCCCTGACGCAGCCGGTCCAGCGTTTCGTTGGCCTGCCCGGCTCGCGTCTGGTCGGCCGTCTGCGCGCTGCCGGAGAAGGCCTCCTGCATCAGGGTCGAAACCAATGCGCTCTTGAAGTCGTCTTCCAGGCCGGCATTTGCCCGCAAACCCGCCAGCACGCTGGGCGCGCCCTCTTCCTTGGCTGCCTGCAGCAGCTCGTCGGCAAGCTCGGCATGAGGGGAGCCGGACCCGGCGATGGACGCCAGCACCCGCTGCATCATCGCGTCCAGCGCCTGATCGCTCGGTCCGCCCTGCGGAGGTTGCGCTGCCAGCCAGCCTGCCGCCAGCCGCAGTGCGTGGAGATGGAATTTATGTTGCGGATCCTGCAGCTTGGCGGAATCGTCGGGCGTCCAGTCGCGCTTGGCGATGAAACCCGGCTCGACACCTTTGGCCTTGTCGCCCATGACCCGGTATCCGGCCACGTTGCCCTGGAAGTTGTTTCCATTGACCGGGGCGTAACGCTGACCGAACTGGGGTACCGGGTCGCCCTGCCCCCTGGCCAGGACGCGGCTCAGCCCCTGCCCGATCGCCGAGGCGAAGTTCTGGAACTGATTTCCGATGCTGGCGAGCAAATTCGTCTGGAATTGGCCCGATGTTCCCTGCACTTGCGTAACCATGGCGTTCCCGTGAATCGATAGTCGAAGGACGACGGGCGCGGACTGGCCCGCCAAGCTCACGGTCTGAGTAACGGCAAGGCGAGGAAAGTTCCAACGGCAGCCGGGCCGGTTTCGCCGCGCCTTCCCGCCCTGCGCGCCCCGGCAACGCCCCCCCTGGACGGGCGCCCAGGGGGGGAAGCGGTTCAGGCCTTTTCGCGGCGCTTGCTCTCCAGGAACGCGTTCATGAATTTCTGGGGCTCGCCGGTATTGAACGCGGCCCCGAATTCCGCCACGCTGTCCTCGATCGCTTCGTCCACCGACATCGTCTCCCAGCGGCGCAGCAGCTTCTTCTGCTGGCGCAGGGCGGCCGGGCCCAGCGCGGCGAACCCCTCGGCCAGCTTGCGGATGACCCCGTCCAGTTCGGCCCGCGGCACCGCCGCATTCACCAGCCCCCAGTCCTGGGCGCGGCGGGCATCGATCAGCTCGCCGGTAAGCAGCATCCAGGCGCTGTTGGCGGCGCCGATCAGTTGGGGCATGAGGGCGGCGTGGATCACCGACGGAATGCCCACCTTCACTTCCGGCATGCCGAATTGCGCGTCGTCGGCGCTGACGCGCAGGTCGCAGGCCAGGGCGAATTCCAGCCCCCCTCCCAGGCACCAGCCCGGGATGCGCGCGATGACGGGCACCGGGAAATGGCGGACGGCATTGCAGAGGTCGCGCAGGTTCGAGATGAAACGTTGCGCCTTGGGTTCGTCCAGCGCGGCCATTTCCGCGATGTCGGCGCCGGCCACGAAGGCTCGCTCGCTGGCGCCGCGCAGCACCAGCACGCGCACCGAGTCGTCCTCGCGCAGCCTCGCCAGCGCCTCGCGGAGGCCATCGATGACCGGCGTGCTCAGGATATTCAGCACGCCGGCGTCCTGCATGGTCAGGGTGGCGATGCCCGCCGCGTCGACGTCGGCGCGGGCATGGGGAACGGTAAAGGTCTTGGTGCTCATCAGGGTTCCTTGTTACTGCATTTTCTCGAACTTGATTTCCTCGACCACGGTCTTCCAGTGGCCGTAGGACTGGGCGATCAGCGCGCCGAATTCCTTGCGCGACATCGGGCTGGGCACGGCGCCCTGCTTCTCGATGGCCGCCGCGGTGGCGGGATCGGCCAGCGCTTCGCGCACGGCGGCATTCAGCCTGTCCAGCACGGGAGCCGGCGTTCCGGCTGGCGCGGCCAGGCCGAACCACGACGGATTGTTCATCGCCGGCAGGCCAGCCTCGGCGTAGGTCGGCACGTCCGGCAACACCTTGAGCCGCTGCTTCGCCGCCACGGCGAGCGGACGTATGCGCTGGCCCTGGATCAGGGGGTAGGAAGACGGAATGTTGTCGAACACGACCTGCACCTGACCCGCCACCAGATCGTTCAGCGCCGGCCCCAATCCCTTATAGGGGACGTGCAGCATGCGGGTGCCGGTGGTTTTCAGGAACAGCTCGCCGTTCATGTGGCTCAGGCCGCCGTTGCCGGACGAACCGAAGGCGTACTTGTCCGGGCTGGCTGCCAGCAGCCGCAGGAACCCGGCGAGGTCCTGCGCGGGCAGCGCGGGATTCACCACCAGCACGTTGGGCACGTCGGCCAGGTTGCTGATGGGCGCGAAATCCTTGACCGGATCGTAGGCGCTCCGGGCGTAGACGTTCGGATTGACCGCGTGCGAGCTTTCCACGGCCATCACCAGCGTATAACCGTCGGCGGGCTGCTTGGCGGCGTAGGCCGAGCCGATGCTGCCGCCGGCGCCGGGCCGGTTTTCGATGACGACCGACTGCCCGAGACGCTCGCCGAGCTTATTGCCGACCACGCGGGCGATGATGTCCGTCGTGCCGCCGACGGCATAGGGAACGACCAGCCGGATGGGCCGGTCCGGGTACTCGGCGGCGGCCATCGCCGGCAGGGCCAGGCAGGCGCATGCCGCCGCCAGGTGGAATTTCAGGGTTTTCATTGTTGTCTCCTCGGGGGGGATTAAAGGGTCGCGGGATTGGCCAGCACCGTTTCCGTGTGCTCGCCGAGCAGCGGCGGCGCCGCGCCCAGCGCTTCGGCCGGCGTGCCCGCCAGCAAGGGGTTGCGCACCAGGCGCAACGCTCCCAGCGTGGGATGCGTGGCCGTCTGCAGCAGCCCGCGATGCAGGACTTGCGGATGCGAGAACACTTCGTCCAGCGTGTGTATCGGCCCCCATGGCACTCCCGCGGCGTCGAAGGCGTCCGTCCAGCGCTGGCGCGCGGCGCCCGCCAGCGTTCCGGCGATCAGCGGCCGCAGGCTGTCCATGTGCTCCAGGCGCGCGCGGTTGGTGGCGTAACGCGCGTCGGCCGCCCATTCGGGGTGGCCCGCCACGCCGCTGAAGCGCGCGAACTGGCCGTCGTTGCCGATGGCCAGGATCAGGTGGCCGTCGGCGCAGGCGAAAACCTCGTACGGCGCGCAGTTGGGATGCGCGTTGCCGCTGCGCTTGGGAACCTCGCCCGACACCAGGTAATTGGCGCCCTGGTTGGCGTTCAGCGCCACCGCCACATCGAGCAGGCAGATATCCAGCGGCATGCCCTGCCCGGTATGGTCGCGCTGGCGCAGGGCCGCCAGCACGGCCGAGGTGGCATACATGCCGGTCATCAGGTCCACCACCGCGACGCCCGTGCGCAGCGGCCCTGCGCCGGGCGTTCCGTCGGGCTGCCCGGTGTAGCTCATCAGCCCGCCCATGCCCTGGAACACGTAGTCGTATCCCGGCTTGCCGGCCATCGGGCCCGACTGGCCGTAGCCGGTGATCGACAGATAGACCAGACGCGGATTGATGCGCGAGAGCGAGGCGTAATCCAGCCCGTACTTGCGCAGGCCGCCGGCCTTGTAGTTCTCGACCAGCACGTCTGCGCCGGCGACCAGTTCCCGCACGCGGGCCGCGCCCTCTTCCGTGGAGAAATCGATGGCGACGGATTGCTTGCCGCGATTGCAGGCCATGAAATAGGCCGACATCGATGCGCTGCCGTCCGCCGAGCGCAGGTCGGGCGGCCCCCAGCCGCGCGTATCGTCGCCGCGACCGGGATGTTCCACCTTGATGACCTGGGCGCCAAGGTCCGACAGATTCTGCGTGCACCAGGGGCCCGCGAGGATGCGCGACAGGTCTACGACCTTTACTCCGCGCAAGGCATTGTGAAGCATAGTGTCTCCGTGATTCTGACGATCCGGAAAATTATGCAGGCCGCATTGCGCGGCGAGGAGTCGAATGTTTCGAACGCTGCGTTCGCCGGTTTTCAAGCGGCGCGCCCGTCCTCCCGGCGGGCCGGTGTTTTAGACAGACGCGAACGTTGAGTTCGAATATTTCGGATGGAGTAATGCGCGCGACGCCGCCATACTGCCCACGCGGAGGCGCACCGTGGAAACCGCGCCGCCCTCACGATAAGACTCCTGGAGACAACCATGATCCGCAACATCCTGCGACGCGGCGCGCTCGGCGCGCTGCTTGCGAGCAGCCTGGCCACGGGCGCCGCCCGCGCCGAATATCCCGACCATCCCGTCACCGTCGTCGTGGCATTCGCGCCCGGCGGCATGACCGACATCGTTTCGCGCCTGCTGTCGGCCGAACTGGGCAAACGCTTCAATCAGACTTTCGTGGTCGAGAACAAGCCCGGCGCCGCCGGGCAGGTCGGCACCGAGCTGGTGGCCCGCCAGAAGAACGACGGCTATACGCTGCTCGTCAGCGCCACCGGCCACGTGATCGGCCCGGCGGTCAACGCCAAGGTGCGATATGACCCGGTCAAGGATTTCGAACCCATCTCCATCCTGGCGCGCGCGCCCAACCTGCTCGTGGTCAACGCGGGCCTGCCGGTCAAGACCATCCCCGAGTTCCTCGGCTGGGGCAAGTCGCAGCCCGGCGTGCCCTACGGTTCGGCGGGATTCGGCGGTTCCACCCACCTGGGCGGCGAGTGGCTGAAGAAAATCACGGGCGTGCCGATGGAGCACGTGCCGTACAAGGGCGCGTCGCCGGCCACCAACGCGGTCGTGTCCGGCGAACTCAAGGTCGCGGTGCAGGACGCCATGAGCGTGGCCCCCTTCATCAAATCGGGCCAGCTCCGCCCCATCGGGGTCGCCAGCGCCGAACGCAGCAAGCTGTTTCCCGACCTGCCCACGTTCGCCGAATCGGGAGCGCCGGGCCTGGACGTCTACACCTGGCTGGGCTTCTACGCGCCGGCGGGGACCGATCCGGCCATCGTCGCAAAGCTCAACGCCGCCACGAACGAGATCATGAACTCGCCCGAGATGGTGCAGCGGCTGGCCGGGCAGAATAGCGAACCGCTGGGGCCCATGACGCCGGAGCAGGTGTCCAGCTTCGTGGCGGAGGAAACGGCCAAATGGCGCAATGTGGTCCAGACCACCGGCGTCAAGGTGGAGTGAGCCTGCGGGCTCCTAGCCGTCCGAGGCCGGCGTGAGCGCCGCCCGCACGGCGAAGACCGCGTTGGCCTTGAGCATGACGCGGCCTTCCACTTGCAGCAGGCAGGTGGCGTAGATCAGGCGCCTGCCCTGCTTGTCGATCCGGACGTGCGCCTCGAGCCAGTCGCCCGGCTTCACCGGGTTCAGGTATTCCACCGACATCTGCACCGTCACGACGGACACCTGCGCCTGCTGCGCGATGGTGTGGCCCAGCGCGCTGTCGGCCAGGGTGGCCAGCAGCCCGCCATGGGCGATGGCATGCATATTGGTATGCGCCTGCCCCACGCGCAGCGCGAGCACGCAGTCGGCATCGCGCTTGTAGAGCGCGCCTAGATCGGCCAGATGCGTCATGAAGGGACTGCTCGGGCGCCAGAGCGCGAAACCGGAAGGAATGGAGTCTGTCATGGCTGGGGCCAAGGTTTAGGGAATTACAGTATCGCAAAGAAGGCCGCGGCCGGCATGTCGCCGGGCGCGGCCTTGGCCATGGCGCGGACGCCTCAGAACGCCGTGGCGCCCTGCTCCACCAGCCGTTCGAGCAGCGGGGCCGGCTTCCAATGCTCGCCGTGCTCGCGCCGCAGCGCCCGGATTTTCTCCAGCGTCGCCGCCAGCCCCAGCGTCTGCGCATGGAACATCGGGCCGCCTCGCGCGCCCGGGAAGCCGTAGCCGTGGACATAGACCACGTCCACGTCGGAGGCGCGCTGCGCGATGCCTTCCTCGATGATCAGGGCGCCTTCGTTGACCAGCGCCAGCATGCAGCGCTCGACGATCTCTTCGTCGCTTACCGGCCTGCGAGCGATTCCGGCCTCGCGCGCGCAGTCTTCGATGATGCGGTCGACCACGGGATCCGGCAGCGGCTGGCGGCTGCCCGGTTCGTAGCGGTAATAGCCGGCCTGGGTCTTCTGACCGAAGCGCCCCAGTTCGCAGATGCGGTCCGCGACCTTGGAATAGCGCAGATGCGCCGGCCGCGTGGGCGCCAGACGCTTGCGCGTGGCCCAATTGATGTCCATGCCCGCCAGGTCCGCCATCGCCAGCGGCCCCATGGCCATGCCGAAGCGTGTCAAGGCCCCGTCGATCTGCTGCGGACTGGCGCCCTCCTCCAGCAGGAATCCCGCCTCGCGCCAATAGCCCGTCAGCATGCGGTTGCCGACGAAGCCTTCGCAAACCCCGACCAACACCGGAATCTTGCCGATCTTCTGCGCGACGGCCATGCAGGTGGCGATGACGTCGGCGCCGGTGCGCGCGCCGCGCACCACTTCCAGAAGCTTCATGACGTTGGCTGGGCTGAAGAAATGCAGCCCGATCACGGCTTCGGGCCGCGCCGTGCAAGCCGCGATTTCGTCGATGTTCAGGCGCGAGGTGTTGGTGGCCAGGATCGCCCCGGGCTTGCACACGGCATCCAGCTGGCGGAACACGGCCTGCTTGACGGCCATGTCCTCGAACACGGCCTCGATGACGAGGTCGGCCTGCGCCAGATCCTGCATGTCGAGGCTGGGCGCGATGCGCGCCATCCGGGCTTCGACGCCGGCGGCGTCGAGCTTGCCTTTGGCCGCCGTGATGCCGTAGTTCTTGCGGATCAGCGCCATGCCCCGGTCCAGCGCCGCCCGATCTCGCTCGTACAGCGTGACGGGGAAGCCCGCATTGGAAAACGCCATGGCGATCCCGCCGCCCATGGTGCCCGCGCCGAGGATGCCCACGCGTCCGATCTCGGCCGGGCGGCCGCCGCCCGGAACGCGCGGCGCCTCCTTTTCGGCGAAGAACAGATGGCGCAGCGCCTTGGACGCATCGCCCTCGACAAGCGCGTCGAACAGGCGCCGCTCTTCGTCCAGCCCCGCTTCGATGGGCAGACGGGTCGCGGCCTCGACGCAATCGATTGCCGCGCGCTGGGCGATCGCATTGCGGGCCTTGGGATTGAGCCGGGCGCGCAACGCGGCGAAATCCGCCCCGTCTGCGTTCAGGGCGCGGCGCGCGGCGACCGGATGCGAGTCCAGCTTGGCGCGTTCACGGGCGTGGGACAGGGCAAACTCCAGCAGATCGCCTTCGGCGACCGCGTCCACCAGCCCGGCGGCGAGGGCGGACGCGGCGTCCAGCGGCTTGCCGGACTGGATCATCTCGGCCGCCGCCATCGCGCCGATCAGCCGCGGCAGGCGCTGCGTGCCGCCGCCGCCGGGCACCAGGCCGAGATTCACTTCCGGCAGCCCCAGCCGGGCGCCGGCCTGCGCAATGCGGTAATGGCATCCCAGGGCCAGCTCCAGTCCGCCGCCCAGCGCAAAGCCATGGATGGCGGCCACCACCGGCTTGCCGGAAGCTTCGACGGCCCCGATCACGTCCCGCAGCATGGGCTTGGCGGTCGCGGCCGGCGTGTTGAACTGGCGGATGTCGGCGCCGCCGCAAAAGGCCTTGCCGGCGCCGATGATGACGACGGCGTCGATCCCGTCGTCGGCTTGCGCCTGGGCCAGCCCCTCATGGATGCCGCGGCGCACGGTGTCGCCCAGGCCGTTGACGGGCGGGTTATCGAGAAAGATCACGGCCACGCGTCCATGCAGGGCGTAGCGGACGGTATTGGAGAGGTCGCGCGACGGCGAAGTGACGGTCAAGTTCATGGTGAACCCTTTCGGCGGCGCGGCTCAGGCCGTCGCCAGCCGCTGATAGCGGTTGAGATGATGGCGGGTATCGCCGAGCGTGTGTTCGATGGCCAGCAGGCGCTTGACGTAATGGCCCACGGCGAGCTCGTCGGTCATGCCCATGCCCCCATGCAACTGGATGCCCTGCTGGCTGATATAGCGGGCGGCCGCGCCGCAGCTGGCCTTGGCGGCCGAAGCCAGGCGGGCGCGCTTGCGCCCGTCGGAAGGGTCGGTCCCGGCCGCCAGCCAGGTCAGAGAACGCGCCTGCTCCAGAGCCAGCAGCATGTCGACCAGCCTGTGCTGCACGGCCTGGAAGCGGCCCAGCGGCTGGCCGAACTGGCGCCGCGCGGCGACGTGGTCGCGGGTGGCGTCGAGCAGCGCCTGCATGGCCCCCAGCGCTTCCGCGCACAGCGCGATGCGCGTTGCGTCGGCCGCCTGTTCCAGGGCGGCGCCCGCCGGCCCCAGGCGGGCGTCCGCGCCGACCCGGCAATTCTCCAGCGCGATGTCCGCATAGGGACGGCCGTCCAGGCCGGCCCCTCCGCGGCGTTCCAGCCCGGCAGCGCCGGCCTCCACCAGGAACACGGCCGGCCCTTCGGCGTCGCGGGCTGTGACCAGCAGCCGGCGAGCGCCCGCGCCATAGGGCACGCGCCGCTTGACGCCGTCCAGCAGCCAGCCATCGCCTTCGCGCCTGGCCGTGGCGCGCAGCCCGTCCATCGGCCAATCCGAATCCGGCTCGGCGTGGGCCAGCAGCGGAGCCGCGCCCTGGGCGATGCCGGCCAGAAGCGCCCGCGTCCGCTCGCTGTCGGGCAGGCCCGATAGCAACTGGCCGCAGAGCAGCGCGCTGGCGTCGTAGGGTTCGGCCACCAGATGGCGGCCGAACCGCTGCATCAGCACGCACAGTTCGCCAAGCCCGCCGTCCATGCCGCCGGCCGACGCCGGCAGCCCCAGGCCCAGCAGGCCCATCCCGGCGAAGGCGCGCCAATGCGGCGAGGCTTCGGGATCCGCGTCGGCCGGCAGCGCGGCCCGGGAGGCCGGCGGCGGGTATTCTTCTTGCAGGTATCGTCCGACGGCGTCGTCGAGCGCGCGCTGGTCATCGTCATAGTCGTCGGCCGCTTCCAGCGCGAGCTTGGCGATGATGTTCTTCTGAACCTCGTCCGTTCCGCCGTAGATCGAAATCTTGCGCAGGTTGAGATAGAAGCCGGGCATGGCTTCCAGCTCTTCCTCGGGCGTCGGGCCTCCTTGCGCGTAATCGCGCTCCAGCGCATCCGGGCGATAGGCGAGCGCGTGCGTGCCCGCCGTGTCGACCAGCGCCTCGCTGATGCGCTGGGCCAGCGTGGACCCGAGGTACTTCAGGATCGAGGCTTCCGCGCCATGTCCGGCGCCGCGCTGGTCGCGCGCGATCAAGCGAAGATTGGTGTGCTCCAGGGCCAGCGTGTCGATCTCCAGCTGCGCCAGCCGCTGCGCGAACACGGGGTCCTCCGCCAGCGGCCGGCCGTCGGCCTTGCGTTGGGCCGCCAGGCGTTGAAGATGGCCCAGTTCGCGCTTGGCGCGCCCCACCCGCGCCGCGCCGAAACGCTCATGCGACAGCAGGTACTTCGCGTAGGTCCATCCGCGGTCGACCTCGCCGACCAGGTGCGACGCCGGCACCACCACGTCGTCGAGGAACACTTCGTTGATCTCCTCGCCGCCGTCCAGCGTGCGGATCGGCCGCAGGGACACGCCGGGGCTGCGCATGTCGATGAGGAAAAAAGAGATGCCTTCCTGCGCCTTGGCTTCCGGGTTGGTCCGCGCCAGGCAGAACATCATGTCGGCGTACTGGGCGTAGGTGGTCCAGGTTTTCTGGCCGTTCACCACGAACGCGTCGCCCTCGCGCCGCGCGCGGGTGGCCAGCGAGGCGAGATCGGAGCCGGCGCCCGGCTCGGAATACCCCTGGCACCACCAGTCCTGTCCGCTGAGGATGCGCGGCAGGAAATGGCTTTTCTGCCAGTCGGAGCCGTAGGCCATGATGACGGGCGCGACCATGCGCAGGCCGAAAGGCACGGTTTCGGGCGCGCCCTCCAGGGCGCACTCCTCGTCGAACACGTTGCGCTGCTCGATGCTCCAGCCGGCGCCCCCATGCTCGGCCGGCCAGTTTGGAGCCACCCAGCCGCGCTCGTGCAGGATGCGGTGCCAACGCAGGAAATCCTGCTTGTCCAGGCGCTGGTGATCCAGCACCTTGCGCCGCAGGTCGGCCGGCAGGCGCTCGCGCAGGAAGGCGCGGACCTCATCGCGGAACGCGTCGAGGGAGGCATCATGCGGCATCGATAAGGTCCTCCGCGAAACGCAGCGGCGCGCCGGTCGCCGCCTGCAGCGCCTCGCGCGTCAGGCCGGGGGCCATGTCGCGCACCAGGAAGCCCTCGGGCGTGACGTCCAGCGTGGCGCAGTCGGTGTAGACCCGGTCCACGCAGGCCGCGCCCGTCAGAGGCAAGTCGCACTGCCTGCGCAGCCGCGGCCGGCCGTCGCGGGTCAGGTGTTCCATCAGCACGTGGACCCGTTTTGCGCCCACGGCGAGGTCCATGGCGCCCCCCACCGCCGCGGCCACGCCGGGCTGGCCGAGCGACCAATTGGCCAGGTCGCCGGTTTCCGAAACCTGGTAGGCCCCCAGGATGCAATAGTCCAGGTGGCCGCCCCGCATCATGGCGAAGGAGTCCGCGTGGTTGAAAAAGCTGCCGCCCGCGGCCATGGCGACGTTCTGCTTGGCCGCGTTGGTCAGGTCGGGATCGGCCGGATCGGCATCCGAGCGCGCCCGCATGCCCAGGATGCCGTTCTCGCTGTGCACGACGACGCCATGCTCCGGCGTCCAGTAGTCCAGGGCCTTGACCGGCAGGCCGATACCCAGGTTGACGTAGGAACCGGGCGGGATGTCGGCCGCGGCGCGCCGCGCGATGTCTTCGCGGGAATATCGTTGGATCATTGCAGGACTCCGGTCAATTGGGCGTCGGGAATGCGCAGCACGCGCTGCACGAAGATGCCGGGCGTGACGACGTGCTCGGGATCCATGCCCCCCGCCTCCGTCAGCGCATGGACCTGGACCACCGCGGTGGCCGCCGCCATGCACATCAGGGGCCCGAAGTTGCGGCCCGCCTTGCGATAGACGAGATTGCCCATGGGATCCGCGCAATAGGCCTTCACGAGCGCGTAATCGGCATGCAGCGGCTCTTCGAACACATGGCCCACGCCGCGGATGACCCGCGTCTCCTTGCCCTCGGCCAGAAGCGTGCCGTAGCCGGTGGGCGTGAAGAAGCCGCCCAGCCCCGAGCCCGCCGCCCGCAGGCGTTCGGCGAGCGTGCCCTGCGGCACGCACTCGTAGTCGATCAACCCATCCGCGTAGGCAGACTCGAAAGCCTGGGACTCCGCGCCGCGCGGATACGAGGCGATCAGCTTGCGCACGCGTCCCAGCCGGATCAGGCGGGCCAGGCCGCTGTCGCGGGCGCCGCTGTTATTGCACACCACGGTCAGGTCGCCGGCGCCGTGCTCCACCAGCGCGTCCAGCAACTCGACGGGTTGCCCGGACAGGCCGAAGCCGCTGACCAGGACCGTGGCGCCGTCCGGGATGTCCCCCACCGCCTGGGCGGCGGTATCGATAATCTTGTTCATCATGGCGTGCATCACAGGGAATGGGAAAGAATGGCGGTGGCCTGGCTGGACAGCACGCCGCCGTTGCCGTGCACCAGCGCGACGTCGGCCTTGTCCACCTGCCGTTCGCCCGCCTCGCGGCGCAACTGCGCCACGGCCTCGATCACGAGGAAGATGCTGTACATGCCGGGATGGGTGAACGACAGCCCGCCGCCGTTGGTGTTCATCGGCAGATCGCCGCCCGGCTCGATGCGCCCGCCGCCGATGAACGCGCCGCCCTCGCCCTTGGCGCAGAAGCCCAGGTCTTCCAGGAAAAGAATGGGATTGATCGTGAACGCGTCGTAGAGCTCGACCAGGTCGATGTCGGCGGGCGTCAGGCCTGCCTCGGCGAACGCGGCGCGGCCGGAGTCCACGGCGGGCGTGACGGTGAGGTCGGGCATGCACGATATCTGGCGGTGCCAGTGCGCATGGCCCGTGCCCAGCACGTAGATCGGACGCGGATGGAGGTCGCGGGCCCGGTCGGCGCGCGTGACCACGAACGCGCCCGCGCCATCGGTCACCAGGCAGCAATCGCGCACGGTCAGGGGATCGGAGATCATCTTGGCGCCCAGCACCTCGTCGATCGTCAGCGGCGCGCGCAGGAAAGCGTCCGGATTGCGCTGCGCCCACTTGCGCGCCGCCACGGCGACTTCGGCCAGCTGGCGCCGCGTGGTGCCGTATTGGTGCATGTGGCGCGCGGCGGCCAGGGCGTAGCTGGAGACCGGATTGAACGGTTTGTACGGGTGCTCGTAGGGCTGCGGATCCAGCGCGGCGCGCATCTGGTTGATCTGGGTGCTGCTCGGCGCGCTGCGCGGATTGGCGCCGTAGCAGACCAGCACGTGCTCGCATTGGCCGGCCTCGATGGCCATCGCCGCGATCTTCAGGTCGGCGATGAACGAGGAACCGCCGAACATCGTGCTGTCGGAGAAACGCGGACGGATCCCCAGGTACTCGGCCATGCGCATCACCCACCAGGGCGAGGTCAGGCTGGAAGTGATGATGCCGTCGATATCCTGCATCTTCAGGCCGCTGGCGGCCACCGCCCGGCGGGAGGCCTGCGCGATGATTTCCTGTTCGGAACGGCCCTGGCAATCGCCCAGCCCGGCCATGCCCGTGCCCAAAACGGCGATCGCGCCGCGATAGCTCCGGTTCATGCGCTTTCTCCCGTCAGCCCCACGAACACCAGCAGCGGCGCGCCATCCACCTCGTCGATCCTGGCGCGGACCCGCAGGCCGATGGCCACATCGTCCACGGGCATGTCCACCACGCGGCTCATCAGGCGCGGGCCTTCGTCGAGATCCACGAGGCATACGGTGTAGTCGCCGCCCTTGCTGCGCACGACGGTCGTGGAATAGACCTCGCCCCGGCCGCTGGGCTCGACCCAGCGCAGGGCGTCGGAACCGCAATGCGGGCAGACCACCCTGGGATAGAAATGGTGCCTGGCGCAGGCCTGGCATTGCGGAATGACGAAGCGGCCCTGCGCGAGCTGCTCGAAATAGTGGCGCTCGGCGCTGGGCGCCGGCTCTGTTGCGGTATTGGGCATGCTGATGTGTTCCGCCCAGGGGGCGGCTGTCTCCGTTGTATTTCGATCCGCGCCTGGCAAGGCCCGCGGCAGTGGAACGATTTTAGGAATGGCTCCCCCCCCCTTACCATCCGAAAGATTCGAAGGCTTCTTTCGGCATATTCGAAGCGCCGCAAGTCAGAGTAAGATTTACGCGATAACAAGCACCCTTATGACATGGCAGGAGCATTGGAAGATGGCGAAAGTCGGCATGGTTGGAATCGGCCTCATGGGCCATGGCATCGCAAGCAATCTGGTCAAGCACGGTCACGCGCTGACGGTGCTCGAGCATCCCGGCAACCAGCCGCTGGACGCGCTCAAGGCCGCCGGGGCGACCAGCGTCGCCGATGGCGCCACGCTGGCCGCGCAATCGGACGTGATCATCCTGTGCGTCACCGGCAGCCCGCAGGTCGAAGCCGTGCTGCTGTCGCCCGGGGGCGTGCTGGAGGGCATCCGTCCCGGCACGGTCATCATCGATTGCTCCACCGCCATCCCCTCCTCCACCGCAAAGGTGGCGCAGGCGGTGGCCGAAGCCGGGGGCCGCTTCTTGGACGCGCCGATGACGCGCACCCCGAAAGAGGCCGCCGAAGGCCGGCTCAATCTGCTGGTGGGCGGGGATGCCGCGCTGTTCGAAGAATGCAGGCCGCTGCTGGCCTGCTTCGCCGAGAACATCACCCACGCCGGCCCCGTCGGCGCCGGCCACCGCATGAAGCTGCTGCACAACTACGTATCGCTGGGGGTCGTCGCGCTATTGTCGGAAGCCGCGGCCTGCGCGCTGCGCTCGGATATCGATCCCGCCGTGTTTGCCGACGTGCTGGCCAAGGGCGGCGGCGGCGGCGTGGCGCTGGAGCGCATCAAGCCCTATCTGCTCGAGCAGGACCCGTCGTCGCTGCGCTTTTTCATGTCGAACGCGCAGAAAGACCTGTCCTACTACAACACCATGGCCGCGGAAACGGGCGCCGTGCGGGAAATCGGCGCCGCCGTGCAGCACACCTTCGACCAGGCCGTGACGCAGGGCGGCGGCGAACGCTACGTGCCCGAATTGGTGTCGCTGCTGAAAGACCGCTAGCCTGCTTCAGTTTCCGCCGGCGGCGGCCACCTGCCCGCGCGACAGGCCTCGCCCGGGCAGGCGCAGGGAAATCAGCGCCGCCGCCAGCAGCAGCACGCCAGCCGAACCGAAGGCGACCCAATGCGTGCCGAAGGCTTCGAAGGCCCATCCGCCCAGCCATGAACTGATCATGCCGCCCACCTGGTGCCCCAGGTAGGCCAGGCCGTACAGCACCCCCACCAGGCGTATGCCATAGACGTCGGCCAGGATCGCCGACGACAGGGCGACGCTGCCGGCCCACACGACGCCGCCGATGGTGGCCGCGGCGTACAGCTCCCAATGCGCGCCCACCATGACCAGCGCGAAGAACCCCAGCCCGCGCACCAGGTAGATGGCGGCGAGAATGTTGCGCCGCTCGACCTGGTCGGACAGCCGGCCCAGGACCAGCGTGCTGAAGATCGCCACCAGGCCGATCAGGCCGATGCCCAGCGAACTGGTGGTCGCGTCGAAGCCGTGGTCCATCAGCATGGGCACCCCGTGCGTGCCCAGCAGGTTCATGCTGAACCCACAGGCGAACAGCCCCAGCGCCACCTGCCAGAACGGCAGCGAACGCAGGGCGGCGCGCACGTTGGGCGCGGGCTGCCTGGCGGCGGGCCTGGCGCTTCCCGTCTTGCCCACGATCTGGTGAGGCAGCAGGTCCGTGTGTTCCGGCGCCTCGTCGCGCATGACGAAGAGCGCCACCGGCACCGTCAGCAGGGCGAACAGCACCGCGAACCCCAGCAGCGTTTCCTTCCACCCCACGGCGGAGATGGCGAAGGTCAGGGTGGGCGTCATCAGCGCAATCCCGGCCATGGATCCGGTGGACAGGAAAAACAGCGCCATGCCGCGCTGGCGCGTGAACCAGCGGCTGATCACCGGGGTCAGCGCCACCGGGCTGGTGAATGCCAGGCCGATCGACAGCGCCACGCCGAAGGACAGCAGGAATTCGATGGGACCGGTGGCGAATACGGTCCAGATGGACGACGCGACGACGATGGCCGCCCCCGCGAGCAGCACGAAACGCGTGCCCTGCGTGCTGACCAGGTATCCCGCCAGCGGCATGCCCAGGCCATAGCACAGCATGCCGACCGCCACGATGCCCGACAGCGTGCTGCGCGTGAAGCCCAGGCTTTCCGCCATCGGCAGGAAGAACGGCCCGATGCCCATGCGCAGGCCGACGGTCAACAGGGTGAGTACCGTAGCGGCGCCAACGATGTTCCAGCCGAAATACCAGCCGCCCGACGCTTGCTTGTCCACGTATGCTTCTCCTCGATATCTTCTTTGTGGCCGCTTGCGCGCCCGGGTTCGTAAACGAGGCCGGGAGCGCGCGCAAGGCAACGCTGACGGCAAGCTGGAAGGACGAGGCGTGAATCGGCTTTTTTTCCCGGCGGCCACCGGCCGTCGGACGCGTCATATTACTCCCCGCTATATGCGAAAAAGCGGGAAGCCCCCAAAACCTGTTCGATGAGCGGTCACCGGGCCCGGCGCGGCGCAGTATATTGCGCACACTCGTAGCACTCGAAGCAAACCGTGACACCCAAGACATCGATGTTCGCCCTGTCCCGCCAGGAAATCGCGCTGGTGCTGGTCACCATGCTGTGGGGCAGCACCTTCCTCGTCATCCACATCGCCATGCAGCACAGCGGTCCGCTGTTCTTCGTGGGCGTGCGATTCACGATCGCGGGCGGAATGTCCCTGCTGCTGTTCCGCAGGCACATGGCGGCGATCACCCGCCGCGAAATCGGCGCCGGCATCGCCATCGGTTCAGCCCTGTTCCTGGGCTACTTCCTGCAGACCTATGGCCTGCAGACCATCACCAGCAGCCAGTCGGCCTTCATCACGGCCCTTTACGTGCCCATCGTGCCGCTGCTGCAATGGGCCGTGCTGAAAAAGCCGCCCGGCCTGATGAGCTGGGTGGGCGTGGCGCTGGCCTTCACCGGCCTGATCCTGCTGGCCGGTCCCCAGGCTGGCGCGCTGAGCTTCAGCGCCGGAGAGGCCGCGACGCTGGCGGGCGCCGCGGCCATCGCCGCCGAAATCATCCTGATCGGCCTGTTCGCCAAGTCGGTGGACAGCCGCCGCGTGACCGCCGTGCAGCTGCTGACGGCGGGCCTGGTCTCTTTCGCCCTGATGCCGGCCATGGGGGAAGCGGCGCCCGCGTTCTCGTGGCTGTGGGCGGGCGCGGCCATCGGCCTGGGGCTGGCCAGCGCCGTCATCCAGCTGACCATGAACTGGGCGCAGAAGTCCGTTTCGCCCACCCGGGCCACCGTCATCTACGCGGGGGAACCGGTGTGGGGCGGCATCGTGGGGCGCCTGGCGGGCGACCGCCTGCCGGCGCTTGCCCTGGTGGGCGCGGGGCTGATCGTCGCCGGCGTTCTTGCCAGCGAAGCCAAGCTGCCTGGCCGGAAGAAGCCCCGAGCCCCAGCGCCGGGCGCGGAAGGCGCGGGCTGATTGCGGCCTGTGCGAAGCTGCTTTCCGTGCGAACGGGACCTAGCGCGCCAGGCGCGCGATCAGGCCGGCCTGGGCCGGGTACAGGCGGCGCAGCTCGCTGGCGTCGGCCAGTTCGAACTCGCTGAATTCGAATCCCGGCGCGACGGTGCAGCCGGCAAGCGCATAGCCGTCCGGCTCGGTCAGCTCGGCGGCGAACCAGCTGCCGGCCGGCACGACCGCCTGGAATTCGGCGCCGGGGTCCTCCAGCGCGTTGCCCAGCCGCAGGCGCCTGTAGCCGCCCTCCGGCGCCAGCACGTGGATATGCAGCGGCGAGCCCGCGTGGAAATGCCAGAGCTCGTCGGCGCGGATGCGATGCCAGGTGGACCACGCCCCGTCGCATAACAGGTAATAGATGGCGGTGCTGGCCGCGCGGTGCGCGCCATCGGCGCGTATGACCGTGCCGGCGGCTCGATAGGTTTCTCGGTAATGGCCGCCTTCGGGATGCGGCAGCAGGCCCAGGCGGCGGATCAGGGTGGCGGCGGATTCGGACATGGCGGGGCTCGGCTCGATGCGACGTCCCCAGTCTAAAGCAAGGCCGCCTGCGCCCTAGGCCGCCTGTTCCAGGAACGCCTGCAATGCGGGCACGGTGTTCAGGACGTGTTGCCGCATCGCGGCCTCGCAACGCGCCGGATCGCGCGTGCGCAAAGCGTCGATCAGTTCCTGGTGCGATTCGCGCACGCGCATGACTCGTCCGGGCTGGGCCGCCCACAGGCGCATGTAGGGCTCGACGACGGAATGCAACTCGGATATCTGGCGCAGCAGGCGGGGCTGCTGGCAGAAGCTGCAAAGGTACTCGTGGAATTCGCGGTGGGCGGTGGTCCAGTCCAGCGCTTCGCCCGGGCCTTGCTCCAGGAGCTCCAGGGAGTTCGACAGGCGGCGGATATGCTCGGCGTTCATGTGCAGCACCGCGTTGCGCATGGCCAGGCCTTCCAGCACGGAGCGCATTTCGAACACCTCCAGCATTTCCTGCTGGTTCAGGCCGCGCACCACCGCGCCGCGGTTGGCGCGGATTTCGACCAGCCCTTCCGACGCGAGGCGCCGCAAGGCCCCGCGCACCGGCATGCGGCTGGTGCCGATTTCGGCGGCCACGGCCTCCGGCACCAGGCGCTGGCCCGGCGCATAGCGCCCAAGCCGGATCTCCCGCTGCAGGTGCAGGTATGCCTCGTCTTCGGCGCTGATCGCTGTCTTCTGGAATTGCAGCATTGTCGTTCCACGGCTCGGAAAGCCGCCATGATAGATAAACGCAAAAATAACATAAATTGGATCCAATGATCCATGGATGCAAACACCAATGGTTGGCGCCCTTCGCTTTGCGTCTAATCCCCCCACGCTTTCCATAACGCGATCAAGGGGAATCCATGAAGTTCCGTCTCATCCAGGCGCTCGCAGGCGCCGCGGCCATGGCCTTCGCGGCCCAGGCCGGCGCCCAGGCCACCGACTGGCCGCAGCATCCCGTGCGCATCGTCGTGCCCTTCCAGGCCGGCTCCGCAACCGACCTGATCTCGCGCCAGCTGGGCGCGGCGCTATCGACGGAACTGGGCCAGCCCTTCGTCATCGAGGCGCGTCCGGGCGCCGCCGCCGCCATCGGCAGCGCCTCGGTCGCGCGCTCGGCGCCGGACGGCTACACGCTGTTGATGGGCGGTCCCGCCGCCATCGTGACCAACCGCTATCTGCAAAAGCGCCTGGCCTACGATCCCGATGCCTTCGAGCTGGTCTCGATGGTGGCCTACACGCCCAACATCCTGCTGGCCAATCCGTCCCAGCCCTTCAAGACGCTTCCGGAAATGGTCGCCTATGCCCGCGCCAACCCCGGCAAGCTGACCTATGCCTCGTTCGGCACGGGCACGACCTCGCACATGGCCGGCGAAATGCTCAAGTCGGTAGCCGGGATCGACATCCTGCACGTGCCCTACAAGGGCGCGGGCGAGGCCATTCCCGCGCTGCTGAGCGGCCAGGTCTCGATGTACTTCGACACCATCATGACGGGACTGCCCCAGGCCAAGAGCGGCGCGCTGCTGGCGCTGGGCATGTCCAACTCCAAGCGCTCGGCGCTGGCGCCGGACATCCCCACCATCGCCGAACAAGGCTACGCCGGCTACGACATCGCGCCCTGGTACGGCCTGGTGGCGCCCGAGGGCACGCCCGCCCCCGTGCTCGACAAACTCAACCGCGCGGTCAACAAAGTGCTTGCCGATCCCGCGCTGCGCAGTAAGCTGGCGGAAACCGGCGCCGAGCCCCGAGGCGGCACCCGCGAGGAGTTCGCGGCCTTCATCAAGGCCGAGATTCCCCGGACCAAGCAGTTGATCGACCAGGCCGGCATCACGCCGCAGTAATTTCCACGACGAGCTCCAGTACCCATGTCTTCCCCCTTCGATTGGTCTTTCCCGTACGCCTCCAAGAAGATGCCCGTCCTGGCCGCCAACGCGGTCGCGACGAGCCAGCCGCTGGCGGCGCAGGCCGGCCTGCGCATGCTGCTGGCCGGCGGCAACGCGGTCGACAGCGCCATCGCGACCGCGATCGCGCTGACGGTGCTTGAGCCCGTCATGAACGGCATCGGCGGCGACATGTTCGCCCTGGTCTGGCACGACGGCCGCCTGCATGGCCTGAATTCCAGCGGCTGCGCGCCCGCGGCGTGGACGCCTGAATACTTCGCCGGCCGCGACGCGATGCCCGGCACCGGCTGGGGCACGGTCACCGTGCCGGGCCAGGTGGCCGGCTGGAAAGCGCTGTCCGAGCGCTTCGGCAAGCTGCCCTTCGCCAAACTGTTCGAACCCGCCATCGCCTATGCCGAAGAGGGTTTCGCGGTCTCGCCCACCATCGCCCGCCAATGGGCCACGCAAGCGCCCAAGCTCGCGCAGGAACCGGGCTTTGCCGCGGCCTTCCTGCCGCAGGGCCGCGCCCCGCAAGCCGGCGAATGGTGGCGTTTCCCGGCACAGGGCAAGACGCTGCGCGAGATCGCCGAAAGCGGCGGCGAGAGCTTCTACCGCGGCGACCTCGCCCGCAAGATCGCGGACTTCGCCAGCCAGACCGGCGGCGCGCTCAGCGCCACGGACCTGGCTGAACACCGCCCCGAATGGGTCACGCCCATTTCCCAGTCGTTCCGCGGCTACGAGCTGCACGAAATCCCGCCCAACGGCCAGGGCATTTCGGCGCTGATGGCGCTGGGCATGCTGGAGCAGTTCGACCTGGAGGCGATGGGCCGCGACAGCGCGGACTACTATCACGTCAGCATCGAGGCGATGAAGCTGGCCTTCGCGGACCTGCACCAGCACGTCGCCGATCCGCGCCATATGCGCACCAGCGCGGATGCGCTGCTGGACCGCTCCTATCTTGCCGAGCGCGCGCGCCTGATCTCCATGGACCGCGCCAGCGTGCCGGTGGCGGGCACGCCGGCCACCGGCGGCACGGTGTACCTGACGGCGGCCGACGCCAACGGCACCATGGTGTCCTTCATCCAATCGAACTACCACGGCTTCGGCTCCGGCGTCGTCGTGCCCGACACCGGCATCAGCCTGCACAACCGCGGTCTGAACTTCGTGCTTACGCCGGGCCACGCCAATCAGGTCGCGCCGCGCAAAAAGCCGATGCACACCATCATTCCGGCGTTCGTCACGCGCGGCGGCCAGCCCGTGATGTCGTTCGGCGTGATGGGCGGGTCGATGCAGGCGCAAGGGCATATGCAGATGGTCACGCGCCTCGCCGCGTTCGGTCAGAACCCGCAGGCCATGAGCGACGCGCCGCGCTTCCGCGTGGAAAAAGGCCCCGTGGTGAACGTGGAGTCGCACTTGCCCGCGGACGTGGTCGATGCGCTGCGCGCGCGCGGCCACAACGTCGCGGTAGCACCCGTCGACAGCCTGGAATTCGGCTCGGCGCAGTTGATCTGCCGCCTGCCCCAAGGCGGATACGTCGCCGCGTCGGATTCGCGGCGGGACGGCCAGGCCGTGGGCTTCTGATCACGGCCCGAACCGCTCGGACGGCATCGTCCAGGCCCTGCGCGGCGCCTCCCGGAAGCGCCGCGCAGGGCAAGAAGCACGAAGCAAGAAACGGAGTCCCGGCCCCCCGCCCCCGGTCTACACTGGAACTCCATTCCAATTTTCCGGCTCTAGACCATGGATTCCGGTAGTTCGCCAGACCCATGCCCCATTGAGGCGCGGGACTGGGAAGCCATCAACCGATCGCTGGACCGCCACGGCAACGCGATGCTGCCAGGGTTGCTCAGCCCCGCCCAATGCCGCGCGCTGGCGGCGCTCTATCCGCGCGAAGACTGCTATCGCTCCCGGATCGTCATGGCGCGCCACGGATTCGGCCGCGGCGAATACAAGTATTTTTCCTATCCCCTGCCGCCGCTGATCGACGCCCTGCGGCATGCGCTGTACGAGCGCCTTGCCCCCGTGGCCAACCGCTGGAACCGCCTGCTCGGCATCGACGCGCGGTACCCGGACTCGCTGGACGATTTCCTCGCGCGCTGTCACCGCGCGGGACAACTCCGGCCCACGCCGCTCATCCTCGAATACCGCGAAGGCGACTACAACTGCCTGCACCAGGACCTTTACGGCGAACACGTGTTTCCGCTGCAGGCCGCGATACTCCTGTCCGAACCCGGAAAGGACTTCAGCGGCGGGGAATTCGTCATGACGGAAACGTCATCCGGCGGACAGGTCGCGCAGGTTCTGCCATTGCGCCAGGGCGACGCCCTGGTGTTTACGGTGAACCAGCGGCCGGCGCCCGGCAGCCGCGCCGGCATGCGCAAGGCCGCCATGCGGCACGGGGTCAGCCGCCTCCTGGGCGGGCGCCGGCATACGCTGGGGGTGATCTTCCATGACGCGCGCTGAAGCGATGCAGGCCGAACTGTTCACGGACTCTCCCCCTGGCCACGGCGGTCCGATCCCGATGGACGCGGACGTCGTCATCGATGGCCTGGACTGGCCCGGCATCGCCGCGCAACTCGACGCGGAAGGATATGCGCTGCTGCCGCAATGGCTGACGCCAGACCAGGCGCGCTCGCTGGGGCGGCACGCCGCCGCGCTTGAGCGCGCCTCGCTGGCGCATGCCGGGCTGGGCCAGGGCAGTCTCCACTACTTTCCCGCCGATTTGCCGGCCCCCCTGGCGGCGTGGCGTAGCGACCTCTATCGCCGCCTCGCCCCCATCGCCAACCGCTGGAGCGACCGGCTGGGTTCCGCTTACCGCTACCCCCGCGAGCTGGCGCCGTTCCTGCGGAGCGGCCGACAGGCGGGCCAGGCGCATGCGCTCACGCACCTCTGCCAATTGCGCGAGGACGATTACGTGGCGCTGCACCAGCGCAACGAAGGCGCGCACGTGTTTCCGCTGCAGCTCGTCGCCCTGCTGGCCGAACCCGGCCGCGACTTCACGGGCGGCGAGTTCGTCATGACCGAACAGCGGCCTCGCATGCAATCACGGCCCATGGTGCTGCCGCTGCGCCTCGGCGACGCGGCCCTCATCGCCACCGCGCATCGCCCCGTCCGGGGAGCCAGCGGCGCCGATTACCGCGTCAGCCTGAAGCATGCCATCAGCCGAGTGCTCGGCGGCAGCCGCATCGGCCTGGAACTGTCGTTTCACGACGCGCCGTAAGCCGCCCACCGGGCGCGCGGGCTCAGTCCTCTTCGACGAACGCCTCTTCGCGCTTCTTGCGGATGTTCGGCAACGCCACCAGGACGACGAGCACCACCGCCGCGCCCAGCAGCGCGGCGGACAGCGGCCGATCCACGAAGGTCGTGAAGTCTCCTCGCGACAGCAGAAGCGCCCGGCGGAAGTTCTCTTCCATCATGGGCCCCAGGACCAGGCCGAGCAGCAGCGGCGCGCCCTCGCAGCGCAGCTTGCTCCAGATATAGCCGACCACGCCGAAGAAAGCGGTCATGTAGAGATCGAAGGTGTTGTAGTTCAGCGAATACACGCCGATGGTGCAGAACACCAGGATCGCCGGAAACAGGATGCGATAGGGAACCTTCAGCAGCTTGACCCAGAGGCCGACGAGCGGCAGGTTGAGGATGACCAGCATGAGGTTGCCGATCCACATCGAAGCGATGAGGCCCCAGAACAGTTCCGGGTGGCTCGTCATGACTTGCGGGCCGGGCTGGATGTTGTGGATGGTCATCGCGCCGACCATCAGCGCCATTACCGCATTGCCCGGGATGCCGAGCGTCAGCAAGGGAATGAAGGAAGCCTGCGCGCCCGCGTTATTGGCGGATTCGGGCCCCGCCAGCCCGGCCGGATGGCCCTTGCCGAAACGCTCTGGCTGCCTCGACAGCTTCTTTTCGAGGGTGTAGGACGCAAACGCCGAGAGCACCGAGCCCCCGCCGGGCAGGATGCCCAGCATCGATCCGACGGCGGTGCCGCGGACGATGGCGGGCGCCGCCTCGCGCATCTCGGTCTTGTTCGGATACAGCGAACCCACCTTGTCCGTGATCTCGACGCGCTTGTCCTTCAGCTCCAGGTTGCTCATGATCTCGGCGAAGCCGAAGACGCCCATGGCGACGATGGCGAAGTTGATGCCGTCCTGCAATTCCGGGATGCCGAAATCGTAGCGGGCGACGCCGGAATTGACGTCCGTGCCGACCAGGCCCAGCAGCAGTCCGAGCAGGATCATGCAGATTGCCTTGACGAGCGAGCCCGACGCCAGCACGACCGCGCCGACCAGGCCCAGCGTCATCAGCGAAAAGTATTCCGCCGGACCGAACTTGAACGCCACCTCCGCCAGCGGCGGCGCGAATGCGGCGATCAGCATCGTGGCCACCGTGCCGGCGAAGAACGAGCCGATGGCGGCCAGCGACAGCGCCGCCCCGCCACGCCCGTTGCGCGCCATCTGGTGGCCGTCCAGCACGGTGACCACCGCGGATGTTTCCCCTGGCAGGTTGACCAGGATGGCGGTAGTGGAGCCGCCGTACTGCGTGCCATAGTAGATGCCGGCCAGCATGATCAGCCCCGCGACGGGCGGCAGCACGTAGGTGATCGGCAGCAGCATGGCGATCGTGGGCACCGGCCCCAGACCGGGCAGCACGCCCACCAGCGTGCCCAGCACGCAGCCCAACAGCGCATACAACAGGTTTTCGGGCGTAAACGCCACGGAAAACCCCAACATGAGATTGTCTAGCAGTTCCATCCCCGCTCCTTTTCTTGTCCGAGCCATTTTTAAATAGATCGTAATACGACATAAAAAACGGAGTAACCCGGGTTTTTACCAAGCGCGCCTCCCGGTTCATTCCGCAGGAGGCCAAGCCCGCCCGGGCGAAACAGCATGCGGGCCGGCCCGGTGTTCTTCGCGCGCGATACCGCGATACCGGTACCATTGCCTTCGACAAGTCGGGACGATTCACTTTTCCTTCAGGAGTTCCAGCCATGAACGGCGCCAAAAGCCTCGTCAATTCTCTTTTGAAGTCAGGGGTCGACACCTGCTTCGCCAATCCCGGCACCAGCGAAATGCACTTCGTCGCGGCGCTGGACGAGGTTCCCGGCATGCGTTGCGTGCTGGGGCTGCAGGAGAACATCGTCACCGGCATGGCCGACGGCTATTTCCGTATCGCGGGCAAGCCGGCCGCGACGCTGCTGCATTGCGGCCCCGGGCTGGCCAACGGCATGGCGAACCTGCACAATGCGCGCCGCGCCCGCAGCGGCATCGTCAACATCGTCGGCGACCAGGCCACCTATCACCGCCCCTTCGACGCGCCGCTGACGGCGGACACCGACGCCATGGCCCGCACGGTGTCGAGTTGGGTGCGCACCAGCGCCCGGGCCCAGGATGTGGGCGGCGATGCGGCCGCCGCGGTGCAGGCCGCCAGCGCCTTTCCCGGTCAGGTCGCCACCCTGATCCTGCCGTCGGACGCTTCCTGGAACGAGGGCGGCGCAGTCGCGGAAGCGCTGCCCGCCATCGGGCCCGCGCCCCTGGATCCCCATGCCGTGGAAAATGCGGCGCGCGTCCTGCGCAGCGGCAAGAATGTGTTGCTCCTGCTGGCCGGACGCGGCGTATTGGGCGACTCGCAGGCCCTCGCCTGGCGGGTGGCGCAGGCCTGCGGCGCCGATATCCGCGCCGACTACGTCACCGCGCATGTCGCGCGCGGCCGAGGCACCCTGCAATTGGAGCGCGTGCCCTACGGCACCGACCAGGCGATCGCGGCCCTGGCCCGCTATGAGCACATCATCCTGGTTTGCGCCAAGGCGCCCGTCGGCTTCTTCGCCTACCCCGGGAAGCCGTCGACGCAATACCCCGCGCACGCCCAGTTGCACGTGCTGGCGCGCCCCGACCAGGATCCGGAAGCCGCCCTGCGCGCGCTGGCTGAGAGCCTGGACGCGCCGCAAGTCGCGCTGCCCGATCCCGGCCCGCGGCCCGAGGCGGCCAGCGGCGCCCCGACGCCCGACGGCCTGGCCCGGACCGTGGCCGCGCTGATGCCCGAACACGCGATCGTCTCGGACGAGAGCATCTCGTACGGCCGGGGCTTCTACCCTCATACGCACGCGGCCCCCCGGCACGATTGGCTGCATCTGGCCGGCGGCGCCATCGGAGACGGCATGCCGGTGGCCACGGGCGCGGCGCTGGGCGCGGGCGGCAAGCGCCGCGTCATCAATCTGCAGGCCGACGGCTCGGCCATGTACTCGCTGCAATCGTTGTGGACGCAGGGACGCGAAAGGCTGCCCGTGACCACCCTCATCCTGAACAACCGCAAGTACAACATCCTGATCGGCGAGTACAAGGGCGTCGGAGCCACGCCCGGCCCGACCGCCATGAGCATGCTGGACCTCGGCAATCCGGACCTGAAGTGGGTGTCGATCGCTGACGGCATGGGCGTCGAGGCGGCCCGCGCCACCACCATGGAGCAGTGCGCCGATCTCATGGCGCGCAGCTTCCGCAGCGACGCCCCGTTCCTGATCGAACTGATGGTTTGACGCCGCAAGCCTGCCGGGCCGGATGCCGCGACGGTGGACACCTCGGGCGACCACGCAAGATGGCATCGAACCGGAGCCGGCCAGCAACGGCTGACGGATACGCCCGCCGGCTTCAGGCATGCGAGTTGCTTCGCCAGACGAAGGCGGCCACCCCGGCCGTCCTTCGAAAAGGAGCATTGTTCATGGCTAGACCCACCATACTCCAAGGCCTGGGCGCCGCGATGCTGAGCCTGGCGCTGGCGGGTTGCGCGGCCCAGGACGGGCACCGCAGCACCGGCCAATACACCGATGACGTCTCCACCACGGCCCGCGTGCGCGAGGCGCTGCTGAAAACCCCGAATCTGAGGTCCAACACCATCCAGGTGGAAACCTACCAGGGCGTGGTCCAGCTCAGCGGCTTCGCCGACAACGAAGACAGCGCAGCTTCCGCCGTGGGCGCCGCGCGGGGCGTGGCCGGCGTCAAGGAGGTCCGCAACAACATTCAGATACGCAATCCGCGGTAACAGGGCGGCGGCCGTCGGGGCGGGCGATGCGCGGCACGCGGCTTGCTGCGCGCGGCAGTCATCCAGTCATCGCATGCAAGCCCCAAGGAGATTCGTCATGCCGCGTACTCCCGCCTCATCCCTCCCCCAGGCCGATGAGTCCGGCCGTCCGGATCTGGGCCCCAGCGACTCGTCCGATTCCGCCAGCGACCTGCCCACGGACCTGGCGCAGACCGATAGCGACGCGCAAGGAACCGGCGACCGCGAAAGCGCCAACCCGCGAGACCGCGGCCACGAAGGCGCCGATGTCGACACCGACCACGTCGCCGACGCGGAGCAGGCCGGCGTCTCGCGCAAGCCGCCCGACCCGGCGCGCAACGGCGGCTAGGCCCGCCCTCAGGCCGGCGTGGGCTTCAAGACCAGGCCGGCGTCGTCGGAGATCAACGCGTCATCCGACGCCCGCTCTGGCAGCGTGAGCGTCAATGTCGTCCCTTGCCCGATAGCGCTGCTTGCGCGCACGTCCCCGGCGGACTGCTTCACAAAGCCGAACACCTGGCTCAGCCCCAAACCCGTGCCATGGCTCAGGGGCTTGGTCGTGAAGAATGGTTCGAACGCCTTGGCCAGGACCTCGGGATCCATTCCGCACCCCGTATCCCGCAATTCGATCTCCACGTTTCCGCGCGGGCAGTCCGGGGCCCCTTCCGCCCTGCCCGGGCCGCGCTCGCGCCGCAACGTGATGGTGAAGCAGCCGCCGTCCGGCATGGCATCGCGCGAATTGACCGCGATGTTGAGCAGCGCCGTCTCCAGTTGGTGAGGGTCGGCGCATACGTAGAGAGGCCCGTCTTCATAGCGATATTCGATCGCAATGGATGACCCCATCGTCGCCGCAAAGATCTCGCGCATGCCCTCGATCGATGCCTGGACGTCAAAACACCTGGGGCGCAATGGCTGGCGCCTTGCGTAGGCCAGCAGTTGCGCCGTCAGGTGGCCCGCCCGCTCGGCGGTTTCGGCAATCGTGCCCGCCAGGTGCAGGCGCTTCTCCTCCTCCAGTCCCGGCCGGCGCAGCATGTCCGCCGCGAAGCGGATGGTTGTCAGGAAGTTATTGAAATCATGGGCAACGCCGCCCGTAAGCCGTCCCAACGCCTCCATTTTCTGCGCGTGCTGGAGCGCGTCGCGGGCGGCCTGGACCTCGTCCTGCGCCCTTTTCCTGTCGGTTATGTCCCGCGTTATTTTCGCGAAACCGATCACTGCGCCCCCGTGGTCCCTGATGGCGTCTATCACCACGCTGCACCAGAATTTTTCGCCGCCCTTGCGCACGCGCCAGCCTTCGGCCTCGAAGCGGCCTTCGCGGCGGGCGGTCTCCAGCGCCACCCGCGGCAGGCCGGCGGCCTGGTCCTCGTCGGTATAGAAGCGCGAGAAATGCGCGCCCATGATCTCTTGGGCCGAATACCCCTTGAACCGCTCAGCGCCCTTGTTCCAGCTGCTCACGTGCCCTTCGGCGTCGAGCAGGTAGATTGCATAGTCCATCACTGCCTCCACCAGCAGGCGGTACCGGTCTTCAACAGCTGCGGGAAAGGCGGGGTCGGCAGGCACGGATCCAGGCATGTCAGTCCTCCGAGGCGGCATCGGTGACGGGAATTATGTAGTAGCGATTCGCCGAATGAAAGTCTCCCGATTTTGCCATATTGGGGACGCGCTCATCGCCGCCGGGCGCGCTAGCATCGCCCGCGCGGGCATGGCGCTTGCTCCCTCCCTCGGCATCCCGGCCCTTCCCCGATTTTCCATGACCGCCATCGAGCGCGTAGCCGCCTTCATGCACGAGCATTCCCTGACGCTGGTGACCGCCGAATCCTGCACGGCGGGGCTGATCGCCGCCACCCTGGCCGACGTGCCCGGCGCCGGGGCGCTGCTCGATTGCGCCTTCGTCGTCTATTCGCCGGACGCGAAATGCCGGTGCCTGGGCGTTTCGGCGCGGACCCTGGCCCGGCACAACCTGACCAGCGAGGCAGTCGCCAGGGAAATGGCCTTGGGCGCCGCGCGAAAAAGCCCGGCGCTCGTGGCGATATCGAACACCGGCGTCACCGACTCGATAGACAGCGAGATCCCGGCGGGGACCCAGTGCTTTGCCTGGGTATTCAAATCGGGCGGCGCCGACGCCGCGCCTGCGGTCTATTCCGAAACAAGGCGCTTCTCCGGCAGCCGCAATGGCATCAGAGAAGCCAGCGCGCGATATGCCCTTGTCCGCCTGACGGAGTATTTCGACGAACGGCGGGGCGCGCCAGGCCGCCGCTAGGCGGCGTCCGGGAACAACGATTGCTGGCAATGGCTCACTCCCACAGCCTACGGCGCCACGCGCCTTTCAGGAGGTACCCATGAAAACCCAATACCTGACTGCCACCTTGCTCGCCGCGCTCGCGTTGGCCGCCGGCCATGGCGCGCAGGCGCAAACCGCGCCGCCGGCCACCCCGATGCCGGCCGAGGCGAAGCTGGACAGCGCCGACCGCGATTTTCTGGAAAACGCGGCGCAGGCCGGAAACATGGAGATCGCGGGAAGCAAGCTCGCCCTGGAAAAAGCCCGGGATCCCGACGTAAAGGCGTATGCGCAGAAGATCATCGAGGACCATGAAAAGGCGGGACAGCAGTTGGCCTCGCTTGCGCAGAGCAAGGGATACGAGGCGCCCAAGGAGCCGTCCCTCGTCCAGCAGGCAAAGCTGAAAGCCTTGAGCCTGCGCGACGACAGCTTCGACAAGGCGTACGTCGATGAAATCGGCGTATCGGCGCACAAGGACGCGGTCGAGCTTTTCGGCAAGGCCTCTAACGACGTCAAGGACGCCGACGTGAAGCAATTCGCCATACAGACCCTGCCCGTGCTCCAGCAACATCTGGACATGGCGCAAGCGCTGGCGGCGCGCGCAGACGCCGCGAAGAAGTAGGCGCATTCGCTGGAACCACCAAGGAACCTGCCCGCGGAACACGCATATGGATCGTGAGGACCTATTGGCGCAGATGATCGCCACGCCAGCGGTCGACCGGAGCTTTACCGATTGGCCGGAAGTGCTGTCCAACTACGCGGAATGCCTGGCGGCGCTCCAACCCAGGCTCGACCGGAAGGAAATGGAGCGGCTGATACGCGTCGGCGCGGACTTCTATCGCACGCTGGCCCGCGCCGAGCAGTACCGGAGCAATAGCGTGTGGGAGGACCGCTCCGCCTGAGGCGGTCAGCCATAGGAGCGCCGGCGGTATGCCTGCTTTACGTACCGGGTCAGCTCCACCTCGACCGAAGACATTTCCGGGCCGGCCTCCGGATTCAACAGCCGCTGCGCCGCGGCGAGCGTGCGTTGCGCCCTGCGTTCGCCCTCGCTTGTTCCGGTGGAAGGCCCCGTTGTCGTGTCGAAATTCGATTTATCCATGACGATTCTCCCGGTAGAGGCAGGCAAGGCATGCCTGCGCAGCCTTTAGCAAGTCCCGTGCCCACCGTGCCATCCTCCCGCTGCCGCCTTCCCTCCCAGGCCGGCACACCATTTGCTGGCCTGGCCGGTTTTCACCCCGGAGGCAACATGCTCGCAGATTGGCCCGCCGGCTCATCCCTGTTCGCAGGCCACCCCGTCATGCAATGGGCGCTGGCCCTCACGGTGGGAGCAGTCCTTTTCTTTGTCATGAGCGCCGCATTGCAACTGTTCCGGTCCCGCCTGCAACGGCGCGCCGACGTGTCCGGCCACCCGCTGGCGCAAACCACCGCCGAAGTGCTGCGGCGTACCAATCGGGCCGTACTCCTGATCCTGTCCCTGCTCATCGGCGCCGAGCTCATTCGGGCGCCGCTGCCATGGAGCGGGCAGAATGCGCAGCATCTCTGGTTCGTGCTCGTCGCCCTGCAGCTCGCCTTGTGGCTGGATCGCGCCGTGGACGTCGGCCTGGATCACGCCTTGGCGTCGCGCGGACGCGTCAGCACGGTCACGGCCACCCTGTTCCGCTTCCTGCTGCGCGCCGTCGTGTCCGTCGTCGCCCTGCTGGCCATGCTGGACAACCTGGGCGTGAACATCACGGCGCTGGTGGCCAGCCTGGGGATAGGCGGTGTCGCAGTCGCGCTGGCGGTGCAGACCATATTGAGCGATCTGTTCGCCTCCATTTCCATCGGATTGGACAAGCCCTTCGAGGCGGGCGATTTCATCGTGTTCGGCCAGGTGGCCGGCAGCATCGAGCACGTCGGACTGAAAACCACGCGGATCCGCAGCCTGGGCGGCGAACAGATCGTCTGCTCGAACACTGAACTGCTCAAGCAGACGATCCAGAATTACAAGCGCATGCAGCAACGGCGCATTATTTTTACCGTGCGCATCACATACATGACCGGCGTCGACCGCGCCGCATCGGTGCCGGGGCTCATACGCGCCCAGATCGAACGCCAGCCCGACACCCGCTACGATCGCGCCCACCTGGCCCGCTTCGGCGACAACGCGCTGGAGTACGAAGCCGTCTACTACGTCATGACGGCGGACTACAACCGCTACATGGATATCCAGCAGGAGATCAACTTCGGCATCATGCGCGAACTGGAGGCGGCCGGAATCGCCCTGGCGCTGCCTGAACGCATCGTGCGCCTGCACCCTGCGCGCCAGTCCAAGGACGCCCCGGCATAAACCCGCCCTCGTCGCGCGCGGGCACGGTATTTGCGATACGCCGCTACCTGACATATCAAGGGGTTCAAATGAAGCGCATCCGCATCGCCGTCTTCCCGGTGGCCGGGCTGGGCACCCGCTTTCTTCCTGCAACCAAGGCCATGCCCAAGGAAATGCTCCCGGTGGTCGACAAGCCGCTCATTCAATATGCCGTCGAAGAGGCCGTCGCCGCCGGCTTCACCGAACTGGTGTTCGTCACCGGCCGGAACAAGCGCGCGATAGAAGACCATTTCGACAGAGTCCCCGAACTCGAACAGGACCTGGAAGCCAAGAACAAGGTGGCGCTGCTCGAAACCGTCCGCAACGTGCTCCCCGCCCACGTCAATTGCGTCTACACGCGCCAGCCTGCCGCTCTGGGCCTGGGCCACGCCGTGCTGTGCGCGGCGCCCATCGTGGGCGACGAACCGTTCGCCGTGCTGCTCGCCGACGACATGATCGACGCGCCCTCGCCCGTCATCGGCGAGATGGCGAAAGTGGCGCAGGAGTTCGGCGGCAGCGTGCTCGCGCTGCAAAAAATTCCGCTTGCCAGCTCCCGGCAGTACGGCGTCGTTTCGGGATCTCCGCAAACTCGCGGCATCCTCAGGCTGAACGGCATGGTGGAAAAGCCGGCTCCGGAGGATGCGCCTTCGGACATGGCCGTCGTGGGCCGGTACATACTCGACCCGCGCATCTTCGCCTGCCTGCGCGAAACGCCGCCGGGAGTCGGCGGAGAGATCCAGCTGACGGACGCCATCGCCGCGCTGCTGGAAGAAACCAAGGTCTTCGGATACGAGTACGAGGGCATCCGGTATGACTGCGGCAGCAAGGCGGGCTTCTACCAGGCCACAATGGAAATCGGCAGGAAGTACCACGGACTGGGCCGCACGGACGCCTAGCGGCCCGCCACTGCGCATACGCCCGGCGGGACTGGCGCGGGAGACTCCGGAAACACCCGGACGTCTGCGCCGCGCGGCACAGAATGACCGGAAACCGGAGGCGGGCAAGGCGCCCGCCCCTGGCTTCGCCTATCTACCAGTACGGGTCCTGGTCATAGTATTTATGCAGGCTGAGCGCCCACGTCTCGTCCGCCATCCTGGGCCAGTCGTCCTTGTCGAAGCCGGGCGCGTTCTTCAGGACTTCCTTGTCGACGTTCAGAATGAAGCATTTGCGATCCGTGTCGAGCGTCAGGGCCGCCCAGGGAATGGCGAAAAGCTTGTCCCCCATGCCCAGCAGGCCGCCACGCGACAACACCGCGTAGGCGACGACGCCCCGGGGCACGTCGATCATGATGTCCTTGATGGATCCCAGCTCCTCGCCCGCCGCGTTGTAGACGTCGTTCCCCTCCAGGGTGTCCGCCGCCATGATTTCGGGACCCGGGCCGGTGGCCGAAGATTTGGGTCCGCCGACGATATTGGTTTGATGCTCCATGCGTCTCTCCTATGCAGGGCCTATCCCCACGTTGAACTTCGATTACGGCAATGCCGCTACGCCATCCTTTCGCACGCCTGCGCGCAGCGGCGGCAAGCCTCTTCGCACTCCGCCATCCCATCCAGGCCCGCGCAGCTGTCGGCGCAAGCCCGGCAGATTTCCGCGCAGGCCGCGCAGACGCGACCGTGCTGCTCGATACCGATCAACATCGTGTGCGCCGCCGTCCGGCAGATCTCCGCGCACGCCATCATCAGCCGGAAGTGCGCGGGTTCGATGTGTCCGCCGCCGGCCTCCAGGCAATGTTGCGCGGCGGTCTGCAGGCACGTCCTGTAGCAGGCCAGGCAACGGCTTGTGCATTCCTCCATGTCCTCATCGGGCCTGTGCATCGCATCCTCCTTGTCAGGTATTCCGAATCCGTTCGGTTCAGCAAGCCTCGTGCCTGGCGCGGGTACGAAAAGCCGCTAGGAACAGGCGGGCGTCGTCGCCACCGGCAGGGTTTCCCAAACGACTGCCGCAGCGGACAACAGGCAAAGCGCAACCGTCAGCCTGCCGTGAAATGCCGGAACGCGACGGACAAGGACGCGCCGGCGCTGATGCAGGCCGATCGCCGCCATGAAGGCCACCGCCAATGCGCTGGATGCCAGGATGATCCAGGACGACACGGGCAGCGCCCTCCAGGACGCTCCGGCGGAAAACCGGGCGCAAGCGATGGCGTTGACCGCATAGATGAAGAGAAAGTGCGCCAGCCAGATCACGGGCCCGGCGACCAGCATGAGCAGCTCCGTCCAGAAAGGCCGCTTCATGACCCTAGCCCGCCCAGCGTGGAAAAACATGCAGCAGGCCCAGGCTCAGGAGGCCCTGCGCCACGGTGTATTGCCAGAGAATGGCGGTGCTGTCGAAACAGGCGCGCCGCGCGGCGCTCAGTCTTCCCGCCAGAGAGCGGGCCACTGAAAACAGGCCCATCAGGCTGGACACGGCCGCAAGCATGGCCTGCAGGCCGATCACCGCATACACGGACGCCGCGTAGGCCGACGCCTGCGGCCGCAAGCCCGCGCGCCAATGCGCATGCAGTTCCAGGCCGGCCTCGGCCACGAGCAAGACAGCCGCCAAAGGCAGGCCCCATCTCAGCAAGGACTGCCTGCGCCGCGCCAGGCCGCGGCCGGCCACCGCCACCAGCGCTGCGGAACCCAGCAGCAGGCAGGCCGACATCCAGGCCCAGCGGGAATCGGGCCATGCGCCCGCCGGCCCCCATTTCTGGGGCGCGGCCGTCCACAGGAACAGGTAGGCGAAGATCAGCGCGCCGAAGATGCTGGCGCAGACCATCGCCAGCATGACCATCGCCCACCAGGAATGCGAAGCGCTGCCCGCGCAAGCCATGGGCAGCCGCAAGCCGTCCGCGACTTCCACGGAGACATCCGGGCCGGTATCCGCGTCCCACAGCCAGCGCCACAGCGCGACCAGGGCAAGCAGGCCGAAGGCGGCCGCGAGCGCGGGGAGCTTGAACGTCAATAAAAGAAAGAATCCCGCGGTGCCCAGAGCGGCGAGCAGCGGCGACCAGGCCGGACCCGGCAAGGCCAGCACATAGTCGGGGCGAGCCTCCACAGCGCTGGTCACCAGCGTCGACCGCAGCCCCGCCGGCGCGCCGGGAAGGAAATGGCGCCCGGCCTCTACCTCTTCGGCAAGGCCGGGCTGGTCCCACAGGGGCTCCCTGCTGGAAACGACAGGGACGCTGCGCAGCCCGTAGGTTCTCGCGGGCAGCCATTCCAGCGTGCCGGCGCCCCAGACATTCCCGGCGCCGCGTCCCAGCGCTGGCCGGAAATTGCGAGCCAGGTCCACCAGGAACACCAGCACGCCGGCGGCGATCAGATAGGCGCCGGCGGTGGAAGCCAGATTCAGCCCCGCCCAGCCCTGGCTCTCCGCGTAGGTGTAGACCCGTCGCGGCATGCCGGCAAGGCCGGTGAAGTGCATGGGGAAAAAGGCAAGATTGAAGCCCGTGAACATGAGCCAGAACGTCCACCGTCCCGATGATTCGGAAAGGGGCCGTATGCTGATGAAGGGCATCCAGTAGTAGAACGCGGCAAACAGCGGAAACACCATTCCGCCGAACAGCACATAGTGCAGATGGGCGACGACGAAGTACGTGTCATGTACCTGCAGGTCGAAAGGAATGACGGCCACCATGACGCCGGTAAGTCCGCCCAGTACGAACGTAAAGAAGAAACCCAGGATGTAGAGCATGGGCGTCTTGAGCGGCCGCATGCGGACCGCGGCGGCGATCGTGGCGATCCAGGCGAAAACCTGTACCGCAGTCGGCACGGACACCGCCATGCTGGCGGCCGAGGCGAAGCTCAGCGAAAGCGGCGGGATGCCGGTGGCGAACATGTGGTGCACCCATAGGCCGAAACTGAGGAACCCCGTGCCTATCACGGCGGCGACGACCAGCGGATAGCCCACCAGACGCGTTCCCGTCATGGCCGGGACGATCATGGACACCATGCCCGCCGCTGGCAGGAAAATGATGTAGACCTCCGGGTGGCCGAAGAACCAGAACAGGTGCTGCCACAGCAGCGGAGCGCCGCCTCGCTCCGCGATGAAAAACGGCATATCGAAAGCGCGCTCCAGCTCCAGCAGCGCAGTGGCGACGATGACGGCCGGAAACGCGACGATCACCATGCCGCAGAACACCAGCATTACCCAGGCGTATATCGGCATTCTGTCCAGCGTCATGCCCGGCGCGCGCATGCGCAGAATGCCTACCGCCAACTCGATCGCGCCGGCGATCGCCGATATCTCGATGAATCCGATGCCCAGCAGCCATAAGTCCGCGTTCAGCGCCGGCGAATACGCCGAACTGGTCAGAGGCGGATACATGAACCAGCCGCCGTCCGGAGCCAACCCGACGAAAATGCTGCAGAAAAAGACCATTCCCCCTATCGCGTAAGCCCAGTATGCGTAGGCCGACAGGCGCGGGAACGGCAGATCGCGCGCGCCCAGCATGTTCGGCAGCAGCAACACGGCCACCGCCTCTACCGCCGGCACCGCAAACAGGAACATCATCACCGTGCCATGCATGGTGAACAGCTGGTTGTACAGCGCATGCCCGATCAGCGGATTGTCCGGCAGGGCCAGCTGGGTCCGCATCAACAGGGCCAATAGGCCCGCAAGCAGAAAGAACAGCAGCGCGGTGCCGATGTAGAGCAGGCCGATGGAAGTATTGTTGACGACGGTCAGCGCCCGCCAGCCCCTGGGACGCCGCCAGGCGCGCTCCAGGCCCTCGACCTCGCCCGGCGGGCGTGGAAGCGGGTTCGGTAGCGCCCGGGAGCTGTAGGACGACGACCGCTGGCCCGGCATCATTTGAGGCTGTCCACGTAGGCGGCCACCGCGCGCAGCTCTTCACCGGACAGCTGTCCGAAGGCCGGCATCAGGTTTCCGGGCTTGATGTGCTGACTGCCCGCGATCCAGCCGGCCAGGGCGCCCATATTGTTGGGAAGCACGCCTGCCGCCAGTCGGGGGCGGCTGCCCAGGTGCGTCAGGTCGGGACCGGCCGAGCCTGCTGCGGGGGTGCCGCGCACCGCATGGCACTGGGCGCAATCGCGCTGGAACAGGCGCTCTCCCGGCCTGAGCCCGGCGCTTGCCGGCTCGGCCGGCCGGCGTTGCGCCGCCATCCATTGGTCGAAATGGGCAGGCGCCAGCGCCTGCATATCGAACATCATCCTGGCATGCTGCGCGCCGCAGTACTCCGCGCATGCGCCACGAAAAACGCCGGGTTCGGGCACGAGCACGCGCAGCCGGTTGACGCGACCGGGCACCAGGTCCAGCTTCCCCGCCACGCTGGGCACCCAGAAACTGTGTATGACGTTATCGGAGCGCAGCAATATCTCTACCGGCACGCCGGCCGGGACGCGGATGTCGTTTGCCGTCTCGAACAGGAGGTTCCCCGCCGGGCCCCGGTAACGCACCCGCCACCACCACAGCTCGCCGACGACTTCGATACGCAAGGCCGGCTCGGGGCCGCGCCCCAGGGAAGCCGCCGCCTGCAGCGCATAGACGAGCAGGGCCGTCAGAACCACGACCGGAAATGCGACTCCTGCGGCCACGATCAGGCCAGGCCGGCCCAGCAGGCGGCGCGCCCGTTTCGATCCGTGCATCGCCATGCCCAGCAGAATCGCCGTTGCAAGGAAGATGGCGGCCGCCCCCCCGTAGAGCACCCAGCCGATTTCCGCGATCCGGGCGGCGTCCTCCCCCCGCGGATGCAGAACGGATTGAGTATCCGCCCACGATGCGGCGAGCGGCGCGGCGGCAAGCGCGAAGGGAATGAACGACGCCATATGCACGAGAGTGTGGGTTCCGCGAGAGCGGCGGGCGGCGGAGTTGGCCTGGCGCCGCAGCCGTCCCCCCAGCATGCCGCATGCCCGGCGCGCCGGCGCCTCGTGCCGGCGGCGGCATGGGAATTGCTGTGCACGCGGCATCCAGGAGACTAGCCCTTGCAAGGATCCGCCCGCCCCGCCATCTTCGGCGCCGCCGCACTCTCGCTTTTGTGCGCATGCGGCGACGAGCGCCCCCCGCTTGCGCCTCCCGGGGAGACCGAAGCGCTTGCGGGAGCCGACGCCGCGCGCGGCCGGAACCTGGTCGCCGGGCAAGGGTGCGTCGCCTGCCATACGATCCCCGGCATGCGGGGCCCGCTATCCTCGGTGGGGCCTCCGCTGGACAACCTCGGACGACGCGCCTATCTGGGCGGATCGCTGCCCAATACTCCAGCCAACCTGGTGCGTTGGCTGTTGGATCCGCCCTCGGTCAATCCCGGCACCGCCATGCCGAAAGCAGGCCTGACACCGGCCGAGGCCGCCGACATCGCCGCATTTCTGCTCGGCCGCCCCTGACGTCTTGGACCACCGCCATGAAAAGCTGGAAAGTAGCTGGTCTGACAGTGCTGGCCTGCATGGCGGGAGGCGCGGTGCTGGCAGGCGCCGCCGTCTTCCATGGCTGGTATGACGTCAGCGCCACCGGCTCGCATACGATACTCGTGCACGACCTGCTCGACGTCGCGCAGACAAGATCGGTCCAGCGCCGCGCCGCCGGCATCGCCGCGCCGGACCTGGACGACCCAGACCGAGCGCGCAACGGGGCCGGCTTGTTCCGGGCCAATTGCGTCCAGTGCCACGGCGCGCCGGGCGTTGCGCCGGAATCCTACGCATTGGGATTGAATCCCCCGCCAGCCGCCCTGGTGGCGACCGCCCGGGAACGGCCAGCCCCCGATATCTTCTGGATCATCCAGCAGGGCATCAAGATGACGGGCATGCCTGCCTGGCGATACCGTCTGACGGATGCCGAGATCTGGGATGTCGTGGCCTTCATGCGTGTCCTGCCCACCTTGTCGCCGGAAGCCTACCGGGAATGGGAAGGTGGCGAACGCACCTCGGCGCCGGCATTGCCCGGGCGTCCTGAAGCGCAGGCACGCGTGGGCAGCGCGGCGGCGGGGCGCAACGCGGTGCAGCAGTACCTTTGCGCCACCTGCCACGCCATCCCCGGCGTGGCGGGCGCCCGCCACCACGTGGGCCCCTCGCTCGCGGGCATCGCGGACCGCTCCTACGTGGCCGGCACATTGCCCAATACCGAGGCCAATATGCAGCGCTGGCTGCTGGCCCCCGGCCAAGTCAAGCCTGGCACGGCAATGCCGGACCTGGGCCTGACCGACCAGGACGCCCGCGATATCTCCGCCTTTCTCCAAACGCTGCGTCAAGCGGACTGACGCCCGGCCGGACCCGCATGCCAGGTCAGTGCTTGCTGCGCGCCCCCGCTCCCCGATTGCGCTGGCTCTGCTGATCCTGTCCGGTGCCGATCTGGCTGACGTGGCCCTCCTTCTTTGTCCGATGCTGCGCGTCGCGGTGGCTGGCCTGGGTTTCGCGCGCGGTATCGTCGCCGGCGGGGTTGGGTTTGCTGTCTTTGGGTTTCATGCGGGCGTCCTCCGTTAAGCGGTATCGATCCGCAGCAAACCACATGCCCGCCAGGCTGCCGCCCCCGTCGCGCAAGGCCGCCGGCACGCCGCTTGCTTGTCGCCGGCATGGATAAATTCATCGAGATCTTCGAACTCCAGGCTGGCTATGCGGAGATGATCATCCGCGGCACCACCATGTACTGGGTGCTTTACGCATTGTTGCGAATCTCCGGAAGGCGCGACCTGGGCTCCCTGGGAATGGCCGACATGCTGGTGCTCGTGCTGGTGGCGGACGCCGCCGGCAACGCCATGTCGGGCGATTCGTATTCCATGGGCGACGGAATGATCGTCGTTGCGACCATCGTCGGCTGGAGCTATCTGCTGGACAGGCTGGGCTACTACGTCCCTGCCTTGCGGCGCCTCCTCGAACCGCAGCGCGTCTGCCTGGTCCGGTCGGGCCGCGTGCTGGCGGGGGGCCTCAAGCGCGAGCACATCACGCGCAGCGAACTGATGGAACAGCTGAGGCTGAAGGGGGTGGCCAACCTCGCGGAGGTCGAACGGGCCTACCTGGAATCGACCGGAGAATTCAGCGTTATCCGCGCGTCCGGCTCCCCGAGGGATGGGGCCTCGACGCTGGAGGACGAAAGCCCATCCGGCTAGGGTCCCGCCGCGCAAATCTTCCATCCGTCGGTACTTTTTTCCGATGCGCGCCCGGCTTGGCGCCGGGCCGCCTAGCTTGCGCCGGCCAGACGCCGGGCCCGCGCCAGGACCCGGACGAGCGCTGCATACGCGGCGTCGCGGCCCTGCCTGTCGGGGTTGCGCAGCACATAGGACGGATGATAGGACGCCAGCACCGGAGTCTCGCCGCGCTCCAGCACCTGTCCGAGCGCAGCGTTCAAGGCATGGCCACGGCCTCCCAGCACGGCCCCCAGCGCCGTCGCGCCCAAGGCCACGATGACACGCGGCTGCAGCTCTTCGACTTCTTTGTCGAGCCAGTAGGCGCAAGCCTGGATCTCAGCCTGGGCGGGCGACTTGTGCATGCGGCGCTTGCCGCGCAATTGCCATTTGAAATGCTTGACCGCGTTGGTGAGGTACACCTCTTCCCGGTTCAGGCCGGCCTCCGCCATCGCCTTGTCCAGCAAGGCGCCCGCGGGCCCGACGAACGGCAACCCGGCCAGATCCTCCTTGTCGCCGGGCTGCTCTCCCACCAGCATGATGGCGGGATGGGGCGCGCCCGCGCCCGGCACCGGTTGGGTGGCGTTGCGCCATAGACCGCAGCGCCGGCAGGCCTTCAGCGATCTGGGGCGCTGCCCGGGGACGATATCGCCGGGTTCCGGGCCGGGACGCCTGGACGTGGAGGCCATGGCGCGCGGTCCGGTGTCACCGGCGCGCCGAAAAGGCCGGCGCGGGCTGCGGACAAGGAAACATCGTCTCGCTGGCCCGGCGGCGGTCACGCCCGCCCAGGCGCCGCTCCTCATTGAAGTACGCCACCGTGCGCGCAAGACCCTCCGCCGGGTCCACGAGCGGGATCCAGCCCAGCCAACGGCGGGCCAGGGAAATGTCCGGACAGCGCTGCATCGGATCATCCTTGGGAAGATTGCGGTGCACGAGAGGAACCTGCGCGCCCGTCAGCACGCGCACCATGTCTGCCATTTCCAGCATCGTCAGTTCGGCCGGATTGCCCAGGTTGACCGGCCTGGACACCTCGTCCGGGCTCTCCATCAGGCGCACCAGGCCGTCGATCAGGTCGTCCACAAAGCAGAAGGACCGGGTCTGCGTGCCGTCGCCATATATGGTCAAGGGCTGGCCCGCCAGCGCCTGCACGATGAAGTTGGACACCACGCGGCCATCGTCCGGGGCCATGCGCGGGCCGTATGTGTTGAAGATGCGCGCGATCTTGACGACGACGCCCTCACGCCGCGCGTACTCCATGAAAATGGTCTCGGCGCAGCGCTTGCCTTCGTCGTAGCAGGAACGCGGTCCGACGGGATTGACATGCCCCCAGTAGCCTTCCCTTTGCGGATGCTCCAGAGGGTCGCCATAGACCTCGCTGGTCGACGCCTGCAGCACGCGCGCGCCGCAGCGCCGCGCCAATTCCAGCAGTTGCATGGACCCCAGGATGCACGTTCGCAGCGTCTTCAAGGGATCGGCCTGGTAGTGCACCGGCGACGCCGGGCAAGCCAGGTTGTAGATCCTGTCCGCGCGCATGCCGCCCAGCGATTCGATCACATCGTGGCGCATGACCGAAAAGCGGGGATGGTCGGCAAGCCCGGCGAGATTGCGCGCCCTTCCCGTCTGGAAGTTGTCCACGCAGACAACCTCCCAGCCGTCCGCCAGCAGGCGGGAGCACAGATTGGAGCCCAGAAAGCCGGCCCCGCCGGCGACCAGCGCCCGGCCCGTTCGTACAGTGTCGTCCATCATGCTGCCTCCAGGATCGTATCGAATACATCCATCCAGTCGGAAACGAAGCGGCCCATGCCGAAACGTTCCAACGCCGTCCGCCGCCCCGCGGCGCCCCAGGAGCGGGCCAACTCAGGCTGGTCCAACAGCAGGCGCGCCGCCTCGACCAGCCGGTCCGGGCGGGTGTCGACATAGCCGTTCTCGCCATTCCTGATGACCGTGGGCAATTCCGTGGCCGCAAAGCCAACCACCGGAACCCCGCAAAGCATGGCCTCCACCAGGGATAGCCCCAGGCTGGCGTAGCGGACCGGGCTGAAGAAATACCGGTAGCGCGCCAGACAGGCGCCCACCTCCATATTGGAGACCTCTCCCAACCCGCCCAGCGCTTCGGATCCCATGCCGATCAGGTCCAGCGGCGTACGGGCGCGGACGTTTTCGAACAGGTCGAGTCCGATCCGCCGTCCACGCCGCGCCAGGTGATTGATGGCGGCGATGCCGCGTTCCAGGGAACCGTCATAGGACGCCTCCGGCGGCGGCACGCCATGTTCGACCACGCGTGTCGGCATGCCGCCCGCATCCCACATCACCGCGTTGAACGGGGTGACATGCACGATCAGGCCTCGCTCGTGACGGAAAGGATGCCGCGTATCGGTCGGATGCGGTTCCGGCGGATTGTGCTCCAGATAGGCGCAGGGCAGCTTCCGCTGCGCATCGCTGAGCAACAGCCTCGCGTCGTCCAGATTCTGGCGCGACTGATACAGCACGCAATCGAACCGCAGGGAGCGCAGGTCCTCGGCCGGCACCTGGACCACGTTTCCGGTCCATGGGATGCGCCGACCCAAGGGACCGTAGCCCGGCGGCCCGCCCGGCAGTCCTGGAACGATGAAATCGTGGGGAACGTGCCCCAGCGCATACAGGTAATTTCCATGTACATGCCAGGTCAGGATGCGCAGGCGGCGTCCTGGGCGCGGGATGGCGGAGTTCGGCGTCATGGATGCGCCTCTTCCAATTGCCCTTGCGCCCGCGCCAGTACCTGCTGCACCGACACGCCGAGCGCGCAGGGGTGGCCGATGGGGCAGGTTTCGAATGCGCAGGGCCGGCATGGCGTATCGGCGGCAAGCACGGAGTGGAGACGCCGGTTCAGCGGCGCCCAGCGTCCCGCGTCGCTGCCACAGGCCACGATCACGCTGCGCGTGCCCATGGCGGCCGCCACGTGCGAGATTCCGGTGTCGTTGCAGACCAGCAGACGGCAGCGGCGGACCAGGACGGCCAGGCTGCCCAGGGTGGTCTCGCCGCTCAGGTCGGCCAGCGGCCGGGACACCCTCCGCCGCAGCTCCGCCGTCATCGAACGCTCTCCGCTCGTGCCCGTCAACGCCACCTGCCAGCCCTCGCGGGACAGCGCCTGCGCCACGTCGGCATAGCGCTCCAGGGGCCATCGCCGCGACGGCAGGCGCGCGCCTACGTGCATCAGCACCAGCCTTTCCGGATTCAATGCGTGTTGCCGGAGCAGTCGATCGGCGTCGCGCCGGTCCGCCTCCAGGCACGGAAACTCCAGGCTGTCATCGCTCGCGTCCAAGCCGCAATGGCGCAGCAGCGCCAGATAGCGCCGCGGTTCCGGCAAGGCCTCGGGCCAGGCCAGGCGCTGGCCCGGGATCTGGGCGTGCGCATCCGGCACGAAACCACCCCAGCGGCGCGCCCCCATCCGCTCGACGATGGGGTTCGAGCGGCCGCCGCTGCCGTGCATCTGCAACGCCACGTCGAATCCGCGCGCACGCATGCCGCGGAAAAAAGCGGGTAATTCCCGCGGACGCGCGGGCTGCTCAGGAAATCCAGGCATGCCGGGGAATACGATCAGCTCGTCCAGGTATGCGTCGAAGCGCTCGCGGAATTCGCGCGCCCCTGGCAGTCCTACCAGCGCGATATGCGCTTGCGGAAAGGCGCGCCGCAAGGCGCGCAGCGCGGGTATCGCGCACAACAGGTCGCCCAGCTGCAACGCGCGAAATACGGCGATCCGTCCGGGACGAAATGAAGAATTCAGCAAGGACATCATGGCCGGCCCCTTCCAAAACGGATCCAACCCACCAGCCTCCACGCGATCGACAACAGGGGAATGCACGCCGAGGTCAGGGCCAGGTCCGCCACGTCGCGGAAAGAGCGCCGGGTTCCTCGCAGGCGGCGCAGGAAAAAAACCGCGCTCAGACCCGCCCATACGGCGGCCGCGGCCCAGGCCATCGGCGCGTGGCCCAGCGCAGCCAGCGCAACGGCCGCGGCGAATGCCGCGGCCACCGCCAGATAGAAGCGCCAGATGCTGGAATGTATGTGGCGGCGGTACAGCGCGGGATACTTGCTTCGCAGCAGCATGTCGAACATCGCCTTTTTCTGCATGCCCAATCCGGCGCCGAAACGCACGCCGCGCATCGGATGCAGCACGCGCGCCCGCGGTTCCCTCCTCACGGCGAGGCCGCTGTCCAACAACGCAAAATGCAGATCGGAGTCTTCACGCCACGCCATGGTGTAGCGCGGATCGAAACCGCCTACCGCTTGCAGCGCCGAACGCCGCACAAAGCAATTCGCGGTAATGAACTCGGACCGGGTGAGGCCGGCCGCGTCCCGTTCGTAGTCATTGGGCGGCTCCGGGATGGGCATCTCGGTGGCGCCGGCCACGGCCGCCACGCCCGGCGCCAGCGCGCTCACCCCGTGAGCCAACCACTCGGCTTCGGGGACGGTGTCGTCGTCGGTAAAAGCGATGATCTCGGCCTTGGCGCTGCGCCAGCCCAGATTGCGCGCGCCCGCCGGGCCTCGCGTGCCCGCGACGGGCACGTAGCGCAGGGCGGGGCGATTGCCCCAGGCCTCGCGCAACGCGCCCACCTGCTTCTTCGTGGCGCTGCTGGCTGCGTCGTCGCACACCAGCACTTCATAGCCGTCGCGTGGAAACCGCTGGCGCGCCAGGGATTCCAGACAGCGCGCCAGCAAGTCCGGCCGCCGGTACGTAGGCACGACCACGGACACCTGCAGGGATTCGGACGGGCCGTTCATCTGGGTTTCTCGATCAGGTAGGGGCCGATGACAAGCGCATCCAGCGGTGACGTCCAGAAGCACTCCAGGGCGTCGCGCGGCGAACAGACAACGGGTTCTCCCCGCGTATTGAACGAGGTATTTACCAGCACCGGCACCCCGGTCAGGCGTTCGAAGGCCGCCAGCAAATCGTAGTAGCGCATGTTCTGGTCGCGTCGCACTGTCTGCACACGGGCGGTGCCGTCTATGTGCCGCACCGCCGGGATCTGCTGCGCCCGATGCGCCAGCACGTCGTAGACGAACAGCATGAATGGCGCGCAGATCGACGCGCCCCGGCCATCGAACCAGTCGGCCGCCCGTTCCTCCATCACCACGGGCGCCACGGGCCGGAAATCCTCGCGGTCCTTCAAGCCGTTCAGCCGGGCCTGCATGGCGCTGTCCAGAGGCGAAGCCAGGATGGACCGCGCGCCCAACGCCCGCGGCCCGAACTCCATCCTCCCCTGAAACCACCCCAGTATCTTGTCCTGCGCGAGCAGGGCCGCCGCTTCTCCCGCCACGTCGTCCAGCCTCCGAAAGTCCTGGCGCGAGGCGTAGAGAAAGCGTTCGATTTCGTCGTCGGAGTAGGACGGCCCCAGGTACGCGTCGTCCATTGCCCACTCACGCTTGCCGCCGCGCCGGTGGTAATCCACGTAGAGCGCCGCTCCCAGCGACGTTCCGGCATCGCCCGCGGCGGGCTGCACCCACACGCTCTCGAACGGGCCGTCGCGCGCGATGCGCGCGTTCATCACACAGTTGAGCGCCACGCCGCCGGCCATGCTCAGGTTGGGCGCGCCTGTCTTGTCGTGCAGCCATTGCGCCATGTGCAGCGCGGTTTCCTCCAGCACGTACTGCAGGGAACTGGCGATGTGCTTGTGACGGTCCTCGAAAGGCGTTCCGCGCCGCCGCGGCGGGCCGAAACGCTCGGCCAGGCGCGCGGGATGCAGGGAATAGCCGCCATCCTCCTCCAAGCGCAGAATGTCGCGGAACTCGGCGCGAAACTCGGGTTTGCCGTAGGAGGCCAGCGCCATCACCTTGTACTCGTCGGACGAGTGCAGGAAACCCAGATAGCGTGTGACCTCCTCATACAACAGGCCCAGGGAATGCGGCAGGTCGATCTGCTTCAGCCGCGCATACTCGCCGCCGGAGAAATTCCCGTAGCTGGTCGTGGTGCGCTCCCCGCGCCCGTCCATGGTCAGGACGGCGGACTCCGCGCACGGCGCCGCCAGGAACGCGCTGGCTTCGTGCGATAGGTGATGGTCCAGATAGACCCAGCGCTCGGTGATGTGTTCCAGCGTCAGGTCGTCGAAACGGGGTGACTTCAGGTGGTGAGGCGCGCCATCCAGCAGTTGGCGCGGCGCGTTCACCAGGTACGACAGGAACAGCGGATCCCAGGGCGACTGGCCCTCTTCCCCCAATCCGGCGCGCGACGGCTCCAGCGGCAGGATGACGTCGGCAGACAGTTGCCCGCCCTCCGCCAACAGGGTCGGATCGTATGAATACACGATGTGGTCCACGTCCCGCAGGCGGATATCCCCCGCCGAGAGGCAGTAATCGATGGCGTAGTAGGGCAGTTGCCAGGTGGTGAACGGCACGGGGCGCTTTCCATGCTTGACGCGTGTAAAGCGCTCTTCCTCGGCGGCCGCGAGCACCACGCCGTCGCGGACCAGGGCGGCGGAACAGTCGTGGTACGCCGCGTTGATGCCTAAAGTGAACATGGGGTTTCCTCCTTGGCGGCGCGAGGTCCGGACAGAGCCATGCGCGCCTGGGACAACAATTCCCGCGCCGCCTCGGCGACGCGTCCGGGTTCGACGCCGGACAAGCAAGCCTGGTGCCCTTCCGGACACACGCTGCGATAGCAATACTTGCAAGGCACGTCCTTGTTCAGCACCCGGGCGGGCGTCTGCCATGGCGTGTGCTGCGGATTCGTCAAGGCGTACAGGTCCACGACCGGAACGCCCAGGGCGGCCGCGACATGCGCGGGCCCGCTGTTGTTGCAGATCATCAGCGCGGCCGCCTCCAGCGCCGCGCCCAGCTCTCCCAACGAGAGACGGCCCGACATATCGATCAACCCGGGCAACAGGCGGCGAGCGTCCGCCAGGGCATCCGCCAGCGCCGGGTCTTCGTGCCCGCCCAGCAGCAGCATGCGGCGGCCGTCGCCCCGCAGATCGATCAAGGCCTGCACCATCAGCCTGGCGGGATAGCGCCGCGACGAGGCGGTGGCTCCGGCGTGGACGCAGATCCAGCCGCCCGGCTCGGTGATGCCTTCATGGTGCAGTTTTTGCCGCAGGGACACCCGGTCCGCCTCGGGCACGCGAAACGACAGGCGGATATCCTCGCTGCGGGCGCCAACGCTCGCGACGAGATCCAGTTGGCGGCGCACCTCATGGCGGATGCCGGCCTGCGGCTCGGATTCCCGCAACCACTCCGTCATCAGCCGGTAGGGATTCTCCCGGCTGTGGGCCAGCACGCGCGGCACTCCGGCCAGGTGGCACAACAGCGCCGCGGGCAGCGCGCTCTGGCTGTAGGCCGTGAATATCACCGCCGCGTCCGGCCGCAGGGCCCGCAGCCGGGCGATTGCGGCAACGTCCTCTTCGCGGCCTAGCGCGGCGTTCTTGCTCCAGGCCGCGTCATAGGCCATGACGGTGTCCACCTCCGGGATATAAGGCCCCAGAAGGGCCCCCGACGAAGACGTCAGCAAAGACAGGCGGCGCGCGCCCGACTCCTTCAATGCCCGGAACGCCGGGCTGCACATCAGCACGTCGCCCATATTGTCCAGGCGCACGCACAGTACATGAGCGCATTCGCGCCAGTCCCAGGCCATCTCACGCCCCCCCTCTTTCGCCAGAAGGCGCCTGGGCCGCCAGCACGATGCGCGCGGCCGCGTCGAGATCCGGCGCTCGGCCGTACGGAACCCTGCCCGGCCCTTCGAGCCATTCCGTCTCGTGTCCCACGTCGAGAAGAATGCTTCTGCATCCCGCCCGGTTTCCCGCTTCCACATCGTCGAGGATGTCGCCGATGAGCCAGGAGGCCTCCAGGTCCAGGGCCAGTTCGCTCGCGGCGCGCAGCAGCAGGCCGGGCCGCGGCTTGCGGCAGTCGCATTCGACCGCATAGCCTTCGACCACGCCGTCCGGATGGTGCGGGCACCAATAGAATCCTTCGAGGTGCGCGCCCGCGGCGCGGAACATGGACGCCAGCTTGAGATGCACTGGCTCCAGCGCCAAGGCGGGAAACATGCCCTTGGCGACGCCCGACTGATTGCTGATCACGACCAGCGGCAAACCGGCAGCGCCGAAGCGCGCAAGCCCGGCGAATGCCTGCGGCGCATACGCCATACGTTCGGGATCGACGTTGTACGGATCGTCCCTCAATACCGTGCCGTCCTTGTCCAGGAAGACCGCGGGCCTCAAGGCCATGACGTTTCCTTCATCGGCAGCACCATCACTTCGGGCACGACTGTCTCGCCCGGCTGGGTCAGGACGAAGCGCACGGCGCGCGCCACATTGGCCGGGTCCTGCAACGTGCCCGTGTCGATATCCGGAAAGCGGTCCAGCAGGAAAGGCGTGCGCATGCCGCCCGCGATCACCGCGCTTACCTTCAGGCCCGCGCCGCGCAACTCCGCGTGCAGGGCGTGCGACAAACCCATCAATCCCCACTTGCTGGCGTGATAGGCGCTGGCATTCGGCCAGGCGCGCCGCGCCGCCGTCGAGGCAATATTCACGATATGCCCTCCCGGGCTGAGCCGATCCTTGCCCAGCTTGGCCATCAGGAAGGGTCCCGTCAGGTTGGTGCGCAGCACCCGCTCCCAAACATCGGCGTCGAGTTGGTCGATGGGCGCCGTCACGTCCACGCCCGCGCTGTTGACTATTGCGTCGAGCTTGCCGAACTGGCGGACGGCGGCATCGAGACCGTTGCGCACGTCTCCGACGACGCCCACGTCCATGATGCATGCCATTACGTCGGCGCCGTCGCGCTTGAGCCGTTCGGCCAGCGCATGCGCGCGCTGCTCGTCGATGTCCGCCACGGCTACCCGCGCGCCCTCCGCTGCCAGCATTTCACAGAGCGCCGCGCCCAGGCCGCTGCCGCCTCCGGTCACCAGCACGACGCGCCCGTCCAGGCTTTCGAATTCATGCATGTTCCGCTCCTCTAGGCCGCAATGCGCGCGGCCTGATGTTGGGGAAGCGCCGAGCCCGCCGCCATGTGCCGGTAGATGGACAGAAGGTCCTGGCCGACGCGCTTCCAGGTGTAAAGGCGCCGAGCGCGCAGCCGTCCGGCCTCTCCCATGCGCTGGCACAATGTCGAATCCGCCGCCAGCTCGGCCAAGCGCCGAGCCAGACTGTCGGGATCGCGCGGCGGCACCAGGAAACCCGTCTTCCCATGCACGACCGTGCTGCGGATTCCACCCGTGTCGGAGCCCACTACCGGGCGGCCGCAGGCCATCGCCTCCACGGGCGTGATGCCGAACGGCTCATACCAGGGCGTCGTCACGAAGACATCGCTGGCGCTGTAGTAGGTAGCGAGTTCATCGCGATGCCGGCGTCCCGTGAACTCCACCCACGGTGTGACGCCCTCCTCTTCGGCGATCCTCCGCAGGCGCCCGATTTCCGGCGTGGCGGACTCGTCGGCGTCATCCGTGTTGCCGCCCACGACGCACAGGCGGGCGTTGACGCCGTATTCGCGCCGCAGGCGGCCCAGCGCCCGGATCACGTTGTCGACCCCCTTGCGGGGAACCATTCTTCCCAGTTGCAGCAAGGTAAAGACGCCGTCGTTCCAACCAAGCGCCTGGCGCGCTCGGGCGGCGGCTTGTGGCGCCATCTCGGCCGAGTCGTAGCCGCAGGGAACGATATCGATCCGGCGGGGATCGGCGCCATACAGGCCGACAAGGTCGCGGCGGTCCTGGGGACACTCGGCGATGATGCGGTCGGCGCGACGGATGATCTCGTCTTCGATCTCGAAGCGGCTGTCCGGAAAAAGGTCGGCTTCCTGCTGATACTGGCGCCGCACCTTTCCCAGTGCATGGAAGGTCACCGCCAGCGGAATCCCGTAGCGCTGGGAGGCGGGCAGCGAGGCCATGGCCGACATGAAGAAATTCGCATGGATAACGTCATAGCCCTGGGCCTGCCTGCCGAAGTACCGCAGCAGGTACGCTGCGAATTCGTCCATGTGCGGCAGCATGCGCTCCTTGGGCAGGTAGGAATCAGGGCCGGCCGGCACGTGGATCACGCGCACTCCCCGCATCCAGGCGTGTTCCCTCTCCAGCGCGGGATTGTCCTTGCGGGTGAATACGTCGACCAGCATGCCGGCGCGGGCGAGTTCGCGCGCCACATGCGCGACATAGACGTTCTGCCCGCCGCTGTCCACGCTGCCGGCCACGGCCAGCGGCGAGGCGTGCTCGCTGATGATGGCTATCTTCTTCATGATTCGGCTCCTTCGCTCCTGCCCGTCTCCCGGCCGGCGATCCGGATGCGGTTGTCCACGTCCCGCACGCCGGCGCACGCATCCACACTGTCCTCGATGCGATGCTTCGTCCGTCGATCGGGCGCCGTGCCCTCCAGCGTCACGCATCCCTGGGCCACGCTTACCGACACGTCGCTGACGTCCAGGCCGCTATGGGCCAGGTACTCGCATACGATTTCCCTCACACGCTCATCGGACCGCACGTAGCCCTTCGGATCGATCCGGCGCGAGCCGCCGTCGCGCCAGGACTGCAGGCCGCGGTTGTCGCTGCCGCGCTCGGCGGTGTCGAAGGACATATCGGGTTCGTCTTCCCAGACCGGACGATCGCCGTAATAGCCTCCCTCCTCGTCGCCGTATGACGCAGGGCCGCTATAGGACGGATAGCGCGATCCGTAGACCTGCTGCCGCTGGTACGACGGATCCTCATGGCTGAAGCCCCCATAGCTGCTCTGGCCCGGATCCGCGCTGCGGCTACGCATTCCGCTGCGCGTCGTGCGCGCGCCCGGGGCGCGCGGACCGCTCCCCCCCGAATCCCTGTCGTCACTGCCGCCGTGCCGGGGCGCATACCTTGGATCGTGCGTCATTGCCTTTCTCCTGTTGCGGATTCCGCGATGCCCGACATCCGCTGCGCGGCTTGCCGGCGACTCCGGGAGAAGCAAGTGATGTGCCGAAACGTCTCTCACCGTCGATTCCTTGCATATCGCCGCGGCGCCTCAAGCGGGATTCCGGCACTTCTTACTCACGCGTGTAAGAAGTGCCGGAATCGCGGCGCGGCGGTGTAGCGCCCGGCAGCAGCGAACCGATCGTCGCCAGCAGCTCGCTGGCATCCACCGGCTTGGACAGGTGCACCTGGAACCCCGCCAGCAGGCTGCGCAGCCGGGACTCCTGGCTGACATGGCCCGATAGCGCAATGGCCGGCAGCCGGTGGGCAAGGCCCGCGCCCCGTTCGGCCTCCATCGCGCGTATGCGTCCCACCACCTCGTAGCCATCGATGTCGCCCAGGGACAGGTCGCAGATCAGGACCTGCGGCCATTGCTCGACGGGCAGTGCCTCGAATGCCGCCAGCGCCTGCTCGCCGTCCTTGTGCTCGGCAACCCTCGCGCCGTTCGCGCGCAGGATCTCGGCAAGCATCTCGCGCGCTTCCGGCTGGTCGTCGACCACCATCACGAAAGCCTCTCGCAGGTTCGGAAGCCGGATGTCGGTCCGGATGGCCGTCGCTTCCACCGCCCGCACCGGGAAATCCGCGAAGTACGTCAGGCCTCCGGAAGGCGCCGGCGTGCTGTGGAAGGTTCCGCCCTGGCGCTGCACCTGCGCGGCCAACTGGGCGGGATCGAGCGCGGCCGCCGCGCGCAGGGCGTCGGGAAAATTCAACGGCATGTCAGGTTCGGCGGGCGTGTCGTCCACCGGGCGCTCCGTCCGCCCGTCCGTCACGGCCAGGCGCGCCATCGGTCCTTCGCGGTGCAGCCGGATCTCGATGCGACCGCCCGGCGGCGTGACGGCAATCGCATGCAGGCACAGATCCCACGCGACCTGCTGCAAGGTGCTTGGGTCGCCGGTAATGCGCGCCGCCTCGCTGCCGATCAATGTATAGAGATTGACCCCCTTTTCCTGGGCGGCCTCGCGCAACGCGTCCAGCACCCCGGCCACGACGGCCACGAGATTGACCGGTTGCCGCGTATCGCGGCCTCTGGCCTCTTCGAGCGCGGACTGTTGCCGCTGCAACGCCCACATCTGCGCATACATGCCCTCCCGGGACAGCAGTTCCTCGTGGCGTCCCTGCTCGACCACGCGGCCGCGGTCCAGCACCAGGATGTTGTGGGCATGCACGATGGTGGACAGCCGGTGCGCGATGATCAACGTCGTGCGCCCGCGCGATATGCGCTCCAGTTCGGCCTGGATCGCGCGCTCCGTGCGGGTGTCGAGCGCCGACGTCGCCTCGTCGAATACAAGGATGGACGGGTTCTTCAGGATCGCTCTCGCGATCGCGATGCGCTGGCGCTCGCCGCCCGACAGTTTCACGCCGCGTTCGCCCACCGGCGTTTCGTACCCGGCGGGCAGGCTTTCGATGAAATCGTGCACGCGCGCCCCGCGCGCCGCCTGGACGACCTGGTCCCGCGTGGCCTCCGGCCGGCTATACGCGATGTTGTAGGCGATCGTCTCATTGAATAACAGCGTATCCTGCGGGACGATGCCCAGGGTGCGCCGGACGCTCCGCACGTTCACGGTGCGGAGGTCTTGCCCATTGATGAGGATGCGGCCGGTATCGGCGTCGTAGAAGCGGAATAGCAGGCGCGCCAGCGTGGACTTGCCCGAGCCGCTCCCGCCCACTACCGCGAGCGTGGTGCCGGCCGGCACGGCGAAGTCGATGTCCCAGAGAATCTGGCGCCCAGGCTCATAGCCGAAGCCCACGCTTTCGAAGCGGATGTCCCCAGCGCCCGCCTCCAGCGAAGGCAGGCTGGCCTCATCGCCCGTTTCCGGCGGGTAGCGCAGCAGCTCGCACACGCGCTCGGCGTTCACGAATGCCTCCTTGGCCTGACGGAATATCAGGCCAAGGGTATTGAGCGGCAAACATATCTGGATAATGTACGCATTGACCAGCACCAGATCGCCCACCGTCATTTGCGCACTCACCACCTGCTGCCCGGCCAGCAGCATCACCGCCGCGACGCCGCAAGCGATGATGCCGCTCTGCCCGACGTGCAGTCGCGACAGAGAGCGCTGGTTGCGTATGCCGACCTCCGTCCACTCCGCCAGCACCCGGCTGAGCCGCTCGGATTCGAGCGCTTCGTTGGCGTTGAGCTTCACCGCCTCGTAGTTGAGCAGGCTGTCGACCATCCTGCCGCTCGCGCGCGAGTCCAGCTCGTTCAAGCGCCGCTGGTAGGCCACACGCTTGCGCACGAGCACCGTTGTGTAGGTGAAATAGGCAATGAACGTCAAGGTGACGATGAGCGCGAACCAGATGCTGTATCCCATGACGAGGATCAGCACGACAGAGACAATCTCCACCAGCGTCGGCAAAAGCGTGAACAAGGCGGTGCCCAGCAGGAACCCCACCCCGGCGGTGCCCCGCTCCACGTCCCGCGCCAGGCTGCCCGTCTGCCTGGCGCCATGGAACCGGGCGCCCAGACGCTGCAGCTGGTCGAATACCCTGACGGTGAAATCCGCAACGGTGCGCTGCGCTACCCGCACGAACACGACATCGCGCAGCTCGGTAAAGACACTGCCTCCGAAACGGATGAGCGCGTAGCCCAGCAGCAGGAACACGGGTAGCGCAAGCATGCCCGGCGCGCTGAGCGTATCGACGATGTGCTTCAGGACGACCGGCACCAGGACCATGAGCAGCTTTGCGGCCACCAGCAGGCCCACCGCCGCCGCCGTGCGGCGCCGGTATTTCCACAGCGCCCGCAGAATGCTGCGGGTGACCTCTTTGCGGGCAAAGTCCGTCCCGTTGCTCTCGGGTGCTTTCATGCAGTGGCCTCCCAGGCAGTGCGCGCGATGAGGGGCCGCCCAGCAAACGCCATTCCGCGCGGCGCGCCGAGGGCCGCGATTCCGCCGCCCCTCCTCAAGAGCGGTCCTGCCGCCCCTGCACCACCGCCTTGAACAAATGCGCTATCGCTGCCGCGAACGCCTCGTCGAACCAGGGGTTTGCGCCGCTCACGGCCACCACGACGCCGTCGATGGCCACGCTGCCCCACACTCGCGAGTCCTTGGCGTGAAGCAAGTGCGGCCGCAATGCCATGATTTCATGGCTGGACAGGCCCGTGCGCCAACTCAGGCGCGCCTTGCCTCGCGCATAGGCGCCGTAGTCCGCGTCCCATTTCTCCGGATCGCCGATGCTTTCCTCGTACAGGATGGCGGCCGGAAAGTCGCAGGCGCCGGGCCGGGCCAGTGGATTCATGACCACGATGTGGAAGAAGCCGCTTTCGCCCACGCGCTGATCGTTGCGCGCCGCTTCCAGCATCGGAAGCGCCAGCCGCACGGCCTGCGCGGCCGCGTCTCGCTCCCAATAGGCTGCCAAGGGTATGGATTGCATGACGGAAGTCCTCATTGCGGCCGCGACCGGACCGGGAAGCGGTCCGGCCGCAAATACCGTTCCCGCCGTTCAACGGCCATGCCGGGCCGACCAGACCAGCCTGAGCTTCCCGCAGATCTCCGGCTCCAGCGGACGGCGGCGCTCCCGGATGAGCCGCCAGCCGGCCCATGCATCCCGGCAGGCGCGGACCCGGGCGCGCCATCCCCTCAGCGCTCGCAAGGCGCGGAAACTCCACGCCAGCGCCATGCCGGTCGGCAAGCGCAACCATGCCGTCCATAAGGCGTTGCGCGCCAGCATCCGGCGGCGCAGCTCGCGATCGCGCGCCAAGGATGGCCAATGATGGACGCGCAGCGTGGGCGTGTAGGCAATTCGCCCCCCCTGCGAAACAATGTCCCACGCAAGCAGGGTCTCTTCGCCGCCGATGAAGAACGGCTCCCAATAGCCGCCCGCGCGCAGGAAGGCGCTGGTGCGCATGACGCAAGCGCCTGCCATGAATCCCATCAGTTCCGGCCCGACGCCGGCGATGGCCGGCAGCGGGCTGCCGGCCATCGCCACGCATGCGGGGTCCGCCCGCTCCTCGGGCCCGACGAGGATACAGGCGTTCAGCACCGCCACGTCCGCGTGGGAGTCCAGAATGGATGCCGCAGCCTCCAGCGCCCCCGGCGCCCACCAGGTGTCGTCATCGCAAAACGCGACGTAGGGCGTCTCAACGCGCTTCACGCCCAGATTGCGCCCCGCCGCGCCCAGATTGGAGCCGGCCGGCAGCAGCACGACGCCCGGAAAATCGCGCCGGATCATCGGCACGGTTTCGTCGGCCGAACCGTTATCGACAACCACGATGGGATGGGAGCCCGGAAGCGAGCGAAGCCGCCGCAGCGTCTGGGCGGCCTCGCTGCACCGGTTATGGGTCAGCATCACGATGGACACGCGCGGAGGGAGCTGCGACGGGCTCACGCCAATGGCCTTACGCTGGCCGCCACGCGCCAGTAACGCTCCGAGCTCTCGTCATCGCCGGGGGAGCCTCCCAGCCCCCGCAGTTGCGACGCGTAGACCGAGACCGCCTCGGCCTTGCCGGAAAAGTCCGTCTCCAACCTGGCGGGAGTGGCAGCGATGCCCCGGGCACGAAGTTGGGCCAACCGTTCCTGCACCGCGCCGCTACGGTAGCGATAAGGCACATCCTCATAGAAGAACCAGGAAATGCCGGGGCATGCCTCCCTCACTTTCAGCGCCGCATCGCTGACTCTGACGTGATCGCCATGACACAGGCCCAGCGGGATCGCCACCCGTTCCGCGGCCAGGCTGGACAAGGCATGGAGCAACCGCTCCGCCAGGTTCGGCAGGTCTTCGTCCTCCCCTCCGCCGTACTGGGAATCGATGAAGCCCAGCCCCTTCCCCCGGCTTCCGACGAGCGACAGCGCCAGGCGCTCCTCGGCCAGCCTATGTTCCATTGCCTGGGACGCATTCGAGAATCCGCAGCGGCGGTCCCAGTCCGTCGAGATATCCGAGGCGTCCGGCACCCCCGTGTAGACGGTGATGACGACGCTGCCGGGATGAGCCTGCAGCAGGCCGCCGCAACTGAAGACCGCGTCGTCCAGATGAGGAGAAACGACCACGACCGGGCCGGACTGGCGCAACGGCGGGCCGTCGGAAGAAGAACAGGAGGAGGCTGCGGCGGGCATATCGACACGGGCCTTTGGCGTTTGACGGAGACGGTCCGCCCCGCAGCAACCGCCGTGCCGAAGCGTCCGCCATGAAGACAGGAAAATGTCCGGCTGGCGGTTCGGTGACGCGATTGCACGAAAAGGTAAAAACTGCCGCTCCCGCGGCGCCTGCGCGCAAAGTCCGCCTGAAAAGCGATGGGCATGGCGCTTGCGGCTTGCCTTGCCCGACCATCCCCACGAAGGAGCGTACTTATGAAGATTCGAGCCCTTACCTATGTGCTGGCCCTGTCGGCCGGACTGGCCTCGGGCGCGGCGTTCGCGCAGTCCGCGACTCCGACCTCTCCGTCCAATACGCCGAACGACAGCACCGCCGTCCCGCCCAACCAACCCGTGCCGCCGGGCCAGAAGGCGCCCGCGCCGAACGCCACACCCAACACGCCGACCAATCCGCCCAACCTGGACAAACGCGACCAGATGAAATCGGACAGGCATTCCAAGGACAAGCCGGGCCATCATCGCGAGGCCAACGACAACGTGCCAAGCACACCGGGCAGCGGCGCAATGCCCCCGCCCGGATATCCCAACACAGGCGGCTCGAAGTAAGCGTTGAAGCCGCCCGCGCGGGCGGGGGCCGGCGCCCCGTCCCCGTCCCGCGTTGGACGCGTCCGGTTCGACGCGTCCGGTTCGCGTCCCCCCTCACAGCAGCCAGCGGGCAAGGACTCCCACGAGGAACAGCACCGCGACGGCCGCCAGCCACAAAGCCAGCATGGCCCAAGGCCCTCGTTGGGTCCGGGTCCTGCTGGACCTGGCGTCGGCTTCATGCGAGGGAATTCTAGGATCTCGAGTCGTCATATCGGCCGCTCCAGGACTTGCGGGAAGAAGGTCCGGTTTGCCACAGCACGGAGCGTTCCCGGGGATCCGAATGGAACGGCGTTTGCTCGGGCTAGGACTCCCACTTGGAGACACTGCCATGAAAGCATCTCAAACCCTGATCGCCATACCCCTGGCCCTGGCGGCGCTATACCCGCCCTCCGCGCCGGTCCACGCCCAGCCCCAGCAGCAACAGGCCCAGCCAGGGCAGCCCGATGACACCCGGAAACCGGCCACGGCGCCCGCGAAACGGGACCAATCAGAGTCCGGCAATGGGACGGCGAGCCCGGCAGGCCAAGCGCCCGCCAATCCCGCCGCGGCGAGCCCCGCGGAAAAGCCGCCGCAACCCATTCGAGGCCAGGGAACCGTCAAGGGCTCCCGCGCGAACCCCGCGCCGGACGGCACGATACCCGGCGGCAAGGCCGGCAGCGGCGGCCATAAGACCAATGAGTTCGGACGCTAGGCGGGCCGAAGCGCCCGACGTCGGAAAGCGCCCCGGCAAGGCGGCGCCGCACTAATTCAAGTAGTACTGCAACACTATTGCAAGCGCCCTCTCCATACGCAATACTGCCCCTCCCATCATCTTCTTCTTTTGGAGGGTATTGCAATGCAACGCGACGACATCCAAAAGCAGGGCGCCAAAGCCGCCCGCGAAGGCTTGACTTTGTGGGATTGCCCTTACTATCGCGCCGTCAACATGCCGGGCCACACGGGAGAGCCGATCGTAAAGTGGCGGGAGAAGGTGGAAGCCTGGGAGGCCGGATGGCTCGCGGAGACAAAATCCTGGAAACCGCCCCCCGGTAAAGCACTGAGATTCGTCCCGCGCGCGCTGGAGCGACGTCGCAATTGAGCAGGCAGTCGGCGCCCCATATGGGGCGCTTTTTCATTGGGATGGCCGGCACGCGGTTTGCTGAAGGCCTATACCGAATTGCCATTCGTGCGGAACGGCACGGCAAGGAGCCGCGACATGTCAAAACCTCCCTTTCACGCCGAATCCGATAACGAGCGGCGCAATGCGCAACCTACGGCAGACCGCCCCCCGACGGAGCAGGAGAATCCCAATCCGGATACGAACTCCGGTTACCCCGCCGGCGGAAAGGACCTGCCGTCAGGTAAGGATGCCTATGGCCGAGACCGCAAGACCCAAGAGCAGGCCGGGAAGCATCCGGCTACTGGCTCCCATCGAAGCCGCTGACATTCCCGCTGAGATTCCGTTCGGCACGCCGCTTGCTCCTTGAGCCTGCCACATAGCGAACACTCCTTTGGCGCCCTCTACGGGCGCTTTTTTTTCGTTAGCCGCCCCTTATTTCGTGCGGTAACACGGCTGGACAGTAAGCGAGACGGCGAACATGCTGTGCGCTAGTGCACATGACTACCGATGGAGTCGCAAGATGGACGATCCATTCCACCAAGCGGGTAAGGACGCGGCCAGGCATGGAGTACCCCTCTCGTCATGCCCCCTGCTAAAGACGGCCAACATGCCTGGCCATACGGGCGAGCCCTTCCGGAACTGGCGTAGCAAGTTGGCGTCTTGGGAATCTGGCTGGCACGAGGAAACCCAGGATAGGCTTGCCCAATTGAATAAGAAAAGGCTTCTCCTGCTTTCGGATTGAGGCTGCGCCGTCAGCCCGGATGCGGGCGCCGCCCCTGCCGGCATCACCCCAGTTTCGCGCACGCCCGCTTTATCCGCGCGCATCCCTCCTCCAGCTCATCCATCGCCGCCGCGTACGAGATCCGGAAGAACGGCGACACGCCGTATGCCGCGCCCTGCAGCACCGCCAGGTTCTCTTCGTCCAGCAGGTACATGATGAAATCCTCGTCGCTCTTCAGGACCTGCCCCGACGGCGTCTTCCTTCCCAGCAAGCCCTCGCACGACGGAAACACATAAAACGCGCCTTCGGGCACGTGGCACGAAATCCCGTCGATCCGGTTCAGGCTGCCGACGATCATGTCGCGACGTTCCTGGAAGATGCGGGTGCGTTCGGCCATGAAGTGCTGCGGCCCCGACAAGGCTTCCTGCGCGGCGGCCTGGCTGATCGACGACGGATTGGACGTGCTCTGCGATTGCAGCTTGGTCATCGCCTTGATCAGCGCCTCGGGCGCGGCGCCGTAGCCGATGCGCCAGCCGGTCATGGCATAAGCCTTGGAAACGCCATTGATGGTGAGCGTGCGGGCCTTGAGTTCCGGCTCCACCTGCGCCATGGTGGCGAATTGCCGGCCGTCGTACAGGATGTGTTCGTAGATATCGTCCGTCATCAGCCAGACGTGCGGATGGCGCAGCAGCACCTCGGCCAGCGCCTTCAGTTCTTCCCGCGTGTAGGCCGCGCCGCTGGGGTTGTTCGGGCCGTTCAGGATCAGCCAGCGGCTGCGCGGCGTGATTGCCTTTTCCAGGTCGGCGGGCTGCAGCTTGAAGCCCTGCGCCGGAGGGCAGGCGACGAACACCGGCGTGCCGCCCGCGAGCAGGACGATGTCGGGATAGGACACCCAGTACGGCGTGGGCACGATGACCTCGTCGCCCTCTTCGACCGTCGACAGCAGCGCATTGAAAATGATCTGTTTGCCGCCGTTGCCCACGATGATTTCGCCGGCCTTGTAGTCCAGGCCGTTGTCGCGGCGGAATTTCTCGCGGATGGCCGCCTTCAGTTCGGGCGTGCCGCCCACGTCGGTGTACTTGGTGCGCGACTGCGCCATGGCGCGCACCACGGCCTCTGTGACGTTGTCGGGCGTGTCGAAGTCGGGTTCGCCTGCCGTCAGGGCCACGATGTCGCGGCCGGCGGCGCGCAGTTCGCGCGCGCGCTGGCCGGCCATGGAACTGGGCGAGGGTTTGATACGCTGGATGCGCGCGGCGGTCTGGAGCATGCGGGTTCCTAAAGAGTGGTGTCGGGTTGCGGTCGTTCACGGCCGGACGCGCCTGCGCCCGGGTTCAAGACAAGGATCACTGCCGCCATTCGCGCAGGTAATCCAGGAATATGCGGTCCACGCGGGCCTCGTTGCCGTCGGAATGGCCGGCGGAATGCGGGGTAACGATGACGTTCGGCAGGCTCCACAGCGGCGATTCTCCGGCCAGCGGTTCGTGCTCGAAGACGTCCAGGTAGGCGCCCGCCAGCGCCTGGGCGCGCAGCGCGCCGATCAGGTCCCGTTCGACGACGACCTCTCCGCGCGCAACGTTGACCAGCCTGGCATGCGGCGCCATGCGCGCCAGCACGCGGGCATCCACCAGGCCGCGCGTGCGGTCGCTGAGCGGGCAGGCCAGCACCAGCCAGTCGGCGCGGCCGGCGATCGTCGGCAGGTCCTCGAAAGCGTAGGTCTCCACGCCATCCGAAGCCGGGGCGGCCGCGCTGCGCACGGCGATGACATTCAGGCCCAGCATCCGCAGATACCCGGCCAGCTGTTGGCCGATGGGCCCCCACCCCACGATAACGGCGGTCTGCCCGGCCAGGTCGCGCGGCAGCAGCCCCCCGATGAGCGGCGTCCATGCGCGCGCGCGCTGCGCCTCGAACATCCGGGGGAGCTCGCGCGCCAGCGCAAGAATGCCGGCCAGCGCCGTCTGGGCAACCACTTGCCCGTTGGCTCCGGAGGAGGTTGTCACGCGCACGCCGCGGTCCTTCAATTCGCCGAAGATCGGCCGGTCCGCGCCCGCCGAATGGGCATGCACCCAGGCCAGGCGGGGCGATTTGCGCAGGGATACGTAAAAGGACTCCAGCGGTTCGAGCACGCGGTGCTTGGTCGACAGCCCGGTCACATCGCGCGAAATGAAGGCCAGGTCGACGTCCGACGGCTCATTGCCGTGCGTCCGCGCCGCGATGACGGGTTCGAAGGCGCGCCGCCCCAGCGCCGCCGTAACGGCATCGCCGATGCGCTCCAGGGTCTGGTCCGACATCAGGATGCGCAGGGGTTGTTGTGTCGTCATGATGGCGGCCTAGGTGCGGAAAGAGGGATCCATGCGGTCCAGCTTGCGCAGCAGCGCGGGCCACTCCATGACGCCGTACGGACGCCGAGTGCCCGGCTGATAGTTGTTCCAGGTTTCCCGCAGCACCGGCTCGGCGACGCGCGCGAGCGGCGAGTTTGCCGCCATGGCCGCCAGCTGGGAACGGCATGCCAATTCCAGGCGATGCATCCAGTTGAATGCTTCGCCCACACTGTTGCCCACCGTCAGCGCGCCGTGGTTGCGCAGGATCAGCGCTTCCCCGCCGCCCAGATCCTCGATCAGGGACTCCTGCTCGGCCACGTCCAGCACCACGCCCTGGTAGTCGTGATAGCCGATCTTCAGGAAGCGCATGGCGGTCTGGGTGATGGGCAACAGGCCGCATTCCAGCGCGGACACCGCCATGGAGGCCCAGCTATGCGTATGGATGACGCACGCCACCTCGGGGCGCGCCGCATGGATCGCGCTGTGGATCACATAGCCCGCCTTGTTGACGCCATAGCCCAGCTCCCCGAAATCGGGCTTGGACAGCACCGTGCCCGCGTGGTCCACCTTGATCAGGCTGGACGCCGTGATTTCTTCGTACATCATGCCGTAGGCATTGATGAGAAAGGCGCCGTCCTCGTCGGGCACGCGCGCCGAGATGTGATTGGCCATCATGTCAGACATGCCGTACAGGTTCACCAGCCTGTAGCACGCGGCCAGATCCACGCGCGCCTGCCACTCCGCGGCGGAACACCGGTTCCGCATCGACTCGATCTGTAATACGCCGGGACTGCTCATCGTTACGCTCCTTCCTGCATCCGATAGACGGCGGCGCGCTCCGCGCCGCCCCGAAAGAAATTCTAGGATGGTATTTTCTTCACTACAAATTGTTGATTTCTGCTTATTATTCGTTTTTCCAAATATATAAACGCATGACCCCTTCCGGAGCCTCGCGATGAAACGCAACATCACGCTGCGGCATTTCCGCAGCTTCGTGGCGGTGGCCAACACGGGTTCGTTCACCGTGGCCGCGTCGCAGCTGTTCCTGACCCAGTCTTCCCTGACCGCGACGATCCAGCAGTTCGAGGAAGCGGTGGGAGTCAAGCTCTTTGACCGGAGCACGCGCCGCGTGGCGATGACGCCCGAAGCGGCCCGCTTCAAGGCCGAGGCCGAGCGCATACTCAGCCAGTTCGACGGCGCGCTGAGCGACCTGGAAGCACTGTCGCAGGGCCGCCAGGGCCACGTCCGGATCGCCGTCGTGGCGTCGGTCACCAACTACTTTCTGGGCGACGCGATAGCCGCGTTTCGCCAGGCGTATCCGAAGATCACGTTCTCGCTGCACGATGCGGGTTCCGAGCAGGTCGAGAAGATGATCGCCAACGGAGACATCGATTTCGCGATTTCGACCTCGCACCATGGCTTCGACGAGCTGGTCTACACGCCCTTGTTCGAGGACCGCTACGGCGTGATCTGCACCGCGACGTACGCGTACGCGCAGGGTTCGCGTCCGTTGAAATGGGCCGACCTGGATCCCGCCGAGTACGTGGGCTTCACGGAGGACACCGGCATCGGCGCATTCCTGCGCGCGCATGCGGGCAAGCCCGGCTTTTTTGAGCAGCAGCATGACGAAGTCTCGCGCACGTCGTCGCTGCACGCGGTGCTGCGGGGCGGCGGCCGCTATTCCATCCTGCCCGCCCTGGCGGCGAGCTCCATCGCGCCGTCCGCCACGGAGAAAGGCGCGCCCCCCGGGCAATTCGTATTCCGCGAACTGACGTCGCCGCGGCTCTCGCGCGAGGTCTGCCTGATCACGCGCCGCCTGCGATCCTTGTCGGCCAGCTCGGAATTGTTCCTGCAATACATGCGGGACGTGATCAATGAAAAGCCGGCGCCGTCGGGAGTCAAGGTGCTGGGCCGCAAGGACGGAAGGGCGTTGCGCGCCGCAAAGGCGCCGCAGGGCTGACGGCCGCGGCGGCTCGGGCGCCGGAGCGCGCGCCGCCGCGGCAAACGCCTATTGCGCGGCGATCTTCGCTTCCTTCACCAACTTGCCCCACTTGGCGCGCTCGGCCTCGATATGCCTGGAGAAGTCCTGCGGCGTGCCGCCCGTTGCCTGCGCGCCCAGCTCCGTCAGCTTCTTGCGCACGCCCTCGTCCGCAAGAATGACGTTGATTTCCTGGTTGAGCCTGTCCACGACGGGCTGCGGCGTTCCCGCGGGCGCCACCACGCCGGTCCAAGACAGGGACTCATAGCCTTGCAGCCCGGCTTCGCCGAGCGGCGGCACGCCGGGCAGGACGGAGAGCGGCGTGGCGCTGGTGACGGCCAGCGCCTTTACCTTGCCCGACTGAGCCAACGGCACCGCCGAAGGCGCATTGTCGAAGATCATGTTGATCTGGCCGCCCACAAGATCCACCAGGGCCTGGCCGCTGCCCTTGTACGGCACGTGCATCAGGTCCACGCCCGCCATGCTCTTGAAAAGTTCGCCGGACAGATGCGTGGAGCTGCCCGCGCCGGACGAGGCAAAGGAGTACTTGCCCGGATTGGCCTTGGCCAGCTTGATGAGGTCCGCCACGCTGGACACGGGCAGGTCCTTGTTCACGATCAGCACGTTGCTGATGGACGCGGTATAGGCCACCGGCCGCAGGTCGCGGTCGGCCTTGTAGCCCGGGTTGCTGTACAGGAACTCGTTGATGGCCAGGATCCCCGTGGTGCCGAATAGCAGCGTCTGGCCGTCCGGGGCGGCTTTGGCCACCATGGCCGCCCCGATGTTGCCGCCGGCGCCCGAGCGGTTCTCCACGACCACGGGCTGCTTCAGCGCCACGGCCAGCCGTTCCGCCAGCAGCCGCCCGATCACGTCGGTCGACCCGCCGGGCGCAAAAGGCACGACCAGCGTGACCGGCCCTTTCGGATAGGCCACGCCCTGCGCACATGCCGGCGATGCGATGGCCGACAACGTCACGACGGCCGCAACGGCCAATGTCCATTTCTTCATTTTTTCCCCTTGATTTTTGGATTGCCGATAACGCAACCCTGCCGATCATAGGGAGAGGGATCCTGCACAACAAATGAGAAATTCCGGCCGATTAATCGTCACAACCAATATATGCGGGTATGCCCGCATGCCGCCGCCGGGAAGGCGCGCGCGGCGCGAGCCGACGCTGCGGCGGCTGGGCCGAGTCTTCCGGTACCGGGAATGGAATTGGCGCGCGATTCCGAGGCTCACGCGAACGCGGGCACGGCCCGCCGGGCTGCGACCGGCGCCATGCAAGGGGACTCTGCCTCGGATATTCTGGCGCGGCAGGAGGGGCTCGAACCCCCGACCTCAGGCTTAGAAGGCCCGTGCTCTATCCAGCTGAGCTACTGCCGCGCGGTGTGATGTAGGCCCGGAAACGATCCGGGCGCCGCATTTTACCTTGTTGCGGACGACTTGGGAGGCCGCCCCTACTCTTCGCCGATATCCGCGTGCGTCGACACCCACAGGACGACCGCGTCTTCCTTGCTCAGGCTGATCACGCGGTGACCCATGCGGCTGTCGATGTAGAAGCTCTCCCCGGCCTTCAGGCGGGCGGGTTCGTAGAACTCGGTATAGAGCTGGACCTCGCCTTCCAGGACATAGACGAATTCCTCGCCGCGATGGCGGCTCCAGTCATGGAACTCCTCGAAGGCGCGCGCCTTCACCCGGGTATGGAAGGGCATCATGCGCTTGTGCGAGAGCGCGGTGCAGAGCAGGCGATGGTCGTAGTACGGCGTTTCGTACTGGCGCCCTTCCCCCTGCCGGCTCAGGCTGCGGCGCCCGGTGCCCATGTGGGCGTCGGAGGCCGTGAACAGCTCGGCCACGTCCAGCTCCAGGCCCGCTGCGATCTTGATCAGGTTGTCATAGGTGGGCGATAGCAGTCCGTTCTCGATCTTGGACAACGTGGACGCGGACACGCCGGTGGCCGCGGCCGCCTGCTTCAGGGTCCAGGTCCGCGCCTGGCGCAGGGCTCGCAGCCGTTGTGCCAACACGCTCTGTTTGTTGCCTTCCATCTATACACCCTGTCATGCCCGCGACCGCCGCTCCCGCCACCAGTCGCGCGCCTGGTAAGACCAATAAGTAAGTTGAACCGCCGCCGTGCCGAAGCCGCCGCCGTTCCAGGCAAGCCCGAAGGGTGCGAATAGCTTGTAGCGCTGGGTATCGCCGGTGATCCCTTCGGCGACGACCCGGCCGCCGATCGAGGTGGTATTCATGCCATGCCCGCCGAACGCCGTGCAGTACCAGACGTCCGGCGCCAACTGCCCGATCTGCGGCATCAGGTGCCGCGCGTAGGCCATGCGGCCGGACCACGCCGCCTCGACCCGCAGCCCCTTCAGCTGGGGATAGACGGACAGGAGTTCGCGGCGCAGCGACTCGGCCAGGTCGGGCGGGTCATCGACACGGGTGGTGATTCTACTGCCCCAGCCGATCCGGCCGCCCTCGAGCACGCGATAGTAGTTGCCGGCACGGCGGTCGTCGCCGATGGCGGCGGTGCTGCGGATGGCCTCGCGGACGCGGTCGCCCAGCGGTTCGGTCAGCATGATGTAGGTGGCGATCGGCAGCATCGCCCGGCGCAGCGCCGGCACCACGCCGTCCGTGTAGCCGCCGGTGGCCAGCACCACGCAACGGGCCTCGAGCTGTCCCTGGCCGGTCTTCAGGCGTTTGACCGCGCCACTGAGCTCGGCCTGCGTGACGGCGGAATCCTCATGGATGCGCACGCCCAGCCGCGCGCACTCCCGCGCCAGCGCGCGGGCATAGTTCAAGGGGTGGAAATGAAAGGACGTGGGATCCTCGATGCCTTGGAAGTAGACGTCGGACAGCAGGCGCTGGCGTACCTCGTCGCGGGTCAGGAAACGCACGTTCCGCCCGAACTCGCGCTGCTGGTCGTCGCACCATTGGCGCAAGGCGTCGGTCGCCTCGTAGCGCACCACCCGCAAGCGGCCGTCCACCTTGCGCGCGTCTTCGATGGCCAGGTCGCGGATGTTGGCGCGGATGATCTCCACGCCTTCCATGGAAAGCCGGTAGAGCTGGCGGTAGTGGTCCTCGTCCACGTGCCGGCGGATCGCGTCCGCGCCCGCGGAAAAGGCCGGGGACACCGAGCCGCCGTTGCGCCCCGACGCGCCCCAGGCGATGCGCCGCCCTTCCAGCAGGGTCACCCCGCGGCCGCGCCGCGCCAGCTCCAGCGCGGTCGACAAGCCGGCCAGCCCTCCTCCCACCACACAGACGTCGGCGCTGTCCGCGCTCGCCAACGGCGGGTAGTAGGTATCGGCATCGGCCAGCGTGCGCCGGTAGTAGGTGTCGATGTACTCGGATGCCATGATGCTCCGTGTCAGTGCAGGCTTGCGCCCTGCAGGCCGCCGGTCAGCCGTTTTTCAAGCCAGTTGGCCAGGCGCAGCAGCGGGTAGCAGTAGATGAAATAAATGGCGGCGATCATGCCGTAGATGAACAGCGACTTGGCCGGGAAGGTAATGATGAAGACCTCGCCCTGCCGCGTCAGCTCCGTGATGCCCACCACCGACAGGATGGCGGTGCTCTTGATCAGCATGACGTAGACGCCGCTCATGGGCTGCACGATCAGGCGCATGGCCTGCGGGAGGACGACCAGCCGCAGGATCTGGAACGGCTTCAGGCCCAGCGTCATCGCGCCCTCGGTCTGGCCGCGCGGCACGGCCTGGATGGCGCCCATGACGATTTCCGCCACATAGCAGGACGTATACACCGACAGCGACACGAATGCCGCGGTGGCGGAATCCCAATGCAGCAGCTCGATGCCCGAGCTGGGCAGCACGAAATAGAAAATGTAGAGCTGAACCAGGAACGGCGTGCCGCGCAGGATGTGGATGTACAGCCCCAGCAGCTGGTGCACGCCGCGGATGCGGTAGCTGCGGATCACGCCGATGACGAAGCCCAGCAGGGACCCGGCGATGATCGCGACGAAGGAGATCTTCAGGGTCTCCCAGAAGCCCTTCAGCAGGAAGGGCAGCACGACGCCGGCGGTGGAAAGATAGGAATCCAGCATGCTCACCTCGCATTCCAGGCAGGGCCGGCCAGCCAGAGGCTCACGCCCCGCGACAACAGCAGCATGCAGCCGTAGATCAGCAGATAGCCCGCGGCGATGGTCAGGAAGCTCTCGTTGGGCACGATGCGGTCGCTGTTCATCTGCACGCCGGCGGCGACCAGTTCGAACACGGTGATCAGCGACAGCAGGGACGTGTCCTTGATCAGCACGGCGGTCTGGCCCAGCAGGGGCGGCAGCGTGTTGGCGAAAGCCTGCGGCAGCACGACGTAGCGCAGCCGCTGGCGGTAGTTCATGCCGCAGGCCTTGGCGCCTTCGATCTGGCCGCGGGGTACGGATTCGATCCCCACGCGGATGATCTCGCTCATGTAGGCCGCGTGATGCAGGGTCATCGCGATGATGCCCAGCAGCATCTCGCTCCAGCCCTTGGCCCCGGGGACCAGCATGGGCACCGCGTAATAGACCAGGTAGATCTGGACCAGCAGCGGCGTGGAGCGGATGAACTGCACGTAGGCCGCCACGGGACGCCATACGGCGCCCCGCGACGACATGTGCGCAAGCGCGATCGGAATACCCGCCAACACCGACAGCACCAGGCTGGCGCCCGCCGCGATGAGGGTGTTGCCCAGGCCGGTCGCGAACTGGCCCGCGTACTGGCTGACGATGCGCCAGTTATAGAAATCGATCAGCCAGTCCATGGGCTCAGTGGTCTTTCTTCCAATCGGTGGAGTACCAGTACTTCACCTGCTCGGGCAGCGTGTTGTCGGCGGTTTTCAGCGTTTGCCAGTTGTCCAGCCAGAACTTCAGGCGGAACGCGTTCGGGCCGACGGCGAAGGCCAGGGGCTCGCGCACCATGATGCCGTCGAGCACGCGCAGATTGCCGAAGTCGACCAGGAACTGGTTGGCCGTGGACAAGGACATGATGCCGGCGTCCAGCCGGCCGCTGGACAGGGCCTGCCCCACCGGGGCGCTGCCGCCAGAGAACTCCTTCATGGTGGCCTTGGGCAGCATCTTCTTGCCCACTTCCGCGTACGTGCTTGCGCCCAGCACGCCCACCGTCACGCCCTCCTTGTCGAGCTCGGCATAGGACTTGTAGGGAGAATCCTTGGGCACCACGGCCACCGTGTCGGCGTAGAACATCGGCGACGAGAACAGCACCTGGGCCGCGCGCTGCGGGGTCGGCGTCATGTCGGCCGCCACCATGTCGGCCTTGCCGGACAGCAGGGCCGGGATCAGCCCCTTCCATTCGTAGTCCTGGAGCACCAGCTTCACGCCCAGGTCGTCGGCCATGCGCTTGGCCACTTCCACGGCCAGCCCGGTGCGCTTGCCGCTCTTGTCCATGAAGCTCATCAGCGGCCCCGACGTCTGCACCGCGACGCGGAGTTCGCCGCGCTTGAGGATGTCCGCCAGCTCGTCGGCCTGCGCCGGCGCGGCGACCGCGGCGGCTGCCAGCGCGATGCCGGCCACGCTTAGCCATTGTTTGATTTTCAGCATGTCTAACCCCTTGTGGTGAATGGACTCATCTCATTCCGGGCAAAGCACATCGCGCCGGCAGCGCCCGGATCAGCCGGACCGACCTGGTTACCCTGGGCGCCGCGACACGCGCGGACAGCCCGCTACGTTGCTTCCTTGCTGCTGGGACTACAGAATCTTCTCCAGGAACGCGCGGGTGCGCGCTTCCTTGGGGTGGCAAAAAACGTCGTCGGGCGTACCGATTTCCACGATGCGGCCTGCGTCCATGAACAGGGCGCGGTCGGCCACGTCGCGGGCGAACCCCATTTCATGCGTCACCACGGCCATGGTCATGCCGTCGCCCGCCAGGGCGCGCATCAGCTCGAGAATGCCGCCCACGGTCTCGGGATCCAGCGCCGAGGTCGCCTCGTCGAACAGCATCAGCTTGGGGTCCATGGCCAGGGCGCGGGCGATGGCCACGCGCTGCTGCTGGCCGCCGGACAGCTGGCTGGGATAGCGGTCGCCGTAGTCGGCCATACCGACCCTGCCCAGCAGTTCGCGGGCGTAGCGTTCGGCCTCTGCCCGCGCGCGGCCGCGCACCACCCGCTGGGGTAGCGCGACGTTGTCCAGCGCGGTACGGTGTTGGAACAGATTGAAATGCTGGAACACCATGCCGACCTCGGCGCGCCAGCGATTGATGTCGGTCGCGGGGTCGGTGAGCGACACGCCGTCCACGCGGATGGCCCCGCTGTCTATGCTTTCCAAGCCGTTCAGCGTGCGCAGCAACGTGCTTTTTCCCGAGCCCGAAGGCCCGACCACCACCATGACCTCGCCCCGGCCCAGCTGGCAATCGATGCCGTCCAATGCCCGATGCGGGGCCTGCCCATCGCGCTGATAGGTCTTGGTGACTGCCTGGACAACCAACAACGGTTCCGCCACGGTTTCACCCTGGAGAGTGTGGACGCCGCACGCGGGAACGCGACCGGCGCCTGGCTGCCTTCCGCGCATCCGGCGCGGGAGGGGCGATCAAAAAGGTTTCGCATTTCAGGCTGGAGTTTCGTATAGTAAATTTTTTTCCAGACTCGCCACTTAGGCATAACCCTTAAGCGAAGGAACCGGCATGGATACTCCCCAAGACATCTTGCGCGCGCTCGGGCTGAACCCGGACTCGCTGACCGGCGGAACGCTGAGCGCACGCAGCCCGATCGACGGAGCCGAACTGGCCCGGGTCCCCGAACACACGGTCGCGCAGGCCCATTCGGCCATCACGCGCGCGCGCCAGGCCAGCCTGGCCTGGCGCGAGGTCCCCGCGCCCCGCCGCGGCGAACTGGTGCGCCTGTTCGGCGACATCCTGCGGCAGCACAAGCGCGAACTGGGCCGCCTCGTCAGCCTGGAAGCGGGCAAGATCATCGCGGAAGGCGAAGGCGAAGTGCAGGAAATGATCGACATCTGCGACTTTGCCGTGGGCCTGTCGCGCCAGTTGTACGGTTTGACGATCGCTTCCGAGCGTCCCGGCCACCGCATGATGGAAACCTGGCATCCGCTGGGGGTAGTCGGCGTGATCAGCGCGTTCAACTTCCCGGTGGCCGTATGGTCCTGGAACACCGCGCTGGCGCTGGTCTGCGGCAACGCCGTGGTGTGGAAGCCCTCTGAAAAAACGCCATTGACCGCGCTGGCCTGCCAAGCCCTGTTCGCCCAGGCCGCGCAACGCTTCGGCGACGCGCCTGCCGGGCTGTCCGAAGTGCTGATCGGCGGACGCGAGATCGGCGAGGCGCTGGTGGATTCGCATGCCGTGGCGCTGGTGTCGGCCACCGGATCGACGCGCATGGGCCGCCAGGTGGGGCCGCGCGTGGCCCAGCGCTTCGGCCGCGTGCTGCTGGAACTGGGGGGCAACAATGCCATCATCGTCGGCCCGACGGCCGATCTGGACATGGCCGCCCGCGGCATCGTGTTCGGCGCCATCGGCACGGCGGGCCAGCGCTGCACCACCACGCGCCGCCTGATCGTGCACGAAAGCGTGGCGGACGATCTGGTGCAGCGCCTGCACAAGGCCTACGCCAGCGCGCCCATCGGCAATCCGCTGGACAGCGCCAAGCTGGTCGGCCCGCTCATCGACCGCAACGCTTACGACGCCATGCAGGCGGCGCTGAACGCGGCGCGCGAGCAAGGCGGCAAGGTGACCGGCGGCGAACGCGTGCTGGCCGACGAATACCCCGACGCCTGGTACGTGCGCCCCGCCATCGCCGAGATGCCCGGACAGACCGACGTCGTGTGCCACGAAACCTTCGCGCCCATTCTCTACGTGATGCGCTATACCGATTTCAGCCAGGCGCTGGCCATGCAGAACGGCGTGCCTCAAGGCCTGTCCTCGGCCATCTTCACCAATGATCTGCGCGAAGCCGAGACCTTCCTGTCGGCGGCGGGCTCGGACTGCGGCATCGCCAACGTCAACATCGGCACGTCGGGCGCCGAGATCGGCGGCGCATTCGGCGGGGAAAAGGAAACCGGCGGGGGCCGCGAATCGGGTTCGGACGCATGGCGCAACTACATGCGCCGCGCCACCAACACGATCAACTACTCGCGGCACCTGCCGCTGGCGCAGGGCATCAAGTTCGGCGAATAAACCCTCCGACAACCCCGGCCCGCCCAGCCCCCGCGCATTGTCGACAATGCGCGGGGGCTTACGCTTTCTACATACGATTAGCCTGCCTTACAAACTGTTGCCGGGGTCGGTGCTACATTTCCTCGTCACAAAGCCAGGTTACGTCCCAATGCATATAAGCCGTCCCGCCCGACCCGTCCTGTCCATGCGCGCCTTGGCCGCCGCCCTCGCCATGGGCGTCGCCGGCACCGCTGCCGCGGGCGTGTCGTACAGGCTGGACCGTCCGTCGGCCGCCCCCGGCGAGACAGTCACCATCGAGGCGGTGTACTTCAATGAAGACACCGCCCGCGTCACGTGGGAAGCGCCTCCCGAACTGGTGCTGCAATGGCGGGGCCAGGACGGCCAGATCGTGCGCAGCCTGGCCAAGCTGCGCGGCGGCACCGCCAGTTTCAGCGTGCCGGTCAACAGCTTCGCGCGCATGGCCTGGACGGCCGTCGTGCCGGCCACGGCGCACGGCCTGCAAGCCGTATCCATCGAAGGCCAGCCTGCAATGATGGCGCTGGACGCCACCGGCCGCGACAGCGGCACGCTGGCCAGCACCCCCGCGCAGGGGCCCGTGGTGGATCCGAACAGCGGCCAGCCCGTGCCCGCGGCCGTGGTCACCGCGGTCGGCGCGTCGCCGCAGGGCGGTCCTTCGCCGGATGCGAGCGCCGTGCCCACCGTGCAGCAGCAGACCGCGTTCGACCGCTTCCGCAGTTCCATCTCCGAATACAAGCCGGTGTACTTCGACATCGGCACCCGCGGGCAGACCACCGCGCGGTTCCAGATCAGCGCCAAGTACCGCCTGTTCAGCCCCGCGGGCGGAAGGCAGCCCACCTGGGACGAGAACTTCTACCTGGCCTATACCCAGACCTCGCTGTGGGACCTGCAGGGCGACTCGATGCCCTTCATCGACACCACATTCAACCCCAGCGCCTTCTGGCTGTCCGACAACATGTGGTCTTCCGCCAGCCAGAATTGGCGCTTCGGCATGAACACGGGCGTGGAGCACAATTCCAACGGCAAGGACGGCGCCGACTCCCGCTCGCTCAACGACGGCTACATAGAGCCCCGTTTCCACTATCGCTTCGATGGCGGCAGCACGCTCACCTTCGCGCCCCGGATCAAGGCCTACTTCGGCGTGGCGGACGAGAACAGCGACTACGCCGACTATGCGGGCCACGTCGACTGGCAGCTGCGCTGGGCCCAGGACAACGGCGCCGTCGTCTCGGCCCTGTACCGCCAGGGCGACCAGAAGCGCCGCACCACGCAGCTGGATTTCGCATGGCCGCTGCAGCGCACGTGGCTGAACATGAACGGCTACCTGCACCTGCAGTACTTCAACGGCTACGGCGAAACGCTGCTGGGCTACAACCAGCGCAACGAATCGCAGTTCCGCATCGGCCTTTCGCTGGTGCCCTGAGCCCGCGGGCCGCTATTCCTCGACGGCCAGCTCTTCCCAGGCCAGCGCGCGGGTGCGCTCCAGCGCGACCGTGACCTGGGCCGCCGCCTCGCGCGCGGCCTGGACCAGGTCCGTTCCGTTCAACAGCCTGGCCGTCACGCTGGCCATGAACACGTCGCCCGTGCCATGCACCGACGGGGGAATGGCGATTTCCGGGTGCGTCACCACCGTGGCCTCGTCGCGCGTCACCACCGCCAGTTGCAGGGCGCCGGCCTCGGCCTCCATGGGGGCCGCGCTGGTCACGATGATCCAGCCGGGCCCGAGCGCGATCAGCTCGCGCGCAGCCGCCACCACCTCGTCCATGGACGACAGGGCGCGGCCCACCAGCAGTTCCAGCTCGAAATGATTGGGCGTCATGCCATCGGCCAACGGCACCAGCAGCGCGCGGTACTGCGCGACCAGCCCTTCGTCCACGTAGAGGCCGTCATTGCGGTCGCCCATGACCGGGTCGATATGCACCTTCAGCTCGGGCCGCGCAGCCCGCAGCGCGGGCAGCCAGCCGGCCAGCAGGCCCGCCTGCCCGGGCTGGCCCAGGTAGCCGCAGACCACGGCGCGCGCCACCCTGGTGACGCCGCGTTCGTCCAGCCCCTGCAACAGCCCTTCGAACCAGTCCAGCGGCGTCGCTCCGCCGTGCAGGGTCGGATAGTGCGGCGTATTGCTGAGGATGACGGTGGGCACGGCGATGGCGCGCAGGCCCGCCTTGCGGAAAACGGGCATGGCGGCGTTGTTGCCGACGTAGCCATAGACGACCTGGGACTGAATGGAAACGATGTCTACCTGCGCGGTCACGGCGGGCAGCGCTGCGCCCGGCTCGGGGGCAGCGGGAATGGCGGTCATGAGGCTTGCTCCTGGATGGAAGCGCGTTCGGGTCCGCGTGGCGCTACGCCATGCGGGCAATGAAATAGATCTTCTTGACGAACTGGTCCACTTCCCAGCGTCCGGTATAGCCTTCGGGCATGACGAAGGCCTCGCCTACGGTCAGTTGGTGCACGGTGCCGTCCGGGTCCACCAGGCGCGCCGAGCCTTCGGTGATGTAGCCGAATTCGATATAGCCGGTCGTGTTGGACTGGAAGACGCCCGCCGTGCTTTCCCACACGCCGGCTTCCGCCTTGCCGCCATTGCCTTCGAAGGCGGTCACGGTGCGGAACGCGGCATCGCCGGAAATCGGGCGGCGCGGCTTGCCCGGCACGGGGTTCTTCAGGGGGCCTGCATCAATGCGGACAAGCCGCGATTGGTCGTTTTTCATGGTGATTCCTGTCTCTTCGGTATCCGTACGGACATTATGCGGCAGACTCGGCCGGACTCAGTGCGCCGCCACCACCAGCACCTCGGCCATGGCGCGGCTGACGGTGCGCATGCGATGGGGCAGTTCCGAATCGAAGTAGACGGAATCGCCGGTTTCCAGGCGGAACTGGCGTTCGCCCACGTGGACTTCGATGGCGCCCTTGAGCACCAGCAGGAATTCCTCTCCGGGGTGCGGAAACACGGCGGTGGCATCGGGAAACTCGCGCGGCGGATGCACCACGAAAGGCTCCATCGCCTTGACCTTGCGGCGCCCGGCCAGCGACTCATAATGGTATTCGCTGCCCAGGCCGCGGCGCTGCAGCGCCTCGCGGTCGGCCACCCGGACCACGCTGATCACCTCTTCCTGCGCCGCGTCGTCCGAGCCCACCAGCTGCGACACGCCCAGGCCATAGGCTTCGGCCAGCCTCAGCACGGTGGAAATGGACGGTTCGCTCAGGCCGCGTTCCAGCTTCGAGAGATAGCTCTTGGTCAAGCCGGTGCGCTGCGCCAATTGCTCCAGGGACAGGGCTTGCTGGCGGCGCAGGGCGCGCAAACGGTGCGGCAGGTCGATCATGGACGGTAGGGGTTGCGAAATACAGCCGCTAAGAATGCCCGAAACCAGCCCGGCCGTCGAGCCGCTGCGCCCCCGCCGGGCGCCAGGACGCTGCCCCCCCAGGCCCCTAGGCCAGCACGTCGGGATGGGCCCGCAGCGCCCGCCGCGCGTAATAGGAAAAGCCCACCTGCGACCGCTTCGGCGTCAGGATCCAGTCATGGGCCTCCCGGCCCAGCGCCGGCGGGATGGGCTGGATCTTGCCGGCGGCCATGGCCAGCAGCTGCATGCGCGCGGCGCGCTCGAACTGCAGGGCCAGCACGCAGGCCTCCTCGACCGACCCCGCCGCGACCAGCATGCCATGGTGCGACAACAGGATGGCGCGCTTGGCGCCCAGCGCCGCCGAAATGATCTCGCCCTCCTCGTTGCCCACCGGAACGCCGGGCCAATCCTTCAGGAAGGCCACGTCGTCGTACAGCGGACAATTGTCCATGTGCGAGATCTCCAGGGGCACTTCCAGCATCGACAGCGACGCGGCATGCAGCGGATGCGTGTGGATGATGCAATTCACGTCCGGGCGCGCGCGGTAGATCCAGGAATGGAAGCGGTTGGCCGGATTCGGCATGCCCGCCCCTTCCTGCACCCGCAGGTCCTCGTCCACCAGCAACAGGTTGCTGGCGGTGATCTCGTCAAAGCCCAGGCCCAGGCGCTGCGTGAAATAGCGATCGGGCTCGGGCGCGCGCGCGGTGATCTGCCCCGCCAGGCCCGAATCGTGCCCGCCGTCGAACAGGATGCGGCAGGTCAGCGCCAGGCGTTCGCGCAGACTCCAGTCGGGCGTCTCGAACTGGCGCTGCATCTCGGCCTTCGCCCGCGCGATGAGTTCGTCTTTTCCCAGGTGCATCGTATCGGCCATCATTTCTCCATCTGATTCAGTCAATCATGCCGCTTCGATCAACGGCGTAAAACCGGGCAAGGCGCGCATGCGCGCCAGCCAGGCGTCGATATGGGCGAAGCCGGACAGGTCGTAGCCCCCCTCCGCCGCCATGCTCGTATAGGGGAACAGCGCGATGTCCGCGATGGTGGGCGCGGCCCCGACCAGATAGGCCCGGCCCGCCAGATGCGCGTCCATCCATGCCGCCGCCTTCAGGCCGATCTCGCGCCATGCCCTCATCGCGGGATCGTCCACCTGCGCCGTCCGCCGCAAATGAATCAATAGACGCGGCTGCGCGAACGCATGCATGTGCTGCGTCTGCTCGAAACTCAGCCAGCTGGCGACCCGAGCCTGCGCCAGGCGGTCCGCCGGCAGCCACGGCGTGCCCTGGCCGAGGTACCAGAGGATCGCCTGCGACTCCGCCAGCCATTCTCCTTCCGCAGTGAACAGAACAGGGACCTGGCGCCACGGATTGATGCGCGCGAACGTCTCCGTTTCCAGGTCGCCCTGGACGATATCGAACGTGCGGCGCGCGATCGGCAGGCCCATGTAACCGCAGGCCAGCCGGATCTTCCAGGCATTGCCCGAACGCAGCGTGTCCGCCAGTTCCAGCCGCTTGCCGGCCAAGGGATGGGGCGTCGGATTCATGGTCAGTCCATCTTGATGTTGGCGCGCTTCACGATATCGGCCCATTTTGCCTTCTCGCCCGCGATGAAGCGCTGGTACTCGGCGGGCGTCCCGTCATACAGCTGTGTGCCCTGCGACGCCAGCCGCTGCCTCAGCTCGGGCGACGACAAGGTTTTCTGCAAGGCGGCGCTCAATTTCTCCAGCACCTCGGCGGGCGTGCCGGCCGGCGCGAAGAACGCGTTCCAGGAACTGATCTGCAGACCGGGATCGCCCACCTCGCCGGCGGCGGGAACCTCTGGCGCGGAAGGCAGGCGCTTGTCGGCGGCCACGGCCAGCGCGCGCAGCTTGCCCGACGCCGCGTGCGGCATGATCACGGGGCTGGCGTCCATCACCACGTCGACCTGCCCGCCGATCGCGGCGTTCACCGCCTCGCTTCCGCTCTTGAACGGCACGTGCACGATGTCCACCGCGGCGGTCAGCTTCAGCAGTTCCAGGCCCAGGTGCGGCGAACTGGCATTGCCCGCCGACCCGAAATTCAGCTTCGCGGGATGCGCCTTGGCGTAGGCCACGAACTCGCCGAACGTGGCCGCCGGCACGCCCGCCCGCACTGCCAGCAGATAGGGCGAGCCGGACACCATGCCCACGGGCGCGAACCTGTCCGCATCGTAGGACAGCTTGCTGTAGATCAGCGGGTTCACCACCTGCGTGCCTACCGTGCCCATGAAGATCGTATAGCCGTCCGCCGGCGCCGAGGCGGCCACTTGCGCCGCGATCACGCCGCCCGCGCCCGGCCGGTTCTCCACCACGATGCCCTGCCCCAACGCATCGCCCATGCCCTTGCCCACCTGGCGCGCGACGATGTCCGTGATCCCCCCGGCGCCGAACGGCACGACCAGCCGGATCGGCCGCTCCGGATATGCCGCCTGGGCTCCGCCGCCCGCCATTGCCGCCGCCAGCGCCAACGCGCCCGCCATGCCCCGATACGTCATCCTGGTTCCCCTTTTTGCCGCGGATCGATTCCGCCATGACACAAAGTGTCCTATAGAGCATTGATTTTCCGCAAGAGAAATAGATCTAGGGGAATCCCTGAGCGGAAGAACAGGCCCCTCCTGGAAAGCTTCCATTCCTAAACAGGCTCACTCCGTGCTCCACGGAAGAACCCGATACATTGGCCCTGATCGTGTGCGATGCGGGGCCGGCATGGGTTACCCCGGGGCGGCTTGCCCTTCCTGCGCGTCGCGCGCCTGGCCGATATGTCACTGGTGGCGCGGTCGACAGGCGTTGGCTGTCCGCGGGACTTCGCGCAAGCCAAGGGCTACCCCATGGTGTATGATTCGCCCTTTATTGAATGCGAATTAGTTTCGTTTGCAACACCTAGACAAAGGGGCCCCGGCGCCGCGGGCTTGGACAGGAATGAAGGCTGACGAATACGGTGCGGCATCGTCCATGGACGTGATCTATTGCGATCACCACGAATGGCTCCAAGCGTGGCTGCGACGCCGCCTGGGCAATGCGGCGGACGCCGCCGACCTGGCCCATGACGCCTTTCTCCGCCTGCTCAGCAAGCCGGCCTCGCAAGGATTCAAGAGCTTTCCGGAGGCCCGTGGCTATTTGCGCGCCATGGCCAATGGGCTGTGCGCAGACTTATGGCGCCGCCGTGAAGTCGAACACGCCTGGCTGGACACGCTGGCCGCGCGCCCCGAATCGTTCGAGCCGTCTCCCGAGCAACGCGCGTTGATCATCGAAACGCTGATGGAAATCGGCACGATGCTGAGCCGCTTGCCGCACAAGGCCGCCACGGCCTTCATCATGGCGCAGGTGGACGGTGTGCCCTACCGCGAAATCGCCCAGACCCTCGGGGTGTCGGAACGCATGGTCCAGAAATACATCGCCCAAGGCATGTTGCAGTGCGCGCTGATCGATGCGGGGCTGGGGAGGTAGACGAATGGCGCTGCCTTTAAGCGATCCGCCGCCCGGCGGCGGAGCCGCGCCGTCATTGGAAAGCGCGCCGAAAGCCGATTTCGACAGCCTGCAACAGGCCGCCGACTGGTTTGCCTTGTTGCGCGCGGACGGCGCGACCGATCAGGACCGGATCGCGTGGCGGGCCTGGTTGAGCGAACGAACCGAGCATGCGAGGGCGTGGCGTCACGTCGAAGCCGTCAGCCAGCGGTTCGCGCCGCTGCGCGCGGGCGGGGCCGAGGCAGCGCTGGCAGGCGCCGCCGTGGCGCGCAAGGGCGCGCTCAAGCGGCGTCAACTGCTGGGCAGCAGCGCCATCGCGCTGGGCACGGGCGCGTTGGTTTGGCTGGGATGGCGCTATCCCCCCCTGCGCGATCAGGCGCTGGCGTTTGCGGCCGACTACGCCACGGCTACGGGAGAGCGGCGTGCCCTGCTGCTGGCAGACGGATCGAGAATCTGGTTGAACGCCGGAAGCGCCCTGAATGTGGAATACCGCGACTCGGCTCGGTGTTTGATGCTGCTGAGGGGCGAGATCCTGATCGAAACGGCACGCGACCGCGCGCAACGGCCGTTCTATGTCGAATCCCGCTTTGGACGCATGCAGGCATTGGGCACGCGTTTCAGCGTGCGCCTGACGGAAAACCTGGTCCAGCTGGACGTCTATGACGGCGAAGTGGCGATACGCAACCATGCGGGCGCGTCGGTAAACGTGACGGCAGGCGGCCAAGCCCGCTTCGACGCCGACCTCATCGTATCCACCGCAAGCGCCGACCCCGCCCGGGAAGCGTGGAGCCGGGGCGTCGTGCTCGCCGACAACCTGCCCCTGAAGGCGCTCGTCAATGAACTGGGGCGCTATCGCAAGGGCTATCTGGACGTGGCGCCGGAAGTCGCGGACATGCTCGTCATGGGCGTATTCCCCGCCGACGACTCCGATCGCGCGCTGGACATGCTGGAACGTAATCTGCCCGTGCGCGTGCAGCGGCCGCTGCCGTGGTGGACATCGATCGTCGCGCGCTGACGAGAATTTTTTTGGAAATCAGTTCGGGTTTTTGAATCTCATCCGATTTACGGAATGAGAGAAGATCAGGTCGACACGTCGATGGCCTCCCTCTCGCTGCTCACCACCACGCCTAGAGGGACTTCCGCCTTATGCTTCGCCGCCGTACCCGTTTCTGCGCCGACCGCGCGCTCAACGCCACCCCGCGCTTTACCGTCCGGCCCCTGGCGCTCACTCTGCACCTGGCCGTCGCCGGCGTGATCGGCGGCGCGGCGGCCTGGGCGCCGGCGGCGCGGGCACAAGCCACCGAGGTTCGCGACTACGCCATCCCGGCCGGCCCCCTGACCGCCGCACTGAATCAACTGGCCGCGGACGCCGGCGTATTCCTGACCGCGCCCGGCACGCTCACGCAAGGCAAGACCACCGCCGGCCTGCAAGGCCGCTACCACGTGCAGGCCGCCTTTCAGACGCTGCTCCTGGGTTCCGGCCTGCAAGCCGTCCGGCAGGGCGACAACACCTACACGCTGCGCGCCAATAGCGCCGACGCGCATGCGGCGACAGTTCTGGAACCGGTCGCCGTGTTCGGCGACTTCGACGCGCCCGTCAGCGAAGGCACCGGCAGCTACACGGTGCCGGTCAGCAGCACCGCGACGAAGATGAATCTGTCGATCAAGGAGACGCCGCAATCGATCAGCATAATCACTCGGCAGCAGATCGAGGATCAGCAGCTCAACAGCATGACCGCCGTGCTCAACCAGACGCCGGGCATCACCATGTCGCAAGACGGCGGCGAACGCTTCAACATCTATTCGCGCGGCAGCGCCATGGATACCTATCAACTGGATGGCGTGACCACCACCCAAGTGAACCAGTCGCGCACCATGCCCAGCACTTTGCTCGACATGGCGCTATACGACCGCGTGGAAGTGGTGCGCGGCGCCACCGGGCTGATGACGGGCGCCGGCAGCCCGAGTGGCACCGTCAACCTGATCCGCAAGCGGCCCACGCCCGAGTTCCAGGCCTACGCACAGGTGGCAGCCGGCTCATGGGACCTGTATCGAGCCGAAGCCGATATCTCCGGCCCGCTTGGCGGCAACGGAAAGCTGCGTGGCCGGCTGGTGGCCGCCAAGCAGGACAACCATACCTTCATGGACGCCTACACCCAGGACAAGGACGTACTGTACGGCGTGGTCGAAGCCGATCTGACGGATACCACGCTGCTGCGTTTCGGCATCGATCACCAACGGTACAAGGCGACGGGCGCGCCCGGTGTTCCCTTGATCTTCACCAACGGCCGGCAGACGGACTTCACTCGTTCGACCAGTTCGGGCGCTCGCTGGATGTACGACGAGTTCAAGACCACCAACTACACGGCGAACTTCGAACAGGCATTGGCGCATGACTGGCAGTTCAAGGTCGCCGCCAACTACATGGACGTGGAGCGTTCCAACTTGAACGGCTCGTATCGGGTAGGCTCGGGCCGATCGTTCCTGGACCAGGCCACGGGCAACGCGGGCATGCTGGCCTACCGGGCAGGCGCGACGCAAACCCAGACGGGCGTGGACGTCACGATCCAGGGCCCCTTCGATCTGGGCGGACGGACGCATGAGTTCATTGCGGGCTTCAACTTCCAGAACTATGAGAACAAGCACAAAGGCTGGGACGTGGGCGTATCCACGGTCGATTTCTACACCTGGGGCAACAACATGGCCAGGCCGGGCGACACCGGCACCGTGGGCGAGATCTTCAACGTGAAATCACGCCAGAGCGGCAGCTATGCCGCCTTTCGCCTTAACCCCCTCGATGACGTGCATCTGATTCTGGGCGCCCGGCGGTCCGACTACAACTACGATTATCACTATGAGAGCCCGACCGACAATTTCCTGCAAACCTACACCATGCGCGCGCGCGGTGAGATCACGCCCTACGCCGGCATCGTCTACGACCTGACGCCCGAGCAATCGGTCTACGCCAGCTACACCGATATCTTCCAGCCGCAATCCTCCCAGGACCGCAACGGCAACGTACTCGACCCCATCGTGGGCAAGAACTATGAAATGGGCTGGAAAGGGGAATTCCTCAACCGCCGCCTGAACACCAGCGTGGCGATATACCGGTCCCAGAAAGACAACGTCGCGGAACTGGACCCAGGTTACACGGTACCGGGGACGGAGAATGCCGCCTACCGCGCGGCCAAAGGCGCCAGAACCACGGGCATCGACCTGGAAGTGGCCGGTGAAATCCTGCCTGGCTGGAACATGCATGCGGGCTTTAGCCACGCCAAAAGCGAAGACGCGCAAGGCGCGCAATTGCTGACTCAGTTGCCGGTCAACACGCTGCGCCTGTGGACGACGTACCGGCTGGGCGGCGCCTGGAGCGGGCTGACGGTGGGTGGCGGCCTCGACTGGACGTCGAAGACTTCGTTGTACTTCAGCCGCTATGACAGCACGGTCAAGCAGGATGCGTACACGGTGGTCAATCTGATGGCGCGCTACCAGTTCAACAAGAACCTGGCGGCAACGTTGAACGTCAATAACCTGTTCGACAAATCCTACTACCAGGGCATAGGCGGAAGCTATGGGCATTACGGCTCGCCACGATTCGCGAGCGTGACGCTGCGCTACGATTTTTGATTCAGACGAGCGGCGCATTGCGCTGCCCGATGCTTGCAGCGCATTGGGGCGCGAGTGGCTGCAATGGGTCGGAAGCAGCGGTCACTGAGTCAATGCGCGCCCCGGCTGGAGCCGGGCGCGAGCCCCATGACGCGCTTGAACGCGCGACTGAATGCCGCCTGCGATGTATAGCCCAGGCGTTCGGCGACCGCATCAATCGACAGCCTGTCGTAGGTCAGCCATTGCCTGGCGAGCCGCATCTTCAACTCGGTCGCGTAGCGCAAGGGCGGAGTCCCTACCGTGGCGTGAAATCGCTCTGCAAAGACCGAACGCGAAATATGGCACTCGTCCGCCAATTCGGCCAACTTCCAGTCTCGGGCGGGCTGGCGGTGCAACGCCAGGATGGCGCGGGCAAGCCGCGGGTCCCGCAGCGCCGCGGCCAGGCCGGAGGCGTTGTCGCAGCCGCACTCGATCCATCCCCGGACGATCATCGCGGCCACCACTTCGGCGAGCCGGGCCAGGATATCCGCAAAACCCACGCGTCTGGAACAGATCTCCCCTTTCATCGAAGAGAGAATCGGAATCAGGCCAGGATAGCGATCGCTGCCTGCATCCACGCACATGACATCCGGCATCAATTGGCCGAGGGCCCGCATGCCGCCGAGGTCGAATTCCATGCAACCGTAGAAAAAGATCGCGCTTGGCACGGCGCTGGCGCTGGGGCACGTATCCACCTCAGTCACGGAATTGCCGATCAGGTTCGCCGCGAGCGTCTCGATGTCCTGGACCTGGGCATCCTCGCCCGATAGCCATTGATGGGCTTGCCCATGAGGCAGGAACACGGCATTGCCGGCGCTCAGTTCATGCAGGCTTCCGTCGCCGGTGCGCAGCAGGGCCGATCCCACCGCCAGGTAATAGAAGTATCCGTGGCCCGCCTTGGCGTCAACACCCAGCCCAAAACTCGGCCCGGTCTGCACACGCCTGTAGTGCACGCCTCGCAGGCGCATTCCCGTAAGCAATTCGCTGATCAGGTGGGGAGGAAGCGCGTAGTCCGGGGCAGGCATGATCGGATTTTCTATCATAAATTCAGTACGGATCATCATAGATCATCCCATTCTGTCCACCTAGACTTGCACCCACTGTTTTTTTGGATGAGTGAAATGCATAGTGATGTGGACAAATCCCAGCCTGACGGTTCGGCAGGCGCCGAGAACATCGAACCGGCTTCGCCTGCGTGGACGGCAGTGTTCTCGTTGGCGATGGGCGTATTCGGTCTCCTGACCGCGGAGTATCTGCCGGCAAGCCTGCTGACGCCCATGGCGGAGACGTTGCGCGTATCGGAAGCCATGGCGGGACAGGCGGTGACAGTCACGGCGGTGGTTGCCCTTTTCGCGGGCTTGCTGGTGCCGGGCCTGACACGCGCCCTCGATCGCCGAACCGTGCTGCTCGGCTTTTCGACTTTGATGATCGTGTCCAATCTGTTGGTCGCGGCATCGTCCAGTATGTGGGTATTGCTGCTGATGCGCGTTCTGCTGGGGATCGCCCTGGGAGGATTCTGGAGCATGGCCGCGGCTGTCGCCATGCGATTGGTGCCGGCAGCGCTCCTGCCGCGCGCGTTATCCATCATCTTCAGCGGCATCGCCGTGGGAACCGTGGTCGCCGTGCCCTTGGGGAGCTATCTGGGCGGCCAATTCGGATGGCGCAGCGCCTTTGTCGCCGCAGGGGCCGTGGGCATGATGACGCTGGCATTCCAGTGGTTCACATTGCCGCGGATGGCGCCCCGCGGGTCCGTCCGGCTGAGAACGATCCTGGACGTGCTCTTGCGACCCGGAATCGCGGTTGGCATGCTCGGCTGCATCCTGGCTCATACGGGCCACTTCGCCCTCTTCACCTATATCCGGCCTTTCCTGGAAACCACGGTCGGCGTCAAGACGGACGGCCTTGCGCTCATGTTGCTCGGCTTCGGCATCGCAAACTTCTTCGGGACCATGCTCGCCGGCTGGTTGATGCAGCGCAGCCTGCATTTCACCCTGGCGCTGATGCCTGCGATCGTCGGCGTCGTCGCCTTGGCGATGGCCATTTTTTCCACCTCCCTGATCGGACAGGCCGTGTTGGTCGCGGCCTGGGGCCTCGCATTCGGCGGCGTGCCCGTCGCTTGGTCGAATTGGGTCGCGCGGGCCGTGCCGGATCAAGCCGAAAGTGCGGGGGGTATGGTCGTGGCCTCGGTACAGTCATCGATCGCCACGGGCGCAGCCGCAGGCGGAGCCATGTTCAGCCTGAGCAGCATTGGCGGCGTGTTCATTGCGGGAGGATGCCTCATGCTGCTGGCCGGCCTGTTCATCTCGATGCGGGTCAATGTGCCGTCGCCGTCATTCGGCGCGGCCGCACAGCCGGCGGTTCATCTCTAGCACGGCGCTCCGAAGAGGCGGTTCTTCCTGCGTGGCGCGTTGGCACGATTTCCCAGCCTGCCCGAAGGCATGCGGCAGTTCCCTGCCCATGCCTGACGCACGCAAAAGCCGAACACACGCCTAAAGTGTCATCTGTTGACACTGTATATTGTCTGTTGACACGATCCGCAAATGCATTTCAAATGCGACCTAGCTCGGAGATGCCGAGCGATTGAACTCAATACCGATAGCTTGGGGACAACAATGAGCAGCCCGATGTCAAGAAAAGGACGCCTGAAGTCCTTGCGCGCAGTTGGTGTAGGCAACGCACTCGAATGGTTCGACTGGACGCTTTACGCCACCTTCTCCGCATTCCTGGCACGCAACCTTTTCGACAAAACCGACGCGCGCTCAGCGATGCTGTCGACCCTTGCAGTATTTGCGGCGGGCTTCATCGCGCGCCCGTTGGGCGGCCTGATCTTCGGAAAACTGGCCGACCGGCTCGGACGGCAACGCATCATGCTCATCACGATGTCGCTCCTGGCCCTCAGCAGCCTTGGAATCGCGCTGATCCCGACTTACGAATCGATAGGCTTGTCCGCTTCCATAGCCCTCATGATCTTCCGGCTTTTGCAAGGGATTGCGCATGGCGGCGAGACGGGCGTTTCGTACACCTACGTGGCAGAGATTGCGCCGAGCAGGCACCGCGGCCTGTGGTCGAGCTCAATCTATCTGGGCGTCATGGCGGGCGTGATAGCCGCCACGCTGGTGGCTGCGGCGCTGACAGCGGTTCTTGAGCCCGCCGCGATGAACGACTACGGATGGCGTATCGGTTTCGCGATCGGCGGCGTGCTCGGCGTTTACGTGCTTTTCATGCGCCGCAACATCGAGGAATCCCACGTCTTCGCCGAACAGCAGGCCCAGACTTCGCCGAGCCGGAAACTGTCGCGCCGTGAAGTGTTCCGCATTGCCCGCAATCTCGTCATGCTCAACTGTTCCGCCAACGTCACCTACTACGCCTGGGTGACATTCGCGCCGGCGACCGCGATCGCCAAAGGCATGGATGCGGCAGGGGCCTATCGCGCCAGCCTGTTCGCGATGATCTTGTGCGTGCTCTGGCTGCCCGTCTGCGGGATCATTTCCGACAAGCTCGGGCGCAAGCCGATTATCGTGCTCTGGGGCATTCTCGTTGTCGTGCTCACCCATCCCATCGCCACCATGGTGACCACGGAGCCGCGCACACTCTTCTGGTCGCAGGTCGTCGGACTGGCCGCGTGGTCTCTCATCGCTTCGATCTTTCCCGCGGTGCTGTCGGAGCAGGTGCCTACACAGGCGCGCGCACAAGGCGTTGGATTTGTCTCGTCGGTGTCCGTTGCCATCTTCGGAGGAACGGCGCCTTATCTGAACGCTTATCTTGCGGGGATCGGCCTGGAGCACGTGTATACCTACTACGTGATGGCCCTGGGCGTCGTCACCATCGCCGCCGGGCTCCTGATCCGGGAAACCGCCGGTGTCGATCTTAGTGAAATCGCGAACGACGCCGTCGCCAGCTCCCCGTCCGCGGGCATCAATCAGTACGCAGGCGGGCGCTGACCTCGGCTGCCGCCGCTTGCAGCAATGCAAGCATCTCGGGCACGCCGTCTTTGATCACGATTTGAGGAGTCAAGGTTGCAATGCTTATGCTGGCCACGAGCTGGCCGTTTCGGTCCAAGACCGGTACGCCGAGGGCAGACATTCCCAGCGTATACGTGTCAACGGCAAGCTCCCAGCCACGCTTGCGGATCTGAGCGGCATCGCGCTCCAGCGCGACCGGATCCACCACGGTACTCGTCGTCGGCCGCTCCAGCGGAGCCTGCAGGACTTTCGCACGCTCTTCTGCCGACAAATAAGCCAGCAGCACTCGAGGCCCCCCGCTGTGGTTCAAGGAAACCCGGGTACCTATGCCTGACCAGCGCGTATCGACATGCAGGTCGGGACTTTTTACGCGGTCCAGGCATAACGCGGAACCGTCAAAGTAAGTCCACAGGAAGGAAGTCGCGCCGCTGCGCTCGGCAAGGCGGGTCAACGCCGGCGCCGCGATATCACGAAGGTCGTTTCCATACTGGACGGCAGGCATGAGCATCAGGATGCCTGCTCCGAGCGAATAGGTTTTTGTCGAATCGTCGAACTCGATGAAGTCGCCGGAAGCCAGCGTCTGCAGCAAACGCCTCGTCGTGCCTTTGTCGAGGCCACTCAGCCGAGTCAATTCGGCAAGAGAAAGGCGCGTGGTTGTTGGACCGAAGGCTCGCAGAAGCGCCATCGCGCGTTCTACAGCGCGGACTTTGGACAGCGAGCCACTTGCTTCACCCATCACCGTTCCTTAAAGACAAAAAATCCATAACGAGTGTCATCTGATGACACATCATATCATTTATGTACGCGTGGCCCGCGCGCCCGCGGCATGCCGAGTATCGAGGGCCATTGAAACAAATGAAGAATATGACAATCGAGCCGCAGCACGCGCCTCAAGCTGGCGATCCCGAAATTGCAGTTCAGCAGGCATCGGGGCCACGCCAAGGCGCTCGCGAGACTTGGGTCGAAGTCCCCTCGCGAAATGGCGCGATTGCGGCCTGGTGCTATACCGACCGCCGCTCCTACCTGCCGAATGAAACTGTGCACCTACACGTTTCTTCAAATTGCGATCGCGTCGGCCTGAAGATCTACCGGGACGGCGCGAACCGGCTTCTGATGCATCAAACCGGCGTTCGCGCCGCGGGCTTCCATCCCGCTCCCGATGGCGCGTATGAATATGGATGCGACTGGCCGGTTTTCGCGCAATGGACCCTGCCTGCGGACACGCCTTCCGGCGCCTGTATCGTCGAGGTAGTCGACGCCAACGGCGCTCCCCTCGGACACCACGTATTCATCGTGCGCGCGCGTCACAAGCGCGAGCACGCGCTTGTTCTTGTGGCTGCCACCTCCACCTGGGCTGCCTACAACGACTGGGGAGGAGCCAACCATTATTTCGGCATACATCCCGGCACGCCTCGTGGACGCGCCCCCATCCTGTCCGCCCGGCGCCCGTGGGCCCGAGGTCAGGCTTGGCTGCCTTCCGATGCCCCTCGCTCGATCAATACGCGGCGCCCCGGCAGGGCCGGACCGGCCCGATACGAGTTCATTGAATGGGCGGCCGCCCACGGATTCAGCAAATACTATGCGCTGGCCGGATGGGCCTCTTACGAGCGCCTTTTTCTTATCTGGGCGGAAGAACACGGCTATGCGGTCGACATCATCACGCAAGACGATCTGCATCATGACCCCGAGGCGCTCAGCGATTATCGCTGCGCGGTCTTCGTCGGCCATGACGAGTACTGGTCGCGTGAAATGCGGGATCATGTCGACGCTTTTGTCGAAGGCGGCGGCAACGTCGCCAGATTCGCAGGGAATTTCATGTGGCAGGTTCGACTGGAGGCCGGCGGCACAAGACAGGTAGCCTACAAGTACGACGCCCGAGCTCTCGACCCTTTCGCAACCGCGAAGCCCGCGCTGATGACCAGCGCATGGGAAGACCCGCTGATAAACCATCCCGGGGCTTCGACGTTCGGCGTAAACGGCCTTAGGGGAATCTACGCCGGATTCGGAGGCATGGCCCGGCGCGGCCCGCGCGGTTTCTCTGTCTTCAGGCCCGAACACTGGGCCTTCTCAGGCACGGGCCTGTGCTATGCGGATATGTTCGGCGACTCGGTCAATATCTTCGGCTACGAAGTGGACGGCCTGGACTACACCTTTGTCGACGGACGCCCGGAGCCGCTGGGCACGGATGGAGCGCCTCAAGGACTGGAAATCCTGGCCATGGGTTGGGCGACGCTTTCCGAAACCGGCCGCGCCGAAGATGCGTACTCATTCATGCTGGGCGAGCGCGATGCGCGGTTTCGAGCAACGCTGCTGGAGACAGCGGCAACCGCTGAAAACGTCCAGCGCCACAGCCGAGGCAGCGGCATGATCGTGCACTTCAAAAAAGGACGGGGCCAAGTTTTCACGGCAGCGACGTGCGAATGGGTATACGGTCTTAGCCGGGGCGACGGGACGACCGAGACGATCACGAACAACGTTCTTAAAAGGTTCATCGGCTCAGACTGACAGACCACACACGGATTTGTCTGCTCGGCGGCCCTGCCACCCAATAACCAGTCGGACCGGAGCGCTCGAGAACGATCTGGCGGAAAAGGCGAACTTCCCGGCGAAGAAGCAACGGCACGCCCATAAAATTCGCGCTTTTCGGCTAAAGTTGGCTCAACACCCTTCCACACCCGCCAAATCCAAAGAGCACGCACGCTGCCCATCGGACGCGAAGGCATGCGTCGCGTGGGACGGCCTAAGCCGTCATACCGAAATTCTCGAACATGGCAGCTAGAGCGCTCAACCAATCAGAGCTCGACTTTTTTCATAGCGAAGGATACTTGCGACTGAGCCTCTTTCATTCCAAGGACACGCTGCAGCCGCTCAGGGAGAGCATCCTCCGAGAGCTATCGCGACTCAAGGTCTGGGCCGGCGGAAAGCGCCTTGGCAGATCACTGAGCGATTTATCGCCATTTCAGCAAATATCAAAGCTCTCGTCGATGGTGAAGATTGCGGGCCTGGACGAAACGCTGAACACGGCGGAGATCCGCAGCGCAATCGCTGGGCTTACCGGCAGGACACCTCACTCCAGCCAAGGTTCGCAACCCTTGCTTTCTCTTCCTCATCAGGGGCCATGGTCCTTGCGCAACCTGGCCTGGCACGTCGACGTGGCAGCGACACCTGAAGGCGAGATCCCCGGCATCCAGGCGTTCTATCTGATCGACGACGTTGGTTCGCACGGAGGCGCGACTTTGGCGTTGGCCCGTTCTCATCGCCTGGCGGGGGAGTTGGCTGGCAGGCTGCGTGGATCGTTGAAAATGTCAGGCGATCTCGAAGCCGCCCTCCGCGCATCCAACACAGAGATCATCGAAATGTCAGGACGGGCTGGCGACGTTTTCTTGATGGACATGCGCGTGCTGCATACTCCGTCCGTCAATTCGGCCAACCGTATCAGAATGATGGCCACCACCCGTTTCACGCTGCGCGCAAGCAGATAAGGGCGCAGTCTGCCCGGAGTTCCCGACGTTACCGGTCAGCGCGGTGGACCTGCCCAGGCGCCCACATCTGTTGCGCGAGACATCGATGCCGCTGGCGATCGTCGGCGGGCTGGGAGCGTTGTTCGGACTGACAATGCGGTTTGGCCGGCGGAACTGAATGGCGCCGCTTCCTGCGCAGCGGAGACGGCGCTCCCTCGCTCAAACTATGACGCGCCCTCTTCTCTTTTCAGCGCGGCGGCAACGCGAGCGGCGGCGCCGATGGCCATCAGCGGCGCGACGGCCAGCGCCGCGAACAGCCACCACGCGGCGCGCGACGTGCCCTCGATGCCGCCGGGCACGTTAAGACCGCCCAGGTTGGCGAGCATGCCCGCCAGCGCCGAGCCCAGCGCCGTGGCGAACAGCTGCACCGTGGTGATCGAGGTGGCGGCGGTGTCCTGGTCGCCGCTGGGAGCCACCTGCAGAATCCGCGTCAGCAGGTGCGGCCAGCCCAGACCGATGCCGAAACCCACCAGGGCCAGCCCCAGGCAGATGAACGCGAGGACCGTTCCATCGCCCTGCGAATGCAGGGGCGCGCTGAACGCCAGCGCCACCATCCCCGCCAGCACCAGCGCGGGGCCGCTGGCGATGGCGCGGCGGATGCCCTCATGCTTCCACCCCGAACTCCAGATCTCCGATACCGTCCATCCCGCCGCCATCAGCGCGGCCAGATAGCCGGAAACCAGGGGCGTCTGGGCGTGCAGGACCTGCAGGAAGTACGGCACGAAGGTTTCGCTGGTCATGCCCACCACCAGCAATCCGATCGTGAGATACAGGGCCAGCAACGGAGAATCCAGGCGCAGGGCGTCCTTGGGAAACAGCCGGGTTTCGCTGGTGAATTCCCTGCGCACCAATAGCAGGGTCGACCCTGCGGCCAGGGCCACGCCGGCGATATTCCACAAGGGATCCGGCGACATGCTGCCCACGCTCACCGCCAGCACGGCCAGGGTCAGCAGCAGCAATTGCGCCAACGGCAGCCTGCCCGCGCCGGCCCTGGCGTCCTGCGCGCGCGCAGGCAATACCAGCCAAACCAGCGCCACGTACACGAGCGTCATCGGCACCAGCGAGCCAAACGCGGCGCGCCAGGCATTCATTTGCGCAAACACACCGCCCACCGCCGGCCCCAGCAACGTCGCCACGCCCCACATGCCGGAGATCAGCGCCATCGCCATGGGCCACAGGCGCTCGTCGAATACCGAATAGATCATGGCGTAGCACAGGGCGAACAGGAAGCCGCCGCCCAGCCCCTGCAAGGCGCGGCCCAACAGCATTACCGGCATGCTCGGCGCCAGCGCGCAGACCAGGCTGCCCGCGATGAAAATCGCGGTTGCGACGGCGTAGGCGCCACGCGAGCCCGCGGCCGCCAGCAACCTGGCCGTCAGCGCGGAGCCAAGAATGGAAGCGACCACGAACAGCGTCGTATTCCAGGCGTAGAGCTCCAGCCCCCCGATTTCCTTGACCACCGACGGCAGCACCGTGGTGGCGATGTAGATATTGATGGCGTGCAGCGCCACCCCGCCCGCCAATGCGATGGAACGCGCCAGATTCACCCCGGAGAGCAGTCCTCCCCAACTTCCTTCCCGTGCCGACATGCGATCTCCAGACAACCAAGGCATACGCATCGTTGTCCAGGACGGGTGGATGCGCCACGCAAATAAAACAAGAATATTCTTGGATTATTATGGAGACGCTACCGATCCGTCAAGGAATCGCCTGGCGAATTCGGCAAGGGCCCGCGCGGGCGGATCGCGCGGGCGCGGCCGTGGCGTCACGCGCGCCGGCGCGCGCGCGAGGCGGTCGTGGCCAGCACCGCGACCGCCAGGACCAGCGGCACGAAAGACACCCACAGCACCGTATTCCAATCGTAGGCGGCCAGCAGCCCTCCGGAGGCAAACGAGCCGACGGCCATGGTGCCGAAGACGACAAAATCGTTGAGGGACTGCACCCGGGTTTTCTCTTCCGGACGATGGCATTCCAATACCAGCGCGGACGCGCCCACGAAGCCGAAGTTCCAGCCCACGCCAAGCAGGATCAGCGTGAGCCAGAAGTTGGCGACGTCGATGCCGGTCAGGCCGACGGCCGCGGACAATCCGGTAAGCAGCAAGCCGGCCGCCACGATGCGGCCGGCGCCGAACCTGACGATCAGGCGCCCGGTGAAGAAACTGGGCGCGTACATGGCGATGACGTGCCATTGCAGGCCCAGGTTGGCGTTCTCCTGCGAATGGCCGCAGATATGCATCGCCAGCGGGGCCGCCGTCATGAGGAAGTTCATCAGCATGTAGGAAACGGCCCCGCAGATGACGGCCGTAACAAACAGAGGCTGGCGCGCAATGACGGCCAGCGGGCGCCCCTTCGCGACTTCGGCCGCCGTCGGCGCAGGCAGTCGGACGCCCAGCAGGACGACGGCCGACAGCGCGGCGACCGCGGCCTGCACCAGGAAGGTGGCAGCGAACATGTGCGGCTGCCAGAGATACATGGTGTGCGTGACGAGCTGCGGCCCCACCACGCCCGCGACGACGCCGCCTCCCATCACGAAGGAAAGCGCGCGCGCCCGCAACGCGGGAGAAACGCCGTCCGCCGCGGCGAAGCGGAAGGAAAGCACCACCGCCGCATATGCGCCGCCGAAGAAGGTCGCCAGGCAGAACAGCCAGAACGAACTCGACACGATGGCCGCGGCCGCCAGCAATCCCACCAGCACGCCGCAAGCCGTGCCGGCCAGGAAGGCTGCCCTTCTGCCGTGGCGGCGCGCAATGGTTCCCGCGGGCATGATGCAGGCCGCCATGCCCACCACGAAAATCGAGATGGGCAAGGTCGCCAGCGCCTTGTCCGGGGCCAGCATGTCTCCGACGATCGCCCCGGTGGCGTAGACCACGACGGAGTTCGCGCCGGCCAGCGCCTGGGCGATGGTCAGCCGCGCGATGTTTCCGCGCTGCTCGCGCGACGAGAGTTCTTGGATGGGACCGCTGGCTGATGCTGGCGCGACGGAGGACAAGGCATACCTCGGTTGTAAGTAAATAATCACAGGTTATAAAGCGACACGATAACGCCTTTCCCGGTTATCGCCGGGATGTCGCCGGACTCCAGGGACGGGAAAGGCCCGCTTACGCAGGCCCGACCGGCCCGTCGGCTCGGTCCATGGTGAGCACCATGCGGAACTTCGCCTCGCCGGATCTCATGCGCCGATAGGCCTCTTCGGCGCGATCCAGCGGCATGGTTTCGACACTGGGCAGCGCGTCGGCAAGCCCGCTGAACCTCAGCGCTCTTTCGGCTTCATGCGGCGATCCGGTAAGAGATCCTGCGACCGCGCGCTCACCGCCCACCAGATGCGACGAAACGATAGGCAACGCGTCCGGGCATATCCCCAACAGCATCATCTTTCCCCGTGCCGCCAGCCCCGCAATGGCCGCCCAGCCGGCCGACGCCGACCCGCTGCCCGACGCTCCACATGGAGGACACGCCCGGCCCCAGCGCGGCGATGCGTCCCACCACTTCATGGCCGGGCACGCGCGGCCGGCCCGGGGACGCCCCCGCGCGTTCGATATCCGCCGCATCGGCGCCGCAAACGCCGCAGGCTTCGACGTCCAGCAGCACCTCGCCATCGCCGGGCGCGGGCGCCTGACGTTCGACGAGCTCCAGCCTGCCGGGATAAATCGCCTGTACGGCGCGATACGTGGTCGTCATGGCCGTCCGCGGTCGCTCAGTTGCGGCCGGCCATCACGCCGCCGTCCACGTCCCAGATGGCGCCCGTGACCCAGCCCGCCTTCGCAGAGAGCAGGAACACGATGGCTTCGGCAACGTCCCGCGGGGTGCCGATGCGGCCAATGGGGTGGAATCCATTAAATCCTTGCAGCGCGCCCTGCACCTTGTCCTTGGGGATGAAGCCTTCGTAGATCGGCGTCTGCACCACGGCCGGCGACACCGCGTTCACGCGGATACGGTGAGAAGCCAGCTCCATCGCCAGATGCTGCGTCAGCGCATGCAAGCCGGCCTTGGCCATCGAATAGGCGGACGACGGCGTCGCGGCGATGGCCTGCCTGGCCCACATCGAACCGATGTTGACGATCGATCCCGGACGGCCGTTGGCGGCCATGTTCGCGGCAACTTTCTGCGTGACGAAGAAGAACGCCTTGTTGAGCTTCATGTACTGCTCGTAATCCGCATCCTGGTGTTCCAGGAAGGGCTTGGGAAAGAACACCCCGGCGGCGTTGACCAGTAGATCGATATCGGTATGGCTCGCATCGATCTCCGCGAGCAGCGTGGCAAGTCCGGCCTCGGTGGAAAGATCCGCGGTCACGCCCCATACCGGGCCCTGCTGGGCCAGCTCGCTACGCGCCTGCGCCGTCTTCTCCTCGCGGCTCCCCACGATCACGACGCTCGCTCCTTCGGCGAGCGCCAGTCTTGCTGCCTCGCAGCCCATGCCGCTGGTGCCGCCCACGACCAGCAGCTTCCTGTCCTTGAATTCACCGCCCACGATGAAACCTCCCGGCGCTCGGCGCCCTAATCCATCGATAGAAAAACTGTGCGCCAGAGCGCATTCACAAACAGAATTCTTTACCTGAGCCTTCACCGCCGCAAACGAGATAAACTTCCCTTCACTGAAAGAAAATCTTTATCGATATGAAGTCACCCGTGCACCTAAACGCCTTGCGGGCGTTCGAGGCCAGCGCCCGGCACCGGAGCTTCTCCGCCGCCGCCGCGGAACTGCACGTCACGCCCGCCGCAGTGGGTCAGCTCGTACGCACCCTGGAGCAATGGCTGGGCGCACCCTTGTTCCATCGCGGCGCAAGCGGCAAAGCCCGCCTGATTCCCACCGAGGCCGCCGAGCGCGCGCTTGTCGATATCCGCGCGGGCCTGGCTAGGCTTGCGCAGGGCTTGGACCGGCTCAAGGAGGCATCCCCGAACGGGCTGCTGACCGTGGCCGTCAGTCCCGCGTTCGCGGCGAAGTGGCTGCTGCCGCGCATCGAGCGCTTCCAGGCCGCATGGCCCGATACCGACGTGCGGCTGGATACCAATCTCAAACCCGTGGACTTCGTCTCCCAACAGATCGATATTGGCGTGCGCTACGGCTTGGGTGTCTGGCCCGAGCTGGTGGCGGAAAAACTGATGGACGAAGAGGTCTACCCTGTCTGTTCGCCCGCGCTCCTGCAGCGCCGCGGCCGGCTCGACCGCCCTGCGGATCTGATGCGCGAAACGTTCATCCATGACCTGTCGATGGACGGCCGCCTAGGATTCCCGACCTGGGATATGTGGCTGGAAAAAGCCGGCGTACGGCAGCGCCCGGCTCGGCGCGCCATGAAGATCAACAATTCCGCGGCGGTGTTACAGGCGGCGATCGATGCGCACGGCGTCGCGCTGGCTCGTAGCGTCATGGCGCGCGACGATCTGGCCGCGGGGCGCCTGCTCAGGCTGTTCCCGGAGGTTGAGTTCCGATCCGCCCTGGCCTACTACGTGATCTACCGCCCCGAGACGGCCTCCCAGCCGCGGCTGAAGGCCTTCCGGGACTGGCTCTTCGACGAGGCCGTGACTTCCCCGAACGGCACGGCGGCCGAGAAGCGCTAAGGCGCATGCCGCGCGCGCTCAGCATTCCCCGGCGAACGCCGCCAGTTCGTCCGGATCCAGCCAATCGGCCAATGCCGCGGGGTCGGGCGGCTGCGGCGCCGTGGGCCTGGCGTTGGGCGTCCTGCTAAAGCGCGGCGCCGGCGCCGGCTGCGTGATGCCGTCGATGTCCAGCAGCGTTTCCCGCGCCTTGATCTGAGGATGCTCGGCGGCGTCGGCCAGCGTCTGCACGGGCGCCACGCACACATCCAGCTCGGCCAGCCTTGCGCACCATTCATCGCGGCCGCGCCGGGCGAAGGCCTCGCGCAGCACCGTCCGCAGACGAGGCCACGTGCTCCTGTCCTGGTGATCGCCCAGTGCCTGGATGGCGCTGTCGTCCAGGCCCAGGTTGCGCAGCAGCGATTCGTGGAAACGGCGCTCTATCGGGCCGACGGAAAGCCACTTGCCGTCGGCGCATGGGTATACGTCGTAGAACGGCGCGCCGGAATCCAGGATGTTGGTGCCCCGCTCCGGCCGCCACGAACCGGATGCGGCCAGGCCGAAGAATGCCGTGGCCATGGAAGCCACGCCATCCATCACGGCGGCATCCACCACCTGGCCTTGCCCGGACTGGCGGGCCTCGATGATCGCGGCCAGCATGCCCAACGCGAGGTACGGGCCGCCGCCGCCGAAATCGCCTACCAATGCAAGCGGCGGCGTGGGCGGCTGGCCGGCCCGGCCGATGGCATCCAGCACGCCGGTCACGGCGATGTAGTTGATGTCATGCCCGGCCACCCGCGCCAGCGGGCCATCCTGGCCCCAGCCCGTGACGCGGCCATAGACCAGGCGCGGATTCTCCGCCAGGCATGCTTGCGGCCCCAGTCCCAGCCGCTCCGTTACGCCGGGGCGGAACCCTTCTATCAGCGCGTCGGCCTTGCGCAAGAGCCGCAGCACCAGGGCGATGGCGCGAGGATTCTTCAGGTCCAGCGCAATGGAGCGCCGGTTGCGCAGCAGCAGGTTGTATTTCAGCTCCCGTTTCACTCCCAGGTCCGCCGGCTCCTTGCGCTCGATGCGCAGAACGGTGGCGCCCATGTCGGCCAGCAGCATGGCCGCCATCGGCCCTGGACCGATACCCGCCAATTCGATGATCCTGATTCCAGCCAAAGGCCCCATGCTTACTCTCCTATGCAATGGCGGCTGGCGCGCCGCCGGATCAAAGCAGCTCGACGGCGATGGCCGTGGCTTCGCCTCCGCCCAGGCACAGGCTGGCGACTCCGCGGCGCAGCCCGCGCCGCTCCAGCGAGTGCAGCAACGTCACGATGATGCGCGCGCCAGTGGCGCCCACGGGGTGCCCCAGGGCGCAGGCGCCGCCCTCGACGTTGACGCGCTCCTGCGAAAGGCCCAGGTCGCGCAGGGCGATCAGCGTGACGACCGCAAAGGCCTCGTTGATCTCGAACAGGTCCACGGAGTCGCGGCTCCAGCCCACCCGGTCGAGCAGGCGCGCGATGGCATGCACCGGCGCCACAGGGAACTGCCCCGGGGCCAGCGCCGCGGCCGCATGCCCGACGATGCGCGCCCGCGGCGCCAGGCCCAGCGTTTCCGCATGCCCTTGCCGCGTCAGCACCAGGGCCGCCGCGCCGTCCGATATCGATGAGGCGTTGCCGGCCGTGACCGTGCCGTCGGGCGTGAATACCGGCTTCAGGCCGGCAAGCCGCGACGCGTCGCACAGACCCGGCGTCTCGTCATGGCTGACGAGGGCTCCAGCCGTCTCGCCACGGCGCGCGCGCGCCGCGATGGGCGCAATCTCGGCCGCGAAGCGTCCCGCCGCAATGCTGGCCTGGGCGCGCAGCACGCTCTGCTCGGCGTAGGCGTCCTGCTGGGCGCGGCTGAATCCATGCTCGCGCGCCGCCAGGTCGGCATAGTGCCCCATCAGATGGCCTTCGTAGGCGTCCTGCAGGCCATCGCGATACATATGGTCCAACAACTGCCCGTCGCCAAGGCGGTAGCCTTGGCGTGCCTTGGGTATCAGATGCGGCGCATTGCTCATGGATTCCATGCCCCCCGCCAGCACCAGGTCGGCCGATCCCGCGCGCAGAATGTCGTGGGCGAGGATTGCCGCCTTCATGCCGGAACCGCACATTTTGCTAAGCGTCGTCGCCTGCACCGTGGTCGGCAGCCCCGCGCCAAGCACGGCCTGACGCGCCGGCGCCTGGCCCAGGCCCGCGAACAGGCAGCATCCCATCAACGCCTCCTGCGCGGCATCCGGGGACAGCCCGGCCTGGCGCACCGCGGCGGCCAGCGCATGAGCGCCAAGCTGGGGCGCGGTGTAGTGCGACAGCGCCCCCTGGAAGGCGCCGATGGGCGTGCGCTGCGCGCCTACGATGACAACGGGATCTGAATGGTTCGACATGGTTTGATGCCTCGGTTCAAGAATGGGTTCGAGCAGCGCGGCCGCTACGCGGAAACGCAGGGCGCGTTCGCGCCGCTGCCGGCAGGCGCCGCCTCCATGATGCCCCGCACGAAGTCCAGCAACGTCTGGCTCTCGCCAGTCAGCAATTGGCGGCCGATCAGGCCGGCGCAATCGTTCTCGCTCATGCCGGCCGCGCGCCATTCATGCAGCCGCGTGGTGTAGATGCCCAGGGCCAGTTCCTCCGTTATCCCGATCGCGCCGTGAATCGCGTGCGCAATGGCGCAAACAACCGGAATGGCTTCGCATGCCCGCAGTCTTGCGCAGGCCGCAAGCGAGGCGTCGGGGAACAAGGCGCCGCTGGCGCAGGTCAGGCGCGCCGCCATCGCGGTCGACGCTACCTGTTCGGCAAGCACGCTGATCTCCTGTTGAATCGCCTGGAAGCGCCCCAGGGCCCTGCCGAACTGCTGGCGCTCGCCAACAAAGGCGATGCAGCGGTCCAGCACCGCCTGCATGGCGCCGGCGATGCCGGCCGCGTCGGCGGCGTTGCGCCAGGCCTGCGCGGAATCGTCCGGCAAGGCGACGCGGCCGATGACCGGCGGCGACTCCGGCCATGCGGGCGCGGCGCTGGCGCGCGGCCGGAACAGACCGGGATCGGGCGAGACAGGAGCGGCCACCAGCAATAGACAGCCATCGCGCTGCACCAGCACGCTGCGCGCCAGCCCGGCTCCCGGCGTCTGGACGCAATGCAGCCCGCTGGGTCCGGACCGCGCCGGCGCCAAGGCAATGGGGCCTTCAGGCACCGCCTGGCCGGCGGCGCGCAACAGGGCGCGCGCCAGCATGGTGTCGGCCAACGGGTACGGCAAGGCCGCCTGGCCCGCGGCCCGCAACAGCCCCTGGGCGTCGGCCAGCGACAGCCCCGCCCCGCCCAGCTCCGCCGGCGTCAGGGCGTCGACATAGCCCAGCGCGTCGATGTCCTGCCAGATGCGCGCGGCGAGGCGCTCCGTATCCGGCCCGCCGTCCATGGCCTCGATCTCGCGGACACGCTCCAGCGGACACAGGCCGGCCAGCGCGCGCAGGAATTCGTCATGCAGGTCTTGCTCAATGGTTTGCGACATGCGCTTTCCTTCTGGTGTGCACAGGCCCTAGCGCAGGCCAAGTTCGCGCGCGATGATGCCGCGCAGAATATGGCGCGTGCCGCCCCGCAGCGAAAAAGTCGGATTGATGAGCGTCAGGTAGGCCAGCGTGCGCGCCAATACCTCATCCGGCGCAGGTCCCGCGCCGGCGCGCAGCGCCTGGCCTATCCATTCAGGCACGGCCTGCTCGAACTCCGTGCCCAGGTCCTTCACCAGCACCGCCGCGAGACTGGCGTCGGCGCCTTCGTTGAGGCGCTGGGTCACCGCCAGGGACATTGCGCGCAGCACGGCCAGGCGCCCGGCCAGCCGCCCGGCAAGCCGGATCTGCTCCGAATCCGGCGCGCCTCCCCCCCGGCGCAGATGGGCGAGCCAGCCGTCTATCAGCACCATGCTGGAATAGATGCGTTCGGGGCCGCTGCGCTCCAGCGCCAGTTCCGCCGTCACCTGCTGCCAGCCGCTGCCCTCCTCGCCGACCAGCGCGTCCGGAGGCAGGAGGACGTTATCGAACAGGACCTCGCAGAAATGCGCGTCTCCCGAGACGTCCCGGATCGGGCGGATCTCGATGCCGGGCAAGCTCAGGTCGAAGATCATCTGCGACAGGCCGCGATGGCGGTCTTCCGGCGAGCCGGAAGTGCGCACCAGCGCGCACATGTAATGCGAGCGGTGCGCGTTGGTGGTCCAGATCTTGCGTCCGTTCAGCCGCCAGCCTCCGGCTTCGGCCGTGGCGCGCGTGCGCACGTTGGCCAGGTCGGACCCGGTATCGGGCTCGCTCATGCCGATGGCGAAAAAGGCTTCGCCGCGAATGATGCGAGGCAAGTAGAAATCGCGCTGTTCCCGTGAGCCGTAGCGCAGGATCAATGGCGCCGTCTGGCGATCCGCGATCCAATGCGCCGACACCGGCGCGCCCGCCGCCAGCAGTTCCTCGCTCAGGACGAAACGCGCGAAATTGCTGCGCTGCGCACCGCCGTAGGCGGCCGGCAGCGTCAAGCCCAGCCACCCCTGCCGCGCGAGCGCACGGCTGAACTCCGCGTCGTAGCCCATCCAGGAGCGCGCGCGGCGGTCGGCCGGCATATCCTTCAGCGCCTCCCGCAGGAAGGCGCGCACGGACGGGCGCAAAGCCTCGTCCTGGGCGGGAATCGCGGCTAACCGCAGTGCGTCGTTGATAGCGCCCAATATAGCCCCCGGAACGTACGGCGGCACGGCGCCGGCGCACGCATTCCAATGTTCGGAAATTGCCGTGAAAACGCTGGCCTGCGCTGTTTGCGCGGGCCTCATGGCAATCTACACGGGGGCTACATCCCGGTCTAATATTAGATGTGGACCGGGTAATACATCACAAATATCGCGAGCCCGGCGCATCGAGGGAGACACCCGTGGAGCTACGTCAGCTCAAGCAGCTGCTGGTCCTGTCCGAAACGCTCAATTTCCATCGCGCCGCGGAAAGGCTGCATATGGCGCAACCGCCCCTATCCACCGCGATCAAGAAGCTGGAGCAGGAACTCGGCGTGCAGCTTTTCGAGCGGCTGCCCGGGGGGCTGCAGCCGACCCCGGCCGCCCAGGTGGTATTGCGGTATGCGCGCACCACCCTGTTCTATGCGGAGGAAATCCGGCGCGCGGCGAGGGAAGGAGCCAGCGGTGAGCAAGGCGTCCTGAAAGTGGGCTTCGTCGGTTCGTCGACCTATTCGCTGATGCCTCGGCTGCTGTCCGAGTTCCGGAAGGATTTCCCCCGCGTCGACCTGATCATCGAGGAATCCACGACCATCGATCTGCTGCGCCGCCTGGACGCGCATACGCTGGACGTGGCGCTCGTGCGATTCCCGGTGCTCGAACCCACCGCGGCCCGCGTCACTTTGCTGCAACCCGACCATCTGATGCTGGCCGTCCCCGCCGACAGCCGCCATGCGCGAAGCGACGACGTCGCGCTGAGCGACCTGGCGGATGAGCCGTTCATCGGTTATTCGCGCACGCATGTGCCGGGCATGCATGCGTTGGTGATGTATGCCTTCCAGCAGGCGGGCGTCGTGCCGCGCATCGCGCAGGAAGCCATCCAGGTGCAGACCATACTCAGCCTGGTCGAAAGCGGGCTGGGCGTCGCCATCGTGCCGGCGGTCGCCCGCCGGCAGGCCGGCAGCAACGTGCGCCTGGTGAACGTTTCGCAGCTGGCCGAGACGATCAAGGTGGGCATCGCTCTGGCGGTGCACCCGGACAACGCCACCCCGACCACCGCCAATTTCGTCGATATGGCATGCCGCCTGATGCCTGTGGAGCCCGCCTGCGCCAACGCGGCGTAGGCGGCCCCGCCCGGCGCGGCTACTCCTGCTGGATGTTGGCCAGTTTGGCGATGCGCCGCATGGATTCGAGCTCGTCCTTCTGGAATGCGGCCAGCGTCTCGGGGCCGCCCACGAAGGACTCGCCTCCAAGCTTGGCCATGAAGGCCCTGCCCTCGTCGCTGCGCACCAGGGCCTGGACCGCCTCCGACACGCGCGCAACGATGGCGGGGTCTACCTTCGCGGGGAAGAACGCCGCCGTCCAGGCATACGCCTCGTACCCCTTATTGCCGCTTTCCTGCATGGTGGGCACGTCCGGAAGGTCCTTGATGCGCGCGGCGCTGGTCACCGCCAGCGGCCTCAGCTTGCCGCCGCGTATCAGCGGCAGCGCCGCGCTGACGTCGGCCAGGCTGTACTGCACCACTCCCCCCGCCAGGTCTGCCAGCGCGGCCGACGTGCCTTTGTAGGGCACGTGCGTCGCCTTGATTCCGTTCTGCTCGTGGAACAGTTCCAGCACCACCTGGTAAGTCGCGGTGCCGCTGGCGAAGTTCAGCTTGCCCGGGGCCGCCCTGGCGGCCGCCACCAGATCAGCCACGCTTCGGTAAGGGGAGTTCGCGGGCACCACCAGCACCATCGGAAAGCGCGCAATGGGCGCGACGGGCGAGAAGTCCTTGATTGCGTCGTACGGCAGATGCTTGAAGACGGCGGCATTGGTCGTCATGGGCGAATTGCTGGCCACGAACATCGTATAGCCGTCTGGCGCCGCGGTGGCCACCGCCTGGGCGGCGATGAAACTGTTGGCGCCCGGGCGGTTCTCGACGATGAAAGGCTGCCCGAGCCGCTCCGCCAGGTGCTTGGACAGGAACCGCGCCGTGGTGTCGGCGCCGCTGCCCGGTGGCAGCGACACGATGATCTTGACGGGGTGGGAGGGGTAATCGGCCGCGGCGCGGGCATTGCCGCTCAGCGCCAACGCGGCGCCCAGCAATCCGGTCATGGCCAAGGTCCTGATATTCATGCGTGTCTCCGCAAGGCTGTTCCATGGGTCGCCATGGCCTTGGCGGCCATGGGACTTCCGTACTCATTCGGGCTGTATGCCCGCCATCCTGACTGCGTCGCCCCAGCGCCGGACTTCCTGCCCCAGGTACGCCTGGAATTCGGCCGGCGAGGAACTGCGCAGGTCGACGCCCTGGGCAGTGAAGGGTCCGGCGATGGCAGGATCGCGCACGGCGGCGGCCAGGGCCTGACTCAGCCGGTCGATCACGGGCTGTGGCGTGGCGGCCGGAGCCAGCACGCCCTGCCAGGTGCTCATCGTCAGGTCTTCAAGCCCCGCTTCGCGCAGCGTCGGCACCTGCGGCAGCGCGGGCGACCGTTCGGCCCCCGTCACGGCCAACGCCCTTACCCTGCCATCGCGAATATATGGCAGCGCCGAGCTTATCGCGTCCACCATGAATTGCACCTGGCCGCCCAGCATCGCCACCATGGCGGGATTGGTGCCCTTGAACGGAATGCCGACGGCGCGCGTGCCGGTGGCGTGCAGGAACAACGCCACGCTCAGATGGGTAATGTTGCCGACGCCGCCCGTGCCGTAGCTGAGCGCGTCGGGGCGCGCCTTGAGGTAATCGATGAACTGCCTGGTGTCGGTGGACGGCAGAGAATTGGCCGTCATCAGCACCAGGGGAATCGAGGCCGTCAACCCCACGGGCGCGAAATCGCGCAGCGGATCGTAGGGAAGCTGCCGGTACAGCGCCGGGCTGATGGCCAGCCCCGACGAGTGGTACAGCAATGTGTATCCGTCGGGGCGCGCGCGCGCCACCGTTTCGCCGGCGATGTTGCCGCTTGCGCCGGTCTTGTTCTCCACGATCACCGGCTGGCCCAGCTGGCGCGCCACATGCTGCGCCACGGCCCGGGCCAGCACATCGGTCGGGCCGCCCGCGGCATAGGGCAGTATCAGCCGCAAGGGCTGTGCCGGCCAGGCCGCCGTGTTCGCGTACGCGGCGCGCGCCAGCGGCAAGCCGGCCAATCCGCCCAGCGCGGCAAGCAGCTTCCTTCTCGTTGTCTGCATCGGTCTCCTCCTTGTGTCGCCTCGTTGTTGGTTGCGCTGCGGCGAGGCTGCCGTGGCTGTGGCCGTTCCGCTTCAGCCGCGCGTCTTGCTCAGGAACGCGTCCAGCGCGCCCGCGTGTTCCCGCGTATGGTGCGCCAGCGCCTGGAAACCGGCCGAGAATTCCAGCAGCGTATCCAGCCGCATGTGCTGGCCCTCGCGCAAGAGCCGCTTGGTCAGGCGCAACGCGTGGCCGGAATGCTGGGCGATCTCCTGCGCCAGCGCCATCGCCGCCGGCAGCAACGCTTCCCGGCCGACCACTTGCGACACCAGCCCCATCCCGAGCGCCTGGGCCGCATCGACGCTGCGGCCCGTGAAAGCCATTTCACAGGCGCGCGACATGCCCACGGCCCGAGGCAGCAGCCAAGCCCCGCCGTCGCCAGGGGTCAAGCCCAGCTTGACGAAGCTCTCGGCGAATCGCGCCTCTTCGGCGGCCACGCGTATATCGCACATGCAGGCCAGGTCGCAACCCGCGCCGATGGCCGGCCCGTTGACCGCCGCAATCGTCGGCACCTCCAGGTTGCACAGGGCCAGCGGCACGCGCTGTATCCCGTTGCGGTAGGCCAGGCGGCTGTGCACGGGCTCTCCGAGGCCGGCGCCCACCGTATCGGACAGGGTCTTGAGATTTCCGCCCGAGGAAAAGACGCCGTGCGCGCCGGTCAGCACCACCGCTCGCACGGACAGGTCCGCGTTGACGTCGGCGCATGCGTCGACCAGCGCGTCGATCGCATCAGGATCCGACAGCGCGTTGCGCGTCGATTCCCGGTCCATGGTCAGGAGCAGTACGGCGCCATGCCGTTCGCGTTTCAGAAAGTCAGTCATGGCTCGCTCCCGCAGGCTCCAAGGTCACCCCCTGCCGCAGCAGCGCGGCGATGGCGTCGTCCTGGTAGCCGGCCTCTTTCAGCACTTCGACACTGTGTTCTCCAAGCCGCGGGGCCTGGCGGGTGGGTTCGGGTGGCGTCCCCGACCAGCGCGACGGAACGGCCATCGTGCGCAGCTTTCCCTCGCTGGGGTGATCGACGGTGTTGAAGAAACCCACCGCTTCCAGTTGCGGGTCGCGCAGCAGCGACTCCACCGTGTGCATCGGCATGGCCGGAATATCCGCCGCTTCGAACGCCGCGAGCCATTCCTGGGTCGTGCGCGTGGCGATCGCGTCCGACACCAGCCGGTAGATCGCGTGTATGTGCTGGGTGCGGGTGCCGATATCGCGGAACCGGGGATCGCTGCGCTCCCTGCCGGGCTGTCCGATCAGCTCGAAGAACGCCGCCCATTGCTTGTCCGCGTAGAGCAGCACGCAGATGTGCCCGTCCAGCGTGGCATAGGGCCGACGGTCCGCGTTCAGGATCCGCGGATATCCGGGCGGCCCCAACGGCGGTTCGAATGACTGGCCCGCCATATGGTCGCCCAGAATCAGTTGCGCCATCGTCTCGAACATCGGCACATCGATGGCCTGGCCCCGGCCGGTGCGGGCCCGGTGATACAGGCCCGCGCTGACGGCGTTGGCCGCGCTGATGCCGACGATGCGGTCGGCGATGGCGCTGGGCGCGTACCGCGGCGTCTCGCTGCCGGCCTGCACGGACAGGGCCGGAATTCCCACCGCCCCCTGGATGAGATCGTCGTAAGCGGCGCGCGCCGCATAGGGGCCTCGCTGGTCGTAGCCGTAGACGCCCACATACAGAATGGCGGGATTGACCCCGGCCAGTTCCTCGTATGAAAGGCCCAGCCGCGCCATGGCCTGCGGCCGCACGTTGTAGATCAGCACGTCGCAGGTGGCCGCCAGCGTGAGCAGCGCCTCGCGGCCCTCCGGCCGCTTCAGATCCAGCACGATGCTGCGCTTGCTGCGATTGGCATGCAGGAATATGCCGCCCATGCCTGGGTGGCGCGCCGGACCGATGCCGCGCACGTTATCGCCGGACGGCGGCTCCACCTTGATCACATCCGCGCCCAGGTCGCCCAGTATCTGCGTGGCGTATGGCCCCATCAGCACCGTCGTGACGTCAAGGATGCGGACTCCTTCCAACGGCCCGCTCATGCGCCGCCCCCGCAAGCCTTCGCCCCGGCGCGCGCCGCGCGCGGCCCGGATACCCTGCAAGCACCGCTTTCGAACATGACAGCTCCCATTCCAGAATGCCTTGGTGGACATCCTAGGTAAGAACCATGCACGCCGGAAATACTATATTTGGGTCAGCCGATACATCGAAAATATTGCCCCGGCGTTCACGGCAGGCCGTCGCCGACCTGGCGCGCCAGCTCCCCGTACCGGACCGCCTCGGCCCGTATCAGCCGGGCGAACTCCTTGCTTCCCGTCCCCACGACCTCGCCGCCGCTTTGTTGCGCGAGTTGCGCCCGCAGCGCCGGATCGTCCATGACCTGCCGCATCATGCCCTCGAGCTTGCCGGCCACGGCGGGCGGTGTCTTGGCATGGATGGCAAAACCTATGAACACGTACAGCGAATAGCCCGGATAGCCCGATTCCTGCACGGTGGCCACGTCGGGCAATAGCGGATGGCGCTGGTCCCCCGCCACCGCCAGGGCCCGGATCTTTCCCGAAGCGACCAAGGGCGCGGCCCCCGCGATATCGATAAGCGCCAGATCCACCGATCCGCCCACCACGTCGGCCACCGCCTGCGCGGCCCCCTTGTACGGAACCTGGTTGAAGCGCACGCCCGCCCGCCTGGCCAGATCGAGCGCGCCCAGGCGATAGCTGTTGCCGTAGGTAGCCAGGCTGACGCCTCCCTTGTCGCGCTTGGCCGCGTCGACGACGTCGCCCAGGGTCTTGTAGGGCGAGCCCGCGGCCGCGACCAGCACGGCCACATGGCGCGTCACGTTGAGCACGGGCAGCAGGTCCTCGGGCCGGTATGGCAAGTCCTTGACGAACAGCGGATTGATCACCGTGGCGCTGGGACTGATCAGCACCACGGTATAGCCGTCGGCGGGCGCGCTCAACGCCACCTGGGTGCCCAGCGAAAGCTCGGCCCCGGGCCGGTTCTCCACCAGCGTCGCCTGGCCCGCCACCTTGCGCAGTTGCTCCGCGAAAGTGCGCGTCATCGTATCGCCGCTGCTGCCGGGGCCGATGGGCACGATGAAACGGATGGGACGCGAAGGATAGGTGTCCGCTCCGGCCCCGATCGCGGGTATCGAAACAAACAGGGCGACGCAGGCGAGCACGGCAGCGTGCCACGCGGTTCTGGCAACAGACATGGTTTCGTCTCCTCGGGTTCTTGTTGCCTGCCACGATAGCGACAAGAACTCCGGCGTGCCATGCGGGAACCGACGATCAGCTATGCACGGTCCGGGCAGCTGTCTGCCAAGCCTTGGCCCAGCGGGCCTCGCGCGTCTGCGCGGCTTGCTGCAATCGGACGAAGTGCTCCCCCAGTACCGCGACCAGGCACCGCTCCACCACCAGGCTGGCCCGGTTGATGCGATGCTTGGCGCCGGTGGCGCAGAAGGTATGCAGCGTGAGCGCCGGCTCGACGATACGGGATATCGCCAGGTCGCCTTCGTCCAGATAGTCCTCGATGCGGTGCACCTGCGTGATGGCATAGCGGCCGCAGCGGCGCACCACCTCGCGGATCATCGCCCCCGAATTGATCTCGAGTTCGGCGCGCAGCTCGAGCTGCATGTCGCGGGTCCGCTCACGCACCACCGCCTCCACCGGATTCGGCGAAGGCGGCATCACGATGGCCAGCCCGTTCAGCGCGGCCAGCGGCACGGTGGGGTTGCGCAGCAGCGGGGACTCGCGCCGGCCCAACAGCACCAGATCCGAGGAGAACAGGCGCTGCGCCTGGGCGGGCGGCTCCGCGTGGTAGCTGTTGAAAACGCCGATATCGAGCTTGCCGGCCGCCAGCCGGTCCATTACGTCGCGGCTGTAGCTTTCATGTATTACCAGATGGATCCTGGGAAACTGCGTCGATATCCGGCTCACCAGCATCGACACCGGCCCTTCGGCGGCCCAGCGCGGCAACGCGATCTCGACGGTGCCGGATGGCTGCTCGTTGGTGGAAGACGCCAGTTCCAGGAAACCGGAGGCGCCGTCCAGCAGTTCCTGCGCCACGGGCAGCAAGGCCACGCCCAGTTCGGTCAGAAGAACGCCGCGGCCGGTACGGTTGAACAGGCGCCCGCCGAGCAGGTCTTCGAGCTCGAGGACCCGCCGGCTCAACATGGATTGCGAGCATCCTCGCATCACGGCCGCTTGCGAAAAGCTGCCTGACTCCGCAGTTGCCACGAACGCGGACACGTTCTCGATCTTCAGCTCGTCGGCTGCACGGACCACCAGCTTCACTTTCTGTCTCCTGCCAGGATGGGACAGCCTGCGTTCTCTTTTTTTCGATCATATCAGGGAGAACGTCGCCCTCGCCGCCTCCCGCAACACCCCGCCGCGGCTGCTGCGTTGCGGCAAGCTCGGTCCCGGCCATGAAGGATCGGGGTCAACCCGGACGGCCGCGCCGCGCCCGCTGCTGCCTTGCAGCACGGACCGGATTACTGCAGTCCGGCCTCAGCATTGCCAATCCTGCATACCTGCCATCCGCTCCGCGTGGTTACCGCGCTGGCGAGCCCTGCCTACAGTTGTCGCATCCCGTTTTCGCATGAACGGATCAACCTGCCGAGGAGACGAAATGGCTGGAATTCTGGAAGGAAAGGTCGTGCTTGTGACCGGATCGGGTCGCGGCGTCGGCCGCGAAATTGCCTTGCTGGCGGCGCGCCAGGGCGCCGCGGTGGTGGTCAACGACCTGGGCGGCAGCCCGAACGGCGAAGGCGAGGGCACGCTCGATCCTGCCTCCGAGGTGGTCGCGGCGATCCAGCAGGAAGGCGGCCGCGCCATCGCCAACGGCGAAAGCGTGTCCGACCCCGCCGCCGCGGCGCGCATGGTGCAAGCCGCCATCGACAACTTCGGACGGCTGGACGGCGTGGTCAACAACGCCGGCATCCTGCGCGACCGCATGTTCCACAAAATGAGCAATGTCGACTGGCAGCAGGTCATCGACGTGCACCTGCAGGGCGCCTACAACGTCAGCCGGGCCGCGGCCGCAATGTTCCGGGAGCAGCAGTCCGGCGCCTATGTGCACATGACTTCCGCCGCCGGCCTGGTGGGCAATATCGGCCAGGCCAACTATTCGGCCGCCAAGCTGGGCATCGTGGGCATTTCCCGCTCCATCGCGCTGGAGATGGAGCGCTGCAACGTGCGCTCGAACTGCGTTTCCCCGTGGGCGTGGAGCCGGCTCATCGGCACCTTGCCCGACGAAACCGAGGAACAGAAGCGCCGGCTGGAACGCTTCAAGCAAATGACCGCCGACAAGATCGCGCCGATGGTCGTCTATCTGCTGTCGGATCTGGCCGCGGGCGTCAGCGGCCAGATCTTCGGCGTGCGCAAGAACGAAATCATGCTGTTCAGCCAGCCCCGGCCGGTGCGCAGCGTGCATCGCTCGGAAGGCTGGACCGTCGAGGCGATCGCGGAGCATGCGATTCCCGCCATGCGGTCCAGCCTGGTGCCGCTGGAAAGCGCGCGCGAGGCTTTCGCGTGGACCCCGGTGTGAGGCCCGCCATGACATTCGACCCCGACAAGCTGCTGCGACGCCATTTCGAGCCGGTGGAGCAGACCTACACGTCCAAGGACTCCATCCTGTACGCGCTGGGACTGGGCCTGGGCCGCGACCCGCTGGACAGGCGCGAATTGCCTTTCGTCTACGAGGAACGGCAGCGGGCGGTGCCGACCCAGGCGGCCGTGCTGGGATACCCAGGCTTCTGGATGAAGGAGCCCGACACCGGCATCGACTGGCGCAAGGTGCTGCATGCGAGCCAGTCCGTGCAGCTGCACCGCCCGCTCCAGCCGGCGGGCACCGTCATCGGCCGCACCCGGGTCAAAACGATCCTGGACAAAGGGCCTGACGTCGGCGCGCTGTTCTTCGTGGAGCGGACGCTGGAACAAAGCGACGGCGCCTTGCTCGCGACCGTGGAGCAAGCCGTCATGGCCCGCGGCAACGGCGGCTTCGGCGGCGCCAGCGGTCCTTCGCCGGCGGCGGTCAAACTCCCGGACGGCCCTCCCGAGCACGTCTGCGACCTGGCCACGCTGGCGTCCCAGGCCCTGCTGTACCGCCTGTCGGGCGACTTCAATCCCTTGCACGCCGACCCCGACGTTGCCCGCAGCGGCGGTTTCGACCGCCCCATTCTGCACGGCCTTTGCTCCTACGGCATCGCTTGTCATGCGCTGCTGCGCATGCTGTGCGACTACGACCCGGCGCGGCTCAAGCGCATCGACGTGCGCTTCAGCGCGCCGGTCTATCCCGGCGAGACCATCCGCGTCGAAGCCTGGGGCTCGCGCGGCGAGGTCCGCTTCCGGGCCACGGCGCTGGAACGCCAGAAGGTCGTGCTCAACAACGGCCTTGCCGTCATCGACGGGCCGCAAGGAGGATCCGCATGAGGGGCATACTTTCCTTCGGCGCCTACGTTCCGCGGCTGCGCCTGCGGCGCGAGGCGATCGTGCGCAGTCATTCCTGGTACGACGCATCGCTCTCGGCGCACCGCGGCGGCGAACGGGCCATGTGCAATTTCGATGAGGACGCCATCACCATGGCCGTGGAAGCCGCTCGCGATTGCCTGTCCGGACTGGACACGGCGCCGGTCGACGACCTGCTCCTGGCCTCGACCTCCCTGCCCTACGCGAGCCGCCTGAACTCCAGCATCGTGGCGCAGGCGCTGAATCTGGCGGAGAACGTCGGCGCCATCGACATTGCCTCCTCGCAACGCGGCGCCACCTCCGCATTGATACAGGCGCTGCGCGGCGGCGCGGCGCGCGGGGCATTGGTGGTTGCGAGCGACCGCCGCAAGGCCAAGGCCGCCAGCGCGCAGGAGCTTTTATATGGCGACGCCGCGGGCGCGGTGCTCGTCGGCGACGGTCCGGTCATCGCCGAGCCGTTGGCGCTGGAGAGCCGCACGATAGACATGGCCGACCACTACCGCGGCGCCGGCGCCGTCACCGATACATACTGGGAAGAGCGCTGGATACGCGAGGAAGGCCATACCGCGCAAATTCCCCAGGCGATCGCCGCGGCGCTGCGCCAGGCGGAGATACCGCCCGGCCAGGTCGACGCGCTGTGCGTGGCCCTGCCGCAGAAGGGCGTGGCGCAACGGATAGCCAAGTTGGCGGGAATCGCCCCGGATCGCGTGCGCGACACGCTGGCCGCGACGGTAGGCAACGCCGGCTGCGCCCATCCCCTGTTGATGCTGGCGCACGCGCTGGGCGCCGCCGCCCCCGGGCAGGTCCTGGTGCTGGTCGCGTTCGGCCAGGGGGTCGACGTCCTGGTGCTGCGCACCACCCCGGCCCTGGCCGCCCTGCCGCGCCGCGCGGGAGCGGAAGGCTGGATGGCGCGCGGCAAGGCCGAGGACAACTATATGAAATTCCTGGTGTTCAACGACATGCTTGCGCTGGAGCGGGGCATGCGAGCCGACAACGACAAGCTCACGCCGCTCTCCGTCGAATACCGCAACCGCAAGGCGGTGCACGGTTTCGTCGGGGGACGCTGCGGCGCTTGCGGCACGGCCCAATGGCCGCGAGCCGACGTTTGCGTCAATCCCGCCTGCGGCGCAGTCGGCGCGCAGGAGGACCTGCCGTTCGCCGACACGCCCGCCAGGGTCATGAGCTACACCGCGGATCGTCTGGCGTACTCCCCCAGCCCGCCGGCCTGCTACGGCATGGTGCAGTTCGAAGGCGGGGGCCGTTTGATGATGGACTTCACCGACGTGGACGAAGACGAACTGGCCGTCGGCCTAGCACTGCGGATGAGCTTTCGCATCAAGGCGTACGACGCCGCGCGCGGCTACACCCGCTATTTCTGGAAGGCGACCGCCGCCCATCCGATGGAGAACAAGCATGCCGACGGGAATTCGTGACAAGGTGGTGATCCTGGGAATGGGCTGCTCGCATTTCGGCGAGCGCTGGGACCGCAGCGCCGACAGCCTGGCGGTGGAAGCGTTCAGCGAATGCCTGCAGGATGCCGGAATCGACAAGGGGCAGATCCAGGCTGCCTGGCTCGGGACCGGCATAGAAACCCAGCACCTGGGCAGCGGGGGCATCCCGCTGGGCGTGGCGCTGCGGCTGCCCAACATTCCGGTGTCGCGGGTCGAGAACTTCTGCGCCTCGGGGTCCGAGGCGCTGCGCGGCGCTGCCTATGCCGTGGCGTCCGGCGCCTGCGACTTCGCGCTGGCCTTCGGCGTGGAAAAACTGAAGGACACGGGCTATGGCGGCCTGCCGCAGCGCCCGCGCGGGCCCCTGAACGACATCGTATGGCCAAACATCAGCGCGCCCGGCTCGTTCGCGCAACTTGCCAGCGCCTATCGCGCCAAGCACCGCATCGATGCGCGGGACCTGAAGCGCGCAATCGCCCACGTCTCCGTGAAAAGCCACGCCAACGCGGGCCTCAATCCCAAGGCTCACCTGCGCAATCCGATCAGCATGGACGACGTGATCAACGCCCCGATGATCGCCGAGCCTCTCGGCCTGTACGACTGCTGCGGTGTCTCCGATGGCGCGGCCTGCGCCATCCTGACCACGCCGGACATCGCCCGCGGCCTGGGCAAGCGCGACCTGGTGGCGATCAAGGCGCTGCAGCTCGCGGTGTCCAGCGGCAGCGAGGCAGGCCACGACAGCTGGGACGGCAGTTACTTCCAGACCACGCGGATAGCCTCGGCCCGCGCCTACGAAGAAGCCGGGATAAGCCGGCCGCGCGAACAGATAGACCTGCTGGAGGTGCATGACTGCTTCTCCATCACCGAACTGGTCACGATGGAGGACATGCACATCTCGCCGGAAGGCCGCGGCCCGCACGACGTGCTCGACGGCTTCTACGATGCGCACGGCACGATTCCTTGCCAGATCGACGGCGGCCTCAAGTGCTTCGGCCATCCGATAGGCGCAACCGGGCTGCGCATGGCGTATGAAATGTACCTGCAGATGCAGGGACGCGCCGGCGCCCGCCAACGCGCCGGCGATCCCGCCATCGGTGTGATCCACAATCTGGGCGGCTTTCCCTGGCAGAACGTGTGCAGCGTCTCCGTGCTGGGCAGGTACGGCGCCTGACCGGCTCCACCACAATGGTCCTAGAGGAGAAACGACGTGTTGATGGACGATTATCAATCCCCCTGGCGCTCGCATGAAATCGAACAGTTCCAACAGACGGCGCGCCGCTTCTGGACGAACGAGCTTTTGCCGCGCGTGGCGGCCTGGGAGGCGCAGGGCCACATCGATCGCGACACCTGGAACCGCCTGGGGGAGATGGGATTCCTCCTGGCCGACCTGCCGTCGGAACACGGCGGCGGCGATGGCGACTACGCCCACCTTGCCGCGCTGGTGGAAGTCAGCGCGGAATGCGGCTTCGGCCCCGGCTTCGGCCCGCACTACATCGTGGCGCACTACCTGCATCACTATGGCAGCGATGCGCAGAAGCGCCGCTGGCTGCCGGGGATGGCCAGCGGAGACATCGTCGCGTCCATCGGCATGTCCGAACCCGGCGCCGGCTCCGACCTGCAAGGCATCAAGACCCGAGCGCGGCGCGATGGCGCCGACTATGTGATCAACGGCTCCAAAACATTCAACACCAACGGCCACCACGCCGACCTGGTGATGCTGGCGGTAAAGACCGATGCCAGTCTGGGCGCCAAGGGCGTTTCGCTGCTCATGGTGGAGACACGCGACCTGGCGGGTTTTCGCCGCGGCGAGCCGCTGGACAAGATCGGACTCAAGGCGCAGGACACCGTCGAACTGTTCTTCGATGACGCCAGAGTCCCGGCGGCCAATCTTCTGGGGGACCGGGAAGGCCAGGGATTCGCGCAGATGATGGCGCAACTGCCCTACGAACGCCTGTTGATCGGCATTCGCGCCGTCGGCAATATCGAACGGGCCCTGCGCTTGACGCTCGAACACGTGCACCAGCGCCAGGCTTTCGGCCAATCGCTGTTCAAGCTGCAGAACACGCGCTTCGAGCTCGCCGAGATGAAAACGGAGGCGGCGCTGGCGCGGGTGTTCATCGACCAATGCATCGCCTGGCAGCAGCAGGGGCGCCTGGACGCCGCCACCGCCGCCATGGCGAAATGGTGGGGCACGCAGAAGGAATGCGAGACGATCGACCGCTGCCTGCAGCTCTTCGGCGGCTATGGATTCATGCGCGAATACCCGATCTCGCGCATGTACATGGACTCGCGCGGCCAGAAGATCTACGGCGGCGCCAACGAGGTGATGAAGGAAATCATTGCCCGCCAGCTGGTGGCGAGATGAGCAAGGAAACCCGAGCCATGACGGGTCCCCTGAGCGGGCTCAAGGTGTTGGACATCGCCACCGTCCTCGCCGGCCCTTTTGCCGCCACCCTGCTCGCCGACTACGGCGCCGACGTCCTCAAGCTGGAGCTGCCGCGCAAAGGCGACGGCATGCGCGCGTTTCCCCCGTTCAAGGACGGCAGGAGCATATGGTGGAAAACCGCCCAGCGCGGGAAGCGCTTCGGAACCCTGGACCTGCGCATTCCCGAAGGCGCCGAGCTTTTCAGACGGCTTCTGCCCCAGTTCGACGTGCTGATCGAGAATTTCCGGCCGGGCACGCTGGACCGCTGGGGTCTGACGAAGGAAGTGCTTTGGTCGCTCAAGCCGAACCTGGTCATCCTGCGCGTGACCGGTTTCGGCCAATCCGGCCCCTACTCGGAGCGGCCCGGATTTGCACGGATCTTCGAGGCCATGGGCGGCCTGACCACCGTGACCGGCCATGCGGAGGACGAGCCCATGCACGCGGGCGTGCCGCTGGGGGACTCCATCGGAGGGCTGTTCGGCGCCATCGGCATTCTCACGGCGCTCTGGCCGCGCGCGCGCGACCCCGGCCGGCCTGGCGAGGAGATCGACCTGTCTCTGACTGAGTGCATCACGCGGCTGCTGGACTTCATGCCGGGCGTGTACCAGCAGCTGGGCACCGTGCCGACCCGCAACGGCAATCGCAGCCCCTACTCGGCGCCCTCCGCCGTCTACCGCACGCGAGACGGCCACTGGGTATCCATGGCGGGATCCATCGATTCCATGTTCGCCAACAACTGCCAGGCCATAGGCCGGCCGGAACTGGCCCAGGATCCGCGTTTCGCCAATAACGCCAGCCGCGTCCTGCACGAGCAGGAACTGAATCGCGTCTTCATAGACTGGTGCGCCGAACACGATCTGGAGGACGTCCTGGCCGCGTTCGGCCGGGCCAACGGCACGCTGGCGCCGATCTACACCATCGACCAGGTGGTCAAGGATCCTCACGTCATCGCGCGGCGATCCATCGTCGACGTCCCGGACCGCGATTTCGGCATGCTGCAAATGCCCAACGTCGTGCCGCGCTTCACCCGCGATCCCGCGGAACCCAGGCATGCGGGCGCGGAACTCGGGCAAGACAACGAAACCATCTACGGTGAACTGCTGGGGCTGCAACCGGACTGCATCGAGCGGCTCCGCGCCTCGGGCGTGATCTGAAGGCCCGCCACCTCCAGGAGACAGCAAATGCGAAATGCCGCCCGCTTGACCGCATCGATGATCGTCGCACTGGCGGCGTCCGGCCCCGGAACCGCCCGCCCGGCCGGCGCCTACCCCGAACAGCCGGTTCGGCTGATCGTGCCCTACCCGGCGGGTGGCGCCGTCGACGGCGCCGCCCGCATCCTCGCCGAACGCCTGGGCTCGGCCTGGAACCAGCCCGTCATCGTCGAGAACCGCCCCGGCGCCTCCGGCCGCATCGGCGTTGCCTTGGCGGCCAAGAGCCCGCCGGGCTACACGTTCGTCGCCGCCACCAACTCCACCGTCAACGAACAGCTGACCCGCGGGGAACCCGGCGTGCCGCCGCCCGCGGCAAGCCTGCTGCCCGTATCCACTCTCTTCACCACGCCGGTGGCGCTGCTGGTCAACCGGCAGGCGGTTCCAGTCGACAGCCTGGCGCAATACGTCGCGCTGGCCCGGGATAAGCCTGGCACCGTCAGCTTCGGCTCCAGCGGGGAAGGCACCATCACGCACTTCTTCGGCGAACTGCTCAAGCGCGGGCAAGGCATCGACATCACGCACATTCCCTTTGCCGGGGAAGGCCCCAACCTCGGCGGACTGATAGGAGGACATGTCGGCAGCGCCTTTCTCAGCGCTTCCGGCGCCACCAAGGCCGCCCAGACCGGCAAGACCCGGGTGCTCGCCGTCACCACGCCCGCGGGCTCCGCCTTGCTGCCCGGGGTGCCCAGTTTCGCGCAGTTGGGCATCGCCGGCCTGGACCGGGATACCTGGGTCGGCCTCTTCGCTCCGCCCGGCACATCCCAATCCGTGCTCGACGCGGTCACGGAAGCCACCGAGGCCGTGCTCTCATCGAGCGAGGTGCGCGAGCGTTACGCGCAACTGGGGTTGATCGCCGAAGGCGGCACATCGCGGGATCTCGCCCGCCGCATGGAGGACGACCGTGAATACTGGGAGCGAGCCGTCCGGCAGACGGGCATCACACTGCGATAGGCGGGCGCGCCACGGCCGCGCGCAAGTCTCTGAATAGATTGGCAAAAGTGGTACTCTGGACATAGCTAGCCGGGCGATGTGCAGCCCGGCGCCGCTCATCGGAGGAACCCGCTCATGGCCACCCCGATACAGAGCCAGACATCCGGAACCGGTTCGATGCTCCGCAGGCTGTGCGCCCTTGTCGCGCTGTTCGCGGCGGCCGTTCTTGCTGCGGCCGGCGCCCGCGCGCAGCCCGGCCCGGACCCTCGCTCCGCCGTGGTGCTGTCCCTGGACGGCATCGTCGGCCCGGCCTCGGCGGACTACCTGATACGCGGCCTGGCCGCCGCGCGCGACCAGAATGCCGCCGTGGCCGTGCTGCGCATCGACACGCCCGGCGGGCTGGACGCGTCGATGCGCGACATCATTCGCGCGATTCTCGCGTCCCCCGTGCCCGTCATCGCCTACGTGGCCCCCAATGGATCGCGCGCGGCCAGCGCGGGCACCTATATTCTTTACGCGAGCCACCTCGCGGCGATGGCGCCCGCGACCAACCTGGGTGCGGCGACGCCTATTTCGCTGGGCGGCAGTCCCGCCCGGCCAGCGGAGCCGCCCCGCAAAAAGCCCGAGGCGAACGGCGAAGAGAGTCCGCCGCCATCCCCCAAGGATCCAGGCGAATCCAAGGCGGTCAACGACGCCGTGGCCTATATCCGTTCGCTGGCGGCCTTGCGCGGGCGTAACGCGGACTGGGCGGAGCAGGCGGTGCGCGCCGCCGCCAGCCTGTCGGCAGGCGAAGCGCGCGCGCAGAATGTGATCGACCTGATCGCCGACGATCTGCCGGACCTGATGGAAAAGGCCGACGGACGCAGCGTCAGGGTAGGCAATAACGAGGTGATCCTGCACACGAAGGGCCTGGCGCTGCAGGAGCGCGAGCCGGACTGGCGCACGCGCATGCTGGGCGTCATCACCAATCCCAACCTCGCGCTCATTCTGCTGATGATCGGCGTCTACGGATTGATCTTCGAGTTCATGAGCCCGGGCGCCCTGTATCCAGGCGTCGTCGGCGCGATCTGCCTGCTGGTCGGTCTGTACGCCTTGTCCGCTCTGCCCCTGACCTACGCCGGCGCCGCCCTGGCGCTGCTGGGAGCCGTGCTGATGGTGGCCGAAATCTTCACTCCGTCCCTGGGCGCCCTCGGCCTGGCGGGCGCGGTGTCCTTCATCCTGGGCGCGCTGATGCTGGTGGATACGGACGTGCCGGCGTACGAGATCTCGCTGCCGCTGGTCGCGGGGGTAGCGGTGGCAAGCCTGGGCATGACCTTTCTTATCGCGCGGCTGGCGCTGCGTTCGCGCCGCGCGCCTATCGTCAGCGGCGTCGAAGCGCTGCTCGGCCAGCGGGTCAAGGTCCTGAGCTGGACCGGCGCGCAAGGCTATGTATCCGCGGCCGGGGAACGGTGGCGCGCGGCCGGGCCGGACGGCCTGGCCGCCGGCGACACCGTGGTGATCGAATCGGCGCAAGGATTGACCTTGCGCGTGCGGGCGGATGCCGGTGCGCCGCCGCGCAAGGAGCCCGCCTAGCGCCCAGCCCCGCACGGCGACGCCCCGTCCTCACTTTTCAGGAGCCTGCCATGTTGATGAACCTTGCCTTCTATGGCCCCATTCTCGTGCTGGCGCTCGCGCTGTTCGCGCTGGCGGTGCGCATCCTGCGCGAATACGAGCGCGGCGTGATATTCACGCTGGGGCGCTTCACGGGAGTGAAGGGGCCCGGCCTGATCCTGATGATTCCCGTGGTCCAGCAAATGGTGCGCGTGGACCAGCGCATGTCCGTTTTCGACGTGCCCAGCCAGGACGTGATTTCGCGCGACAACGTATCGGTAAAGGTGAACGCCGTCATTTACTTCCGCGTGATCGACCCGGAACGCTCCGTGATCCAGGTCGAGAACTTCCGGCAGGCGACCAGCGAGCTCGCGCAAACCACCCTGCGCTCCGTGCTCGGCAAGCACGATCTCGACGAGATGCTTTCCGAGCGCGACAAGCTGAACAACGACATCCAGGAAATCCTCGATTCGCAGACCGACGCATGGGGCATCAAGGTGGCGAACGTGGAGATCAAGCACATCGACCTGAACGAAGGCATGGTGCGGGTGATCGCCCGACAGGCCGAAGCCGAGCGCGAACGGCGCGCCAAGGTCATCCATGCGGAAGGCGAGCAGCAGGCCGCGCAGATGCTGCTTAACGCCGCGCGCACGCTGTCGCAGCAACCGGAGGCGATGCAGCTGCGCTACCTGAGCACGCTTGCCATGATCGGCACGCAGAACAACTCGACGATTGTCTTTCCGTTCCCGACCGAACTGGGACAGGTGCTGCGCAATCTCGCGGGGAAAGACGCCGCCTGAAGGCCGTGAAGGCGGGCCCGGGCCGGCGGCGCTACATGCCGGACAGCTTGTCGATGATGGACTGCCGTATGTTGTCGATGTGGCGCATCGTTTCGGCAGAGGCGGCCTCCGCATCCCCGCGCGCCAGCGCGTCGATCATGGCCATATGCTCGCCACAGACCGGAACCATGCGCTTTTCGAGCCGCTTGAGCGAGAACATCCGCGTCTTCTGGCGCAGGTTGGCGATCATGCTGGCAAGCAGTTCATTGCCGCAGTATTCGGCGATCAAGCCATGCAACTCGGCGTCCAGTTGCTGGTGCAGGGGATCCGCCGGGGAATCCATGTTCATCAAGGCTTCTATGCGCTTGCGCAGGTCGGCCAGCTTGTCCGCCGGCACGTTGCCGGCCGCCCGGCCGGCGGCGTCCGACTCCAGCATCCGGCGGATGTAGAGCCCCTCCATGAGCTCCTGCAGCGTCACCTGGCGCACGAACAGCCGGTTATTCGACTTGCGTTCGAGCATGCGCTCGCCTTCGAGCCGGTGCATGGCTTCGCGCAGCGGAGTACGCGATACGCCCAGCCGCTGCGCGAGCATGCGCTCCTGCACCTGCTCGCCCTGTTTCAGCTCACGCGACAGGATCAGGTCGACCAGTGCGTCGTACGCCTGATTCGCCAATCCCTTGCCGTTGCCGTCGGCCTCCTGGCCATCTTGTTCTGTGAGTTGACCCGTAGTCATGGCTCCTGTTCGCGCCCAATTCCAAAAAATGCAGTTTGGCACATATTCGTCAAAACCCCCGCCAGCCGCAGCCAGCGGCGCTTGCATCCCGGGAACCTGCGCCTATCGGTGCCCCGAGCCGCTTGCCTCCTTGTCGGGGAAAAGCATGTCCCCACTTTTTCAGGCACTCAACCTTAAAGCAACTTCAATGTTAACAAATATGGGTATATAGGTGGTATACCGGATGTACTTCCTCTTGTATACCACTCAAGATCAGGTTTCCTTCCACGCCGTTCCCGGGTTCCCCATGACCACTGCCCACCTCGACTTGCGTTTGTCCGACCGTCTTTCCTCGGCCAGCCCCTCGGCCACCGGCGCCGTCAGCGAACTGGCCCGCCGCCTGGCCGGCCAAGGCCGCGCCATCATCAGCCTGAGCGAAGGGGAACTGGATTTCGATACGCCCGCGCACATCCAGCACGCGGCGATCAAAGGAATCGTGGACGGCCACACCCGCTACACCGGCGTGGGCGGTTCGCCGGCCTTGAAGGCGGCGGTCGTGCGCAAGTTCACGCGCGACAACGGGCTCGACTACACGGAATCGGAAGTGATCGCGGCCACCGGCGCCAAGCAAATCCTTTTCAACGCGATGCTGGCGACCATCAATCCCGGAGACGAGGCCATCATCGTGGCGCCGTACTGGGTCTCCTACAGCGAGATGGTCAAGATCGCGGGCGGCGAACCCATCATCGTCACCCCCGACGAAAGCCGGAACTTCAAGATCACGCCCCAGGAACTGGCATCCCGGATCACGCCGCGCACGCGCTGGCTGATCCTGAACGCGCCCTGCAACCCTTCGGGCGCGCTCTATTCGCGCGAGGAACTGCGCGCCCTGGCGGACGTCGTGCGCCAACATCCGCGGCTGATGGTCCTGTCGGACGATATCTACGAGAAGATCGTGTACGAGGGCGAATTCACCTCGTTCGCGCAGGCCGCGCCCGACATGCGCGAACGCACCCTCACCGTGAACGGCGTATCCAAGACCTACGCCATGACCGGGTGGCGCCTGGGATATGCGGGCGGGCCAGCCTGGCTGATCAAGGGGCTGGAGCTGCTGCAATCCCAAAGCACCAGCAACCCCTCGTCGGTCAGCCAGGTCGCGGCGGCCGCGGCTCTCGATGGCCCTCAGGCGTTCCTCGACGGCTGGCGCGACCGCCTCCGCGCCCGCCGGGACATGGCCCTTTCCATCCTGCAGGAAGCGGCGCCCCTGTTGACCATCGCGCGTCCACCCGCGGCCTTCTACCTCTTCGCCAATTGCGCCGGCGCCATCGGCGCCCGAACGCCCAAGGGCGAGCGGATATCGACCGATTCGGATCTTGCCCGCTACCTGATCGAAGAAGCCGGCGTGGCCGTCGTGCCCGGCACGGCATTCGGACTGGCGCCCTACTTGCGGCTGGCATTCGCCCTGTCCGACGAGCGCCTCAAGCTCGCGTGCGAGCGGATCGTCGCGGCCTGCGCGCTGCTCACCCGCGATTGACGAACATGGTGTCCCGCAACGCCTCCGCCATGCCCGCCACCATCCTGTCCAACGCGCGGATCGAACCGGTCGGCGACCGTTGTCTGCTGATCCGCCTGGGCGAACAGGTCGACATCGAGATCAGCCGGGCCGTGCATGCCGTCGCCGCTCTGCTCGCGGCCAGCAAGCCGCACGGCGTGATCGACGTGGTGCCCGCCTTCACCACCGTCGCGGTGCACTTCCAGCCGTCGGCCTTCCCGAAAGGCCCGCAGCTTCCCTCCGCGCAATTGACGCGCCAGCTCGAATCCCTCCTGGCCCGGGACCTGCCGGTGCTGGCCTCGGAGGGACGCGCCATCGAAATACCCGCGTGCTACGGCGGGGAATTCGGCCCGGACCTGGAGGATGTCGCGCGGCATTGCGGCCTGGGCATCGAGGAAGCGATCGAACTCCACAGCAACATCCCGGTCACGCTCTATGCCTTTTTCTTCTCGCCGGGCAATCCGTTCGCCGGGCCGCTGGACCCTCGTCTGCAAATCGGCCGCCGCAGTTCGCCGCGCACCCGCGTGGAAGCCGGATCGGTGGCTATCGCCAACGGCCTGACCTCCATCTACCAGGACGCTTCTCCGGGCGGCTGGAATGTCATCGCCCGCACTCCCTGGAACCTGTTCGACGTGCGCCGCCAGCCGCCGACACGCCTGCGCCTGGGAGACCAGCTGAAGTTCAGGCCGATCACGCCCGACGAATACCGGGCCCTGCTGGAGCCGCGGCAATGAGAACCATGCTTGTCGATCGCCCCGGCATGCTCAGCACCCTGCAGGACACGGGCCGCCTGGGGCACCAGCAGTACGGTGTGTCGGTCAACGGCCCGATGGACGAATGGTCGCATCGCGCCGCCAACGCCCTCGTAGGCAATCCCGAAGACGCGGCGGTGCTGGAATGCACGCTCAACGGACCGCGCCTGTCCTTCTCCGAACACACGCTGATCGCCTTGTGCGGAGCCCCCATGGAGGTGACCGCCGACGGACAGCCCGTTCCCCATGGACGCGCGGTGCTGCTGCGCCGCGGGGTGGTGCTGGACATCGGCGCGCGCACCGCTGGCGCGCGCCTGTACCTGGCGGTGCGGGGCGGCTTGGCGCCGGACCCCGTGCTGGGCAGCCGCAGCACCAATGTGCGCGCCGGCTTCGGAGGATTCCGCGGCCGCCCGTTGCGCAAGGGCGACCACGTGCCGCTGAGCCCGCAGCGCCGGGGCTCCCCCGTGCTGCCCATCGAACGCCGGATGGTGCAGAGCGGGCTGCCCATGCTGTCCGCCCTGCCCGTGGACATATCGCCGCCCGCAAGGCCCGAAGGCTTGCTGCGCTTCATCCCCGGCCCTCACTGGACCGCCTTCACGGACACGGCGCGAACGGACTTCGAACTCGGGCCCTACAAGGTAACGCCGCAGTCCGACCGCATGGGCATGCGCCTGCAAGGTCCGGCGCTAAGGCTGCAAAACGCGATGGAACTGGTTTCGGAAGCCACCGTCTTCGGCACCATTCAAGTCCCTCCCGACGGCCAGCCGATCGTGCTGATGGCCGACCGCCAGAGCGCCGGAGGCTATCCGAAGATCGGATACGTCGCCAGCGCCGATCTCCCGCTGCTCGCCCAGGCCATGCCGGGCGACAGCCTGCATTTCAAAGCCGTCTCGCAAGCCGACGCCGAAATCGCCTGGCGGGACTTCGAAGAACGCTTGCAACACCTGCGCCAAGCCGCCGCGCGGGCGTTGGAATCCTGACGCGCCGGTTTCCACGCCCAGACGATCCCAGGAGAAACCACTATGCCATCCATCGATATCAACTGCGACATGGGCGAGAGCTTCGGCCCCTGGGTCATGGGCCAGGACCTCGAACTGTTCGCGCACGTCACGTCCGCCAACATCGCCTGCGGCTTCCATGCCGGCGATCCCGACGTCATGCTCAAGACCGTGCGCGCCGCCATAGCGGCCAATGTCGCCATCGGCGCGCATCCCGGGCTGCCCGACCTGCAGGGCTTCGGCCGCCGCGCGATGGCGATGACGCCGGAAGAGGTCTATGCGCTAGTGATCTACCAGGTCGGCGCGCTCGACGCCTTTGCGCGCTCCCAGGGAGGCCGCCTGCATCACGTCAAGACGCACGGGGCCCTCTACAACATGACCGCGCGCGACCCCGGACTGGCGAAGGCGGTCGCCCGCGCCGTCCATGACCTCGACCCCGCCCTCCCGATCTACGTCGCCAATGCCGCGATCGCGCAGGCCGCCCGGGATTTCGGCCTGCCCACGGTATTCGAGGTGTACGCCGACCGTACCTATCAGGACGACGGCACCCTCACTCCCCGCTCCCTGCCCAACGCCATGATCGAGGACGTCGACCAGGCCATCGCCCAGGTCAGGCGCATGGTGAAGGAAGGCGTGGTGCGCTCGCTTTCAGGCAAGGACGTTGCCATCGCAGCCGACACCCTATGCATCCACGGCGACCAGCCCGGCGCCGTGCAGTTCGCAAGCCAGATCCGCACCGCCCTGGAGGCCGAGGGCATCGCGGTCAAGACCATCTGACGACACGCAGCACCGGCCACACACCCCGTTCCTCCGGAAGGCGAAAGCCCCGCTCCCTCTAAAGGAAACCCCCGCATGTACTCCGTACTGGCAATTCCATCCCTGGCCCCCTCCCGCGGCAAGCGCCCCCTTGCGGCGCTGGCGCTCGCTGCCGCACTCGCCTTCGCCGGCGGCGGCGCGCAGGCGCAGACCCAAGGCGGCACGCTGCGCGCGATCGTCCAGCCCGAACCGCCCATGCTCATGCTGGGCCTCAACCAGCAGATACCCACGCAGTACGTCGCGGGCAAGATCTACGAAAGCCTGCTGACCTGGACGCCGGCCCTGGAGCCCGCGCCCGGGCTGGCCAAATCGTGGTCGGTTTCCGACGATGGCAAGGTCTACGTGTTCGAATTGCAATCCGGCGTCAAATGGCACGATGGCAAGCCCTTCAGCGCCGACGACGTCGTGTTCTCCATCGACAAATTCCTGCGCGAGGTCCACCCGCGGGCGCGCGTCATCATCAGCCAGTTCGTCGAATCCGTCACGGCGGTCAATCCCGACAAGGTGGAGATCCGCCTCAAGCAGCCCTTCGCGCCATTCCTGAAGGCCTTCGTCAGCGACAACATGCCGATGGTGCCCAAGCACATCTACGACGGCACGGACTACAAGACCAATCCCGCCAACCAGACGCCCATCGGCACCGGCCCCTTCAAGCTGAAGGAGTGGAAGCGGGGCTCGTACATCATCCTGGAGCGCAATCCCGACTACTGGCAAAAGGGCAAGCCCTACCTGGACGAGATCGTCTTCAACGTCATTCCGGACGCCGCTTCGCGCGCCGTGGCGTTCGAGCGCGGCGACGTTCAGGTGCTGCGCAGCGGCGACGCCGACAGCGTCGACGTCCGCCGCCTGAAGGCCCTGCCGAACGTGCAGTACACGACCGCCGGCTGGGAAATGTTCTCGCCCCAGGCCTACATGCAGATGAACCAGCGCAAGCCGCCCTTCGACAACGTGCTGGTGCGCCGCGCGGTAATGGCCGCCGTCAACCGCAAGTTCGTGGTCGACAACATCTTCTTTGGCCTGGGCAAGGTTGCAACCGGCCCCATTTCGTCGGGCACGCCCTTCTACGATGCCAATGTCCCGCCGTACAAGTACGACCTGAAAGCCGCCCGCGCGTTGATCAAGGAGTCCGGCGTGGACCTGTCCAAGACGCCCATCAAGATCCTCTCCTATCCCTACGGAGCGGTTTGGGACCGCCTGGGCGAGTACACCCGTCAAAGCCTGGAGCAGGTCGGCTTCAAGGTGGAGATCGAGCCCGCGGACGCCGGCACGTGGTCCAAGCGCGTCTCCGACTTCGACTTCGACCTGACCTTCAGCTTCACCTCGCAGTACGGCGATCCGGCGCTGGGCGTCTCCCGCCTCTACCTGGAGCGCAACATCGTCAAGGGCTCGGCCTTCGTCAATAACCAGGGATACAAGAATCCCGCCGTCGACGCGCTCTGGGACAAGGCGGCCACCACCACGTCCAACGAAGAGCGCCAAAAGCTCTATGGCGAGATCCAGCGCCAGCTGGTCGCGGACGTGGCCAACGGGTATCTGTTCGAGATCGAGAACCCCACGCTCTACAGCAGCAAGGTCCACAACCTCGTGAAGTCGGCCATCGGCCTGCACGACAACTTCGCGGACGTGTACCTGGACAAGTAATAACCGGCGGCCGCGGGGTCCTGCGCCTGCCGCAGGGCTCGGGACCCTCGGACGCCAGAACACCGTTGGAATCGAACGCATGCAGAAATTGTCCTTCCTGGTCTCGCGCCTGGGCAAAGCCCTATTCGTCATCCTGGGCGTGGTGATCATCAACTTCATGCTGATCCGCATGGCGCCCGGCGATCCGGCCGCCGTGCTCGCAGGCGAGTCCGGGTCCTCCGATCCGGCGTACGTCGAGCAATTGCGCCAGCAATTCGGGCTGGACAAGCCCGTTTACGTCCAGCTTGCCACCTATCTGAAGGGCGTCGCCCAGTTCAACCTCGGCTACTCCTACCGCGAACGCCTCCCGGTCTTCGACCTGATCATGGACAGACTGCCGGCGACGCTCCTGCTCATGGCCTGCGCGTTCATCTTCGCGTTGTTGTTCGGCGTGCTCTTCGGCATCGTCGCGTCGCGTTGCCGCTACCAGGGCAGGCACCCCTGGGTCGACAGCGCGTTGATGACGGCGTCCCTGCTGATCTACGCGACGCCGCAGTTCTGGCTGGCGCTTCTCGCGATCATCTTCTTTTCGCTGCAGCTGGGCTGGCTGCCGCCGTTCGGCATGGAGACGGTGGGCAGCGGCCTGGCCGGCTGGGCCCGGGTCAAGGACATCGCCACGCATCTCGTCCTTCCCACGGTCTCGCTGGGCTGCTTTTTCATGGCGGTCTATGCGCGCCTGACGCGCGCCTCGATGCTCGAAGTCCTGGGCATGGACTTCATCAAGACTGCCCGCGCCAAAGGCGTGCCCGTCAACCAGATCATCCGCCACCACGCGCTGCGAAACGCCCTGCTGCCCGTCGTCACCTTCGCCGGGATCCAGCTGGGGCAGATGGCCGGCGGCGCGGTGCTGACCGAGACCGTCTTCGGCTGGCCCGGAATCGGCCGCCTGATGTTCGATGCCCTCCTGCAGCGCGATTACCAGCTTCTGCTGGGCGTGTTCCTGATCACGTCGACCATGGTCGTGGTGTTCAACCTGCTCACCGATCTGATCTATCGCTTCGTCGATCCGCGCACCCAGGAAAACTGAGAAACCCGCCATGAAGAAATTCCTGAACAGATTCCTTGCCAATCGCGGGGCCGCCGCGGGCACGTTCCTGCTGCTGATCGTCATCGCCGTGGGCGCCTCGGCGTCGGTCCTGTACGAAGAATCGCCGTGGATGATGGTGGCCCAGCCTCTCATCAAGCCGTTCACCGACCCCGCCTACATCCTGGGCACGGACATGCTGGGCCGCGACATCGCCGCGGGGCTGGCGTATGGCGCCCGGGTTTCCCTCATGATCGGCGTCATCTCGACCCTGGTGGCCGTGTTCGTGGGCATTCTGGTGGGCGCGCTCGCCGGATACTACGGGAAGTGGGTGGACGACGCCCTGATGCGCGCGACCGAATTCTTCCAGACCGTGCCGCAGCTGGCAATGGCGATGGTGCTGGTGGCGATATTCAAGCCATCCCTCTATTCGATCGTCGGGGCGATCGCGATGGTCTCCTGGCCTCCCGTCGCCCGCCTCGTTCGCGCCGAGTTCATGACGCTGAAAACGCGCGAATTCGTGCAGGCGGCCGTGGTGATAGGCCAGCGCCCGAGCCGCATCATCCTCACGCAGATCCTGCCCAACACCGCTTCGCCCATCATCGTTACGGCGTCGCTCATGACCGCCACCGCCATCCTGACCGAATCGGCGCTGTCGTTCCTGGGCCTGGGCGACCGCAATCTCATGAGCTGGGGCTACATGATCGGCGCCGCGCGCACGATGCTGCGCGAATCCCAGTGGATGAGCCTCTGGCCGGGGCTGGCCATCATGCTGACCGTGCTGGCCATCAACCTGATCGGCGAGGGCCTCAACGACGCCCTCAACCCGCAACTGCGCAAGCGTGGAGCCTGATCCCGTGACCAAGAACTCTTTGCCCCCGTCCGATCACCCCTTGCTCTCCATCCGGAACCTGAGCATCGCCCTGCCCGCCGGAGGCGACCGCGCCTACGCGGTCCGGGACATTTCCTATGACATCCACGCCGGCGAGATCCTGTGCATCGTCGGAGAGTCCGGCTCCGGTAAGTCCATGAGCGCCAATGCGATCATGGGCCTGCTTCCCCACTATCTCCGCCCCGAAAGCGGGCAGATCCTGCTCGGCGGCCGCGACCTGCTGACGCAGGACGAAGAGGTCCTGCGCGGCATGCGCGGACGCGAGATGGCCATGATCTTCCAGGAACCGCTGTCCGCGCTGAATCCGCTGCTGACCGTCGGCGAGCAGATCGCGGAAGTCATGCGCGTGCACAATGCCTACCCCGGCGAAGCCAGGGAACGACGCGTGCTGGAGCTGCTGGAACTCGTGGGCCTGCCCGATCCCGCCGCCATCCGCCATGCCTGGCCCTTCCGGCTGTCGGGAGGGCAGCGCCAGCGCGTGATGATCGCCATGGCGCTCGCCCTGGAACCGAAGCTTCTGATCGCCGACGAACCCACCACCGCGCTGGACGTGACCACGCAGGCGCAGATCCTGGCGCTGATCGCGCGCATCCAGCGGGACAAGGGCATGGGCGTGATGTTCGTTACCCACGACTTTGGCGTCGTCGCGGAAATCGCGGACCGGGTTGCGGTGATGGAAAAAGGGATACTCGTCGAACAGGGTCCGGCGGAACAGGTCCTGAACCGGCCGCAGCACCCCTATACCCGCAGGCTCATCGGCGCCGTCCCCCGGCAACGCGCGTCGGCGTCCGCCCGCCAGGCGCCGGCGGGCGGGCCGGTGCTGCAAGTCGAAAAGCTCAACAAGACCTACGCCTTGGGCGGCGGGCTGTTCCGCAAGGGCCGCGTCGTCCATGCCGTCAACGACGTCAGCTTCACGGTCAGGCGCGGCGAAACCCTGGGCATCGTCGGCGAGTCCGGCTCGGGCAAGTCCACCATCGGCAAGTGCCTGCTCAAGCTGCTGGACATCGACAGCGGCCAGATGCGCTTCGACGGCGAAGACATCGCGCCCTTGTCCGAGGCGCAGTTCCGCCCCAAGCGGCGGAACATCCAGATGATCTTCCAGGATCCCTTCGCCTCATTGAATCCGCGTCACACGGTGGGCCGGATCCTCTGCGACGGCCCGCTCGCCAGTGGCGTACCCCGCCAGCAGGCCGAGAAAAGGGCCCGCGAATTGCTGCAACTGGTGGAACTGGATCCTTCCGCGTTCGACCGCTACCCCGGGGAGTTCTCCGGCGGCCAGCGCCAGCGCGTCGGCATCGCCCGCGCCCTCGCGATGGAGCCGCGGCTGATCGTCGCCGACGAGTCCGTCTCCGCGCTGGACGTCTCGGTGCAAGCGCAAGTGCTCAAGTTGCTGCACGACGTCCAGCAGCGGCTGCAACTGGCGCTGATCTTCATCACGCACGACCTGCGCGTGGCCGCGCAGATATGCGACCACCTGCTGGTCATGCATCGCGGCCGGGTGGTCGAACAAGGCCCGCCGGCGCAGATTTTCGACGCGCCCCAGGATGCCTATACGCGGCAGCTCATCGCTGCCATGCCCGGGCGCGGCTGGGATCCCGGCGCCGCCATCCTCAACTCCGATTCCATGAACGACGCCTGCATCTCATGATAGAACCCGACATGGCCCTGGCCGCTAGCCTGTTCGAGCGGCTGCACGCGCTGAGCTTCGACGGCGTGGGCATTACCAGAGACACCTATGGCGCCGGCGAGCAAAGCGCACATGCCTTGATGGCGGACACCGCGCGGCAGCTTGGGCTGGAGGTCCGTCTCGACGCGGCCCTCAACCTGTACCTGACGCTGCCGGGGCGCCGCCGCGACAAGCCCGCCGTCATGACGGGTTCCCACCTGGACTCCGTTCCCCGGGGCGGCAACTATGACGGCGCGGCCGGGGTCGTCGCCGGCCTCGCCGTCCTCGCCGGATGGATCAAGGCTGGCGCCCGCCCGGACCGAGACGTCACCGTGATGGGCATACGGGCCGAGGAAAGCGCCTGGTTTCCCGTTTCCTACATCGGCAGCACCTCCGCTTTCGGCCTGCTGAGTCCGCAGGCCCTGTCGTGCCGCCGCGCCGGCACCGGGCGGACGCTGTCGGAGCACATCGGCGAGCTCGGCGGGCAGCCGGAGGCTATCGCCCGCGGCGAGGCCGCGCTGCGCCCCGAGGCCATCGACTGCTTCGTCGAACTGCACATCGAACAAGGTCCCGTCCTGGAGGGCAGCGGCCATGCCCTGGGCGTGGTGACCGGCATCTGCGGCAGCCACCGCTACCGGCAGGCCCAGGCCAAGGGGCGGTATGCGCATTCGGGCGCCACGCCGCGCACCCACCGACAGGACGCCGTGGTCGCGCTGGCCATCCTGATCGAACGCCTTCAGCGCGAATGGCTGGCCCTGGAGGCGGACGGGCACGAGCTCACCCTCACCTTCGGCCAGGTGAATACGGACGCCCAGCAGGCCGACTTCAGCAAGGTGCCCGGGCAGGTGAGCTTCTGCGTCGACATCCGCTCCCGGAGCGTCGACACCTTGCGGCTGATGGATTCCCTGCTGCTGAAGGCCGCGGGCGAACTGGAGTCCAGCCACGGCGTCCACTTCGAATGGGGGCCCGTCTCCGGCAGCCAGCCCGCCGTCATGGACGAAGCCCTGCAACGGGCGCTGCATGACGCCGCGCTTGCGGCGGGCGTGCAGCCGCGCCTGCTTCCGAGCGGCGCGGGGCACGATGCCGCCACCTTCTCCAACCGGGGAGTCCCCACCGCCATGCTGTTCGTGCGCAACGCGAACGGCAGCCACAATCCCGACGAGGCCATGGACATGGACGACTTCGCCGCAGGCGCGCGAAGCCTGGGCCAGGTGCTCGCCACGCGCGCCGGACTGGCCCGGCAGCAGAATTCCGCCCCCCATTGAGGATCTTTCATCATGCCGATTTGCGTCATCGCGCAACCCATCCACCCCATCGGCGCGCAAATCCTGCGCGACGCGGGCGTGGAGGTGCGCCAATCCCCCGGGCCCGGCCTGGACTCCTTGCGCGAGGTCATTGCGCAGGCCGACGCGGTCATCGTCCGCGACAGCCTTCCGGCCGCGCTCATCGACGCGGCGCCGCGCCTGAGCGTCATCGCCAACCACGGCACGGGCACGGACAAGATCGACGTCGACCATGCCGAGTCGAAAGGCATACCCGTCGTTTTCACGCCCGATGCGAACGTGCGTTCCGTCGCGGAACATGCGCTGATGCTGATGCTGGCCACCGCCCGCCAGGCCGTGCAGGCGGATACCGCGACGCGCCAAGGACATTGGCGTTTCAAGTACGAGCAGCCCATGTTCTCGCTTTGTGGAAAAACGCTGGGCATCGTGGGCTGGGGCCGCACCGGCCGCCTGCTCTGCGGCATGGCCGCGCAGGCGCTGGACATGCAAGTCCTCGTCTGGTCGCCCAGCCTGCCGGGCGGCGGATCGCTGCCCGCAGGCGCCACGCGGGTGGAGACGCTGCACGAACTGCTGCAGGCGTCTGACGTCGTGTCGCTCCACCGCCCTCTGCGCCCGGATACCCGGCACACGCTGGACGCGGCGGCGTTGCAACGCATGAAGCCGGGGGCCATTGTCATCAATACCTCCCGGGGCGGGCTCATCGACGAGTCGGCGCTGGCCGACGCGCTGCGCGGCGGGCGCCTGTTCGGCGCGGGCCTGGACGTGTTCGAAACGGAGCCGCTGCCTGCGGGGTCCCTGGTCGCCGGGCTGCCCAACGTCGTGCTCACCCCCCATGTCGCCGGTTCTACCCAGGAGGCGCTGGCGGCGACCGCGCGCCAATGCGCTGAACAGATCCTTTCCGTGCTCGCCGGCAGGCAGCCTGCCCATCTTGTGCATCCTCGGGCATGGGACCGCCGCCGCCAGCCCGCTTCCTCCAACTTCGCCGAACGACAGCCATGAATCCTCCGATCGTCACCCTGACCCAGGGCCATCTGCCCCTGCTCGTTTCCATTCCCCACGGCGGCGAATGCCTGCCCGAACCATTCCTGAGCCGCATGACGCCGGCCGCCCACAAGATCGCGGATACCGACTGGCACCTGGCGCGCCTCTATGACTTCGCCCGCGCGATGGGCGCCTCGGTGCTGCAGGCCAACTACTCGCGCTACATCATCGACGTCAACCGGCCGGCCGACGGCGCGAGCCTTTATCCGGGAACGGCCACCACCGGCCTGTGCCCCACCGAGAGCTTTCTCGGCGAAGCCCTGTACCAAGCCGGCTCCGCGCCGCCGGACGAGCAGGAAACGGCGGAGCGTATCGTCCGGTACTGGCAGCCCTATCACGACGCGTTGCGGCAGGAACTGTCGCGCCTGCGCCAGAAGCATGCCCACGTACTGCTGTGGGAAGCCCACTCCATCGCCAACGAGCTGCCCCGCCTCTTCGAAGGAAGGCTGCCCGACCTGAACATCGGCACGTTCAGCGGCGCCGCGTGCGCCCCTGCCTTGCGCGAGGCCGCTGTCGCCGCGGCCAGCGCCAGCCCCTTCAGCTGGGTAGCCGACGCGCGCTTCAAGGGGGGCTACATCACGCGCAACTACGGCCGCCCCCAATCCGGCGTGCATGCCGTACAGCTCGAAATGTCGCGGCACCTCTATATGGTGGAAGGAGAGCCTTACGCCTATCGCGAAGACCGGGCCGCCGCCGTGCTTCCCACCGTTGAACGCATGGTCGGGAACACCCTGCGGGCGCTGGAAGGCCTGCAATGAACGGAAGCCGGCCATGATGAATCTCTCCGATATCCGGACGTACGCGCGCCAGCTCCATCTGCGCGGGATCGAATCCGTCGAAATCCAGGCGGGGGAGCGCCTGATCAGCATCCGGATCGACGTCCCCGCGTCTTCCGGCGGCGCATCCGCCTCCCCGGCCGCGCCCATCCGGGAGGCCGCTTTCATCGACGTGCGCAGCGCCACGCTGGGCCGCTTGCTGCGCAGCCAGGCCGACAGGCTGCCTGTGCCGATAGAGCCGGGCGACGAGGTCATACAGGGCCAGCTGCTCGCGCTGGTGGTTCTGGATGAAAGCCTGGAGCCCGTGCATGCGCCGGTGGACGGCGCGATCGGCGCCGTGCTCGCGGCCGAAGGCCAGATCGTGGATTACGGCATGCCCCTGTTCCAACTCAAGCCAAGGCAGCGCTGAGCGATGACCCAGAAAACCCAATTGATCCTGGACATGATCGATCTGGCCGCCGAAGAACGCATCGCGGAGCTCTACGTCAGCGAGCCCGCTTTCGGCGTCCGTATCCGGCGGCGCGCGCGCGGCGAATGCCCCGCCCCGGCCCCCGACGCCGCCGCTCTCTCCGCCGTTCCTGCGTCCGGACCGGCAGCCGCCGCCGCGGCGCCAGCCTCCCTGACGGTCTCCGCCCCCTTGGGGGGCACGTTCTACCGGGCTTCCAGCCCGGGGGGAGAGCCCTTGGCGAGCGAGGGATGCCGGGCCGAGGCGGGCGCGCCCCTGTGCGTCATCGAGGCCATGAAGATGCTGACCGAGGTGGCCGCCCCGCAAGCCGGCACGGTCGCCCGGGTGCTGTGCGAAGACGGGCAGATGGTCGAACAAGGACAGGCGCTGTTCATTCTTGAACCCGGCGAGGCCGAGCATGTTTCGTAAGATCCTCATCGCCAATCGTGGCGAAATCGCCCTGCGCATACAACGGGCTTGCCATGAGCTAGGCATCCAGACCGTCGTGGTGCACTCCGAAGCGGACCGCGACGCGTCCTACCTGCAACTGGCCGACGAGGCGCTCTGCATCGGGCCGGCGCCCTCCGCCGACAGCTACCTGAACGCCTCCGCCATCCTCGCCGCGGCCAGGCTGGCGGGAGCGCAGGCGATCCATCCCGGCTATGGCTTCCTCAGCGAGAACGGCGGCTTTGCCGAAGCCGTGGAGGCCGCGGGCATGACGTTCATCGGCCCCAGCCCGTCGACGATCCGCATGATGGGCGACAAGGTCAAGGCCAAACGGGCCATGCAAGAATCCGGGGTGCCCTGCGTGCCAGGGTCGGACGGCGTGCTTCCCGATGAGGCTCGGGCCGTCTTGCGGCAAGCTGAAGGCATCGGCTTTCCGCTGATCGTCAAGGCGGCGGGCGGCGGCGGAGGCCGCGGAATGCGCGTGGTCGAATCCGAAAGCGGCTTGCTGGCGGCGGTGGAAACCACGCGCGCCGAAGCGCTGGCGGCTTTCGGCAATCCGGATCTTTACATGGAGCGCTTCCTGCAACAGCCTCGCCACATCGAAATCCAGGTACTGGCCGACCATCACGGCCACGCCGTCTGGCTGGGCGAGCGTGACTGCTCCATGCAGCGGCGGCACCAGAAAGTGGTCGAGGAATCGCCCGCCCCCGGTATCGATCCCCAGGCGATCGAGGCGATAGGCGAACGCTGCGCCGACGCGTGCAGGTCGATCGGCTATCGGGGCGCGGGCACGTTCGAATTCCTCTACGAGGACGGGCGGTTCTACTTCATCGAAATGAACACGCGGCTGCAGGTCGAGCACCCCGTCACCGAGCTCACGACCGGCATCGACATCGTGCAGATGCAGATCCGTATCGCGGCCGGGGAGCCCTTGCCCTGGCGCCAGGAACAGATCCGGCGCCGCGGCTATGCGATCGAATGCCGGATCAATGCCGAGAGCGCCGCATCCTTCCTCCCTTCTCCCGGCCGCATCACGCACTGGCGGCCGCCGGGCGGGCCTGGCGTGAGGGTCGATTCGCATGCCCATGCCGGCTACACGGTGCCGCCGCACTACGATTCGATGATCGGAAAATTCATCGCGTTCGGCGATACGCGCGAGCAAGCGCTGGCCCGCATGCGGGTCGCGCTGCGCGAGGCCGTCGCGGAAGGCATCGACACGAATATCCCGCTGCACCGCGACCTGTTCTCGGATCCCGTGTTCTGCCTGGGCGGCGCGGGTATCCATCACCTGGAATCCTGGATAGCATCACGGCATGCCCCCCCGGTTTAGCGCCATCCAGCCGCGACGCGCAAAAGCCCTGCGGCTCTCCCGCACGTCATTTTCCCTCTACCGAAAGGAAATTCCATGAGCTTGATCGAACAGAAATTCGCCAGACTCTCCACCGACAACGCGCCTGGCCAGGAAGTCCGCCAGCGCGCTGAGGGACTGGACGCCCTGCTGAAAGGCGGCACGCTGCCCGGCACGCCGGTGGACTTTTCGCACGGCGATGTGAATGAAAACGCATTCGCGCCCACGCCCGGCTCCCTGGAAGCCTTCGTCGCCGGCGTGGAAAGCGGAGGCGAGCAGGCCTATACGGAGTATCGCGGGCGCGCCGACCTGCGCGCCCGCGTGGCGGAGCACCTGGGACGGTTCACCGGCAGCCCGGTCTCGGGCGCGGACGAACTGATCATCACTCCGGGCACCCAGGGCGCCCTGTTCCTGTCCATCGCCTCCACCGTCGCGGCCGGCGACAAGGTGGCCATCGTGCGGCCCGACTATTTCGCCAATCGCAAGCTGGTCGAGTTCATCGGCGGCGACATCGTCCCGATCGAAATGGATTACCTGAACAACACCGACCGCGCGGGCCTGGACCTGGGCCAGCTCGAATCGGCCTTCAAGGCGGGGGTGAAGACCTTCCTGTTCTCCAACCCCAACAATCCGGCCGGGGTGGTCTATTCGAAGGACGAGATCGGCCGGATCGCCGCGCTCGCCAACCAATATGGAGCCACCGTCATCGTCGACCAGCTGTACTCGCGCCTGCGCTATGCGGGCGTCGAATACACGCATCTGCGCGCCGCCGGGATCGACCCGGACAACGTCATCACCATCATGGGCCCCTCCAAGACCGAATCCCTGAGCGGCTACCGCCTGGGCGTGGCCTTTGGCGCGCCGAAACTGCTGGATCGCATGGAAAAGCTGCAGGCCATCGTATCGCTGCGGGCTCCCGGATATTGCCAGGCCGTGCTGCGCACCTGGTTCGAGGAACCCGAAGGCTATATGGAGGAACGGATCCGGCAGCACCAGGCCATCCGCGACGACCTGCTGCGCGTGCTCCGCTCCGTCGACGGCCTGGCCGCCCGCACTCCCCAGGCGGGAAGCTACCTGTTCCCCAGGTTGCCCAAGCTGACGGTGTCCCCGCAGGATTTCGTGCGCATCCTGCGCCGCCAGGCCGGCGTGACGGTAACCCCCGGCACGGAATTCAGCCCCGACGCCGGCGACAGCTTCCGCCTCAATTTCTCGCAGAACCACGCCGCGGCGCTGCACGCGATCGAGCGGACGGTCGAACTCATCGCCCGCTACCGCGCTTAACGACAGGAGATCCCCATGACACGCAAGGCATATTCCAGCGACCGCACGCCGCCGCCCGCCGGCACCTACAGCGTCGCCATCCAGGCCCAGGGCCTCATTTTCCTTTCCGGCCAGACGCCGCGCGACGTCCACAACGTGCGCCACGGCGACAAGCCTTTCGCCGAACAGGCCCGGATGGCCCTCGACAATCTCCAGGCCGCGGCCGAGGCGGCGGGCTCGTCGCTGCGCGACGCCGTCAAGGTCAACGTCTTCCTGAAGAACCCGGCGGACGCCAAGGAATTCGACGCCATCTACGCCGGCTACGTCGGAGACCCGCCTCCGGCGCGGACCCTGACCCAGTCCAACTTCGCGGGATTCGACATCGAAGTGGACGCGATACTGCTGGCCCGCCAAGCCTAGCGGCGGAGCACGGGCGGAACTTTCCTTACCTGGAGGGACTTTCAATCATGAGCGCACGCAGCGGGCTCATCAACGAGACAAGCAAGGGCGTTTACGTCATCGCCGCCACGCCGTTCTCCGACAATGGCGAACTGGACCTGGAGAGCATCGACAGCCTGACGGATTTTTATCTGGAGAAAGGCGTAACCGGCCTCACGATACTGGGCATGATGGGCGAAGCGCCCAAGCTGACGGAAGCGGAGACCACGACAGTAATGCGACGCGTGCTGAAACGCGTCGAGGGCGGCGTGCCCGTGGTTGTCGGCGTAAGCGATGCATCGGACCGCAACGTCGAGCGCCTGTCGCGCGAAGCGATGTCGCTTGGCGCGGCCGGCGTCATGATTGCGCCCGTGCCCAACCTGAAGACGGACGAGCAGGTCTACGCGTACTACGCGAACATCGCCGCCCTGCTGGGGCGGGACATCCCGATCTGCCTGCAGGACTTCCCCCAATCAACGGGGGTGCACACGTCGGTGGCGGTGATACATCGCCTGGTCGACGCCTTTCCGCAGATCGTCATGCTCAAGCACGAGGACTTTCCCGGCATGCGCAAACTGAGCCAGGTCCGCGAAAAAAGCGCCGCGGACGGCAGGCGGCGCATCAGTATCCTGGTGGGCAATGGCGGCCTGTTCCTGCCGCAGGAAATGCTGCGCGGCGCCGATGGCGCCATGACGGGATTCGCCTATCCCGAAATGCTGGTGCAGGTCTGCCGCCTGTTCCATGAAGGAAAGCCGGAAGAGGCGGAGGATCTGTTCAACATCTACCTGCCCCTGCTGCGCCACGAGTTCCAATACGGCATCGGCCTGGCCCTGCGCAAGGAAACGCTGCGCCGGCGCGGCGCGATCCGTTCGGCCTACGTGCGCCGCCCGGGCCCGGTGCTGGACGCCACGGATCACGCCGAACTGGGCCGCCTGATCGGCAGGCTGGAAGCCTCATTGGCCTGAGGCTTCGGGGGGTTCCGTCACTCACGGAACCCCTGCGCGCGCATGTGCTCGGCCAGGAACTCCACGCATGCGCGGATCTTGGCCGAGGCGCTCAGGCGCGAGGGGTACACGGCCCAGACGTTGGCCTCCTGCCGGTACGCCGGCAGCACCTGTTCCAGCCTGCCTTGCGCGATCAGGGGCCCCACGTCCCAGGCCGAGCGCAGGATGATCCCCCGGCCGTCCACCGCCCACTGCACGACCATCTCGCCGTTATTGGCCGATAGCGGCCCGCGTACCTTGACCGTATGTTCGCGGCCGCCCCGGCGCATGCGCCACACGCCGAAGGGATGGTCGCGCTCCTTGATGACCAGGCAGTCATGGGCGGCCAGGTCGGCCAGGGTGCGCGGCGCTCCCCGCGACCGCAGGTATGCCGGCGCGGCGCAGAGCACGCGATGATTGCTGGCCAGCTTGCGCGCGATGACGTGCGGCGCGATGTCGTCGCCCACGCGCACGTCCAGGTCATATCCCTCCGCCGCCACGTCGACCAGGCGGTCGAACACCTCGAAGCGGACCTGCACCGCGGGATGCTGGGCGGCGAACGCCGATAGCGCGGGCGCCACCACCCGGCGGCCGAACCCGAAGCTGCTGCAGACCCGCAGCAGTCCCCGGGGCTCACGCCGGGTGATGCCGACCTCTTCGACCAGGTGATCCACGTCGTCCAGGATGCGCTGGGCCCAGTGGTAGACGCGTTCGCCCGCTTCGCTGATCACGACGCGCCGGGTCGTGCGATGGAACAGCTTGGTGCCCAGGCTTTCCTCGAGCAGGCGGATGCGCTTGGTGACGTAGGCGGGCGACATGCCCAGGTCCTCGGCCGCCTTCGAGAAGCTGGAGGCCCGCACCACCGCGCACAGGACGCGCAAATCGGCGGGAAGAAAATCATTATTCATGATTCGTGCATAGTCATTTCACGAGATGGCCTATTGTAGATAGGACGTGAGGGCGCCTACCATCGTCTCGGTTCCGTTTCCCCTTACTCCACACAACCCATCATGTCCCAAGCATTCAAAATCGCCGCCATCGCCGGTGACGGCATCGGCAACGAAGTCATGCCCGAAGGCCTGCGCGCGGTGCACGCGGCCGCCAGGCGCTTCGACGTGCCGCTGCAGATCGACACCTTTCCCTGGGCCAACTGCGATTACTACGCGCAGCACGGCGAAATGATGCCGCCCGACTGGAAGGCGCAACTGCAGGGCTACGACGCCATCTTCTTCGGCGCGGTGGGCTGGCCCGCCACGGTCCCGGACCATGTATCCCTGTGGGGATCGCTGCTGAAGTTCCGCCGCGAGTTCGACCAGTACATCAACCTGCGCCACGTGCGGCTGTTCGATGGCGTGCCATGCCCGCTGGCCGGACGCAAGGCGGGCGACATCGATTTCTTCATCGTCCGCGAAAACACCGAGGGCGAATACACCAACCTGGGCGGGCGTCTGTTCGCCGATACGGACCGCGAAATCGTCATCCAGGAATCCGTCTTCACCCGGCACGGCACCGACCGCGTCATGCGCTATGCCTTTGAATTGGCCAACCGGCGCGAGCGCAAGGCGCTGACCGTGGCGACCAAGAGCAACGGCATCGCGGTCAGCATGCCCTGGTGGGATGAGCGGGCCGACGCCATGGCCAGGCAGTATCCGGACGTCAAGACCGACAAGCAGCACATCGACATCCTCGCCGCGCGCTTCGTGCTGCAACCGCAGCGGTTCGACGTGGTGGTGGCGTCGAATCTGTTCGGCGACATCCTGTCGGACCTGGGCCCGGCGTGCACGGGCACCATCGGCATCGCTCCGTCGGCGAACCTGAATCCGGAACGCGCCTTCCCCTCGCTATTCGAGCCCGTGCACGGATCGGCCCCGGACATCTACGGCAAGGGGATCGCCAATCCCATCGCCATGATCTGGTCGGGCGCGCTGATGCTGCAGTTCCTGGGCAGCCAGGACGCGCACGACGCGATCCTGCGGGCGATCGAACATTGCCTGAAGCATGGCCCCCGCACGCCCGACCTGGGCGGCCAGGCGAGCACCGAAGAGCTCGGACTCGCCATCGCGGCGCACATCGAGGCCTCGGCCTAGGTCGGCGTCAGGCGGCGCGCGACAGCATGCTGTCGCGCAACCGCAGCACGGACGCGCACGAGGTATCGCGGTGCGTCACGAGCGACAGCGACAGCGCGCCCCGCGCATCGGCGTCGGCCAGCGGCACGAACGCCACGTGCGGCGTGGAGTACGCCCGGGTCACGCCCGGCACCAGCGCCAGGCCCATTCCGCTGGCGACCAGGCTGACCAGGGTCTGCACCTGGATCGCTTCCTGGCTGATGCGCGGCGAAAAGCCGGCCTTGCGGCATAGCGCCAGCGCCACGCCGTACAGGCCCGGCACTTTCAGCGGCGAATACAGCACGAAGTTCTCGGCGCGCGCCCGTTCCAGCTGGACCGGCCCTCCCGCCGCCAGCGGATGCCCGGCCGGCACCGCCAGGATCAGGTCGTCCCGCTCCACCACCCAGGAATCCAGCGCCGCGTCTTCCGCCAGGGGGCCGCGCACCAGGCCGGCGTCGATATCGTTGGCGCGCAGCATCGCCACCAGCCCGACCGTGCTGTCCTCGCGCAGGTCCAGCTGCAGGTCCGGATACTGGGCGCGGAAGGCCGGCAGGCAGCGCGGCAGCAACATGTACGTGGCGGACCCCACGAAGCCCAGCCGCAGCAGGCCCCACTCGCCGAGGGCCACGCGGCGGGCCGCCTGGCGCGCCTGTTCGGAATGAAACAGCGCGCGGCGGGCGTCGGCCATCAACGCCTGGCCGGCGGGGGTCGGCGTCACGCCCTTGGGGCCGCGCACCAGCAGCGGCACCCCCACCGCATGTTCCAGCTTCTGGATCGAAACCGACAGCGCGGGCTGCGCGATGTGCAGCAGATCGGCGGCGCGCCGGTAGCTGCCCTGTTCCGCAATGGTCACGAACTGCCGAAGCTGCCGTAGATCGATAGCCATAACAAATTCCATATCGCCCAATACCTAAGCCATATTAGACGCGTATGCGCCAGGCCGATAGCATTCCCGTCATGACAGCCACTCCCTTCCCCCGAGCCGGCGCGCTGGGCGGCGTGCGCATCCTGGACCTGACGTCCGTGGTGTTCGGCCCTTACGCGTCGCAGATACTCGCCGACTACGGCGCCGATGTCATCAAGGTCGAGTCGCCCGCGGGCGACTCGACGCGCCGTACCGGCCCAGCGCAGGAACCGGGGCTGGCCGCCATCTTCCTGGGCCTGAACCGCAACAAGCGCAGCATCGTGCTCGACTTGAAGCAGGCCGGCGCGCGGCAGGCGCTGCTGACGATGGTGGATCAGGCCGACGTGCTGATGCACAGCATGCGGCCCGCCAAGATGGCCGCGCTCGGGCTGGACCCGGATACGCTGTGCGCGCGCAACCCGAGGCTGGTGTATGCCGGCCTGTATGGTTTCGGGGCGGGCGGCGCCTACGACGGCCGGCCCGCGTATGACGACATCATCCAGGGGCTGTCGGGCCTTGCCGACCTGGTCGACCGCCAGACAGGCGAGCCCCGCTACCTGCCCACCGTCGCGGCCGACAAGACCTGCGGCCTGATCGCCGCCCATGCCATCCTGGCCGCGCTGTTCCAGCGCGAGCGGACCGGCGCGGGCCAGCAACTGGAAGTGCCCATGTTCGAGAGCATGGCGTCCTATGCGCTGGTCGAGCATTACTATGGCAGGCACCTGGCCGACGAGGCGGGCCAGGCCGGCTATCCGCGCGTGCTCACGTCCTGGCGCAAGCCCTGCCGCACGGCCGACGGCCATGTCTGCCTGATGCCCTACACCGACGCCCACTGGCGCGACTTCTTCATCGCCGCCGACCGCCCGGACCTGGCGGAAGATCCGCGCTTTGCCGACATCTCCGCCAGGACGCGGCACATCGAGACACTGTACGAACTGCAGGCCGGTATCGTCGCCCGGCGCGACACCGGCTATTGGCTCGCGCTGTGCGCTCGTCTGGAGATTCCGGCCGCGCCGGTCAATCGCCTGCAGGACCTGGAAACCGATCCGCACCTGCAAAGCGTGGACTTTTTCGTTCCGCTGGAAAGCGCGTCGGGCAGCCGCTACCGCTTTCCCCGCAATCCCGTGCGCCTGCGGCACTCCCATGTGCCGGCCACGATGCCGCCGCGCCTGGGCGAGCACACGCTCGACGTGCTGCGCGAAGCAGGCCTGGACGAATCCCGCATCTCCGCGCTCCTGGAGACAGGCGCCGCGCTCGACGCATTTTCCACAACCAACGACAACAGCGAGACTCCCGCATGAACGCAGACCGCAACGCCGCCATCGCGCAGCTCGGCCAGGGCTATTACTGGCAGGATCTGACCGTGGGCCAGCGCTTCCACACGTTCCGCCGCACGGTCACCGAGACCGATATCGTGAACTTCATCAGCGTGACGGGAATGCTGGAGACGATCTTCATCGACGCCACCTATGCGCATGGCGCGATACAGGGTCGTCCCGCGCCCGGCGCGCTGACCTACGGCCTGATCGAGGGGCTGATCATGCAGGGCATGGTCCAAGGCACGGGGCTGGCGCTTTTGGAAGTCCACAAGAAAATGCTGGCGCCCGTGGTCGCGGGCGACACCATCTGGGCGGAGATCGAAGTGACCGGCGTGCGCCCGACCTCGCAGCACAACCGGGCGGTCGTCACGTCCGCCATCGAAGTCCGCAACCAGCATGGCAAGCCGGTGATGAGCTACACGGCCACGCGCATGCTGGCCGGCAGGCCCGAGGCCTGATCAGGCAGCAAGCGCCCCGCCCAGAGGGCGCTGCCGCCTGGACGCGATCCGCGTCATCCAGAAAAGCACAAGGAGACAAACCATGAAGAAAGCAGTGCTGGCGGCCAGCCTGGCCATCCTGGCATTGGGAGGCGCGGCCGGCGCCCACGCCGCCTGGCCCGAGCGTCCCGTAACGATGGTGGTGCCATTCCCGCCCGGCGGCCCCACCGACCTGGTGGCGCGCGTGCTGGCCAAGCAGCTCACCGACCAGTTGGGCCAGACCGTCGTGGTCGAGAACAAGGGCGGCGCCAACGGCAACATCGGCATGCAATACGCGGCGGCGGCCAAACCCGATGGCTATACCGTGCTCTACAACACCTCCTCCATCGCGCTCAGCCCCAATCTTTACCGGTCGCTGGCATTCGACCCGGTCAAGGACTTCGCGCCGGTGTCGTCCACGGCCGTCATCCCGCTGGTGCTGCTGGTGCATCCGTCCGTGCCGGCAAAGGACACCCAGTCGTTCGTCCAGTATGCCCGCGCGCATCCAGGCAAGCTCTCGTACGGTTCGGCTGGCGCCGGCAACGTCACCCACCTGGGCGCCCTGTTGCTGCTGCGCTCGCTCGAGATCGACGCGGTGCACGTGCCCTATCGCGGCAGCGCCCCGGCCATGACGGATCTGGTCGGCGGGCAGGTGCAGTTGATGACGAACACGCTGAACGATTCGCTCGGCTTCGTCCGGGAGGGCAAGCTGCGCGCGCTGGCCGTGACCAGCAGCGCGCGCAGCGACCAACTGCCCGACGTGCCGACCGTGGCGGAAACGGAGGTGCCCGGATTCGAGATGGGCGCGTGGCAGGGCGTGGTAGTGCCGGCCGGCACGCCCGAACCCGTGATCGAAAAGCTGAACGCCGAAATCCGCCGCGCCCTGCAATCGCCAGAAATGCAGAAGCAGCTCAAGGCGCAAGGCGCGCAGGCGCTAGGGTCCACGCCCCAGGAGTACGCGGCCTACATAAAAAGCGAAATCTCGCGCTGGGGCGAAGTGGTGAAAGCCGCCAACGTAAAGTTGGATTGACGCGCCGGGCCGCCCCACTGTGGCGCGGCCCCCTCGGCGGGGCAGCAAGCACGCTCGGCGTGCGCAGCGTGGAGGCTCCGCGCCGCCGCCGGGCCGCCCCAAGGCGGCGCAGCCCCCTCGGGGGGCAGCAAGCACGCTCGGCGTGCGCAGCGTGGGGGCTCCGCGCCGCCGCCGGGCCGCCCCAAGGCGGCGCAGCCCCCTCGGGGGGGCTGCAAGCACGCTCGGCGTGCGCAGCGTGGGGGCTCCGCGCCGCCGCCGGGCCGCCCCAAGGCGGCGCAGCCCCCTCGGGGGGCAGCAAGCACGCTCGGCGTGCGCAGCGTGGGGGCACACTCCACTCAGCGGCCTGCCGCCTTCGCACTGATCCCGTTGGCCACGCCCATATCCACCTTGGGCACGTCGCGGATCAACACGCGCACGTCTTCGCCCGAAATATCGATGCTGCTGCAAACCGCCTGGTTCAGCGCGGCGATCAGGGCCGCCTTCTTGGCTTCGTCGCGGCCTTCGATCAAGGCCACGTCCACGCGCGCCATGCGCTTGCCGATCTCTCCGGCCACAATCACGTTTTCCGCGGGCACTTCCTGCAGCACGATGCGCACGCTGGGCAGCGGCGCGGCGATGCTCTCGACGACGGCGTTGGACGCCGCCTTCAGCAAAGTGGCTTTCTGGGCGGCCGAGTGGCCTTGCATGATCTGGACATTCAAAATGGGCATGACGGCTTCCGATGTTCCGAATGGGGGACAAGCCGGCCGATCCGGCCGGTCGACCATCATATCCGGACTTTGCCCATGCCCAGGCACAGTCCGGATACGGGTCTTCCCTGTCAGGCGGCCTGGTCCCGATGCTCCAGTTCGGGCTCGGCTTGCTGCCCGGCGGCGGCATCGTCGGCGGGCGCCGGCGTATCGGCCAGGGCCGGCGTGACCAGCTCCACGACCTTCTTGCGCGACAACATGCCGATGAACTCGTCGTCCTCGCCCGTCACCGCCACGGGCTGGTCGCTGTGGACCAGCTGGGCCAGCACTTCGCCCAGGCCTGCGGTGGCCGGCACCGACGCCAGGTCTTCCACGTAGCGGGAAACGTCGCGCACGCCGTCCTGGATGGCTCTTTCGGCCGCCTCGGCGGTCAGCACGCCGGCCAGACGCTTGCCGTCCAGCACCGGCGCGTACTCGTAGTCCAGGGCGCGCATGCGGTCCATGGCGTGCGCGGGACGCGAACGCATGGTCAGGGTCAGGCGCGCCGGATTCACGGCATGCGTGGCATTGAGCACCTTGGTGCGGTTCACGTCCTGCAGGAACGACTGCACGTAATCGTTGGCGGGGTTCAGCAGAATGTCTTCCGGCGTGCCTTCCTGCACCAGTTCGCCGTCCTTCAGGATCGCGATGCGGTTGCCCAGGCGCAGGGCCTCGTCCAGATCGTGCGTGATGAAGACGATGGTCTTGTTCAGCTTGGCCTGCAATTGCAGCAGTTGGTCCTGCATCTCGCGGCGAATCAGGGGGTCCAGCGCCGAGAACGCTTCGTCCATCAACAGGATTTCGGCATCCGTGGCCAGCGCCCGCGCCAGGCCCACGCGCTGCTGCATGCCGCCCGACAGCTGGTGCGGATACTGATTCTCGAAGCCCGACAGGCCAACCTGCTCCAGCCATTCGCGGGCGCGCTTCTCGCGCTCGGCCCGGCCCACGCCCTGCACGGTCAGCCCATAGGCGGCGTTGTCCAGCACCGTGCGGTGCGGAAACAGGCCGAAGCGCTGGAACACCATGCTCATTTTCTTCTGGCGGAAGACTTCCAGGTCGCGCTTGTTCAGGCTGACCACGTCCACGCCGTCGACCAGGATGTGGCCGGCGCTGGGTTCGATCAAGCGGTTGAAGTGGCGGATCAGGGTGGACTTGCCGGAACCCGACAGCCCCATGATGACGTAGATGCTGCCTTCTTCAATCGACAGGCTGATATCGCGCAGGCCCAGCGTGTGGCCGCTTTCGGCCAGCAGCTGTTCCTTGCTCATGCCGCCCTGGGCGGCTTCCAGCCATTTCTTCGGGTGCGCCCCGAAAATCTTGTAGATGTTCTTGACCTCGATCTTGCTCATCGCTGGCCTCCCATGCGCATGCGCTGTCCATACGATTGCGTGATCCGGTCGAACAGCACGGCCAGCACCACGATACCCAGCCCGGCCAGCAGGCCGCGGCCCACTTCCAGACGGTTGATTCCAAGCAGCACTTCGTAGCCCAGGCCGCGCGCGCCGATCATCGACGCGATCACCACCATCGACAGCGCCATCATGGTGGTCTGGTTGATGCCGGCCATGATGTTGGGCAGCGCCAGGGGCAGCTGCACGCCGAAAAGCTGCTGGCGCGGATTGGCTCCAAAGGCGCGCGACGCTTCGAGCACTTCGCGGTCGACCAGGCGGATGCCCAGGTCCGTCAACCGGATCAGCGGCGGCACGGCGTAGATGACCGTGGCGATGATCGCGGGGATCTTGCCCAGGCCGAACAGCATGACGACCGGAATCAGGTACACGAAGCTGGGCATGGTCTGCATCACGTCCAGCACGGGCAGCATGCCGGAACGCAGCCAGTTGACGCGCGCCATCAGCACGCCCAGGGGGATGCCGATCAGCACGGACAGGCCCGCCGCCATGATCATCAGCGCCAGCGTCTGCATGCCGGCGTCCCACAGGCCCAGCACGCCGATCACGCACAGCAGCGCGCCCATCGCCAGGCTCAGGCCGATGCGGCGGCTCACACCCCAGGCGATCGCCACCGTGACGGCGACCACCGCCCACCAGGGCGAACTGCGCAGCAGCTGCTCCAGCCACACCAAGGCATGCAGGACGGGCTGGGACAGAGTCTCCAGCGTGTCCGCGTAGTTGGTGACCAAATGATCGACGAAACCGTCGATCGCCCCCCGGACCTGCCGGGCGGGAATAATTTCAGGAAACATTCGTTCTACTCCATTCTGGCGCGCTCATCGCCCGTGCCGCCGCAAACCGCGGCATCGCGCAAGACAATGAAACCCAGGGGCTTCCAGGGCGGAAGCGGCCCGCCAAGTCGGCGGCACAAGCGCGCATCTGGCCGGGCGATCTCGCCCGGCCGGCGGCCATCCCGGCAAAGCAGTCCGGCCCGAGGGAGGGCCGGTACGCGCCATGGTGGCGCGCTGCCAGGCTCACGGCAGGTTAGAGCGCGCTTTGGACGCGCCCGGCGACGTCGGCGGGGACCCACTTGGTCCAGACGTCGGGCTTGTTCTTCAGGAACCACTTGGCCACGGCGCCGGACTCGTCGCCGGTCTCTTCCATGTGGGCCAGGGTTTCGTTGATCACCGGCAGCGGCACCGACACCTTGGACAGGAATTCGGTGAGCTTGGGGGCCTCCTCCGAGAACTTGGTGTTTACGGCGGTGAAGACGGGATTGTCAGGATAGGCGCTGGGCTCGGGATTGGCGCACTTGGGCGCCGTCAGGCACTTGTGCTTTTCCGCGTCGTAGGGCGGCATCTCCAGCTTGACCAGGTCCATCGAGCCGACCAGCGGCGTGGGCGACCAGTAGTAGAAAACCACGTTCTGCTTGCGCTTGTAGGCCGACATCAGGGCCGCCTTCTGTGCCGCGCCCGTTCCGGGCGAGTACAGCGTGTAGGTGTCGTCCAGCTTCAAGGCATGGAACAGGTTGTTGCTGGTCACTTCGCAGCCCCAGCCCGCCGGGCAGCCATAGAAACGGCCCTTGCCGGGCTCTTCCGGATCCTTGAACTCGTCCTTGAACTTCGGCAGGTCGGACGCGGACTTCAGTTCCGGCAGGCGCTCGGCCGTGTAGCGCGGGATGTACCAGGCCTCGGCGCCCATGTAGAGATCGCCGATGCGCTTGACCTTGCCGGTCTTCTCGGCGCGGTCCCAGGGTTCGGCAACGCTGTTCAGCCAGATCTCGGTGTTGATGTCCAGGTCGCCGCGCTCGAGCGCGGCCAGGGCGGGCAGGGTTTCGGTAGGCAGGGTTTCGGTTTTGCAGCCGTAGCCCTTTTCCATGATGAAACGCTCGACGTCAACGAGAACCAGGTTGGACTCCCAGTTCATGGCGCCGAAATTGACTGGACGCTTGAGCTCGCATTGGGCGGCATCGGCGGCCTGGGCCGAACCGGCAAATGCAAAGAACACGGCCGCGGCGGCCAGGGTCTTGACGGGGGTGAAACGCATTGGCTTTTGCCTCCATAGGTTCAGGGACACACGCAGGGCTGGGCCCGTGGGTGCCATGGAGCTAAGGGGGTTGTGCGGAAGACGGGCAGAACCGCCAATACAAACCGACACTAGCAACAAGACCCTCCGCGAGGAGCGGGGTCTTGCAAGACAGGAGTTTCAAAAACTCGGTTTTTGAAAACCCACAGAAAGTGAACAAACTGAACGAAGAAGCGAGCATCTTAAACGAAATTGACGCTCAACCCAAGCCCACGCCTGAACAAAACAGATACATTTCGGGAAAAATGCGTCCGGGATTACCCCGATCGACCAGAGGGAAATCGCCGTTTTCCCCTAAGGGAATTTGATTCGGAATTAATTTTACATTCCGTTAATAATTTATTCTTATTAATACATGCTGAGGGTTTCAAAACGGCCTGGAATGCCCTTTTTCACCCCTTCCGGGGAACATTCCAGGCCGTGCTTGCCCCGGCTAGCGCCTTTCTTCGTACATATAATCCCGCCGCCACGGGTAGGCGAGGTCCGCGGGGTTGTCCAGTTCATCCGGACGCCCGGTGGCCGGCGGTTGCGCCAGTATCTGGTGCAGCGCGATCCAGCCGTGTTCGAACGCCATGGCGCAGCCGGCCAGGTAGAGCCGGTACGCCCGCAGCGAGCGTTCGCCCTGTTCGCCTCCCAGGATCCGGGCGGCCTCGGGCAGGCGCGCCTCCAGCGCATCGCTCCATGACCATAAGGTGCGCGCGTAATGGGGCCGCAGGTTTTCCACGTCCACCTCTTCCAGCCCCCCGTTGGTCATGGCTTCCATGACGACGCTGATATGGGTCAGCTCACCGCCGGGGAAAATGTACTTTTCGATGAATTCGCCCATCCCGTTGCCAAGCTCGGCGTTGTAGACCCCGGCCGCGGTGATGCCGTGGTTCATGATCAGCCCGCCTGGCTTGAGCAGCCGGCGCAGCTTGGCGAAATATCCTTCCAGTTGCGCCCGCCCCACGTGTTCGAACATGCCCACCGACGCGATCTTGTCGTAAGGGGTGGATTCGTCCAGTTTCCGGTAGTCCAGCAGCTCGACGCGGACACGCCCGGCCAGGCCCTTTTCCTCGATCAGCCGGCTGACATGCGCGTGCTGGTTGCGCGACAGCGTGATGCCCGTGGCGTCCACGCCGTAGTTTTCGGCGGCCCAGAGCAGCAGCCCGCCCCACCCCGCGCCCACGTCCAGGAAGCGTTCGCCTTCGCGCAGGCGCAGCTTTCGGCAGATATGGTCCAGCTTGGCTTCCTGGGCCTGGGCCAGCGTCATGTCCGGCCGGCGGAAATAGGCGCAGGAATAGACCCGGCGCGGGTCCAGCCACAGCGCATAGAAGTCGTCGGACAGGTCGTAATGGAATTCGATCTGCTTCGCGTCGCGCTCGACCGAGTGGCGCCAGACCGACACGACCTTGCGCACCAGCTCGGTCAGCCAGCCGCCCCGGGCGGCGTCCACGGGCGAGCCCGGCAGCAGCGCCGCGGCGGCGGCCATGACGTCGCGCATATTGCCTTCGATATCGATCCGGCCTTCCACGTAATCCTGCCCCAGCACGCCGACGGCGCCTTCGGCGAGGTGCGCCAGCGCGGTCTTGTCGTGGGTGACGAAACGGACGCGGGGGTCGGGCGCCCCCAGCACGGCGCCGTCGGGCAGCACCAATTGGACGGTCACGGGCAAGGCCTGCAGCTTGCGTTCCACTACAGACAACAAAGGATTCACGGCTACTCCCCTGGATGCGTACGGACGTCGACGACTTTATCGGAAAATTGCTGAAACTTGCGTGTAAGGTTATGCGTGATACAGTCGCTGACTTGGCCCAAAACATGCAACAAACCGCATCGGCGCCCTGTCCTGCGTTGTAACGCGATCCTCATGCCCCCATCACATTCTTTCCGCAGCGGTCTGCCCGGCTGGCTTATTCTCATGGGCGCGCTGACGGCCATCGGCCCGTTCGCCATCGACATGTACCTGCCCGCGTTCCCCACGATCGCGACGAACCTGGGCGTATCCCGCGGCGATGTCGAGCGCACGCTGGCGGCCTACCTCATCGGGCTGGCCATGGCGCAGGTCTTCTACGGCCCCATGGCCGACCGCTACGGGCGCAAGCCGCCGCTGCTGGTGGGCCTGACGCTGTTCATGATTGCGTCCCTGGGATGCGCGCTGTCGGGATCGGTCGAAGCGCTGACCGGCTGGCGCGTGGTGCAGGCCATGGGCGGCGCCGCGGGCATCGTGATCCCGCGCGCGGTCATCCGCGACCACTACGAAACCCATGAAGCCGCCCGCGCGCTGTCGCTGCTGATGCTCATCATGGGCCTTGCCCCCATTCTTGCGCCGCTGATCGGCGGGCAATTGCTGGCCATCACCAGCTGGCGCAGTCTGTTCTGGGTCATGCTGGCGGGCGGCGCCCTGCTGATGGCGGCGGTGCTCAAGATCATGAAGGAATCGCTCGCGCCCGAACGTGTCGTGCCGCTGCGCTTTCGCACCATCCTGCGGAACTACCGCGACCTGTTCGCGCACCGCGGTTTCATGGCGCACAGCCTGGCCGGCGGTTTCGGCCAGGCCGGCATGTTCGCCTACATCATCGGTTCGCCGCGCGTCTTCATCGAACTGTACGGCGTGCCTCCCCAGTATTACGGCCTGCTGTTCGGCACCAACGCGCTGTCGCTCATCGTCTGCTCGCAGATCAGCGCGCGGCTGCTGCGCACCTACACGCCCCGCCAGCTGCAGCGCAGCGCGCTGATCTCGCTGGCGTGCGCCAGCCTGGCGGCCGTCGCGCTGACCCTGATGGGCTGGATGACGCTGCCGTTGTTGATGCTTTGCCTGGTCTGCTACATGGGCAGCCAGGGCTTCGTGAACCCCAATTCGGCGGCCCTCGCGCTGGCGGAACAGGGCAAGCGGCTGGGAGCCGCGTCCGCGCTATTGGGGACGCTTCAATTGTCCTGCGGCGCGCTCGCCGGCTTCGCGGTCAGCGCCTGGCAAGCCGACAGCGCGTTGCCCCTGACCACCACCCTGGCGGTCTGCGCCTGCCTGTCCTGGTTCTCCGGCCGCGTGGCGCAATTGCACACCCGCTAGCGTGCCTGCTTGATTTATTTACGTTTTTCGTATTAGAATCTACGTCTTCGCATGAAGTTTCCCGTGCAGGACTACTATGCTTTGTAGTTCGGCACTCTGACCCCAACCGCGTAGCGTCAAGATTCTTTCCAGGAAAACCGTCCGGAAGAATTCACGGGTGGCAGGCAGCGGGTATAAGCACAGGGACGAACCAGAATACCGGTTCCTCCCCATCCACTAAGACTGGGTGGCCGGCAAAGCAGCACTTGCAGCAAGCAGGTGCTTTCTACAGCCCGGCGGCTGAACCCCCGTCTACCCCCCAAGCGATGCGCGACAAGAACGACACAAAGAGGTGCATCCATGGCACGCGTATGCCAAGTGACCGGCAAAGGCCCGATGGTGGGCAACAATGTTTCGCACGCGAACAACAAGACCAAGCGCCGTTTCCTGCCCAACCTGCAATCGCGCCGGTTCTGGGTTGAAAGCGAAAACCGCTGGGTCCGCCTGCGTGTTTCGGCCAAGGCCATCCGCACGATCGACAAGAACGGCATCGACGCCGTCCTGGCCGAAATGCGTGCCCGCGGCGAAATCGCCTAATCGGCCCTCCCGCCAATCTACATACTAGGAGCACGACATGGCCAAAGGTATCCGCGAAAAGATCAAGCTCGAGTCGACCGCCGGCACGGGTCATTTCTACACGACCACCAAGAACAAGCGCAACATGCCCGAGAAGATGCTGATCAAGAAGTTTGATCCCGTCGCTCGCAAGCACGTCGACTACAAGGAAACCAAGCTGAAGTAATTCGGCCGGTATTCCGGGAAGTCCCGAAGAGGCCCTGCATCCGCAGGGCCTTTTTTCGTCCGCTCACGGCGCCTGCCGGCAGCTTTGCCCGGGACGTCCGCCGATGGCCAGGACGATGGCGAACGCAATGAGCCCGGCTCCGGCCAGGAAGGTGGCGGTGAATGCCCCGCCGACGTCCTGCGCCGTCGCCTCCCCGATCCCCTGCGGGCCCAGGACGGCGGCGAACAGGCTGGGCATGGCGGAAGCGCCGGTCATGAAGCCCAGATTGCGCGACAGTCCCAGCAATCCCGACAACATGCCGCGCTGCGCCTCGGCCGCGCCCAGCATGACGGCCGTATTGTTGGCCGCGAGGAAAAGCTGGAACCCCGGCGTAAGCAGCGTCAGGGCCGCCACGTAGCCCGCGACGCCCAGGAACCGGGGAAGCACGGCCAGGCAGACCAGGCCGGCGGCGGTCTGCAGCAAGCCCAGCAGCAGCGTGCGGGGCGCGCCGAGGCGGTCGGTCATGCGCCCCGCGGGAATGCCCGAAATGGCGGCCACCAGTGGTCCCACCGCCATGACCAGTCCGGTCAGGACTTCGTTCAGGCCGAGGCCGAACGCCAGGAAGAACGGCCCGACCACCAGCGCCGCCATCATGACCGTGGACATCAGCAGATTCATCGCCAGCGAGGCGCCCGTGAACCGGTCGCGCAGCAACGCGATGGGCACCAGGGGCAGCGCCGATCGCGACTCGACCAAGATGAAAAGTCCGAGCGCCGCCACGCCCAGCGCCGCCAGCAGGCCCGGATCGAGCGCCATCCCGGTCCTGCCTCCGACCGTGGCAAGCGCATAGAACACCAGCATCATGACCAGCAGGACCGCGCCCGGCCAATCCAGCGACCGCGCCGAAACCGGCTGGCGCGGGGCCGAAGCCGGGATCGCCCACAGGGCAAGCGCGCCGGTGCTGGCGCCCAGGCAGGCCAGCAGGACGAACGCCGACCGCCAGCCCCAGGCTGCAATCAACACGCCGCCCAGGGAAGGCCCCAGCGCCGTGCCGATGGCCGACATCGTGCCGAACAGGCCCATCGCCGAACCGATACGGTCCTGGGCGACCGCCTCCCGCGCCATCGAGAGCGGCTGCGCCATGAGGATCGCGCCGCCCACGCCCTGGATCGCCCGGCCGGCGACCAGCGCCCCCAGGGTCGGGGCGGCCGCGCAGAACAGCGAGGCGGCCGCGAACACGATCAAGCCGGCCATCAGCACACGGCCGTGCCCATAGAGGTCGCCCAGCTTTCCGGCCAGCACGATCATGACGGTGATCGAAATGAGATAGGCCAGCACCACCCATTGCACGGACGGGACCGATGCGGAGAAAGCCTGCGCCAGGGTCGGCAGCGCCACGGTGACGATGCTGACGCCCAGCGATGCGAGCAGGGTCGCGCCCGCGAGCGCCGCCAGCACGGGCGGTGTCTTCTTCCTGGGAAATGGCGTTGCCATGGAGTCTCCTTGCCGGGTCGGGTAACGGCAACTACTATGCAACTTCAAGTTGACTTGAGGTCAAGCATGAATCTTCTCGATATCGGCGTGCTGTCGAAGCGCAGCGGCGTGCCTGCCTCCACGCTGCGCTACTACGAAGAAGTGGGGCTGATCCAGCCGCGGGCCAGGCACGGCCTCAGGCGCCAGTACGGAGAGGAAACGCTGACCCAGCTCATGCTGGTATTCCTGGGGAAAACAGCGGGTTTTTCCCTAGAAGAGATCCGGGAAATGTTCGACAAGGACGGCACCCCCAATTTGCCCCGCGCCCTCTTGCACGAGCGGGCAGACGCCCTGGAACACCAGATCCGCCGATTGAGCGCCCTCAAGGAGACGCTGCGGCACGTGGCCGATTGCCCCGCGCCCAGCCACATGCAGTGCCCCAATTTCCAGAAGCTCCTGCGCGTCGCGCAAAGAGAAGCCATGCCGGGGGAGCCAGGCCGCAGGAAGTGAAAACAGGCAGCGCGTTATTGCGGCACGGCAAAGACACATGCTTCAATTGGGCCGCCGCTCCTCGCCCCGAGGCGCCCGATTCCTCTCCACGCGATACCAGCCATGCTCCGTCCCTGCCTTACCCTGCTGCGCCGCTCGCTCGCGCCGGCCCTTCTGGCCCTGGCGCTGACCCCGGCCGCCTCCGCCAAAGACAAGGAGCCGCCGATCCGCATCGGTGAAATCAATAGCTACAAGGCCATCCCCGCCTTCCTCGGCCCGTATAAGAAAGGCTGGCAGCTGGCGTTGGAACAGGTCAACGCCCAGGGCGGCGTGCTGGGCAGGAAGCTGGAAGTCATTTCCCGCGACGACAACGGCAACCCCGGCGATTCGGTGCGCGCCGCCCAGGAATTGCTGGCCCGCGAAAAAGTCGAGCTCCTGTTCGGGGGATTTCTCTCCAATACCGGCCTGGCGCTGACGGACTTCGCCAAGCAGCAGCAGGTTTTCTTCCTGGCGGCCGAGCCCCTCACGGACAAGATCACCTGGCAGGACGGCAACCGCTACACCTATCGGCTGCGCCCCTCCACCTGGATGCACGTCGCGGCGCTGGCCCCCAAGGCGCTGGCCCTGCGCAAGAAGCGCTGGGCCATCGTCTACCCCAACTATGAGTACGGGCAATCGGCGGTAGCGACATTCAAGGCCATGATGACGTCCTTCCAGTCCGACGTGGAATTCGTGGCCGAGCAAGCCGTGCCGCTGGGCAAGGTGGACGCCGGCGCCGTCGTGCAGGCGCTGGCCGACGCCAAGCCCGACGCGATCTTCAACGTGCTGTTCGCCGCCGACCTGACGCGCTTCGTGCGTGAAGGCAACACGCGCGGTCTGTTCGAGAACCGCGCCGTGGTCTCGGTGCTCTCCGGCGAACCGGAATACCTGGAACCGCTGGGCGCCGACACGCCCACGGGCTGGATCGTCACCGGATACCCCTGGTACGCCATCGACACCCCAGCCAACTCCGCGTTCGTCGAGGCTTACAAGAAGCGCTACAACGAAACCCCGAAGGTGGGCTCGGTCGTCGGCTACGCCTCGCTCATGTCGATCGCCGAAGGCCTGAAGGCGGCCGGCGCGGTGGATACCGAAAAGCTCGTCGACGCATTCGCGGGCCTGAAGGTGGACACGCCCTACGGCCAGATCCAGTACCGCAAGATCGACCACCAGTCCACCATGGGCGTCTACGTGGGCGTGACCGCGGTGGAAGACGGCAAGGGCGTCATGAAGGACTTCTCCTATATCGACGGCGCCCGCCTGCAGCCGCCCGATGAACAGGTCCGCAAGATGCGTCCGGCGCACTGATGAGCTTTTCCGGACTGCTGCTGCAGCTGTTGAACGGTCTGGCGGACGCGAGCGCGCTCTTCCTCGTGGCCGCCGGCCTGTCGCTGATCTTCGGCGTGACCCGTGTGGTGAACTTCGCGCACGGCTCTTTCTACCTGCTGGGAATCTATCTCGCCTGGACCTTCACCGGCTATTTCGGCGACGGCGCGGGCTACTGGGCGGGCTTGCTTCTGGCCGCGCTGGCGACGGGACTCATCGGGGCGGCCATCGAATGGCTGGTCCTCAAGCGGCTGTACCAGGCTCCCGAACTTTTCCAGCTGCTGGCCACCTTCGCAATGGTGCTCATCATCGGCGACGCCGCGCTGGCGATCTGGGGCCCCGAGGATCTTTTCGCGGCGCGCGCGCCGGGTCTGTCCGGCGCCGTGGGGATCCTCGGCCGCCGCTATCCCGAATACGACTTGCTGCTGATCGCCGCCGGCCCCGTCGTGCTGGGCCTGCTCTGGCTGCTGCTGATGCGCACCCGCTGGGGACGGCTGCTGCGCGCCGCCGCCGAGAACCGCCAGATGCTGGCCGCGCTGGGCGTGAACCAGGCCTGGCTCTTCACCTCGGCCTTTACGCTGGGAGCCTTCCTCGCCGGCCTGGGCGGCGCCCTGGCCGCCCCGCGCGTGCCCGCCACGCTCGGGCTGGACCTGGAGATCATCGCCAGCGCCTTCGTGGTCGTCGTGGTGGGCGGCCTGGGGTCCATTCCCGGCGCGTTCCTGGCGGCCCTGCTCATCTGCTCGGCCAAGGCCCTGTTCGTGTTCCTGGGTCCCGTGCAGATCGGCCCGTGGGCCTTCAACCTGTCCAAGCTCACGCTGCTGGCGGAATTCGCGGTCATGGCCGTGGTGCTGGTCGTGCGGCCCTGGGGCCTGCTGGGCAAGCCGCCCGGCCCCTCGTCCCATGCCGTCGCGGCCGAACGCCCCCTTGCTCCCGCGGGCCCGCGCCTGCGGCTTGCCTACGGCGCGCTGCTGGTCCTGCTGGCGCTCGCGCCGGTCGCGGCCATCCAATGGCCCTATCTGGGCATCCTGTTGATCGAGATCCTGATCGCGGCGCTGTTTGCCGCCAGCCTGCACTTCCTGACCGGGCTGGCCGGCATGACGTCGTTCGGCCACGCCGCCTGGTTCGGCCTGGGCGCCTATGGCGCCGCGCTGCTCCTGAAACTGGCGTCCATACCGATGGAAGCCGCGCTGCTGCTAGGCCCGTTCGTCGCCGCGTTCGGCGCCCTGCTGTTCGGCTGGTTCTGCGTGCGCCTGTCCGGCGTATACCTGGCGATGCTGACCCTGGCGGTGGCGCAGATTCTGTGGGCGCTCGCCTATCAATGGGACGACGTCACGGGCGGCAGCAACGGCTTGATCGGCCTGTGGCCATCGGCGTGGCTGGCGCGCGGCCCCTGGTTCTACTACCTGACCTTGGCGCTGTGCGCCGCCGGCGTCTGGTGGCTGCGCCGGCTGGCGTTCTCGCCGCTGGGCTACGCGCTGCGCGGCGTGCGCGATTCCTCCCTGCGCGCCGAGGCGCTGGGCATGGACACCCGCCGCGTGCAATGGGCGGGTTTCGTGGCGGCCTCCTTCGCCGCGGGCCTGGCGGGCTCGCTCTATGCGTTTTCCAAGGGCAGCATCGCGCCCGACGTGCTGGCCGTGAGCCGGTCGGTGGACGGCCTGGTCATGGTGCTGCTGGGCGGCCTGCAGACGCTGGCCGGCCCGCTCGTGGGCGCGGCGTCCTACACCTGGCTGCAGGATGCCGCCGCGCGCAGCACCGAGTATTGGCACGCCGTGCTAGGCGTGGCCATTCTGGCCCTGGTCATGGCTTTCCCCGAAGGCCTTGCGGGCGCCGCGGCGCGCCTGCGCGGGAGGCGCCCATGAGCCCGCCGGGCCGCATCAACGGCGAACACCGGAATGCGCGGCATGAAGGCAATCCGATGCCCCCCGCTCCCCTGCTGCAGGTCCGCGACCTGCGGAAATCGTTCGGCGGCATCGAGGCGCTGGCCGGCGTGTCCTTCACTCTGGACGCGGGCCAGATGCTGGCGCTGATCGGGCCCAACGGCGCCGGCAAATCCACGTGCTTCAACGTGCTGGGAGGCCAGTTGCGCCCCGATTCGGGCTCGGTAAGGATGGACGGACGCGAATTGGTGGGCCTGTCCGCCGGCAGGATCTGCCGGCTGGGCGTGGGCCGCAGCTTCCAGACGGCGGCGACCTTCCGCTCCATGACGGTACGGGAGAACGTGCAAACGGCGCTGCTGTCCCGCGACCGGCTGCTCTTCAACCCCTGGCGCCGCGCCGCCCGGCATGCGGTCGATGAGGCGATGCGCCTGCTGTCCCAGGTCCAGATGGCGGACAAGGCCGCCGAGGCTTGCGGCACCCTGGCCTACGGCGACGTCAAGCGGGTAGAGCTCGCGATGGCGCTTGCGCACCGGCCGCGCCTGCTGCTGATGGACGAACCCACGGCCGGCATGGCCACTAACGAGCGCCACGCCCTGATGCGGCTGACCCGCCAGCTGGCCGATACGCAGCGCATGGCGGTCCTGTTCACGGAGCACAGCCTGGACGTCGTGTTCAAGCATGCCGACCGCATCGCCGTGCTGGTGCGCGGCGGCCTGCTGGCGGAAGGCGAACCGGCGGCGATCGCCGCGGACGAGCGGGTCAAGGCCGCCTATCTCGGCACGGACGCGCCCTCGGCCTGAGGCACGCCCGGGCGCGGCCTGCAACGTAACGGATTCAGGCCTGCCGGGAATCCCCGGGCTGGCATTCCCAAAAGATCCTGGCCTGGCAGCCCGCGCAGACGCCGCGGTCCAGCCTGGCATAGATGGTGCGCAGCGCCGTCGCCTTGTCGGGAAACACATGGTCCTCGCCCAGGCGCTCCAGGAAGCCGGTGCGGCGCCACATGGCCAGCACTTCCGGACGCGGCCGATGGAAATACAGGTCGCCGCCCATTGCGCGCCTTGCGGCCAGTTCGTCTTCCCAGACCTGGGCGCCGGCCAGATCGATGAAGTTCATGCTCTTGGCCATCACCAGAAGGTGGCGCGGCGCGTCGGGCGCCGCCCGCAGCTCGTGCAGGCGCTGCGCCACGTGCGTCGCGGCGCCGAAGTAGACGGAACCCTCCATGCGCAGCAGCTTCAACTGCGGGCATTCCGGCAAGGCCTCCGGCTGGCGCTCGAGCACCACGAAACGGCGCTCCGCCCCCCGCGCATCGAATCCCATGGTGCGCATCGCCGGACGCGACGTGCGGTGCAGATAGACCATCAGCGAAAGCACCGTGCCCAGCAGGATCGCCACCTCCATCCGGATGGTGATGGTGGCGGCAAGGGTTGCGCCGGCGATGACGCACTCGCTGGGCTGCGTCCGGATCAGTTGCCGCCAGCGCGGAATATCCAGCAGGGTCCAGGCGACCAGCAACAGCAGCCCCGAAATGGCGGCATGGGGAATCATGGCCAACAGCGGCGCCGACAGGGCCACCAGCACCATCAGCAGCAATGCCGAGAACACGGAGGCCAGCGGCGTCTTGGCGCCGGCCTCGTAGTTGGGAACCGATCGGTTCAGCGACCCGCAGGACAGATAACAGGAAAAGAAGCCGCCCACGATGTTCGACAGCCCCTGTCCCACGAATTCGCGGTTCGCGTCGATGCGCTGGCCCGAGCGCGTGGCCACGGCTTTGGCGATGGAAATCGATTGCGCCAGGGCCACGATGGTCAACGCGAAGGCCAGGCTCAGCAGGTCGGGCAAGGCGCGCCAGTCGACGCTGGGCACATGGAAGGGAGGCCAGGGCCGGGCGATGGCGCCCAGCACGGATACCGGCTCGCCGTCGGTCAGCGCATTGAACGCCGCGGCCGCCGCCACGCCCGCCGCCAGCCCGGCCAGCATGTACGGCTTGCGCTTGTCCAGCCGGCGCACCAGCATGGCCACCGCCAGGGTCGCCAGCGTCACGAGCAGCGCGCCCCAATGCGTCCGCCCCATATTCGCGCCCAGGCTTGCCAGCAAGGCGCCCGCGCCGTGAGAGTCGGGCGCGGGCAGGCCCAGCGCGTCCTTCAGGGCATGCACGGCGATCAGCAGGGCCGCGCCGCTGGTGAAACCGAACAGGGCCGACGGCGAGATGAAATGCGCCAGCGACCCCAGCCTCAGGGCACCCACCAGCCATTGCATCAATCCGACCAACACCGTCACCGCCAGCGCCAGCTGTATGTATCCCGGGCTGCCGGCGGCGGCCAGGGGCGTGAGCACGGCATAGAGCGCCAGCGAATTGGCATTGGTGGGGCCGGACATGACGTGCCGGCTGGAGCCGAACAGCGCCGCGACGATACAGGGAACGATGGCGGAATACAGGCCGTACTCGGGCGGCAGGCCCGCCAGCATCGCAAACGCGACGCCTTGCGGCAGCACCAGCAAGGCTCCCAGCAGGCCCGCTGCCAGATCGGCGCGCAAGGTACGCGCGCTGACCTCGTTGACCCACGGCCCGAACAGCCGGCCCGCAACGTTCATCCCCCCTTGCATCATCCCTTCCAGTCCCCAGGCGTCTGCTCTTGAATCGGCCCTGCCGCCGCCCCCTCGGGCGCGAGCAAGGTCGTCTAGCGTAATCGCTCGCCCCGGAGCGCGCAACGCGCCCGCCTACTTCAGGTAGCGGCGCTCCAGCTCCCGCATGCCCGCATCTCCTTGCAGGGCGATGATTTCCTTGACCGTCGGCAGGCTGGCGTCCACCTCGTGGATGCCGCCATCGCGCCGGATGCGGGCGAAGACGTCGCGCATGGCCCCTACGGCCGCGCGGATGGCATGATTGCCGTAGATCACCAGGCCCACATTGCCCAGCGCCTGGATGTCGGACTCGCGCAGTTGCGGATACGCGGTCGGCACCAGCACCAAGGGAACACCGCCCCGCCACGCCGCCGCGAACGACAGGATTTCGTCCGGCGTGCTCTGCTTGGAATGGATCAGGATCGCGTCGGCGCCGGCAGCCTCGTAGGCCGCGGCCCGGGCCAGCGCCTCGCTCTCGCCCATCCCGGCGATCAGGGCCTCGGTCCGGGCGATCACGCAGAAATCCGGATCGCGGCGCGCGGCGCAGGCGGCTTCGACCTTGCCCTGGAACTCCTCGACCCGCACCAGCTCCTGGCGGCCGGCCGCGCGCAGGCTGGTGTCCTTGGGAAAGGTCTTGTCCTCCATCACGACGGCGGAACAGCCGGCCGCCTCGTATTGCGGCACGATGTAGGACACGTTGACCGCATTGCCGAAGCCCGTGTCGATATCGGCGATGACGGGCGCGTCCACCGCGGCCGCGATCGCCCGCATCATATCCAGGTGCTGCCCGAAAGACAGGATATTGGCGTCGGGCACCGCATGGCTCGCCGAGAGCTCGAAGCCGCTGCCCCATATCGCGTCGAACCCGGCCTCGGCCGCCAGCCTGGCGGACAGGGGGTTATGCGCCGACATGGCGTGCATCAGGACGGAAGCCTGCAATTTCTGGCGGAAACGGGCGTTGCGGTTCATGGCGGACAGGTTGCGCAAACCCGGCGCGGCGCGCGCCGGCTACGCGCATCGTAGCGCCAATCGGGCAGGCGCCGCGACCTCAGCCCGCCTCGCCCCCGCGCCGCGACTTCATGGCCTGCCCGATGGCGGCCAGCGCGTCGTCAGGGATCAGCCTGGCCGCCATGGGCAGCAATTCATCCTCTTCGCGCTGGATGTGCGCGGCGTAAGCGTCGGTGAATTCCTTGATTTCATGGGCGGGCAGCTCGGCGGTCCGGCCCAGGGCTATCTCGGCAAGCGCGCGGCGCAGCGGTTCCCAGCGCCGGGCCAATTGCCGGTGCTCGGCGACCAGCCCGTCCACCAGCGCGTGCAGGCAGACGGCGTCGGACCCGGCCATGGAATCGATCAGGGCCGGGAACAGGTCCTCTTCCTCGTCCTCGTGATGATGGACGGCCGCGGTATCGAAATACCGCAGGACGCTGGCCGCGGCGGTCTGGGCCGCGGCGTCGCTGCCGTGCGCCGGCAGGTGCGCGGCCAGCCGCCCGAGCGTGGCGCATTGGCGGGCGATGCGCCCGTGGCAGGCCGACAGCAGGGCCAGCGGATCGTCCGCTGCCGGCGCCGGCGCGGGACCTCCAGGAAAACTCACCGCCATCGCACACCTCCGTTATCCCGCGTGGCCGCGCCACCACAAGCGGATGGAATCCCACGCTCGCCCCGCGAACCCCGCCTCGGCCACAGGCTCCAGCGCCACGACCGGGAACTGCATGGCGGGCTTGCCGTCCACCAGCACGCGCATCTCGCCCACCGTGGCCTGGGCCGCGATCGGCGCCACCAGCGGGTCCTGCGGAGCCCAGATCCGCTCGACCTTGGCGCCGGCGGGCACCGTCACGTAGGCGTCGCGCTCGAATCCCGCCTTCAGGCTGTCGCTTTCGCCTTTCCAGACCTCGGGGGTTGCCACTGCCTCGCCCCGCGCGTAGAGCTTGATGGTATTGAACCCCTGAAAGCCCCACTCCAGCAACTCGCGGCTCTCCTGGGTACGCAGCTTGTCCGAGGCCGTTCCGACAACCACCGTGATCAACCGGCGCTCGTCCTTGCCGTTGGGCCGCTTCGCGCTGGCCACGATGCAATAGCCGGCAGCCTCGGTATGCCCCGTTTTCAGGCCGTCGACGCTGGGATCCAGCCACAGGAGCCGGTTGCGGTTCGGCTGCGTGATCTTGTTATAGGTGAATTGCTTCGCGGAATCGTAGCGCTGGTAAAGCTGGGGGTAGTCGCGGATGAAACGCGCGGCCAGCACGGACAGATCGCTCGCGGTGGAATACGTGCCCGGGTCCGGCAGCCCGTGCGGGCTGGCGAAATGCGTGGCGTGCAGGCCGAGCTGCGCGGCGGTGGCGTTCATCCGCGCCACGAAGGCCTCGACGCTGCCCGACACGGCCTCGGCCAGGGCGATGGCCGCGTCGTTGCCGGACTGGATCATCAGGCCCCGCAGCAGATCGTCCACCGACACCTTCGAGCCGGGCTCCAGGAACATCTTCGAGCTGCCGGCGGGCACTTTCCAGGCGCGGGTCGAGACGGTCACGAGCTGCGCGGCCGACAGTTCTTTCTTGCTCAGGGCCTCGAACACGACATAGGCGGTCATGATCTTGGTCAGGGACGCGGGCTCTATCCGGTCCGTCGCCGCGTGCGAGGCGATGACCTGCCCGCTGGTCTCGTCCAGCAGGAGCCATGCCTTCGCCGATAGCACCGGCGCAGGCATGGATTGCGCCGCCGCCCCCGAAACACACGCGGCCGCGACGATCAGGCTCGCCGCCAACTTCTTCATAAACATATAGCTGCTTCACTTTCCATGCGTTGTTTTCATTGCGCGGGAAACGCGCCAAAAACGCCTTCAGGCAGGCATCCGGCCGTATGGCGGCCTCCCGCGCCGCCCGCAATTGGAACACGCGCGGCGCGCTTGGTTCACTCGCCGCCGCGCCCATGCAAGAAAGCGCGATGAATGTCACGACATCTTGCTGAACCCCTTGTACAAGGCACTTTCTGCGTTGAAAACAACAAACAACGGCTGAAAACCCGCTGGAAAGCCGCATTTACCGCCACTCTTCCGCTATCATCGGGCGCGTGGCGTTAAATGCCGATAACCGGCACGCGCCGCTCCATGTCCTCAACATACGGATTTTGACCATGGCCACGAAAGCAAAAGCTCCTGCCAAGAAAGTCACCAAGCCCGCCGTCAAGGCACCCGCTAAGAAGGCTCCCGCCACCAAAACCGCTGCGAAGCCCGCTGTGAAGCCCGCGGCCAAGAAGGTCGTCGCCGCCAAGAAGGTCGCTGCTGCCCCCAAGGCCATCAAGGCTGCTCTGAACAAGACCCAGCTCATCGCCTACATCGTTGAGCAATCCGGCGTTGAAGCCAAGGCCGTCAAGGCCGTCCTGGCCAGCCTGGAAACCTCGGTTCTGGGTTCCGTGGACAAGAAGGGCGCCGGCGAATTCACGCTGCCCGGCCTGTTCAAGGTCTCCGTGCAGAAGGTTCCCGCCAAGGCCAAGCGCTTCGGCAAGGATCCGTTCACGGGTGAAGAGCGCTGGTTCCCCGCCAAGCCGGCTTCGGTCAAGGTGAAGGTTCGCCCGCTCAAGAAGCTGAAGGACGCCGCGCAGTAATTCCGCGCGCGTATCCGGTCAAGCCGGAAGGGCCCGCCTCGCAAGAGGCGGGCCCTTCTTTTTTGCCGCGCGCATTGCGCGCGCCGGGATAGCGCTGGTAGAATTTATCTTCACATAAAGATACTTTACCTGGAAATAAATGGCCCCCGCCAACGATCTCGTCGACCTGGTGATCTCGCAATGGACCGCGGAATGTCCCAGCCAGGACTTCTCTCCCATGGCCGTCATCACCCGCGTATTCCGCCTGAACGCCCTGGCCACGCGCAACGTCAACCGCAGTTTTCGCAACCACACCCTGCACCAGGGCGAATTCGACGTGCTGGCCACGCTGTACCGCAGCGGTCCGCCCTACGCCCTCAACCCGCAGAAGCTGGTCGCGGCCTTGCTGCTGACCTCCGGCGCGATGACCAACCGGCTCGACCGGCTGGAGCAGGCGGGGCTGCTCATGCGCAGCCCCAACCCGGACGACCGGCGTGGCGTCATCGTGTCGCTCACCGCCGAGGGCCTGCGGGTCGTGAAGGCGGTGCTGAAGGACTACCTGAACGATCTGAATGAATTGCTGGAACCGCTATCGGCCAGCGAACGCAAGCAACTGGCCGGCCTTCTGAAGAAGATGCTGGTCAGGCTGGACCAGGATACGCCTGGCGGCATCGACACCTGAGCCCTCCGCCCCGGCGCAACCCGCTATTCCCCCGCCCGAAACCCATGACTTCCGCTTCCCGTTCTCCCCAGCCGCCGGCGCTCACCGCGCCGATCATCCTGCTGATGTCCGTCGCCACCGGCCTGGCCGTCGCCAGCAATTACTATGCGCAGCCGCTGCTGCACACCATCGGCGAGCAATTCTCGCTGTCCACCGCCGCGGCCGGCTCCATCGTCACCACGGCGCAGCTGAGCTATGCGGCAGGCCTGATGCTGCTGGTGCCGCTGGGCGACATGTTCGAACGCCGCAGCCTTATCGTGCTGATGAACCTCTTGTCGTCGGTCAGCCTGCTCGTTTCCGCCTTCGCTCCCAATATCGCCGTCCTGATCGTGGGCACCGCGCTGACCGGCATGCTGTCCGTCGTGGCCCAGATCCTGGTGCCGTTCGCCGCCACGCTGGCCGCCCCGCACGAACGGGGCAAGGCGGTGGGCACGGTCATGAGCGGGCTGCTGCTGGGCATCTTGCTGGCGCGCGCCATCGCGGGCGCGCTGGCCGACGTGGGCAGCTGGCGCACGGTGTACTGGGTGGCGGCCATCCTGATGCTGGCCATGTCCGCCGCCCTGTGGCGCCTGCTGCCGCGCTACAAGAGCCCCGCGGGCCTGAGCTACCCGCGCCTGCTGGCCTCCATCCTGAAAATGTTCGTCGAAGAGCCGCTGTTCCGCGCCCGCTCGCTGCTGGGCGGCCTGCTTTTCGCCGCCTTCAGCATGCTGTGGACGCCGCTGACCTTCCTCCTGGCAAGCCCTCCCTACCAATACAGCAACACCACGATCGGACTGTTCGGGCTGGCCGGCGCGGCCGGCGCCTACGCCGCCAACCGGTTCGGCCGCCTGGCCGACCGCGGCCTGGGCAACCTGGCCACCCGCGCCGGCCTGCTCCTGCTGCTGGGTTCCTGGGGGCTGATGGCGTTCGGGCAGGCGTCCGTGCTCGCCCTGCTGGCGGGCATCCTGGTGCAGGATCTGGCGATCCAGGGAGTGCACGTCACGAATAGCAGCGCGCTCTACCGGCTGCGCCCGGAGGCGCGCAGCCGGCTGACGGCCGGTTACATGACCAGCTATTTCATCGGCGGGGCGTCCGGTTCGCTGGTATCGTCCTGGCTGTACGCCCATTTTGGCTGGCCCGGCGTGGTCACGGCAGGCGCCGTTCTCGGAGGGATTACGCTGCTTTACGGCACCCTCTCGCCAAGCGCGCGCATCCCGGAAACGGCCTCGGCCCCAGCCCACGCCTAGCACCTCCTATAATCAGGGGTTTTGACCGCCACCGAGCCAGGCCGCCCCCCGCGCCCGGCGCGGCCGGGCGGCTCACCCTTTTTTGCCACCGTGCACGAGCCCATGCAGGAACGTTACCTCCCCAATATCGTCGAAGCGGCCGCCCACCAAGACTGGCAGGCCCGCGACGTCTACCTGGTCCACGAACACGCCAAGAACGCCGACGGCTCCGAAAAGCCGAAGTTCTACGCCTGCTCGATGCTGCCCTACCCCAGCGGCAAGCTGCACATGGGCCACGTGCGCAACTACACCATCAACGACATGATGGCCCGCCAGCTGCGCATGCGCGGCTACAACGTCCTGATGCCCATGGGCTGGGACGCCTTCGGCATGCCGGCGGAAAACGCCGCCATCAAGTCCAAGGTGCCCCCCGCGAAGTGGACGTACGACAACATCGCCTATATGAAGAAGCAGATGAAGGCGATGGGGCTGGCGATCGACTGGTCGCGCGAAATGTGCGCCTGCGATCCCCAGTATTACAAGTGGAACCAGTGGCTGTTCCTCAAGATGCTGGAAAAGGGCGTGGCCTACCGCAAGACCCAGGTCGTCAACTGGGATCCGGTGGATCAGACCGTGCTGGCCAACGAGCAAGTCATCGACGGCCGCGGCTGGCGTTCGGGCGCGCTCGTCGAAAAACGCGAGATTCCCGGTTACTACCTCCGCATCACGGACTACGCGGACGAGCTGCTGGGCGCGGTCCAGAACGACCTGCCCGGTTGGCCCGAGCGCGTCCGCCTGATGCAGGAAAACTGGATCGGCAAGTCCGAAGGCCTGCGCTTCGCCTTCCCGCACAAGATTGCCGGGCCGGACGGCCAGCTGATCCAGGACGGCAAGCTGTACGTCTTCACGACCCGCGCCGACACGATCATGGGCGTGACCTTCTGCGCCGTGGCGCCGGAGCATCCCCTGGCCACCCAAGCGGCACGGTCCAACCCGCAACTGGCGGCGTTCATCGAACAATGCAAGCTGGGCGGCACGACCGAGGCCGAAATGGCCACGCGCGAAAAGGAAGGCATGCCCACCGGCCTGTTCGTCACGCACCCGATCACGGGCGACGAGGTGGAAGTCTGGGTTGGCAATTATGTGCTCATGACCTACGGCGATGGCGCCGTCATGGGCGTGCCGGCGCATGACGAACGCGATTTCGCCTTCGCCAAGAAATACGAACTGCCGATCACGCAGGTCGTGGACGTGGCCGGCAAGGCCTACTCCACCGACGCCTGGCAGGAATGGTACGGCGACAAGCAGGCCGGGCGCACCATCAATTCCGGCAAGTACGACGGCCTCTCGCACAAGGAAGCGGTCGACGCCATCGCCGCCGACCTGGGCGCCCAGGGCCTGGGCGAAAAGCAGACCACCTGGCGCCTGCGCGACTGGGGCATTTCGCGCCAGCGCTACTGGGGCACCCCTATCCCCATCATCCACTGCGCGGATTGCGGCCCGGTCCCCGTGCCCGAGAAAGACCTGCCGGTGGTCCTGCCGGACGATCTCATCCCCGACGGCAGCGGCAACCCGCTGGCCAAGAACGAGGCCTTCCTGTCCTGCGCCTGCCCCAAGTGCGGCAAGCCCGCGCGCCGCGAGACGGACACAATGGACACGTTCGTGGACTCGTCCTGGTATTTCATGCGCTACACCTCGCCGGGCAACGACAACGCCATGGTCGACGCGCGCAATGACTACTGGATGCCGATGGACCAGTACATCGGCGGCATCGAGCACGCCGTGCTGCACTTGCTGTACGCCCGCTTCTGGACCAAGGTCATGCGCGACATGGGCCTGCTCAACTTCGACGAGCCCTTCACCAAGCTGCTGTGCCAGGGCATGGTGCTGAACCACATCTATTCGCGCAAGACGCCCCAGGGCGGCATCGAATACTTCTGGCCGGAAGACGTCGAAAACGTCTATGACGACCGCGGCGCCATCGTCGGCGCCAAGCTGAAGTCCGACGGCTCCGCCATCCATTACGGCGGCGTGGGCACGATGTCCAAGTCCAAGAACAACGGCGTCGACCCGCAGTCCCTGATCGACACCCTGGGCGCCGACACCGCACGCCTGTTCGTCATGTTCGCCAGCCCGCCCGAGCAGACCCTCGAATGGTCGGACTCCGGCGTGGAAGGCTCCAACCGCTTCCTGCGCCGCCTCTGGTCGATCAGCTACGCCAAGCGCGACGCCGTCGCCCGCGGCCTGGCCCATGGCGCCGACTGGACGCAGGCTCCGGCCGCCGTGAAGGATCTGCGCCGCGAGGTCTACTCGCTGCTCAAGCAGGCCGACTACGACTACCAGCGCATCCAGTACAACACCGTCGTGTCCGCCTGCATGAAGATGCTGAACGCGATCGACGACGCCAAGCTGCCCGAAGGCGCGCCCGCGGACGCCGCCTATGCCGAGACCCTGGGCGTGCTGCTGCGCGTGCTGTACCCGGTCGTGCCGCACATCACCTGGCACCTCTGGAGCGATCTCGGCTACGCGCAAGAACTGGGCGACCTGCTGGACGCGCCCTGGCCGCACGTGGACGAGGCGGCGCTGGTCGCCGACGAGATCGAACTGATGCTCCAGGTCAACGGCAAGCTGCGCGGCTCGATCCGCGTGGCCGCCAAGGCCGCCAAGGAAGACATCGAAAAGCTCGCGGCCGCGCAAGAAGAGGTCACCCGCTTCCTGGAAGGCCGTCCGCCCAAGCGCGTCATCGTGGTTCCGGGCAAACTGGTCAACGTCGTAGGCTGATGAGGTCAAGCATGCACTTCGCCGGGCAACAAACGCACTTCCCCCGCCAAACGTGGCTGCTGCGCGGCGCCTGCCTGGCGCTGTTCATGCTGCTCTCCGCCTGCGGCTTCGCCTTGCGGGGAGTCACGCCGCTGCCGTTCGATACGCTGTACATCGGAATCCCCGACAACACCCAGTTCGGCGCCGACGTGCGCCGCGCGGTGCGCGCGGCGTCGCCCGACACCAAGCTGGTGGACAACATCAAGGGCGCGCAGGCCATCCTCCAGCAAGTCTCCGATGCCCGGACCTTGCGCGAGGTCTCGCTGAACGCCCAGGGCCGTGTCGAGGAATACGAACTCGGCATCAACTACACGTTCCGTCTCATCGACGCCAAGGGCCGTGCGGTGATCCCGGACACGACGCTGTCGATCTACCGCGAAATGCCCTACGACGACCAGGTCGTGCAGGCCAAGCAGGGCCAGATCGAAACGTTGTACCGAGCCATGCAGCGCGACCTCGTGTCCCGCCTGCTGCGCCGCCTGACCGCCCCCGAGGTGCGCACCGCCTTCGAGAACGCCGAGCAGCGCGGCGAGGACGGCGAAACCCCGCTGTACGACCCGAACGCTCCCGAGCCGCAGCGCACGCCGTCGCCCTGGCACACGCCGTCCACCACTGATCCGGCCAACGTGCGCTAAATGGCACAGTCCCTGGACGCGGACCGCCTGGCCGAACACCTGCAACGGCCGGGCAACCGGCTGGCGCCGCTGTATACGGTGTCGGGCGACGAGCCCCTGCTGGTGACCGAGGCGGTGGACGTGCTGCGGGCCTCGGCCCGCAACGCCGGCTACACCGACCGGCTGTCCATGGTGATGGACGCCCGCAGCGACTGGAGCTCCGTCACCGCCGCCACGCAAAGCGTGTCGCTCTTCGGCGACCGCCGCATTCTCGAAATCAAGATCCCGACCGGCAAGCCCGGCAAGGCCGGCGCCGACACGCTGTCCCGGCTGGCCGAGCAGGCAGAGAAGCAGGCCGACCCGGATACGCTCGTCCTGATCTCGCTGCCCCGCCTGGACAAGGCCACGCGCGACAGCCGCTGGGTGCAGGCATTGAGCCGCGGCGGGATGATGGTCGACATCGCCAGCATCGAACGTGGCCGCCTGCCCGCCTGGATCGGCATGCGCCTCGCGCGCCAGAACCAGCGGGCCGACAACGCCACGCTCCAATGGATGGCGGACAAGGTCGAAGGCAACCTGCTGGCCGCCCACCAGGAAATCCAGAAGCTGGGGCTGCTCTACCCGGAGGGCCAGTTGGCGGCCGAGGACGTGGAGCGCGCGGTGCTGAACGTGGCGCGCTACGACGTCTTCGGGCTGCGCGACGCCATGCTCGCCGGCGATACGGGCCGCACCATCCGCATGATCGACGGACTGCGCGCCGAAGGCGAGGCCCTGCCCCTGGTGCTGTGGGCGGTGGGCGAGGAAATCCGCCTGCTGGCCCGCGTAGCGGAAGCCCGCGCCCTGGGGCAGGACGTGAACGGGCTGATGCGCCGCCTGCGCATTTTCGGCGCGCATGAACGCCTTGCCCAGCAGGCCTTGGGCCGGGTGCAGCCGAACGTCTGGCCGGCCGCGGTGCAGCACGCGCACGAAGTGGACCGCCTGATCAAGGGCCTGTCCGTGCCGGGCCGCCTGTCCGATCCCTGGGAAGAAATGACGCGGCTCGCGCTGCGCGTGGCCGCCGCTGGCGGACGACCGTGAAGGCGGCATAGCCGCCGCCTCCGCCCCTCCCACCGCCGGCCACGTGCCGGATATAAACTGATTCTCCAGGCGGCCAGCATGCCGCCCCATACTCCATGATCGACGCCGCCATGTCCTCGTCCTCCATCGAACAAGCCATGCTCACCCTGGGTGAGAATGCCCGCCGCGCCTCGCGCGCCATGATGCGCGCCACCGGCGCCGCCAAGAACCAGGCCCTGCTGGCCATGGCCGACGCGCTCGCCGCCAGCCATGACGAACTCAAGGCCGCCAACGAGAAAGACGTCTCCGCCGCCCGCGCCAATGGGCTGGAGCCCGCGCTGCTGGACCGCCTGACCCTGTCGGACAAGACGCTCGCGCACATGGCCGAAGGCCTGCGCCAGATCGCCGCCCTGCCGGACCCGATCGGAAGCATTACCGCCACCACGGTGCGCCCCAACGGCATGCGCGTCGCCCAGATGCGCGTGCCGCTGGGCGTGATCGGCATCATCTACGAATCCCGCCCCAACGTGACGATCGACGCCGCGGCCCTGTGCCTGAAGTCAGGCAACGCCGCCATCCTGCGCGGCGGCAGCGAGGCCCTGCACTCCAACGTCGCGCTGGGCCGCATCGTGCAAAAGGGCCTGGCCGCCGCCGGCCTGCCGCAAGACGCCGTGCAGGTCGTGGCCACCGCCGACCGCGCCGCCGTCGGCAAGCTCATCACCATGATCGAGCACATCGACGTCATCGTGCCCCGCGGCGGCAAGGGCCTGATCGCCCGCCTGGCGCAGGAAGCCCGCGTGCCGCTGATCAAGCACCTGGACGGCAATTGCCACGTCTATATCGACGCGGCGGCGGATCCGGACAAGGCCCACGCCATCGCCCTCAACGCCAAGACCTACCGCTATGGCATCTGCGGCGCCATGGAAACCCTGCTGGTCGACGCAGTGGCCGCGGTTTCCATCCTGCCCAGCCTGGCCGCGGATTTCGCCGAACACGGCGTCGAACTGCGCGGCTGCCCCCGCACGCTGGCGCTGCTGCCGCACGCCAAGCCGGCCACCGAAGAAGATTGGGCAACGGAGTACCTGGGCCCCATCCTGGCTGTGCGCATCGTCGATTCGCTGGACGACGCCATCGAACACATCGCGCGCTGGGGCTCCGGCCACACCGACGCCATCGTCACCGAGGACCTGTCCGCCGCGCAGCGCTTCCAGCGCGAGGTCGACTCCAGCTCGGTCTACGTCAACCTGCCCACCTGCTTCGCGGATGGCTTCGAATACGGCCTGGGCGCCGAAATCGGCATTTCCACGAACCGGCTGCACGCCCGGGGCCCGGTCGGCCTGGAAGGCCTGACCACGCTGAAGTGGGTCTTGAGCGGCGAAGGCCAGGTCCGCGGCTAAGGCGCACGAGGCGCGCCTGACGCAGCCCTGAACACGGGGCTGCGGCCAGCCTTCTACAATACGGCCAGGCATTTTCTTCCGGCTTTCTTGTCATCCGAACGCGGCCCGCCGCGCAACCCGAGATCCCCCATGCATTCAGCCGCCATTTCCATGGCCTTCAGCCTTTTCGTGCTGTGCTTCATTACCTGCTCGATCAGCGGCATCGTCCTCTTCTTCGTCAAGAGCAAGCAGATCAACGCCACGCTGAAGCATCCCTACCTGCAACACCGCACTTTCGCCCAGTATCCGCTGGCGATACGGGCCGCGATTACGCTCGACTATTTCTTCCGCCTGATGTTCCCGGGCACCCGGTTCTCGCTGATCGGCAACGCCAACGACCTGCTGGGCCACGTCGATCCGAAGAAAACGCCGCTGTCCGTGAAATGGCCGATCGTCGGCTTCTGGGGCTCTTGCTGGCTGGGGCTGATCGCGATGGTCACCCTGTGGGTCATGCTGTATCTCGGAGTCTGAGCGCATGCAGATCAGAATCGAAGATTATCCCGGCTGCCTCGAGGCGGCCCGCTATCTGGTCGCGGCGCGCGAATCCGGCGTAGCCGGTCCCCGCCTGCCCGCCGAGTGCCGCCCGCAGTCGCTCGGCCAGGCCTTTGCCGTGCAGCAACGCACCGCGCAGCTGCTGCTGGAACGGCGCCAGGACGGCATCGCCGCCTGGAAAAGCGCGCTGCCTTCGCCCGAGAAAACCGTCGTCGCTCCCATTTACGCCTCCACGGTCGCCTATGCCGAGGCCGGCCCGATCGCCGCGCGCACCGACGTGCTGCGCATCGAACCCGAAATCGCGTTCGAGATCGCCCGGGACCTGCCCGCGCGCGCCGAGCCCTACACGCAAGCCGAGATCGACGCCGCGATCGCCGGCGCGCGCCTGGCCCTGGAAGTCCTGGGCTGCCGCTACGCCTCCCCGGAACACGCCAGCCTGCCGGAACTCCTGGCCGACCATATGTTCAACCTGGGGCTGGTCCTGGGCCCGCGCATCGCCTCGCCCCATTCCGCCCCCGGCAGCATGAGCATCATCTTGTCCGTGGACGGGGAGGAAATCGAGCAGCACGCGGGCATCCATCCGAACGACCAGCCGAAGGCCGGGTTGTACTGGCTGGCCAATTTCCTGCGCGAACAAGGGCTGGGGCTGCGGGCCGGCCAGCACGTCATCACCGGCTCGTACGCCGGTTTCCTGGACGTGCCCGCCAACCGTGACGTCGAACTCGCCTACGGCGACCTCGGCGTCCTGCGCCTGCGCTTCAGCAAGCAGGCCACGTAGATTGCAGGCAGGCCATGGGCCTGCCGCCCTCTAACGGGCCACGGGCTCGGCGATGCCGACGGCCTCGCCGGCCGCCTCCAGGATCTCGCCGACCGCCAGGCACAGGTCCTCGCGGTAGCGTCCCGCCACGACCTGCACGCCAACCGGGCTGGGGCCCGCGCCGCTCATGGCCGTCCCCATGGCGACCGTCAGGCCGGGCAATCCCATGAACGGCACGCCGATCTGCGTCATTTGCGCGCGCCAGACGCGGGCGTAGGCCTCGTCGCCCTGCAGGTCGAGCTTGTCCGGGAAGGGAAGCTCGGCAGATACCGGCAGCAGCAGCACCGGATGATCGACAAAGAACAATTCCCACCTGCGCGTGAGCGTGGCGCGACGCGTCAGCACCGCGGAAAAACCGGCCAGGTCGGCGCCGGCCGCCTTGCCACGCTGGCCCGCCAGGGCGACAAGCGCCCCGCGGTCGCCTTCTTTCTCGGCGGCGGCGACCATCGCCTCGTAGCCGTCCGCCAGCCACATGCGGATCTGCAATTCGGCCGCCTCCTGCATCGGCGGCAGCGAATCCAGGGTGTCCACCGTCCAGCCAGCCTCGCTCAGCCTGCGCGCCGCCTCCTGCAAAGCCTTGACCACGGCGGGTTCGGTGTCCATGCCGTCGGGATTCAGGCACAGCGCGGCCCGGCGCGGCGCCTCGGGCCCGGTCAAGGGCGCCGGAACCCACCAGGGATCGCGGGGATCCGGCGCAGCGAGCGCGGCCAGCCCCAACCGCAGATCGGCGATGCTGCGCCCCAGGGGCCCCGACACGGCGGTCAGCTGCGCGCCGATGGAGCGTTCGGGCAACGCCGAGTTATACGCGGCCACACGCCCCAGGGACGGCCGCAGCCCGTGGACGCCGCAGGCATAGGCCGGGTAGCGGATGGACCCCGCGATATCGGTGCCGTGCGCCAGATGCCCGATACCGGCGGCCACCGCGGAGGCCGCGCCGCCCGACGAGCCTCCCGGCGTCAACGCCGGATTGCGCGGGTTCAGCGTGTCGCCATGCAGCCGGTTGCTCGTGAACCAGCGCAGCGAAAACGCCGGCGTGTTGGTGCGCCCCAGGATGACCGCGCCCGCGCGCCGCAGGTTGTCCACGACCGGACTGTTCTCGGCGGCGATCGCGTCCTTTTGCAGGCTCACGCCATTGGTGGTGGCAAAACCGGCCTGGTCCACGTTGATTTTTACCGTGACCGGCACACCGGCCAACGGCCCAGGCTCCTCGCCGCGCGCCAGGGCCGCATCCACCTCGGCGGCCTGCGCGAGCACCGTTTCGGGACGATAATCCACCACGGCATTGAGAACGGGATTGACGGCTTCGAGCCGTTGCAACGCGCTCAGCGCGGCCTCGTGGGCGGACACTTCACGCTTGCGGATACGGGCGGCAAGCTCAACTGCGGACAAACGCCAAAGATCGGACACGCTCGGCTCCTGAGTCATGGTTTTGCAAGGCCAGTCCACCTTAGCGCCTGTCGCCGCCGCCCACAAGCCGGCCTCGCCGCCGTTACTTCGCCTCTTCGAAGACCTCGACGATCGCGTCGGCCACCGCGCGCACGCGGGCAGTGCGGTTCAGGTCGCCATGCATCACCAGCCACAGATCATAGGGTTCGCTGCGGCTCGGCCAGATGCGCACCAAATCCGGATAGTCGGGCGCCATGTGCGTGGGCAGCTCGCCGATCCCCAGGCCGGCCACCACGGCCTCGATGATCATCAGGCCGGAATTCACCTCCAGGCCGATGCGGCCGTTACCCGTCGGCTCGCCGCAAAACATGTCGGACCAGCCCGGCAGCAGCGCTTTCTGGTATGCCACCAGCGTGTGTCCCGCGAACGCCGTTCCCGGGCGGGGCTCGCCATGCTCGGCCAGGTACGCCCGGGACGCATACAGCCCGACCTCCTTGCGCGCCAGGTGGCGGTAGATCAGGTCGGGGTTGTCCGGCCTGAGATTCCGTATCGCCAGGTCCGCCTCGCGGCGCGTCAGATTGCTCAGCTGAATCGCCGTGGACAGCGTGACGCGGATGTCGGGATGCTGGGCGTGCACGCGTCTGATGGCCTCCATGACGAAATACCTGGCCACGGTTTCCGACGTCGCCACCCTAACCACGCCCGACAGGCGATGGTCCAGCCCCTGCATCTGGCGCTGCAACTGGTCGGCGGCCTGCTCCATGCGTTCCGCCGCCGCGAACGCCAGTTCGCCGGCGGCCGTCGGCACGTATCCGCCCGGCGTGCGCAGGAACAGCCGCGCATCGAGCGAGGACTCCAATGCCGCCAGCCTGCGGCCGGCAGTGGCCTGATCGATCTGCAGCAGGGCCGCGGCGCCGCGTAGCGTGCCCACCCGGTAAATGGCCAGGAAAATCCTCGCGTTATCCCAATCCATGGACAGTCCGATTGATGCATTTATGCATCACTATAAAGCAATTATTCGGCTTTTTTGCATCACATAAAACCCCTAAGCTTGCTCCCTCGAAAGCTGCAGAGCCCACACCATGAATTCCGCCTGCCCCCGCGCCTCCTCCCTGGAAGCCCGACCCGCCGCCACCGGCTGGCTGCCGCTCGTCACATTGGCGATCGGCTTCGTCATGGCCATGCTGGACGTCACCGTCGTCAACGTCGCCCTGCCCAGCATTGCGCTGCAATTCACCGTTCCCCTGACGGACCTGGTCTGGATCGTCGATGGCTACACGCTCACCTTCGCCGCCCTGCTGCTGGTCGCGGGCGCGCTGGCCGACCGCTACGGTGCCAAAACCATCTACTTGACGGGCCTGGGCGTGTTTACTTTTGCATCCCTGCTTTGCGGCCTGGCGCCCGATGCAGACGTCCTCATCCTGGCCCGCATGCTCCAGGGCCTGGGCGCGGCCTTGTTCATGCCCAGTTCCCTTAGCCTGCTGACCCACGCCTATGACGACGAGCACACGCGCAACCGCATGCTGGCCGCCTGGTCGGCGATCGTGGCGGTGGCGGGCGCGGCCGGCCCCCTGATGGGCGGCATGCTGATCCACCAGTTTGGCTGGCGTGGAATCTTCCTCATCAATATCCCCCTGGGAATCGCCGGCCTGTGGCTGGCCCGCCGCCGCATCCAGGCCGCGCCCCGCCGGCCGCGCGCGCTCAATCCGCTGAGCCATCTTCTGGGAGTGATCGCGCTGTCGTCGCTGTGCTTCGCGCTGATCCAGGGCAACGCCTATGGCTGGACGTCCAGCCGCATCGCGAGCGCCGCCGCCCTGTTCCTGGGCAGCGCGATCCTGCTGGTCCGGCGCGAGCGCCGCCACGCCGAGCCCATCATTCCGCGCGCGCTTTTCGCGACCGCGCAATTCGCGGCGGCCAACGGCGTGGGTTTCTTGATCAACCTGGCATCCTACGGCCAGCTCTTCCTGCTCAGCCTGTTCCTGCAGCAGGCGCGCGGCGCCGACGCCCTGCAGACGGGCGTCCAGCTGGTTCCGATGCTGGCGGTGTTTTCCATCGGCAATCTGATCTCGAGCCGGATGTCGGCGCACTGGAACGTATCGGCCTCGCTGCTGGGCGGCATGTCGCTGGCCGCCGTGATGAGCGCGGTCGCCATCTTCACGGTCACGCCTGGCGTCGCCTACTGGCCGTTCGCCGCCGTCGTCGCCCTCGCCAATCTGGGCGTAGGCATCGCCGTGCCCGCGATGACGAGCATGGTCATGCAGGTATCGGGAAAAAGCCATGCGAACAGCGCCGCGGCGACGCTGAACGCCAACCGCCAGTCGGGCGCGCTGGTCGGCGTCGCCTTGATGGGCACCATCCTGCATCTCATGCCGCAGTGGCGCGACGCCCTGCCCGTGGCGTATGTCGTCATCGCCGCAAGCTATCTGGTGGCCGTGGTTCTGGCATCGCGCCATCTGCGCCGGGCCCGGAACGCCTGAACGCGCGCGGCTCCCTCAATCGGACGCGATGGGCATGATGGCCACGCCGCGGCCGGCGAAATAGCGGTCGAAGGCGGCCAGCGGCAATTCGACATCGGCTTGCGAGCCCGGCTCGCCCGAGGGGTTGTGGAACCTCACCGAGTCGGGAGTGACGCGGGTCAACAGCACCAGGTGCCCGCCCTTCTTGGGCGGCTCCCTGTCGGGCCAGCGTATCCAGGGATGGACCGAGGCCATGAAGTATTCGGCCTCGCGCATCAATGCGGGCAGTTCATCGGTCCGCAGGCCGACATGCACCCGCGCGTCCAGGCCGAAAACCTCGGCCACGTAGTGCACGAAGGGCGCGTATATCATCCCATTGATGCGCGCCCCGTCCACGGTGTAGGCGCCATAGGCCAAACTACGCCGCGCGAGCTCCAGGACCGGATGGCGGCCCGCGCCGCGCGCCGCCAACACCATGTGCAGGCAGGCCATGCCGCAGACATGGCTGGCCCAATGCGCATACTCCTCCACGTTGCGCGCGCCCGAGTCCCGCCACGCGGGGTCGTCGGCCAACGCCAGCTCCCCATGGATGATCTTGCCGGCCAAATGCGCCGATGCCCACTGGCAGCAGTACGGCACGGCGGATCGGCGGTCGGGCGTCGCATGCATCCCTGGGCTCCTGACTATCGGGGAAAGGCATTATCTTGCCCCCGCCCGCGCCACGTGGCAACGCTCCCGCGTTTGCTTCACAATGCTCCTATCCACGCAACCAGGAGCCCCGCATGTCCAATCCCGCCACGTCGCTTCCGCCCGCCATCCGCCGCGTCGCCATCGTGGGCGCCGGCACCATCGGCGCCAGTTGGGCCGCGTTGTTTCTTGCCCGCGGCCTGGAAGTGGTCGTCAGCGATCCTGCCGCCGACGCGGAATCCCAGACGCGCGCCCGCGTGCAGGCCGCCTGGCCCGTGCTGACAGAACTGGGCCGCGTGCTTCCAGACGCCACACCCGGCGCGCTGACGTTCGAACCGGACCTGGAAACGGCGCTGGCCGGCGTGGACTTCGTCCAGGAGAACGGCCCCGAACGCGAAGACTTCAAGACGGAACTGTTCGCGCGCATGGACGCGGCGCTGCCGCCCCACGTCATCGTCGCATCGAGCTCGTCCGGCCTCATCATGAGCCGCCTGCAGTCGCGCTGCCGGCATGCCTCGCGCTTCGTCATCGGGCATCCGTTCAATCCGCCTCACCTGATTCCGCTGGTCGAGGTGGTGGGCGGCGAACAAACCTCGGCGGACACGATGGAACGCTGCATCGCCTTCTACCGAAGCATGGGCAAGTACCCGATCCGCCTGAACAAGGAAGTTCCGGGGCACATCGCGAACCGCCTTCAGGCCGCGCTCTGGCGCGAGGCCATACACCTGGCCGCCGAGAACGTCGCCAGCGTCGCCGATATCGATGCCGCTGTCTCGCAGGGCCCCGGCCTGCGCTGGGCACTGTTCGGCCCGCACATGACGTTCAACCTGGGCGGCGGCGAAGGCGGCCTGGAGAATTTCATGCATCATCTGCTCGGCCCCGTGCAGACCTGGTGGGACGACCTGGGCGCGCCGGACGTTACCCCCGAACTGCAGCAACGGCTCATCGAAGGGGTCAAGGCCGAGGCGGGAAATCGCAGCATTGCAGACTTGGTCGTGGCACGGGATGCGCAGTTGACCGCGCTGCTTAAAACGCTGCAACGCTGATCCCGTCCCCCCGTCCTCCATTCATCAACTCCCGAGGAACCCATCCGCATGATTTCCGTGACGCAAGACATCGAACGCTCCCGCTACACGGCCACCGTCGAGGGTGTGCTGTGCGTGCTCGACTACCATCTGCAGGGCGACATCATGACGATCACCCATACCGGCGTTCCCAGCCAGGTGGGCGGCCGCGGCATCGCCGCGGAACTCACCCGTCATGCGCTGGAGTCCGCCCGCGCCAACGGCTGGAAAGTACGGCCGCAGTGCTCGTATGCCGAGGTCTACATGCGCCGCCATCCCGAATACGACGACCTGCGGGCTTGAAGAAAGAAGGCGGCACGCTCATCGTGGCAAAACCTTCCCCCCAAACCGCCTCGGCCTGCCCTTGCGGCAGCTCCAAGAACTACGCTGAATGCTGCGGCCGCTGGCACGAAGGGCCGCTCGCCATGCAGGCCCCCACAGCCGAAGCGTTGATGCGCTCGCGCTACAGCGCCTTCGTGCTGGACAAGCTGTCCTATCTGCTCGCCACCTGGCATCCCAGCACTCGCCCCGCGGCGCTCGACCCCAACCCTCCCGATCTGAAGTGGCTGGGGTTGGCGGTCAAGAAAGCGCAGGTACAGGACGCGGATCACGCCACCGTGGAATTCGTCGCCCGCAGCCGCCAGGCCGGCCGGGCCCATCGTCTGCACGAGCTCAGCCGTTTCGTGCGGGAAGGCGGCCGGTGGTATTACGTGGACGGCGACCTGACCTGAACGCGGCGCGTCAGGCGGGCTCGGGCACGCCGGCGTGGCCCACGGCTTGCTTCAGCGCCGAGACCAGGTGCTGTTCCGCCGCGTTCAGCGTGCGCGGGTTTCCAACGATGGCCAATTCCGTCGGCGGCACCGGCGCGAACCCGGCCTCCTCGTCCAGCACCTCGTGCGTGTCGAGGCGCGCGAACGCCGGCAAGAGGCTGATGCCCAGGCCGGCGGCGACCGCGGCCTGCACCCCGGACAGGCTGTGGCTGTGATACGCGATATGCCACGGCCGGCCTGCGCTCTCCAGGGCATAGATCACGCGCTTGCGGTAGATGCAGCCTTGGGGGAACAGGACCAGCGGCACCGAAGCGCACGTTGGAATCCGCCGCGCCGCGCCGACCCACACCAATTTTTCGGGCCACGCCGCCAGGCACGGCCCATCGCCCGGCTCGCGCTTGACCAGCGCCAGATCCAGCTCGCCCGAGGCCAGTCCCCGGCGCAAATCCATGCTCATGCCGCTGCACGTTTCCAGGCGCACGTCGGCGTGGCGCGTGGCAAACCTGGCCAGCAACGCGGTTAACCGCGACACGTCGAAGTCTTCCGGGATGCCCAGCCGCAGCACGCGGGTCTTGCGGGGCGCCGACAGCACGTGCTCGGCTTCGCCGGCAATGGCCAGCAGGCGGCGCGCATAAGCCACCATCAGTTCGCCGTCCTCCGTGGCAGACACATTGCCGCCTGCCCGGTCGCGCAGAAGCAGCGTCTTGCCGACGCTCTGTTCCAGCTTGCGCACCTGCTGGCTGACGGTCGACTGCGTGCGATGCACGCGGCCTGCCGCTCGCGTGAAACTGCCTTCGTCCACGACGCAGACCAGGGTCCTCAGTAGTTCCAGATCCAGCATGGCGCGCTCATTATTGATTAATCAACTGAAGTGAGTTCAATAATTAATTTTACAACTTAACTGGCCGTGCCTACTCTGGGGCCTCTTTCCCATCGCTGCGCCGACTGACTCAAGGAACCGATATGCCCCTGACGCATTTACCCCGTCCCCAGTGGCTAACCTTCGATTGCTACGGAACCCTCATTCAATGGGACGAAGGCTTGCAGGCCGCCGTTGCCCGCATCCTCTCGTCTGACCCCGACGCAAGGCAGCATGCGCCCACGCCCGCGCAGTTCCTCCATGTCTATGATGGACATGAACACCGGCTGGAGCGCGAGCAGCCTGGACGCCGCTTCGCGGACATCGGCAGCGAAGCGCTGCAGCTGGCCATGCAGGAGTTGGGGCTCGACTATCGGCCCGAATACTCGGAGATGCTGGTTTCCAGTATCTCCGCCATGCCCCCGTTTCCCGAAGTGGTGGGCGCGCTGGCGGAGCTCAAAGAGGCCGGCTTCCGGACATGCATCATCTCCAACACCGACGACGCCATCATCGCCGGCAACGTGGCGCAGCTGGGCGGCCATATCGACCGCGTCGTGACGGCCGAGCAGGCCGGCGCCTACAAGCCGTCGCGCCGGATATTCGCCCACGCCCACGCCAGCCTTGGGGTTACGACCGACGAGGTGGTGCACATTTGCGCCAGCCCCCATCTCGACCATGCAGCCGCGCGCGACATCGGCTTCCGCTGTGTCTGGATCGATCGCGGCACCGGGCGCAAGCTCTTGCCTGACTATCGGCCGGACGCTACCGTAGCAACTTTGGACCGCGTGCCCGATCTGTTCCGCGACGCCGGATGGCTATGACGGCTACGCGGCTTCCTTCCACTTCCATCCCTGAAAGGCAGCCATGAACCAAGACCCCCACTTCGCCGATGCGCTCTTCCATGCCGAACCCGTGGCGGCGCTGCGCGCCGACCTGGCTCTCGCGCTGCGGGCAGCGGCCGCCCACGGGTTGGGGGAAGGCGTCTGCAACCATTTCAGCGTGGCGCTGCCCGGCGACCCGGACCATTTCCTGCTCAATCCGCGCGGGCTGATGTGGAACGAGGTCCAGGCGGACGACATCGTGCTGGTCGACGCCCACGGCAACAAGCTCTCCGGCCGCCATGAAGTCGAGCCCACGGCCATGTTCATCCATGCCGCGATCCATCGCATCGCCGGCAAAGCCTGCGTGCTGCATACGCACATGCCGTATGCCACCGCCCTGACGCTCATCTCCGATCGGGCCCTGGACACCACCCTGTCCCAGAACGCCATGCGATTCCACGGCCGCCTGGCCATCGACGAGCACTACAACGGCCTCGCGCTGGATGCCGGCGAGGGGGAGCGCATCGCGCGCGCCATGCAGGGGGCGGACATCGTTTTCCTCGGCAATCATGGCGTGGTCGTCTGCGGCGAACGCATGGACTACGCATACGACGACCTTTTCTTCCTGGAACGCGCCTGTACCGCCCAGGTGCTCGCTCAATCCACCGGCAGGCCGCTGGTTCCGGTCCATCCTGACCTCGCCGCCCGGGTTGCCGCCCAGGTACAAGGCGAACGGCTGCAATCCGAATTGTTCTTCGCCGCACTGCGCCGCCAACTGCCCTGATCGGTCCGGGCGTCGCCGCGCCAGGAGCAGCGCAAGCTGCCAGCCTAAAACAAAAACCCCTCGCGGCAGTTCCGGCGAGGGGTTTTTTTCATGGGCACGGGCTGCCCGCGCAGTGCGGCAGCCCCAAAGACAAAACCCCACAGGGTTACCTGTGGGGTTTTGCGGAATAAAAGCCTGACGATGACCTACTTTCACAGACGTCCGTCCACTATCATCGGCGCAAAGTCGTTTCACTGTCCTGTTCGGGATGGGAAGGAGTGGGACC